>Ga0194132_10000035_pt1 | contig 217615 bp, 206 predicted proteins | sample TA2KigOf80mmetaG_FD_148612 | JGI IMG/M metagenome (GOLD analysis project Ga0194132, IMG submission 148612) | Freshwater microbial communities from Lake Tanganyika, Tanzania - TA2015054 Kigoma Offshore 80m | ecosystem: Environmental > Aquatic > Freshwater > Lake | place: Tanzania: Lake...
CCTCTCCCGTCGCATCATGACCTATATCCACCGCTACAACGACGACCCCAGGCCAATCAAGTGGACCTACGATGACCCCAGCCGACACATCCGCGTCGCTTAACGTTCACGTGTTACAGTCCACTAGTAGGTCTTGAAGGACTCGCGCCCGTCTCGCGTAGACGACCCGCTCGAGCCCAGAGACCTCGACGGGGCGCGGTGCGAAACTTCCGCGCCCCGTCGGGCGTATGGGCAGCCGCCCCGACCCTCCCACGCCAGACTCTCCAAACCTAAGGGGACCTGGAGCATGATGAACGGCGTTCGCACGTTCGCACTCGCATCGATCCTCCTCCTGCCCGCTCGCGTCACGGCACAGGAGGCGGTACCGGCGCGCCTGTCGCTCGAGCAGGCCATCCAGATCGCGCGTGGTGGCAACCCGGGATTCCGTCAGACCCGCAACGACGCCGAGCTGGCCGACTGGAACGTCCGGGAGGCGCACTCGCAGTTCTTTCCTCAGGCGACGGCGAGCGCGGGCGTGCAATGGCAGGGCGCCGGCGAGCAGCAGTTCGGTAGCCTCACGCTCGGCGACCTCGGCTTCACCAACCAACCGTCGTACTACTTCTCCAATTACCGCATCGGGCTCACCTACTCGCTCGACTGGGCCACGCTCAAGGGTCCGGCCCAGGCGAAGTCGGATCGCCGGGTCACGGAAGCGCAGATCGGCTTGGCCGAGTCGAACCTCGTCGCTCAAGTGACGAACGGGTACCTCGAGGTCCTCCGGCAGCAGGAGGCGCTCCGCGTGGCGCGACTGCAACTGGAGAACAGCGAGTTCAACCTCCGCCTGGCGCAGGCGCAGCTGCAGGTCGGCGTCGTCACCGGCATCGACGTCGGTCAGGCAGAGGTGCAGGTCGGTCGCTCGCGCGTGCAGGTGCTCCAGTCGGAGAACGCGGTCTCGACGGCGAGCATGCGTCTGCTCCAACAGCTCGGCCAATCCGTGAGCCAGGAGTTCGAGCTCAGCAGCACCTTCGAGCTGTCGGCTCCGACGTGGAGCGTCGGCCAGCTGGAGTCGATGGCGCTCGACGCGAATCCCACGCTCGCTTCCCGGCGGCGGTCGCGGGAGTCAGCGGAAATCGGCGTCAGCAGGGCCAGATCGCAGTACATGCCCACGCTCTCGCTCTCGACTGCCTGGACCGGGTTCACCCGTGAGGCGAGCAGCACGGACTTCCAGGTCGCTCAGGCCCAAGCGCAGGTGCAGGGCCGCATCGCCCAGTGCATCCAGACGAACGACCTCTACTCACGGCTCGCGAACCCGCTCCCGCCCGTCGACTGCTCGCGCTTCACGTTCACCGACGCCCAGCGCCAACAGATCATCTCCCAGAACAACCAGTTCCCGTTCTCGTTCGCGCAGTCGCCGATGACGGTGTCGCTGCAGCTGAGCATCCCGATCTTCCAGGGACTCGGCCGCGAACGGAACCTGGAGAGCGCTCGGCTGCAGAGAGACGACCTGGTCGAGCAAGAGCGTGAGCAGGAGCTCGCGCTCGCAGCGGACATCGCCATCGGTCTCGCCAACGCGCAGACCGCCTACCAGAGCGCGCTGCTCGAGGAGAGCAATCGCGCGCTGGCCGAGCAGCAGCTCCGACTCGCACGCGAGCGATACCAGTTGGGCGAGATCACCTTCGTGGATCTCGTCACCGCACAGACCACGCTCGCCCAGGCGGAGCGCGATCGCGTTTCCGCGATCTTCGCCTACCACGATTTGATCACGAGCCTCGAAGCCCTCGTCGGCCGTCCCCTACGCCAGTAGCGACAGCATCATGAACACGAGTTCCAAGATCATCATCGGCATCGTGGTCGTCGCCGTGCTCGGCTCGGCGGCGGGGCTGTCCGTCGCGCGCTCGCGACGCCAGGGCATCGAGGTCCGCACCGAAGCCATCGAGCGCCGCGAAGTGGTCGAGATCGTGACGGCGAGCGGCAACATCCGGGCGCGCCGGACGGTGGACATCAGCTCCGACGTGTCGGCTCGCGTGGCCGAGTTGCTCGTGGACGAGGGCGACGACGTCGTGCGCGGGCAGACGCTCCTCCGCCTCGAGCCGGACCAGTACCAGTCCTCCGTATCGCGCTCGGAAGCCTCGCTCGCTCAGGCCGAGGCGCAGCGTGCCCAGCAGCAAGCCAACCTGATGCGGGCTCGTCGCGATCTCGACCGCCTGCTCGCGCTGCGCCAGCGTGATTCCCTGTTGGTCAGCAGGCAACAGATCGACGACGCGACCACCACGCTGGAGGTGTCGGCAGCGACGCTCACGTCCGCCGAGCACGGCGTCTCGCAGGCGCGCGCTTCTCTGGACGAGGCGCGCGAGCAGCTCTCCAAGACGATCTTCACGGCACCCATGGACGGGAAGATCACCCGCCTGAACGTCGAGGAAGGCGAGACCGTCATCATCGGTACCATGAACAACCCCGGCAGCCTCGTGCTCACCATCGCCGACCTCTCCGTGATCGAGGCGGTGGTGCAGGTGGACGAGACGGACGTCTCGGCCATCACACTCGGCGACAGCGCCGTGATCCGCATCGACGCGTTCGCCGATCGCGAGTTCGTGGGTCGCGTGACCGAGATCGGGAACTCGGCCATTACGCCTCCCTCGAGCCAGGCCTCGGGCCAGCAAGCCGCGATCGACTTCGAGGTGGTGCTCACGCTCGACGCGACCGATGCCCCGCTCCGCCCCGACCTCTCGGCCACCGCGGACATCGTGGTGGAGAGCAGAAAGGACGTCCTCACCGTGCCCATCATCGCGATGACCGTGCGCGAGGACTCGACCTGGGTATCCGAGGACGACGGCGGCGACCGTGACACGCCCCGCGAGATCGAAGGCGTGTTCCTGTCGCGCGGGGGGCTGGCGACGTTCACCCCCGTCACCATCGGAATCGCCGGCCAGGAGTACTTCGAAGTCCTGTCCGGCCTGGCCGAGGGCGATACCGTGGTGGCCGGTCCCTATCAGCGCATCCGGCAGCTCGTCGAGGGCGACGCCATCGTGCCGACCGAGGACGAACTCGCCGAGGACGCCAACTAGCGGAGCCGCACCGTGCAGCTCTGGGAGGGCATCGCGCTCGCGTTCCAGCAGATCTGGGCGGAGAAGCTGAAGAGCTTCTTCTCCGTGCTGGGCGTGATCCTGGGAGTGATGTTCCTCATCGTCGTCGTGACGGTGGTGGAAGGCCTCGACCGGCTCGTACGCGAGGACTTCTCGTCCCAGGTCTTCGGCGTGAACACGGTCACGCTGAGGCGCTGGCAGCAGGTCAACATCAACACCAGCCGAGCCGAGCGCCGCGCCCGCGCGCGCCGGCCCTTCCTCTACTTCGAGGACGCGACCGCCATCGAGGAGCGTCTGACGCTGCCCGCGCGCATCGCGGTGGAGAACGGCGGGAGCGCGAGCGCGGTCGGCGACAACGGCCGCGCGGTGAGCGGCGTCCAGATCACCGGGGCCACGGAGGAGATCTTCGCCATCCGAAACCTCGAGGTGGCCGAGGGGCGCGTGTTCACCCCGCAGGAGTCGGACGCAGGCGTACCCGTGGTCGTCATCGGAACCGAGACCGCCGACGTGGTCTTCGAGGACGGCGTCGCGCTCGGGCGTAACCTGCGCATCAACGGCTTCCCCTACCGGGTCATCGGCATCCTCGAGGAGCGGGGCTCGATGTTCGGGCAGTCGCTCGACAATCTCGCCATCGCCCCCGCGACTTCTCCGATCCAGACGGTCACCTCGGCACCCGGGGTGGCAGAGAACATCATCATCCAGGCGATCAACCCCGACCAGCTGCGTGACATCCAGATGGAGATCGAGGGGATCATGCGCGCTCGCCGCGGCCTGCGCCCCGGCGAGGACTCGAACTTCTCTCTCGAGACCGCCGACGAGGCGATCAGCTTCTGGAACAACATCTCGCGCATCCTCTTCACCGTGCTGCCGATGTTCGTGTCGATCGCCTTGGTGGTCGGCGGCATCGTCATCATGAACATCATGCTCGTGTCCGTGATGGAGCGGACGCGCGAGATCGGTGTGCGCAAGGCGATCGGGGCGCGCAGGCGCGACATCCTGACGCAGGTGCTCATAGAGTCGGCGACGCTCGCTACCCTCGGCGCGATCATCGGTGTGGCCGTCGGGCTCGGCATCGCTCAGCTGCTGGCCGCGTTCTCGCCCATGCCCGCCGCGGTTGCGCCCCGCTGGATTGCACTCGGCGTCGGCCTCGGCATGACCGTGGGCATCGTCGCCGGCGTATATCCCGCGTCTCAGGCCTCGAAGCTCGATCCGGTGGATGCGCTCCGCTATGAGTGAGCGCCCGGACTCGTGCGCCGCCAACACCGCCAACGCCGGCACCACGGGCGCATCCGCGGTCACTGAGGGCTTCACGATCGCGTGGGACGCATTGCGGGCCAACCGGGTGCGCTCGCTGCTGACGGTCCTCGGCGTGGCGGTGGGCGTGTCGGTCGTCATGGCGATCGCCGCGCTGGTCACCGGCATTCGCACGAGCGTCATGTCGGCGTTCGAGTCGGCGGGGCCCAACAACTTCGTGGTGGGTCGCATCGACTTCACCGCGGTGTCCTTCTCCGACGGGAGCGGGCGGCCGCCCTGGTGGAATCGCCCGGAGATCGAGCCGGAAGAAGCGCGCCGCATCGCGCAGCTCCCCTCCGTCCAGGACGCGCTCTACCTCTTCGACTTCCAGGTCGACCTCCAGTTCGAGAGCGAGCGAGTCGACGAGGTCATGGCGCGCGGCTTCTCGTCCGGATGGCCCGCCTATCAGCCGGGCACGTTCCTGGCCGGGCGAGACTTCACGCCCGCCGAGGTGGACCAGAACCGCGCGGTCGTCGTGCTGTCGGCGGGGCTCGCAGAAGCCCTCTTCGGCCAGCGTGACCCCATCGGCAGGGTAATCCGCGTGCCCAACGACTTCCGTGGCACGCAGGAGTCGTTCACCGTGATCGGCGTGATGCAGCCCGAGGAGAACATCTTCTCTACCGCCTTCCAGAACTTCGCGATTTTCCCCTGGACCGCGGCCGTGCGTCGCCTGCGCCAATCCGCATGGCAAGCGCAGATCTACGTGGTGCCGCGCGACTCCGTCGACATCAACCGCGCCCAGGACGACGTGATCGCTGCGATGCGCGGCATGCGGGGGCTGGGGCCGAGCGAGGAGAACAACTTCGCCATCATGTCGTCGGCGCAGATCCTGGACATGTTCAACCGACTCACGGCCGTGTTCTTCTTGGTCATTCTGCTCCTCGCGTCGGCCGGCCTCCTCGTCGGCGGCGTCGGCGTCATCGGCATCATGCTGATCTCCGTCACCGAGAGGACGCGCGAGATCGGCGTTCGCAAAGCGATCGGGGCCACCCGCCGCGAGATCCTCTGGCAGTTCCTCGTCGAGTCGTCGCTGCTCACAGTGGGCGGCGCCGCCGTGGGCATGGCGGCCGGTTTCGGCCTCGCCATCGCGGTGGCCACTTGGACGCCCCTCCCTGCCGAGATCCCCGTCTGGGCCGTCGGCACCGCGCTGATCATGGCAGCCGTCACGGGGATGTTGTTCGGGCTCCTCCCCGCCTACCGCGCGAGCCGCCTCGAGCCCGTCGCCGCGCTGCGGTTCGAGTAGATTCACGCTCCGCCCGCCCCACTCCACTGCCCCATCCGAGATAGGCCACATGGCTGACAAACCGCTCGACCTGCTCGCCGTGATGTCTCACCCCGACGACGCCGAGCTCCTGTGCGGCGGCGCTATGATCAAGGCAGCGTCCCGCGGCAAGCGGGTCGGCATTCTGGACCTCACCGCAGGCGAGATGGGGAGCGCGGGGTCCGCGGAGATCCGCGCGCGTGAGTCGGCACGTGCGGCCGAGATCATGGGAATCGAGGTGCGGCGATGCGCCGGCCTACCCGACGCGGCGATCGAGAACGACGCGGCGTCGCGCCGCGTGGTGGCGGAACACTTGCGCGCGCTCCGTCCGCGCGTGGTCGTCACGCACTGGGTCGTGGGCCGCCACCGCGACCACCGGGTGGCCGCCGAGTTGGTGCGCGACGCGTGCTACATGTCCGGCCTCAAGAAGCTCGACGCCGCCGGTGATCCGTTCCGCCCGCTCAAGCTCGTCTACGCGACCGCGTTCCGTGAGGACGTGGAGCTACCCAGCTTCGTGGTGGACATCTCCCAGCAGCTCCGCAAGAAGCTCGAGGCGCTCGCGGCCTACTCGTCCCAGTTCGAGGGCGTGCGCGGGTACGGCGAGGTGTATCCCGGGGGCGAGCGCGACGTCCTCGAGCAGGTGCGTGTGAAGATGGCGCACTACGGCTCGCTCATCCGCGTGGAGTACGGGGAGCCGTACCGGGTCGGAGAGCCGTTCGACGTGGCGGATTTGTCGCAGCTGACGGTGGCGACGTTCTAGGGGGCCGTCGCAGCCGGGGCCACCCTGCACGACACCTCGAGGAGGAGTCGCCGCCACGACGGCACGTCGGCGCCGCGCACCTTCAGGGCCTTCGCGTCCGCCACGCCGCCGCCCGACATCCAGGGCCAGAGCCAAGCCGCGATCTCGGCGGGCAGGTGGCCCACCGGCTCGCCCGACGCGAGGTGCACCCAGACCTCGGGCTCCTCCTGGATGGGCGGATCGGGGACGAGCAGTAGCGCGTCGCCGGCCGCCACGGTCTCCAACAGCTGCTCCCGGCCCGCGAACACCGTCCCATGGACGGTCGAGCGGAAGAGCGGCGGCCTGCCTTGGGGGAACGGGGGCGGTACTCGAGTCATCGCTGGGGGTCGGCGCCTGCGGTGGGGCGGCCCGCACGGCTCGGTTAAGTTACCCCCCGCCCGGATGAGGGCAAAGCAGACTATGGATCCGATCTATCTCGACTACGCTGCGACGACGCCCCTCCGGGAAGAGGTCGTCGACGCCATGGCTCCGTTCGCGCAGGCTGGGTTCGGCAACCCGTCCAGCCTGCATCGATGGGGTCGGGCCGCGTTCGCGGCATTGGAGGGCGCGCGCGAGGAGGTTGCCTCTGCGCTTGGCGCGAAGCCCTCCGAGGTGTTCTTCGTGCGGGGCGGCACGGAGTCGGACAACCTCGCGCTCCTCGGCTGGTGTGAAGCACACGGTGATGGCATGACGCCGACGCTCGCCGTGAGCGCCGTAGAGCACCACGCGGTGCTCGCGGCTGCGGAGAGCGCCGCGCGCACGGGTCACGCCCGCACGCTGGTCCTGCCGGTATCCGCGGAGGGCACGCTCGACCTCGCCGCCGTGGCGGACGCGGTCGCCTCTCCGCCCACGCTCCTATCCGTGATGTGGGTGAACAACGAGACGGGCATGGTCCTTCCGGTCCCCGAGCTCGCGGAGCGCGCGAAGGCCGCGGGCGCGACCGTGCACACCGACGCAGCCCAGGCGCTCGGCAAGGTGCCGATCGACCTGCGCACGGCACCCCTCGATCTGCTCTCCGCCACCGGCCACAAGCTCTACGGTCCCAAGGGCACCGGCCTGCTCTTCGTGCGCGAGGGCACGCGCGTGGCGCCGCTCCTGCACGGGGGTGGCCAGGAGCGCGCGCTCCGCCCGGGCACCCAGGACGTCGCCGGCGCAGTGGGCCTCGCGCGCGCGGTCCGCCTCGCCGTGCAGGAGCTCGAGGCCGAAGCCGCGCGGTTGATCGAACTGCGCGAGCGAATGAGCCGCGCCCTCGTCGACCGGATCCCCGGCGTTCGCATCAACGCGGTCGGCGCGCCGCGTGCGCCGCACATCCTCAGCGTCGGCGTTCCGTCGGTGAAGGACGGCAGCGCGCTGCTCATGGCGCTCGACCTCGAGGGAGTCGCGGTGTCCGGCGGGTCGGCGTGCCTCTCCGGTGCGGCGAAGCGCAGCCACGTGATGGCGGCGCTCTACAGCCCGGGCGATCCGTTCGCCGCGGTACGCTTCTCGTTCGGGCGCCCCACGCGCCCGGCCGACGTCGACCGTGCCGTGGATGCCTTGGCGCTGGTCGTCCATCGCTCGGAGGCAGCCGCATGAGCCGCGTGCTGGTGGCGATGTCGGGCGGCGTGGACTCGTCGGTCGCGGCCGCGCTCCTGGTCGAGGCCGGGCACGACGTCGTGGGCGTGACCATGAAGACGTTCTGCTACTCGGCGACGCCCGCGCATTCGAAGACGTGCTGCGGCCTCGACGGCATCACGGACGCCAAGCGGGTGGCGGACACGCTGGGCATCCCGCATTTCGTCTTCGACGTCGAGGAGGACTTCACGCGCGACGTCATCGACGACTTCGTGCGCGAGTACGCGGTGGGGCGCACACCCAATCCGTGCGTGCGCTGCAACGGCCACACGAAGTTCCGCGACCTCATGGCTCGCGGGCGCGCGCTCGGCTGCGAGCGGATCGCTTCGGGCCACTACGTGCGCATCGAGCACGGCGCGGAGCGCTCGACGCTGCTGCGCGGGCGCGACCCTCAGAAGGACCAGGCGTACTTCCTCTGGGGGCTTCCCACCGAGCTCCTGCCCCGGCTGCTCTTCCCGGTGGGTGAGCTCACCAAGCCGGAGGTGCGCGAGCGGGCACGCACCCTTGGGCTCGTGACCGCCGACAAGCCGGAGTCGCAGGAGATCTGCTTCGTGCCAACCGGAGACTATCGGGACCTGCTGCAGAAGCGTCTCGGCACCCATCCCGCGCTCGAGCCGGGGCTCTTGGTGCGTCGCTCCGGCGAGGTCGTGGGCGAGCACCGCGGTTACGCGGGCTTCACGGTCGGCCAGCGGAAGGGCCTCGGCGGGGGGTTCGCCGAGCCGCACTTCGTGCTCGAGATCCGCGCGGCGACGCGCGAGGTCGTCGTGGGCACCCACGACGAGCTCCAGCAGGACGAGGTGACGATCGGCGAGGTGAATTGGCACGGCGCGCCGCTCTCACCTGGCGACTCGCTGCTCGTGCAGCTCCGCCACCGCGCGCCGGCGGCGCGGGCTACGGTCGGGCACGTCGGGGACGCGGTCACGTTGACGCTCGAGGAGCCGCGAGCCGCCGTGACGCCCGGGCAGTCTGCCGTGCTGTTCGACGGGGAGCGGCTGCTGGGAGGCGGACGAATCGTCTCGGCGGCACGGCGCGCCGTCGTGGTCTGACCCCACGACGGGCCGAGCGGGCGGCCGCGCCTCGTGGCCGTCGTCTGGGCCGATAGCGAGCTGAGCGGGCGGCGACCGACAGGGGGAGGGGGACCCGGGCCTGTCTCGCGGCCGACGCCTCGGGGCTAGTGCTTCAGCCCGCTCGCGTCCGCGAACTCCTCCATCGCCTTCTGCTCTGCCTCCGAGAGCTCCGCGGGGACCTGCACCAAGACCTCGACGTACTGGTCGCCGACGCGGCCTTCCTTCTGCACACCCTGCCCGCGGATCCGGAACTTGGTGCCGGACTGCGTTCCCTTGGGGATCTTCAGCACCACCTTCTTACCCGCCACCGTGCGCACCCGGATCTTCGAGCCAAGCGTGGCCTGCACGATGTTGATCGGGACGGTGACGTGGATGTCGAGCCCTTCGCGCGTGAAGAAGCGGTGCGGTGCCACCTTGAACGTGATGATCAGGTCGCCCGGTGGCCCCCCCTCACTCCCGCGCTCCCCCTGGCCGGATAGGCGCACCTTGGCGCCCGTGTCGACACCGACGGGAACGTTGATCTCGATGCGGCGCTGCTGACGGACGCTCCCCTTCCCCTGGCAGGAGTCGCAGAGCTGCTGCGGGATCTTGCCGCGGCCGAAGCAGGCCGGGCACGGGCGCTTCACGGCGAAGCCGCCCTGGCCGAACGCGACGGTGCCCGCGCCCTTGCACTCCTCGCAGCGACGGATCTCGGTCCCCGGCTTGGCGCCTCCGCCGTGACAGACCGCGCACTCCTCCGTGACGGATACGTCGACCGACACCTTCCCGCCGGTGATGGCAGTCAGGAACGGAATCTCGACTACGTACTCGACGTGCCCGCCTCGCTGCTTCCCTGCCTGAGGGCCGGCGCCCGGGCCCTTCTTGCCGAGGTCGAACAGCGAGCTGAAGAGGTCGGAGATGTTGCCGAAGCCGCCCTGCAGATCCTCGAAGGAGAAAGCGCCGTCCGCCCCAGGCGCTCCCCCCGGCGACGGCGCACCGGCTCGGCCGCGGCCGAACCCGAGGCCGCCGAGCTTCCGCATCTGGTCGTACTGCTTGCGCTTGTCCGCGTCGCTCAGCACCGCGTACGCTTCGCCGATCTCCTTGAAGCGCTCGGTCGCTTTCGGGTCGCCCTTGTTGGCGTCCGGGTGATGCGTCTTCGCGAGCTTGCGATACGACTTCTTGATCTCTTCGGCGGTCGCCTTGTCGGAGACGCCGAGGATCTGGTAGAAGTCCTTGCCCCCTCCAGCCATCGCTCTGCGTCCCTAGCCGTGCTTGAAGACGGCGACGCGGGCGGGGCGTATCAGCGAGCCCTTCAGCGCATATCCCTTCTGCATCACCTGTGCGACCGTCTCGTCCTGCTCGGCGAGCTCGGCAGACACACGCATCAGCGCCTCCATCCGCTGCGGGTCGAAGCGCTCACCCACGGGATCGATGACCTCGACGCCCGCGTCCTCGAGCATGCGGCTGAACTTCTTCTCGACGAGATCGATCCCTTCCATGATCGCCTCGACGGTGGCGTTGGAGAGATCGAGCTCGGCAACTCGATGGAGGTCGTCGAGGACGGAGATGAACTTCGACAGCACGTCCGCCTGGGCCCTGCCCCACGTACCGAGGCGCTCCTGGTCGCTGCGACGTCGGTAATTGCTGAACTCGGCGACGAGCCGCAGGTGCCGGTCGTTCAGCTCCTCGAACTGACGGCGAAGGACCTCGATCGGGTCGGAATCGGACGACTCCGCCGCCCCCGCGGCCTCGTCGGACTCCGGCGCCGTCGCAACCTCTGACACCGCGCCTTCTTCGTTGCCTACGTCTTCTGCGGATTCCGCCATTGGCTCCGTCTCGTACGCTCCAGGACCATCGACCGTAAGTATACCACGGGCCCGAGTCGGGTTCAGGCCCTCGACCGCGCGTGGATCACCCTACGATAAAGCCGCGCGATTGCTTCCTGGGCGGCTCGCTCCCGGATGGCCTCGCGCCCGCCCACGAGGCTCAGGCGGTGCGACTCGACCTCGCCGTCCACGACCGTGGCGAGCCAGACCGTGCCCACAGGCTTCTCGGCCGTCCCGCCCCCGGGGCCCGCGACCCCCGTGATGCCGATGCCGGCATCCGCGCCGAAGCGCTCGGCGACACCCCGCGCCATTTGGCGGGCCACCTCCTCCGATACCGCGCCCTGCTCGCGGAGCGTCTCGTCCGATACACCGAGCTCGCCCACCTTGACGGCATTGTCGTACGCGACGACACCGCCCACGAACACCTCCGACGACCCCGCCCGGTCCGTGATGCGCTTGGCGATGAGACCGCCCGTGCAGCTCTCCGCCACGGCCACGCGCCTGCCGGTCGCTGCGAGCGCGGCGTTCAGGGCCTCGACCACGTCGCCGCTCTCGGCCTCGAAGCGCCAGGGCGCCACGACGGGGCCGATCGCTCGCTCGTAACGACCGAACCAAGCCGCGGCTTCATCCGCAGACACCCCGCGCGCCGACAGCCGCAAGTCGACGCCGCGCAGGTCGGGTAGGTACGCGAGCGTCACCGGTCCACGGTCCGCCGGCAGCTCGGCCTCCAACAGCTCTGCGAGCCTCGACTCCGCGACGCCGGTCGTGTGGATGACGCGGTGGTGTACCGGGGTCAGTCGATCGCCGAGTCGATTGCGCAGAAGTGCGCCGAGGTCGCCCTCGAAGATCCCGCGCAGCTCGCGCGGCACGCCCGGCAAGAGGACCACCAGCTTCGTGTCGACTTCGAGCGCGAGCCCTGGCGCCGTCCCGTTCGGGTTGCGCAGAATCGTCGCCCCTTCGGGCACCTCGGCCTGGCTGACGTTCAGGGCGGGCATCGTGGGCAGGCCGCGAGCGCGGAAAAGCGCCTCGAGCCGCCCCAGCAAGTCGCGGTCTACGTGAAGACGTCGGCCGAAGAGATCCGCCACCGCCTGCTTGGTGACGTCGTCGGCGGTGGGTCCCAATCCGCCCGACACCAGCACGAAGTCGGCGACGTCCAGCGCGGAGCGCACCGCGCCATGGATCTCGGCGGTGACGTCGCCCACGGTGAGCTTCCTCGCCACGGGCGCGCCCAGCGCCGCCAGCGAGCGCGCCAGCCAGGCGGCGTTCGTATCGACCGTCTCCCCGTAGAGCAGCTCGTTGCCTACGGTCACGATCGCCGCCACCGGAGCGGGCGCCGCGGTCTTCACGCAATCACGACGTCAGTTGCGGATACCTACGACCGCGCGGTACGACCAGAGGTAGTCGAGCATGGAGTACACCGTCAGCACCACCGCGAGTGCGAGCATCACTCCGATCCACGCTCCGTGGAACTGCGCCCAGAAGCCCCATGCCGGTCCGCCCCAGCCGCGCGCCTGCGCGGTCATGCGTAACGGATACCAGAGGAGCAGCCCTCCAACGAAGAGGGCCTGGAAGAGCGCCTTCCGCTTTCCCGACTTGCCCGCGGGGATGACCACCCCGCGGCGAACCGCGTAGCTGCGAAACAGTGTGATGAACAGCTCCCGACCGAAGATGACGACCATGACCCACATGGGCATCGCCCCCCACCACGGAATCAAGCCCTCCTCCGTCCCCCGATTGGATACCACATAGAAGGGCACGAACGTCGCCACGAGGAGAAGCTTGTCCGCGATCGGGTCGAGAAGCTTGCCCGTATCCGTGATCATGTCGTACCGACGCGCGAGCCAGCCATCCCAGACGTCCGAGAGCCCGGCGACCACGAAGAGCACGAATGCCCACGTACGTGCGCCGATGCCGGGCGCGATCGCGAGCACGAAGATGACGGGGCAGGCCGCGATGCGCGCGACGGTAATGATGTTCGGGAGGGTGAAGCGGCTCCCTGACACCGGATGCCTCCGACCTGCTACGAGAGAGACTGAACGACCAGCTTGCTCACGCACGAGAGCGTCTCGAACACACCCTTACCTTGGGTGGCGACGCCCTCGAAGTCCGGCACGCCCATCGGGTTGATCTGCGCCCGCAGCTCCGCGGGGGTCAGTACCCCAGGCATGTCGCGCTTGTTGTACTGGATCGCGAACGGGATCTTGTCGAGCTCGTATCCGTACGTCTCGAGGTTCTCGTACAGATTGTGCATGGCCTCGATGTTGGCTTCGGCGCGGGAAGCTTGCGAGTCGGCAACGAACACCAAGCCGTCGACACCCTTGAGGATGAGTCGCCGGCTCGCGTTGTAGTACACCTGCCATGGCACGGTGATGTTTCGTGGAGCCAAGTGATCTTCGGTCGATGCTCGTAGGTGGGGACGCTGGGCCGATTTGCCCGGGGCGGCGCCCGGCCAGCGGCTCATAAACTCGGCCCGGCCGCCCCAGGGGGCAAGGTTCTTGGGCACGGGCTATGCAGTTCCTCCGCCGACCTCGACCGGGGGTGCACCGACCTCCGACGTCATCCGCTCGATGATCGCCTGGGCCCGGGCACGCAGGTGCCGGCGGGGCTCCCAGGCCACGAAGTCTCGAAGCAGCCGAATCGCGTCCACCGAGGCCGGCTCATTGCCCATGTGACCCAGGGCAGCAAGCCGACGGAAGGGGCGCGGACTGAAGAGATCGCGGCGGTGTAGGTGGATCTGGCGCCGCATGATATAGACCGCGAGCGCGCCCGCGGCCGCCGCGGCCAGCACCGTGGCCACCAGCACTTTGGTCGACTTCTTCATGTCACATCTCCCGTCGGCCGGCGAGGGCCTGTGCGATCGTCGATCCGTCCACGTACTCGAGGTCGCTCCCGACCGGTATGCCGCGCGCCAACCGGGTCACTCGGGGGCCGAGCGCGCGAATCTGCCCCTCGAGGTACACGGCCGTTGCCTCGCCTTCGACGCTCGCGTTCGTGGCTACGATCACTTCCCGGACCTCCCCTTGAGCATCGGCGATTCGTCGCAGGAGTGAAGCCACGTTGAGCTCCTCGGGTCCAACGCCATCGAGCGGCGACAGCCTACCCCCGAGGACGTGGAAGATCCCCCGAAACTGCCCGGTTCGCTCGATCGCTCCAACCTCGTAAGCCTCCTCCACCACACAGAGGACCGAGCGATCGCGCTTCGGGTTCGCGCAGATCTCGCAGAGCTCGTCCTCGGAGAAGTTACCGCACGCCCTGCACGGCCGGATGCGTTCGGCGAGCTCCACGAGGGAGCGTGACAAGCGCATCGTGTCCTCGCGCGAGCCCTTGAGCAGGTGGTGCACGAGCCTGAGCGCGGTCTTCTGACCTACGCCCGGAAGCCGCGAGAGCTCGCCTGTGAGGCGGTCGATCACCGACACGGGAAGGTCCAGACGCCGTTAGCCGGTGGCTCGAGAACGGGGGCGCCCCGCGTGGCGAGCGCCACGGAACCGGCGACCGGTCAGAAGAGCTTGGGGAGACCGGGCAGGTTCAGCGGCAATCCGCCGGTCGCGCGGCGCATCTCCTGCTCGTAGGCCGCGCGGGCCTTGCCCTGAGCCTCCCTGACGGCCCCGAGGACCAGGTCCTCGAGCATCTCGACGTCCCGGGCGTCCACGCAGGTGGGATCGATCTGAACGCGCTTGATCTCCCCCTTTCCATCGACCGTCACGGTGACCATGCCTCCGCCCGAGGACGCCGTGAGCTGCGTCGACTCGAGCGACTGCTGCAGCTCGGTCATCTTCGCCTGGAACTGCTGGCTGAGCCGCATCAGCTGCTGGAGATCGGTCATGGCACTACTCCATCAGTTCGAGGTCGAGTTCTTCTACAGCCTTCTGCAGGCGCGGTTCCTGGCTGTACATGGCCGTGAGCGTGTGGTCGCGCACCTCCGCTTCCGTGACTCGCGGACCCTTCTGTCGCGGTGCTTCGGGCGCCTCGAGCACGAGCTCCGCGGGCCTCCCCAGAAACGGGGCGAGTCCCTCGCGAATGGCGTTTTGCACCGCCGGTTCGCGCAACCGTTCCGAAGCGGGCACGGCCACGTTCGCGATCAGAACCCTACCCTCGGCGTCCTCGCTGACCTTCGCCGAGCGCAGGAACGCCGAGAGTCCCTTGGGCACGCCGCTCCCAGCGTCGAGCCACGCGCTCCACGCGGCCTCGGCCGACGTCGCAGCCGTGGCCGCGGGAGCGGCCGGCCGCGCGGGCTTCGCTTGCGCCGACGACGATGCAGGCGTGGTCGACGCGGGCGCCGCTCGTGACTCGGTGGTGGCCACCGAGGCCCCGGAGCCAGCCGGTCGTGCGGATGCTTCCCCAGACCGCGGCTTGGGCGCCGCCCCAGCGGACACGGCCCCGGCCGTTGGGGTGCCGCGAGCCGGTGGCGCGCTGGTCCCAGCGCCCGAAGCAGCGGGCGGGCCCGGAGGTGCACCGCCGCCGAGCGCGGCGATCAGCTCCTCGAGCGCGACCGTACGGTCGAGGAAGCTCAGCCGAAGCAGGAGCATCTCGATCGGGAGGCGCGGGTTCGGGCTGCGCCTGAGGCTCCCCTGGCTCTCCAACTCGGCGGCCGACGCGAGCATGCGTACCAGGTCGCTGGGCTCGAACCCCGCCGCTCGCTCGCTGAGCCCTCGGTGCAAATCCTCCCTCACGTCGATCGCGGCATCGGGAGAGAGGCGGATACGGAGCAGCAGCCTGAGAATGTCGAGAAGGCCATGGTAGAACTCGACGAGGTCGTACCCCTCGTCGACGAGGCGGTCCACGAGCCCGAAGACGTCACCGTGACGTCCTTCGGCGAGCACGTCGAGCAGCTCCAGGTACCGCTCCTCCTCGACCAACCCGAGCACGCGGCGCACCGACTCGGCGTCGACCTCTCCACCCGTGAGCGACATCACCTGGTCGAGCAGCGAGAGGGCGTCGCGCATACCCCCGTCGGCCTTGCGGCCCACGATGCGGAGCGCATCCTCGTCGGCGCTCACCCCCTCGCGGGCCAGCACCCCCTGCAGGCGCTCCACGATGTCGCCCACGCCGATCCTGCGGAAATCGAAGCGCTGGCACCGCGACAAGATGGGCGCTGCAGACTGCGCGATCTTCTGGGGCTCGGTGGTCGCGAACACGAAGATCACCCGCGGCGGCGGCTCCTCGAGGATCTTCAGCAGCGCATTCCACGCTTCGCGCGTGAGCATGTGCGCCTCGTCCACGATGTAGACCTTGTGGCGTCCCTCCGCGGACGGGGCATAGTGCGCGCGCTCGCGGAGCTCGCGGGCATCGTCGACGCCACGGTTGGAGGCAGCGTCGATCTCCACCACGTCGAGGGCCGTGTGCCCACCCCAGATGCGCCCGCAGCTCTCGCACTGGCCACATGGCTCCCCCTCGGGAGTGCGATGGGGGCAGTTCAGGGCCATCGCGAGCACGCGCGCGAGCGTCGTCTTCCCCACCCCGCGCGGCCCACAGAAGAGGTACGCGTGGCCGACTCGCCCCCCGGCCACCGCGCTCCGGAGCGTCTCCGAGACGTGCTCCTGGGTCGCCACCTCCGCGAAGGAGCGCGGACGGTACTTGGTGGCAAGCGCTATGTAGGCCAATCGATTACGGCTTTCGGCTCGAGTCCCGTGGGACGTTCGAGGGGAAGAAAAATGCCCCAGGCGACCCGCAGCGACGATCACCGCACTTACCGCTGCTGCCTGCGGGGCCCTGACGGGATTCGTGAGCTTTCGCCCTGCGGACCTGGGGCACGACGAAGCTACCCGGGGGGCCCCGGGGGGTCAACGCGGAGCGTCGGGTCTCCACGCGTCCTCGATGTGCTCGATGCGCACGTCGGAGCCGGCCACGGTGACGGCGAGCACGTCGAAGCGGACGTCCACGTCGTTCAGCCGGTGTCGCCAGAGGTACTCGCGGGCCACGATCTCGATCTCCCGCCGCTTCAGACGCGTCACCGCGTCCTCGGGGGCCCCGAAGCCGGTGCCTGCCCTCGTCTTCACTTCGACGAACGCCACCAGGTCGCGGCGGCGCACGACCAAGTCGACCTCCCGTCGGCCGAAGCGGTAGTTGCTCGCCTGGACGGTCCATCCCCGGTCGACCAGCCACGCCTTCGCGCGCGCCTCGCCGAAGCGGCCCAAGGCGTGTGGCGGGTGACCGGAATTCGGGGGCATGCCGTACCATTACCCGGCCTCCGGGACGCGAACATGGCGCCGTGGGACCGCCGAACGTCTGAGCACCGCGGCGAGCGTGGTCGCCAGCCAGGGCGAGGCCACGGGAGTGCCGCTGCCGTCCTTCGCCGCACCCGCGTGGCGGCGCGCCGCTACCCTGTCCGACCGCGGACGAGCGAAGGTGTCACACCCCGACCGATGGCCCGCGCGATGACCGTGATCTGCGTCATGAGCTCGGCGAACTGATCGGGGAGGAGCGACTGAGCCCCGTCCGACATGGCCTTGGGCGGATTCTGGTGCACCTCGACGATGAGCCCGTCGGCGCCGGCGGCAACTGCGGCCCGCCCCATGGGGATCACTTTGGCCCGCAGCCCCGTGCCGTGGCTCGGGTCCGCGATGATGGGGAGATGCGACAGCGCCTTCACGACCGGAATGGCCGTGAGGTCGAGAAGGTTGCGAGTGTGCGTGTCGAAGCTGCGGATCCCACGCTCGCACAGAATGACGTGGTCGTTCCCCTCCGCCAGGATGTACTCGGCAGCCAGGAGCAGCTCGTCGATGGTGGCCGCTAGCCCGCGCTTGAGCAGCACCGGCTTCCCCGTCTTCCCCGCTCGGCGCAGGAGCGGGTAGTTCTGCATGTTGCGCGCGCCGATCTGAATGATGTCGGCGTACTCGGCCACCAAGTCCGCCCCCTCGGGGTCGAGCGCCTCGGTGACGATGGCGAGCCCCGTCTCTTCGCGAGCCTTGGCGAGCTGCTCGAGCCCCGCACGGCCGAGTCCCTGGAAGGCGTAGGGCGAGGTGCGCGGCTTGAACGCCCCTCCCCGGAGCACGGTGGCGCCCATGGCCCGCAGTCGGTGCGCGATGTCGAGGATCTGCGCCTCGCCCTCCACGGCGCACGGACCCGCCATGACCACGATTTCCGAGCCACCGATGCGCGTTCCGTTGGCGAGCGTGACGACGGTGTCGGCCTCTCTCCACTCGCGCGAAACCTGCTTGTAGGGGTGAGTGACCGGGATGACCTCGAGCACACCGTCCAGTCCGAGCAGCCGACCCGAGTCCACGGCACCGTCGTTGCCGATCAGGCCGACCGCGGTGCGCTGCTCACCGGGAATCGGGCGCGCACCGTACCCCATCTCCTTGATGGTCGCGACCACCTCCTCTATCTGGGAGGCGGATGCGCCGTGCTTCATGACGACCAACATGGGTCAGGCCGAGGCCGCCGCTCCGGCCGCCTCCAACGCGTCCTGCAGCTTCACGCCCACGATTGTGCTCACCCCCGGCTCCTCCATCGTGACGCCATAGATCCAGTCGGCCGCCTCGATCGTGCGTGGGTTGTGCGTGATCACCACGAACTGCGACTGGTTCTTGAAGTCCTGCAGGAGCTTGATGAAGCGCCCGATGTTGTTCTCGTCGAGCGGTGCATCGACCTCGTCCATTACGCAGAACGGGCTCGGTTTCACCAGGTAGATGCCGAACAGCAGCGAGAGCGCGGTGAGCGCTCGCTCGCCCCCGGAGAGGAGATCGATGCGCTGGGTCTTCTTGCCACGCGGAGAAGCGTGGATCTCGATGGGCGACTCGAGCGGATCCTCGGGCTCCTGCAGCCAGATGTCCGCCTCGCCGCCCTCGAAGAGCCGCAGGAACGTCTTGCGGAAGTTGGCGCGGATCTCCTCGAAGGTCCCCACGAAGAGATCGATCGCGGTCTTGTTGATCTCCCGAATCGCCGAGCGCAGGTCGTCGCGGGCCTGCACCAGGTCCGCGCGCTGCTTCGACAGGAAGTCGAGCCGCGTCGACTCCTCGGCGTGCTCTTCGACGGCGAGCATGTTCACGGGTCCGAGCGCGTTGAGCGCGGCGACCAGCTCGTCGAGCTCGGCCTGGAGCGCCGCGGGCTCGCCATCAACCGGCGTGGCCTCCGCGAGCAGCGACTCCCACGGCCTTCCCCACTCGCCTTCGAGGCGCTCGCGGAGCCGCTCGATGCGTCCGCCGAGCTCCTGGCGCTCCAGCTCGAGCGAGTGGCGGCGGTCGGACGCGGCGCGCTCTTCGGTGCGCGCCTCGCGCACGCGCCGCTCGGCCGCGGCCAGGGCCGAGGCCACGGCCTGCAGCGCCTCGTCGCGCTCGCGCAGGACTTCTTCTGCTTGCGTGCGCTCGCCGAAGAGCCGCTCGGTGGCCGCGTCGCCTTCTGCGCGAACCTGGCGAGCACGGGCGAGCTCCTCACGGAGGCCCTTCTCTTCCAGGTCGAGGCCGGCCACGCGCTCCTCGGCACGCGCCCTCGCCGAAGTCACCCCCGTGAGCCGTTCGGTGAGGCGAGCGTGGTCACCGTCGAGCCGGGTCACCTCCACCGCGAGGCGCGCCTCCTGCGCGCGCGTCGACTCCCATTCCTCTTGCACGGTGTCGAGGTGCGCCCGCACCGACTGCCTCTCGCCGTCCAGCGCCGACTCTTGGGCGAGCAGCGCCGCGCGGAAGTCTCTCGACTCCTTCTCGCGCTCGAGCGCACGCGTGCGCGAGGCCTTGGCACCTTCCACCTGGCGGGCGAGATCGTCGCGCACCCGGTGCATGCGCCCGCGCAAGTCTGCCTGGGCGGCGAGCTCGCCGCTGACCTCGCGATGCTCGTCTTCGGCGCCCCGGCGCTCGAGACGCGCGGCCTCGAGGTTCCCTTCCGCCGCGCTGAGCGCGCGCTCGGCAGCGGCCAACTGCGCCGCAGCCTCCCGCCGCCTCGCCGCAGCCGCCTGGTGCGCCGCGGCGATCGAGCGCAGCTCCTCGCGCCGCTCGAGCACTCCGGACCCGCGCGCCGGATCGCCCACGCGCACGATGCCGCCGCTCTCGGTGACCGGCTTGCCGTGGCCCGAGGTGTCCGAGAGCTCGACGCCGTCCAGCAGCGCGCGCACCCACGCTCCGCCGTCGCCGACCGCACGTACGCGCGCGAGCAACCCACCCGAGGCGGACGCCGCCCGCGCCGGCACCCGGTCGAGCGGCAGGAGGACCAGGCCCCCGCCCCCCCTCCACTCCGACCCGAACCAGTGCAGGGTGCGCTCCACCGCCCCTCGGTCGCGCACGACCAGCGCGTCGGCGAGCGAGCCCAGATATGCCTCGGCCGCCTCCGTCACTCCTGCCGGTGCGTCGATGAAGTCGGAGAGCGTTCCGAGAACGCCCCCGTCTCCGCGTGCGAGCGCCGCTCGTACTACCGGCTCCAGACCCTCGCGCTCGCGCTCCAACCCTTCGAGTGCCGCCTTGCGAGCCGCGAGCGCCGCCTCCGCGTCCGCCGCATCGCGCTCGGTAGCGCGCGCTGCCTCGAACTCGGATCGCGCCGCCTGGAGCTCCCGCACGCGGTCCTCGAAGCGAGCGCCCGCCAAGCCCAGTGCCTCGACGAGCCCGTCGACGCGGCTGGAGAAGAGGTCGCCCTGCATGTCCAGCGCGGTGATCTCCGCTGCGGTGGAAGCGAGCTCCTCGCCGACGTGGGTGAGGCGCCGCTCGAGCTCCTCCGCCTGTGCCGCCGAAGCATCGGCGTCGCCCTCGAGCTGCGCACCCCGGCGGGCGAGCTCCCGGCCCCGCACCTCGACCGCGTCGAGCTGGTCGCGCGCTTCCTGCAGGCGCGTACGCACCTCGCGCACCTCCTCGGCGTGTGCCGCAGCCAGGCCGCGCACACGCCCCAGGTCGGCGGCGACGCCCTCGAGGGTCGAGCCCAGGTCGCGCTCCTCCCCGGTCAGCGACGAGACCAACTCGCGCGCGTCGCCCCGCTCGCGGTCGATTTGGGCGAGACGGCGCTCGGCGTACGCCGCCCGCTCGTCCGCGACGGCGAGGTCGCGCTCCCAGGTGACCAGCTGCTCACGAATCGTCTGCAGGGCACCGGCCGCGGCGGTGCGCGCCTTCTCGGCTTCGACTTCCTCGATGCGCAGAGTCTCGAACTGGGTCTCCGCCGTGCGGAGCTCGGCCACCATGCTCTCGGCGGATACCAGGTCGCCCTGGAGGTCCCGCTCCACGCCTTCCAGTCGCTCGCGCAGCGTCCGCAGCTGATGGCCCACCACCGCGACCTCGACGCTCAGGCGGCGGCTGCGGAACTCGGCATACCGCTCGGCCTTCCCCTTCTGGCGAGCGAGCGAGCGGACCTTGGTCTGGACTTCCGCGATGACGTCCTCGAGTCGCTGCAGGTCCATCTCCGCTCGCTCGAGCCGGCGCGTGGCTGCCTTGCGGCGGTCCTTGTACTTGCCGATGCCGGCCGCTTCCTCGAAGAGGCCCCTGCGCTCCTCCGCGCGATCCGAGAGAATCGCGTCGATCATGCGGTTCTCGATGATCGCGTAGGCGTTCGCACCCAAGCCGGTATCCCGGCACATGTCGATCACGTCCCGCAGCCTGCACGGCGAGCGGTTGATCGAGTACTCGCTGCCCCCGTCCCGGAATACCTGTCGGCCGAGCTCGACCTCTTCGAACGGAACAGGGAGCGCACCGTCGGCGTTGGTCACCGTGAGCGCCACCGAACCGCGATTCACCGGGCGGCGACCGACCGTGCCCTGGAAGATCGCCTCCTCCATTTTGCCACCGCGGATAGCCGAAGGGCGTTGCTCACCGAGCACCCAGCGGATCGCGTCGCCGATGTTCGACTTGCCGCAGCCGTTCGGCCCCACGATCGCAGTGATGCCGTCGTGGAACTCGATGGAGGTTGCGTCCGCGAACGACTTGAAGCCGTGGACCTTCAGGGTGCGCAGCTTCATCCGGCGGAGGGGGCTCCTAGAAAATCATGACGAAGAGGGCGACGAGCAGCACGATCGCCGCGATGGCCGCCAAAGCTAACGTGCGCACCCGACCGCGTCCCTCGGGCGAGGACGCGGTCCACTCAGCGGGGCGCGCTGCCTCCGTTGCGGCAGAAGCCGCCGGGGCCCGGGAGGCGCGTGACGGCACGTCCCGCGTGACTGCGCCGGGCCCCACAAGGGCGCGAACCCGGGCTTCCAGTCCGCGGATCGCCGACGGCGGGCGCTCGCTCCGGTCCGACAGGACGACGATGTCGGACGCCGAGCCCAGGAAGGCCGCGCAACCGCTATCTCCGTCGCGGACGAAGAGGAGCAGTTTCACCCCTGCTTCCTTGAAGCCCTCGAGTAGCGTCGCCCACCGGGGGCTCCCGGGAACGGTGTTCGCATTCGCGATCGCGGTCCCCGCAGTGATGAGAAAGAAGGAACCTCCGTCCACCGGCTTCGCCACACGTCGCACCGACGCTCCGAAGAGAGCCGCGTCGCTCAGACCTTCGGTGTTCTCGACCTGCGTGAGCGTATGCAGCGTCGGGTAGTGGAGCGCACCGTCGGCGAGGATCACCTTTTCACCCCCGGCGCTCCACTTGCGGGCGAGCTCCAGAGCCGCGGTGGCGCCCCATCCGGAGGCGACCGCCATCTCCGATGCAACCACCCCGACCACGCGCCCTGCCCCGCTTCCTTCGGGGATCGAGACCCCTCCATCCACGGGTTGCCAGTCGGGTAGCTGCGCCATCAAATCGGGTGGCAGTGAGGTGTGGTAAGGGTGGCCGACGAGGGGACTCGCCGCGCGACGGGCCTGAAGTTAGACCGTCGCCGGGAGGGGCCGAAAGCCCCCGCTAGGAGCGCGAACGCGAGTCCAGAACGTCACTCTTGGGGCGCGTCCCACCGGGGTGCATCGCCCCAGAGGTTCTCGAGCTGGTAGAATACGCGCGCCTGCGGGTGGAAGACGTGGACCACGAAGTCGATGAAGTCCAACAGCACCCAGCGCCCGCCCTGCAGACCCTCGACGTGGCTCGCCGACTCGTCGCTCTCTCGGAGGCCCTCGAGCACGCGTTCGGCGATCGCCCGCACGTGCACGTCGGACGTGCCACTCGCTACGACAAACCAGTCCGTCGCAGAGGAGATGCCACGTAGGTCGAGCACGAGGACTTCTCTCGCCTTACGATCCAAGGCGAGATCCACCGCCTGCCGTACCGACGCAGGCAGGTGGGATCCGTCCGCGGAAGCTTCCGGCGTGGAAGCCTTGGGCAGTCGGCTCAGCTCTCGTAGCGCTCCACGTTGACTTCGATGTCGACGTGAACGTCCGCGTGCAGGTGCACGGGAACCGTGGCGGTGCCGAGAGCCTTGAGAGGCTCCTCGAGCATGACGATGCGCCTGTCGAGCTCGAAGTCGAGACCCCGTGTGTTCGCCTGGTCGGCGATGTCTGCGCGCGTGACGGACCCGAAGAGCTTGCCGTCCTCGCCCGCACGCATCTTGAACGCCAAAGACATGCCCTGGAGTTGCGACGCGCGCCTGCGCGCCTCGAGGAAGTCACGGCGAGAGCGCTCCTCGGCCTGGGCCTGCTCGGCCTCCAGCCGCGCCATGTTCGCCTCGCTCGCGACGTAGGCGAGTCCCTGCGGGACGAGGTAGTTGCGTCCGAAACCGTCCTTCACGGAGACCACCGCACCCGCCTCACCGAGGTTATGCACGGCCTTCTTCAGAATGACCTTCATCTCTTCCTCCGAACGTTAGGTCACGCGATCCGCTCGCGAACCCGCGAGCGGAGGTCGAGCCAGGTGTCCCCGACCCCGAGCAGCACGGCCATACCCAGGAGCACCGGAGCCGCGACGATCAGTCCCACCAGGACCGTCATGTAGCCGAACAGGGACATCCCACCACTGAGAAACACGAAGACTGCGGCACCCCGCAGCATATACAGCGCCGCCATGAACACGATGGCGTTGGAGCCGAGCCGCACGAGTGCATCGCCCCACTGCGCGAAGATCAGCAGCAGGCCTGCGATGAAGAGCCACACGAGGTGGTCGTTGAAGCGGAAGTCGCGAAGCGGCCCGAGACCCTGATCACCTTCCCCGAGCACGCGGGTGCGGATCCACCAAGCGACTCCGAGCGCCGCGACAGAAGCCACCCCGATCAGTGCGGGAAAGACCGACGCCTGCGTCTCGGCGAGCTGTTGCATGGCGGTCACCACCGCGTCCGAGGGCGGCTGCCCGCGGCCCAACGTCGTGAGCGTGGCCAGGGCCTGCTCACTCGATGCGCGCACCTCGCCCGAGATCGCAGCATCGAGGGCGCCCCACGCGTCGGAACGCAGCGCCAACAGCCCGGCACCGACGGCACCCGCCCCGGCCACCGCACCGAGTGCCCGCGAGGACAACCGCCATCCCGGCGCCGCCAGGGTGAGAGCCAGGAAGCTCCCGGCGACCAGTACCGCCCAGGCGCGCTCGGCGTACCAGACTCCGTCGTACGTCCCCGTCACCACCACCAACAGTGCAAACGCCGCTGCCACCGCGACACCCACACGGCGCAGGCCAGGCGCAGCGAACGACGGGAAGCCGCGAAGGCCGTGCGCTACCAGCATCGCGAGGAGCGGCACGGCAATGAGCACGCCTGCGTTGACGATCGATGTCGCCAACCCGATGCCGAGCAGCCCGGCGGCGCGCGGCCAGCCGCGGCCGGGTGGGGTCTCATCCATCGCCGCACCTCGCTCCACCAGCGCTCCTACGCTTCGCGCCCGCCGGTATACGGCAGTAGCCCGAGGTAGCGCGCGCGCTTGACGGCACGTCCCAGTTGCCGCTGGAAGGCGGATGTGACCTTGGTGGTGCGCTTGGGCAGGATCTTGCCCTGTTCGGCCACGAAGCGGGAGAGCGTCGACACGTCCTTGTAGTTGAGCAGCGTGATCGCGGGACCATCCATCCGACGCCGACGGCCACGCGCGCCCTGAAACTCGGGTGGCGCCTTGTCCGGATCGTCGTCCTCGTCGTCGCCCTCGTCCTCGTCGTCCCCTTCACCGTCGCGTTCGCGTGCTTGCACGTGGGCAGGGACCTCCGCCACGATCGATTGCCCCTTCGTGGGCTCTCCCTCGTTGAGCACGAGCAGGTAACGGATGACCTCGCCGTCGAGTCGGAGGAGCCGCTCGAACTCGGGAAGGGCCTCCCCGGCCGCGCGGAATTGGGCCACAGCATAATACGCGCTGGTGCGCTTCTTGACGGGATACGCCAACTGGCGGGTGCCCCAGTGGTCGACTGCGACGACTTCGCCGCCCTGGGCGACCGCGAGTGCGTGGAACTTCTCGAGCTTGGACGTCACCGCGGCTTGGTCGAGCGCGGGGTCGAGAATGTAGACGACTTCGTAGAGCCGCATGTTCGGTGTTCCCTCGGTCCGTGGTTGCGTTACGGGCCCCGCAGGTCGGCCCTCCGATGCGGAGGAGGGGGTGCGGAGCGGGATCGATGTCTGTGCCACCCGCCCGGTGGGGCGGAGTTGCGGCCGGGAAGCTATACAAAGCCCCCTAGGGTGAAAAGCCGCCCGCGGGCATCCCCCCAGCGGGCAGCATTCGCAGGCCACAACGCCCATATTGCACGGGCAACCGAGGTGGCCGTGCGCGGGTCAGCGGCGCCACTTCCCCTCCCCGTCACCCGTTCCGAGCCTTGCACCGATGGTCGACCGAGAGCTCACCGTCCGGGGACTCCTCCTCGGGGCCGCCATCGCGGCGGTCTTCACGGCTGCCAACATCTACCTGGGCCTGAGGGCCGGCATCACCATCGCGTCGTCCATTCCGGCGGCCGTCATCTCGATGGGGATCTTGCGGGCGTTCAACACCGGCACGATCCGCGAGAACAACATCGTCCAGACCGTGGCGTCGGCGGGTGGGACGCTGTCGGCCATCATCTTCGTCCTGCCGGGACTCGTCATGGTGGGATGGTGGCGGGACTTCCCATTCCTGCAGACGGTCCTCGTGTGTGCCCTCGGCGGAACCCTCGGAGTCCTCTTCTCCATTCCGCTGCGCCGCGCGCTGGTCGTGAATTCGTCGCTCCCCTACCCGGAAGGCGTGGCGGCCGCCGAGGTGTTGAAAGTCGGTGCCCGCGCAGACGAGGCACCCGCCAACGTCATGGAGCGGACACGCGGGCCCTTCGTCGTCCTCTATGGAGCGTGCGCGGCCGCGGTGATGCAGGTCGCGACCTACCTCGGCGCGGCGGCCCCGCTCTTCGAACGCTACTTCCGCGTCGGCTCGGGCGTGAGCGGGTTCAGCACGGCGTTCTCCCTCGCCCTGATCGGCGCCGGGCACCTGGTCGGCCTATCCGTCGGTATGGCGATGCTCGCCGGTGTGCTGATCGCGTGGGCGGGCGTCATCCCGATCTACTCGGCGGGCCTCGCAGGGGACATCGCCGAGCTCGCCGGACAGGTCCGCGCCGACAAGGCGCGCTTCATCGGCGCGGGCGTGATCGGCATCGCTGCTATTTGGAGCCTCGTGACCCTGGTGAAGCCCGTCTACCAGGGGCTCGCCGCCACCATGCGCGCCGCGCGAAGTGCCGGGGCGGTCGGCTCCGACGATCGCGACATCTCGGTGGCGCACATCGCCTCGCTCAGCCTCGTCTGCCTGGTGGCGATCGGGTGGCTGCTGCATGACTTCGTAGCCAGCGGGCCGCTGGAGCGATTCGGGTGGCCGCTCGTCGTGGGTGGCGTGCTGTTCACCGTCGTGGTCGGCGCATTCATCGCGACGGTGGCCGGCTACATGGCGGGCCTGATCGGCGCGTCGAACAGCCCGGTGTCGGGCATCGGCATCCTCTCCATCGTGGCCGCCTCTCTCCTGCTCGCGCTGTTCATCCAGCCACAGGTCGATGCCGGAGCGACGAACGCGCTCGTGGCGGTCGCGTTGTTCGCAGTCGCCATAGTGTTCTCGATCGCGACCATCTCGAACGACAACCTGCAGGATCTGAAGACCGGCCAGCTCGTGGGGGCATCACCGTGGAAGCAGCAGGTCGCGCTCATCATCGGTGTGATCGCGGGGTCGCTGGTGACGCCCGTCACGCTCAACATGCTCAACGCGGCCTACGGATTCCCGGGTGACCCGAATCGTGCCGCCATCGCGGCGGAGCCGCTGGGCGCACCGCAGGCCACGCTCATCTCCACGCTCGCAAGGGGCGTCCTGAACTCCGACCTCGACTGGAGTCTGATCGGGTACGGGGTGCTCATCGGCATCGCCGTGATCGTCTTGGACCAGTTGCTGGGGGCGATGAAGGTGCTGCGCCTGCCTCCGATGGCGGTCGGGATCGGCATCTACCTGCCGATGGACGTGACCATGCCGGTGATCATCGGGGCGGTCCTGGGATGGCTCTACACGAGGTCGATCGCCCGGTCGGAGCAGTCCGCCATGCTCGAGCGCTTCGGCGTCTTGCTCGCGTCCGGGCTGATCGTGGGCGAAAGCCTGCTCGGCATCCTCTACGCGGGATCGATCGCGGCAACCGGAGAGGAGGCGCCGCTCGCGGTGCTGAGCGGTTTCGCCGCGGCCCCCGTGGTCGGCGCCGCGCTCTTCGCCGTCCTGGTCGCCACCAGCTATCGCTGGGTGAGCCGGCAGGCGTCGGTGTAGGCCCAGTCGCGGGTCGTCTTCAGCCTGCCAGCACCCGCTGCACGGCGACGATCAGCTCCGGGTAGCGCTCGAACGCCCAGCGCGCCTCCTCGACGTCGAGGCGCTCGCGGTTCGTATGCGCGAACCGTTCCTCACCGGGCGCGAACCCCACGGTCGGGATGCCGTGCACGCCGCACGACCACCCGCCGTCCGTGGCGAAGCTCCAGGGGCGCACGACCGCCGAACCCGCGGCCTCGAAGCGGCGACCGACGCTGCGGGCGGCAGCGCGGACGACGGGGTGCTCGGCGCTCATCAGGAATCCCGGCGTATGGAGGGCCACGTCCTCCTCGAGGCCGGTGTAGGTACGCTGACGCTCGCTTGCGAGACGCACGTCCCACGTGAGCCCGGTGGATGCCGTGCCGATGCGGCCCCCGATCGCCTTCCGAACGCGCGCGAGGAGCGCCGGCCCGTCCGCTCCCGGCAGCACGCGCCAATCGACCGCGACGACGACCAGGTCGGGAATGACGTTCCGCGTCTCGGGTCGCACGTCGACCATGGTGGCGACGAGGCTCTCGGGTCCGAGCACGGGATCACTCGTACGCGCGCCCGCGACGTCGCGCACGCCGGCGAGCACGTCCCCGAGCAGGTCGAGCGCGTTGCTGGCCCGCTCGGGCACGCTCGCATGGCCCGCGACGCCCTGGATCACGATCTCGAGCTCCGCGCGCCCTCGGTGGCCGATGCAGATGTCGCCGTGGGTCGCCTCTCCGAGGATCACGGCCGCCGGATCGACGGTGCCGCTCTCCAGCAAGTGGCGCATGCCCAACCCACCACGTTCCTCGAGCACCGTGTGCGCGACGATGACGTCGCCCGGTGCTTCATCGATGAGCGCCGCTGCCGCATACGTCTGCAAGGCGAGCGGGCCCTTGATGTCCATCGCCCCGCGGCCGTGTAGGAAGCCACCCTCGACCGCACCCGAAAACGGCGGCACCTCCCACTCGGAGTGATCGCCCTCGGCTACCACGTCCAGGTGCGAGGAGAGCATGACGGGCGGCGCCTCTCCTCGCCCCCGCGCGACGCCGATCACGTTGCCGACGTCGTCCACGCGCACGTCCGCGAGCCCGAGCGCCTCCATCTCCTGCTTCACGCGCGCGGCGACGTCGGCCTCGCCACCGGGCAAGCCCGGAACGCGAACGAGGTCCGCGGCGAACGAGAGCGCACCCTCGAACGACGCGGACCTCGTCATGAGCGTCCTTGGCTGCGTATCAGCTGCTGCGTATCAGCTGCTGCGTATCAGCCGAAGAGCGACCTCATCAGGTCGCCGAGCCACGTGGACGCTTGGGCGTCCGTCGTGATGCCGTGCACCCGCGCGAACCAGGGCGCGAGCACCAGCGAGACCACGCTCATGAGCTTGATGAGGATGTTGAGCGACGGACCCGACGTGTCCTTGAACGGGTCACCCACCGTGTCGCCCACCACCGCCGCCTTGTGCGGGGCCGAGCCCTTGCCGCCGTGCGCGCCGCCCTCGATGTACTTCTTGGCGTTGTCCCACGCGCCGCCGGCGTTCGCCATGAAGAGCGCCATCAGCACGCCGGTCACGGTCGCTCCGGCGAGCAGCCCGCCGAGGGCTTCGACGCCGAGGAAGTAACCCACGATCACGGGGGTGAAGATCGCGGTGACGCCCGGCAGGATCATCTCCTTGAGCGCCGCCTGCGTGGAGATGTCGACGCAGCGCGCCGAGTCGGGCTTGCCCGTGCCCTCCATGAGGCCGGGGATCTCGCGGAACTGACGGCGCACCTCGTCGACCATGCCCTGGGCGGCGCGACCGACGGCGGTCATCGTCAGCGCGGAGATGAAGAACGGGAGCGCCCCGCCGACGAACATGCCGACCACGACCACCGGATCGACGATGTCGAGGCCGGACGTCTGCAAGCCCACCGCCGCCGTGTACGCCGAGAAGAGCGCCAGCGCGGTGAGCGCAGCCGAGCCGATCGCAAAGCCCTTCCCGATCGCCGCCGTGGTGTTGCCGAGCGCGTCGAGCGAGTCGGTGATCTCGCGCGTCTTCGGTCCGAGATGGCTCATCTCGCTGATGCCGCCCGCGTTGTCCGCAATCGGTCCGTACGCGTCCACGGTCATGGTCACGCCCACCGTGGCCAGCATGCCCACCGCGGCGATCGAAATCCCGTAGAGACCGGCGAACAGGTACGACGCGCCGATCGCCACGCAGATGAGGATGATCGGGATCACCGTCGACTCCATGCCCACGGCGAGCCCCGCGATGATGTTCGTGGCCGACCCGGTCTCGCTCGCTTCGGCGATCCTGCGCACGGGCTTGGCGGCCGTGTAGTACTGCGTGACGCCGCCGATCATCATGCCGCACAGCGTGCCCGCCACGATCGCGATCCAGGGCCCGAGCACGGGATAGGTGCGGCCCGACTCGGCATCCAAGAACGTGATCCCCAGGCTCTGGACCACGAAGAACATGATCGCGAGGAAGAGGCCACCCGCGATCCAGGTCGTGCCCTGGAGCGCGAAAGCCGGATCCCTCTTCTCGAGCACCTTCATCGCCGAGATACCGACGAGCGAGGCCAGCAGACCCACCATGACCGTCAGGATCGGGAGCGCCACCGCCGCCGCACGGTGCTCAGCGAGCGTCGGCTCGATCGCCGCGATCGCGATCGTCGCGACGATCGCGCCCACGTACGACTCGAAGATGTCGGCGCCCATGCCAGCGACGTCGCCGACGTTATCGCCCACGTTGTCCGCGATGGTCGCGGGGTTGCGCGGGTCGTCCTCGGGGATGCCGGCCTCGACCTTGCCCACCAGGTCCGCGCCGACGTCTGCAGCCTTCGTGTAGATGCCGCCACCGACACGTGCGAACAGCGCGATCGAGCTCGCACCCATGGCGAACCCGGAGACGATGCCCGAGAAGGTCGGGAAGTCGTCCGTGCCCGGGAGCGCGTCGGCCGCGAATACGAAATAGAGGATACCGATACCGAGCAGTCCCAGCGCCGCCACCGCGAGGCCCATGACCGCGCCGCCGAAGAACGCGATGCGCAGGGCCTTCCCCTGGCCCTCCGTGTTTGCGGCCGCCGACGTGCGCGTGTTCGCCCGGGTCGCAGCCTTCATACCCGCTAACCCGGCTGCAACCGAACTCACCGCGCCGAACACGTAGGCGCCAGCCGGCAGCGGTCCGATGGCGATAGCGAGCAGGATCGCCACCACGACGACGAAGCCGGCCAGCACGGTGTACTCGCGCCGCAGGAAGGCCATGGCTCCGTCGTGGATGCGCTCGCCCAGCTCGATCATCGTGTCGTTGCCGGCAGGCTGCTTCCTCACGTAGCCATAGACACCGGCCGCAACGGCCAGGCCGAGGACCCCGAGCACCCAAGCCCAGTCGGTCAGTGCGACGAAATCGGTCATGAGATCAGTTCCTCAATCAGTTGAACGGATGGTCCACCCGTGCTGCCCTTTTCATCGATTGAAGCGGTTCATCGCCGCTTCCACGCCCTCGGCAACCCACACCTCCACCGCCTTGGTCAAATCGGGTAGCAAGCCCACCACGACTTCTTCGTCCTCGCCCGGCAACGGCGAGAGTACCCAGTCGGCCAGGTCGATGCCCTCCGGCTTACGCCCCACCCCTATGCGAATCCGCGCATAAGCTTCGGATTGGAGCGCGCCCGAGACGGACTTCAGTCCGTTGTGCCCGCCCGCACTCCCGTCGGGCCGGAACCGCACCTTCCCCACGTCCAGCGCCGCGTCGTCGACGACCACCAGGAGATCTTTGGTGAGATCGAACGCCTCGATCTCCCCGAACGACCCCACGGCCAGGCCGCTGCGGTTCATGTAGGTCGTGGGCTTCACGAGTCGAACCGACTCGTCCCCCACCCATCCCTCCGACACGAGCGCCCTGCCCTCGCGCCGGAACGTCTCGAAGTCCCAGTCGTACGCCAGCCGATCCACCACCCACCACCCCACGTTGTGGCGGGTGGCGTCGTATTCCGGACCCGGGTTCCCGAGCCCCATGACGACTTTCATGCGGCCCGAAGTCGCAGGGTGTGACTAGTCCTTCTCCTTCTTGTCCTTCTTGTCGCCCTTCTCGGCCTTCTCGCCCTTGGCGGCAGCGCCTTCCGGAGCCGCAGCCGCAGCGCCCTCGGCCGCCGCGGCGCCCTCGGCGCCCTCCGCCACCTCGCCCTCGAGCGTCGGCACCGTGGTGACGACCTCCTCGACGAGCTTCGGAATCGCGACCGAGCAGACGGTACGATCGGGAGGAATCCGTGCCTCGACTCCCTCGCCGAGCTTGATGTCCGATACGTGCAGCGCGCCGTTCAGCTCGAGGCCCGTGACGTCGAGCTCGAACGCCTCCGGGATCTTGGACGGGACGCAACGGATCGGCAGATCGTGCACCATCTGCTCGAGCACGCCGCCGCCGAGACGGACGCCCGCGGGCACGCCCAGCAGGCGCACTGGCACTTCGAGGTCGACGGCGACGCCTTCCTGAATGCGCAGGAAGTCCACGTGCAGCATCGCGTTGCGCCACGGGTGCGTCTGGATCTCGCGCACCAGCGTCTGGTAGGGCTTCTTCTCGCCCTCGACGTCCAGGTCGACGATGGTGTTGTCGACCGAGATCGAGTGGAAGAGAACCTCGGCGTCATGTGCATCCACCGAGAGGTGGATCGCCTCGAGCTCGCGACCGTAGAGCACCGCGGGGACTCTGCCCTCGCGGCGCAGTGTGCGCGCGGCTCCCTTGCCGGAGTTGTCGCGCTTTCTCGCCTTCAACGTTGCCTTGGCCATCGTCTCATTTCCTCGTCAACGGACCGGGATCGCCCCAGTCCTTACTCTTTGTCAGTCGAAACTTCCTCGAACAGCTCGGTCACCGACTCGTTCGAGTGCACGTGGTCGATCGCCTTCGCCAGCAGGTCGGCCACCGACAAGACTCGAAGAGTACTGAACCGCTTGTGCTCCGGCACCTCGATCGTGTTGGTCACGACCATCTCTTCGAGCGGCGCATCGCGCAGCCGAGAGACCGCCTCGCCCGAGAAGAGCGCGTGGGTCGCGGCGGCGTACACCGCTCTGGCGCCGCGCTCTTTCAGCGCGTACACCGCGTTCGTGAGCGTGCCAGCCGTGTCCACCATGTCGTCCATGATGAGGCACGTCATCCCCTCCACATCACCCACGACGTTCAACACTTCGGACAGATTCGCCTTCGGCCGGCGCTTGTCGATGATGGCGAGGCTCGCGTCCAGCCGGCGCGCCGTCCCCCGCGCCATCTTCGCCGAGCCCACGTCGGGGGCCACGATCACCAGGTCCTTCAACCCGAGGCCCCGGAAGTACCTCGTGATGACCGGGGCCGCGTAGAGGTGGTCCACCGGGATGTCGAAGAACCCCTGGATCTGATGCTGGTGGAAGTCGATGGAGATGACGCGATCGGCGCCCGCCGCGACGATGAGGTTCGCCACCAACTTGGCCGCAATCGAGACACGCGGCTGGTCCTTGCGGTCCTGACGCCCATAGCCGAAGTAGGGGATCACCGCGGTGACGCGGGCGGCCGAGGCACGATGGGCCGCGTCGATCAGGAGCAGCAGCTCCATGATGTTCTCGGCCGGAGCCGGCGTGGACTGCACGATGTAGACGTCGCGGCCACGCGCATTCCGGTCGATACGCACGAAGATCTCGCCGTCCGAGAACTGCTTGACCGTAGCCGCGTCGGGCGACTTGCCGATCAGCTCCCCGATCTCCTGGGCCAGGGGGCGATTCGCCCGCCCGGTAAGGAGGAGGAGGGGTCCTCGGGCGTAGGTGTCGTCCATGACGTTGGCTGGAGGCCGGATCGGGGGCCAGGCTGCGGAACAACAGCCCGCAAAGTTAGAAAGCGCGCGGGGGATGGTCAACGCGAGATCGTTCCCCCCGGAGGGTGCGGTGCCCCCATCGTCGGGGGCGCCGGCAGGCACGAGTCGGGGTGTCACGCCCCCATCGTCGGGGGCGCTTCGCTCCAGATGCTTCGCATCTGAAGCCCCTCCTCCGGGGGCATGACACCCATCCTTCCGACCGCACCTGCCCCTCCTCAGGGGCATCGCACCCTCCCCGGGGCCGACTGCGTCGAGGGACGCGCGGTAGGAAGGCTCTAGCGGGCCACGACCCGGAACGTCCTCCGGGTCACGGCGTCCGAACGCCCCGGGGCGCGTACGGTGAGCACCACGGCGTACTCCCCCGGGTCGAGCTCCGGGAGGGCGAGGTCGAGGTGGCGAAAGAGCACGCACGGGCGCTCGGGAGCAGGCTCCTGCCAGGCGAGGCGCATCGAAGCGGGGCGCGCGGTGAGCCGCAGCGCCTCGCCGAGGCGGCGCAGGAGGCCCCGGCCGGCGCGCTCGACGGACACCTCGAAGTCCAGGGTCTCGTCGCGAAAGCCGAGTCCGGACACCTCCCAGGCGATCGCGAGGCTTTCCTCCGGCCGTATCTCCGGCCGCGCAAGCGCCGACGCGAGCGCCGCTTCGAGCGACGTCGGCGTCCGGTCCATAGGCTCGAGCAACAACACGTCGGAGAGCGTGGCCACATCCGAAGGGGTCGGCGATCGCTCGTAGCCGGTGCGCAGCCTCCCCGCCCTCCGCCGCGCCGGGCTCCAGCTCTCGGCCGAGATCAACCACGCGCCGGCGGGCAGGTCGATCATGAGTGCGCCGGTCGCGGAACCAGTCTGCTGTGCCGCCACGCGCTCACCCCCATCGACGGGCACCGCGAAGAGCCCGATGCGGTCGGGGAGGTCCGCCTGGTCGCCGGCATCCATCCAGGGGCGCGGGTGATCGTGCTCCGCGTGGAAGGTCGTGTCCTCGGGGAGGTCATGTGTGGCCACGACCACGACACGCTCGCCCCGCGGGAAGAAGGCGAGCTGCCCGTCCATGGGCAGGAGCACCGGCGCATACGGTGGCGCGTATAAGCTTCTCGGCAGCCCATGCTCCGCGACGAGGTCCTCGGGCGTCGCCTGGGTCGGGTCCGCCAGCACAGACCCGCTCGGTAGATAGTCCCTCCCTTCCTGCTCCTTGTGTCCGGTGACCCCGAATGGCGCGCTCGGAGTCGAGCCACGGGTGCGCTCCCAACCGACCTCCCAACCGTGACGCACGGTCAGCTCCTCGAGGTCCCTCCCCCAGCGAATCCGGTACGGATTGCGGGCACCGTCCTTGAGGGTGGCCACAGTCCAGCGCGCGAAGTGCGCGGTCATCCGGTCATTGCCATCGACGAGATAGAGCGGGTCGGACAGCCACCAGAGGCGGTCGAGCAACACGTCGAGCGTCCCGTCGGCTGCAGTCACGCCGGCCCCGAGGACCCGGCGCGCCTCGCGGTCCACGGCCCGTTCGGGCACGCGCCACTCGAGCGCGAGCTCGGGGTCCATGAGCGCGAGCGAGCGCTCGAACGCGCCCTCGGCCTCGCCGTAGCGAAGGAGCGCGTGGAGCGCCAAGCCCTCGAGCGCCGCACACCACCACGTGCTCGCACCACTGGCGCAGCCCAAGGCCGCCTCGAGCGCGGCGCTCGCGTCTCCGGCCTCCACGCGGTACCAGACGCGCTGGCCGAGAACCCAGTCGTCGGTGGGAATGAGCTTCTGCAGGGAGTCGAGCCCGTGAAGCAGCTCGGCACGGAGAGCGACCACGTCTTCGGGCTCAGGTGTGGGGATCCATTCACCTTCCCCGAACCAGGTGCAGAACCGACGCACGACTTCGTCGCAGGGCCCGCCGCCGGCGCCAAACGTGAGGGGGAAGTACCGCTCCCTGGCGCGCTCGAACCTGGCCTGGAGCGACCGTGCAGCGCCGAGCGCATCCCCCGGCTCCGCGGCGACGTCCACCGTGTCCTCGCCCGCCACCACCGCCTGCCCCGACGCCGCCGCCGGGCAGACCGCGAGGACCGCGACGAACCACCTCCAGAAGCGCATGGATTGGCCCGGGTGGATTCGAACCACCACCGCCGGTTCCAAAGACCGGTGTCCTGCCATTAGACGACGGGCCAGCGAGACCATCCTACCCGAGCCCGGGGGGGCCGTTCAAGGCCCTGGCCCTGTCGCAGCTTGTACGCTGGACGCTCAACCCACGGCGGGCGCGGGCAGCCGCTCCAGCGTCCGCGCGGCCCGGCATGGCCATCCCAGCTGCTGCGTGAGCAGGCCTGCAGCCCGCGCGGCAGCGTCCCGGCTCGCGAACATCCCGAAGACGCTGGAGCCGCTCCCGGACATCATCGCGAACGTCGCACCGGCCGACGTGAGCGCCCCGAGCGCACGCCCCACCTCCGGGTGGCGGCCGACGATGATCGACTGGAAGTCGTTGGCGGCACACGCAGCCACGTCCGCCCAACCGCGTGGCATCGGGGTCTCCCCCGCCGGCTCGAGCGTCCCGCCCCTTCTCGCAGCGGCCAGCGCCGCATACGCCCCCGCGGTGGCGACGTGCACCGGTGGAGACACGATCACCAGGTCCGCGGACGGAAGCGGGCGCAGTGGATCGAGCCGCTCCCCCCGGCCCCGTCCCCTGGCCAGCGGGCTCTCCCCGAGGAAGAACGGCACGTCGGAGCCGAGCACCGCCGCCGACTCCGTGAGTCGCGCGTCGTGAGCCCCGACGCCGAGCAGGAACGCCAGGCAGCTCAGGACCGCTGCGGCATCCGACGAGCCCCCACCGAGGCCGGCGCCGGCGGGCACATGCTTGACCAGCGTGATGTCGACGCCGTCCACGAGGCCGAAGTCGGCCGCGAACCGCTCCGCAGCGCGATAGGCCAGGTTCTCCGTGACGGGGCCCACGTCAGCCCCCGACACCTGGAGGCGGATGCCCGGCTCGCCGAGCCTTACGGACACCTCGTCTGCGAGGTCGATCGCCTGGAAGAGCGTATCGATCTCGTGGTAGCCGTCCACGCGACGCCCGAGCACGCGCAGGCGGAGGTTCACCTTCGCAGGCGCGGCAACCCGCGCGGTAACGCTCACGCGCCCCTCGAGCTCGACCCCTCGGTTGGGTGCGCGGCGTGCTCGATCTCCTCCTCGACGCGCTCCTCCGCCTCACCCACCTCGCCGAGCGATAACCCGAGGCGCCACGCGTACCAGAGACCGATGAGCGTGATAGGAACCCAGCCGCCGAAGTGGTATCCGAACGCGAACGCCAGCGACTGCGCGTCGCTCACGCCGTACACGTCGCTGAGCGCGATCGTGGCGGAGGCGTGGAACGTGCCGAAGAAGCCCGGCGCCGCCGGGAGCGCCACCCCGAACCCCACCACCGCCTCGGTGAAGATCGCCGACACGAACCCGGTGTCGATGCCGAAGGCCAGCATGCCGAGCCAGAACGAGACGCCGTGCCAAGTCCAGAACGCGAGCGTCCAGGCGAGCCCGAGCGCGAGCAGCTTCGGATCGCGCATGATCGCGATCGACTCGAGAAAGGCGTCGAGCCCCGCCAGGATCGGCGCCGCGACCGGCTTGGGCAGGACCTGCGCAACCTTGTGAGCGGCTCGCACGAAGAGTTTTGGCCACACCGCCATCACGACGAGTGCGAGCAGCACCACGGCGACCGCCATCACTGCCGCCCGCAGTAGCACGGCGCCCGCACCGGCCGACAGCACCCCCGCCGGAAATCCCGGGGCGAGGATCGGCAAGACGAGGAAGAGCAGGAGCACCACGCCGTCCATGAACCGCTCGATCACCAGCGTGCCGAACGCCGCACTCGCCGTGATCGGCTCGACTCGACTCAGCGCGTAGGCTCGCGCGAACTCCCCCACCCTCGCGGGAAGGATGTTGTTCGCCATGAAGCCGATCGACACACACGCGAACCGTGAACGAAGTCGCGTGTCTGCCCGCACGGGCTTGAGGAGCACGTGCCACCTCATGGCCCGCAGCACGAATCCGAACGTCGCGACCGCCACCGAGGCGAGGAGTAGCCACGGGTTCCCGGTCCGGATGTTCGCCCACACGTCCCCGAAGCTCACGCCGGACAGCGCCCACCAGAGCGCCAGGACGGTGACCGCGAGCCCGGCGAGGGCCTTACCCCAGTGCTTCACGCGTGCGACCGCGCCCGCCGAATGATCTCCGCCATCTCCCGCACCGCTGCTTCCATGCCCGTGAAGAGCGCGCGCGACACGATGCTGTGACCGATGTTCAGCTCCTCGATCTCGGGGATCGCGGCCACGGGGTGCACGTTCTCGTACGTCAGGCCGTGGCCCGCGTGCACGGCGAGGCTCAGCTTGCGCGCCAGCGAGGCCGCTCGGTTGAGCCGCTCGAGCTGGCCGCGGCGCTCGTCGCCCCGGGTGTTGGCGAACTCACCCGTGTGCAGCTCCACCGCGTCGGCACCCATCTCGACGGCGGCTCGTATGGACGCTTCGTCCGGGTCGATGAACAGCGAAGTGCGGATCCCGGCGCCGGCGAGGCGCACGAGCGCCGCCTTCGTGGCCTCGAGCTGCCGGCCGGGGTCGAGCGCGAGCCCCCCCTCCGTGGTGACCTCTTCCCGCTTCTCGGGCACGAGGGTGGCCTGCATGGGCCGCAGCTCGCACGCGAGCGACACGATCTCGGAGGAAGCCGCCAGCTCGAGGTTGACGACGGTGCGGACGGTCTGCATGAGCAGGCGCACGTCGCGGTCCTGGATGTGCCGCCGGTCCTCACGCAGATGCACCGTGATCCCGTCGGCGCCCCCGAGCTCGGCGAGCACGGCCACCCTCACGGGGTCGGGCTCGTCGGTGCGGCGAGCCTGCCGTACGGTCGCGACGTGGTCGATGTTGATGTACAGGCGCATCACTGCCTCGCTCCGACCTTTCAGGGCCCCTTTACGGGTTTGCCGCCCGCTGATTCCGACCGGCGCAAGATAACGCGGCGGTGGCGCGGGAAGGTGCGTGGAGTCGCGGACGTCACGACACGTCCTCCAGGCGCACGCCCGCCCTTCCGGCGAGATGCCCGAGCAGCGGCTTGGGCACCCAGGCGGTGACCGATATTTGCGCATCCTCGTCGCGCCGCGAGACCACCTCGCCCTCGCGGTAGAGCGCGGCGAGCACCTCGCCGTCGGCGGCCGACAGGTGCACGATCACGTGCGTCAAACGAGCGAGCACGCGAGACCTCAGGACGTCGCGGAGCGCGCCGAGACTCCCCTGGTCGAGGGCCGACACGAAGACGGCCGGAGCGGACCCCACTTTCTCGATCCGCTCGCGCAGCGCTTGCTCCTCGGCATGCGTGAGCCGGTCTACCTTGTTGAACACGAGGATCGTGTCCTTCTCCGCGAGGCCCAGCTCGGCGAGGACGTCGTTCACTACCTCGAAGTGCTCCTCCCAGTCGGAGTGGGAGGCATCGATCACGTGCAGCAGGACGTCCGCCTCGCGCGCCTCCTCCAACGTCGACCGAAACGAGGCGACCAAGTCGTGCGGAAGCTTGCGAATGAAGCCGACCGTATCGGTGACGAGGGCCTCGTGGCCCGCGCCCAGCTCCACTGTGCGCGTGGCTGAATCCAGCGTCGCGAAGAGCCGGTCCTCTACGAAGAGGTCCGCACCCGACAGGCTCCGCAGCAAAGACGACTTCCCGGCGTTGGTGTAGCCGACGAGCGAGGCCCGGAAGCGCTCACTTCGTCCGTGGCGCTGCACGGCCCGAGCCGTCGTCACGTCCTCGAGCTTCCGCTTCAGCTCGCTGATGCGCTTGCCGATGAGGCGCCGGTCGGTCTCGATCTGCGTTTCGCCCGGACCGCGCAGCCCGATCCCGCCTCGCTCGCGCGAGAGGTGCGTCCACATCCGTTTGAGCCGCGGGAGCAGGTACTCGAGCTGGGCGAGCTCGACCTGCATCTTCGCCTCCTTCGACCTCGCGCGCGTGGCGAAGATGTCCAGGATCAGCTCGGACCGATCCATGACTCGCACGCCGAGCAGCTCCTCCAAGCCCTTCCCCTGCGCGGGACTCAACTCCTCGTCGAAGATGACGAGGTCGGCGCCGGTCTCCTTGGCGAGCGCAGCGACCTCCTGCGCCTTTCCTTCGCCGATGTAGTAGCGCGGATGCCGCTCGGCGATGCGTTGCGCGGTGGACCCCACGACGCTGCAGCCGGCGGTATCGGTGAGCCGTGCCAGCTCCGCGAGGTGCTCTTCGGCCAGACGTTTCGGAAGGTCTCGGTCGGGGGCTCCGACGAGCAGCGCGCGGTCTACCGGCCTCCGGACGTCGATCAATTCCGTTGCGATCCTGCTACCTCCACGCTGCGATTACTCGGGCACCCATCGAACGATAGCCACCTCGCTCGTCAGCGAGAACCCGCCTCGCTCTCTCCGGAGCCCGAGGCGCCTCCGCCGCGACGTCGCGCGTTCCAGGCAGCGAGCCGCTCCGCGATCGCCGTCTCCGCGCCGGAGCTGCCCGGCCGATAGAACACCGACCCGCGCAGCTCGTCCGGCATGTACTCCTGGCGCGCGACACCACCTTCCTCGGCGGGATCGTACCGGTATCCCCGTCCGTAACCGAGGTCCTTCATGAGGTCGGTCGGAGCGTTCCGGATGTGCAGCGGGACCGCTGCCCCCGGAGTCTCGCGCGCCTTCGCGAGCGCCGCGCCCCACGCCTCGTACGCCCGGTTCGACTTCGGCGCGCTGGCCAGGTAGATGGCCGCCTCCGCGAGCGCGAGCTCGCCCTCCGGGGCCCCCAGGAAGTGGAACGCTTCTTTTGCTGAGACCGCCATCTGGAGCGCCGCGGGATCGGCGAGCCCGATGTCTTCGACCGCCATACGCACCAGTCGTCGGGCGATGTAGAGCGGATCTTCGCCGCCGTCGATCATGCGCGCGAGCCAGTAGAGCGCGCCGTCGGGATCGCTTCCACGCACCGCCTTGTGCAGCGCGGAGATGAGGTTGTACTGCTCCTCTCCACCCTTGTCGTAGGTGGCGAAGCGGTGCTGGAGCGCCTCGCGCGCGACGGGCAGCGTGACGTGCCCGCTCTTGCCGACGAGTGCACCTGCGGCCTCCAGGACACCCAGCGCCCGGCGCGCATCCCCGTCGGAGGCGACGGCGATGAAGTCGAGTGCATCTGGGTCGACGGTGAGAGCGTCCGTCGCCAGGCCCCGCTCCGCGTCCGCGAGCGCTTCGCCGAGAATCGAGCGCACCTCGGACGGTGCGAGCGCATTCAAGACGTACACCGGCGCGCGCGACAGCAGCGGACGCACGACCTCGAACGAAGGATTCTCGGTGGTCGCTCCGATCAGGATGACCGTGCCGCGCTCGACGTGCGGCAGGAATGCGTCCTGCTGTGCCTTGTTGAAGCGATGGATCTCGTCGCAGAACAGAATGGTGCGCCTCCCGGTCGTGCGGAGCCGCTCGTCCGCCTCGGCCATGATCTCGCGCACGCGCGCGATCCCTTCGGTCACCGCGCTGAACGCGACGAACGTGGTTGCGCTCTCTGCGGCGATCAGCCGCGCCAGCGTCGTCTTCCCACTTCCGGGCGGCCCCCAGAGGATCATGCTTCCCGGGCGGCCCGCCTTGATCATGGCGCGAATCGCCTTGCCCGGGGCCAGCAGGTGCTCCTGCCCCCGGAACTCAGCCAGCGTGCGCGGCCGCATCCTGGCCGCCAAAGGCGCCGAGCGCGAAGGTGCACTGAGCTCCGGGGGTGGTGCGGGAGTCCTTGACGCACGGCCTCGCTCCGGCGCCCCGAAGAGATCGAGGTCAGCCACTCGTGCGCTCCTTCTGGGCGAGCGCGAGCGCGCGCTCGGCGAGCTGCTGACGCTCGTTTCGCGTGGGATCCTCGAGCACCCAGTCGAGCAGCTCGTCCAAGATCCTTCCGAAGTGGGGCCCGGGCTTGAGTCCGAGCGCAATCAAGCCGCGACCGTCCAGGGCCAGGTCACCGACCGCGAGCGGCGGTGCCGAGCCGCGCACCGTTCTGGCGCGTCGCCACGAAGCGACCACGGCACCCACGCGGTCGGCGGCCCCTATGCGGCGCTCCGCGAGCGCCCGAGCGAGATCCAGCCTCGCGAGCGCGGCGAGTCGACCAGGGCCGCTAGCGCTCAGCCACCTACGAAACGCAGCTGAGTCGGCGCTCGCTTCCGGAAGCGGGGCCGCCGCCGCACGATAGGCCGTCTCGTCCACCTGGGCGTTCGAGAAGCGGAGGCGCATGAGGAGCGCCGCCGTCTCGGCCGGCGTCAGCTCGCGCAGCAGCGCAGCCAGCCGGAGCATTGACCGACCCTTCGGCACTTCGTCGACGGCACCCATGGAAAGGGCCCAGCGCTCGCGCCCCCCCGGCCATGCGTGACTGAGCGCCTCGAGCTCCGCGTAGAGGACGCGTAACGCCCCCGACGCGGCATACAAGCCGAGGGCGCGTGACGGCGCCGCGTCTGCGTCCAGCACTTTCACCAACTCGTCCCTGATGCGCTCTGCCGAGAGCGACGTCAGATGGTCCACGAGCTCGCAGAGGGCGGCCCAGGTCGCCGCTTCGATCTCCATCCGGAATAGCCCAGCGAACCGAAACGCGCGCAGGATGCGGAGGTAGTCCTCGCGAAAGCGCTCCTCGGGTCGGCCGACGGTGCGCAGCACGAGCCGCTCCATGTCCGCGACACCGCCGAAGGGGTCGAGGAGCTCCTCGCGCAAGGGATGCCACGCGATCGCGTTGATCGTGAAATCGCGTCGCGCGAGGTCTTCTTCGATCGTCTGCGCGAACGCGACCACCGCGTGCCGCCCGTCCGTCTCCACGTCGCGGCGGAACGTCGTCACCTCGTACAGCGTGTCGTCCTTCAGGACGCCGACCGTGCCGTGCTCGACGCCGAGCGGCACCGTCCGCCGGAAGATCCTCTGGACCTCCGCCGGGCGTGCACCCGTGGCGAGGTCCCAGTCGCCCGAGGGACGCCCTAGCAAAACGTCTCTCACGGCTCCGCCCACCGCCCAGGTGTCGTGCCCGGCCTCCTCGAGTTTACGCGCGATCCAGCGAACGGCGTGCGGCGCGGACGGTTTCGGCGAGCTCATCCCGCGAGAACGGAGCCTCCGTTCACGTTGAGGACCTCCCCGGTCACGTGGCGCGCGAGGTTCGAGCACAGGAACAGGATCGGGCCGGCGATGTCCTCCGCCGTTGCCACCCTGCCGATGGGAATCCCCCGCACGATCCTCTCGCGCCCTTCATCGTCGAGCGCGGCGGCAGCCATCTCGGTGTCGACCCAGCCAGGGGCGACCACGTTCACGGTGACGCCCCGACCTCCCAACTCCACGCAGAGCCCCTTCCCCATGGAGATGAGCGCGCCCTTCGTGGCGGCGTAGTCGGCATGGTACGGCTCGCCGCGCTGCGCCGCCGTGCTGCTGACGAGCACGATGCGCCCGTCAGGCCTCAGGCGGCGAGCTGCGGCCCGACAGACGTAGAAGACGGCGTGCAGGTTCGCGGCCAAGGTCTCGTGCCACTGCGCGTCGCTCATGTCCACGAGTGGCACGTCCTGCGGCGGCCACACGCCGTGGTTCCCGACGAAGATGTCCAGACCCTCGAACTCCTGGTCACCCCGCGCGAAGAGCGCCTCTGCGTCCTCGGCGCGCGACAGATCTCCTGCTTCGGCCCACGCGTGCGCGCCGAGCGCTCGGCACTCGGCCACCACCGCGTCCGCGTCGGCGCGCCGAACGCGGTAGCCGATCCCCACGGAGGCGCCGGCTCGCGCGAGGAGCAGCGCGGTGGCCCGACCGATCCCGCGCGAGCCGCCGGTCACGATCGCGTTCTTTCCTCGCAAGTCGGCGAGCGGCCGCGCGGGCTCGGCGGTGCGCTTGCTTCGGGCAGTCACGGCGAAAGAGCCCGGTCCGCGAGCTCGCACACGATGTGGCCGATCGTGAGGTGCACCTCTTGGGCGCGCGCCGGCGACGCGGTCGGTACCACGATGGCGAGGTCGACCCGGTCTCGCAGCGTACCCCCGCCATTGGCGAGCAGCGCCGCCGAGCGGACTCCCATCTCGCGTGCCGCGTCGGCCGCGAGCACCAAGTTCCTCGACTCGCCGCTCGTGGAGTGCAGGACGAGCAGGTCCCCTGGGCGAGCGAGCGCACGAACCTGACGCTCGAACACACGCTCGAAGCCCAGGTCGTTGCCCCCGGCAGTGAGGACCGACGTATCGGTGGTGAGCGCGAGCGCGGCGAGCGGTGCCCGCTCACGCCCGAAGCGTATCACGTACTCCGCAGCCAAGTGCTGGGCGTCAGCCGCCGAGCCCCCGTTGCCACAGAACATCACCTTGCCGCCACCGCGCAGTGTATCCACCACCACTTCGCCCAGCTTACTGATCGACCCCGCCAACTCCTGACCCACGCGTTCGGTCACTCCGGCATGTTCGGCGAGCGCAGCTCGCACTGCCGAGACGCTCACGCGCTCGACCGCTGCAGGAGGCCACGCACGCGAGACCAGAAGCGCCGCTCGTTGGGAAGCACCGGAACCGGGAGCGGGGGCTCGTCCGACAAAATGCGCCCCGGGTTGGTCCGGCAGACATAGTGCAGGATCTCCTGCGCGCCCATGCTCTCCAACAGCTCCCACGCCTCGTCCTTGTAGACCTTCAGGCTCGAGTGTCCGTGAAAGTCGGAGGACAGGTAGTCGACCCAGCCACGCTCGAGCAAGCTGAGCGCGGTCCGTTGCGCCTCGGATCCATAGCGCCCCACCAAGGATCCATAATTCACCTGCAGATAGGCCCCGGCGTCGCGCCACTGACCGGCCACGCCGATGGCTTGCCCCATGCCGGCGTAGCGCTCGGGGTGCGCCACGATGGGGCGGTACCCATTCTGCCGGATGCGAGACAGCGCACGCGCGGTGGCCGGGGGCAGCTGGAGGCGGGGCCACTCCACCAGCACGAACGACGTGCCGGCCATGCGAATTCTGGGGTCGGAGAGGTCGACCTCCGGAACGTCGATGCACACCTCGTGGCCGCGCTGGAACTCCACTTCGGGGAAGCTCTCGCCGATGGCCGCAGCGGCCCGCTCCCAAGCTGCCGTGACCGCTCTCAGCCTGCTCTCCAGGCGCGCCGCGTCGAGCGTGAGGCTTCCGTCGATGTGCGGCGTGGTGATGATCCTGCGGATGCTCGCGCGCGTCATGCGCTCCATGGAGTCGACCACGGCGGACAGGTCGCGCGCGCCGTCATCCACCCCGGGCACGAGATGGTTGTGGACGTCGACCAGCGCGGTAGGGTCCCGGTGGCTCACCGGCGTGCCTCAGCCCTGCGTCGCGGCCAGGATGCCGCGCAGCGCGGCCTCGGGGTCGTCGGTCTCGAGGGCCGCCTCACATGCGTACGTGAAGAGCGCGTCGGCCTCGAGCAGACGGAACGCGCTCTCGCGCACGCGCCCAGGACGGGCACGCGCTGCGGCCAGCCGGGCTCGGCCTTCGTCGGCCAACGCAACGTGCGGCGCCACATCCACCCCTGCGATGTGCACCCTCTCCGCCAGGTCTGCCGGTGGCGGTGGCCGGCGCGCTTCCATCCAGGCGGCCAGCGAGGTCACCGCGAGCCCACCGCGAGAAGCTCCCGAACTGTCGCCGCGCCCGCCGTGAGTGCCTCGTCGACGCGGCTCGGGTCCTCCACACCGGCTTGCGCCATGTGCGGACGGCCGCCCCCTCGACCTCCGACGATCGTCGCGACCTGGCGCACGATCGCATCCGCGCGCACGCCCCGACGAATCAAGTCGGCCGTCACGAACGCGAACAGCGCCTGCTTCTCACCCGGCAGCTCCGCCGCGATCACGGCGACGCCCTGCTGGTCGCTCGCCAGGAAGGCGTCGCCCCACTTGCGCGCGTCGTCCGCGCCGCGGGCCTTCAGGCGAAGGCCTCGGTACTTGGCCGTAGCGCCACCGGTGAGGGACAGCGTCTCCGTGGCCACGTCGATCTCTCCCGCGCCGCCGCCCGCGCGCATCTCGTCGATGAGTGATTCGAGCTCCGCCCTCTCCTCGAGGATCTGGGCCGCCCGGTTCATCAGATTCTCGGGGACGGTCTTGAGGGTCTGCGCCACGTCCGAGAGAGCCTGCTCCTTCGCCGCGAGGTATTGAAAAGCGCCACGCCCTGTGAGCGCCTCGATGCGGCGCACACCTGCCGCCACGCCCGACTCGCTCACCAAGCGGAAGAGACCGATCTCCGCCGTGACGCTGGCATGCGTTCCACCGCAGAGCTCCATGCTGACGCCCGGGATGCTCACCACGCGCACCTCGTCGCCGTACTTCTCGCCGAAGAGGGCCATCGCGCCCGCCTTCACAGCATCCGCGTGCTTGCGGTGGTCGATCTGGACGGGGTGGTTGGCCCACACTCCCTCGTTCACCATGTCTTCGACGCGCCGCCGCTCCTCGGGGCTCATCGGAGCCGTATGAGCGAAGTCGAAGCGGAGCCGGTCCGGGGCAACGAGCGAGCCGCGCTGGACCACGTGCTTGCCGAGCACCGAGCGCAGCGCCGCGTGCAGCAGGTGTGTAGCGGTATGATTGCGTACGGTGTCGCGACGCGCGGTAGCGTCGACCTCCGCGATCACCTCGAGCGGGCGCGTCGGCTGTGACGGAAACGCCCCCGTGACCGTACCGGAGACCGCAGTCCGCCCGCTCACCTTCACCACGTCCGACACGTGGACCGTCCAACCCTCTCCGCGCACCGCACCCACGTCCGATACCTGTCCGCCGCTCTCCACGTAGAACGGGTTCTCGCGAAGCACGAGCCCGATGCGCGCACCGTCGACGCGGCAGGCCAGTACCTCCGTCCGGGCGGCTAGCCTGTCGTATCCGATGAACGACTGCTCCTTGTCGAAAAGGGGCGTCCAGCCTTCTTCGTCTGCCCCGCTTCCGAGCGTCTGTTGGCTCGCGGCCCGGTCCGCGCGCGAGCGGGAGCGCTGCTCCTCCAGCGCCAGCTCGAACCCTGCCACGTCCACCTTGTATCCGCGCTCAGCGGCCATCAGCTCCGTCAGGTCGAGCGGGAAGCCGAACGTATCGTACAGCTTGAAGGCCTCCACGCCCGGGATCGTGCCGCCCGTCCCCGAGGCGAGCTCCTCGAAGCGGGACATGCCACCCTCGATCGTAGCGAGGAAGCGCTCCTCCTCTGCACGGGTCGACGACAGCACGTGTCCTCGTTGCTCGTCGAGCTCTGGATAGGCCGCCTTCATCGTGTCGATGAGCACCTCGACGACGCCCACCAGCGTGGGCTCTCGGCGCCCGAGCAGCCATGCGTGGCGCACCGCGCGGCGCAGGATCCGGCGCAGCACGTAGCCGCGACCCTCGCTCGAGGGAAATACGCCGTCGACGAGCAGGAAGCCCACCGCGCGCGCGTGATCGGCGAGCACGCGGTAGCTGACGGCGCGCTCGGAGCTGCGGTCGTACGGGCTCCCCACCAGCTCCCCCACGCGCGTGAGCAACGGCGCGAACACGTCCGAGTGGAAGACCGAGTCGGCGCCCTGCAGTACGGCCGCCAAGCGCTCGAGCCCCGCACCCGTATCGACGCACGGAGCTGGAAGCGGGTGCAGCACGCCCTTCGGGTCCCGGTCGTACTGCATGAAGACCAGGTTCCACAGCTCGACGATCGTGCCGGCCGCGTTCAGTTCCACGAACTCTTCGGTGCTCGGTACGTGCGAGCGGGAGGTCCTCAGGTCGTAGTGCAGCTCCGAGCAGGGACCGCACGGGCCCACGTCCGCCATCTGCCAGAAGTTGTCCTTGTCGCCGAGTCTGTGGATGCGGTTCTTGGGCAGCCCGACCTCCCCAGCCCAGAGCTCCGCCGCTTCGTCGTCCGTATGATGGACGGTGGCGAAGAAGCGATCTGGGTCGAGGCCGTAGACTTTCGTCATCAGCTCCCAGGCGAAGCCGATCGCATCCTTCTTGAAGTAGTCCCCGAAGGAGAAGTTGCCGAGCATCTCGAAGAACGTGAGATGCCGGGCCGTGCGGCCGACCTCCTCCAGGTCGTTGTGCTTCCCGCCCGCGCGCACGCATTTCTGCGCCGTGGCCGCCCGTGCGACCCCGATCCAGTCCTCACCGAGAAACACGCGCTTGAACTGGACCATGCCCGCGTTCGTGAAGAGCAGCGTCGGATCGTTGCCCGGGACGAGCGACGAGCTCGGCAGCACGGAGTGCCCGTGCGCCCGGAAGTACTCGAGGAAGTGACGGCGGATCTCGGCGGTCTGCATGAATCGGGCGTGGGGTGGCGAAGGACCGTAAGGATAATCGGGGGCAAGCGTTGCCGAGAGGGCCGCCCGCACCGACGCAGCACCCGGACGCCCACGAGTCCGCAGACGCCGGAGCGCCCGCGGCCTCGGGAACCTCCCCCTCGCTCGATCCCTGCTACTCCCTAATCGTCGACGCTCTCGAAGGTCTCCCCCGACGAGCCCGCACCTCCGCTCCGGCCTCTCTCTGCGGCCGCCCCGAGCGCCGCACGCACGCGGGCTTCGATCTCGGTGGCGATGTCCGGGTTCTCCACCAGGAACACCTTCGTGTTCTCCTTCCCCTGCCCCAGGCGCATGTCGCCGTACGAGAACCACGAGCCGGATTTGTCGAGGATGCGGTGCTCGACGCCCAGGTCGACCAACAGACTCGTGTGGCTGACGCCCTCGTTGTACTGGATGTCGAATTCCACCTGGCGGAACGGCGGCGCACACTTGTTCTTGACCACCTTCACGCGCGTGCGGTTGCCGATGACGTCCTGCCCGTCCTTGATCGCACCGATGCGGCGGATGTCGAGCCGCACCGAGGCGTAGAACTTGAGCGCCCGCCCGCCCGAAGTCGTCTCGGGGCTGCCGAACATCACGCCTACCTTCTCCCGGATCTGGTTGGTGAAGATCACGGAGGTGTTCGAGCGGTTGACCGCACCCGTGAGCTTGCGGAGCGCCTGGCTCATGAGGCGGGCCTGCAGGCCGACGTGCGTATCCCCCATCTCGCCTTCGATCTCCGCGCGTGGCACGAGCGCCGCGACCGAGTCGATGACGACGACATCGATCGCGTTGGAGCGGATGAGCACCTCGGCGATCTCCAGCGCCTGCTCGCCCGTGTCGGGCTGCGAGACCAATAGGTTGTCGACGTCGACGCCGAGCTTGCGCGCGTAGTTCACGTCGAGGGCATGCTCCGCGTCGATGAACGCAGCGATGCCGCCCGCGCGCTGCGCGTTGGCGATGACTTGGAGACAGATGGTCGTCTTACCGGACGACTCTGGGCCGTAGATCTCGCTGATGCGGCCGCGCGGAATCCCGCCGATCCCGATCGCCGCGTCCAGGTTGATGGCGCCGGTCGAGATCGCTTCGATGACCGCGGACGCCCCGTCCTCGCCCATGCGCATGATCGCGCCTTTCCCATACGACCGCTCGATCTGGGAGAGCGCCGTGTCGAGCGCCTTCTTCTTCTGATTCTGGTTCTGCTCCGACTTCTTCGGGTCGGACTTCGTGTCGCTCATCTTTCGGTCGCTGAGTTTGCTGTCGCTGACTCGTGGATCGGTCGCCTGGGCGGTGGCCATCTCCCCTCCGTGTAGGCTTCGGTGGCCCTGGATGCGGGTTCCGGCACCCAAGGTATACGACCCGAAGATAAAGCGAAAGTCCTTTTTTGCTCTTCGGGTCGACTGAAGCCTACGGGGCGCGATGGGGCGCTGGAATGTGTGTTTGGGACGTCACACTTGCGAGCACCGTTCCGCGTTCGGCACGTTAGGGACACCCCCCCCAGGCCCAACGCTGGGAACGAATGGACGCGCCGGCGAACGTTCGCTCCCGTCTCCGATTCGACCGTCTGGACCACACCACGACCCCTGATGGGTCGGGGCTGGTTTCCGTGAGGCTCGAGTGGGGCGGGCAGACCTACGAGGGGACCGTCCCCTGCCTCCAGACGCAACAGGGGATCATCCAAGCCGCCTCCCAGGCCACGCTTCGGGCCACGCTCGCCTCCCGGCCGAGCAACGGGAACGGCCACGGGCTCGAGCTCGAGGTCGGAGGGGTGAAGGCCGTGAAAGCATTCGACGGGTGGGTCGTCGTCACGCGCCTCAACGGGTCGCGGGGCGACGAGAAGATGCGCCTCCTCGGCGCCGCCCCCTGTGAAGGGGAAGGAGATTTGCCGAACGCCGCCGCGAAAGCCGTGCTCAACGCGAGCAACCGGGTGATGGAGCAGCCGATCGCGCGGTAGATTCCGCGCCCGATCGAGAAGCCCCGCCTGCGTTCTCGACGCTACACCCGCACGCGAGAACGCCATTCCGGTGGCCCTGCCCTCCACCATCCACACGTTCGAGATCGACCTCTCCGACGTCGATCGCGGCGTGTACGAGGCCCTCTCGCTCAAGGTGGCCCGCCACCCGTCCGAGACGGAGGAGTACCTCGTCGCGCGCGTGCTCGCGTACTGCCTCGAGTACACGGAAGGACTGGCGTTCTCGCGGGGCCTCGCGGAGCCCGACGAGCCTGCGCTCTCGGTACGCGACCTCACGGGCGCCCTCGTGTCGTGGATCGAGGTGGGGCTGCCGGACGCGGACAGACTGCACAGGGCCAGCAAGGCGGCGCCGCGCGTGGCGGTGTACACCCACAAGGAAGCGCGGCACCTCGTGCGGCAGCTGGCAGGTGAGCGCATTCACCGCATTGACGAGCTCGAGCTCTATGCGATCGACCGCGGGCTGATCGCCGAGCTCACGAGTAGACTCGACCGGCGCATGGCCATCGGCGTGTCCGTCAACGATCGTCACCTGTTCGTGACCGTGGGTGGCCAGACGTTCGAGGGGCGAGTGGAGCGGGTGGCCGCCGTGGGAGCGTGAGGGTGGCTTTTGCGAGCCCGCCAGGCACGCAGGTAGCGACGCGCAGGTAGCGACACGCAGGTAGCGAAAGGGAACGCCGCAGCCACGGAACTCGTATTGCCCTCACGTCCGTACGCCCAAGAGGACCCGGGAGGTGTGTCAGGCTGCATGAAAGCACTCGGCTGGGTCCTCGTAGCGCTCGCGACGTTCATGTTCGTGGGATATCTGGGCGCCGACGTCGCCGGCGCCGAGGCGATCGCCGCATTGATCATCACGGTGCTGCTGCCGGGCGCGGCTGGCGCCGCGCTGATCTCCGGTCGGCTCGGGACCCGGAGTCGACTCGACGCGCGCCGCGAGGCGCTTCGGCGTCAGACCCTCGAAGCCGAGCTGCTGCGTCTCGCGCGCCGGCACGCGGCGCGGCTCACGGTCGTCGAGGTCGTCAGCGAGCTCGCAGTCTCGCCCGACGAGGCCAAGGAGGCCCTCGATGCCCTGGCCGTGCGAGGCCTGGCGGACTTCGAGGTCACTGACTCGGGCGTGGTCGTGTACGTCTTCCACGACGTGAGGCACATCGAGGACAAACACGACTCGCGAGGCCTTCTCGAATGACCGCTCTCCAGACGCGGCTCCCGTGTCCGGTGTGCCTCGGAGTGAAGATGGAGAAGGTCAGGCTCTCGACGCGCCGCGCCGTGGGGGATGACGCCCTGGTCCTCGACCACTGCGGTCGCTGCGGCGGCGTGTGGTTCGAGGCCGGTGAGGTCGCGCGACTCCGCGGGATCGACGCGAGCGCGCTGTGGAAAGCGATCGTGCAGCGCGAAGACGTGCACGCGATGGTGTGCCACCGCTGCAGCGCACTCGTTGCACGCACGGAGCCGGTGTGCTCCGCGTGCGGATGGAAGGTCGTGCTCGACTGCCCCGAGTGCGAGCGCCCCATGAGCATCCAGGAGCGAGACGGGCTGCGCCTAGACTACTGCGCGACCGACAAGGGCGTGTGGTTCGACCACGACGAGCTGACCAGCATCTGGAAGATGCAGGCGGGTGCGCTGGTGCGGCGCGGCCGCGGACGCGACCTCGACGTACCGGTCGGCCTCGAGGTCCTGCTCTTCGACCCGTTCGTTCTCTACTACGGTGTGTCCGCGGCCGCGCACGCCGCGGGCGCGGCCGGGCATGCGCTCGCGTCGTCGGGCGCGGTCGAGGCTGCGGGTGGAGTCGTGGAGGCCGCGGGGGACGTCGCCGCGTCGCTCTTCGAGGCCATCGCGGAGATCATCGGAGGGATCTTCGGCTAGGCGACGAGCTTTGAGCGAGCGCTGACCCGCCCCCCCTACCGTATCCCTCGCTCGTACCTCGCCCACACGCCGGGCCGCACCGGAATGAACAGCACCACGAGCGGTCGCTCGGCGGTGCGGTCCGCGAAGACCGGGACGTTGTTGTAGACGCCGACGCGCGCGATCTGGTTGCAGTCGAGCGTGAGCTCTTCGGGCCACTTGCCGAAGTCCGCCCGCTCGAACGTTACCACGGCATTCCCGTCGTACCAGAACGCGCCCCCGGCGTACGTGCCAGCGAACGTGAGCGCAGGCCGGAGCGAGCGCACCGACGTGAGCTCCGGTCCTACGAGCGTGTCGCCCGCCGCGGTAACACGGATGGGGATGCTCTGCCCGGTCGCGAGGCAGATCTCACTGTCCACGCCTTCGGGCGGCGGCGGCGGCGCAGCGGCCGCCACGACGACGGTGTCGGGCGGGGGTGCCGGCAGAACGATCGTATCGGGCTCGACGCGCCGCATCATCTGCGGCCGACAGCGGAAGTTGCGATGCCCGGAACACATGCCCACCGACAGGCTTATACCGAGCTTCCCCTTCTGGTACTCCGAGTAGTGGCCGCCGGCGGGCTCTGCGTGGTTGGACGCGAGCCACTGGACCCCTGCGCGGAATCCCTCCCAGTCATACTGCAGGCCGACGTTCACGTCGAAGCCGTTGTGCTCGGCCACTACGGTGAGCATGGACACCGGGCCCGTGCGCAGGTGCACCGACGTGCCGTAGAACCAGCCGTTCGCTGCGCCGTCCCCGTAGAAGTCGAGTTCACCACCCTGCTTGAACATCCCGCCGCCGTATCCGAGGGAGAACGTGATGTCGTTCTCCCAGACGCGCCCGCCAGCATCGAAACCGCGGAGGTAGGCGGTCGCGACGCCGTACGGCGTGAGGTTCGAGCCCTTCGTGTACGAGCGCGCCAATCTCGGGTCCGAGAATCCGAGGCGGCTCGGCGCGTAGCGCGCACCGTCGGCGAAATCGGGGCTGGTCAGGTAGCGCGCGCCGACCGCGAGCCCAAGGCCCTGGTCCACGGGCTCCCATAGGCGCACGCGCCCGAAGAGGCCCCACACCTTGCCGCCCGCGTCACCCGCCTTCAGCGACTGAACGGCGACGCCGGCCTCCGCACGGTCGAAGAGGCCGACGGCGACCGATGAATCCCAGTGATAGGCGCTCGCCCCCGGGCCGAAGCCGACCGTGTTCCCGGCGCCATCGACCAGAGCGGTCCGGTCGAGGCCGACCCAATGCCCCGAATAGGTGGCCGTGCCCATGAAGTGCGGGAGCACACTCGACACGGGGATGTCGATGAGCCCCGAGCCGTAACGGAGCGTGCTCGGCATCGTCGGGGTCTGCCCCGCCGGGCTGGTGGCCTGGCCGTTCGCGGAACCCGCAGCGACGAGCAGTGCGACGGCCGAAACGAGCGCGGCCCTGGTCGTCCTTTCGGCCGGCATCGCTAGCACGGGCCTACTTCCCGAGTCGCTCCTCAATGTCCTTCAGGCGACTCCCGATCGAGACCACCCACGCGAGCACGAGCAGGATGACGACCGCATACGCGATGAACACGTGCCAATACGCACGGAGGCCACCGATCGACTCGGCGGCTGTCGACTGGGCAGCGAGGTGAGCGAGCGGGCCCAAGAGCAGCAGTGCAGCGAGGGCGAACGGAAGGAGCTTGGAGAGTCTGGACATGGTGGCCGGTCAGGCGATGGCGCGGCGAGCGCGCTGTTGGAGTTCGTGGCGCAGTCCCTCGAGCGCGTAGCGGAGCATGAAGAAGCCCGCGAAGAGGAGGGTGAATACGCCGACGCTGGTGAGCAGCAGCGTGAGCATGTCGCCCGGGAGCGACGGACCTTCGGGTGTGATCACCACGGGCTCTGGATGGAGCGAGCGGAACCAGACCACACTCAGGTGGATGAACGGGATCAGCAGCGAGCCGACGATCGCGACCACGGCGCTGAAGCGCTTTCCCTGGTCCGGGTTCTCGGTCGAGCGGCGCACCATGAAGTAGCCGAGAAAGATGAACCAGAGAAGCAGTGTGAGCGTCAGGCGGGGCTCCCACGTCCAGTACGTCCCCCAGGCGATCTTCCCCCAGAGCGGACCAGTGGTGAGCATGATCGTGCCGAACACCATGCCGCCTTCGGCTGCGCTCTGCGCAGCCCAGTCGAGCCTTTCGTCGCGCAGCCACAGGTACATGGCGCTCGTCAATGCCGCGATGCCGAAAGCGAGGAAGCTCGTCCACGCAGCGGGCGGATGCACGTAGAAGATGCGCTGCACGATGCCCTGGCTCGCCTCGGTCGAGACCCAGAAGAACGAGAGCCAATAGACGTACCCGAGCCCGAGTAGTCCAAGCGCAGCGAGCACGGTGCCCGCCCGACGAATTCCTGTGATCGACATTCGTTGTCAGTCCTCCACGACGAAACGAAAGAGTCCGGCTCCCGCAGCGAGCGCCACCAACGCGAACGCCGCGAGCATTTTGAGGTTTCCGGCAACTTCGGCGACCGGCCGACCCGCGAGCAGCCTCCCCGTGGCGCCCGCCCCGTAGATCACCATCGGTACGAGAAGCGGGAATACGAGGATGGGCAACACCGTCTCCCCCATGCGCGTTCCCGACGACACCGCGGCGAAGAGCGTCCCGAGCGCCACGAACCCGAGCGAGCCGAGCCCGAGCGCGAGCAGCACCGCCCCGGGGCTCGAGCCGATCTCGAGGCCGAAGAAGAGCATGAAGACGCCGAGCACGAGCAGGGCGACCGCGTAGAGCAGCGCGAAGTTCGAGATCGCCTTGCCCAGGAAGATGGCGTCCTTCGGCGCAGGGGACATGAGCACGCCCTGCATTGCGGCGTCCTCGGCCTCGATGTGGAACGTGCGACCGATGCCGAGCAGGCCGTCGAATACGATCGTCATCCAGATGAGGCCCGCAGCGATGTCCTGCGCCCGCACCACGCTCCGGTCGGTGGCGAAGCTGAAGAGCACGCCCGAGAGCACCGCGAATGCCGCCATGGCGGCGATGCGCTCGCGCGTGCGCAGCTCGAGCAGCAGGTCCTTCCACACGACCACGCCGACCTGGCGGAGGTAGAGGCTCAAGCCCGCACCCCCGCCCCGTCGTCGACGACTTGGTGGTAGAGCCGCTCGAAGCGGAGCTCGTCGATGTCGGCGCGCACCCCCTGCCATGCGAACCTACCCCGCACCTGAATCGCCACGCGCGTGGCGAGCGCGAGTCCTTCGGCGAGGTTGTGCGTGACCATGACCACAGTGCGCCGATCTGCGCGCAGCTCCTGCAGCACGCCGCGCAGCACGCTCGCCGCGGCTGGATCGAGGCCCGTATAGGGCTCGTCGAGCAGCACGAGCTCAGGGTCGTGCAGCAGCGCACGCGCGAGCGCGAGGCGCTGGCGCATGCCGTGGGAGAGCTTGCGGACCGCGAAGTGGGCTCGGTCGGCGAGGCCCACTCGCTCCAGGCGCGCGCGGACGCGGCGGTCCAGGTCGTCGAGCCCGAAGAGCTTGCCGTAGAAGCGCAGGTTCTCCTCGGCGGTGAGCTGCTGGTAGAGAAAGCCCTGGTGCGAGAGCATGCCCACCCGGCGCCGCCACTCACCGTCCGAGAAATCGAGCGGCACACCCCCGATGGACACGGTGCCGCTCGTTGCGCGCATCATGCCGCCGAGCATCTTCAGCAAAGACGACTTCCCGGCGCCGTTCGGCCCGAACACCGTGAGGAAGTCGCCGCGCACGAGTGTGAGGTCGATGCCGTCGACGGCAATGACGGCGCCGTACTCACGCACGAGGCCCTTGGCCTCGACCACCAACTCCGCCCCAGTCCCCACGGACTCGTGCACGGAGGCCGCGAGCGCTCGTTCCTGCTCCGCGGCGACGATCACCGCCTCGCTCCGCCGGCGGTCGCTCCTTCGAGCGCGTGCCCGCACGCGGAGCAGAAGCGGCTCCCCGGCTCATTGGTGAAGCTGCACCCGATGCAGACGACGCCGTTCTTGAGCCCTGCTCGCACGCGCGCGATCTCGGCCTCGATGGCCGCATCGGAGTCGGTGGCAGCGGGGCCAGCGCCGCGCGCCGCCTCATCGGCTTCGAGCGCGGCGAGCGCCTCGGCGGTCAGCTGGCTCTTGAGCGAGCGGTAGTCGTCCTGGTCGAGCTTGCCGGCGAGGAAGTCGTACTCGACGTCGCGGAGCGCGAGCAGGGCGACGCGCTTGCGCGCCTCCGTCTCGGTAAGCTCGTTTTCCTCCCGGTCGAGCGAGGCGTGCAGTCCTTTCACCACTGGCTGCATGATGAAGAGGAGGACCGCCGCGACGACGAGCGCCACGCCCACGTAGAGCGTCACGGGAGCTCCCCGGTCCGGGTCAGTCCGCTGCCCCGGCGGTGGCTGGCTCGGCTACGGGCTCGGCCTCGGCGAGCCGCTTCCGGTCGACGCTCGGCCAGAGCGCGATCAGCGTGCCCGCGGTGAGCATCAGGCACCCGATCCAGATCCAGCTCACGAGCGGCTTGATCAGCACCTGGAGATCGAACCCCTGCGCGTCCGACTCGGCCGCGACCGCGCCTTCGATGTCGTCGAGGGCGGACAGAATGAGATACAGGTCTTCGCCAACGTAGGAGCGAATGCCCACCTCGGTCATTGGCGGTGCGCCCGCCTCCTGCGTGGTGTAGCGCCGCTTCTCCGTGGTGAGGATGCCCTGCGGCTCTCCGTCCTTCACGACGGAGATAGTGGCGATCGCCTGCCACATGAGGTTGCGCTGCCCGTTCGCCAGCGAGACCGACAGCCCCTCGTACGTGAGCTGGTAGGTGCCACCCATCGGCGAGGTCACCTCGGCCACGTCGCCGGGGACCATGTGGAAGCGCTCGTCCACGTTGTACGCCGCGCCGGCGAACGCCATGAAAATGAGCACGATGCCGACGTGCACGATGTAGCCGCCCCACCGGCGCCGGTTTCGCGACACGAGGTGGAAAAGCGCGGTGGCGTATCCCTCGTTCTCGATGCGCGCGCGCGCCCGAGTCGCTTTCCAGAACTCGGTGACAATCACGGTGAGCACGAACGCGCCGATGCCCCAGGTCACCAGCGCGAGAGGATGGTGCGCTCCCATGATCCAGATGGTCGCGGCCGCCACGAGCCCGACGATCACGGGCGTCATGAAGTTCCTCTGCAGGTTCTTCTTCGTCGCGCGCCGCCAAGCGATGACAGGACCGATGCCGGCGAGCGCCAGGAGCGCGAGGCCGATGGGGAAGTTCACGCGCTCGAAGAACGGCGGACCCACGCTGATCTGCTGGCCGGTGACGCCCTCGGAGATGAGAGGGAACATCGTCCCCCACATCACGGTGAACGCTGCGCCGACGAACAGCAGGTTGTTGAAGAGGAACGCAGACTCGCGCGAGACGAACGACTCGATCTGGTTCTCGGAGCGGAGCTGCGGAAGCCGGTACAGGATCAGGATGATGGACGCGGCGAGCACCGAGCCCATGAAGCCGAGGAAGATGTACGCGATCCGGAGCTCTTGGGCGAACGAGTGCACGGATTCGATGAGCCCGGAGCGCGTGAGGAACGTCGCGAAGACCGTGAGCAGGAACGTCAGCAGCACGAGCGACATGTTCCAGACCTTCAACATGCCGCGGTTCTCTTGGATCTGGATCGAGTGCAGGAACGCGGTGGCGGTGAGCCACGGGAGCAGCGACGCGTTCTCGACCGGATCCCAGAACCAGTAGCCGCCCCAGCCGAGCTCCTCGTAGGCCCAGCGCATCCCCATGACGATGCCGACAGAGAGGAAGAGCCAGCTGGTGAGGATCCACCGCCGCGTGAGCTGGATCCAGCGCGCGTCGAGACGGCCTGACAGCAGCGCCGCCACCGCGAACGCGAACGGCACCGTGAACGCCGTGAAGCCGAGGTAGAGCGTCGGCGGGTGGATCGTCATCCAGTAGTTCTGGAGTTGCGGGTTCAGCCCCTGGCCGTTCGCGGGCGTGAAGCCGAGGCGCTCGAACGGGTTCACGTCCGCGAAGAGCAGGACGATGATGAAGAACGCGAGGATGGTCTGGAGCACGCCCGCGACGTAGGGCATGAACTCGCGGTTCTTCGACCGGTTCAGGAAGACCGCGAGCGAGGAGAAGAACGCGAGCAGGAGCGCCCAGAAGAGCAGCGAGCCGCGCTGCCCAGCCCAGAGCCCCGTGATCTTGTAGAAGAGCTCGAGCTCGCGGTTCGAGTAGTTCGCGATGTAGTAGTAGTCGAACCGGTCCGTCAGGAACGCCGTCATGATCCCGGCGGAAGCCAGGATCAGGAGACCGAAGACCGCGTATACGCTACGCTCTGCGCTGAGTACCAGATCGCCGCGCTGGGTCCGGCCCCCGGTGTATCCGAGGACCATCCCCCACAGCGCGACCGGTAGTGAGATCCAGAGAGCGAACTCCCCGAGGAGCGTCACGGGGCGGTGCCGTCGGTCGCCAGATCCTCGGGGGCGGCTTCGTAGCGGCTACCGCACTTCGTGAGCATCGTGGCGGCCTCGAACACGCCGTCAGCGCGGAGCCGACCTTCGAGCACCACCTCCACCTCGTCGGTGAACGTGTCCGGGAGCGCATCGCGGAACTCGACCGGGAACGTGACCGAGGCGTCGACGAGGTCGTGCACGATGAAGCGGTGCAGCAACTCGCCCTCGACGCGCTCGTAGCTCCCCTTCACCACCTGGCCGGACACCTTCACGCCCACGTCGCGGAACGTCGGATCGGCCTCGACGCGCTCCATGAGCTCGACCGGGGTGAGATAGTAGACCATCGTCTCGCTCACACCCGTCCAGATCAGGTACGTCACCACGGCAGCCACGCCGACCAGGCCCACCATGAAACGGCCGTTCTTCCTCATGTCTGCCTCCCTGGGGTGGCGCGGTGCGCCTGACGTACGGGCCCAATTTAGTCGGCTCGTCGGAGAGCCATCCAGTCCGGGAAAGTCCGTACTCGGCTGTCCCGACCTACCCTGAAGCCACGTTCTGCGCGGGTTCTGGTGCCGTTCGTGTACCCGAAAGACACCGTGGCGGTGCCGGGAGTTGAGGGGCCCCTGCGCCCACGGGGTCGGCGGCAGGCGGCCCGGGCCGCCGGAGCCCCGCGGCGAGGCCGCCCTGTCAGTAGACGCGACCCGAAACCTCCGCTGCGCGGAGCCCTACTCCTGGACCCCCGGAGCGTCGACCGCCACGACCTCCAACTCGTCGATACCGGCGAAATCCCCAGGGTTACACGTGTAGAGTGGCAGCGCGTTGGCCAGAGCAGTCGCAGCGATCATCGCGTCCAACGACCGAGCCGCGGGCTTCCGGCCCGACCTCCGCAGCGATGCCGCCACCCTCCCGAAGGCTCTCGCAGCAGCCGCGTCGAACGGGAGCGGATGGAAGTCGGCTTCCGCCTGCTGGAGATGCGCTTGTCGAGCCGCGCGCTCCTCGTGGGTGTCCGCCACCAGGGGTCCAACCGACAGCTCCGCGAGCGTGACCGCCGTGATCATCGGTTCGCGCGGAAGCGACTCCGGATCCTCGATGCGAGAGAGAAGGATCACCGTGCTCGTGTCCAACACCCCACGCGTGTGGACCGAGACAGGCGCCTTCACAGCGAGGTGTCGAGCGCGCGATCGATATCCCGACGCAAGGTGCGCGCGTCGACCGGGGGAAGACCCCGCCATCGCTCTAGCAATGTCTCGGCCGGGAGGCCTCTGGGTGCAACCGGGTGCAATTCAGCGATCGGGCTTCCGTCGAGAGTGACCGTGAGAGACTCACCACGCGCGACACGCTCCAGGATGCGCCCGCCCTTGTGACGAAGATCCCTCACTGTGACATCGGCCATAAGGCATGGTATCACCGGTGAAACATCGCGTCAATGGCGTGCCAGGGGCCCCACCGAGGTCTGTCCGTGTAACCGCAGGATCCCACCTGGACTGCGCGATGCTCCGTTGACCCCGGTGCATCACTGGTAGCATCATGATGTATGACGCGCACCACCATCTCGCTACCGGACGATTTGTATAAGCGCCTTCGGCATATCGCAGCGGAGGACGCAACCTCCGTCGCGGCCCTGGTGCGTGAGGCCGTCGAGGCGAAGATCCGCTCTCACCGTCCGCGCCCCCGCAGCCTTGGTGCGGGCGCGTCGGGCGTCGCCGATACCGCTCGGCGCACCGGGGAGGAACGGCCGGAGCCGCGCCCGTGGCGCTGATCCTCGACACGGGGCCTTTGTATGCGTCACTCGATCGAAGCGATCAGGACCACCAGGCCTGTCGGAGGCTGATCGAAACGGCGAACGAGCCGATCGTGATTCCGGCGCCGGTGCTCGTCGAGGTGGACTACTGGATCCATCGACGTCTGCACGTCGGAGTCCTCGTCGCGCTGCTCGACGACATCGTTGCCGGTGCCTACGAGGTCGAAGAACTGGTGCCGGAGGACTACGGCAGAATCCGCGACTTGAGCGATAGCTACGGGGACGTCGGCCTCGGGTTCGTGGATGCCGCGGTTCTCGCCGTGGTCGAGCGATTTTCCGAGGAGAAGCTCGCCACATTGGATGAGCGCCACTTTCGCGCGGTCCGCCCGCGCCATCGCAACGCGCTTCGGCTGCTACCGGCGGACGTGCCTTAGCCTTCGCGGTCCCGCGCCCAGTGGACCGCAGCGCGCACCGCCCTCCCCCACCCCTCCTTGAGGCGCGCCGCCTCCGCGGGCGCCAGCACAGGCTCGAAGCGCCGCGGCGCGCCCTGCGCGGCCAAGAAGTCGGCGCCGCTCGCCCACACGCCGGTCGCGAGCCCGGCGAGCCCCGCGGCGCCGAGCGCGGTCGTCTCGACGAGCGCAGGGCGCCGGACCGGCACGCCGAGCAGGCTCGCCTGGAACGTCATGAGCCAGTCGTTCAGCGCCGCCCCGCCGTCCACGCGCAGCTCGGCGGTCGGTACACCCGAGTCAGCCTCCATCGCGGACAGCACCTCGGCCGTCCCGTACGCCATCGCCTCGAGCGCCGCACGCACCACGTGCGCCTTCGAAGTCCCGCGCGTGAGCCCGACGAGCATGCCGCGCGCCTCGGGCTCCCAATGCGGCGCGCCCAGCCCGACGAACGCGGGCACGAAATACACGCCGGCGTTGTCCTCGAGCGGGCGGGCCATCGCCTCGGACTCGTCCGCCCGGGTGACGAGGCCGAGCATGTCGCGCAGCCACTGGATGGCGGCACCGGCGATGAACACCGAGCCCTCGAGCGCGTAGGCCACGCCCCCGGTGGCATCGCACGCCGCGGTGGTGAGGAGGCCGTGCTTCGATGGCACCGGCTGCGACCCGGTGTTGAGCAGCAGGAAGGCGCCGGTGCCATACGTGTTCTTCGCCAGCCCGGGCGTCCAGCATCCCTGCCCGAAGAGCGCGGACTGCTGATCGCCCGCCACCCCTGATATGGGCGCGTCGATGCCGAGGTGCTCACCGAGCGCCGTGCCGAAGTCGCCCGCGCTCGGCCGCACCTCGGGCAGGAGCGCGCGCGGGACGCCGAGCAACTCGAGCGCCCACGGGTCCCACGCGCGCTCGCGCAGGTTGTAGAGGAGCGTGCGCGACGCGTTGGTCGGATCGGTGGCGTGCGTGCGGCCGTTGGTGAGGCGCGCTACCAGCCATGTGTCGATGGTGCCGACCGCGAGGTCCCCACGTTCGGCGCGCCCGCGCAGGTCCGGTCGCTGTTCGAGGAGCCAAGCGATCTTGGTGCCGGAGAAGTAGGGATCGAGCACGAGCCCGGTGCGGGCGCGCACCTCGGCCTCGTGGCCCGCCACCTTCAATGCGCGGCACATATCGGTCGTGCGCCGGTCCTGCCAGACGATCGCACGCGCGACGGGCTCGAGCGTCTCGCGGTCCCAGAGCACGACGGTCTCGCGCTGGTTCGTGATGCCGACCCCGCGCACGTCGGCGTTGCCGCCAGCCGCCGCGAGCGCTTCCCGCGCGACCCTCCGGCTCACCTCCCAGATCTCGTTCGCGTCGTGCTCGACCCACCCGGGCTTCGGGAAGTGCTGCGTGAACTCGGAGTACGCGCGGCCGAGGATGCGGCCGTCCCGGGCCACGACGAGGCAGGTGGTGCCCGTCGTCCCCTGGTCGATCGCGAGTACGGAAGGTGTGCCCATGTGCGTCTCAGCAGCGCGAGTCGCTCAACGCTGGATCGGAGTCAGTCGCCCGAAGTCGTAGCGCCACCCGGCGCGGGCGAGCAGGTCGAGGAAGGCACCCACCGGGAAGCCGACCACGCAATAGTAGTCCCCATCGATCGAGTCGACCAACGCGGCACCGAGCCCTTGGATCCCGTAGGCGCCCGCTTTGTCGAGCGGCTCGCCCGTCTGCACGTAACGGCGCGCGACGTCGCGGTCGAATGGCCGGAAGCGCACGGCGGCGCGCGCGACCGACGCCAGCGTACCGTGTCCGCCAGCGAGGGCGAGGCCGGTGAAGACCTCGTGCGTCCGCCCCGCCAAGGAGAGGAGCGTCGTCACCGCATCTTCGGCGTCGCTCGGCTTCGAGAGCACGCGACCGTCGATCACGACCACGGTGTCGCCGCCGACCACGAGCGCGTCTGGTTCTCCTGCGGCGACGAGCCCGGCCTTCGCGCGCGCGAGACGCTCGACGTGCGCCAACGGCGTCTCGCCCGGCGAGTACGACTCGTCCACGTCGGCGGGGCGGACCTCGGGCGCGAGCCCGAGCTGGCGGAGCACGTCGGCACGCCGCGGCGAGCCGGACGCGAGCACGAGTCGCGGACGGCCAACGGCCGACGTCGACTCAGCGGATCCCGATCCCGGCGGCGGCGCCATCAGTCCCTGTCCATCGACTTCGGGGGCGTCGAGTCGCGGACCATCAGTCACGATCGAGGACCAGCGTGACCGGCCCGTCGTTCACGAAGTCGACCTCCATCATCGCGCCGAACTCACCCGTCTCGACTCTGCGCGACGTCTTCGACCGGAGCGTACGCACGAAGTCGCCGTAGAGCGCATCCGCGACGTCCGGCGCGGCCGCATCCACGAAGCTCGGGCGCCTCCCCTTGGATACGTCGCCATACAGGGTGAATTGGCTCACCACGAGCAAGTCGCCGCCGACTTCCTCGAGCGAGCGGTTCATCTTGCCTTCGTCGTCGGCGAAGACGCGTAGCCCGAGCACCTTGTCGGCCATCCAGTCGACCTGCGGCTGGCCGTCACCGGCCTTGAAGCCCACCAGGAGTAGGTGGCCGCGCGCGATCCTCCCGACCACGCGTCCGCCGACCCTGACCTCCGCGCGGGATACGCGCTGGAGGACGATCCTCACTCGACGGTGACCGACTTCGCCAGGTTGCGCGGCTGGTCCACGTCCGCGCCGCGCAGGACGGCCATGTGGTACGCGAGCAGCTGCAGCGGGACGGTGGTGAGCACGGGGAGCAGGCACGGGATCGTGTGCGGGACCTTGATCATGTAGTCGACCTTGTCCTGCAGCTCCGGCGCGTCGTCGCTCACGACCGCGATGATGCGCCCGTGCCGCGCCTTCACCTCTTCGATGTTCGACACGACCTTCTTGTAGACCGCGTCGCGCGGGGCGAGCACCACCACCGGCATGTCGTCGTCGATGAGCGCGATGGGCCCGTGCTTCATCTCCGCAGCGGGATATCCCTCGGCGTGGATGTAGCTCACTTCCTTGAGCTTGAGTGCGCCCTCGAGCGCCACCGGGAACTGATAGCCGCGGCCCAGATACAGGAAATTGCGGCAGTCCATGTAGGCCTTGGCGACGTCCCGCACCTCGTCGTTCACCTTCAGCACCTCTTCCACGAGATACGGCAGCTCCTGCAGGGCGCTCACGATCTCGCGTCCCTGCAGGGCCGACAGGTGGCGCCGGCGCCCCATGAACAAGGTGAACAGGGTGAGCGCCACGAGCTGGCTGGTGAACGCCTTCGTCGACGCCACGCCGATCTCGGGCCCGGCGTGCAGATAGATGCCGAAGTCCGTCTGGCGCGCGATGGTGGAGCCGACGGCGTTCACGATGCCCATGGTCTTGGCACCGTTGCGGGTCGCCTCGTGCATCGCGGCGAGCGTGTCCGCCGTCTCGCCGGACTGGCTGATGGCGACCGCGAGGGTGACCTCCTCGATCACCGGGTTCCGATAGCGGAACTCCGACGCGTACTCGACGCTGGTCGGAATGCGCGCGTACTCCTCGAGCATGTACTCGCCTACCAGGCTCGCGTGCCAACTGGTTCCACATGCCGAGATGATGATGCGCTTCACCGCCGCGAGCTCCGTTTGGTGGTCGCGGATGCCGCCGAGCCTCGCGTCGCCTTCCTCCTCGAGCAGCCGGCCGCGCATCACGTCGCGCAGGCTGTTCGGCTGATCGTAGATCTCCTTCAGCATGAAGTGCTCGAAGCCGCCCTTCTCGATGGCGGCCAGGTCCCAGGTCACTTCGTGGCGCGCCCGGGCGACCTCCGTACCCTCGAGCCGGAAGGTGCGGTATCCGTCGGCGTCGATCACGGCATAGTCGCCGTCGTCCAGGTAGACGACCTCGCGCGTATGCGCGATCACCGCGGCCGCATCCGAGCCTGCGAGCATCTCGCCCTTCTGGCCCACGCCGATGAGGAGCGGGCTGCCGTTGCGGGCGAGCACGATCTTCCCTGGATCGCGCGAGGAGATGACGGCGATGCCGTAAGCCCCGTCCACTTTGCGAAGCGCGGCGGCCACCGCGGTCTCGAGCGGCTGGCCTTCGTTCCAGAGGAAGTCGATCAGGTGCACCACGACCTCCGTGTCCGTCTCGGAGGTGAACTGGTACCCCTCCTTCTTGAGCTGCTGCCGGAGCGCATCCGCGTTATCGATGATGCCGTTGTGGACGAGCGCGATCTCGCCGTCGTTCGACGTGTGCGGGTGCGCGTTCGGCTCGTTCGGCGCTCCGTGCGTGGCCCAGCGCGTGTGCGCGATGCCACACGTGGCAGTCGAAGGATGCCTCGCGAGCGCCTGCTCGAGCTCGTGGATCTTCCCCGGCTTCTTCGTGATCTCGATCCCGCCGTTGAGGAGCGCCACCCCCGCGGAGTCGTAGCCGCGGTACTCGAGGCGCTTGAGCCCTTCGATCAGGATTGGGGTCGCCTTCTTCGGTCCGACGTATCCGACGATGCCACACATGAGAGCGAATCCTCCTCGTCCGTCAAAGCCTCAAGCGACGCCCGCGAGCACGCGGGCCGCGCGGGTCACCAGGTCCTTCGCGTCCGACTCGTCCGCCGACTCGGCGATCAAGCGCACTACAGGTTCCGTTCCCGACGGACGCACGTGCAACCACGCTTTCCGCGTCGGCCAAGCCAGGCGGAGACCGTCCGACTCGTCCTTGGTCTCCGCGCGGAGGTCTCCCTCCAGCGCGGCGTACCCCGCCCCCAGCGCCTGCCGGGGGAACGTCACCTTCTCCTTCACGATCTTGTATGCCGGCCACTTCTTGGCCGCAGCCGACACTGTAACCCCTTCATCCGCGAGGTGTTGCAGGATCAGAGCCACCGCGAGCGGCGCGTCACGCGTGTGGTGGAGCGCCGGCAGGATCACGCCGCCGTTCCCCTCCCCACCGACCACGGCGTGCTCGCGTTGCATCCGGCGCGCCACGTTGACCTCGCCGACCGGAGCGCGGAATACCGTGGCGCCGTGGGCGCGCGCCACGTCCTCGACCACCTGGCTCGTCGACAGGTTGGTCACGACCGGCCCTGGCGTGCGCTTGAGCACGGCGGCCGAGGCGAGCGCGAGCGTCAGGTCCTCGCCGAGCGTCCGCCCTTGCTCGTCCACCAACGATAAGCGGTCGGCGTCGGGATCGATGGCCAACCCGACCTGCGCGCCGCTACGTTTCGTGAGCGCGCACAGGTCCGCGAGGTTCTTCGCCGTCGGCTCCGGGTCACGCGGGAAGCGCCCGTCGGGCTCCATCCCGATGGCGTCGACCTGGCAGCCGAGGCGGTCGAGCAGCTCCGCGACGGGCGGCCCGCCTGCACCGTGCACGCAGTCGACGGCGACGTGCAGCCGGCGCGCGCGGATCTTCTCCACGTCGATCTGCGGGAGGGCGAGGATCTTCCCGAGGTGACGCGACCACGCGGCGCGGTCTTCGCGCACTGTACCGAGTGCGTCCCAGGTGGCCCGCGCGGGATCCTGCCCGGTGAGCTGCGCCCGAAACGCCTTCGAGCGCTCGTCGTCGAGGAAAATGCCCTCCTCGGAGACGAGCTTGAGCGCGTTCCACTCCGCCGGGTTGTGGCTCGCCGTGACGCCGATGCCACCCGCAGCGCCGTGGTGGCGCACCGCGAGCAGGATGGTGGGGGTGGGCACGACGCCCACGTCGATCACGTCGACGCCGACCGACTCCAGGCCCGCGAACACCGCCCGCGCGAACATCGGCCCCGAGGTACGCGAGTCGCGCCCGACGACGATCGGTCCGCGCGATCCCCTGCTCATGAAGGCCCCGAACGAGGCTGCCAGCCCTGCCGCGAGCTCGGGGGTGAACGTACGGCCCACCCGGCCGCGGATGCCCGACACGCTCACCATGAGGTCGTCGGGAATGTGGATCGGCAGAACACCCTCCTGGGGGGACGCGGAACAGCCGGCGACAGGGCCGGAATCGGCCGGCTATGCAAGCTCGCGCGCGCGGGTGCGCGGAGTCAACGAAGGCGTGAACCCGACGCCGATCCACCAAGTTCGGCGATTTCGCCCCACCCGACGCGGCTCGCGGACGCCGATGGCGGCCGTCCTCGCGCGCCGCCTACATTCGGGCTGCGGCCGCGGGTCGCGGCCCGTGCGCGTCACCGCTTCATCCCCAGGATCCGCTGTATGAGCCCTCGCTTCGACACGCTCGCGATCCACGCCGGGGTCGAGCCCGAGCCGGTTACCGGGGCGGTCATGACTCCGATCTTCCAGACGTCGACGTACGCGCAGCCTGCGCTCGCGGAGCCGAAAGGGGGTCGGTTCGACTACGGCCGCACGGCGAACCCCACGCGCGATGCGCTCGAGGCGAGCATCGCGGCGCTCGAGAGCGGCAAGCACGGCGTCGCGTTCGCCTCCGGGCTCTCGGCCATCGAGACGTTGCTCAAACGGCTCTCGGCGGGCGACCACGTGGTGAGCGAGGAGAACACGTACGGCGGCACGACGCGACTCTTCACCAAGGTGCTCGCGCGCCTCGGCCTCGAGTTCACGTTCGTGGACACGCGCGACCCGGCGAACATCGCCGCGGCCATACGCCCGCGCACGAAGCTCGTGCACGTCGAGACGCCCACGAATCCGATGATGCGCATCTGCGACCTACGCGCGGCTGCCGAGATCGCACACGCAGCCGGGGCGCTCCTCTCGGTAGACAATACGTACGCGTCGCCGTACAACCAGCGGCCGCTCGAGCTCGGCGCCGACGTGGTGGTCCACTCGTCGACCAAGTACGTGAACGGCCACTCGGACTTGATCGGCGGGCTCGTGGTCGTGCGCGACGACGCGCTCGCCGAGGAGCTGCGCTACCTGCAGAACGCGAGCGGCGCGGTCCCCGGACCCATGGACTGCTTCCTCACGCTCCGGGGCATCAAGACGCTGCACCTGCGCATGGGGCGTCACAATGCGAACGGCCTCACCGTCGCCCGCTTCCTGGCAGCGCACCCGCGTGTCGATCGCGTCATCTACCCGGGGCTCGCGTCGCACCCGCAGCACACGCTCGCCGCGCGCCAGATGTCAGGGTTCACCGGCATGGTCGCCGTGGACGTGGGGACGCTCGCGCGCGCGAAGGCGCTGAGCGAGAGCCTCGAGTACTTCGCGCTCGCGGAGAGCCTCGGGGGCGTCGAGTCGCTGGTGAGCGTGCCCGCGCTCATGACGCACGCCGCGGTGCCCGAGGATCGCCGCACGGCGATGGGGGTGACGCCTGGGCTGGTACGCCTTTCCGTGGGAATCGAAGCCGCGGACGACCTGCTCGAGGACCTGGCGCGGGCACTGGGGTAACTGAACCTGCAGGTGAAACTGGCGTAGCCGAGCCCGCGTAGGGCCCGCGAACGAAGGCGCTACTCCCGGGCCGGTCGACGGGAGCCACAGAGTGGGGGAACGATACATGGCGAACGATCAGACACGGACGGGCGCAGAAAACGCAAAGGCGCGGCGCGTCCTCACCGACATTGCGTCCCGCTCCTGGGAGCACCCGGCAGACAAGGCGGCGCTCCAGGCACTCCGGCGCATTCCGGTCTTCGACGCCGTCCTGCGGAAGGTCTTCGGCTTCCTCACCGAAAAGGCGATCCGCCTAGCGTTCCAGGCCAACGCGGTGCGCGTGGGCCCGAACCAGTTCGGCAACGTCTACCGGGTCTACAAGCAGGCGCTCAAGACGCTCGACGCCCCCGAGGAGTATCCGCTCTACATCACGCAGACGCCCATGGTGAACGCCGGCGCCTACGGAATGGACAAGCCGTTCATCATCCTGAATTCGGGGACCGTAGCGCTCATCGACGACGACGAGCTCGAGTACATCCTCGGGCACGAGATCGGCCACATCCTGTCGGGCCACGTGCTCTATCGCACCATGATGGTGCTGTTGATCAACCTCGCGATCATGGGCTTCCCCATCGTCGGGCTCGCTGCACGCGCGGCGCTGGTGGCGTTGCTAGAGTGGAGCCGCAAGTCCGAGCTCTCGTGCGACCGCGCGGGTCTGCTCACCGTGCAGGACCCCGAAGTCGTCATGCGCACCATGCTGAAGATGGCCGGCGGCGGGTCCTCCGACGAGACGAGCCTGCAGGAGTTCATCGTGCAGGCCGAGGAGTACAAGCAGAGCGGCGACGTGGCGGACCAGGTGTTCAAGGTTCTCAACCTCATGGCCACCACGCATCCTTTCTACGTGCTGCGCGTGAGCGAGCTGCGGGCGTGGATCGAGAGCGGCGACTACGATCGCATCATCCGCGGCGAGTACGCCCGCCGCGGGGAACCCGACCCCAACCTCCAAGACGACCTGCGCGCCGCGGCCCAAGGGTACGCCGAGGGTTCCAAGGAATTCATGGACGACATCACCGAGGCCGCGAAGCGGATGGGCTCGGATATCTTGGGGGGCTTCAAGAAGTAGTCCCAAAATGACATGGCGGGGGCCGGGAGCAGCCCGCTAGGATCCTCCGGAGCGTCCGATCCCACACGGAGGATATAATGCGAACGAAGGCAAGCTGGCTTCGCCTGGTCCCCGTGCTACTCCTCGGCGCATGCTCGTCGTCGGGAGCGACTGCAGCGGCGGGGGGCGCGCAGGATGCGGCGCCCGCCGGCGAGCCCACCGTCGAGCTCACCGTGATCAATCGAGCGGATGGTACCGCCATCGTGTTCGCCGAGTGGGCGCAGGGGAGGCGGACCCGCCTCGGCACGCTGCGTGCAGGCGCTACCGCAACGTATACGACGCCGCACCGCGGGACTTCCCTGAGGCTCGGCGTGGAGTCCTCGGCGCCGCCGCCCGTCACGACCAACGTCCGCGTCGCGGCCGAGTCGCCGACGGTTGCCGTCGACGCCGGCGACCGCCTGGTCTTCGAGATCACCCGGCTGAACCCGGTCAGCGTATTCTACCGGCGGGCAGAGCCGTAGTCGCGCGGGCCGCCCGCGCGTCGAGGGAGGCAGTGACCGCTGGCGATGTCGACGCGGGGCGCATGGCGGCTGGCGGTACCGCCGAATAGCCCCCATGATGGCAACGCATCGACTCTCCAAGAGGAGGTGAGCATGCGCGTCCACGCGCTCGTCCTCTTTGCCGCACTCGCGAGCGGCTGTGCGTCCTCCGGCCAGACTGCGTCGGACTCTGCATCGACCGGAGCGACGGTCGACTTCATCGTGATCAACCGCACGAGCGGTCCGGTTACCGCGTTCGCCCTCTGGCGAGACGGACCACGCTCCCCACTGGGCGAAGTGGCGGCACGCTCCACGCGCCGGTTCACCACGCCGCACCGCGGTGCCGAGGTTTGGCTCTCGGTGAATGTGCTGTCCGCCCCCTCGCAGGGAACGGTCGCACAGCCCCCCACGTTCAGCGCAGGCGGCGGTGATACCCGCACCCGCGAGGCCCCTCGAACGTACGCCCGCATCGAAGCCGGCGACGCGTTCGAGTGGGAGATCACGAGCACGTATCCGACGGTCGAAGTACAACACAGGCCGCTGCTGAGCCCGAACTGACCGGCGCCGGGACGGCTTCCTTTTCCTCGCCGGCTCGGTAACGTCCGGCATGCGAATCCTGATCGTCGGAAATGGCGGCCGCGAGCACGCGCTTCTCTGGAAGCTGAAGCGCGACGCCCCGAACGCCGAGTTCTTCGCGACCCGTCCCAACGGGGGGATGGCGGCGCACTGCCAGCCCGTCGCGCTCGCCCCCACCGACGTCGAGGCACTGTCCGGGTGGGCGGCGGCGCATCGCGTGGACCTCACCGTGGTGGGCCCCGAGGCTCCGCTCGCTTCAGGCATCGTCGACCGTTTTCGCGCCAAGGGCCTCCCGGTCTTCGGGCCCACGAAGGCGGCCGCCCGCATCGAGGCCAGCAAGGCGTTCGCCAAGGACCTGATGCGCGGCGCGGGCGTGCCCACGGCGGAGTACCGCACGTTCACCAACCTCGAGGGCGCCGAGGCGTTCATCCGCGAGCGCGGCGCGCCCATCGTCGTGAAGGCTTCCGGACTCGCGGCCGGGAAGGGCGCGGTGGTGTGCCCCACCGTCGAGGAGGCGCTGACGGCCGTGCGCTCGATGCTGGGCGAGTTGGAGTTCGGCGAGGCCGGCCGCGAGATCGTGATCGAGGAGTGCATGCAGGGAGAGGAGCTCTCCGTGTTCGCCGTCACGGACGGCGCGCACTGCGTGATCCTCGTGCCCGCGCAGGACCACAAGCGCGTCGGCGACGGGGACACGGGGCCCAACACGGGCGGCATGGGCGCGTACGCCCCGGTGTCGCTCGCCACCCCGGAGCTGATCGAGCGCGCGCACGCGCAGGTTTTCGCCCCGACGCTCGCCGCGCTCGCCAAGGAAGGGGCGCCGTTCACGGGGCTCCTCTATGCGGGACTCATGCTCACGCCAGATGGGATCCGCGTCGTGGAGTTCAACTGCCGCTTCGGCGACCCCGAGACGCAGGTCGTGCTGCCGCTCCTCGAGTCGTCACTCCTCGAGCTGATCGCCACGGTGGCCGAGGGAGGCTCGCTCGCTGGTCGGCGGGCGCGCCAACGCGCAGGGGCTGCGGTGACGACGGTCGTGGCCGCCGGCGGATATCCAGGCACATATGAGAAAGGAAGATCCATCGATATACCCCTCGGCCTCGAGCGCGACGACCTGATCGTCTTCCACGCCGGCACGGAGCTCAGGGACGGCCGCCTGGTCACCGCGGGCGGACGGGTGCTCGCGGTGACCGCGCTCGCAGACACGTTCCCCCGGGCCGCGGATGAAAGTCGCGCGGCCGCCGCGCGTATCGCCTTCGAGGGCGCATTCCATCGCACCGACATCGGCTGGCGGGAGCGAGCCCGCCTGGAGACGACATGATCATCACGACGACGCCGTCGATCGACGGCAGACCTGTGCAAGAGTACCTCGGCATCGTCATGGGCGAGTCCATCGTGGGCGCGCACATCTTCCGCGACATCTTCGCCGGTGTGCGCGACATCCTGGGCGGGCGCGCCAAGGGCTACGAGGACGCACTGCGCGGCGCGCGCCAGGAGGCGCTCCACGAGATGGCGGTCCACTCCCAGAACCTCGGCGCGGACGCGGTCCTCGGCGTCGACATCGATTACGAGGTGGTCGGACGACGCGGCAGCATGCTCATGGTGACCTCCGCGGGCACCGCGGTGAAGCTCGGCTAGAGCGCTCGTGCCGGAGCTGCCCGAAGCCGAGACGATCGTGCGCGGGCTCCGGCCCGCCATCGTCGGCCGGACTATACGTGCCACGCGCGTCCTGCACGCGGACGTGCTGAGGCAACCCGTGCGTAGCCTGGCGAACAAGGTGCGCGACCGCACGGTCGTCGCCGTCGAGCGCCGCGCCAAGAACGTCGTCATTCGCCTCGATGGGTCGCGGGTAATCGCCGTGAACCTCGGCATGACCGGGGGGCTGCTCCCCACGTCGCCGGGCGCCCCCCGGTCGCTCGATGCCACGCACCCCGCGGTCGTCTTCGAATTCCGCGACGGCGCCTCGCTCGTGTTCGACGATACCCGCCGCTTCGGGACGGTCGAGTGCCTCTCCGATGCCGAGTGGGGCGAGCGCTCCGCGCGCATGGGCCCCGAGCCACTCGACTCCGGCTTCACGCCGGAGGTGTTGCACGCCGCGCTCGGGACCTCGCGCTCGCCCGTCCGTTCGTGGCTCCTCGACCAGCGGAGAATTGCGGGCGTGGGGAACATCTACGCGAGCGAGGCGCTCCACCTTGCAGGGATCCACCCCGAGCGGCAGGCTCGATCGGTCGACGCGGGGGAAGCCGCGGCCCTGCACACCGGCATCCGAAGGGTGCTCCAGGCCGCGATCGATGCCGGAGGAACGACGATACGTGACTACCGCTCCGCGGAAGGGAGCCCAGGCCGGTACGCGCGCCGTCTGCTTGCCTACGGGCGCGATGGAGAGCCATGCACGCAGTGCGGCACCGAGATACGTCGCGTCGTCTTCGGGGGACGCTCCGCGTTCTACTGTCCTGCGTGTCAGCCTCGGCGACGCACGCGGCGGCCGCGCGGGTGACTGTGGGTAGGGCGCTCCCGTGGACGCTCGCTTGGGCGGTCACCATCGCCCTGGGGCTCGCCGCGACCGAGTCCCCAGCGGGCGCACAGCAGACGCCTGGTGAGCGCCTCCCGGTGCACGAAGTCGCGCTCTCGAACGGCATGCGCTTCCTGGCCCTGCGTCGCGACGGCGCGCCGACGGTGTCGTTCGTCACGCGCTACGGCGTCGGCGGAGTCAACGAGCGCGTCGGCACCACCGGAATCGCGCACCTACTCGAGCACATGCTCTTCAAGGGCACGTCCACCATCGGCACGCGCGACATCGCGGCCGAGCGCGCGCTCTTCTCCCGCATGGACGCGACGCACGACACGCTCCTGGTCGCGCGCGCGCGTGGCGACTCCGTAACGGCGGGCGCGCTGAGGGGCCGCATCGCGGCGCTCGAGGATGCAGCGCGCGCTTTCGTCGAGCCGAACGAGCTCGACCGCATCTTCACGGAGGCCGGTGCGCGCGGCTTGAACGCCACCACGTCCAACGACGCCACGACCTACTTCGTCGAGCTGCCCTCCAATCGGACCGAGCTCTGGTTCGCGCTCGAGGCTGACCGCATGCGCGACCCTGTCTTCAGAGAGTACTACACGGAGCGGGACGTAGTCGCCGAGGAGAGGCGGCTCCGCGTCGAGACGAGCCCGTTCGGCCGTCTCTACGAGGAACATCTGAGCGCAGCGTACACCGTGCACCCCTACGGCGTCCCGGTGGTCGGCTTCATGAGCGACATCGAGGCTCTCAGTCGACGCGACGTCGAGTCGTACTATCGGCGCTTCTATGGTCCGGGGAACGCGGTGGTTGCCATCGTCGGGGACGTCGACCCCGATCGAATCGAGTCCTGGGCACGCCGCTACTTCGAGGGCATCCCGGCCGGGGAGCTTCCGCCGCCGGTCCTCGCCGAAGAGCCCAGGCAGCCGAGCGAGCGCCGGATCACCGTCGAGTGGGATGCCGAGCCGAGGCTCCGCATCGGGTGGCACGTACCCGCTTCCCTGCATGCGGACGCCCCTGCCCTCGGTATCCTGGGAGCCCTGCTGACCGGCGGCCGTACCACGCGACTGCAACGGCGCATGGTGATCGAGGACCGTATCGCCACGGCGGTATCGGCCTCGATGGGCCCCGGCGAGCGGTTCCCCGGCCTCTTCTTCGTCGACGCGGTGCCGAGAAGTCCCCACACGACCGACGAACAGGAGCGGGCCGTCTACGCGGAGATCGCACGCCTCGCCGCCGAAGGGCCGAGCGAAGCCGAGCTCGAACGGGTCCGCAACCAGATCGAGGCGGGCAACGTGCGTAGGATCAGCTCGAACCTGGGTCTGGCCTTTCAGCTCGCCGACTCGGAGTCGCTCACCGGCGACTGGCGCTCGACGTTCCGCCAGTCGGCGCGCCTGCGCGAGGTGACCTCCGCCGAAGTGAGACGAGTCGCGGCCGAGTACCTCACGGAGAACAACCGCACCGTCGCGGTGCTCGTGCGCCGGGAGGGTCCGTGACGAGCGCCCGCGGGCTGCGCTCGGCAGTCGCGGCTCTCGCCCTCGTCGTAGGGAACGTGGCGACCGCGGCGGCACAGGTCCCCACCGGCCGCGAAGCCGTGCGGGCGCTTCGGTTCCCGCCCCTCGACTTCTCTCCGCCCACACCCGAGCGGCACGAAGTGGAGGGCGTGCCCGTGCTTCTGCTGGAGAACCACGACTTGCCGCTCGTCAACGTGTTCGCGCGCTTCCTCGGTGGCTACGGACTCTTCGCGCGCGAGTGGTACGCGCCCGCGATGGGGCTTCCTGCGCTGATGCGCACCGGCGGCACCGACGAGCTCTCGCCCGACTCGGTGGACAATCTCTTCGAGTACTACTCGATCGAGGCCTCCTTCGGCACAGGGGGCGGGAGTGTCTCCATCGCCCTCAACACGGTCACCCAGCACCTGGACGTCGCGCTCGACCTCTGGAGCGATCTCATAGCCCGCCCCGGCTTCGATGCCGACGCGATCGACCTGTGGCGCGGCCGCGAGCTCGAGAGCGCTCGTCGCCTGCAGGACGACCCTGGGAGCCTAGCCTACTCGCAGTTCAACAGGCTCCTCTACGGAGATCACCCAGTCGGATGGCAGACGAGCCCCGACGACCTCGCTCCCGAGCGGGTCGCGCAGGAGCGCTTTCGCGAGATGCACCGCCGCATCGTCTGCCGCGAGAACCTCATCCTCGGGGTGAGCGGGGACGTCTCTTGGGAGACCGTGCGCCCCCGCCTGCAGCGGCTCGTCGCGGCGCTGGCCCCGTGCCCGGAGAGCCTCCCCCGGGCACCGGCGCCCGCCATACGGCGCGGCGGGGGCGTCTTCCTGATCGAGCGCCCACTCGAGCAGGCGTTCATCGTCATGGCGCACCCGGCGTCCGTGCGCCTCGCCGACGAGCCGACGTACTTCGCGGCGACGATCGGCAACTCGATCCTCGGCGGAGGGGGGTTCTCGAGCCGCCTCGTCGCTCGGCTGCGCACGCAGTCGGGGTTCACGTACACCGCCTCGTCGATCTGGACGATGCCGCGGCGATACGACGGGGTGGTCGGCGCGACTACGAGCACACGCCCCGACGCCGCCGTCCCGGCGATCCGACTCATGCTCGAGGCGATGGAGGAGATGCGAAGCACGCCGCCCACGCAGGCGGAGGTCCGCACCGCCGTCGACGGCGTCGTGAACGGCTTCGCGTTCAACTTCGAGACGCCGAGCCAGATCGTGTCACGCATGATGTTCTACGTGGCGGAGGAGTGGCCGGAGGACTGGTTGGAGCGCTATGCGAGCGGGATCCAGCGGGTCACGCCGGCTCAGGTACGCGAGGTATTCGCGGAGCAGGTGCACCCCGATCAAATGACGATCCTGATCGTCGGCGATCCGGAGCGGGTCGGCCGCGAACAGCTCGCCCCCTTGGGCCCGCTGACCGTGCTGCAGATAAACTGAGGCGCAGACCCGTTCTGGTCAGGTCAATCCTCGTCACGCATACTCCGCCCGAGGACCCCACACGAACGGTGTCGCGAGCGATGATCAACGCCGCCTCACGCAGGCTCGACTGGCGCGAACTCCTGCGGCGCGTCGAGGCAGCAGTCACCCGGTTGCGTCCTCGGCGGCGGGCCTCGGCATGACCGGACTGACCCATCGCTCCGTGCTGGAAGCCGCCGAGCGGATCCGAGACGGCATCGTCGCTACGCCATGCACGCGGGCGAAAGCCCTCGCGGATATCGTACCGAGCACCTTCTAACTGAAGTTGGAGAATCTCCAGCGCACCGGGTCGTTCAAGGACCGCGGCTCGCTCAACCGACTGCTCACGCTCGCTCCCGAGGATCAGGCGCGCGGCGTCATCGCCGCGAGCGCCGGCAACCACGCCCAAGGCCTCGCCTACCACGGCGGGCGGCTCTCCATTCCGGTCACGGTCGTCATGCCAGTGACCGCCCCCCTCAACAAGATCAGCAACGCGCGCAGTTATGGGGCCACGGTCGTGTTGAGCGGGACGAGCCTCGACGAGTCTGCCGAGGAAGCTCGGCGCATCGCCGAGCAGCAAGAGCTCGTGACCGTCCCTGCGTTCGACCACCCTGACATCATCGCAGGTCAGGGGACCATCGGCCTCGAGATCCTGGAGCAGGTCGAGGACGTGGACACGGTGCTGGTTCCCGTCGGCGGCGGCGGTTTGATCTCGGGGATATGCATCGCGATCAAGGAAGCGAGACCGCAGGTACGCATCATCGGCATCGAAGCCAAGGCCGCGCCGTCGGCCAAGGCGTCGCGTGACGCCGGCGAAGTCGTCCGGATCGCGACCGCCGACACGCTCGCGGACGGGATCGCGACGAAGCGGATCGGTGACCTGACCTTCCCGCTCATGCAGCGTTACGTGGACGATCTCGTCGCGGTCGGTGAAGCGGAGATCGCGGCTGCCATCCTCCTCCTTCTAGAGCGCGAGAAGACCGTCGCCGAGGGCGCGGGGGCGGTCGTGATAGCCGCCCTACTCTCCGGCGCGGTCTCGTGTGGGCCGGATGCCACGGTCGTCGCGGTTCTCTCGGGCGGTAACATCGATATCAACATGATCTCCCGCATCATCGATCGCGGGCTCGTCTTCGACGGTCGCGCCGCGCGCCTCGCAGTCAGGGTGCGCGACCGCCCGGGCTCGCTCGCGGTGCTCACGCGAGCCGTCGCCGACGCGGGTGCCAACGTGTTGGAGGTCTACCATCGGCATGCCTACGCGGACATTTCGCTGGGAGAGGTCGAGATCGTGATCCAGGTGGAGACGCGGGGACGCGAGCACGTCCACGAGATCATGCGCGAACTGAGGCGGCTCGGTCACTCCGTGGCAGAGGCCACGTAGGCTACGCGAGACTCGCCACTGGCCCCGGGCGGGGGCGCGGCCCCACAATGGTCCGCAGGCAGAGTGAGGAGATCGACCGAACCCAGGAGGCGTACCACAAGGAGGCGGACATGAGAATCCACGATATCCTGCGGAGGAAGGGTCATCAGGTCGTGACCATCTCGTCGGCCCACACGGTTATGGACGCGGTTGGCGTGCTCGTGCAGCATGGCATCGGTGCACTCGTGGTGATGAAGGATGATCGCGTTGTCGGCATCTTCACCGAGCGAGACATCCTACGGCTCACCGCCCGCAACCCAGGAGCGCTCGCGTCCATCACTGTTGGTTCGGCCATGACACCTCGGCCCGTGACCGCCACCCCGGACGACGATCTGTACGAGGTGATGGACGTCATGACGGAGAGGAAGATCCGTCACCTCCCCGTCATCGACGGCGACCGGCTCGTCGGCATCGTGTCCATTGGTGACGTGGTGAACGCGTGCCGCCGAGGAGCCGAGGAAGAGAACTCGCACCTGCGACAGTACATCCAGAGCGCGGTCTAGGCCGAGGGCCACGGCGTCAGGCGCTCGCCGCGCCCAATCCGCAAGGAACCGGAGCGCTTTCGCCTACGCCGTGGCCCAGTGCACCGCGGCAATGCCGCCCGTGAGCAGCCGCCACCCCACTTCGCGGAACCCGGCACCCTCGAACATGCCGGCCAGCTCGCGCGGCCCGGGGAACTCACCCACGGACTCGGGCAGATAGGTGTACGCCCATGGGTGCCCTGAAACCACGCGGCCCACGACCGGCAGAATCCGCTTGAAGTAGAAGTGGTAGCCGGCCCGCACCACGGGGTTGGGTGGGGTGGTGAACTCGAGCACCACCAGCTTCGCGCCCGGGCGGAGCACGCGGTGCATCTCGTCGAGCCCTGCGCGCACGTCGGAGAGGTTCCGTACGCCGAAGGCGACCATGGCCCCGTCGAACGTCGCGTCCGCGAACGGGAGGACGAGGGAATCCGCGCAGGCGGGAGCAATGGGCGCGCCGGCGATCTTCTTCACACCCTGGGCGAGCATGGGATGGGCGAAGTCGGTCGCGACCACACGGCCGCTGAAGCCCGCCCGTCGAGCGAGCTCGAGCCCGAGGTCGTACGTGCCCGCACAGGCATCCAGGTACCTGCCCGAAGGAGCCCGCTCCCAGCCCAGTCGGTCCACCGCCGCCCTCCGCCAAGCCCGATCGATGTTGAGGCTGAGGACGTGGTTCAGGAGGTCGTACCGCGGCGCGATCTCCGAGAAGATCGTCCGCACCTGCGTGGCCCTTTCCGATCCGGGCTTAGGCGCGGCATCACTCAGGGATTGCATGACACGGATCGGCTCACTGGGTAGCTTTGGGCGCACTTGGGCGGGAAGCTACGGGAAGCCCGAGAGGGCCTCAACGGCGGACGAAACAGAAGTGGGCCGGCCTACGTAGAGGTGCCAACATGGCGACCCACGTGGCTTCCCTGCCTCGCCATCTGGCCCGCGGCACGGCCCGGTGGCTGGCTCACCCACGCCAGGACGAGAAACCTCTGGCCGCTCCGGACTACGCCGCGCTCGAAGACCGCGAGCTCGCGACGTTGGCCGCGGCCGGACGCGAAGCCGCGTTCCGCGAGCTCCTCACCCGCTACGAGCGCCCCGTCTTCTCGCTCATCTATAGGATGGTGCGCGACCGGACCCAGGCCGAGGACCTCGCGCAGGAAGCCTTCGTGCGTGCGTTCAACGCGATCGGCTCGTACAAGACGAGCTACAAGTTCAGCAACTGGATCCTGAAGATCGCGAACAACCATACGATCGATCACCTCCGGAAGCGGCGCATCGCGACGATCTCGATCCATGGCTCGCCACATGCGACCACCGCCGAGGAGGTGAGCCAGACCGAGCTGGTGGTCGCCTCGCACGACGAGAACCCGCACCAGCACCTCGAGCACAAGGAGCTCGGGACGCAGATCGAGAAGGCCATCGGCGGGCTGCGCGACGAGTACCGAACCGCAGTGCTGCTGCGCCACGTCGAGGGGTACGCCTACGACGAGATCGCCGAGATCATGGACGTCCCCCTCGGCACCGTGAAGACCTACCTCCACCGGGCCCGCGCCGAGCTGCGTGAGAGCCTGGCACCCGTCACCTCGTGACCGGAATGAGCCGCCCCGACCCCCTGAAACCCGGCCCGAAGCGGTGCCGTAGGATCCCCTGGAGCAGGGAATCAGGAGCATCCGCATGACCGATCGATTCGAAACCCACCTGAGCGCCGAGCGCATGCAGGCGTTCCTCGAGGGCGACCTCCCCCAAGGGGAGCGTGGCCCGGTCGAGGAGCACCTCGCCGCGTGCCTCCGCTGCTCCGCGGAGCTCGAAGCTTGGCGGCTGCTCTTCGCCGACCTCTCCGACCTCGCGGTGCCCGCGCCACGCACTGGATTCGCCGATCGCGTCATGGCTCGGGTCGAGATGCCCGCCCCCCGGCGCAGCTGGTTGGCCGCCCTGATGCCGGCGCGATCTGCGCACCTCACCACGGACCTCCTGCAGGACGTGGCTGACGGACTGGTGTCCCCTCGGCGCGCCGCGCGCATCCGTGCCCACGTGGACGGCTGCCCCAGCTGCGCAGGGGAGCTCCAGTCGTGGCAAGGGGTGGTCGAGGCACTGGAGCGGCTCCCGCACTTCGCGCCCGGCGAGGGCTTCGCGGCTCGAGTGATGGCGGCGGTGCGCGTGCGCATGGCGTCGCCGACGCCTGCGCGCGCCCCGGCCGCGATCCCGGCCTCAGTCCAGGTGTGGACGACGGTCGGAGCGCGCGCGCTCGTGCTCGCACGGCGCTTCGTGCCTCGCACGCGTCGCGCGTGGGCCGCTCTGTCCGGCGTGGCCGTAACCCCCGCGGCGATCTTCGGGTTGGTCGCATACGTCGTCTTCTCGCATCCGACGCTGACCCCGCAAGCGCTCGCGTCGTTCGCACTCTGGCAAGTCGGCGACTTCTTCTCCGTGGTATGGAACGGCGTCGCGGCGACGGGCCTCGAGCTCGCTTCCGTGGGTACCGCGAGTTCCCTGCTCGACCTCCTGGCGGGATCTCCTCTTCTTCTGGCCGGCGGCGCACTCGCCTACTCGGCCTTCGCTCTGGTTGCGCTCCGCGTCCTTTACAAGAACCTCATCGGTGTCCGCTATGTCCGCGTCTCGACTCGCTAACGTCGTCCTCGCGCTCGGGCTCTCGGCCTGCATCGCGCCCTTCTCGATCCGCGCCCAGGTGCGCGAGGTCGTCTCCAAGGAAGTCTCGGTGGGCCGCTCGGAGGCCTCACTGGCGCTCGAGTTCCGGGGTGGTGACCGCCTCGAGATCGGCTTCGAGGACGGCTCCGTGCTCGTCGATGGCGAGTCGGTGGGGACGTACGTCACGGGAGACGCCCTCGATGCGACCTGGCGTGCGTTGCTCGGCCAAGCGGTAGCGCTCGACGATGGTCCACTCGCGGCCGCGCTCGCGGATTGGTCCGTGCCGTCAGAGCTGACGGGCGACGCGGCGACGGCGGCGCGCGCGATCGACCAGGCACTCGAGAGTGCTCTGCGCAGCACGAACGTGCAGGCTCAGGTCGGTGACGGATCGGTGTCGCTCGGGGACCCGGGCTCGCTCCTGCGGCTCCTGTTGCGCGAGCCGGAACGGCTCCGCCTGCTCGGCGATGCGCTCTCGGGGATCGACGACGACGTGCGCGTCTACGTGGCCGAGGACGCGGTCGTGGCGGCGGACGAGACCGTGGAAGGAGACTTGATCGTCATCGACGGCGACGCACGCATCGAAGGCGACATCGAAGGGGACGTGGTGGTGGTGGGAGGCGAGCTCGAGCTGCTGGAAGGAAGCTCGGTCGGCGGCTCCGTGCGCCTCGCTGACGCGCGCTTGGTGAGGAACCTCGGGGTGGTGGATGGAGAGCTGGTGGACGTGGAGGACGGCGTTCAGCTCGATGTGGATGAAGACGTCCGCCTGGAGCTCCGCGAGGAGATCCGCGCCGAGCTGCGTGAAGAGCTGCGCAGCGAGGGTCCGGCCTTCCTGTCGCCGTTCCGGTCGCTCGCTGGGAGCGTGGCGGACATCATGGGGCATCTCGTCGCGGTGCTCGTGCTCGGACTCGTCGGCGCCGCCGTGATCGCGTTCGCGGGCGACCGGGTGGAGGTGATAGCGGATACGGCGCGCCGCGCCCCCGGTCGGTCGGCCGCCGTAGGCATGGCGGGCGCAATCCTGCTCATTCCCGCGTGGGTGATCGGCTTCGTCGCGCTGCTCGTGTCGATCGTCGGCATCCCCGTCGCCATCGTCTGGCTCCCCGCGTTTCCGATCGCGGCGTGCGTTGCCGCGCTCGTGGGCTACCTGGCCGTGGCACGCAACGCCGGGGAGTGGCTCGCAGACAGCGACCTCCCGTGGACGCAGTGGATCCGGAAGTCCAACTCGCTCATCACCATGGTGGGCGGCCTGTTGGGGCTGTCGGTCCTGTTCATGGTTTCGCACGTGGTCTCGATCCTGCCGTTCCTCGGGTTCCTCAACAGGTTGCTCGTGGTCGCGGGCGTGGTGCTCACCGTAGTCGCGATCCAGATCGGCTTTGGCGCCGTCATCCTCACCCGGGGCGGCCGCAAGCGCGACTACGCGCGTTACACCTCGGACGAGGCATGGGAGGCGGCAATGAACGTGGATGTGGGTGGGGTGGACGATGCGCCGCCGGCCCCGGGGGCGACGGTACCTGACAAGGGGGGCGGCCATGCGTAAGTGGTTCGTCGCGCTCGCGCTCGTGGCGGCGGCAGTGCCAGCTGCATCCGCGGCGCAGCTGCGCACCGTCACCCTGTCGCGGCAGCTGGAGGACGAAGATGAGGTGCGCGTGTCGGTCGAGTACGGGGCCGGGCGCTTCACCGTGCGCCCGATGGACACGGGCCTCCTCTATCGCATGAATCTCGAGTACGACGAGGACCGCTACGAGCCCGTCGCGGATTACTCGGCGCATCGACTGCACGTCGGTGTCGAATCGATTCGGGGCGGGATCCGCGGCCGTGACGCCGAGGGCGGCCGTCTCGATCTCGAGCTCGCCCGCGGCGTACCGATGGACCTCGACCTGGAGTTCGGCGCAGTGCGAGCGAACGTCGACTTGGGCGGGCTCGCTCTCACCCGGCTCGAGCTCAGCACCGGCGCCTCGGAGTCGATCATCGACGTCTCGGAGCCCAGCCCGGCGAGCATGGAGCTCGCCCGCTTCGAGGTCGGCGCCGCGGAGTTCACGGCCCGGCACCTCGGCAACCTGAACGCCGAGCGCATCGAGGTGGACGCGGGCGTGGGCTCGCTCACGCTCTGGCTCGACGGGGAGTGGCGGCGCGATGCCCGCGTCGGCATCGACATGGGACTCGGGGCTCTCGAGCTCCGGGTGCCTGAAGGACTCGGCCTCCAACTCCGTAAGGACAGCTTCCTGACGTCGCTCGACTCCGAGGGCCTCGTGAAGCGAGGAGACACCTACCAGTCGCTCAACTGGGCCAACGCCACCCGCAAGGTGACGGTCGACCTGGACGCGGCGTTCGGGAGCGTGAAGGTTGTGTGGGTACGCGAGTAGTTCGCTGTGGTTAGCCAAGAAGGAGGGACAACATGCTCGGCTCGATCCTGACGTTCTTCGCGGTGGGGCTCATCACGCTGTTCGTCGCGGGCATCGTTCTCGCGGTAGTCGGCACGGTGTTCTCCCTCACGCTCGGGCTGGCGTCGTTCCTGCTCTTCAAGGTGGCGCCGATTCTGCTGGTGGGTTGGATCGTCGTGAAGGTGATCCAGAAGTCGAGCGGTTCCGGCTCGCTCTCCGAAGCCGACCGGAAGTGGCTCGAGGGCGACTAGCCCGCCGCCGACTAGGCCTCTTCGACCGCTAGCCCCGTATACGCCCGCACGGCGCGGGCGAGCCGCTCGTCGGAGGTGTGCAGTACCGCCCCTTGGCTTCGGCGAGCACCACGCACACCGCGTCGTAAGCGCTGAACTTTTCGCGGGACCCTGCCAAGTCCCGTCGCGCCTGCGACGACCGGTGAGGCCGTGCGTCCCTGGCCCCTCAACCGCGGGCCCCGTAGCATTGCGCGGGAACCTCAGCAGGGGGCACACCATGACCGTAGCCCGCGAGGCCATTCGGGGTGTCGCAGTCGCGCGCGGTGGCGCGGCGGTGAGCCTCGTCGCGCTTGTCGCCCTGCTCGTCGCGCGCGCCGATGCCCTCGCGGCGCAGAGCAACTACGGCATTGTCGTGCCTCCGCTCCCCGAGCAGCCGGTCGTGTTTGCGTCGGCCGAGGTGCCCGCGGTGCGCGCCGTGCCCCTCGTCACGGGGCTCGATCATCCGTGGGGCATGGCGTTTCGGAAGAACGGAGACATCCTCGTCACCGAGCGCGACGCGGGCAAACTGCGCGTGATCAGCGAAGGGCGCCTGCTGGAGCGCGACGTGGGCGGCATGCCCAAGGTGTACTCCGCGCGCTTGCGCGCCGGGCTCATGGACGTGGCCGTGCATCCCGACGACGACGCGCTGGTTTACCTGACCTACTCCAAGCCGGTCGTGTGGGAGGGCGAAGAGGGCTTCATGACCGTCGCGCTCGCGCGCGGCCGCCTCTCTGGGGACGCGCTCACCGACGTCCGGGACATCTTCGTGGCCGAGGGCATCGATCTGGGCATCGCCGCCTCGAAGCTGATCTTCGCGCCGGACGGCACGCTGTTCATGAGCGTGGGCGGCTCGTACGTGTTCGCCGGCACGGGAGAGCTCGCTCAGGACCCTGGCTCCCACTACGGCAAGCTGCTCCGCTTGAATGCCGACGGGAGCGTCCCGGCCGACAACCCATTCGTGGACGACCCCGCGTACGAGCCGGAGATCTACACGCTCGGGCACCGGAATCAGATCGGACTCGCGTACCACCCGACGACGGGGGAGCTCTGGGCCACGGAGAACGGGCCGCAGGGAGGCGACGAGGCGAACATCATCCGCGCCGGCCTCAACTACGGCTGGCCGCTCTCCTCGGAGAGCCGGGAGTACAACGGCCGGTGGATCTCCCAGACGCCCTGGCTTCCGCAGTACGAGCGCCCGCAGGTGCTCTGGTGGCCGTCGGTGGCGCCGTCGGGGCTCGCCTTCTACACGGGCGAGCGCTTTCCCGCGTGGCGGGGCAACCTCTTCGTGGGCTCGCTCATGGTCGGGCGGATCGCCGGGACCGGCCACCTCGAGCGCATCGTCTTCAACGCGCGCGGCGAGGAGATTCGGCGCGAGTGGCTGCTCGCCGAGCTGAAGCAGCGGATCCGCGACGTGCGTCAGGGCCCCGACGGCTACCTCTACCTGCTGACGGACGAGGACAACGGCGCGCTGCTCCGCCTCGAGCCGGCGAGCGTGCCGTAACCGGCTATCGCCCGAGCCGCAGCGTGAGGAGCCGGCGCCCGTTGCCCTGGAAGCCCCCGCCCTCGTAGAGAGTGCAGGCCCACGGGGCCGAAAGTCATCGCGGTCTGGGACGCGCTTGTCATCGATGCGTCGCGGTAGCACGTTGGCGCCGCACATGCCCTCCCTCCGCCGCACCCTGCAGGAAGTCCACCGCCGGAACCTCTGGCGCGTCCTGGGCCTGTACGTCGGCGGCGGCTGTGTGGTGCTGCAGGTCATCGACCTCTTCATCGACCGGGGCTTCGTCCCCGAGTGGCTCTTCGCCGGTGCGCTCGTCACACTCGGCATCGGTCTCCCGGTGGTGCTCACGACGGCGTGGGTCCAGGGTGGACGAATGGGCGTGCGGGTCCCGAGGCCGGACGAGGAGCCGTCGCAGATCCCGGAAGCCGCACTCCCCCTCACCTGGAGCCGAACGCTGATCGCCGGCGTGCTCGCGTTCGCGCTGCTGGGCGTGGCGGCGGCTGGGTACATGGTGATGCGCGTCACCGGTGTGGGCACTCCGGGCACGCTCGCGGCCCAGGGCGTCTTCGACGTCGGCAGCAGCGTAGTCCTGGCGGACTTCGAGAGCTCGGTCGGAGACGCTGCGCCTAGCGACCTGATCACAGAGGCGCTGAGCATCGACCTCGCGCAGTCCTCGGCGCTCGTGCTCGTGGGGCCGGGGGAGGTCAGCGACGCGCTCGAGCGCATGCGGCTCGACCCGGGCGCGGCCCTCACCGAAGAGATCGCCCGGGAGGTAGCGGTCCGCGTCGGAGCGCCCGTCGCGATCGCGGGCGACATCGGACGCGTCGGCTCGGGATTCGTGCTCACGGCGAGAGTCCTCGAGGCCGAGTCCGGCAACGTGCTGGCTCCCTTCCGAGTTACCGCGGACGGCGACGACGAATTGATCTCGGCGATCGACGATTTGTCCGCGCGGATGCGGAGCAAGATCGGAGAGTCGCTGCGTTCGGTGGCTGCCACCGTGGCCCTCCCGCGCGTCACGACCTCCTCCTTGGAGGCACTCACCCGTTTCAGCACCGCCGTCAACGGCGTGTCCAGGGGTCGACTGTCGCCTTCGGCGGCCCAGGCGTTGCTCCTCGAGGCCGTGACGATCGACTCGACGTTCGCCACGGGACACCGCGCGCTCGCCGTATCGATCACCAACTACGGCGGCGACCGAGAGGTGGCTGCACGCGCTTCCGAGGCGGCATTCCGGCACCGGGGGCGCCTCCCCGACCGCGAGCGACTCACCATCGAGGCGTACTACTACAAGTCGACGCTCGGCGACGAGCGCAGGGCGATCGAGGCGCTCCAGGGCCTCCTCGCGCTCGACTCCACCGATGCCGCCACCGCGATCAACCTGTCCGACGCGCTGATCTACGCGGGCCGATACGAAGAGGCCGTGGGGGTGCTCCGGAGGACTCCGAACTGGTCGGCACAGCCGTACACGTGGAACCTCATGACCGCACTCGCGGGTCTCGGCCGCTACGAGGAAGCGCTCGCGGCGCGGGATACCGCGGACGTGCTGCAGCCCGACGAGCCGTTCGGAAAGGCCTCGCGGTCCATACTGCTCGCGACGGCGGGGCGGCTGGACGAGGCCCGCGCAGCGCTCGATCGGGAGCCGACGACGACCTACTCGGCCGCGCTGGCGTTCGAGACCTACGACAGGGGTGTCATCGAGGCGCTCTCAGGGCACCTCGACGCGGCGGAGCGCCACTTCAGAGACGCCGAGCGTCTCGCGGGCGAGCAGCAAACACCCTCCGACCAACTCACGTTTGGCATGAGCCTGCCGCTGGCGCTCTCCCTCATCGCGGGCGACTCCGCGCGGGCGACGCGCGAGATCGAGGCACTCATGCAGCGCGTGGACATCGAGTCCTTGTCTCCCTTCAACCGGGACTATCCGTTCATCGCGCTCGCGTACTCGCTGAACGGCGACCTCGCGGAAGCCTCCACCCTGTTGGCCCGGTACCGCGCGGAAGCCGCGAGCCTTCGAGATCCGCAGTCGGAGGCGCGCGCTGCCATCGCAGAAGCCCTCGTCGCCATCGGCCGGACCGGCGCGTCCGGCTTGGGCGGGCTCGAGTCCGCGGTCGAGCTGCATCGGTGCGCGCGCTGCAGGGACTTCTTTCTCGGCCGCGGCTACGAAGCGACGGGCAGGATCGAGCTCGCCATCGAAGCCTACGAGCGCTTCCTCGCCTTCCCGTTCTTCGACGGGAACGACTTCGTCACTCAAGGGATGAACAGCACAGTGCACGAGAGGCTCGGGCATTTGCACGACCAGGCCGGGAATGCGCCGCGTGCGCGCGAGCACTACCGCGCGTTCGCGGAACTGTGGCGCGACGCAGATGCCGACCTCCAGCCGAGGGTCCGACGGGCGCTCGAGCGCGCCGCGGCGCTCGGAGCCCCATGAGCGTCTACGAGCTGGCCATTCTCGCGATGATCTTCGTCGGCTTCTTCGGACTCATCGTGTACATCGCCCGGCACGCGAGGTCGGGCGACGAGAAGTAGCGCGGCGCCGGCGCGGCACCGCAGCCTACGACTCGGGCGATTTCGTTAGCCCACCAGCGCGGCCAGCGTGTGCCGCACCTTCTCCGCGATCTGGTCGAGCGCGGCGCCGGCACCCGAGGTGGGAGCTGACAGCACGCTCGGCGTGCCCGCGTCGCCCGCTTGGCGAACGGCGGGGTCCAGCGGCACCCTGCCGAGGAACGGCACCTTCATTTCGGTGGCGAGCGCCTCACCGCCTCCGGACCCGAACACATCGATAGGTTCGCTGCAGTGCGGGCAGACGAGCCCGCTCATGTTCTCCACGATGCCGAGCACGCGTGTGTTCACGCGCTCGAACATCTTGATGCCGCGCCGCACGTCGCCCGTGCTCACTTCCTGGGGGGTGGTCACCATGACCGCGCCGTCCAGGTCGATCGACTGAACGAGCGAGAGCTGCGCGTCGCCCGTGCCGGGCGGCATGTCGACGACCATGACGTCGAGCGGTCCCCACGCAACCTGCTCGAGGAACTGCTTCAGCACGCCGGAGATGAGCGGCCCGCGCATGATCGCCGGCTGCTCCTTGTCGAGCAGGAAGCCGAGGCTCATGAGGCGCACGCCGTGCGCCTCGAGCGGCTCGATCATCTCCTTGCCCTTCTCCCCGACCACGCTCGGCCGCCGGCTCACGCCGAACATGAGCGGGATGTTCGGCCCGTAGATGTCGGCGTCGAGGAGGCCTACGCGCTGTCCCCCCTTCGCGAACGCCGCCGCGAGGTTCGCGGCCACCATCGACTTGCCGACGCCCCCCTTGCCCGAGCTCACCGCGATCACATGCCGGACGTTCTTCAGGATCCCCGGCTTCGGCGTCGGTGCCGGCACGGAGCCTGGCTTCAGCCCCCCGCGGCGACCACCGCCCCCCGGCGGCTGCATCTGCGGCAGCTGCACGTTGATCTTGGCGCCCTTGATCCCCGGCAGCGCCTCCACGGTCCCGCGCGCCTCCTTCACCAGGTCGCTCGGATCCTCTGGACGGAGCAGAAACTGGAAGCGCGCCACGCCGTCCTCGTCGACCGCGACGTTCTGGACGTGCCCGCCTGCGACGAGGTCGAGCCCCGAGCCCGGGTGGGTGATCTTGGCCAGCGCGGCCATCACGGAGCGGCGCAGGTCGTCGGTGTTCACGGGCGGTCCAGGGTTCGAGGGGCCGGAAAGTAGAGGCTCGGTGGTCGTGGATCAACGCGACCGCGCCTCCGCCTGAGATCGTCGGTTGCGCCCGTCTTACGAGCTTCGTGAGATTCCCGGACACGCTCTCCCCGGACCTCGCCATGAACGGCAGCAACCCTGTCGTCCCCCGCCCCACCAACGAGCCGGTGCTGACGTACGCGCCGGGCACCCCCGAGCGGGCCGCGCTGAAGCGTGAGCTGGCCGCTCAAGCGGCCCAGGTCGTGGACATTCCGCTGCTGATCGGGGGCCGTGAGGTTCGCACCGGCGACACGTTCGACGTCGTCATGCCGCACGAGCACGGCCACGTGATCGCGCGGGCGCACCGCGCCGGCCCGAAAGAGGTCGATGCAGCGGCACGCGCAGCGCTCGAGGCGCGCAGCGACTGGTCGCGCACGCCGTGGGAGGAGCGCGCGGCGGTCTTCATGCGGGCCGCAGACATCCTGGCCGGCCCACTTCGCCAAACCTTGAATGCGGCTACGATGCTCGGGCAGAGCAAGACCGCGTTCCAGACCGAGATCGATGCCGCCTGCGAGACCGCGGATTTCTTTCGCTTCAACTCGCATTTCTCCGAGATCGTCGACGGCATGCAGCCCGTCTCGGAGCGCGGTATCTGGAACCACGCCGACCATAGGCCGCTCGAGGGCTTCGTCTACGCGATCAGCCCGTTCAACTTCACCGCCATCGGCGCCAATCTCTCGGGCGCGCCCGCGATCATGGGCAACACGGTGGTGTGGAAGCCCGCGCACTCGGCGATCCTGGCCGGCTACCACATCATGCGGCTTTTCGAGGCGGCTGGGCTCCCGCCCGGCGTCGTGAACTTCATCGCCGGCGATGCCGGCATGATCACGGCGGATCTGCTCGCGCGGCCGACGCTCGCGGGCGTCCACTTCACGGGCTCCACGACCGTGTTCAACGGAATCTGGAAGACGATCGGCGAGCGGATCGGCTCGTACCGCGGCTATCCGCGCATCGTCGGCGAGACCGGCGGCAAGGACTTCATTGTCGCGCATCCGAGCGCCGAGGTCGCGGCACTGCGCACCGCCATCGTGCGCGGCTCGTTCGAGTACCAGGGACAGAAGTGCAGCGCCGCGTCCAGGGCGTACATCCCGAAGAGCGTGTGGACGCAGCTGGAGCGCGACTTGATCGAAGAGACCGCGTCACTCACCGTCGGAGACCCGCGCGACTTCCGGAACTTCATGGGCGCGGTGATCGATCGGCGCTCGTTCGAGAAGATCACCGGCTACATCGAGCAGGCGCGTACGTCTGCGGACGCCAAGGTGCTCGTCGGCGGCCAGGCGGACGCGAGCAAAGGCTGGTTCATCCGCCCGACGATCCTCCAGGCTCTCCGTCCCGACTACACGACCATGTGCGAGGAGATCTTCGGCCCCGTCATGACCGTCTACGTCTACGACGACAAGGACTGGGCCAAGACGCTCGAGTTGGTCGACCGTACCTCACCCTACGCGCTCACCGGCTCGGTGTTCGCGCGCGACCGGGTGGCGATCCTCGAGGCGATCGCGGCGCTGCGTGACTCCGCGGGCAACTTCTACGTGAACGACAAGCCGACCGGGGCCGTGGTGGGCCAACAGCCCTTCGGCGGCGCGCGCCACTCGGGCACCAACGACAAGGCGGGCTCGGTCCTCAACCTGCTGCGCTGGGTGAGTGCCCGCTCGATCAAGGAGAACTTCGTGCCCCCGACGGACTATCGGTATCCGTTCATGGAGGCGGAGTAGGGCGATCGGCGGGTCGGTCACGCGCCGACACGCAAGTCAGTCGCGTGCCACGCCATGAGGTCGAGACAGCCAGTCCGTGCTCACCGCAGCCCGAGCAGGCGCGCCGGGTTCTCCTTCGCCATCTGGTCGACCGCCTGCGCCGAAAAGCCCCGCGCGCGCATCGCGTCGAGGAAGCCGACGAACCCGTCGACCGGGAGGGGATTCCCTGCTTGGCCGAGATCCGTGGAGAGGATGCAGAACTCGGGGCCGATGGCGCGAATCGCCTCCGCGAAGCGGTCGTAGCGCGCGCCCGCGTCGGCGGACAGCGGCGTGCTGCCGACGAACTCGAGGAACGCGCCTAAGCTCGCGGACTCCCGCATCTGGGCGACGCTCATCTGAATCGGCGCGTTCATGGCGTGCGTGACGACCATGTGCTGAACGCCCTGACGCCGCCCTTCGCGCAGCAGCATCAGCACCTCCGCGGCCGAAGAGTGGCCGGTCGCCAGCACGAGGTCGTGCTCGGCGACGAGCGCGATCACCTCGCGGACGTCGGGGAGCAGCTCACCGCCGCGCGAGACGCTGACGAACGCACGGCTCTCACCCGAAAAGCGCACCTGATTCTCGGAGTCGAAGGTCGGCATCCAGACGACACGCCCGAAGCCGCCGGTGACCCTCGTCATGTGCTCGACGGCGGCGGGGTTGATGCCGCCGACGGTCAGGTTGAGATCGATGCCGCCGAACACCTCGATGCCCGGAACGAGCGTGCGGGCGACGTACGCCAGGCCCGCGGTCGACTCGTAGTGGTTCTTGAGCACGATGGCGCGCATGCCGCGCGCCTGCGCCTGCCGCGCTGCTTCGACGGCGTCGAGCGACCTCGGCCGGTCGTCCGGCAAGCTGTGGACGTGGATGTCGATGGCGCCGGTGAGGGCGGTCCCCTGACCGGCTGCGGGCCAGCTCGAGAGCAGGGCGAGGCACAGGGCGGCGAACGCATGTCTCATCGGTATTCTCCGGTCCACTTTCGGCCGAGCTCGGTGGGAGTCAAGCGCGGGCTCCCTCGGTCGGCGTACAGTGTCAGTCGAGCAGGTGCGCCGGCTTCGGATGCGCCAAGAGCCACTCCACGATCTGCTCACCCCAGGTCTCGGAGTACACGGGCGAGTGGGCACCGTCTGAGATGGTCCAGAGCTCGGCGGAGCCACCGTCCTTGCACCCTGTATTGATCTTCATCACCCCCGTCTCGTAGCCCGGCAACGAAGCGTCCAAGTCGCGCATCTCGCGGCTCGCCATGGTGCCGTCACACCCGTTGTATTGCGCCCAGCGGCTGACGCTGGCGATCGCACTCGGGTAACGATTGCCTTGGATCTCGCCGCCACGGTACGCGATGGTGGTGTCATCGGTACCATGGATCTGCAGGACATGCACCGGTTGCGGTGGTGCCTCACGCTGCTCGAGGTGATTCGCCCCGGCGAGGCTGACGATCGCTGCGACCACATCGGAGTGCTCGTAGGCCATGCGGTAGCTCATGAAGCCGCCGTTGGAGTGGCCGATGACGAACACCCGCGCGGGGTCGACGTTGTAGCTCGCCTTGATCCGATCGATGAGGTGGAGCAGGTAGGCGGAGTCGTCGATGGCGGTGCCCTCGAAGTTGCAGCAAGCGTCGGAGGCATTCCAATAGGGACTGCGGTTACCTCCCGTCTCTCGCGTTCCATCCGGGGCGATCGTCAGGAAGTTGTACCGATCCGATAGCGCGCTGATGCCCCAGCGACGGTCGTGGCCCTCACCACTGCCGCTGTAGCCGTGCAGGGAGACGATCAGGGGCGTCGGGACGTCCGCGTCGTAGCCCTTCGGTACGGTCAGGGGGACAGGGCCGCGGCCCGCGTCGATCGTTTGCGCGAGCCCGGGCATGGCAATCGAAGCCGAAAGGGCGAGTACAGCGGCGCCCCGCCCGACCAACGTGTACATCCCGAGCTGCGAGCGTCCCAGCCAGGCAGGGGCGAGCTTCATCGCTGAGCACCTCTCGTATGTGGGCGATTCTCTGCTGGCTGTGAGCATGGCCGGGGAGTCCATCCTGGCGCAAGCTGGAGGTGTAGAGACCCCTGTTGAGCCGCCGTCCCGCCTCAGTGCAGCCTTCTCACCAACCTGCTGAGCGCGTGAAGTCGACCCGAGCCCGGGCTCCTGAACGCGAGCCTCCGCTCGATGAGCGACGCGACGGCAGCGCCGTCGGGCAGCGCAGAGCTCAAGTCCTCGGCGGCCACGAACCCGAGTCGCTCGAGCTCTCGCCACATGCGCGCCTCGCCCTCCGAGCACCGGCCGAGCAGCTGATACACGTTGGGCTCGGTCTCCGCCACCGCGGCCAACCCGCGCCGCTCGAGCACGGTTTCGATCTGGTCGCGGTGAGGCTCGTGCACGCCACGGAAGACGAAGAACGCCTCGTGCGTGCGGCTCGAGTGCGAGCCCTCCAGGAGTTGGGCCACGACTTCGTCCGCACACGAGAAGTCGATGATGACTACCTCGGACAGGTCGATGAGCGAGAGCGAGCGCTCACCCACCGCGTGGAGCTGCGTCTCGATCGCCATGCGCACAGCGCGCCCGGTCGGCCGCGTGATGAGGTGCGAGTAGAGCGACGTGACGGTGCGCTGCAGCACCTCTCCGACGTCGATCCAGATGGGATCCAGGTCCGGGTCGGTCATTCTTCTTTCGCCTTCGCCGGCAGCACGATCGAGATCTGCGCGCCGGGGAACGGCTGCAGGCCGTCGACCATGGGCGGGGTGTCGTCCCACTGGGGCACCTGGCCGATACGCGCGGTCCCGCTGCGTATGGTGATCGCGCCGTCCCACTTCCGCACCTGCTTCCTTATCTGCTGGATCCCCTGCCCCCGCCCGGAATCCGGGAAGCGCGTGATGCCGTGCAGGAACGCGGCCTCGAGCGCCGTGGTGTCGCCCCAGCGATCGCCGTAGCGCGCCGAGTGCTCGTCGCCGAGCGAGCCGCGGAAGCCCCGCCCCACGTCCATCACGCTGATGACGAGCACGTAGCGCCCGAGCCGACGCGCCCAGTTGTACGCCTGCGCCGCGACCCAGCCGGGACCCTCGGCGTGCTCGATGATGTTCTGGCACACCTCGGAGAGGATGACGGAGAACTGCACCACCGCCGTGGCGGGGTAGCCGAGCCGCGAGGTGAGGATCGCGCCGGCTCTGCTCTGCACGCGGTCGACGACCTGATGCACGTCGACGTTGGAGGCGATGGGCGTGATCTCGAGGAGGACGTCGGACGCGCGCGGCGGTGGCCTGCGTCCAGGCTCGTCCACCTCGAAGACACCCTTGGCAGCCTCGAAGAACGCCATGCGCGAGAGGTATCCCATCACGTCGGTGCTCTCGGGGAGCTCGAGCCGCGGAATGATGCCGTGCTTCCGCTCCGCCACCGTCCCGGCGACGAGGAGGCCCACCATGCCGTTGGGGTCGACCCAGCGCAGGTGGCGCGCGTCGAAGAGTGTCTTCCCCTCCTTCGACACGGCCACGGCGTCGAAGAATGCATCGACGGTCTGGTGATCGAGCGACGCGGGCACGGTGAGGACGTTCACGGGTGGGTCTCCACGTGGGACAACTTACCCGCCAGATGGCGATACAGGCCGCGCGCGCCGCGGTGCTCGACGTTGCGCGCCGCCATACGGTTCGCCTCCTGCATGGCGCGCACGAGGTCGTCGCCGGCCAGCAGCCGGGTGAAGCACGTAGCCCCCCACACGTCTCCGCACCCCGTGGGGTCGCCTTCGCGCGCCGCGCCCACGAGCGACACCTTGCCGCTGTGTGCGCGCTCGGCGAGGGCCACAGGAGCGCGCTTGGTCCACGCCATCGGGTCGGGGTCGAAGCCCGCGCCCGCCACGTACGCCGCGCCGCGGGCCCCGAGCGTGACGGCGATGAGCTTGAGGTCCGGCCCGAGCGCGCCTGCGGCGAGCTGCCACGGATCTCCGCTCTGGCCGAGCAGATCGAACTCGTCCTCGTTCATCTGCACTGCATCGAAGCAGGAGAGCCATGCAGCCCATGCTTCCAGCGAGCGTGGCACACGGTGGCCGTGGTGCCCCATCCCTAGGAAGAGCGAGTGGAGGTCGGCGTAGGTGGGCCCACCGTACCCAGTCCGGAGCGCGCGCGCCGTGTCGAGGTCCATCTCCCATCCCGAGATGAAGTTCACGTACAGCGCATCGCACAGCTCGGTGAGGGGCGCGAGCTCGGGCCACGTCCACCCCGGCACGCCCCCCGTGAGCCGCTCGCAGCGGCGCTCGGCGCTCTCGTAGCGGAGCTCCACGCGGTTGTTCAGCTCGGGAACCACCACGACGCCGGAGTCGTCGAGGCGCGGCAGCTCGCGCAGAAAACGACGCCCGTCCTCGGCGAGATCCCGCCCCAGCTTGAGGATCGGCAGGAGCTTCCACCCCGAGGGGAGCGAAGCACTCGCGGCGGAGAGCGCATACGCGATGCCTCCCCACTCCTCCACAGGCTCACTGCGCCCGTCCCGGTCGTAGATGCGGTCCCAGACGAGCGTCCCCAACACACCGAGTGTCTTCTCGGTGGTGCCATGCGGACCGGCGCGCGCGCTCACGCGGCAGCCTCCGCCTGCGCAGCGCATACGCTGGCGGCGCCATCGCTCACGCGGCCGCCTCCATCAGCGCAGTGAAGACGCCCGCAGCGCCCACCACGCCGGCCGCCCCGTCCAGCTCGCCGGGCACGATGCGGCACGCATCCACCGCGCTCGCGAACGCCCGCCGGCGCACGGCCGAGCGCAGTGGGCTCAAGAGGTGCTCACCGGCCTTGGTGACGCCACCCATGATCACGATGACCTCGGGGTTGAACAGGTTGATCACGCTCGCCAGCCCAGCGCCGAGGAGCTCCGCCGTCTCGAGCAGGACTTCCCGCGCGTGAAGGTCGCCGAGCAGGAGGGCATCGTACACCGTCAGCGCGGTGATGCGGGAGAGGTCGCCGTCGACGAGCCGGGTGATCTCCGACGACGCGCCCGCTTCGATGCCTTCTCGGGCACGGGCCGCGATGCTGGTGCCGGAGGCGTACGCCTCCAGGCAGCCGCGGTTTCCGCATCCGCACAGCCGTCCGTCGATGTCGATCGTGGTGTGGCCGAGCTCGCCGGCCCCACCGCTCGCACCGCGCACGAGTCTGCCGTCGAGAATGAGTCCTCCGCCGACCCCGGTGCCGATCGTCACCCCTACGACGCTCTGTGCGCCGCGCGCCGCCCCCTGCCACCACTCCCCGTACGTCGCGCAGTTGGCGTCGTTGTCGAGTGTCGCCGGCAGGCCGAGGCGCGACGCGACTCGGTCGCGGATCGGGTAGTCCCGCCAGCCGAGGTTGGGCGTCTCGATGATGCGGCCGCGCGCCAGGTCGAGTGGACCGGGGCAGCCGACGCCGACGCCGATCACGCGCGCGCGGCTTCCTCCATGGGAGGCGAGCGCCTCGGCGACAACCGCATCCGCCATCGTGCCGATGTCGTCCACCGCTGCATCGGCGCCGCGGTCGCTGCGCGTAGGCCTCGACGTGATGGCGAGCGGTCTCCCACCGGCGCACGGTACCACGCCGACGACGAGGTTCGTGCCCCCGATGTCGACGCCGATCACCCAGCGCTCAAGCACGCGCTGGGCCCCCGCTGAGCGCCGACTCCACCGCTGCGAGCGCGGTCTCGACCTCGATTAGTCGCATGCACTCCTCGTGGGCATCGGCGAGCACGGTTCCCCTGCCGCGCCGGCCGCACTGGTTGCGGCGGCACGGCTTGCACGGAAGCTCCGGACCTGTGACGCGCGTATCGGGCGCACCGAGCTGGCGTACCTCGCCGGGGTCGGACGGACCCCAGAGGCTCACCGTCGGCGTGCCGACTGCGCCCGCGAGGTGCATCGGCCCGGTGTCGTTCGTGACGACAAGGTCGCAGACGGACAGGAGCGCCGCGAGGTCCGCCAGATCGGTCCTGCCGCCCACGTCGAGCGCGCCCGGCGTGCCAGCGGCGACCCGCGCGGTGAGTCCTGCCTCCGACGCACCCCCCATGACCACGGCGCGCGCACCGCGGCCTGCCACTGCCGCCACGAGCGCGGCAAAGCGCTCGACCGGCCAACGGCGGGCGGGCGCGTTCGAGCCGGGGAAGAAACCGACGACGGGGCGACCGGGGCCCACCGTCGCCAGCCACTGGTCGCGGCGCGCGGCGTCGGGGAGCAAAGGATGGACGCGCGGCTCCCCAGAAGCTTCCTGACCGAGAAGCAGCTTGTACGCATTCACGCGGTGGTACGGGCGCAGCGCTTCAGGCGCCACCGGGTCGCCCAGCAGCAGGCTCCGACCATCGGTCGCCGTCCCACGCAGGTGCCGGACGCCGCCGCAACGCATCAGCCACGCCGCCGAGAACGCCGGCGTGAGCAGCACGCCCTCCGCGTAGCGTCGCCGCCGCAGCTCGCTGGCCGCCCGCCCGAACCCGGACAGCCCGCGATCGAACGGGACCACCTCTCCCCCGCCACCCGCCATCTCCACGATCGGCGCGAGCCAGCGCACCACGAGCACGTCGGAGCCGTCGGCCACCATCGCCGGCAATGCAGCGACCACGTCGCCCAGGTGGTTCGGCGCTCGCACAATGCGCCGAGCCCGAGCCGCGCTACTCACACCCCGGGTTCAATCCTCGCCCAGGTTCAAGACGGCGAGGAAGGCCTCCTGCGGAATGTCCACCGTGCCAACCTGCTTCATGCGCTTCTTTCCTTCCTTCTGCTTCTCCAGGAGCTTGCGCTTCCGCGTGATGTCGCCGCCGTAGCACTTCGCGGTCACGTTCTTGCGGAGCGCAGACACGTTGGTGCGCGCGATGATGTCGTTGCCGATCGACGCCTGTAGCGCGATCGCGAACTGCTGCTTGGGAATCAGGTCCTTCAGCTTCCGCACCAGGTCGCGTCCGTAGAGGTACGCCTTCTCCTCGTGGATGATGACACTGAACGCATCCACGGGCTCGCCGTTCACCAGGATGTCGAGCTTGACCAGCTGGTCGGGCCGGTACTCGAGGAACTCGTAGTCGAGCGCGGCATACCCGCGCGTGCTTCCCTTCAACTTGTCGTAGAAGTCGAGCACGATCTCGGACAGCGGCAGCTCGAAGTCGAGCTCCACGCGCTGCGGGTCCGGGTAGTGCATGTGCTTGAAGATGCCGCGCCGCTCGTGGCAGAGCTTCTGCACGTTGCCGATGTACTCGCTCGGGCAGAGGATGCGGGCCCGCACGATCGGCTCGGCGATCGTCTCGATGCGCGTGCGCGGAGGCATCGCGGTCGGGGTCTCGATATGCATCTGCGTCCCGTCCGTGAGCGTGATGTGGTACTCCACGTTCGGCACCGTCGTGATGAGATCGACGCCGAACTCCCGCTCCAGACGCTCCTGCACGATCTCCATGTGCAGCAGCCCGAGGAACCCGCAGCGGAAGCCGAACCCCAGCGCGACCGACGTCTCGGGCTCGTAGTGCAAGCTCGCGTCATTGAGGCGCAGCTTCTCGAGCGCGTCGCGCAGGTCCTCGTAGTCGTCGGTTCTCGTGGGGTAGAGGCCCGCGAACACCATGGGGCGGGCCTCCTGGTACCCGGGCAGGAGCGTGGTCGCGCGGTTCGCCGCGTCCAGGATCGTGTCGCCCACGCGGGTGTGCGAGACCTCTTTGATCGCCGCTACCACGTAACCGACCTCGCCGGGCCCGATCTCGGGCTGCGGCACGCGGCCGAGTCGCATGAAGCCGACCTCGGTCACTTCGTAGTCCGCGTTCACGTTACCGAACGTGATGTGCATGCCCGGCCGGATGACGCCGTCCACGACGCGCACCGAGGGGACGGCACCCTGGTATTGGTCGTAGTAGGAGTCGAAGATGAGCGCCCGCAGCGGATCCGCCGCATTTCCGGTGGGGGGCGGTACCCGCTCCACGACGGCCTCGAGGATCTCGGGTATGCCGATCCCCTGCTTCGCGCTGGCGAGCAGAACCGACTCGGGCTTCACGCCCAGCAGGTCCGCCACCTCGGCCCGGCGCTTTTCGGGCTCGGCCCCCACCAGATCGATCTTGTTGACGACCGGCACGATCTCGAGGTTCGCGTCCAGAGCCAGAAAGAGGTTCGAGAGCGTCTGGGCCTGAATCCCCTGCGTGGCATCCAACACCAGGATCGCGCCCTCGCAGGCTGCGAGCGAACGCGATACTTCGTAGGTGAAGTCGACGTGCCCCGGCGTATCGATCAGGTTGAGCTCGTACTCGTCGCCATCCGAGGCGCGGTACCCCATGCGCACCGCATGCAGTTTGATCGTGATGCCGCGCTCGCGCTCCAGCTCGTTCGAGTCGAGCACCTGCTCGCGCATCTGCCGCTCGTCGAGCGTATGCGTGGTCTCGAGCAATCTATCCGCGAGCGTCGACTTGCCGTGGTCGATGTGCGCGACGATGCAGAAATTACGGATGTGGTCGGTCTGCACTGCAGGTCCGGATGGGCTGGTCGCTCGAGGCTCGGATCAGTCGCGTGCGCGCGGCGCGAGCACGACGAGTGGCCCGTAAGAGGCGCCAAAGCTAACGGCTCGCGGCGGGGAGCCCGAGCCCCGGGCTCGGCCGCTCGGATGCTGGCGGCTCCAGCGGACGGCGGACGTTCTGCGGCTCGGTCGGCGTGCGTGGGGGCTCTGCCGCACCGGAGCGTCCCGCGGCTCACTGGGGCCGCGGGGGGGCTCCGCCGCAACCGCGTGCGTCCCGCGGCTCACTGGGGCGCGTGGGAGCTCCGCCGCAACCGCGTGCGTCCCGCGGCTCACTGTGGCCAGCGGGGGGCGCCGCCCCACCGCGGGCCTCCCGCGGCTCAGTTCGGGCGCGTGGGCTCCGCTGGCCGGGAGCGTACCGTGGGTCGCGGCTCCGACGAGCGCGGCGCGGAGGAGCGCGGCTCGGTGGCCCGCGGCTCCGACTGCCGCGGCTCAGGCGACCGGGGTGCGGCCGATCTGGGCGGCGTATTCGGCCGAGCCGAAGGCGTATCGCGGGGCCGTGACGGCGTGGAGCTGGTGGCCGGCGGCATGCGATTGGGGCGGGCACTCCCGCTCCCCGCACTCGGCGTCGACGGCCGCGGTGCCGTCTGTGGCCGCGCGCTCGTCGAGGGCTGCGGCGAGGGGCGTGAGGGCGTGCTCCGCGTCGAGGGACGAGTGGGTGTTGGTGCCGCCTGCGGCTCGCGCCCCCTAGAAGGCGCGGCCGACGGCGCGCTCTGGGGCTCGCGCTGGGGGCGCGTGATCGGAGCGCGCGGAGCCGTGCGGGACGGAGCGGGAGTGACGCTCTTGGGCTCCGTCGCCTCGGGCTGAGTGGAGCGGGCCTGCGGCGGCGTCCGCACCGGCAGACGCGCGCTCGGGCGACGTTGGAGCGTGGGGCGGGAGCGCGCGGTATCCTGCTCGGAAGCCGCCCCCGCGCGAGCCCGTTCCTGCGCGGCGGCCAGCGAGGTGTCCGCCGGGCGGCGCGCGGGAGCCGCCGCAGCCGTACGCGGGGCAGCGCTCGCGGCCACCTGGCTCGACGGAGCCGAAGCTGTCCTCCGTGCCGCCGTCGCCGGCCGCGGGCTCGTCGCCACGGGCGACTCCTTGTACGCCGCTTCGCGCTGCGCGGCCGTCCGTACGCGCACGATCGGCGCAACCGCATCGCCCACCGCGCGACGCGTAACCTCGTAGCGTGGGAGCGCGCGCGCCGGCCAGGCGTACACGACGTTGACGCCCGCATAGCGATACCTGGGATAGAAATGAGGATCGTCCCAGATCACGACGCGATACGTCACGCAGTTGTAGTCGTAAGGATTCCAGCTCGAGTAGCCCTGGTAGTCATGGCAGTCGTAGCAGAGGAAGCGCGGGTACGAGTAGGTCTCGCCGACGGAGTAGGCGAGGAAGTCGAGCGCGTAGGGCTGCGTCTCCCAGTTCGGCACGATCGCGGCCACGTAGTCGTCGATCGCCACGTAGGGGTCGGTGTAGACCGCCTCCCCGATGGCGCTCAGGTCCCACCCGTAGCGCCTATCGTAAGGGAAGAGCGAGAAGTCGAGCGGCCCCGGCGACGCGACGATGAAGAAGTACCCCATCCCCGGGTCCTCCTCGACACGCCACTCGGTGCCATCGGGCGGAAGCAATCGATAATCCCGTCCGCCACGCATCACCGCGACGTCCTGGGGATGCTGCGGATGCATCAACGAGACCCGGCCGTCCGTGTTTATGCGAAAGATCGCGGCGAAGCCATCTTCGCTCGCACGATAGTAGATGCGGACGTTCTCGCCCCGGCGGAGCACGGGCTCCTCGCCACCCCGGTCGAGCCAGACCCGCGCCTCCAAGCCGCCGCCGGTCTCCTGCGCCGCGATCGACTGCCCAACCCCGGACAGGGCGGACAGGATCAGCAGGAGTGGGAGAGCGCGCATGTGCGGCACGATGATTCGGCTGGGCGAGGGAGTTGGCAAACAATCGTTTCGCAACAGCCATGCCAGGGAAGGCACCCCTCTCCGCTGGGCTCCGAAGCATCCGCCGTCCCCGGCGGAGGACGGCCGTACCCCCTGGAGACCCATCGAGGGGACAGCCCCGAGCGTGCGGCAGGCCCAAGTTGAGCGCTTCGGGGGGCACCCCTACCTTCCGGCGCACTTTCCTCAGGTGGATGCCTCGCGGTGAACGAACTCAAGCGGAGCCCGTCGCGCGGGCGCCCCGACCTCCTCGATCCCGTCGCGCTCTCGAAGCTCGGGGGCATGGAGTTCATCGCACGCGAGGTGGTGGAGGGGTTCCTGATGGGACTCCACCGCTCCCCGCACCGCGGCTTCTCGGCCGAGTTCGCCGAGCTGCGCGCGTACCAGGCCGGTGACGACCTGCGCTACATCGATTGGCGCATGTACGGTCGCTCGGATCGCTACTACGTGAAGCAATTCGAGGAGGAGACGAACCTGCGCGCCCACCTGCTCGTGGACGTGAGCGAGTCCATGGGGTGGAGCTCTGCGCCGGGCACACTCCCGAGCAAGCTCTGGTTCGCGAAGCACCTGGCGGCTTCGCTCGCACTCGTGCTCCTGCGTCAGGGCGACTCGGTAGGCATGGCCGCGTTCCACAACCGCATCGTCGACCGGGTGCGGGCACGCGGCGGACGCCGGCAGTGGCACGAGCTGGTGCGGCGCCTCGAGCCGCTCGAGGCCGAAGGCGGCACGGTCGCTGAAGGCGCTCTCCGCGAGCTGGCCGTGCGGCTGCGGCGGCGCGGCCTGGTCGTGCTCATGTCCGACCTCCTGGTGGCGCGCCACGAGACGCTGACGGCGCTCAAATTCCTCCGGCACAGTGGCCACGAGGTGCTCGTCTTCCATCTACTCGACCCCGGAGAGCGGGAGCTCCCGCAGGCGTCGGAGGCTCGCTTCTTCGATCCTGAGACGGACGAGGAGCTGCTCGTGAGCGTAGCCGACATTCGGTCGGCCTACCGCGAGGCCGTTCGCGACGCAATCGGCGAGTGGCAGCGGGACCTGAAGCCGCACGGCATCGACTACGAGGTCGTCGATACCGATCGCTCGCTCGCCCTCGCGCTACGCGCGTACCTGCGCAAACGGGAGCGGCTGGGATGAGGGGCGGCCTCTGATGGGAGCGCTCAACCCGCTCTTCCTGCTCGCAGGCGTCGCGACCCTCGTGCCCATCATTCTCCATCTCTTCCACCGCCACGAGACGAAGCGCTTCAGTTTCCCCGCGCTCCGGTACCTGGAGCGGACCGAGAAGGAGCACGCGCGCCAGATCAAGTTGCGCCAACTCCTGCTCATGCTCGTCCGCGTGGCCGTGCTCCTCCTCTTGGTGGGCGCCGGAGCGCGCGTCCTGTTCGCAGGCATGGGCGGCGCGCACCCGCCGACGGCGGTCGTGCTCGTCCTCGACAACTCGATGAGCAGCGGCCTGGTGCTCGGCGAGCAGCGAGTCCTCGACGAGCTGAAGTCGCTCGGGCGCGAGACGCTGGCGCGAGCATCCGACGAGGACCGCTTCTGGGTCATCCGCGCGGGCGAGCCGTGGCTCCCCGCCATCGCCGGCGGCCGGGCCGAGGCACGGGCCGCCGTGGACGCCACCGAGACGAGCGCCGCCGCTGGAGATCTCACGGCGGCGATCGAGCGGGCCGCGGAGCTGCTGCGGACCGCCGAGCTCCAGGAACGCGAGATCCATCTGCTGTCCGATCTCCAGCGGACGGCCTTCACGCTGCCCGGCGCAGAGCCTTCGGGCGACGTGCCCGTGCTCGCGTTCGCGCCTCGCGGAGATCGCCCCGACAACCGGGCGCTGATCGACCTGCTCGTGGGTGGCGGGCTCCCTCCCCTGGAGGGACAGCGCACGGAGCTCACCGTGAGCGCGCTCGAGTCGGTCGGTGACACCGCGCGCTGGGCCGTACGTCTGGTGCTCGACGGCCGCGTGCGCGGAGCCGGCACCCTATCCGCGGGAGCACAGACGACGATCGCACTGCCGTCGACCTCGCTGGGTTGGGTTCAGGGGTACGTCGAGGCGGACCCCGATGCCCTCAGAGCGGACGACCGCCGCTACTTCGCCTTCCGCGCCCGCCGGGCGCCCGCGGTCGCCACGGCCGGCGACCCTGGCCTCTTCGTGACGGAGGCGTTGGGCGTGTTGGCCGGGTCGGGCCGCCTGCGGGCGTCCGGTAGCCGTGATGCAGAGCTCCTGGTCACGCAGGACGGTGCGGGGCTGGAGGCTCGGGGAGCCAACACGTCGTCTCTCGTTCTGCCGCCGGAAGACGCCACCCTGCTTCCGGCCCTCAACCGCCGACTGTCGGATGCGCAGATCCCCTGGCGGCTGGACCCTCGGCCGGCCGCGGGTGAGACCGAGCTGACAGGCGACGACGCCCCCGAACCGCTGCGCGGCACCACCGTCAGGCGCTGGTACGACATCGTGAGCGTGGGTGACCCGGTGGCACCAACCCGGACGCTCGGCGAAGTCGCAGGGCGGCCGTGGGCCCTCGAGGGCGCCGACGCGACGGGGCGCCGCTACCTCCTCCTCGGGTCGCCCCTGGTCGCCGCAGCGACTACCCTGCCGGTGTCTGCAGGCATGGTGCGGTTCATCGACTGGGCTGCGAGCGAGTGGGCGGGCGCCGGAAGCTACCCGGTGTACGCGACGGGAGCGTACCTGCCGGCGCCGGTGGGAGCAACCCACGTGCGCTTCCCTTCGGGGCGGCAGCTGGAGATCGATGGCACGCGCACTGTACGCGGAACTGGCGAGCCCGGCGTGTACGCGTTCTTGGCCGCGGACACCACCGTCGCCCTCGTGGCTCTGAACCCGCCAGCCGGGGAGTCGCGCTTGCAGCCACTCTCGCGCGACGATGCCGAGACCGCCATCGGCCGAGAGACGGACCTGGTAACCGACGCGGACGACTGGGCGTCGGAGGTCTTCCGGACGCGCCTCGGAGGAGAAGCGTGGTGGCCGTTCCTGCTCGCCGCAGCGCTCCTCCTCCTCGCCGAGTCGCTGCTGGCGTCGACGCGCCGCGGAGGCGGTCGCCCGGCGGAGCGGCCCGCCGCGGCGCACCCCGAAACGTCGGGGGCCACCTCGTAGGTTCGTAGGGATGTCACCCAACCTCATTCTCGACGCCGTCGCGTCGTGCCCCCCCGTGCGAGACCTCGCGGGTCGCCTCCCCGCCCCCGCGCAAACCGTGGCCCTCGGCGGCGCGGTCGGCTCGCTCGCCGCTGCCGTCGTGGCGGCACTCCACCGCGCACGCGCGGACCGCGTCTTCATCTGCGTGGCCGAGAGCCCGCAAGCGGCGGCCGCGGCCCAGGCAGACCTCGACACGCTGCTCGACCGCGACGGGGAGTCGCACCTCTACCCCCAGAAGGAGGCGCTCCCCTACGAGGAGTCGGAGCCCCACCTGGAGATCGGCGGGCTGCGCGTCGAAGCGGTCGAGGCGCTCCTCTCCGGGCGGGTGCGCCTCATCGTCACCACGCCGCGCGCGCTGCAGGAGCGCGTGCCGGTCCCCGCGCATTTCGCGACGCTGCGCCAGACGTTCCGCGTCGGGGACACGGTCGAGTTCACGTCACTCCCGTCCACGCTCGAGGCCCGCGGCTTCGAGCGCGTGCCCTTGGTCGAGGAGGTGGGACAGTTCGCGGTGCGCGGCGGCATCCTCGACGTCTTCTCGGTCGCGGCCGGCGACCCCGTGCGCATCGAGTTCTGGGGAGACGAGATCGCATCCATCCGCCTCTTCGACGTACTGGATCAGCGCTCGAAGTCCGCTGTGAGCGAGACGCACGTGCTCCCCACCGATTTCCGCCGCGAGGCCGTGGCGGGCGACGAAACCGTCACCCGCTCTCTGGCGGAGCTGCTCCCCGGCGATGCGGTCGTCACCCGGCTGGGGGCCTTCGACCTCGCGCACGAGACGGAGCGCACCTGGAGCCGGGCGCGCGAGCTGTACCACGCGCTGGTCGAGTCCGGGTCGGCGCCGCACGAGCCCAAGGACCTCTTCGTTCCCCCGGATGAGCTCCGGGCGCTCCTCGACGCGCGGCCGCGCCTGGACCTACTCCCCGGGCCCGAGGTGCCGCTCCGGATCGAGGCTGCTCCTCCTCCGGTCATCGCGCGGGACATGGAGGTGCTCGAGTCGTACCTGCGCGTAGGTACCGCGACGGGTCAGCGAACGCTGCTCCTCTGTGACAACGACGGCCAGCTCGTCCGGCTGGAGGAGATCCTGGGGGGTGCCACGCAGCTCCCCGCTGGCACGCAGCTCGGCCTCGGCACGCTCGCCACCGGCTTCGAGCTCCGGTCGAGTGACCCGCCGCTCCGCGTGCTCAACGACCACGAGATCTTCCGCCGCTCGCGTCGCCTCCGCCGCAGCCGGCACTTCCGTGGAGCCGTGGCGCTCGAGAGCCTCGCTCAGCTCACACCCGGCGACTACGTGGTGCACATGGATCACGGCGTGGGACGCTTCGTGGGCCTGCAGCACATCGCGGTGGCCGGCGAGGAGCTGGAGTCGCTCGCGATCGAGTACGAGGGCGGGGAAATCCTACGCGTGCCGGTCTATCGCCTCGACCTGGTGGAGCGCTGGGTCGGCGAGTCCGACGACGCCAAGCCGCCCAAGCTGCACAGCATCGGGGGCAAGCGCTGGAAGGCACTCAAGCAGAAGACCGAGCAGGCCATCGAGCAGATGACCATCCAGCTGCTCGACCTCTACGCGCGCAGGCAGGCGACCCAGGCGTTCGGCTTCGCGCCCGACTCCAAGTGGCAGATGGAAATGGAGTCGTCGTTCCTCTATGACGACACGCCCGACCAACGGCAGGCCGCCCTCGACGTGAAGAAGGACATGGAGTCGACGCGCCCCATGGACCGACTCCTCTGCGGAGACGTCGGGTACGGCAAGACCGAGGTCTCCATCCGGGCGGCGTTCAAGGCCGTGCAGGAAGGCAAGCAGGTCGCGGTGCTCGCGCCCACGACCATCCTGGTCGAGCAGCACCGGCACACGTTCGCCGAGCGGCTCGCCGACTACCCCGTGCGTGTGGGAGCGCTCAGCCGCTTCCGCACGCCAAAGGAGCAGAGCGACCTACTCGCCGCTCTCGCAGAAGGGAGCGTCGACATCGTCATCGGCACGCATCGACTGCTCTCGGAAGACGTCGTCTTCAAGGACCTCGGCCTGCTCGTCATCGACGAGGAGCAGCGCTTCGGCGTGAAGCACAAGGAGCGCCTGAAATCGATGCGCACTTCCGTGCACGTGCTCGCGCTCACGGCGACGCCGATCCCGCGGACGTTGTACCTGTCGCTCTCCGGGATCCGCGACCTGTCGATCATCCGCACGCCGCCGCGCGACCGGATGCCGATCTACACCAACGTGCTCCCGTGGTCCGACCAGCTCATCTCCGATGCGCTGCACCGCGAGCTCGACCGGGGCGGTCAGACGTTCTTCCTGCACAACCGCATCGACACCATATACACGATCGCTGAGGAGCTCCGCGCTCTCGTTCCCGAGGCGCGCGTCGCCGTCGCGCACGGACAGATGAAGGTGGACGACCTGGACGAGGTCATGCGCGCGTTCGTGGACGGCGAGGTGGACGTGCTCGTCTGCTCTTCGATCATCGAGAACGGCCTCGACGTGCCCAACGCCAACACGCTGCTCGTCGACCGGGCCGACCGGTTCGGGCTGGCGCAGCTCTATCAGATCCGGGGACGCGTGGGCCGCTCCGACCGGCGCGCGTACTGCTACCTGCTGGTGCCGGACGAGATCGGCGACGATGCCGAGCGGCGCCTGCGCGTGCTCGAGCACTACACCGAGCTGGGCTCGGGATACTCCGTGGCCGTCCGCGACCTGGAGCTCCGAGGCGCGGGGAACCTGCTCGGCGCCGACCAGTCCGGGTTCGCCCAACAGATCGGGCTGGACGCCTACATGAGACTGCTCAAGCGCACCGTCGAGCGCATCCAAAAGGGCGAGCAGGCCGCCCCGGAATGGCCGGATCCCGAGGTCTCCCTGGGCGGCGCCGCGTACCTGCCGGACGGGTACGTTTCAGATTCGGGGCAAAAGCTGCATCTTTACCGGCGCTTGTCCAAGCTAGGCGGCCTAGGGGAAGTCAAGTCCCTCCGGTCGGAGCTCACGGACCGCTTCGGGCCGCCACCGCCAGAGGTCGAGAGACTGCTGGCCGGCGCGGCCCTCAGGGTCCTGGGCCGCGATGTCGGAGTCGAGAAGATCTACGTACGTGGTCGCTCGGCCCGACTCAGCTTCCGCGAGGAAGTCGTGCCCAAGATGGCGGCCCTCGACGGTCCGTTGCGCCGCCAGAAGACGAGCATCGAAGTCCGACGGGTTCGGCCGCTGTCGGTGCGCTTCGAGCAGGAAGGGTCGGAGCCGATCATGGAAACGCTGACCGTGGCACTGGCGGCACTGAAGACGGCGGGCGCCGCCGCGTGAGGAAACGACAGTGAGGAGCAGTGAGGAGATGTCCGTGAGGGAAATCGGGGTGAGAGTGTCGAAGACCAGGCTGGGGCTCGTGCTGGGTGGCCTCCTCCTCAGCGCGGCATGCGGTGACGCAGAGCCGGACGCCAACACCGTCGCGCGCGTCGGCGACTACGAGCTGACCGTCGACGACGTGGTACGCCTGCTCGTGGATGAAGAGCGCCTCCCCACCGAAGCCGCGGTGGTCGAGTCACTCGCCGAGCTGTGGATCGATTACACACTCCTCGCCGAAGCGACTCTCGAGGACACTACGTACGCGCAGCTCACGCTGGAGGACTTGGTCCGTCAGCGCATCGAGCAGGAGATGATCGGCCAGCTCCGCGACTCGGTCATTCAGGTCGATACGCTCATCACCGATGACGAGCTGCGCACGCTGTACGCAGCCGAGTCGCCCGAAGTCGATCTGCGTGCGCGTCACATAATGATGACGTATCCGCTCGAGGCGACGCAGGCGCAGCGGGACAGCGTGCGCACGCTCCTAGCTCAGATCCGCACGCGCATCCTCGGGGGCGCCCGCTTCGAGGACATGGCCCGGCAGTTCAGCCAGGACCCTGGCAGCGCACCGAGCGGCGGAGACCTCGGGTTCTTCGCGCGAGGCGACATGGTGCAGCCCTTCGAGGAAGCCACCCTCGCGCTCCAGCCCGGCCAGGTGAGCGACGTGGTCGAGACCCCCATGGGGCTCCACCTCATTCGCCTCGAAGAGCGCCGGGTACGGAACTTCGAGGACGTCGCCGTTGCGTTCCGCGCCCGGGTCCTGCAGCAACGGAACAGCGCGGCGGAATCGACGTTCGTGGCCGGGCTCGAGGGCCCTGACGGCCTCGAGATATCGGAGGACGCCTTCGCCGTGGCTCGCGAGCTCGCCAGCAATCCCACGGTCGCTCTCTCCCGCGGGGCCGCACGGCGACCGCTGGTCAGCTGGAACGACGGCGAGTACACGGCAGGCGAGCTCCTCGAGTTGCTGCGGTTCGAGCAGCCGGGGCTGCGCGAGTCGGTCGCGGTCGCCACAGACGAGGAGCTCGACGACTTCCTGAGCGACGTCGGCCGCCGCGACCTGCTCGTCACGGAGGCGCGCCTTTCCGGACTGGAGCCGAGCCCCGCCAGGGTCGACTCGCTCACACAGCAGGTGCAGGGGCAGCTCCTCGCTGCCGCAAACGCGATCGGGCTGCGCAACATCGAAATGGCTCCCGGCGAGGAAACGGAGGTCGCGCTGAAGCGCGCCGTGATGCTCTCGCTCGCCGACAATCTGTCCGGGGCGACGCGGGTCGTGCCGCTGGGCCTCGTAGGCTTCCAGCTGCGCGAAGGCGTGCCGACCTCGATCAACTCGGCCGGCGTCGGGAGCGCGCTGCTCGCCATCAGCCAGGTCCGCGCGGGGCGGAGCCCGGCACCCATCGAGCAGGTTCCCGACTCCGCGGCCGCCGCGCAGGACTCGGCCCGGTAGCCTCGGAACCCCTCCCCCGAAAACGGGTTAGCAGTCGCGATGCATCACCGCCTCAGAATCGCGTACGCGCTCGCCCTCTTGCTGCCGCTCGCGCCCAGTGCGGCGAGCGCGCAGGTCATCCCGACCGACGTCGTCGACCGCATCATCGCGGTCGTGGGTGACTCCGTCGTCCTGCAGACCCAGGTGATGGAGGAGATCCAGCGTCTCCAGCTCGCCGACCCGGAAACCCCGCGCCAGACCGATCCCGACTTCGAGGCCTTCTTCCGCGACGTGCTGGATACGTGGGTGGACCGCCTCGTCGTGCTCCAGGCGGCGGCGCAGGACTCCCTCATCGAGCCCGACGAGCCAGCCATCGACCGGCAGATCTCCGAACGCATCGACGGGCTGGCGCTCCAGTTCGGTGGCATGCCCGCGCTCCAGATTGCGCTGCAGGCCGAAGGGTGGACGCTGGGCGAGTATCGTGAGTTCCTGCGCCAGGACGCGCGCCAGCTCCAGATCTTCCAGCTGTACTTCCAGCGTCGCCAGCAGGGCGCGCGCCCGGTCGAGGTCACGGAGGAGGACCTGGTCGAGCGGTTTCAGGCAGCGAGCACGCAACTCGAGCAACGCCCTCGACTCCTGACGTTCCGTCAGGTAGTGGTCAGGCCGACCGCGAGCGACAGCGCCAAGGCGCAGGCGCGCGCCGAAGCCGAGGTGCTCTTGGAGCGCGTCATCGGCGGCGAGGATTTCGTCACGCTCGCGCGCGAGAACTCCGACGACGTGGGCACGGCTCCCCTTGGGGGCGACCTCGGCTGGTTCCGGCGCGGCCAGATGGTGGAGGAGTTCGAAGACGCCGCCTTCGGACTCCCCCCCGGCTCCGTCAGCCGGGTGGTCGAGTCGGTCTTTGGGTTCCACATCATCAAGGTCGAGCGCGTGCGGGGGCGGAGCGAGGTCCAAGCTCGCCACATCTTGAAGATGGCCGCGGTGACGCCAGCCGACGTCGATCGCGCTCGCGCCCTCGCGCTCGACGTGTCACGCCGGGCACAGGCCGGCGAGTCCATGGTCGCGCTCTACGACGAGTTCTCGGATCCCGTAGCGCCCGACTCCATCACGATCGCGTTCGATCGCCTGACCGACTTGCCTCCAGCTTATGGAGCGCTGACCAATGTGCGCGGCAACGAGGTGGTGGGTCCATTCGAGTACCAGGGCACGTCCGGCGACGCGGGCGACTTGCGGTTCGCGGTCGTGAAAGTGCTGCAGGTCCGCGAGGGGGGCGCGTACACCCTCGAGGACCTGCGCACCCAGATCGCTGCCCAGATCCAGCAGGAGCGACAGCGCGAGCGGATCATGGAAGAGCTCAGGGCGCGCACCTTCATCGAGCTCCGGATGTAGTGTTCCGACCCCGTATCGCGGTCACGCTCGGTGATCCGCGGGGGATCGGCCCCGAGGTCGCGCAACGCGCGCTCACACGCCTGGCCGAGCACGCCGGGGACGCCGATTTCGAGGTGGTGCTCCCCGACGGGTCGACGCTCTCTGCGCAGGCGGCCCCGAAGATCGACGTGTACGCGCGCTCGCTTTCCGACGAGGCGGCGGGGGCCGACGCGGCTCGGTCCATCGAGCGAGCGGTGGCGGGGGCGCTGAAGGGGTACTACCACGGCGTCGTCACCGCCCCCCTCCACAAACCTTCCCTGCAGGCCGCCGGCTGGGACGTCCCCGGCCAAACCGAGATGCTCGCTCGACTCACGGCCTCGAGTCCCGTGGGCATGCTCATGTGCGCCGAGAGCACCAAGCTCGGCGCGCCGCTCCGCGTGCTCCTCGCGACCACGCACTTGGCGCTGCGCGACGTGCCGGGCGCGGTGACGGGAGCACGGGTGGTGGAGCAAGGCGCGCTGCTGCACCAGTCGCTCCGGCGCGACTGGCGGATGGCGGCGCCGCGCCTCGCGCTGTGCGCGCTCAACCCCCACGCCTCCGACGGTGGGCTCTTCGGCGACGAGGAGGCGCGCGTGCTCGAGCCCGCGGTGGCGCGACTCCAAGCGGGTGGGGTGCGCGTCGACGGGCCCGTGCCCGCGGACACTGTCTTCGCGCGTGCTCTGGCCGGCGAATTCGACGCCGTCATCGCCCCCTACCACGACGTGGGCATGGCAGCGTTCAAGACCGTGTCGTTCGGCTCCGGGGTGAACGTCACGCTCGGGCTCCCGTTCGTGCGTACCTCGCCCGATCACGGCACCGCGTTCGACATCGCCGGCACGGGGCGCGCAGACGCATCGTCGATGGTGGAAGCGCTCACCCTCGCCGCGCGTCTTGCGCACGCGCGCTTTGACACGGGTTCGGGCCGTGTCTAAGGTTTCCTTCCGGAGCAGGGTTGTGCCCCCCTCGAGGCGCCCGATCCGGTGATCAAGCTGACCAACGTATCGAAGGAGTATCCCAAGCGCGGCTATGCGCTGCGGGATGTCTCCTTCCACCTCAAGAAGGGTCAGTTCGCCTTCTTCACCGGCCACTCGGGCTCCGGAAAGACGACCACCATGCGCCTCGTGCACATGGCGGAGAAGCCCACTCAGGGCGAGGTGCGCGTCACCGGCTACTCGTCAGAGAGCGTCACCGAGCGCGGCCTCTGGCAGGTGCGCCGACGCGTCGGTTACGTCTTCCAGGACTTCCGACTCCTCCCTGGCCGGACCGCGCTCGAGAACGTGGCCTTCGTGCTCGAGGTCACAGGGACGCCGCGGAAGGCGATCGTACCAATCGCGCAGCGACTGCTCGCGCAAGTGGGGCTGGCGCCCAAGGCGGGCGCGTTCGTGAACGAGCTCTCGGGTGGAGAGCAGCAGCGGGTCTCCATCGCGCGTGCCCTCGCCAACGATCCGTTCGTCCTACTCGCCGACGAGCCCACCGGCAACCTGGATGAGCGGGCCACCCGCGGCATCTTGGACCTCTTTTGGGACATCAACGCCAAGGGGATGGCGGTGCTCATGGCCACGCACGACCTGGAGCTCATCAAGCGGTACCCTCACGCGCGCGTGTTCGAGCTGGATCAGGGCCGGCTCGTCTACGACTCGGCGCCGGACTAGCCCGTGTACGCCCTCCGCGAAGCCCTCGCCGCCTTCCGACGCGCGCCCGTCCTCACCGGCCTCTCCTCGGCCATGGTCGGGCTCGCGCTCTACGTCGTCGGGCTCTTCGGGCTGGCCACGTACAACCTCCGCCTGGCGCTGACGTCGGTCGAGGAGCGCGTCGAGATCGCGGTCTACCTGCGAGACGATGCCCGGCAGAGCGAGATCGACTTGGCCCTCACGGAGCTCGCCGGCATCCCCGAGGTACGCTCGGTCAGCTTCATCTCCAAGCGGGACGCGCTGGAACGCGCCCGCGCCGACCTGCCGGACTTCGGGGAGCTGTGGGGGGACCTCGAGGTGAACCCCCTCCCGCAGTCGTTGGAGGTCGAGCTGCGCCCGGGATCGCGTGACCCCGAAGTGGTCGAGCGTGTGTCCCAGGCCGCGGCGGCGTATGCGTTCGTGGAGGACGTCCGCTACGGACAGGACTGGGTCGACAAACTCTTCACGCTCCGGCGGATCGGCGCGGCCACGACCGCGGTGCTCGGATCCGCGTTCGCGGTGGTCGCGGCGCTCATCATCGGGACCGCCCTCCGCATCGCGATCTTCGCCCGCCGGGACGAGATCTACGTCATGCGCCTCGTGGGCGCGAAAGGCTCGTTCATCCGACGGCCGTTCTTGGTCGAGGGCGCGATCGCAGGCCTCCTCGGCGGCCTGCTCGCCTGGGCGCTGACGTACGCGACCTACCGCGGCGTGTATACCTACCTGTTCGAGGTGGCATGGCTCCCGGGTGAATGGATCGGGCTGGGTCTGCTCGCGGGCGGCTTCTTCGGCGCCATGTCGAGCGCGCTCGCCATCCGCCGCCACCTGCGTGAGGTCTAGGACCGTGCGTCGCAACGCTTCGGTCATCGCGCTCGTGGGAGGCCTCGCGCTCCTGCTTCCGATGGCGGTGCGCGCACAGCAGCCGACCGACTTGCGTGCCGAGATCCTGGAGAGCCAGCGCCGCCTCGAGCAGATCCGTGCGGAGCGCGCACGGCTCGAGGCGGAGATCGGCGACGTGCGCAACCGTGTGCGTGACGCTGCGAGCGAGCTCGCCAACGTCGAGCGCCGTCTGTCGGCGAGCACCGCCGTGCTCGCCGAGGTGCAGTTCCAATCGGAAGCGACCGCCTCCGAGATCGCGACGACCACGCGCGACCTCATCTACTCGCAGGACCGCCTGGCCGAGAGCCGAGCCGTCCTGGATCGACGGCTCCGCGACATCTACAAGATGGGCCCGCTCCACACCGTGCAGGTGCTGCTCGGCGCGAGCTCGTTCGCGGACCTCCTCAACCGCTATCGCTACCTCCAGCAGATCGCGGCGTCTGACCGCCAGCTGGTGGAGCGCGTCGAAGCCCTGCAAGGACGCCTCGCCAGCCAGAACGCCGACCTCCGGGAGCGCATGGCTCAGCTGGGGCTGCTCCGTCAGGACCGCGTCTCCGAGGTAGCCCAGCTGCGCGCCGTCGAAGGCGAGCGCGAGGGCGCGCTCCGAGACTTCCGCTCACGCGAGCAGCGCGCTGCCTCGCGCATCGAGGAGCTCGAGGGCGACGAAACGCGCATGACCTCGCTCATCGACGAGTTGGAGGAACGGCGCCGTGCCATGGAGGCGGCTCGGGCCCGGGCGGGGGGGTCCACGTTGGCCGCCGCCGATGCCGGCACGCTCGACTGGCCGATCACGGGTCGCGTCATCTACCGCTTCGGCCGGGAGTCTCGTCCCAATGGCGTGGTGCTCCGCTGGAACGGGCTCGGGATCGCGGCCCCGACGGGCACGCCGGTCCGTGCGGTGAGGGCCGGAAGGGTCGCGCTGGCAGGACCCTTCGAGGGATACGGCCCGACGGTGGTTCTGAGTCACGGCGACGGCTTCTACACGCTCTACCTCTACCTCGAGGACATCGGCGTGGTCGAAGGACGGGACGTGGAGGCAGGCCAGGTGGTCGGCACCGTCGGCGGGTCGCAGACGCCCGAAGGCCCGCACCTCGAGTTCCAGATCCGCGCGCCGCTCCAGGGGAGCTCACCGCAAGCACAAGATCCCCTCCAGTGGCTCCGGCCGCTGCCGGCCACGCGTTGAGCTTGCACGCGCTGCGCGGTCACGAAGGAGCCCGTGCGGCGCTCGCGCGCGCGTATGCTCGTGGTGTGCTTCCCTCCGCGCTGCTCTTCCACGGCCCGCGCGGCGTAGGCAAGCAGCGGCTGGCGCTTTGGCTCGCACAGCTACTGGTGTGCGAGCTCCCCGGCGAAGGGCCCTGCGGCTCGTGCCCCGCGTGCAAGATGGCCGCGTCGCTCGAGCACCCCGACGTGCACTGGTACTTCCCCCTCCCCCGCCCCAAGAGCGTGGCCGGCGATCGCCTGGTCGACGCACTGGAAGAGGCACGCCTCGAGGAGCTCGCCGCCATTCGCGAGCAGCCTCGCCGCGCGAGCCACACCGACGAGGTGCGCGGCCTCTACGTCGGGACGGTGCGGAGCATCCGCCAGAAGGCCTACAAGCGTCCGGTGATGGCCCCCGGCCAGGTTTTCATCATCGGCGACGCCGATGCCCTCGTGCCCCAGGAAGCGAGCCCGGAGGCAGCCAACGCGCTGCTCAAGGTGCTCGAGGAGCCGCCCGGCAACTGCCGCTTCATCCTAACCACGAGCGAGGCGGGCCACCTGCCGCCCACGATCCCGTCACGGACGGTGCCGCTCCACCTCGCCCCGCTCTCCGAGCCGGAGGTCGCCGCTTTCCTGCGCGACGAAGCCGGTGCGGGCGCGAAGGAAGCCGACTGGGCAGCGGGGCTCAGCCAGGGATCGATCGGCAGGGCGCTCGGATTTCTGCCCGAGGGGGGCGAGCCCGGTCCGTTGGAGAAGCTCAGGCGGCAAGCCTTCGAGATCGTCGCGGCGACGGATGGCCCGCGGGCCTCGACCGGACACGTGCTCGCGCTCGGCTTTCCGCCGGCAGGCGCGCGCACGCTCGTCGAGCTGTTCGGCTTCGTGGAGGAGTGGCTCCGCGACCTGGCCGCGATCGCGAGCGGAGCCCGCGAGACCGTCATCCACCGCGACGCGCTCGCCGAGCTCGACCGCTTGGCGGCGAAGGGCGATCTCGTGCCCTACCGGGTCGCGACGGCGTTCAGCCAAGTGGAGCGTGCCCGCGAGCTGGCGGTGGCGAACGTGAACCCCCAACTCGTGGTCGGCAGCCTGGTGCGGGAGCTCCGGCACTCGCTGGCACAACTGCCCTCAGCGGAGGTGCCCGCGTGAGCCCACGCAAGCGACTGACCCACGTCGACGCGAAGGGGAAGCCGAGCATGGTCGACGTCACCACCAAGGACGCCACGGCGCGGCGCGCGCTGGCCGAAGGCCAGATCGTCATGGCTCGCGAAACCCTGCGCCTGATCGTGGAGGGCAAGACGCCCAAAGGGAACGTCCTGCAGGTGGCCGAGCTGGCGGGCGTCATGGCCGGCAAGAAGACGGCCGACCTCATTCCGCTCTGTCACGCCCTCCCGGGTACCACCGTGCAGGTCTCTCTCGAGGCCGACGAGAAGCTCCCCGGCGTCAGGGCGCGTGCCGAGGCGCGCGTCACCGACCGCACCGGGGTCGAGATGGAGGCGCTCACGGCGGTGTCCGTGGCGCTGCTGACCGTCTACGACATGGCGAAGGCCGTCGACCGCGGCATGCGGATCGAGGGCGTGCGCCTGCTCGAGAAGGAAGGGGGGCGGTCGGGGAAGTGGCGGGCCTGAGGACCGCCGGTCACTTCAACCACCGATGCGGCCGGCTTCAGCCGCCCGCGACCGAGTTCCGCACGCTCGGCGCCACCGGCACCGTGAGCAGGGCGCCGATGCGCAGCGCCTGAGGACGAACGCCCGGGTTCGCGGCCTGGAGGTCGGCTACGCGGACCCCATACTGGAGCGCGATGTGCGAGAGCGTCTCGCCGCGCACCACGCGGTGCTCGACGAACGTGACGCGCTCGGCGGGCGGAACCAGCGCGTACGCCGCGGCGAACGCGTCACCCCTCCCCTCGGGCACCCGGATGGGAGTCTCCCGCCCTCGCGGCGTGATCCCCCGCACGAACTGCGGGTTGAGCCGCTCGATCTCCGCCTGGGGTACCTCCGCCGCACGCGCGATCACGTCGAGTGTGGTCGCGTCGGGCACGCTCACCTCGTCGTAGCGGAACGGAGCGTGCGGCGCCGCCTCGTGCCCATGGGCCTCCGGGTTCGCCGCCACGATCGCAGCGCCGAACAGCTTCGGCAGGAACTCCCGCGTCTCGGGCGGGAAATGGCGTCGTAGCGCCCAGAAGAGGCTGTCGGACGGAGGCTGGTTCGGCGCGTAGCGCGCGAGCACGCGGCGCATCCGGTTCGGGCCACCGTTGTACGCGGCGAGCACCGTGAACCAGGACCCGAACTCTTCGTGCATCGACGACAAGAACGTGATCGCCGCTTCCGTCGACTTCTCGGGGTCGCGCCGCTCGTCGAGCAGGGGCGTGACCTCCATGCCGAGCCCGCCGGCCGTCGCGGCCATGAACTGCCACATGCCGACGGCGCGCGCCCTGCTCGCGGCCCGCGGGTTGTATCCGCTCTCTATGAACGGCAGGTACCTGAGCGAAGGCGGGAGCCCGGCGTCCGCCAGGGCCGAATCGACCATCGCTCCGAAGCTCCCCATCCGCCCGAGGAAGTCCGGCACCGCGGTCGCGGCGGTCTCCTGCCAGTACCCGACCCACCTCTCGACCGCGTCGCGGAACGCCGCGTCGTTCATGACGTCGGTCGCGAGCAGCTCGTCGATCTCCACCACGACAGGCGCGTGCTCCACCGGCTCGAGCTCGAGCACCCGCTCCCACCCCGTCAGGACGGCGGTGGCGTCGAACGGGAGTCGGCTGGACGGATCCGGCGCCTGAACCGAGGCAGCGGCTGGTGCGGATACCGAGGCCGCGGGAGGAGCCGAGACGCACGCGCCCCCGGCGAGCGCCGCCATCAGAGCGCAGCACGTGCGTCGGTGGGTTGATGCCACGTTCGTCGCTCCGTCAGAACGTCGCCGACGGCCCGCCTACATGCGGTAGTTCGGCGCTTCCCGCGTGATGGTCACGTCGTGCGGATGGGACTCCCGAAGTCCACCGCTCGTTACACGGATGAACTTGGTCCGGGTCCTCAGATCTCCGACCGTGGCACATCCGCAGTACCCCATTCCGCTCCTGAGCCCGCCCACCAGCTGGAAGATCGTGTCGGACACGGGCCCCCTGTACGGTACACGCGCCTCGATGCCCTCGGGAACGAGCTTGTTCTTGGCCAGCTCGCCCTCCTGGAAGTAGCGGTCGGCAGACCCCTCCTCCATGGCCGACAGCGAGCCCATACCGCGCACGGTCTTGAAGCGCCTCCCCTCCAGCAGGAAGCTCTCCCCGGGAGCCTCGTCGGTCCCCGCGAGCATCGACCCCATCATCACGCTGTGCGCACCGGCCGCGAGCGCCTTCACCAGGTCGCCCGAGTAACGGATACCGCCGTCGGCGATCACGGGCACCTCGCCCTTGACGCCTTCCGCGGCGTCCATGACGGCGGTCAGCTGGGGGAGGCCCACGCCGGTCACGACGCGCGTGGTGCAGATCGATCCGGGACCGACCCCGACCTTCACGGCGTCCACCCCGCGCTCCCAGAGCGCAGCCGCGCCCTCCTTGGTGCCCACGTTGCCGCCGATGAGCTGCACGTCCGGGAAGCGGTCGCGAACGCGGGCGACGGCTTCGAGCACGCCCTCCGAGTGACCGTGGGCCGTATCGACGACGATCACGTCGACTCCAGCGTTTACCAGCAGCGCCGCCCGCTCGAGGTCGCCGCGCGAAGCGCCGATCGCCGCGCCTACGCGCAGGCGTCCATGCTCGTCCTTGCACGCGTTCGGATAGTTCCGGCGCTTGAAGATGTCCTTCACCGTGATGAGGCCTTTCAGCCTCCCCTTGGCATCCACCACCGGGAGCTTCTCGATGCGATGGCGATGCAGGATCGCCTGCGCCTCGTCGAGCGTCGTGCCCACGGGAGCGGTGACGAGGTCCGCCGACGTCATTACGTCCGAGATCGGCCGCGAGAGGTCGGTCTCGAACTGCAGATCGCGGTTCGTCACGATCCCGACCAGACGGTCGCCCTCCTCGACGATCGGCACACCGCTGATCGAGAAGCGCGCCATCAGATCGTGCGCGTCACGGAGCGAAGCATCCCGTCCGAGCGTGATCGGGTTCAGGATCATCCCGCTTTCGGAGCGTTTGACGCGGTCGACCTCTCCCGCTTGCGCCTCAGGCGCGAGGTTCTTGTGGATGATGCCCATCCCGCCTTCGCGAGCGATCTGGATCGCCATGGCGGACTCGGTGACCGTATCCATGGCGGCGGACAGGAGCGGGATGCGGAGCTCGATGCTACGGGTGAGAAGCGTCGAGACGTCCGTGTCCTTCGGGTGGACGAGCGAGTGCCCAGGAACCAGCAGCACGTCGTCGAACGTGAGCGCTTCTTTGACGATCCGGGAGTCGGATGAGGGCGGCATGGGGGAGGATAGAGCGCCCACTTGGGGGCGTCAACGTCCCGCCCAGCGTGCTTCCGTTACGTGCCGCGCGTCCCCTCTGGGCCGAGACCGCGTTGGTCCGCGCTGCGCTCGTCGGTACGGCGCACATCCGGAGGGCGCTGCTCGGCTCGACGTGCGCCTACGCGCGGCACGTCGGCGCTCGGCGCACGCCGCGCCTTGGTCGGGTCCGCCTCGATGCGCTCGGTCGTGGGCTCCGTACCACCCTCGGTCGGCTCGAGCGCTTGGCCCAGGTCGGCCAGGATCTGCTTGCCCGCTGACGACACGCCGGACAGCACCCGATCGGCCGCCGAGATCAGCTGGAACGCTTCGCGAATCGTAGTCGGGCTCACGGCACGCTTGCGGAGCTTGTCCTCGAGGCCCTCCGCGAACTTCTGCAGGCCGGACGCCTCGACCGAAGCGACTGCGGCGTACTTGGACTCCAGGAACTCGATGTAGTCGAGGACCTGATAGATCTGCTCGTCGGGCAGACTATCGATCTTGCGCAGCAAGCGCTGGCGGAGCACGTCGTGCATGATCCAAGCTAGCCGCCCGCCTGACCTTGGCCAGCCTGCCGAATCCCGGTAACCTCCTCAACATGTCCTTCTACCCTCTCAAGCCGGTGCCCGTCCCCGGTGTGGCGGCCGCCCAGTACGCCGAGTGGCTCGGGTGGCTCGCCAAGTCGCTCGACGACCCCAAGTGCGATCGGAACGAGCTCTGCCGCGGCATCCTCACCGAGCTCTTCTATCCGCAGTACGTCGGCGTCGACCCCGGGAAGCTTCCGGCAGCGACGCGCCTCGCGCTCCTCCAGATGGACCCGCGCAATGTCACGCTGGAGCCCGAGTACTATCAGGAGATCGATGTCGAGCGCTATGCGCCGCGCAAGCCATTGCTCTGGCTCTGGGAGATGTTCGACAAGAGCCCGCTAGGCGAGAACGTCGACCTGGGCATCCGCTTCCGACGCATTCTGGCGAAGCACGTCTTCGCCAGCTGCGGCAAGAACTTCAAGGCGTTCACGTTCGTGCGCTTCTCGTTCGGCTACAACATGCACGTAGGCAACGGTGTGGTCATCCACCGGCACGTGCTCTTGGACGATCGCGGCGGCATCGAAATCGGGGACGGCGCGTCGGTATCGGACTTCGCCAACGTCTACTCGCACAGCCACAACATCGTCGACGCGCGCATCGTCTACACGCCCAAGACGATCATCGGGAAAGGCGTGCGCATCACCTACCACGCGACCGTATTGGCGGGCACGCACATTGCCGAGGACTCGATGATCGGCACGAGCTCCATCGTCACGAAGAGCACCGAGCCCCACTGGGTCTATGTGGGCGTCCCGGCGCGGAAGGCGAAGGAGAAGCCCGCCGAGGAGCGCGCCAAGAAGGCGCCCCCGACCAAGGATCCGTTCGCCGAATAGCCTACCGGGACGCTCCCTAGTCTTCCTGGTATTGTGTCTGCAGCTTACGCACCACAGCGGGGTCGGCGAGCGTGGTCGTGTCGCCGACAGCCCTCCCTTCCGCGATGTCGCGCAGCAGCCGCCGCATGATCTTCCCCGAGCGCGTCTTGGGGAGGTCGGCTGTGAAGACGATCAGGTCCGGCTTCGCAATCGCGCCGATCTTCTTGCCCACGTGCTCGCGCAGCTCCTTCATGAGCGCGTCCGAGCCGGCGTGTTTCTCCTTCAGCGTGACGAACGCGGCGAGCGCCTCACCCTTGATGTCGTGTTTCTTGCCGACCACGGCGGACTCGGCCACCGCGGGGTGATCGACCAGCGCGCTCTCCACCTCCATGGTGCCGATCCGGTGCCCCGCGACGTTGAGCACGTCGTCGACCCGCCCCAAGATCCAGTAGTAGCCGTCCTCGTCCCGCTTGGCGCCGTCCCCGGCGAAGTAGACGTCCTTCCACTGCGACCAGTACGTCTTCCTGTAGCGCTCCTCGTCCCCCCACACACCGCGCAGCATCGACGGCCAGGGTGACGTGATGGCGAGGTAGCCGGCCGAGGTCGGCTCGCCCTTCTCGTTCAGAATGGCGATGTCGATGCCCGGGAACGGAAGGGTGGCCGTGCCAGGCTTGGTCTCCGTGATGCCGGGGAGGGGCGTGATCATGATCCCCCCCGTCTCGGTTTGCCACCACGTGTCGACGATCGGGCAGCGGCGCGCCCCGATGGTCTCGTGGTACCAAATCCACGCCTCGGGGTTGATCGGCTCGCCGACGGTGCCGAGCAGGCGGAGCTTGGAGAGGTCCGACTTCTCCGGCCACTCCTCACCCCAGCGCATGAACGAGCGGATGGCGGTGGGCGCCGTGTAGAAGACGGTGACGCCGTAGCGCTCGCAGATCTGCCAGAGCCGCCCACGGTCGGGCCAGTCCGGCCCTCCCTCGTAGATCACCACCTGGGCTCGGTTCGAAAGCGGGCCGTACACGACGTAGCTGTGCCCCGTGATCCACCCCACGTCGGCGGTGCACCAGTACACGTCGTCGTCGTGGAGGTCGAAGACCGACTTGGTCGTGGCGTAGACCTGCGTGAGGTAGCCCCCGGTCGTGTGCATCACGCCCTTCGGCTTCCCGGTCGTCCCCGAGGTATAGAGGATGAAGAGCGTATCCTCCGCGTCCATCGACTCCGCCGGGCACACGTCCGATGCAGTGGCGATCAGGTCGTGGTACCAGTGGTCCCTTCCCGGCCTGAGCGACACGCCCACCTGCTCCGAGAGGCTCCCGCCGCGCGAGACCACCACGACGTGCTCGATGGTCGGTGACTTGGCCAGAGCTTCGTCCGCGTTCGCCTTCAGCGGCACGACCGTCCCGCGGCGCCATCCACCGTCGGCCGTGACCAGCACCTTGGCCGCCGCGTCGTTGTTGCGGTCGGACAGCGACTCCGGGCTGAACCCGCCGAACACGACGGAGTGGATGGCGCCGATCCGCGTGCAGGCGAGCATCGCGACGACCACCTCCGGAATCATCGGCAAGTAGATGGTAACCCGGTCTCCCTTCTTCACGCCCAATCCCTTCAAGCCGTTCGCAAAACGGCACACTTCGGCGAGCAGCTCGCCGTACGTGTAGGTGCGCGTATCGCCCGGCTCACCCTCCCAGAAGAGCGCTACCCGATTTGCATGCCCCTCCTGAACGTGCCGATCGAGGCAGTTGTACGACACGTTCAGCTTCCCACCCGCGAACCACTGCGCGAACGGGGGCTTCCATTTCAGCACCTCCCGCCAGCGAGAGAACCAGTGCAGCTCACTCGCCCATCCCGCCCAGTACGCTTCACGGTCCGCGGTGGCCAGCGCGTAGACGCCGGCGTCGGACAACACCGCGCGGGCTCGGAACGCGGCCGAGGGAGCGAATCGACGCTCTTCACTCAGGAGGGCGTCGAGTGATCCCTCGGCATTGGCGGAGTCACTACTCATGCGAGCGTCCTTTGAGAGAGTCGTGGCAGAGAGTGGTGCCCACAGCGACGCCGGTCGCGGCGCGGCGTTCGGGATGCCCCAATCTGCAGTCGCCCGACGACCGAGCAAGCCTCAGTCGGGCCCGCTCGTCGCCGTCCGGAAGCGAGCCAGCTCGCCGGCCCGGAGAATCCGCTCGAACGCGGCAACCGCCTGAAGAGTCAGACTCTGCACTTCGCCGGCGCCCGCCGCGATCGCCCGGCTCGGAAGGGTGAGCTTGAAGCGTGCTTCGACCTCGGCGCGAGACGTCTCCGCGCCCGCGCTCGGAAGTCGGAGCCGGAGCGTCAGGGGAGTCGAGTAGCCGGAGGGCATTTCCCGCTTCGCCAAGTCGCGCAGCGCACCCAAGACCACGGTCGGATCTCCCAGCTCGGCGAGCGGGGCCAAGTCGACCACCAGAGCCAGGTTGCCGGCCAGCCCCTGACTCGTTTCGTCGAGGTAGACGTCGATACTCACTTCGTCCGACTCGTCGTCGCGGTGGAAGAACAGGTAGGCGCTACGGGTAGACTCTCCCTCCCAGCGCCCCTCGAACTCCAGGCTGGTCGTCTTCTGGAGCCCCGACAGCCGCCAGCCGCGCCGCTCCACCCCCTCGCGGACAGCCTCGAGCAGGGGCTCGAGCGTCAGGATTCCGTCCAGGTTGACACTCCTTCTCGGGCCCGTGTAACGTTGCGATCGAGGCCTTCCCACGCCCAGGAAGATGTCCATGAATCCCGAATCGAGCGATCTCAGGCTTCGTGCTGCCCTGCACGCCGGCGGACAGCGCTTCACGGAGCAGCGCGCGACCATCTACCGCTACCTGGTCGGAACCGACGTGCACCCCACGGCGGACGAGGTCTTCTCGGCGGTGCGCCGGAGCCTCCCAGGGATCTCGCTCGCGACGGTGTACAAAGCGCTCGAGACGCTGGTCGGCTGCGGGCTCGCGGTGAAGCTGACCTACGCTGATGACTCAGCTCGCTACGACGGCCGAACGGATCCACACCATCACGCGCGCTGCGTCGTGTGCGACTCGGTCGTCGACATCCCCGGCGAGATCGCCGTATCCGAGTTGGAAGGGGCACGCCGCCGCGCTACGGGCTTCACCGTAACCGGATATCGCTTGGAGTTCTCGGGCTACTGCGCCAGCTGCGTGCCACAGGGTGGCACGACCCCGGCCCTCGCCTGACCCGAGTCCGAGGAACCACGTGAGAGCCTGGAGCGCGCGCCGAGTACTGACGGCCGCAGCGCTCCTGATGCTCACGCCGGCGGCGGGCGTGGGCGCACAGGAGATCGCCGAACTCCAGACTAGGCTCGCGGCCGCCATCGGTCCGACGACGTGGCGGGGCGCGAGCTGGGGCGTCGTGGTTCGCTCGCTCGACACGGGTGACACCCTCTTCGCGCTCGACCCGGACGCGCCGCTTGCGCCGGCATCGAACCTCAAGCTGCTCACCACGGCAGCCGCGCTGCGGATTCTCGGCCCGGACTATCGCTTCCGCACCTACTTGATGACCGATGGCGAGGTGGTTGACGGCGTGCTGGAGGGGGACCTCGTCCTCTATGGCACGGGCGATCCGGGGATCTCCGATCGTTTCTACCGGCGGAAGGAGGATGTCTTCGGTCTCCTGATCGATCAGCTCGCCGAGCTCGGAATCCACACGGTGGCCGGCGACCTGGTTGGGGATGCGTCGTTCTTCGCGGGTCCGCTGCGCCCGGAGGGCTGGCACCCGAACGACCTGAACGACGCGTTCGCGGGTGGGGTATCCGCGCTCTCGTTCAACGAGAACGTCGTGTCGTTCCGTGTGGTTGCAGGCGCGGCCGGTGAAGCGCCGGCTGTCTATACGGTTCCGGAGAACGCGGGACTCGAGGTGGTCAATTCAGCGAGGACCGTCGCTGCGGACGCCCGCCCCCGCATCGCCATCCTCAGGGACCATCCACTGGATCCGATCCGCATCGACGGCAGGCTACTCACCGGAGCCCGAGACGTTTGGCGTGAGATGACCGTGCCCGTGCCTGCCCATTTCGCGGCTTCGGTGTTCCGCGCCACGCTCGAGGAGCGCGGCGTCACCGTGGAGGGCAGCGTCCGCGTGGTGGACGATCCAGGGCAGTCGCTGCTGGCCGACGGTGCGATCACCGCCCCGGCGCTCGGCCGCCGCAGCACTCGCGTCCTCGCACGGCACGTGTCCGACCCGCTCAGTGTCTATCTCGCCGTCGTCAACAAGGAGAGCAACAACCTCTTCGCCGAGCTGGTGTTCCGGGCGCTCGGCCGCGCGACCAGCGGCGTGGCATCGCCCGAGTCCGCCTCTGCGGCCGTGCGGAACGCGCTCGGGGAGCTGGGCGTCGACATGTCAGGCGTGATCCAGCTCGACGGCTCCGGCCTCTCCTCCGGAAGTCGGGTGAGCGCATCGACCTTCGTGGACGTCGTCGCGAGCATGTTCGAGAGTCCGGTCTGGCCTGAATACTGGGGATCATTGCCGCAGGCAGGAACTCGCCGTGAGATGAGCCGGATGCTCGGCACACCTGCCGCGGGAAACCTGCGCGCCAAGACCGGAACCATCGATGGCGTCTCGGCGCTCACCGGCATGGTACGTTCGCGGACCGGGGAACGTCTGGCGTTCTCCATGATGGTCAACGGGACTCGGGCAAACGCCAGGGCAAAGAGCGTGGAGAATCGGGTGGGCGCCCTGCTCGCTTCCTTTGGCCGCCCACTCCCCGCCGACCCCGCCCTACGCTTCGCAGCAGGGCTCGTCGATCCGGGGGTAGACGTCGCCAGTCGGTACTTGGTCGGCCGGGGGGAGAGCTTGGCGGTCATCGCCGAGCGTCACGGGCTCGCCCTCGAGACGCTGCTCGCCGCGAACCCGGGCGTGCAGGTAAATCGGGTCGTCCCCGGTCAGTGGATCGAGCTCCCCAGGCGGGGCGTCACCGAGTAGGTCGACGCCCCCGCGCGCTCAACCCGCGAGCCGCCCTTCGCCCCGACCGAGCGCTGACCGTAGCCTGCGCCTGAGCTCCACCGCCGACATGGTCGAGATGGTTCGCTCGGCGGTACGCTCGCTGTTCCAACGGACCTCCGGGAGCGCGTACGCCTCTCCTCCGGGACCGTCTGCCCGTTCCAGCACCAGGAAGAGGCGTCCCTTGTAGTCGACGCCCTTGGAGTCGTCCTGGCGCGGCGACGCGCGCCACCGCCGGCCCTCGGCGTCGGTGAATTCCCTCATGGTCCCCTACTCGTCAGTAGAAGTTTCGGCGGTGCGTCACGCGACGTTTCGGCCGCGCTGAACGCTATAGGGGAGGCCGCAGGCGTCAAGGAAACAGGGGAGAATCGCGTCGAGCCCTCCCGTGGCCCTCACCTCCCCCGGCGTCAGCCCCGCGTACGTGCGTAGTGCACGTCGAAAGGCCGCCCCGCTCGAGTACTCGAGCTGCCGCGAGACGCTCTGCGCGCTGCGCCCTGGATCGCTCAGCCACCGTCCGGCGTGCAGCAGCTTCGCCCACGTGAGCAGATGCCCGGCCGAGGGTAGGCCGCAGGACTTGAGCCGGACGCTGGCATGCGCCCGCGTCACGCCGAGGGCTCCCGACAGGTCATCGGTGCTCCACCCCAGCTGCACACCCTCGAGAGCGAGGCGTACCGCACGCGACTCCCTGGAAGGCAAGTGCGGGCTGACGGCTCGGCTCAGGAGGGACTGTGTGCTCGATCCCAGCGCGCCCCAAATGGCAGTCGAGAGCTCCCGGCCGGAAAGGACGTCGAGGGGGAGGAGAACCAGACTTCGGAGCCCAGCACGTCCGAGCCGAAAGAGCGACACGGGATCTACCCGCGGGCGAGCGACGAACACCACGCCCACACTCGGGAAGCGCCTGCGGAGCTCACTCACCGCTTCGTCTTCGGTCAGGTGCCGAGGCAGCGCGCCCGAATCGACCACGGCAGCCGTAGCCGGGCGCTCCCGCACGAGTCGCAGGAAGCCGTCCCAGGAGCGCGCGGTGGCCACCGCGAGGGAGTCGACTTCCACCTCACGCAGGGCCCCGTCCATCTCGGGGGCGTCAGAAAGAACCGTCACCAGGGGCACATCTTCGAAAAAGATATACCCTGAACGGCAAGTGATGCCATGCCCCCTGGCACCTCTCCGTTTCTTCAGCCGGAGACCACCTGGTGCTCAGGCTCCAAACCAACCGAGGCAACCGTCATGAAGACGCTCAGCCGCTCGCTACTCGTCCTCTCGCTTACCGTCGGCGCCGCAGCCTGCGGCACGCAGATCATGGGCCCGTATACGCCCGACCCCGGCGCATACACGCCCGACCCTGGAGCGTACACGCCCGACCCCGGCGCCTATACGCCTGATCCTGGAGCGTACACCCCAGATCCCGGCGCCTACACGCCCGATCCTGGCGCGTATACGCCCGATCCCGGCGCCTAGTCGACGCCTGCGCCGACCAATTCCCGCCGCATCGCCCGGAGCCGCTCTCGCAACTCCGGCGGTGCGGCGGGAGTCGGCAGCGGCTCGGCGGCTGTCGCAGATACCAAGGCGGCGAGGGCTGCCTCGGCTTTGAAGTACACGCGGTGGTAGCGATGCTCCTCCGCGAAGTCCCGCGCTCGTAGCAGCCACGAGCGAGCTGGGTCGTACTCTCCGAGGGCCTGGTGGCTCAGGCCGCGGTGGAGGAGGATTTCGGCCTTGGCGGAGTTCTCACCCACGTCCCATCCCAAGGCGTCGCATTCGCGCGACCAAGCCGCGAATCCCGCGCGATCACCGCGCATGGCCGAGATGTGGCTTAGCGCATCGTGCGCAAAGACTCGGTAGTACTTCTCCGGACACGAGGCAGCCACCACCTGCCAGGCATCTTCCGCAGCGTCACGGTCCCCATACTCCAACAGCGCACCCGCGAGGCCCGCCAGGCAGCGCATTCGACCCAGCGCGCTCGCATACGTGGCCATGGCCTGCCATCCGTGATGCAGCGCAGCGGGTAGGTCGCCGGACTGTTGCTCGAGCCCCAGCAGCGCGTGGTGCACCACAGCGACGGAGTCCGCGTCGCGAGGGCGCTCGGCGACGGCGAGTGCTTCGCCCAACTCCGCACGAGCCGCGGGCAGGTTCCCCGTCTCCCTCGTGATCCCGGCGAGACCGACGAGCACCTGAGCGAGCACGTCTGGGAGCTCGCCCGCTTCCGCAACTTCTCTTGCGACGTCGAACCAGCGACGCGACTCGGCCCAGTTCGCCTGACGGCGCACCAGACGTCCGCGGAGCCGTGCGGCCTGCGCAGCGGAGCGCGCTGCCCCAATGGCCGCACCAACGCGGTACGCGCAGTCGTAGATCTCTTCGGCGCCTTTCGTGTGCACCTGCCCCTCCACGACGTCGCCGAGATTCACCAGCGTACTCGCCAGATCCTCGAACCTCTCGTCCTCTAGAGCATTCAGCGTCGCCTGCCAGAGCTGCCCCTCGGTCGACGCTCCGGCCTCGTTTGACACCTCGGAACGCGCGCGCCTCACCTGCTCGACGGTCCGCTCGCGTGATGCGGTCAGATCGTCGTCGACCAGCAGCCGTACCAGCCGCGCGACGACGAATCGCTGCGCGATCCGGCGACTCTCGAGCTCGTCAGATTCGCGCCCGTCCAAGTCGGCGAGAATGTCCCATCCGGCGAATCTCGCCCCCGCCACACAGGGGTCGGCCTCTACCTTCTCGTCGAGGTCCCGATGCAGCACCAGCGCGGCACACTCACCCGCAGCGAACATCAGACGGTCGCGGACCTCGTTCGCAATCGGTGGCCGCGTGAGGGCGGAGTCCGCCACCACGAACCAGGCGCGTGTGCCGTCGCTCCCCAGTGCCACCGCGAACGTCGTGGGAGCAGCGCTCGCAGGGTCGGCGGGCGCATCGAGCGCACTCGGCACGCCGAGCTGCCAAGCGGCGCGCAGCGGTTCGCTGGCGAACGCTCGTCGCGGCCGCGCACTCAGGAAGTCCACGACGACGTAGGGGTGGATCAATCCCGTGCCGTGCTCGTCGACCCACACCGCGGCAGCGCGATCCGCCCCCGTCAACTCGGCGATCTCCGCCAGGTACCCGAAGACCTGGTACCTACGGGGATCGGCCCTGTGGAGTGCCTGGCCGAGTCCGAGGCGGGACCAGCGTCGGTCTCTCTAGTCCTGGAGCCTCAGCACGTTGCCGATGGGCATGACGAGTCCGTAGCGACGGGTACTAAGGGGGCAGTTGCCAAGTTACCGCCGCCGGGACGCCCCGCACAACAACGGGGTCGTGCTGCCCGTTGGCCCCCGGTCGTTGGGCCAGCCCGGGCCGGCCGCGCGGCAACGGGTCTGGCACCCTCGATCGCCCCCCCGGGCCTCCGGAACCTGTTACGAGGCGCCCGGACCCAGCTCCTTGCGGTGCATCAGCTCCGGGAACTCGTAGACGATGATCCCGTCGTCGGCGATCACGGAGCGCACCCGGAAGTCGTCGTCCATGGAGGTGAGGATCTTCTCCGCCGCTGGGATGGCGAGGTTCAGGTGCGTGGCGACCTCGGTCACGGTGAGGGAGCCGCCCCTGGCCGCGGCGAGGCGTAGGATCTTGCGCTGGATGCGCTGCATGATGGCTTTGCGCCGCTCCTGGAGCCCGCTCCACCCCCATGAGAACGCCAGGGAGCCGGCGGCCCCGAAGACCGAGCCCACCGCTACCGCGGCCATCTCGAACTCGACGAAGCCGATGAGAATCAACATCGTGGCGAGGAGGACCATCGCGGACCCCAAGACCCGCCTCTTCAGGCCGCTCCCCGGCAAGCGCTCGTCCGGCTCGTCCTCCACGATGCGCCGCTCGGGCTCGGGCCCGGTCACCGTGAGCGCCCTCGACGCGTTCTCCCACCCGAGCCCGCAACGGGGGCAGATCAGGTGCCGGCGCCGCGCCAGCCAGTAGATCAGCCCACCGAACCCGTACGTGAACACGGACACGCCCACGAGAAGACCGACGTGTCCACCTCGGCGAAAGTAGGGGGATCCCCTCTCCCTGATACGAGCAGCGCGGACAGCGACGGACCCCGCTCGGGCGCGCGAGCGCCATGCCGACCGGAGTGGCTGCGCCGCACGTCGGGCAACGCATCGAGCCGGGCTGCAGCATCTCACCGCAGGTGGAGCAGCGCATGAGTCCCCTACGAGGCTCGCCGGCGGAAGGTTCGCGAAGTGGCTGGGTCACGACACGCGGATGATCCGCATGCGGAGGACCGATTGAGCGGCACTCGGGCCACCGGCCTGGCCTCCCAGTCGCAGGCTCACCGAGACACCCGCGGTCGCGTTGACGATGTAGTATGCGGCCGACGACGACCAGAGCGCACCCGAAGCTTCGAGACCGGCACTACCCACGGGAGTCGGCAGGAGCGGGAACGAGCCTCCCAGGAACCCCCGCAGGTTCACCGTCGGATAGGCGCGCGGGGGCACACCTGCTGGGAGCCCATCCAGGTAGGCGGCCGACCACCAGTCCGCCACCAGGTCCTCCCAAGCGAGTCCCGACTCGGCCTCGACGTTGGTGACCCCCGTGCGCACCGTACGCGTGAGGCGGCCGAGGACCCCGCCCCCGATGCGATCGTCCACCTACAACAGGGCGAGGAACCCGCCCCCTCGTTCGGGAAGCGAACCCTGCCCCGTGGTCACGATGACGCTGACGGTATCGGGTCGCTGCAGGTATTGCCGCGAGCGAGCGCGGGTGCCGCTGCGAAAGATGCTGTCGCTCGCGCTGTCGCCGAGCCATTGGTACGCCCGGGCCACAACCTCTTCGGCCATCTGCGCGAGCGCCTCCGAGAGCCAGAGTGCCTCTTGGGCCGGCGCTCCCCGGACGAGGACCCGCTCATTGAAGTGCACCATGTGTTGGAACTCGTGCGCCAGGATTGCCGGCACGACGCTCGCGACGAGCGCCTTCGACCTCGCAGACGAGTGGATCCCCGTCGGATCGGGGACCAGGGCGTAGAAGACCTCGCCGCCGTTGCTGCCCGTCCGCGACGGCAGGAGGTCGTTCCCGAAGAAGAAACCGCCGACGAACCCCGACGCACCGCGAGGCGTGAGTCGATTCACCGCAGGCGTGAAGAGAACCACGATGCGTCCGTTGGCGTCGAGGTCGGAGGCCGCTCCGAACGTCGTCGTCACCTGTGGGTGAATCACCTGGTCGAAACGCGCGGCGAACGTGGCCAGCTCGCCGATGTCGAACCCGCCTGGCGGCGCGAGCGTGTCCACGAAGATCGCCGCGCGCGTCCCGACGAACTGCGCGACCGCTCCGACCTGGTCGAAGGTCCCTTGCGCGTTGAATACGCTGAACGAGCGTCGCTCTCCCACGGCCGGGACTGCCGCGGGTCCGCTCACGGACGGCGCGATTGAGCCCGCGGGGCCCGTTGCGCGCTCCCGGATCAGGGCACCTTCGAGGTCCCGCACGTGCTGATCCCAGATTGCTTGGGGGTCCGGCGCTGGCCCCTGTAGCTCCGCGTGCGCGGGTTGGGCTGCGCGCGGGGGCGAGGGCACGGGCCCGGGAGACGCAAGCGCGGTGAAGCGGTACGGGTGCTGGGCCGCGCCTACGGTGCTTACCGAATACACCACCGCCAGGTAAGACGTCCCGGACGAGCCGGGCAAGGCGTGGCACTCGAAGCCTGCGTCGTCGGCGACGTCGATGACGTCCCCCACGTTCATCGGCTCGAGCACGATCCCACCAGTCACTGTCAGCCCGACCGTATCGGCGCTCGCGACCACGCCGAGCTGCATGTGCACTTCCACGTCCCGTACGGGAATGCAGCGCGGCACCACCACTTGTAGCGACGTCGAGGTCGCCGCGAGGACTCTGCCGCGGACTCCGGAGAAGAGCACCACGTTGTGGTCGGGAACCGGGCTGAAGCTCGTGCCCGTCAGGGTGACGGTGGCACCCGCCGTGGTCGTGGTGGGAGCGATCGAGCTGACGGTGGGCTGCAGCACGCCGAAGAGCCCGAACTCCGTCGAGACATTCGGCTGGTCGGCGACCCGCGCGCGCACGCGCACGGGACCGGGACTCGAGCCCAACCGCACGCGGACCTCGGTGGAGCCAGTCGAGTCGGTGACGGTGGTGGTCGCGCCCACCAGCGTGGCTCCGCCCTGCGTGACGTCCAAGAGCACGGTCACGTCCTCACGAGGAAGTCCCGAGGCGGCAGCTTGCGCCACCACCCGCAGGGGAGTCGGGAGCTGGCTACCGACGACGCCGAACTGGCCATCCCCGCTGCCGATCACCAAGTCCAACGGTATGTGGGCGACGGTCGTCTGCGAGGTGCACCCCGCGACAGCCGAGACCAGCAATGCCGCCCGTACCCGGGCGGCGAGCCGCCCCGCCCCCCTCACCGCGTCCGCTCGAAGCTCAAGAGATCGACGATGGGCGTACCGGTGAGGGAAGACGCTCCGGTGCGGACCCGCGCGGTCACGGCGATCCTCTCGAGTGGCACGAGTCCCTGTACGGCCGTGAGCCGCTCCGCCGGGACTGCCACATAGACGAAGGGACCGTCGGCACCGCCGTAGCGGGTGAGCATGAAGGGCTCGCCCTGCCGGAAGTCCGTTCGAATCGCCTCCGCGCGCTCGAGCGAGATGAACTGGAGAGCCCACGCCACCACGCGGCCCACGTGGGCATTGGGGTCACCGACCAGGTCCTGGGGCACGAGGGTGGAGGGCGTCGTGTCGAGCACGCCCGTGCCGGGGTCGCTCGCCGGCATCCACACCCAACCATCGAGGCGGACCCGCACCCAGTTGCCCTCGCGCGAGACGACCTGGAGGTCGCGCTCGGGCGCGGCCATGGCGAGCGTGTCGCCATCGGGTGACGCGAGGATGGCCGCTCCCCCGGGGCCGACGCTGGCATACCCCGTAGGCTGGCGCGCCGCTGGAGCCGGGGCCGCCGATGCCGGCCGTGGGGGCGCGGAGGTCGCCGCCGTGGGCGCGCTCCCCGTCGACACCGACGCCGACCAGATCCACCCCCGGCGCTTCACGTGGGCCCACCCTGGTTGGCGCGCGACCTCCTCGAGCAGGGCGCCCTCTTCGAAGCGACCGATGATCGCTCCTGAAGGGGCGCTACGCAGATTCTCTCCGCCGGCCGCCGATACCACGAGGTCGAGCTCGGCGCTGGACTGGAGGGATTGAAGCCAGACCCAACCTTCGACTTCGACCTGGAGCCAGTTGTCCTGGCGCGTGAGGACCTGCAGCTGGGCACCCGACCCGAGGCGTCCGAGGACGACGCCGTTAGGCTCCCTGCGGAAGTTCTCCTCGCGCGACACGCGGGCGGACTGCGCAGACGCCGACCCGGACGCCCCTGACAGGAGCGCGGTCAGGGCCAGAGTGCGGAGGATGGTCGAGGTTCGGGCTAGGGGCACGGAGTCGGAAACGATCCCGGACGGACGGTGTTACAAACGCGTTCTCGCAAGCCGGTGCCCGCGGGACCCGGTCAAATCTGCCCGGGGCACCGAGGGGCGTCAAACCTTTTCTCGGACGCCTACAGGAGCCGAATTCCCTTGATCCGTGTTCTCCGTTCGAGCTTTGCGGCGTTCGTCGCCGTGCTTTGTGGCGTCCTCCCCCGGCCTGCTGCCGGCCAGTCGATTCCGTCCCCGTACGCGTTCGTCGAGGGGCGCCAGGAAGTCGGGGCCGTGGCGGGCTGGATGAACGCTGGAACGGGCCGCTTCGGTTATGGGCCCAAGGAGGGCCCAGTGCTGGGCGTCCGGTACGCGGTCGACGTGAGCGGGCCGGGCTCCCTGGAAGGGTCCGTCACCTTCATGGACGGCGTCCGCGATGTCGTGAGTCCGACGCGACCCGAGGGCGACGGTGCGATCGGCGAAGCCAACGTGCTGCTCACCATGATCGACCTGCGCCTCAGGCTCACGGCCACCGGAGCGAGGACATGGCATGGCTTGAGTCCGTTCATCGTGCTGGGCGCAGGAGTCGCCTTCGACCCGGCGAAGGCGTCCGTAGCGGACGCGCTCCTGGACCCCGACGAACGGTTCGAGTTCGGCACGAAGTTCATCGGGACGGCAGGTCCCGGCGTGCGTTGGTCGATCAACCGGCACCTCGCCCTGCGAACGGACCTAGGGCTCTCGATTTGGCAGCTCAAGACACCCAGCGGCTTCGGAGACCCCACGCTCGGCCTGTTGAACGTCGCGGAGAGCGAGTGGGTGAGCAGCACGCAGTTCACGGCTTCTTTCATCTTCCGTTGGTGAGCCCAGACTTCGAGTCGCGCCCGGCAGATTGGCTCGGAGTCGGGGAAGCCCTGACACGGATCCTTTCGGCGGCCTCACCGCTCGCCGTGGAGCACGCGCAGGTGCTCGACACGCTGGGCCGGGGGCTCGCGGAGGACGTAGTCGCGGACGCGACGCTCCCTCCCTGGACGAACAGTGGCATGGACGGATACGCCGTCCGCGCCGAGGACGTCCGTTCGGCGAGCACTTCGAACCCGATCACGCTGCGAGTCGTCGGACAGGTCCGTGCGGGGGACGCCCCCGGCCGCGGCGTCGCAACGGGCGAGGCGGTTCGCATCATGACCGGTGCCCCCATTCCACCGGGGGCCGACTCGGTGATACGCGTCGAGGACACGGATCGGGAGCGTGAGGAGGGCGTGGTGTGCATCTCCGACGACCGTGACGCAGGGCACAACCTCCGTCCGGCCGGGCAGGACATGAGACGGGGTGAGCTACTGCTCGGGCGAGGGCACTCGATTACGCCGGGTTCGATCGGCGTACTCGCCGCCGCCGGCCGCAGGGTGGTCGCCGCGCACAGGAGGCCGGTCGTCGCCGTCTTGACCACGGGCGACGAGCTCCGTGACCCGGAGCACTTCGCAGATGTGCGCGCCGGAGCGGGCGTCCCGAACTCGAATGGCCCCATGGTCTCGGCCATGGTCACCGCAGCCGGGGGGCTGGCGCGGACACTGGCCAACGCACCCGACGACGCAGCAGAGCTCCGCGCACGGATCGAGCAGGCCGCGGACGCTGACGTCCTGGTCACCCTCGGCGGGGCCTCCATGGGCGAGGCGGACCTCGTGAAGGGGGTGCTGGACGAAATGGGCTATCGCTCCGACTTCTGGCGCGTGCGCATGCGGCCCGGGAGCCCGTTCGGCTTCGGCTGGCTGCCACGCGGTACCCGCCTCCAGCCTGTGTTCACCCTCCCCGGAAACCCGACATCGGCGTTCGTGACGTTCGAGGTGCTCGTCCGCCCCTTCCTCCTGCGGCTGGCCGGCCACTCCGACGTCGCGCGCCGTCGCGTCGTGTGCACAGCCGCCGAGCCGATCCGCGCGCCGGCCAAGCTCACGTACTTCCTCCGCGTGACGCTGGAGGGCTCGGGGAGTGCGCTCGCGGCGCGGCTCACGGGACCACAGGGCTCTGGCCTCGTCTCCGGTCTCGCACATGCGCGCGGCCTTGCCGTGGTCCCAGAGGGCGTCCAGGAGATCCCCGCAGGCGCCGGGGTCGAGGTCATGGTGATCGGCGCGTGACGCTCCGGGCCGCCTCGCTCGCCTTGGCCGTGATCGGCGCGTGACGCTCTGGGCCGCCTCGCTCGCCCTGGCCGTGCTCGGCGCGTGACGCTCCGGGCCGCCTCGCTCGCCCTGGCCCTGATCGGCGCGGCGGCGTGCGGGGTCCCCCGCTGGCCCGTCGAAGGCCGCCTGAGCTCCGACTTCGGGATCCGCATGCGCGGCATCCGGCCCGGCATCCATCGCGGCGTCGACTTCAGCGTGCCTACCGGGACCGAGATCCGCGCCATGGCGGATGCGCGCGTGCGCTTCGCCGGGACCATGTCGGGCTTCGGCAGCGTCGTATGGCTCGACCACGGCGGCTCGATCCTGTCGGTGTACGCGCACCTTTCCCGTATCGACGTGCGGGAGGGAGATGTCGTGCGCCGCGGGCAGCTGCTGGGACTGTCCGGCGCCACAGGCGACGTGACCGCGCCTCACCTGCACTTCGAGGTGTGGCGGTGGGGGCGAGAGGTCGACCCCGTGCCCTTGCTCGGGGGCAAACCGACCGGCTGACGCTTACGAGCCGGCCCGGAGCGACTTGATCTCGGCGGTCAGGCGCGGCAGAACCTCGAAGAGGTCCCCTACGATCCCGTAGTCGGCGACCTGGAAGATCGGCGCGTCCGCATCGCGATTGATCGCCACGATCGTCTTCGCGGTGCGCATGCCTGCCAGGTGCTGGATCGCGCCCGAGATACCCACGGCCAGGTAGAGCTTGGGCGCCACCGTCTTACCGGTCTGGCCAACCTGTTCCGCATGCGGGCGCCACCCGGCATCGACGACCGCGCGGGAAGCGCCCAGTGCCACGTCCGGACCGAGCGCGTCCCGAAGCGCTTCGAGCAGGTGCCACTGGGCCGCGTCTTTCATGCCGCGCCCTCCGGACACGATCGTGGTGGCCTCCGAGACGTCCACCGCCCCCCGACTGGCGAGCTTGCGCTCCACCACACGCGTACGGAGCGCAGCGGGGTCGACGGCGGGGGTGAACACCGCGACGGTCCCGGCGGCCGCTGACTCCGTCGCTGGAAACGCGTTCGGCCGCATCGACACGAGCGCAGGCGATGCATCGATTTCGATCTGCGCGAACGCCTTGCCCGAGTAGACCGGCCGCTCCACGCGGAGGCGCCCGTCCACCACCTCGACCGCGGTCACGTCCGTCGCGAGCGGCACATCCAGGAGCGCCGCCAAACGGGGGGCGAGATCCCGTCCCACCGCGGACGCGGACAGGAAGACCGCAGCGTATCCACCCTGGCGCGCGCGCTCGACGAGCACGCTCGCGTACGCCTCGGGCGTGTACTCGGCGAGCCCGTCGTGCTCGCCGACCTCGACCTTCGCGGCGCCAAAGCGGGCCAACTCACCGACGCCTGCCGACGCGCCCGGACCACCGAGCACGAGTGCATGCGCGCTCCCTCCCAGCCCTATGGCGACGCGCTGCGCCACCGACATCACTTCGAGGGCCGCGCCGCCGATGCGGCCATCGCGGCGCTCCAGGAACGCGAGGACGTTACCCACGGTCAGATCGCCTTGGCCTCGTCGCGCAGGAGTCGCACGAGCTCCGGCACGGCATCCGGTCCCTGCCCGACGATCCGGCCGGCCGGGCGCGGCGCGGGTTCGCGCAGGGCGAGTATCCGCACGCGTGCGGGGCTCGCCGCGGCAGGCTTTTCGACGAGCGGCTTCTTCTTCGCCGCCATGATGCCCTTCAAGGAGGCGAGGCGCGGCTCGTGAGGCCCCTTGGTGATGGTGAGCACCGCCGGGAGCTGCGCCTCAACGACCTCCGTAGCTCCATCGACCTCACGCTCGCACGTGACCTTGTCCGCTTGGAGCGTGAACGAGGCGACGCCCGTCACACAGGCGCGCCCGACCAAGGTCGCGAACATGGGTCCAACCTGCTGCAGGTCGTCGTCCGCAGCCTTCACGCCGAACAGCACGAGCGGCGCATCCGCTCCCCGCAGCTCTGCGGCCAGCGTCTTCGCCGTCGCGAGTCCGTCGAGGCCGGGCTCTCCCGTGAGCAGGAGCGCCGAGTCGGCACCCATGGCGAGCCCCTTCCGCAGCGCTTCCTGGGCCGCCGGCTCTCCGTAGGTGACGAGCTCGACCTCGCCCTGACCGGCCGCCTCTTTCGCACGGAGCGCCAGCTCGATCGCATACTCGTCGTACGGGCTGATGACGTACTTCACCCCCGCCGGGTCGACCTTCACCCCCGACGAATCGATGCGGATGCGCGTCTCCGTGTCGGGCACGCGCTTGAGGCAGACGATGGTGCGCACGGGGGCGGGCTACCCTACACGGAGGCGCGGGATCCGCGCGGGCGACCCCACGACTCGGGTCGCGACACGCCGGCCGAGCTCCGCACGAAGAAGCGATAGGGCCAGTCGGCCGCGGCGCTCACCCCCACACGGGGCGAGGTGCCCACCTCCGCCTCCGAGACAGCCCACCCGCGCGCGAGCTGGAGCGGCCGGCGCCGCAAGTCGTGGCCGTAGAGCTCGTCCGTGATCCCCAGGGCCTCCGCGAGACGCCCAGGCCCGGCGCCGAGTGGGCGGATACCACGCCTGCGCTCCGACATCGCGACCTCTCCCTCGACGCATTCGATGCCACGAATCAACACCGCCTGTGCGATGCCCTCCCGCCCCGTCACCACGTTCATGCACCAGTGCACGCCATAGCTGCGATAGACATACGCACGCCCCGGCTGACCGAACATGACCCGGTTGCGGGCAGTCGGCCCGTGCACGGTCGACGCATGTGACGCCGGATCGTTCGGTCCGTCGTACGCTTCGGTCTCGACGATCACGCCGACCGTGCGGACGCCGCCCACGCTCGAAATCAGCCGGCACCCGAGGAGGCCGCGCGCCGCGTCGACTACCGACAGCTCGAGCAGTTCCTCGGGAAAGCCGACCCCGGCTGCGACGCCCTCACACCACGGGCTCGAGCTTGTCCTGCGGCTCAGTCGTGCGTGCGCCCCCGCGAGCGTCCGCGCCCGCGGCGACGCCCCTCTTGCCCGCCGCCGTTCGGGGCGGCGCCGCCGTCCCGCAGCGCGACCCTTCGCTCGAAGTCGGCCTTCCACGCCTCGATCAACTGTTCGCCGCGCCCTGCCGGAATCGCCGCGGCCACGTCATCCGGGTCGTCCCGGAGCGCAGTGAAGAGTCCCGACCCGTACTTCTCGACGAGCATCTGGGCCGTGACTTCGCCGACGCCCTTGTAGCGGTGCGTGAGGTAGCGGACGATGGCGTCGGGCTCGCTCGGGAGTCCCAGACCCTCGAGCGACCCCGTGGCCACGGGCGCGCCTGGCGACGCGAGCTCCTCGACCGGCTCGGCTTGCCCGGAGAAGACCGGTGTCGGCTCGTCCTCGCCGCGCCTGCGCGTGGATCCCATGCGGGGGCCCAAGAGTAGCTCCGAGCTCGGCGCATCCTCGGGGCGGAGATCGAGCACGAAAGGCTCCCTCGGCGCCGGCGCCTCGGGCTCGCGCGCTACGACTGCCTGCGGCGCTTCCACGGCCGGGTTCTCGTGACTGGAGTCCTGCGTGGCGGGCGCGGCGACAGTGCCAACCGAGGCACCGTCCGCGAGCGACACGTCGAGCCCCGCCTCCCCGCGCCCCAATCGCACGATGCCGTGCTCCTCGGCTTGCGAGAGGAAGCGGCTGAACTTGGGGAAGCCCAAGTTGTTCTCGTCGAAGTCCGGCGCGAGGTCCAGGATCTTCCGTTTCACGTCGGAGTCGCGCGCCGGCTCGCGTCCCGATTCGCGCAGGCGCTCGAGCGCGGTCTTGAGGAGCGCATAGGCTCCCTGCAGCGGGTCGTCGCCCGCGGCGGGTACTGCGGCGGGTACCGCGGCCGCGAGCGGTTGCGGCGGCTCAGCGGTGGTTGCGACGGAAGCTTCCCGGCGCTCCCGCCCTCTGCCACGTCCCCGCTCACGTCGCGAGCGCGGCTCGGACTCCTGACCCCGCGGCGTGCGCTCGCCCTTCGCCACGCCGACCTCGTACTGGCCGTTCCCCACCTTGATCAGCTCGAGGACGCCACGCGACGCGGCCTCGGAGAGGAACTTGCTGAACTTGCTGAAGCCGATCGCGCCTTCGTCGAAGTTCGGATCGAGCTCTTGCATCACCTGCTTCAAGCGGTCGGAGCGCATGACGTCGTCGCGCGCGACCATCTTGGCGACGGCGGTCTTCGCGAGCACCCACGGATCCTGCGCCCGCCCGGCCGTGAGCTCGGTAGTCTTGGTCAGTCCCGTCAGGCTCGTGTACGAGTAGTACTCGTCGCAGTTCTGCACGAGAATGTCTGAGCTCGACTCCTGGATCCCCACTCCGATCACGTACTTGCCGTACTCCTTGAGCTTGAGCACGAGGCTCGAGAAGTCGGAGTCGCCGGTGAGCAGGATGAACGTGCCGATCTCGGGGCGCACGAACACCAGCTCGAGCGCATCGATCGCCATGCGGATGTCGGTGGCGTTCTTCTTGTTGCTCCCGTAGGCGGGAGCGAAGATCAGGTCGACCGAGGCCTCCGACAGAGGCACGATGTACTGCGGGTAGCGCCGCCAGTCGGCGTACGCGCGCTGGACGCTCACCTTCCCCTTGATGACGTCGGACTTGAGGAGGTTCTTGAGCTCTTTGGAGAGGTCGCTTCGCATGCCCATCGTGACGTTGTCGAAGTCGATGAGCAGCGCGGCGTGGGGAGAGTCGAACCCAGCCGGAACGGGTCCCCCGAAATGGGGGCCCCGCGAATACGGATTCACCATCTTAGTTGTCTCGCAGACTTAACTGTTCTGCCGCGAGACCTCCCCACTTCGTCACGTCTTCGGTCGAGCCGAAGAGCGCGCACGGAGTCGGGGAAGTCTTCAGGAGGCGCTCACCATGAGCGTCGCGGCCTCCTCAAGTCGATTCGCCGGTAGCTTGCGCCAGCCTGGCGAGATCGGCCCGCCGCACCTGCCCCGTATCCGTACGAGGAAGCTCGTCAACGAAGCGCACCAGGTCGGGGACTTTGTCGTCCGCGAGTACCTCGCGGCACCAATCCACGATCTCTCGTCCGGTGACGATCGCCCCCTCGATGGGGACGACGCAGGCACAGACGGCTTCACCGAGTAGCGGGTCGGGCACCCCGACCACCGCAACATCCTGCACCGCCGGATGAGCCTCGATTCGAGACTCGACTTCCCGGGGGTACACGTTGAAACCCGATGTAATGATAACGTCCTTACGACGGCCGACCAAATGGAGGTAGCCGTCTTCGTCGATGAGGCCGAGGTCGCCGGTGAGCAAGAACCCTTGTTCGTCGAGGGCCGCAGCGGTTTCCCGAGGCTGCCGGTAATACCCCAGCATGACGCCCGGACCCTGCACCGCGATCTCTCCCACGCTCTCCACGGGGAGCTCCCGCCCGTCGGTCTCCAGCACCCGCACGGACGTGCCCGCGATGGGCCGCCCCACGGAATGCCGCCGCTTCTCCGCCGGGTCCGAGGCCCTCGAGGCGCACACGGTCGACGCGGTCTCGGTGAGCGAGTAGGCCGTCGTCACCGTCACGCCGAAGCCCGCCTCCAACCGCCGCACCAGCTCGTCACCCACGGGGGCGCCCGCCACGACAGCCACCCGCAGCGTGGAGAGATCCCGAGCTCGGGCGGCGAGACTGGACAGTTCGGCCACGAAGTGCGTGGGGACGCCGTAGTGCACGGTCGCGCGATGTCGCTCCACGTCGTCGAGGGTGGCGTCGGCACCGGCCTGTTCGTGCAGAACGAGCGAGGCCCCCGCCAGCAGGGTGGCGACGAGGCCCGGACCGAGGCCGAACACGTGGAAGAGCGCATTCACGCCCACGACCCGGTCGGTCGCGACGAGGCCGATTGCATCCGCCGTCCCGGCTGCTGCCGCGATGACGTTGGCGTGCGAGAGCTCGACGCCCTTGGGCTTCCCCATGGTGCCCGACGTGTACACGATCGCGAACGGCTCCTTGCGCGGGTCCGTCGCCACCGCAGCGTAGTCGCGACCTGAGCCGGAGGACACCAAGTCCTCGAACTGGAAGATCCGGTCGTCGTTCCAGAGATCCTCCTCCCCGACCGTCACCAAATGGCGCAGGTCCGGAAGTTGCGCCATGAGCGCCTCGAACAGCGCCAGGTAGTCCGTGCCGTCGGCCCGCTCGATGGTGACCGCGCACGAGGCCCCCGAGTGCCGAAGCGCGTACTGGAGCTCGGCGCTCGTCAGGCGTAGGGAGAGCGGGACGATCGTCACGCCGAGCTTGGCCGCTGCGAACATGGCGACGGCGAACTCGGGACGCGGCGGGAGGACCAAGGCCAACCGGTCCCCGGCTTCGAGCCCGATGGAAGCCAGCGCTGCAGCGAGGGACTCCGCCTGCGCCTCGACCTTCCCGTACGTGAGCAGCGCGTCGCCGAAGCGCAGGTATACCGCGCCCGGGTCGCTCGTCGCCCGGTTGGCGAGCGCCGAGGCGACCGTCGCTCCCGCGAAGCGCGCTCCCAGCGTCACCTTGCAGCCGCGGCCTTCGCGAGCAAGTCGCGCAGTTGGGCCTCGGGAACCGCTCGGCTCCACCCTTCGCCCTTGTCAGCTTCGCCGAGCCTCCGGAGGAGCACCACGCGGATCTCGCCGGCTCGCACCTTTTTGTCGGAGCGCAGGAACGGCACGGCGGCCTCGGGATCGAACTTCGGCAGTGGGCCTACGAGCCGAACCAGCGGCTTCTCGAGGCGCTCCCGCGTCCCCCGCTCCGTCACACCCATCTCCTCTCCCAACCTCGCCTCCAACAGCATGCCGAGGGCGACCGCGGAGCCGTGGCCGATGCGGAACTGGGAAGCGGCTTCGATGGCGTGTCCAAGGGTGTGTCCGAAGTTGAGGATCTGGCGGATGGCGCTCTCGTACTCGTCCTCGCCCACGACTTCGGCCTTGATCTCCACGGAGCGCAGCACGGCGTCAGCCGCGGCGTCGCCGTCCGCGTCCATGAGGCGATCGAAGTTGGCCTCCAGCCTCTCGAAGTACGGGCGGTCCATGATCGCGCCGTGCTTGAACGCTTCCACCAACCCCTGCGCGCGTTCCTCCCGCGGAAGCGTGCGCAGCACCGACGTGTCGGCGACGACCAGGCGCGGGGGTTGAAACGCCCCCACGAGGTTCTTGCCCGCCTTCGTGTCGACCCCCGTCTTGCCGCCCACGGAGGCGTCGATCATCGCGAGGTAGCTGGTCGGGACCTGAACGACCGGGATCCCCCGCAAGTAGGTCGCGGCCACGAATCCCGCCATGTCGGTGGTGACGCCCCCACCCACGGCGACCACGCAGGCGTCGCGACCGAAGCCGGCCTCGAGCATCTCGTCCGTCAGGATCGACCAGCTCTTCCTCGTCTTCGACGCTTCGCCCGCCGGAAACGTGTAGAGCGAGGCGTCGAGGCCAGCCTCGCGCAGCCTCTCCATGACGGCGTGCCCGTGCAGCGCCGCGACGTTGTCGTCCGAGATCACGGCGTAGCGACGCGCACCCACCGCCTCCACCAGTGACCGGGGCAGGTCGGGCAGCAGCCCGGGGCCCACGACGACCTCGTATGTGCCGCCGCGCGAGCGTACCCACACGCTCGGAGGCGTCACCGACCCTCCGCGGCGCCCACGCGAGCCGACACGCCCTCCACCCCGCCCACGCGAAGCAGCGTGGCGGGGCGTCCTGCCAGGCTCGAGGTCTCGAGCGACGCCGAGGGCCCCAGGTCGCGCAGCGCGCCCTGCATCGCCGTCACGAATCGGCCACGGGACGCCTCGTCCTCCCAGAGCGCATACCACGCCAGACCACGCGCGCCGCCGGGGAGCTCCACGAGCGCGTAGCGGTCTCCGTCCCAACCGTCAGCGGCCGCCGGGTCCGCGCCGTGCTCCTGCAGGAGTACGCCCACCTCGAGGCGCCCGAGGACGTCCTGACGCACGATCCGCCCTCCCGTCGCGCTCAACTCGAGCTCGACCGGCTCTTCCGCCCCTCGCCGCTCGAGCACCTGCTCGGTCGAGAACGGTAGCCGGGCGCCGAAAGGCGCAACGCGCTCGCCTTCGGTCCAAAGCGACTGCACGTACGCGGTCCCCTCCAGGTAGGGAAACAGCAGGGATTCTTGGATGATGCGGGGGGCGCCCGACAACGCAGGAAACTGGCCGCGGAGCAGCTCCAGCGCAGGACGCATCTGCGCGGCGAAGTCGGGGATCTCCGCGATGTCGATCGGGGCGCCCATCATCTGCTCGGTCATGTACTCGAGCATCACCAACGTCGCGTGCCCCTCGATCGCGGTCTGCGCCGCCACCGAGCGATCGTTCCCCAGGTCTCGGTCCGTGAGCGCATCCAGATCCGCGCTCTGATCCTGCAGCGCGTGCACGAGCTCGTGCACCAGCAGCCCCTGCAGCTCGTCGCCCGACTGATCATCCATGACGAAGAGCGCGGTCGAGTCGGGCTCGTAGTATCCGGCGACCTGCTCGGTGTACAGCCCGAGCAGTACGGACCGGAGGTCGAGGTCGGCCGGCACCAGACCGAGCAGCGCGTACGCTTCGACCATGGTACGAGCCTCGTCCGCGGGTAGCTCCTCGTCCAGCTTGCTCAGCAGATAGCGCGTGAGCTCGTCCCGGCTGCGGCGCTCGAGCCGGACCGGCTCGCGCAGCTCGAGACCCGAGCGGGCGGCCAGGTCGGGGAGCAGGCCCGAGGCCAGCTCGGCGAGCGCAGGATCGGACGAAACTACCCACGGATTGGGCGGCTCCTGCGCGCCGCAGGCGGTCGCGCCCCCGCCGAGGAGCAAGGCCGTGGCCGTGGCGAGCGGCGTCGGCCTCACCGAGTTCCCGACGGGACCCGACCGTAGCGGTCCTTGAATCGGATCACGTCGTCGAGGTGGGGCGTGGAGGCCTCGAGCACGTCGACATCCGTGACCGCTTCGATCATGTGGATCGTGCCCGGACGGATACGCACCGAGTCGCCCTCGTTGAACGGCACCTCGGAGAGCGCGTCCGGCGAGGAGCCGACCCGCAGAATGATCTTCCCACGCAGGAGGTGCATGGTCTCGTCCTTCTTCTCGTGCATCTGCACAGAGAGCGCCTCCCCAGCCTTCACGTGCAGGATCTTCCCCACGTAGAGGTCGGTATCTGCCCAGATGAGCTCGTGTCCCCAGGGCTTTTCCACACGTCGTGGGCGTTGGTTCATGGCGGAGATTCGCCAGGCACCCAAGCTCGGTCAATGTCTCGGTCAAGAATGTCTTGAGTCGCTGGCTCCAAGGTCGCTACGTTCCCCGGGCGGCAACGGATGGCACCCCGCTTGCACCACCCTGCCCGAGTGCCCTGACCGGGAGCCGTAGCCGATGGCGATCGCAGAACCCATGCCGGACCCGAGCCCTCCGCCGAGCGGGCTCAAGGAGCGACTCGCCAAGTATTGGCACCCCCGCGCATACCTGCTGGGTGCAGCGTTCGTCCTCGCGCTCGGGCTCGGTGGCGTCTTGGGAGCCTGGCAGAACCTGTGCGCGGGAGACGCGTGCCCCTCCATCGCACAGGTGCGCACGTTCGAACACGAACAGACGAGCAAGATCCTCGCCGCCGATGGGCGGCAGATCACCGAGTTCGGCTTCGAGCGCCGCACACCGGTCTCGATCGCGGCGCTCCCCGACTATGTGCCCCAGGCGGTCATCGCGGTCGAAGACAAGCGCTTCTACGACCACGGCGGCTTCGACCCGTGGAGTATCGCGCGCGCCGTCTACGGCGTGGTCACCTTCCAGAGCGGGAGCATGGGCGGCGGCAGCACGATCACCCAGCAGCTCGCTCGCAACATGTTCGACCAGATCGGGTTCGAGCGTGAGGGTCTCGGCCTCTACGTGCGCAAGCTCAAGGAGGTCCAGGTCGCGCTCGACCTCGAGCGGTCCTACACCAAGGACCAGATCCTGGAGGCGTACCTCAACGAGATCTACATGGGCCGCGGCTATGGCTTACAGAACGCCGCCCGCAACTATCTCGGCAAGAACCTCACCGACGTGAACACCGCGGAGGCCGCCCTGCTCGCGGCCATCCTGAACCGTCCTGGTGCGTACGATCCATTCCGCAACCCCGAGCGCGCCAAGGCCCGCCGCGACCTCGTGCTGCGACGCATGGCGGACGAAGCGTACATCACCGTCGACGAAGCCGCGGGTTGGATGGAGTTCCCCCTCCCGACGGAGGAGCCCGAGGGAGTGGTCGCGTCCGTCGGGCCCTACTTCGAGGAGTGGGTGCGACAGATCCTCGACTCGAAATACGGTGACGAGATCTACCGGGGTGGCTATCGCGTCTACACCACGCTCGACATCGACATGCAGCGGATGGCTCAGACCGCCATGGAGCAGGGCTGGGCCAGGACCGAGGAGGACGCGCGCTTCCAGCACGCGAAGTACGCGGAGTTCGATACGGTGACCTCGTTCCCGCGCGAGACGCCCTATCTGCAAGGAGCATTCGTCGCGCTCGACCCGCTCACAGGGCACGTGAAGGCGCTCGTCGGCGGACGCGATTTCGAGCAGTCCAAGTTCGACCGCGCCCGCCAGGCGCTCCGCCAGGCCGGCTCCACGTTCAAGCCGTTCGTGTACACGGCCGCGATCGCGAGCGGGATCCCAGCCTCACACATCGTCGTGGACGGGCCGGTCGTGCTCCCGCAGCTCACGGGCGACGACTGGCGGCCGTCGAACTTCGAGCCAGAGTTCCGGGGACCGATCACGATCCGCGAGGCCCTGAACAGCTCGATCAACATGGTGGCGATCAAGCTCGGCGAAGAGGTCGGCCTCGAGACCGTCGCCCAGACCGCACGCCGCATGGGGATCAGCACCGAGATCGAGCGCTTCCCGTCCACGACCATCGGGGCCAACGAGGTACTGCTCCTCGACATGGCCGAGGCGTACTCCGCGTTCCCCACCCTGGGCACCAAGGTGGAGCCCTTCCCCATCCTGCGCGTGGAGGACTCGCAGGGGAACGTGATCTGGGAGCCGCAACCCGAGCGCACGGTGGTGCTCGACAGCCTGGTGAGCCGAGTGATGGTATCGATGCTCGAGGACGTGGTGCGTCGGGGCACGGGGTACAACGCGGTCCGCGTGGTCGCTGGCCTCCCCTACGAGGTGGCGGCCGCCGGCAAGACGGGCACGAACAACGAAGGCACCGACGCCTGGTTCGCCGGCTTCACGCCCAACCTGCTCGCGACCGTCTGGTTCGGCATGGATACGCCGCAGCCGATCTTCGCAGGCGGAATGGGCACCGGCGGCGGACTCGCCGCTCCCGTGTGGGGCAACTTCATGCGGCGCGTCTACTACGGGGTCGAGGCGGACGAGCCGAACGGCGTCGAGGGTGTCGATCCGCTCCTCCCGATACCCTCACCGTGGGGACCACATCCAGGCCTGAACGCGGTGCTCGTCGATCGACTCACCGGCGACTTGGCCTCCCGCTGGTGCCCGGTGGAGGATCAGTACATGGAGTACTACATCCCCGGGACCGAGCCGACCGAGCTCTGCGACCGCTCCGAGCGGCGCTTCAGAGTCCCGCGACTGAGGTAGGGCGCGGGAGCCGATCCGCTCCCGGGGACGGCTATTTCGGACGGTCGACGCGGCCGCAAATCAAAGGCCGATGGACGACCTCCTCGCCCGGCGCGCCGATGCGCACGGCGCCCCGCACCGCCTCCACGGCGAGCGCGGCGCCCGCCTCGTCCTTCGTGTGCACCACCCCGAGCAGGTCGCCCTTCGCCACCGCGTCGCCGGGCGCCACGCGCACCTCGAAGCCCACGCCGGGGTGCACGGGCTGATGCATCATCGTGCGCCCACCGCCCAGTGCGATCAGCGCCTCCCCCAGAGGTCGCGGCGCCACCTCGAGCACCGTACCCGCCTGCTGGGCCCGCACATCGACTTGCACGGGTGCGGTGCGAAGCCGCTCGGGGCGGTCGAGGATCGAAGCGTCGCCGCCCTGGGCTTCGACCATGCGTCGGAACCGCTCGAGGGGGGCGCCCGAGCCGAGCGCCCCCTCCGCCCTCCGGCGCGCGGCGTCCGGCGTCAGGTCCGGAAACCCGAGCCGCACCATCTCCGCGGCCTGCGCGACCACGAGCTCACGCAGGTCGGCGGGTCCTTCCCCACGCAGACACAGGATCGCCTCCTCGGCCTCGAGTCCGTTGCCGACGGCGACGCCCAGCGGGCGGTCCATCGCTGTCAAGAGCGCAACGGTGGGCAGGCCGCGCGCGGCGCCGATGGCGACCATCTTCTCGGCGAGCTCACGGGCGCGCGCCTCCTCGGGCAAGAATGCGCCCGAGCCGACCTTCACGTCCAGCAGGAGGCCGGTCAAGCCCTCGGCGAGCTTCTTGCTCATGATGCTCGCAGCGATCAGCGGGATCGACGACACCGTGCCGGTGACGTCCCGCATCGCGTACAGCCTGCGGTCGAGCGGGGCAATCTCAGTCGTCTGCCCCATGATGGCGCAGCCGACCTTCTTCACCACTTCCTTGAAGCGCGCCGCCGAGAGATCAGTCCTGAATCTAGGAATCGCCTCGAGCTTGTCGAGCGTGCCTCCCGTGTGACCGAGTCCCCGCCCCGCCAACATGGGCACGAAGAGACCCAGCTCGGCGGCGAGCGGCGCGAGCGCCAGCGAGACCTTGTCGCCCACGCCCCCGGTCGAGTGCTTGTCGACTCGAGGCCCGGGCAGGTGTGCGAGGTCGAGGGTGCTCCCCGACTCGAGCATGCAGCGCACGAGCACGTCGGTCTCGGTGTCGTCGAGCCCGCGCAGATACGCGGCCATGAGGAATGCCGCCATCTGGTAGTCGGGCACCTCCCCGCGCAGGTATCCCTGGAGAAAGGCCGCGAGGTCAGCGGCGCGGAGTACGCCGCCGTCGCGCTTCTGCTCGATGATCCGTGCGGGGATCATCGGATTGCGCGGTCAGCTCACGATGCGGGTGCGCGCGCTCTCGATGACCTCGTCGACCTTGCCCTTCACTTCCTCGGCGATGTCGTCGAGCCGATGCGCCGCCGAGTCCTTGAGGCCGACTGCGGCGCGCTTGAGGCGCTTGCGCGTGCGGCGTCCCGAATCGGGGGCGGTGAGCAAGGCCACGCCCGCGCCGATGATCGCGCCGAGCAGCAGTCCAGACACGAAGCTGAAGACCTGACGCTCCCGTTCCTCTTCCATGGGCCCTCTCCCAGGTGGTGCGCGCTCCTACTACCTATATTAGCCAAGCCACGCACGTGCGACGAGACAGGAGACTCGATGACTTCGAAGGGTGCGACCCTGCGCGAGATAGCCATCCCGGCGACCGCATTCGGCTCGCTCAGGGCCTACCTCGAGAAGGAGGCAGGTGCGCTCCCCACCGTGCACGCGCTGCACCACGCGGGATACGCGGCAGGCGCAGCCGCGGCCCCTGCTCTCGCGGGCAGCGTCGGGGACGGCACCTCCCTCGGCGAGGATGCGTTCTGGACTCGGCTCTCCGACTTCTTCGGCAAACGTGGGTGGGGCTCACTTCGGCACACCCGGCCGCACCAGGCGGTCGGCGTTCTGTCCAGCACGGACTGGGCGGAGGCCTCGGTGGGCGAGCACGGCCCGGACGCGAGCTGCCACTTCAGCGCGGGCTTCCTGTCTGGCCTGCTGACGGAGCTGGCAGGCGGCCCGGTCGCCGTGCTCGAGGTCGGGTGTCGCTCTCGTGGAGGTGATGCGTGCCGGTTCGTGTTCGGCTCCGAGGGCGCGATCCACGAGCTGTACGGGCGGCTCCTGGAATCTGACAACCTCGACGGAGCGCTCGCAGGGCTCTGAGCGGAATGCGTGCGTTGGGCGTGGATTTCGGTGTGAAACGGGTCGGCCTCGCCGTGAGCGATCCTACCGGTACGGTCGCGACGCCGCTCGAGACCCTGCAGCGTCGCGAAGGCAAGCGCGCGCCGATCGCGGAAATGGCGCGCATCGGTAGATCGCTCGGTGTCGAGCACGTCGTCGTCGGCCTGCCGCTGAACCTCAAGGGCGAGGAGAACGACTGGTGCAAGGAAGTGCGCGCCGTCGGCACGCGCCTCGGCGAGCGGCTGGGAGTCGGCGTCTCGTTCGTGGACGAGCGGCTGACCTCCGTGCGCGCCCAGCAGGCCGTGCGCACGTCGGGGCTGCCGAAGCGCGAGCGCGAGAAGAAGGAGCGGGTGGACGCGGCCGCGGCGCAGCTCATTTTGCAGGCGTGGCTGGACGCGCCCCAGATCGCCAGGTGAGGAACGCTCGATGACGACGCACGCCGTGAAGCGGCCGAATTGGCGGGCGTGGGCGACCTGGCTGGCCGGTCTCACCGCCGCGCTCGTGGTCGCGGCCGTGGCCACCTGGCGGCCAGGGGCAGCCCTGGCGTTCACCGTTCCCGAGGGCGCCACACTCAGCCAAGTGGCGGATACTCTGTCCGCGCGTGGAGTGATCCGCGCACGGCCCGCATTCGTGGTGTTCGCGCGCGCACTTCGTGCGGACCGCGCGATCAAGTCTGGACCATACGTCCTGCGGGAGCGCAGCTCGTGGATGACCGCGCTCGGCACGATCACGCGCGGTGAGGTGGTCACCGAGCCGCTCGTCATTCCGGAAGGCTTCACGCTCGCGCAGATCGCACCGCGCATCGCCGAGCTGTCCGGAGCACCCGTCGACGAGGTATCCGCGCTGCTCGCCACGCGCGGACTCGATGCCGAGCTCGGGGTGCCTGGGCCGGGGCTCGAGGGATATCTCTTCCCCGACACGTACCACTTCGCACGCGGCGTCTCGCCGCGCGCCATGCTCGAGGCCATGGTCGCGCGCTATCACGCGATCTGGACGCCGGCGCGCCGCGCCCGCCTCGACTCGCTGGAGCGGACGGAGGCAGAGATCATGACGCTCGCGTCCATCGTGCAGGCGGAGGCACGCCGCTCCGAAGAAATGCCACGCATCGCGGGCGTCTACACGAATCGCCTCGCGCTCGGCATGCTGCTCCAGGCCGACCCGACCGTGCTCTACGCGCTCGGCGGGTACCGCGAACGTCTGCTGTTCGCGGCGATCGACTCCGTCGCTACGCATCCGTACAACACGTACACGCAGGCGGGTCTTCCGCCCGGCCCTATCGGCTCACCCGGCGAGCTGGCGATCGATGCGTCACTCCACCCCACCGACGACTACTTGTACTTCGTGGCGTGGCCCGACGGCACGCACCTCTTCACGCGCTCACTCGCCGAGCACAACGAGGCCGTCGGTCGCGCGCGCGCCGCGGCGGGGCGCAGCTGAAGCGGCAGACTCCTGCGGAGCTGGCGCGGCGACTCCGCCTCATCGTCATCACGGACCCGGAGCTGGCCCGGCCGCGGTTGGTGACCGAAGTCGTCGCGGCGGCGCTCGCCGCAGGCAAGCCGGCTGTGCAATTGCGCGCCAAGGGGGTATCGGCGCGCGAGCTGCTCGAGCTCGGCCGGGCGGTCCTCCCGCTCGCGCGTGAGCGCGGCGCGCTCGTGTTCGTGAACGATCGGCTCGACGTCGCGCTCGCACTGGGGGCTGACGGCGTGCACCTCGGCCCGGACGACTTGCCGGTGGCCGCCGCGCGGCGCGCCATGGGCGCGGGGTTTCTCATCGGCGCGTCCACCGACGACCCCGCGGCGGCGAAACAGCTCGTCCTCGACGGCGCCGACTACATCGGCTGCGGCGCCGTGTACGCCACGTCCACCAAGGCCGATGCGGGCGACGTCATCGGCCTCGCGGGGCTCGACAGGGTGGCGCGCGCGGTGGAGGTGCCCGTCGTGGGCATCGGCGGCATCACGGTCGAGCGCTCGGCCGAGGTGGCGACCACGCATGCAGCGGGCGTCGCGGTCGTCGGAGCCGTCATGGCCGCCGCCGATCCGGGGGTGGCGGTACGCGGCCTGCTCACCCCCTGGCGCAGCCGCGACTGACGACCACACCGTCCCGCAGGCGCGACGCCGCTTTCGGGTGATATCTTGCCGCCTCCCGACCACCGTCCTTGGCGAGGCCCGTCTCATGGAGAACGCCACCGTCGCCGAGCGCCGCAGCCTGCTGCTACGGCTCTTGGACGCCGTCGAGCGCATCGGCAACAAGCTCCCCGATCCCATCACCCTGTTCGCGCTGCTCGCCCTGGGCGCAGTGCTCGTGTCGTGGCTGGTGACCGTGCTCGGCGTCTCCGCGGTGCACCCCGGCACCGGCGAGACGGTCACGCCGGTGAACCTGCTCAGCGCGGAGCAGATCCGCCGCATGTTCACGCAAGCGGTGGCGAACTTCACGGCCTTCCCGCCGCTCGGGCTCGTGATCGTCGTGATCATCGGCATCGGCGTCACGGAGCACAGCGGCCTCGTCGGCACGGCGCTGCGGCGCCTGGTCAGCGCCGTGCCCGAGTCGTTGCTCACGGCCACCGTGGTGTTCGCGGGCGTCATGAGCAGCATGGCCGTCGACGCGGGCTATGTGGTGCTCACCCCCCTGGGGGCGCTCGTCTTCGCCTCCGTGGGACGCCATCCGCTCGCCGGCCTGGCCGCCGCGTTCGCCGGGGTCTCGGGCGGCTTCAGCGCCAACCTGCTCATCACCTCCCTCGACCCACTCCTGTCCGGGCTTTCCACGCAGGCAGCGCAGCTCGTGGCCCCCGGCTACGAGGTGCTCCCGACGGCGAACTACTACTTCATGGTCGCCGCGGTCTTCCTGCTCACGGCGCTGGGAACGTTCGTCACGCACCGCTTCGTCGAGCCGCGCATGGGCGTGTGGGACAAGAGCCAGGCGACCGACGTGCCGGAGGTGGGTGCCGGCGAGCTCACCGATGCGGAGAGGCGCGGGCTGCGCGCCGCGGGGATCGCAGGGCTCGTGATCGTGGCGACACTCGCGATCCTGGTGGTGCCTTCGAACGGCCTGCTGCGGAACCCCGAGGCGGTGGCGGCCGGTCAGCCCTACTACCTGCAGATCCAGCCGTTCCTGGCGAGCATCGTGCCGATCCTCATGGCGTCGTTTCTCGTGCTCGGGGTCGCGTACGGAGTCGCAGCGGGCACCATCCGCTCTGACAAGGACGTCGCCAAGATGTCTGCCCAGGGCGTGTCCGTGCTCGGCAGCTACATCGTGCTCGCGTTCTTCGCGGCGCAGTTCATCGCCTACTTCAATTGGTCGAACGTCGGGCTCATCATCGCCATCAACGGTGCCGAGGGACTGCAGGCCATAGGCCTTTCGGGCACCCCACTCCTGCTCGGGTTCATCCTGGTCACCGCGTCGATCAACCTCTTCATCGGCAGCGCGTCGGCGAAGTGGGCGATCATGGCTCCCGTGTTCGTCCCCATGCTCATGCTCTTGGGCTACTCGCCGGAGCTGGTGCAGGCAGCGTACCGGGTCGGCGACTCTTCCACGAACATCATCACGCCGCTCATGCAGTACTTCCCCGTGATCATCGCGTTCGCGCAGAAGTGGGACCGACGGTCCGGGATCGGCACGCTGATTTCGGCGATGCTCCCCTACTCGGTCGTCTTCTTGATCGGCTGGGGCTTGATGTTCACGGTCTGGGTGACGCTGGGGCTCCCGCTCGGGCCGGGGGCGCCGCTGGAGTACACGCCGTAGACGCCCCCTACATCCCCCCCGCCGCGAGCAGCCCTCCGACCTCGTCGTGATCGACCCAGAAGTCACCGAGTGAAGCTCCGCCGTCCGGAGAGTGCCAGTCGGAGCCGCCGGACATGAGGAGCCCGCTCGTCCTGCAAATCCCCTCGAGGCGCACGATGTCGGTGCGCTGACTACGCGGACGGTAGACCTCTAGGCCGCGCAGGCCGGCGCGTATCAGCGCAGGTAGCAAACCGTCGACGAGGTCGCCCGGCGGGTGCGCCCACATGGGCACGCCGCCCGCCGCCAAGATGAGCTCGACGGCCTCCACGGGCTCGAGCAGCGCGGTGGGCACGAACGCTTCGTGCTGGTCACCGATGAAGCAGTCGAACGCGTCGGGCACCGACGACGCGTATCCAGCGGCGACCAACGCGCGCGCGAGGTGCGGGCGCCCGACGACTGCGCGCGCCGGACCCGCGGCCTCCTCGACGGCGGCCATCGACACGTCGATGCCGCGGGCACGTAAGCGCTCGAGCATCTGGTGCATGCGCTCGTGGCGGCGGCGGCCGGCCCGCCCTGCGTGCTCCGCGAGCGCGCGCGCGTCGGGATCCACGAAGTAGCCGAGCACGTGCACGTCGCGCGTCTGATAAGTCGAACTCACCTCGAGCGCCGGGACGACCTGGACGTCGACCTCCCGCCCCACCGCCGCAGCCGCCGCGAACCCCGCGGTGTTGTCGTGATCGGTGAGGGCGAGCACGTGCAGCCCGCCTCTCGCGGCCCCACGCACGACGGCCTCGGGCGACCAGGAGCCGTCCGAGGCCTTACTGTGAACGTGCAGGTCCAGGCGCAAGCGGGCGGCCTACCCCTCGGCGTCCTCCGGGAACACGATCGCCTCGCGCGGGACCACCTTGGGCGGCTCGGTGCCGGCATACTCGGTGAGCACGGTCACTTGGTCGCGCTCGACCTTGAGCACACCACCGGCGACGTGGAACGTGTCGCTCCCACCGCCCGGCCGGTCGACGTCGAGCTTCCCCACGCCGACCAGCGCCAACATGGGCGCATGCTTGGGCAGGATGCCGACCTGGCCGTCCCAGGCGGGCGCCACCACGGCCGAGGCCTCGCCGTCGAAGACGACGCGGTCGGGCGAGACGACGCGGACGCGCAGCGCCATCAGGTCACCTTCGCCAGGCGCTCGGCCTCGGCGATCACGCCGTCGATGCCACCCTGCATGTAGAACGCCTGCTCGGGGAAGTGGTCGAACTCGCCACCGGCCACACGCTCGAACGACTCGATGGTGTTCTCGAGCTTAACGTACTGGCCCTTGATGCCGGTGAACGCCTCGGCGACCGCGAACGGCTGCGAGAGGAACTGTTGAATCCGTCGCGCGCGCCCGACGGTGATCTTGTCTTCTTCGGTGAGCTCGTCCATGCCGAGGATCGCGATGATGTCCTGGAGGTCCTTGTAGCGCTGCAGGATCGCCTGCACGGTCGTGGCGACCTTGTAGTGCCGCTCACCGACGAACTGCGGGTCCATGATGCGCGAGGAGGAGTCGAGCGGGTCCACCGCAGGATAGATGCCCTGCGCGGCGATCGCGCGGGAAAGCACGGTCTGCGCATCCAGGTGCGAGAAGGCGGTCGCGGGCGCCGGGTCCGTGAGGTCGTCGGCAGGCACGTAGATCGCCTGCACCGACGTGATGGAGCCCTGGCCCGTCGAGGTGATGCGCTCCTGCAGCTCACCCATCTCGGTGCCCAGCGTCGGCTGGTACCCCACCGCGCTCGGCATGCGGCCGAGGAGCGCCGATACCTCGGAGCCCGCCTGGGTGAAGCGGAAGATGTTGTCGATGAAGAGGAGCACGTCTTGGCCTTCGACGTCGCGGAAGTACTCGGCCATGGTGAGGCCCGAGAGGCCGACGCGCAGACGCGCCCCCGGCGGCTCGTTCATCTGGCCATAGACGAGCGACGTCGACGCGAGCACGCCCGACTCCTTCATCTCCAGCCAGAGGTCGTTGCCCTCGCGCGTACGCTCGCCCACACCGCAGAACACGGAGCGGCCACCGTGCTCGGTGGCGATGTTGTTGATCAGCTCCATGATGATGACGGTCTTGCCGACGCCCGCTCCCCCGAATAGTCCGGTCTTGCCGCCCTTCACGTACGGGGCCAGCAGGTCGACGACTTTGATGCCCGTCTCGAAGATCTCCGTCTTGGGCGCGAGCTGGTCGAAGCGCGGCGCGAGTCGGTGGATCGGCCAGCGCTCGAGCTTGGCGCCCTCACCGCCCACGGGGCCCATCTCGTCCACGGGCTCGCCGAGCACGTTCAGGATGCGGCCGAGAGCGGGCTCGCCGACCGGCACCGAGATGGCGGCGCCGGTGTCGACGACCTTCATGCCGCGCGTCACGCCGTCGGTCGAGGACATCGACACCGCGCGCACCTGGCCGCGGCCGATGTGCTGCTGCACCTCGGCCACGACGGAGATGGTCTGTCCGGCCTCGTTGGTCGTCTCGAGCTTGAGCGCGTTGTAGATCTCGGGCAGATCTTCGGCGGCGAACTCGACGTCGAGCACGGGTCCGATGACCTGCACGACGCTCCCAGTCTTCTGAGCCATTTGGAATCCTCTATTCGAGCGCTGCGGAGCCGCCGACGATCTCGGCGATCTCCTGCGTGATCTGGGCCTGACGGGCCCGGTTGTACGTGCGGGTGAGGTGCTCGAGCACCTCGCCGGCGTTGTCGGTTGCGTTCTTCATGGCCGTGCGTCTCGAGCCCTGCTCCGCGGCGGCGTTCTCCACGAGCGCGGTATACACGGCGTTCCGCACCCACGCCGGGAGGATCCTCTCCAGGATCATGTCCCCGCTCGGCGACAGGATGTACACGTCGGCCGACGAGGCACCCTTCTCGGTCTGGATCGGCAGCAGCTCCCGCGTGTGCGGCGGCGTCGACATCGCCGACCTGAACTGCGAACTCACCAGAAAGAGCGCGTCGATCTCCCCCGACTCGAAGCGCGCGCGGATCGGGCCGATGAGCGACTCGGCATCCTCTACGGTCGGACGGTCTCCGATGTCCGTGCGCTGCGTCAACATGGGCTCGCCCCGGAACTTGAAGTAGGCGATGCCCTTCTTGCCGGCGATGTGCAGCTCGGTCTCGACGCCCTTGGCGCGGAGCGCCTCGAGCTGCTGGCGCGCCTGGCGGATCAGGTTCGCATTGAAGCCGCCGGCGAGCCCGCGGTTCGCCGTGAGCAGGAGCACCGCTGCACGCTTCACGGTGTCGGGGCGCCGCAGGATCGGGTACTGCTCGGCCAGCGCCGGCGAGTAGAGCCCGGACACGATCTCCTGCAGGCCCTGCGCGTAAGGACGGGCAGCGTGCACCCGGTCGGTCGCGCGCTTGAGCTTCGAGGTCGCGACCAGCTCCATGGTGCGCGTGATCTGTCGGGTGTTCTCGACCGACTTGATGCGCCGTTTGACTTCTCTCGCTCCGGCCACCGGTCAGCTCCTCAGGCCTTGGCCCCAGCCGACCCGCTGCCTGCGGCAGCGGGTGCCCCGCGCTCCTGCTCCGCCGCGAACGTGGCGTTGTACGCCTCGATCGCGCGGATCAGCTCGGCCTTGGCCTCGTCGGAGATCGCCTTTTTCTCGCGGATGCCCGCGAGGATCTGCGGATGCTTCGCCGCGAGCGCCTGGTGGAAGCCGAGCTCCCACTGCCGCACCCGCTCGACGTCGATCTGGTCGAGGTAGCCGTTCGTCACTGCGAAGATCACGGCGACCTGGTTCTCCATCGGCATCGGCTGGTACTGCGGTTGCTTGAGCATCTCGACCGTGCGCTCACCGCGCGCGAGCTGCCGCTGCGTGGCCGCGTCGAGGTCCGAGCCGAACTGCGCGAACGCCTCCAGCGCACGGAACTGAGCCAGGTCGAGGCGCAGGCGCCCGGCCACCGACTTCATGGCCTTGGTCTGTGCGTTGCCGCCCACGCGCGACACCGAGATGCCGACGTTCACCGCCGGCCGCACGCCCGAGTAGAACAGGTCGGGCTCGAGGAAGATCTGGCCGTCCGTGATCGAGATCACGTTGGTCGGGATGTACGCGGACACGTCGCCGGCCTGCGTCTCGATGATCGGGAGCGCCGTCAGCGAGCCGCCGCCGTGCTCGTCGGAGAGCTTGGCCGCGCGCTCGAGCAGACGCGAGTGCAAGTAGAACACGTCGCCCGGGTACGCCTCGCGGCCCGGCGGGCGGCGGAGCACCAGCGAGAGCTGCCGATACGCCTGCGCCTGCTTGGAGAGGTCGTCGTACACCACCAGCGTGTGCTTGCCGCTCCACATGAAGTGCTCGGCCATCGCGGTCGCCGAGTACGGCGCGATGTACTGCATGGGCGCCGGGTCGGACGCGCTCGCGGTGACGACGATCGTGTACTCGAGCGCGCCGTGCTCACGCAGCGTCTCCACCACCGCGCGGACCTTACCGGCGCGCTGACCGATGGCGCAGTAGACGCAAATGACGCCGGTGCCCTTCTGGTTTATGATCGTGTCCACCGCTACCGCAGTCTTGCCCGTGCCGCGGTCGCCGATGATGAGCTCGCGCTGGCCGCGACCGATCGGGATCATCGAATCGATGGCCTTGATGCCGGTCTGCAGCGGCTCCTTCACCGGCTGACGCTTCACGATGCCGGGGGCGACGATGTCGATCTGGCGGCGCCCTTCGATGCCGTCGATCGGGCCGAGTCCGTCCTGCGGGTTTCCAAGCGGGTCGATGACGCGACCGAGGTATCCCTTGCCGACGTTCACGTCGAGCACGCGGCCCGTGCGCTGCACCTGATCGCCCTCGTGCAGGCCGGTCCACTCGCCCATGATCACCGCGCCGATGTTGTCCTCTTCGAGGTTCAGCGCGAGCGCGGTCACCGACTCGCCGCTCTCTGCCGACGTGAGCGTGAGCATCTCCGAGGCCATCGCCTTCGTGAGGCCGTAGATGCGCGCGATGCCGTCCTTCACCTCGAGTACCTCGCCGATCTCCTCGGCGTGCAGCTCTTCTTCGTACTTCTCGATCTCGGTGAGGAGGACGTCCTTGATCTCGCCGGCCCGGAGCTGGGACTGGTTGGCCATGTCTAGCGTCTCGTCCTGATGTGTAGGGATCGGTGGTGGAGGAAGTCGCTCAGACGCGAGCCTTCAGCAGCTGACGGCGCAGGCCGTCGAGCCGCCTCCGCACCGATCCGTCGTAGATGGTGTCGCTCGTCCGTACGACGAGCCCACCGATGATGTCGGGCTTCACCCGGAAGTGCGGGATCGCCTCTTTGCCGAGCACGCTGGACAGCCGACTCGCGATCAGCGTCTCCGTCGCCGGATCGGCCGCGCGCGCGAGCGTGACCTCCACGTGCTCTCGGTTCAAATGCGCATCGACGAGCGCGTTGTATTGCCGCGAGATCTCGCGCAGCAGCCGCTGGCGTCGCTTGTCGATCGTGACGAGCACGAAGTTCACGACGTTCTTCGGCAACGCGTCGGCGAAGGCCTTCTTGACGACGCGCTTGCGCGCCTCGTCCTCGATGCGGGGCGTCTCGAGAAAGATGCGGAAGCGCGGATCCTCGTCGAGCAGACGCGCGACCGTATCCAGCGCGGCGCCGTACTCCTGAATGGCGCCGTGCTTGTTGCCGAGCGCGAAGAGCGTCTCGGCGTAGTTCTTCGAGACGGTGACGTCTCTCACGCCCTCGCCCCCTTCTTGTCCCCGGACTTCGTCTCACCCAGCTCGGCCAAGTACCGTTCGACGAGCGAGCGGTCTTTCGCCTGATCCAGGTTCTGTTGCATCAGCCGCGACGCCGCGGCGAGTGCCAGATCCACCGACTCCTTGCGGAGCGCCTGGATGGCCGCGTCGCGCTCGCGCTCGATCTCGCCGCGCGCCCGGTCGACCATACCCTGGGCCTCGACGCGGGCCTTCTCCTCGATCTGTTTGCGCACGTTCTCGCCGGCCGCCCGACCCTCGGCGATCAACTCACTCGCCTGGCGACGCGCATCCGCGATCTGCGCGCGGTGCTCCTCGAGCAGTTTGGCCGCCTCGGCGTTCTTGGCGGCCGCCTGATCGATCGCGGATTGGATCCCCTTCTCGCGAGCGTCCACCAGCTTGACGATCGGACCCCAAGCGAGCTTGCTGAGCAGGAAGACCAGCGCCGCGAACACGAGGAGCGTCCAGAAGCTCAGTCCGGCGTTGATGTCGTACACTCCGCCGCCGCCCTCGCCGCCCTGCGCCCACAGCGGAGCAGGCGCGAGCGCGAGTCCGAGCCCCAACAGGCGCCCGAAGCCGGCGATCCGACCGACGTTCGTCATCGGAGTGTCGCTTACGCGACGAACTTGTAGATGATCGCGACGATGACCGCGAAGAGCGCCACGCCTTCGATGAACGCGGCCAGGATCAGCGCGGCGCCCTGGATCTGCTGGGCGGCCTCGGGCTGACGTGCGATACCCTGCGTCGCGCCGTTGCCGATCTGACCGATGCCGATGCCTGCGCCGATCGCCGCCAGTCCCGCACCGAGACCCGCGCCGAGCTGACCGAGCGAGCCGGGAGCCATTCCCGAGCTGGCTGCATCCTGGAAGAACGCGAGCATACCGTAGAGCATTTTGGCTTCCTTGAGTTGTCGTCGTGACGACGGGTGAAATCAGTGATGCGCCGTGCGGACCATGCCGATGAAGACCGCCGTGAGCATCGAAAAGATGAACGCCTGCAGGAGCGCTACGAAGACTTCGAGCAGCATGATCGCACACACCATCGCAAACGAGGCGGCCGCGATCCCGTGCCGCATCGGTCCCACGGAAGCGAACAAGAAGATCATGCCGAGCAGCGAGAGCACGAGCGTGTGCCCCGCCATCATGTTCGCGAAGAGACGGACCATGAGCGCGAAGGGCCGCGCGATCTTACCCAGCAGCTCCACGGGCGCGAGGATCGCGGTCATGACCGCCGCACCCACCGGGTGGATCCCATGCGGGATGACGAAGATCGTGCCCAGGTACCCCTTGAAGCCGAGCGCGCGCATCCCGCTGATCTCCACCACCACGAGGGTGACGGCCGCGAGAGCCCCGGTCACCATGAAGTTGCCCGTCGCCGTGGAACCGAACGGAATCAGGCCCATCATGTTCATGAAGAGGATGAAGAAGAAGAGCGACAGGATGTAGCCCGTGTAGCCATCGGCTCCGTGGCCGATGTTCCTGCGCACGATCTCGTCGCGGAAGTAGATCACGAGCGCCTCGACCGCGTTCGCGAAGCCGGTGGGCGCCTTGTTCGTGCCGCGCTTCTTGAGCGCGCCGGCCACGGGGATGAAGACCGCGAGGCACAGAATCGCCGCGAGCACGAGGAACACGACGTGCTTGGTGGGCGAGAGGTCGATCGTCAGGCCCCCGATGTGGATCGGCGCGAACTGCGGCAGATGCCACACGAATCCGCGGCCGAGGATCGTGAACTCGACCTCGGGTGCGTCCAACAAGTGGTGGAGGAGCATACCCGCGACGTCGGGGCTCTCGGAAGCTCCGCCGGAGGACGCAGCCGACTGCCCTCCTTGGATCATGCTCATCAAACCGAGGAGCTTCATCGACTACGCGACTCCCTTGGGCCGGCTCTTGAAGTGCACGGACTCGAGCAGCAGCAGGACGAAGAGGAACGACACGAGCGCCAGGAGCGTCGCGGCGATGCTCTGGCTTCCGGACAAGATGAGGAACGCGGCCACGCCGAGCACCGCCAGAGCCCGCAGGGCCATGCCACCGATCATCGCGGACAGGAAGCCGTTCACCTGCCCCCGGTAGCGGATGAGGATCGCGAACGCCGGGACCTGGACGAGGAGGGCGACGAGCGCCGCCAGTGCGACGTACGGGCGGTCCTGCGGGGCCAGGATGGGCCAGAGCCCGAGGGTGAGGACGACCATCAACACCGTGGCGGAAGCCGCGTACCTCATCTAGGCGCTCACTTCCTGTCGCCTCCGTCGCCTGCGCTGCGCTGGCGGGGTTCGATCACGAGGTGGTAGTAGAGGTAGTAGAAGCCGGCGCCTGCCCCGAGAAACGCGCCGGCGATCATGAGGACCGGCTCGGTGCCGATCCGCCGGTCCAACCACATCCCCGCGAACAAGAAGGCCAGGACGGAGAGGGCCCACGTGAGGCCGAACCCCGAGTAGCGCCCCGTCTGCGACCACATCCCTTCCGGGTCGCCGCCCTTCCCTTCTTCAGCCATGGCCGACCTCACATTATCCGCCGTAGGCCAGGGAAAACTAGCCCTTGTGAAAAAAAGCGCAAGCGCGGTTCTCCGCGCGTTTTGCGGGCCGATCGGCGCCTCGGGGGCAGGTTGACGGCCGGGAAAACGGGGCCCTATTGTTCGCCCCCACCCAACCGGGAGCCAGATGACCCCTCCAGCAGCGACGCTCGCCGACCGCGACGTCGAGCTCCTCGAGCGCACCGCCGAGGTTTCGGAGTCCATGCGGGCGCAAATCGAGAAGCGGATCGTCGGCCAGCGGGACGTGGTCGACGAGCTCCTCACGGCCCTCCTGGCCAACGGGCACGTGCTCCTGGTCGGTGTTCCCGGGCTCGCCAAGACACTGCTGGTGCAGACGCTGGCCGAAGCGCTCGACCTGCAGTTCAGCCGCATCCAGTTCACCCCGGACCTCATGCCCACGGACATCACCGGCACCGAGGTGATCGAGGAGGATCGGACGACGGGCCGCCGCGTCTTCCGGTTCGTGAAGGGGCCGATCTTCGCCAATGTCGTGCTGGCGGACGAGATCAACCGCACGCCGCCGAAGACGCAGGCCGCACTCCTCCAGGCCATGCAGGAGCGCGCGGTCACCGCGGCGGGCGACACGTACACGCTCCCGCCCCCGTTCTTCGTGCTGGCCACGCAGAACCCCATCGAGCAAGAGGGCACGTACCCGCTGCCCGAGGCGCAGCTCGATCGGTTCATGTTCGAGCTGCCGATCTATTATCCCTCGAAGGACGAGGAAGAGGAGATCGCCATGCGGACCACGGGCGATGAGGAGCCGGAGGTGAAGCCGGTGGTCGCCGCGAGCGAGCTGATCGACCTCCAGCACCTGGTGCGTCGCGTGCCGGCGCCACCGTCCCTGGTTTCCTTCGCGGTGCGCATGGCGCGCGCGACGCGGCCATCGCCAGAAGCCGCTGGCGTCTGTCGGAAGTACGTGGCATGGGGAGCCGGTCCGCGCGCCTCGCAGTTCCTGGTGCTCGGAGCAAAGGCGCGGGCCGCTTCGCGCGGCGCCGCGATCCCTTCGTACGACGACGTGCGTGCGGTGGCGCCCGCGGTGCTCGCCCACCGGCTCGTGCTGAACTTCGAGGCCGAGGCGGACGGGCGTACGACGCGCGACGTGATTCGCGAGCTACTGCAGGAGAGCGAGGGTTGGGCCTGAACCCGAGGTTGGGCGCGCCCTCGGCGCGATGCTAGCCCTCGCGGCGGCTGCGGCCGCCCTCCTGCTCTTGGGCTCGGGGATCTTGACCACGGCCCAGGCAGCCGCGTTCCAGATCACGCCGGCCCGTCTGCGCACGCTCGAGCGCGAGGGGTTCCGCGGCGCTGAAGCTCTTGCGCAGGTGCGCGAGAGCGAAGTGACCGTGCGTGCGAGCGCGCGCATGATCGCGCGCTTCTGCAACTTCAGCGCGTTCGGCATCGTCGTCGCGCTCGGCGTCGATCGGTGGCAAACGGCCGGACCCGTGATCGTGCTGATGCTCCTCGGCATCATCATAGTGCACCTCGTGGCCGACGTCGTGCCGCACGTGATCGCGGCACGGGGTCCCGTGCGCATCGCGCTGACCTCCGCGCCCGCGCTGCTCCTGCTCGCCCGTTGGGCTCGCCCGCTCACGCGACCGATCGTGCAGGTGACCGAGACCGCCGTGTCCGAGGAGGGCGAGTCGCTCACCACCGAGCACCGCGAGCTGCGCGAGATCCAGGAGATCGGCGAGGAAGAAGGCGTGATCGAAGCGGCGGAGAGCCGCTTGGTCGAACGCGCGTTCCGGCTCGACGAGCTGACGGCGCACGACGTGATGGTGCCGCGCGTGGACATCTTCGCCTGGAGTGACGACACGCTCCTCGAGGACGTCGTGGCGACGCTCCCCGACGTGCCCTACTCGCGCGTGCCGGTCTATCACAAGACCATCGACAACGTGACCGGCATCGTCTACGTGCGCGAGGCGTACGAGCGCTACGTGAACGGCGACAGGAAGCTCACGCTCGCCGACCTCGCGCGCTCACCGTTCTTCGTGCCTGGAGCGGTCTCGCTCACCAAGCTGCTGCAGGATTTCCGCGACCGGCGCGTGCACGTCGGTGTGGTGGCCGACGAGTTCGGGGGCACCGACGGTATCGTCACCCTCCAGGACGTGATGAAGGAGCTGGTCGGGGAGATCAGGGACGAGATGGATGCGCCGGAAGAGAAGCCGCTCGTGGTGCTGTCCGCGACCTCCGTAGAGACCGACGCCACGGTCGACGTGCGCGCGCTGAACGACCAGCTCCGGACCGAGATCCCGGACGAGGAGAGTCGGTCGCTCAACGGGTTCATCCTCGAGGAGGTGGGAAGCGTGCCCAAGAAGGGGGCGAGCTTCGAAGCGAAGGGCGTGCGGATCGAGATCCTGGACGCCACCCCGACGTACGTCGTGCGAGCGCGCGTCACGAGCATGCCCGAGGCCGAGGTCGCCGACTGATGGCGCACATCATCCCGTTCAACGGCAAGGTGCCCGACATTCACCCGTCCGTGTTTCTCGCTCCCACGGCCGTCGTGATCGGCGACGTGACGATTGGCGCGGAGTCGAGCGTCTGGTTCGGCGCCGTGATCCGCGGCGACAACCCGACGCACCGGGTGACCATCGGCAAGCGCACCAGCGTGCAGGAGAACTGCGTCATCCACATCGGCCACTGGGGCCCGACCATCGTGGGCGACGACGTCACCGTCGGGCACGGCGCCAAGTTCGAGTGCTGTACGATCGGCGACCGCACCGTCATCGGCATGAATGCGGTCATCCTACAGAACGCGCGCATTGGCAACGAGTGCGTGATCGCGGCGAACTCGGTGGTGCTGGAGGGGACGGAGATCCCAGACCGCAGCCTGGTCGCGGGGGTGCCCGGGAAAGTGAAGCGGACTTTGGACGCCGATGCCTCATGGATTCGCGGCGGCGGCCAGCACTACGTCGAGCTGTCGCGGCGCTATATGAGCGAGGGGATCGGAGAGGACGAGTGAGCGAGGGCGAGGAGGGGCTGCCGTCGACGAAGACGCCGACGCCCGTCCCACCCGAAGCCCCTGCCGCGCGCGACGAAGCGGCCCCGAGGAGTGACGTCGCCCCGCGGGGCGCCCCTACCCCGCCCCCGGGCGGACCGGTCTGCGACCTCTGCGGTCACCCGATGCGCGAGTCGCACTGCAAGCTGATCTGCGACCAGTGCGGATATACTAGGGACTGCTCGGATCCTTGAGCGACTGAGCGGGCCTGCTAGCCGTCCGAATTGGCCGACCTGACGAAGCGCCCGTCCCGCATCGCGCTCACCTTCGGGAACTGTCGCACGACGGCAGCATCGTGGCTGACCAGGATCACTGTCTTCCCGTGGTCGGCGGAAAGCGACAGCAGCAGTCGAGTGATCGCGATCGCGTTCTCGCTGTCGAGGTTGCCGGTCGGCTCGTCCGCCAGGATCAGGGCTGGATCGTTGGCCAAGGCCAGGGCGACGGCGACGCGCTGCTGCTCACCGCCGCTCAGCTCCTCGGGACGCTTCGCCGCCTTCTCCGCGATTCCGACCGTGGCCAGCAGGCTCTCGGCGCGGGCACGCCGCTCGTCGGCGGGCACGCCGCGGATCATCATCGGCATTTCCAGGTTCTCGAGCGCCGAGATGGTGGGAACGAGGTTGAAGAGCTGGAAGACGAATCCGACCCGGAGCAGCCGATACTCCTCCAGGGCACGCTCGGGCGCCCGGGTCAGGTCCTCCCCACCGACGACGACGGATCCGCCGGACGCTCGGTCCACGCCCGCCAGAAGGTTCAGCAGGGTCGTCTTCCCGCAACCGCTCGGGCCCATGATCGCGACGGCGTCTCCGGGCGCGACCTCCCAGTCGATCCCGTGGAGTGCGTAGATCTCCTCCGCAGCCGTCCGGTATCGCTTCGTCAGTCCGGCGACGCTGACCCCGAGGCCCGCTTGGCTGAAGAATCCGTCGCGGCGCGCTGAATCCATCAGGCCTCCTGGATCATCTCTCTGGCGGTCCGGCGGAACGTCCACCGGCCCAAGCCCCACGCCGCGCCGCCCACGGCGGCGAGAACCAATACCAGAACGCCGAGGGTCGCGGGGGAAATCACGAGATGCGTGGGCAGGAGCCCCACCACCGATTCCATGGCGCGGAGCCGCCACACGTAGCTCGCCAGTCCGTACCCCGCGACCAGCGCAACACACGCGCCGATCGTCAACCCGAGTAGCGCAGGGGCGAGCACGAGCGCAGTCACGAAGCGCCTGACGTGCCCCGATGAAGCCCCCCTGATACGCATCAACGCGAGCGTGCGCCGGTCCTCCGCGTAGTTGACGAGCGCGATCGCGAGCATGGACACCAGCGCGAGGAGCACGCCGCCGAGCAGATAAAGGTTGAGGTTGACTCGGGCCAGGTATACGAACATGTCGCTCGCGACTCTGCGCGTTTCCTCGTCCAAGCTGCGCACCTCCAGGGGAGGCACCGGAAGGGCCCGGAGCATTCCGTCTCGAAACGCGGCGGACCCGTCCTCTGCGCGCACGATGACGGTGACACGGGGAATCAGGGCCGTCATGCGCGCCAGCTGCGCGTCCTCCGCCGCCCCCACCACGTAGGCGTTGCCCCGGAAGAGCGTGTTCAGGAAGTCGATTCTCGCGTCGACCAAGCCCTCCCGATCAGTGACGGAGCGCATGGGCATGCCCGCGAGGAACGCCAGCGTCCCCGCCACTGGGGCATCGACGCTCCCCATCGCTCCATCGAGCCCCAGCGGCAGCACCGACCCCGGTGAGAGCTCCCAGAACTCGCCCACGGCGGGCGAGACCGCAACGGAGCCGGCGCCCAGCGCGCCGACGATATCGCCGTACGCCGCGCCGATTCCGAGCGCCGGCTCCGAATAGGCGAAGCGCAGGTACCGATCGGGCTCCTCGATCAGATAGAGAGGCACTCCGCGAAGCCCGTATCCCGGCAGGTAGAGGTCCTGCAGGATGACCTCGGGCATGGTGAGCACCGCGGACACGCCCGGCAAGTCCTCCAGGGCCCCCGTCAGGCGCTCCGTCCCGGGACGCAGCGCTGCCAGGCCTTCGCCCAGAGAGCGCGTTGCGTCGCCCACGGGTCCGAGCTCAGGGGCGTTGAACGTGAGCTGCCACTCGCCACCCACACCGACCCGGGCACCGCGCACCGCTCGGTCCTGGAACGAGGGGGCGGTTACGGTCGGATAGAGCGAGACGCTCGCCATGAACGCGACCGTCAGCAGAAACAGGACAGTCCGATGAGGCTTGGTCGCGATGTGGCGCACGGCGAGGGGGCCGAGAGGGCCGCCGATCGGAATCACGACGGGCTCGAGTAGGCCGCGGATCCACCGCCGCCGCGACACGACTAGGCACCCGACGCCGTACACGAACAGCGGGAGCCCCGCGAAATCCAATGCGCGGTCCGCGGCCCACGCAAGAGAGGACGTCGAGCGCGACGACCAGGAGAACCCCCAGATCCAGCTCGAGAGCGTGTAAGCCCCCAGTAGTGTCGCGAGTAGCTCGAGCGGACCGAAGCGCACATCCGTTCGCGCCTGCTCACTCGAGGCAACGCGCCGAGACGCCTCCAGGGGTGAGATGGTCGTCGCGTAGCGGACGAGCCGTCGCCCGACGACCAGCGCCATGACCAGGCTCACGAGCAGGAACCCGAGCGACATCAGGAGGTCGCGCGGCTCGGTCAGGAGCCCGGGAGGCATTCGGCCACGGCCGTAGATGAGCGCGGGGGCGGCGGTACCGGTCACGATCCCGAGCGATCCGCCCACCAGTCCGCCCACCCCGACGGCGATCAAAAAGGCGCGGCCGAGCGCCCGGCCCGGCACGCCCCGGAGACGGAGGAGGCCGAGCGTCCTCCGCTCGTTCAGCATGAGTAGGCCCGCCAGGTTCGCTTGGAAGATCCAGGCCAGAGAGAGAAGCGGGAGCGCGATGAGTAGCGACAGCAACCCGATGAGCTCGGCGACGGCGCTCATGCGCTCGAGGAGCACGAGCACGGTGCTGTCCACGACCACATCACCCGCCGCGCTCCCGACGGCTTCGAGCGCTCGCTCGCGCACGGACCGGAATCGCTCCAGTGAGCCCCCGAGGTCCCACCCCGAGACGAGCGCTGCGCGGTCGACCCTGGCGAGATAGGCGATCTCTGGCAGGTACTCGCCCGGGAGGTACTCGGAGTTTCCGCGCACCACGGTGAGGCTGTCGGGCGGAAGGTGCCCACGAGCACCCAGATCGAAGCCACGCAGGATGTCCTCTCGGAACGGTGTCATCAGGATGGCCGCAATCGCGGGCGTCATGGTCACCGATCCGGTCTGCTCCATGAACCACCGATTGAGCTCACCGGCCTCGAGGCGGGTTACCGCCGCCAACTCGGTGGAGAAGAGCGTGACCGTGCTGTCGCCGACCGTCGCCGCGAGCCTGAAGTCGCGGGCGCCCTGGAGCGAAAGGAACGCGGCGCCCATCGCGCTCTCCGGACCCACGAGCGCCAGTACCGCGGACTCACCCGCTACCGCATTGCGCAACTCCGGCGGTAGGAGGCTCGCGTCGGAGGCCGAGAGCACGCAGAGCCAGGGTGTCGCGAACGGCTCCCCGTCCACCAGCATCGACACGTCGGGCGAGAACGCCGCTCGGAGGAATGCGAGCTCCTCCACCTGCTGCACGCCTTCCAGCGACCCGAGTCGCGCGGCCACGCCGGGGTTCGCCCCCCCGGACTGGTCATAGACGACCAGGTCCCATGGGGTTCTAGCGAGCTGATCATCGACGTAGAGGCTCAGCGCATGGCGAGACGTGACGTCGACCGCCGCCAGCAGCCCGGCGACGAGGAAGGTGACCACGCCGAACGCGAACAGCGCTCGCACCCCGACCACCTTGAGGAGACGCCAGGTCACCCGCTCATCCCGTGACGGAAGCCGCCGGCCACCGTGTGAGACGGGCCGCCCCGGCTCTCTCGCCGGGGCGGCCACGTTCCGATCCGGCCGACGCCTCCCCGCTCAGATTCAGTTGCGAGGCGGGTAGAAGTGCTCGTAGGTCCCGTTCAGGATCTTGTCGTTCACATCCCGGTGCGTCGGGTAGGGATCACGAGCGTAGTCCTCGAAGCGCCCCGGGGCGTTGATGCCAGGAACTTCGACGATCCAGTCGTCGGCCAGGATCTCGTCCGGATTCCCGTAACGCGACGCGAGCGCCCGCACTTCGGGATCGTCCAGGCTCGTCATTCTGCCGCCCCGGATGACGTCGACAGTTCGATTGCTCCCGCGAATGGAGAGCGTGTAGGTCGGGAAGTAGAGGTGCAGGTGGAGTCCGTGGTAGAAGGGGAGGTTGCGCTCCTCCGTGAACCTCTGCCACTCCTCCGAGCGGCGCGCACCGCCCGGGTCGTGCTCCATGCTCGCCCCGAGGCCGATGTGCAGGTACCCCGACTTGAGCCGCTCGTTGACGGTCGTGACGGACATGTTGGGGTCGGGCGGCCGGAACCACTTCGGGTTCGTGCCGAGCGCGATCTCGTGCAGGTAAAAGAACCCAGGCTTGCCGTCGTAGTGCGGATATTGTGCGGTGTTGATCCCCGGATAGCAGCACAGGTGGGTTCGCGCCAGCTCGCCGTACGTCCCTCCCCCCTCCACCCGCGTGAGATAGCCCTCCTCGTAGTACATCTTGATGAGCGGATGGAAGCCCACGTGGTTCGTGGTGGCCGCGATCACGCCGCTCGGTGTGGCGATCGGTGAGCGCGGAATCCAGGGCCCCGACATTGCGGGGTAGCTCACGATGCTGCGCGCGAAGCGGCCCGTGGCCATGTTCGGCCCGAGCATGTTGTGCCCGCGCTCGTACGCGCCGGACGCCCAACGCCTCGCCAGCTCGGGCGAGATGTCGTCGGAAAGGTCGGTGCCCTCGGGATCTGTCAGATGGAAGCGCGAGGCGAATGCGATCGCCTCGATGTTCTTTTCTTCCGTGAGCGTCCACACGTCGGCCGGATAGGCGGGGACGTTGCTGATGACCGTGAACCGGTCCCAGAACGCGGTGCCGCGCCATTTACTGGCGAAACGCCCCAGGTTACCCGCCTCCTGATACCACGTGCCCGCCGAATAGACGCCATCGACTTCGGGGTGCCGCTCGAGGTACGCGATGATGACGTCGTTGCGGTCGCCCGTGAACCCGAGGTTCGGCGCCTCGTTCGCCGGATCGGGCTCGGGCTCCAACGACAGGTCCGGATAGACCTGCTGGAACAAATCCGGCCGCGCGGACCGCAGCCAGTTACGCGCCTTCCGTGGGTACGGTACGGTGCCAGGCACGGCGCCCTCGGTGTACCCCGCCTGCGTGATGCTCATGCCGGGGACCCGAGAGCGTCGCGTGCACTCCTCCTCGGAGTGGGAGGCACGAGCCGTCGCGTAGTCCCACAAGATGGCCTCGCGCTCCCCGCGGATCATCACGACGGGCGTGATCTGCCGCTCCAGGAGCGCCCGGCGGATCGCCTCCAAGATGTGCGGGTTGTCGCACTCTCCAACGACGAGCACCACCGTCTCGCCCGCGGTGGACGTACCGAGGCCTCCGCCGAAGGCCGCAGCCCGGTTGCGCGCAGCCTGCCGAGCATACGGCATGACCTCCTCGACCGACGTGGGCGGGTTGAGCCCTACGGATGGGAAGCGCGGCGCAGGATATTGGCTCTGCTGCTCGAGCTTGCGGGCGAGGCCCGCGGTCACCGCCATGATCAGTACGCAGAGCGCGATCTTCGCGGCCGACAGCCAACTCAATCGAGTCATTGTTACCTCCTCACGTCACGGACATCGAGTTGGGCGACGGGGCGGCCGCGCTCACTCAATAGGCGCTCGTACTCTGCTTCGGTCAGGGACGTCATCCCGACCCACACGTTCGACATCTCGTGCACGCCGGCGCGGCCGAACACGACCCACTGATCGGGATCTGGGTTGAGCGGGTTCTTGTCGGTGTTGTCGAAGACGGACGTGAACAGCAGCATGGTTCCTGCGGGCAGGAGCGGCCTCGCGTGGTCCGCGAACTGGTATCCGATCTGCCAGTTGTGGCGGTAGTTGTTGGTCTTGATGAGCGTCTCCCGGCGGCCATCCGGGAAGATGGCCTCCATCGACATCTCCTTGCCGCGCGCGTGCAGGTGGGGCCGGAAGCTGTAGACCACCGTGGGCTCCTGGAGGACGGTGATGCCCTGGAGCACACGGTACCCTCGCGGCGGAATCACGATGTCGGCGCCACGCGACAACGCTCCCCTCCCTGCGAGCCCGCCGAGGCGGTCGATGTTGAAGAGCCTCTCACCCCCCGTCACGATTTCGGGCACGTACCCCCGAGGATAGAACCACACACCGGCCTCGACGACGTCGTCGAGAACCGGTTCATCCGAGGCGAAGGGCGCGTAGTGGAGGTTCCAGTGGATGCTTGCTTCGCCCGCGGGCACGAGGACCCCCATCCCATCGGGGAAGACCTGGTAAACCTTCCCCGATCCGTAGTCGGCGAGCTGGGCTCCGCGGCTCCCCTCCTGGACCAGATTCGCGTGCCCGTGATGGACGACTCTCCAACCCCCCGGGGTCGACGGCTTGAACTCGTACGCCCGAATGTACCTCGACTCGTCGAGCCCCTCGAAGTGGACCTCTGGCATCCACCACTGGTCCTGGCTCTCCGGGAGCACGTCGTAGGGCGTAGAGCGCACGATGAGGTCCGGGGGACCGAACTCCTCCGCGAGCTGCCAGACATCGCCCGTGGGAAAGCGGGGCGCGGGAGGGAGGTCTGCCGGGTTACCCTCGGGGGCGCCAGCGTCGACCCACGCCACGACCGTGGCGATCTCGTCTTCGGTGAGCGAGACGTCGTTCGCGTACTCCTGGATGCCGATCGTGCGGTCGAGATGCCACGGGGGCATGAGACGGCTCTCCACCTGCGTGCGGATTCGGGTCGCATACCGGCGTGCCGCCTCGTAGTTGAGGAGCGACATAGGCGCCATCCCGCCCGGGCGATGGCAGTCCGCGCAGCTCTCGAAGAAAATGGGCGCGACGTCCACCGCGAACGTCGGGGATGCCTCGCCGGTTCGGCGCTGCTGCGCGGCGGCGTCTCCCTGAGCGAGGGCAGTCAACACCAGGGCGCTCACGCTGACTAAGGCGCGGACCGGCGCCCTCACAATACGTCCATTCGTCATCGCTTCTCCTCTCCTTGTCGGGCGGTGAGCTCCTTAGGACTCCTCCACCGTGACCCGCACCCAAACGTTGGTCCAACAGCACATGAACTCGAGGTCGTCGACTGTGTCGATGGCCTGGATCAAGAGCACGTACTCGCCGGCGCGGCTGAACGTCGCCGTCGTGGTGGCCGTCCCACTCGTCCCCTCCACGGTCGACTCCGAGACAGAGAACGTCACCGCCCCGGCCCCCTGATGATGGAACCACCCGAGCCACGTTCGCCCGCTAGGGTGTTCTGCCGAAACCTCGAGGGGGAGCGGCGTACCCACCTTCGCCCGCAGGGGCCCGACGGTCGCGCCGTTTCGGCCCTGCACGGTGGTCCCTCCGTTGCCGATCCGGAGTCGGGGCGCCACCGCGCCCCTGCCGTCGGAGCGCGGCTCGTCGATCACGTAGGTCGGAAGCACGTGCCCCGGATTCGAAATCGTCTCTCCATGAGCGCGCACTGTCCATCTTATACGCCGCTCACCGAAGTCCGCGGGCACTCGCACAATGAACACGCAGTATTGTCTGCGGTAGCGCGCCTTCGGGTCGGTCCGGTCGAGGCTCTCAGGAGCCGGAGCGAAGTGCGTGGGCTGGAGCCCGTCGAACGCCGCGGGCTCGATGAGGTTGTCGGGCCCGAGAGGCACATCCAGAGCCTCCTCGAGATTCAGGTTCTTGTAGCCGAAGCAAAGGCTCCGGGTGCCGTCCGGGTTGGGGTACCAGCCGTCGAAGATGGGGATGACAGGCTGACCCCTGGCCCGCAGGGAGAACTCATTGAACGGCTGCTCCGCGAGGGGGATCTGCTGGGCGACGCCGGAAGTCGGGAGCACGAGCCAGGCGGAAAGCCCGAGAATGGCTGCACTCAGGCCGCACCACACCCCTGACGGCGTGGCTCTCGCCGTCTTGGAGCCCGCGTCCGCCTGGCGTCGGAAGAGCTTCGTGCTCCCTCCTGGGCAGGGCCGGCCGAAGGCTAGGAGATGTATTGGTTGGCAAGTTACGGGGGAGTCGAATGATCCCGCAAGGCAACGAATGGAGTCCTCTCCCGAGGCCCATTCGGGTACGGTCGCTATCGCGCTGCGGAGGAGCGTGCGGGTCTCGCCGGTCTGGAGATCGAAGACCGCGATCTTTTCCTCGTTCGGATCGCCGATGTGGATAACCTGTCCCATCCGAGCATTGACAGCTTTTCGGGGGCGGCGAGTCGGAGGTGTTGTGCCGACACCGGCGCGCCTCACCTGCGGGCACTGGCTGCGTCAGGCCGAGCGGCATCGCATCGATCCCATCGCGCGAGCCTCCGATGCCGCCGAACGCCCTCCTGAGCGAGCCCAGAGCGTCGCCGCACCCCCTCGTATCTTTGTCACGTTGCGATCACGTGGAATGGGAGGAGGGGGCGAGAATGGAGGACGCACGGCATGAGCGGATGGATCGGGTGCGGGTGCTCTACGCGGAGATCACGGCGGCGACGCACTAGTTCCTGCGCGCGCTCGCAGAGTCGGACCGGCACCGGGACTGGGCCGAAGAGGGGTTCGCGTCGTGCGCCGAGTGGCTCGCCTGGTCGGTGGGCATTACGCGCAATACGGCCACCGAGAAAGTGCGCGCGGCGCACGCGCTCGAATCGCTGCCGCTCATCTCGGAGGCGATGTCCCGGGGCGAGATCTCGTTCAGCAAGGTGCGGGCGCTCACCCGCGTGGCGACGGCGGAGAACGAAGCTGAGCTGCTCGAGTTCGCGCGCGCGGGATCGACGGCGAGTCTGGAGCGGCTGGTGCGAGGGTGGAAGCTCCTCGGCCGCCACGACGAGCAGAAGCTGGAGCGGCTCCGTCATGCGAGCCGGTCGTTTTCCATCTTCCCGAACAACGAGGGGATGTACCTGGCGCGCGGGTTGCTCACGCCCGAGGTCGCAGCAGTCTTGATGCGAGCGGTCGAGGCCGCGAGCGACGCTCTGTTTTCGAAGTCCGCCCAGGACGACGAGCAACCGGAGCCGGAGCAGCGACGCGCGGATGCGATGGGCCTCCTGGGCCGAGCGAGCGTTGGCCGCCGGGTTCGACAAGGATGCGGCACCGGTATCGGGCTCGCGGGCTGAACGGTATCAGGTGGTGCTGCACGTCGAGCCGCCGTCGCTCAGCGCGGACGGCGAGACCGGAATGTCCGAGATGGAGGACGGCACGCGAGTTTCAGCTGAAACTGCTCGGCGGCTCGCGTGTGACGCCGCGGTGGTCGAAGTCGAGAAGGGGCCGGATGGTTCGGTGCTGGACGTCGGAAGACGGACGAGGTCGGTGCCGCCCGCCCTACGTCGTGCCCTCGAAGCGCGCGACCGAGGATGTCGGTTCCCGGGGTGTGGGCTGCGCTTCACAGACGCGCATCACATCGAGCACTGGGCCGACGGCGGGGCGACCTCGCTCAGGAATACCGTGCTGCTCTGCCGCAGACACCACCGGCTCGTGCACGAGGAGGGCTACCGCGTGTTCAGCGACGTGGAAGGGCGCATCGTCTTTTTCACGCCCCGCGGCAAGGCCCTCGCGGACGCGGGCCCGCCGATGCCGGTGGCCAGCGTCGCCGACATGCTCGAACGGAACCGCGAGCGCGGCGTTGCGCCCGACTGGCGGACGGGGCGACCTCGCTACCGGCGCGACGACGACGTGCCGATCGAGGTGGCGAGCGCGGCGCTGACCTCTACCGGCGCCGACGCTGCTTGATCGCCCTCAACACCCAGTCCCACGGATACGGCGCAGCCATCCAGTCGGGCGGTGACTCGAACTCGGTCGACCAGTCGTACTCGGCCTTGTCGATCGCCTCGACGGTCCAGCCGAACGCGTCGAGCAGGAGCTCGACCTCCTCGCGGAGGTAGAGCTTGGTGCGCACCCCCCCGCGGTCGAGCACGCCGTCGCGAATGCCTGCAGGCGTGAGGCCGGACACGTCCGCAGCCGCGCGCGCGGATCGGTCGGACCAGCCGTCGCGCAGGTGGATCTCGACGTGTCGATGCACAGTGAGCAGCGCCGACTCGAGCGACGGCACGACGAGCACGAGTCGCCCACCCGGCCGCACCGTGCGCGAAATCGTAGCGAGGACCTTGGTCCGGAGCGGCGCCGAGGGACTGAGCAGCGCGTTCACGCACACGCCGGCGTCGACGGTCGGCAGCGCGAGTGCGTCGTCCGACAGGTCCACCACGCGACAAGCGACGTTCTCGCGCCTAGCCACCGCCCGCTCCGCCACCGCCAGCAGCTCAGGCGCGAAGTCGTACGCGTCGACGCGGTCTGCCAAGTCGGCCAACAATGGCAGCGCCCGCCCCGTACCACACCCGAAGTCCGCCACCCGGTCGCTCGCACCTACCGACGCGCGAATCGCAGTCTGCACGCGCCCATTCCGTTCCTCGCTCAGCACGTGGCACACGTGCTCGTCGAAGCCGCGGGCGAGCGAGTCCCAGTCCCGCGGATCGTGTCGCTTCACTACATCCCCACGACGCTCGTCGTGTACCAATCGATGATCGGCTCACCCCACTGGTAGGCGACGGCCCCGGCCGCAGCGAGGAAGACGCCGAGCGGAATGAGGCGCTTCGACATCGTCGATACGGGGCCGAACACGAGCAGCGCGAGCACCGACCCGAGGAAGATCGTCAGTGCGACGCCCCAGATCCCGACGAAGGTGCCGACCATCATCATCATCTTCACGTCGCCGCCGCCCATCGCCTGATCCACGCCGGCCTCCTCGAGCCGCCCCGGCGAGATCTTGCAGATGAGCTTCGTGCCGAGGACGCCGACGAGCCAGAGCACGGCGAATCCAACGGCCCCGCCGATGAAAGCATCCAGCCACCCGATGCCGCCCGGCAGGAACGCCAGCGCCACGCCGAGCACCGAGCCCCCCACCGAGAACTCGTCGGGGATGATGTAGAAGCGCGCATCTGAGATGGCGATCCCGAATAGGATGGTGAGGAACACGGTACCGCGCAGCGCCTCGCCGGTCGCGCCGTGCGTCGCGAAGGTGCCCGCCCACATGAGGCCGGTCGCCAGCTCGACGAGCGGGTATTGGATCGACACAGGCGACGAGCACCTCCGGCAGCGCCCGCGCAAGACGATCCAAGAGAGCACGGGAACGTTGTCGAACCAGCGGATCGGCTCCTGACACTTCGGGCAGCGCGAGTCGGGCGTCACCACCGACTCCTCCTTCGGCCACCGGAGCGTGCAGACGTTCAGGAACGATCCGAAGAGCAGGCCAAAGAGCCCCGCGACGACTGGCACGAACCACTCGACCACGGGCGTTCTCCTGAGGGATGACAGCGGGCACGGTCGTGAAGACGAGGTGACGACGCAAGGACGGCGCGCGTTGCGGTGCGCGTTTGGGAAAGCGAACATGGAGGTATGCGTGGGATCTAGCTTCGCCCCGTCACGCTCGTGACCTGTGGGCTCCTAGCGGCATCGTGCCTGGGGAGATATGCGCCCACAGGAGTCCGCGGGGATGGGCTGGCGACGCTGGCGATCAGCCCGGCGCTGATCCCCTCACCCGCAGACGCCACCGCCCTGCCCGTGAACCACATCCGCATGGTCGCTGCGCGCGTGTCGGACGGCACGGTGCTCGGTACGACGACCGTGGACGTCGATCCAGCGGCACCCAACTGGACGCTGTCGCTCGACGTCAGGCTGCCGACGCCCAGCGTGGACGTCACCCTCACCGTCTCGCTGATCAACGTCGGGCTCGGCGGGGTGGAGTCCATTCAGTTCAGCGGCGTCGTGACTCCCCTGACGCTCACCGAGGGCGGGCCGACCGTTCAGCCGCAGGTGCCGATCGTCCGCGGTCCGCCGGCGAACGTCCTCGTGACCGGCGTCACCGTCACGTCGGCGCCCGACACGCTGCTCGAGGGACGCAGCGCGACCCTCGGCGCCACCGCCACGACCACCGGCCCGACGGGCCCCTCCATCTACTGGACCGTACTCGACACGGCCGTGCTGTCCGTCACCGGCCCGACGCTCACCGGCCGCGTTCCGGGCACCGGGCGCGTGGTGGCCTCGGCGGGCGCGCACGTCGATACGGCGACGGTCGTGGTCCGGGCCGCGCCCACACTCATCCAGGTCACTCCGGATACGGCGCGACTCGCCGGCGTCGGCACCCAAGCGACGTATTCGGCTGTGGTAAGGGACGTGAGGGGCGCAACGCTCCCGACCGAGCCCCTCACCTGGCGGACCACCACACCCTCGGTTCTCACTTCCCTCGGCGGAGGCATCTTACAGGCTGCTGGCACCGGCACCGGCACGGTCGAGGCCGTCGCCACTGCCGCCCCCACGGTGGTCGGCCGCGCCTACGCGGTGGTTACGGCAGTGGCCACGCCGAGGGTGAACGTTCGCGTGCTCAAGACCGTCGACCAGCCGCAGCCACTCGTCGGGACCCGCATCCGGTTCACCGTATCCGCCACGAACTTCGGCCCGGGCACAGCGACGAACCTGGCCGTATTCGACACGTTGCGTCGCGCCGCGTTCACGAGCCCCGCGCACAATGTCTCGGTGGGCACGCTCGTCGGAGACTCGCTCTGGCAGATTCCGACCCTCGCCTCCGGCGTGACGCGACGTGGACGACGGGCGTCACCGTGGCAAGTGGTATGGCTGGTCAGTCCGCCTCGAATCTCGCGCTGCTCCGTGCAGTCACGCCGAACGATTCGACGCCCGTCAACGACACCGCGCGCGTCACCCTGAACTTCCCGCTCTCCGCGCGGCCGACGGTGACCATCACGTCGCCGCCCGACAGTTCCGTGTACGATCCGGGAGACCCGGTGACGTTCGTCGGAACCGCTTCGGATCTCGAGGACGGAAGCTTGACGGCCGCCATCGCCTGGCGCTCGAACCTGGATGGAGCTCTCGGCACGGGCGGCTCCGTGACAACGTCGTCGTTGCGGGCCGGGGTGCACACGATCAGCGCGTCGGTCACCGACTCCGACAGCGGGGTCGGGGCCGACACGATACGCGTGACCATCGCGCTGTATACGATGCCGTCGACGCTGAACGTTCCCTACGGCGGCACGGCATCGCTGCCCATCACGCTGTCACAGCCGGCGCCCACGGGAGGCATCACGCTCAACGTGGTGTCGAGCGCGCCGACCATCGCGAACCCGATCTCGTCCACCGTGTTCATTCCACAAGGGGTGCTGTCGGCGAACGCCACTCTCTCCGGTGTGCTGCCGGGCGTCGCAAACATTACGGTGGGTAACGCGCAGTTCGGATCGGCGGTGGTCGTGGCAACCGTGAGGGCCGAGCTGGACATTCTTGGCGGAAACGTATCGTTCGCACAGCCATGCTCGAGCTCGATGACCGTGCAGCTCGAGAGTCAGGGGACGGCGATTGCCGCCCCCACGGGCGGGCTGCCCGTAACCCTCACAGCGGTCAACCCCGGGTGCGTAGCGGTGGCCTCGTCGATCACGATTCCGGCCGGACAGGTGAGCCGTTCGACCCCCTCACCTGGGGCGGCACCACGACGCCGAGTTGCTCGACGTACGTGCGGGCGACGGCCGCCAGCATCGTCTCCGACTCACTGTTCGTGACGGTGACGCCGACGCCTGGCATCTCGCTGTCGGGGGGCACGTTGGGCGCGGCACTCCAAGTGGGCTCGGGCGCGAGCCTCGGCGTGGCCAACCACGGCGGCGTGATGGTCACCGTCACCAGCTCCAACCCCGCGACCCTGCTCGTCGCGCCCGACGCTTCCACGCCCGGGACCGCCTCGATCAGTGTGAACGTGGCCGACGGCAGCGGCTCGGTCCCGTTCCATGTGCAGGGCGTCGAGGGCACGACCGGCTCCTCCACCGTCACCGTCACCGCGCCCGGCTTCAACCAAGCCTCCACGACCTGGAACGTCGTGACCCCAGGCATCATTCTCGCCAGCCTCGTGAGCAGCACCACCACGCTCTCAGCCGACAACCTCTTCTACGCCTACGTCGGCGTCCCGTCGGGCACCACCGTGAGCGTGCAGAACGTACGCGCGGGCGGACCGTCGATCCCCGTCACGTTCGCCATCGACAACCTCGGCATCGGCGTGTTGAAGCAGGGCGCCCTCCAAGACGACACCGTTAGCAACGATCGTGCCGGGTCTCTACTACACACCGACGAGCGTCGCCGCGGGCGGCGTGGCGTTCGACCCCGTCGGCGTCGGCACCGCCACGGTGACGGCCCGCTCGACCGGCCTCGTCGCGCAGCCACTCGCGACCCAGACCGTCACCGTCTCCGCGCCTGGCATCTCGGTCGGACCAGCTACGGTGGGTGCGGGCTTGCAGGCCGGGAACAGCCTCTCGCTCGGCTCGACCAACCACGGCGGCGTGACCGTCACCATCACGAGCTCCGACTCGACCACGTTGCTCGTGTCACCCAGTGCGACCACGCCTGGCACCCGCTCCATCAGCTACGCCTTCAGCGCCGGCCAGAGCGGCGTCTCGTTCTTCGTCCAAGGCGTCGAAGGGGCGACGGGCGCCGCCACACTCACGGTGACGGCAGCCGGGTTCCTCGACGGCACCTCGACTGTGACCGTCGTGCGGCCCGGCTTGATCATCTCGCAACTCGCGACTTCGATCGGCTCGACGGCCGTCAACGATCACTTCTATGCGTACGTGGGCTTGCCGTCAGGCACTACGGTAAGCACACAGAACGTGCGCGCGGGCTCGCCCGGCATCACAGTGACCGCGACCAGCGGTAACGCGAGCGTTGCGCAGATCGCCACCTCGACGGGTGTCGGCTCATCGAGGACCGCCGTCATCGTGCCCGGCCTCTACTACACCCCCGTGTCGCTCGCCACAGGAGGCTTCGAGCTCGATCCGCTCGCTGCCGGTACGACCACCGTGAGCGTCGCAGCACCCGGCATCACCACGCAGCCCCTGGGCACCCAGGTCGTCACCATCACGCCGTAGTCAGTCGCGCCCGTTCTCCCGCGTCAGCGCGTGCAGCAGGATCGCGCCCGCCATGGCCACGTTGAGCGACTCGGCGGGGCCGGGCATGCGGACTGCGACCGTGGCGGCCGCGCTCACGGCGATCTCGGGCCGCACCCCCGCACCTTCGTTGCCGACGACGAGCGCGAAGCCGTGGTCGTGCCGGCGGGCCTCGACGTCTTCCCCGCGCGCGTCGGCGACGAGCATCGGCACGCGCACGGACGACAAGCGGTCGATTGCGTCCGCCGCTGCGGCGCGCACGACCGGAAGCCGGAAGATCATGCCCGCCGACGACCTCACGGTCTTGGGGCTCCACACGTCGACCGTGCCGTCAAGGCAGATCACCGCGTCGAGCCCGAACGCCACGGCCGCGCGCACGAGTGTGCCCGCGTTACCCGGATCCTGAATGCCGTCGAGCACGAGATAGCGCCCCGCCGGCTCGATGCGGCCGAGCGCAGCGCTCGGCTCGGCGCATACCAGAAGCACGCCTTGGTGCGTCTCGGTGTCGGAGAGGCGCGCGAGCTCGCCGTCCTCGACCGTCGCCGCATCGACGGCCGCGAGTCGGCGAGCGAGTGCGCCGCCGCCATCGGTCGCCGCCAGTCGCGCAGACGTGACCGCGAACTGGACCTCGACGCCCGCCTCCAGCGCCTCCGTCACCGCCCGCACACCCTCCACCAGCACCGCCCCCTCGCGCACCCTCGATTTGGGCACGCGCAGCTTCGCGACCAGCCCCGCGCGGCGCTGGCTCAGGCCGGCCACGGCCGCGACCTTTCGAGGTGATGAGCGAGCAGATCCCGATCGCGCTGACGATCGCCGGGAGCGACTCCGGGGGCGGGGCAGGCATCCAGGCGGACCTGAAGACGTTCCAGGCGTTCGGCGTCTACGGCACGAGCGTGATCACAGCGATCACCGCGCAGAACACGCGCGGCGTGACCGCCGTACACCCCGTTCCGCTGGAGCACGTCCGCGCACAGCTCGACGCCGTCGTCTCCGACCTGCGCCCCGCCGCGTTCAAGACCGGTATGCTGGCCACCGCCGAGCTGGTCTCGACCGTCGCCAACGAGATCCGACGTCACGGGCTCCGGCATTACGTCATGGATCCGGTGATGGTCGCGACGAGCGGTGACCGCCTCCTCGACAAGGACGCGGTCGATACCCTGAAGCGGGAGCTCGTCCCGCTCGCCGCGCTGGTCACACCCAACCTGCACGAGGCGGCGATCCTGGCTGACATGCCGGTCACGTCGCTCCCCCACATGCGGGTCGCGGCCGAACGTATCCGCAGCCTGGGAGCCCCCGCCGTCCTGGTGAAGGGAGGGCATCTCGAGCACGAGGCCATCGACCTCCTGCTCGACGAGCAGGGCGAGCGCCTCTGGCGCCGTCATCACATCGACACACCGCACACGCACGGCACGGGGTGCACGCTGTCCGCCGCGATTACGTCGTGCCTGGCGAGCGGCGACACGCTGGCCGACTCCGTCGACCACGCAGTGCGCTACGTGGCCAAGGCGATTGCGCTGGCGCCGGGGCTCGGCCACGGCAGAGGCCCGATCAACCATTTCGTGGTTCCGGACTGAGCCGCGGAAGCACCGCGCGCAGGATCTTGGCGAGCCGCACTCCCGCCTCCCGCCCCACCGCCACCACCTCGGCGTGCGAGAGCGCCCCGCGCCCGAGCCCGGTCGCCTTGTTGGTCACCACGCTGAACGCCAGGCAGCGGATTCCGTGCGCCCGTGCGGCGATCACCTCGGTGACGGTCGACATGCCGACCACGTCCGCGCCGAGCTTGCCGAGCATGCGCACCTCGGCGGCCGTCTCGTAGGACGGACCGAGCACGCCGGCATACACGCCACTCGTCAACCCGATGCCGAGCTCCGCCGCCGACTCGACGGCGAGTAGGCTGAGCTCGGGATCGTACGGCGCGCTCATGTCGGGGAAGCGCTCCTCACCTTGGCGGACGTGACCCACCAGTGGGCTTCGACCCGTGAGGTTGAGGTGATCCTCGAGCAGCACCAAGTCGCCGGGCTCGAGCTTCGCGCACAGCCCGCCCGCGGCGTTGGTGAGCACCAGGGTCTCGACACCCAGCTCCGCCATCACGCGCACGGGCGCGGCCACGACGTCTGCGGAGTGCCCCTCGTACAGGTGGTAGCGCCCGCTCTGGAAGAGCACCTCGGTTCCCGCCAGGCGCCCGGCGACGAACTTGCCCGCGTGACCCGCCACCGTCGCGGCGGGGAAGCCGGGGATCTCCCGGAACACGACCGCGGTCGCCTCGGTGAGCTCGTCGACCATGTCCCCGAGCCCCGACCCCAGCACCACCGCTACGCGCGGGCGGAGCGGCAGAGCCGAGCGCAGATACTTCGCAGCTTCGCTGAGCATCACAGAATCATCGCGGCGATGCACGCGGTCTGGAACGTGGCGATCGAGCCCGCGACCATCGCACGCAGGCCCAGGCGCGAGAGGTCCTGACGGCGGGACGGGGCCATGGCGCCGATCCCGCCGATCTGGATCCCCACGGAGCCGAAGTTGGCGAAGCCGGCGAGCGCATACGTGGCGATGACGATGGAGCGCGGATCGAGATCGTGCACCCCCGCGAGCGTGCCGCCCAGCTGCAGGTAGGCGATGAACTCGTTCAGCACCGTCTTCACGCCGATGAGCGCGCCTATGGCGGGCGCGTCCGCCCAGGGCACGCCCATCAGCCAGGCGAGCGGCGCGAGCAGCCAGCCCAATACGGCCTGCAGCGTCAGCCCCTCGAAGCCGACCAGCCCCGCTGCCCACCCCAGCATCCCGTTGAGCATGTAGGCGAGGGCCACGAACGCCAACAGCATCGCGCCGACGTTGAGCGCCAGGTGGAGTCCCTCGGAGGCGCCCCGCGCCGCGGCGCCGAGCGCGTTGGCGTCGGGCCTGTCGACGTGGATCTCGAGTGTATCCGCCGTCTCGGGTCGCTCGGCTTCCGGCCACATCAGCTTCGACACCACGATCGCCCCGGGCGCCGTCATCACCGACGCCGCCATCAAATGCCCCGCGATGTCGGGGAAGTACCCCGAGAGCATGCCGACGTACGCCGCCATGACGCCGCCGGCCACACCCGCGAACCCCGCCGCCATGACGCACATCAGCTCCGAGGTCGTCATGCGCTCGACGAACGGTCGCACCATGAGGGGCGCCTCCGTTTGACCGAGGAAGATGTTGCCCGCGGCCGACAGCGTTTCCGCACCCGAGGTCTTCATCGTGCGCTGCATCACCCAGGCGATCCCCTTCACGACGGCCTGCATGATGCCGAGATGGTACAGCACCGTCATCAGCGAGGAGAAGAAGATGATCGTCGGGAGCACGTTGAACGCGAAGAACGCGCCCGTGTTCGCCACCTGCCCGGCCGCGGGAGCGAAGCCCCCCTGCCCCGCGCTCCCCACCCCCACGGGCACGTTGTCGAAAACCAGGTTGCCGAAGAGGAAGCGCGCACCGTCCACCGTATAGCCGAGCAGCGCGAGAATGACTGTGTTGGCCGCATCAAAGACGCCGGCGCCCACGGGTGTCTTGAGGATGAAGAGCGCGAACAGGATCTGGAGCCCGAGCCCCCACGCCACCACCCGCCACGCGATGCGCGACCGGTCGACGGAGAGGAGCCACGCGAGCGCCGTGAGCACGACGAGCCCCACGAGCGAGCGTGCGCGGTCGGCGAGCGGCGTATCGAGGCCGCCTCGGGGGACGGCGACCGCGACAGGCGCGGCGGCCTGGAGCGAGGCGTCGACCGTCGCGGCTTCTAGCGTCGCGGCTTCGAGCGTCGCGGCTTCGAGCGATGCGGCGTCGACCGTCGCGGCTTCTAGCGTCGCGGCTTCGAGCGTCGCGGCTTCGAGCGATGCGGCGTCGACCGTCGCCGCGTCTGCGCGCGAGGCCGACGCCCACGCACCGGCCGCCAGGAGCAGCGCCGCGGTGCCCCACAGCCCCAGCAGAGCGAATCGCCTCACCACCACCCCCGATGCGCGATCTCACTCGGCGCAAGCCGAATCTTGCTCCGCTTCGCGTGGACCAGCTTCGGGTTGCGGAAGACGAGGATGAGCGCGAGCCCCGCGACGAATCCGCCGACGTGGGCGGCGTACGCCACCCCACCGCCCTCGGTGGGCGTGAGCACGGACGAGCCGATCTGGATTGCGATCCAGTAGCACAGCATCACCCACGCGGGCAACGGAATCACGCGAATGAAGATCACGAAGAAGAAGAGCGTGTGCACGACCGCACGTGGGTAGAGCAGCAGATACGCCCCCATGATCGCGCTGATCGCGCCCGAAGCACCCACCATCGGGATGGCCGAGCCCGGCGCGGTGAGCACGTGCGCGAGCGCCGCGACGAGGCCCGTGAGCACGTAGAAGAGCAGGAAGCGGAGGTGCCCCATGGAGTCCTCGACGTTGTTCCCGAAGATCCAGAGGAACCACATGTTGCCGATCAGGTGCATCCAGCTCCCGTGCAAGAACATGGAGCTGAAGAGCGCCTGCCACGTGAGCCCGCCGAGTCTGCACGGGCCGTCGGGGCCAGCGCCCGCCGCGAGACGCCCCGTCACCTCCGCGGGGATCGCACCGAGCGTACAGATCGAGCTACCGAGCGCCTCCTCGGACATCCCCGCCCCCTGCACGGACCACCAGACCCACACGCATGCCGCCATGAGCAGCAGCGTGATGAGCGGGAAGATCTCCGTCGGGTTGTCGTCGTGGAGAGGAAACATGCGGAGTCAGCGACGGCCCTCCCCGAGGGACCTGCCATAGCGGCAGCGAAGCGCGCGAAAACCCGTCGAAACGGCGGAGTTTCGCCTTCGTACGTGGGCACATCGATTGCACTTCGCGTGCCCGAACGCAATGGAGTCCAACAACTCACGCGGTACGCTCCGGCACAGGAACGGGAGACCATGGGCAAAGTCATCGGGATCGACCTCGGCACCACCAACTCGGTCGTCGCGGTCATGGAGGGCGGCGAGCCCGTCGTGATCCCCAACTCGGAAGGCGGCAGGACGACTCCCTCGGTCGTCGCCTTCACCAAGGACGGCGAGCGTCTCGTGGGTCAGGTCGCGCGGCGCCAGTCGATCACGAACCCGGAGAACACCGTGTTCTCCATCAAGCGGTTCATGGGCCGGAAGCACACCGAAGTCCTCGAAGAGGAGAAGCTCGTCCCGTACGACGTCGACCACGACGCCAGCGGACGCGTGCACGTGAAGATCCCGAATGCGGACAAGACGTTCAGCCCGCCCGAGATCAGCGCGATGATCCTCCAGAAGATGCGCCAAACCGCCGAGGACTACCTGGGCACGAAGGTGAGCCAGGCCGTCATCACGGTGCCCGCGTACTTCAACGACGCGCAGCGCCAGGCCACCAAGGACGCCGGCAAGATCGCCGGCCTCGAGGTGCTCCGTATCATCAACGAGCCGACCGCGGCGGCGCTCGCCTACGGCCTCGACAAGAAGAAGGACGAGAAGATCGCCGTCTTCGACCTGGGCGGCGGCACGTACGACATATCCGTGCTCGAGCTCGGCGACGGCGTCTTCGAGGTGAAGTCCACGAACGGCGACACGCACCTGGGCGGTGACGACTTCGACCAGCGCATCATCAACTGGCTCGTGACCGAGTTCAAGAAAGATCAGGGGATCGACCTCTCCAAGGATTCGATGGCGCTCCAGCGGCTCAAGGAAGCCGCCGAGAAGGCGAAGATGGAGCTGTCGACCACGATGACCTCGGACATCAACCTGCCGTTCATCACGGCGACGCAGGAAGGTCCGAAGCACCTGAACTACAGCCTCACGCGCGCCAAGTTCGAGCAGCTCGTCGACGACTTGATCAACCGCACCATCCCGCCGATGGAGAAGGCGATCAAGGACGCGGGGCTGAAGGTCGAGAACATCGACGAAGTGATCCTCGTCGGCGGCTCGACCCGTATCCCGAAGATCCAGGAGATCGTCAAGAAGTTCTTCGGCAAGGAGCCTCACAAGGGCGTGAACGTCGACGAGGTCGTCGCGGTGGGCGCGGCGATCCAGGGCGGCGTGCTCGCGGGTGACGTGAAGGACGTCCTGCTCCTCGACGTGACGCCGCTCTCGCTCGGCATCGAGACGCTCGGCGGCGTGATGACCACGCTCATCGAGCGCAACACCACGATCCCGACCAAGAAGGCCGAGGTGTTCTCCACCGCCGAGGACAGCCAGACCACCGTCGAGATCCACGTGTTGCAGGGTGAGCGCAAGATGGCGGTCGACAACAAGACCATCGGCAAGTTCCAGCTCACCGGCATTCCGCCGGCACCGCGCGGCATGCCGCAGGTCGAGGTCACGTTCGACATCGACGCGAACGGCATCCTGCACGTGTCGGCCAAGGACCGCACCACGGGCAAGGAGCAGAAGATCCGCATCGAGGCGTCCAGCGGCCTCTCCGACAAGGAGATCGACCGTATGGTGAAGGACGCCGAGGAGCACGCCTCGGAGGACGAGGAGCGCAGGGAGAAGGTCGAGGCCAGGAACCGCCTCGACACGCTCATCTACCAGGTCGAGAAGGACACCGGGGAGTGGGGCGACAAGGTCTCGTCGGGCACGAAGGAGCGCCTGACGGCCGCGGTAGACAGCGCCAAGGCCGCGCTCAAGGGCGACGACCTGGCCACCCTCACCTCGGCGCGCGACGCGCTCATGCAGGCCTTCAGCGCCGCCGGCCAGGAGATGTATCAGTCTCAGGCGGCCGAGGCGGGTAAATCGGGCGCGTCGGCGGAGGGTGGGGAGCCCGAGCAGCCCGCGGACGGGGGCGGCGCCAAGGCGGACGAGGACGTGGTCGAGGCCGACTACGAGATCGTGGACGAGAACAAGTAGCGAGTACCACTTTGGGCAACGCGCCGACCCGGTCGGCGCGTCTATGAGAATGGACTGGAGAGGGTCGGACCCGGGTCCGGCCCGCTCGTGTAGATAGGTGGCACTTCAAGGGAGGTAGCGAACGATGTACGATCCGCTGAAGGCGAAAGCCAAGGTGATCTTCTATAGCGCGCTCGCGTTCGTGTTCGGCGTCGGCCTGGCGAGCGGGCTCGGCTGGACGAGCCCGACCCACGCGATGCCGAGCGTGACGGAGGCACCTCAGGTTTCCCCCGAGGCCGTGCAGCCGGCGTTGGACCTCAGTGCGGCGTTCACCAATCTCGCGGAAGCCGTCACGCCCGCCGTGGTGCGCATCGAGAGCCGCAGGCCCGGGGTCGTGCGGCCGACTGCACAGGTGCCCGAGGCGTTCCGGCGCTTCTTCGACCAGCCTCCCGACGGCGGGGAGCCCGCACCGCAAATGGCCTCGGGAAGTGGGTTCGTCGTGAGCGACGACGGCTACATCCTCACTAACAACCACGTTGTCGAGGGCGCCACCGAGGTGACGGTCTACTTCCCCGACCGCCGCTACCTCTCGGCCAAAATCATCGGCGCGGACCCGTTCACGGACGTGGCGGTGATCAAGGTCGACGCGTCGGAGCGCCTGCCACACATGGCCTTCGGGAACTCGGACGACCTCAAGGTCGGCGAGTGGATCCTGGCCATCGGCAATCCGGGCTTCGGCGGCTCGACGCAGCTCGACTTCACCGTGACCGCGGGCATCATCAGCGCGCGCGGGCGCGGTCTGGGGCTCCTGCGGGACGACCTGCGGGATGACCAGCGCTTCGTCGAGGGAGCGTCGGGCTACACCATCGAGGACTTCATCCAGACCGACGCGGTCATCAATCCGGGTAACTCCGGCGGGCCGATGGTGAACCTCCGCGGCCAGGTGGTCGGCATCAACTCGGCGATCGCTTCGTCGACGGGCGCCTACCAGGGGTACGGCTTCGCCATCCCGATCAACCTCGCGCGCCGCGTCATGGATGACCTCGTCGAGTTCGGTTACGTCCAACGGCCCAGGATCGGAGTCACCATCGAGGCAGTCACGGCCGAGGACGCCGAGGTCTATGGACTCCCCTCGGTCTCGGGAGTGCTCGTACAGACCGTACAGGACGACACGCCCGCAGCCGGGGTGCTCCGCTCCGAGGACGTGATCGTTGCGATCGATGGTCAACCGGTCGGCTACGTGGCCGAGCTGCAGGCCAAGATCGCGGACCACCGCCCCGGTGAGACGGTGACCGTGACCATCTTCAGGGATCGACGCCGGCAGGACGTGCGGGTGCGGCTCGCGGAGGCGCCCATCAACAACCGGCCGGTCGTCACGGCCGAGCGGGAGGCCCTCGCCGTCGACCGGCTCGGCATCAACGTCGAGGAGCTCGACGCCGAGCTCGCTGAGCAGTTGGGGTATTCGAGGCCCGGTGGCATGGTGCTGCGGGAGGTCGCTCCCGGCAGCGCCGCGGCGCGCCGCAACGTCGGTGGGTTCGTCGGCAGTCGGATCGTCCGGATCAACGACACGGCGATCTCCACGCGAGACGACATGGAGAGGGCCCTCGACGCCGTGGCCCCGGGTGAGATCGTTTCCCTGCACTTCCAGGACAACGAAGGCTCCCAGCGGGTGGTCAACGTGCGGATGCCGTAGGCGCCAGGAGTCGCTCGGCCGACAGGCCGAAGGGCGTGGGGGCCAAGGCCCTCACGCCCTTTGCTTTGCAGAGTCAGTCCAAGATTGAACGGTTCTCCGGGACTTGTTTATCTTCCGGGCAGGCGCGCGAGAGTGGCGGAATTGGTAGACGCGCGGGACTTAGGATCCCGTGGCCATGCGCCGTGGGGGTTCGAGTCCCCCCTTTCGCATACCGAGTTCCCTGTACCGCCGGTCGCGCGACACATGACAATAGACGCAACACGCTTGCAGGTCTCCGTCCAAGAGCAGGAACGCTGGCGCCGCAGGATGAGCGTCACGATTCCCGCCGCGGTCGTTCGCGAGGAGGAGCAGCGAACGGCCAAGCACTTCGCCTCCCAAGCCCGTCTGAAGGGCTTCCGCAAGGGCCGCGTCCCGACCCGCGTCATCGAGTCCCGCTTCGGCGGCGCCCTGCGCAAAGAGGCGCTCGACAAGCTCATCCAGGAAGCGTACCGGCAAGCCATCGCCAGCGAGCGCCTCCAGCCGATCAGCGAAGGTCAGATCGAGGACGTGCACTACGAGCCCGAGCAGGACCTGAAGTTCGAGGTCGCGTTCGACGTGCAGCCCGTGATCGAGCTGGCCCGGCTCGGCGGCTTCTCTGTGAAGCGCCCCCCTGCCGAAGTGAACGAGGAGCACGTCACGCAGGTGCTCGAGCGCATTCGCGAGCAGAACGGCGCGTGGCGACTCGCCGATGCAGGCAAGCCTGTCGACGGCGACTACGTCTCGGTGAAGATCCTACGGTTGGACGGCAAGGGCGCCGAGCCCCGCGACTACGACTTCGTGCTCGGCAAGGGCGACGCGATTCCGGACATCGAGGCTGCGATCAAAACGCTCGAGGTCGGCGGCGGCGGTCCCGCCGAAGCCGAATTCGACGTCTGCTTCCCCGAGGACCTCCCGGACGAGTCGCGCCGCGGCACGAGCGAGCGGATACGCCTCACGCTGGTCAGCCGCCGCACGCTCGACCTGCCTCCGATGGACGACAGCCTCGCTCGTCAGGTGGGCGAGTTCGAGACGCTCGCCGAGCTCACCGCGAAGGTCCGCGAAGACCTCGAGAAAGAAGCGGGGCACCGTGCGGACTCCGTCGTGCGCACGCAGCTGCTCGAGTTCGTCGTCGAGGCCAACCCGTTCGAGGTACCAGCGTCGATGGTGGATCGCTACCTCGACACCATCTTGGGGGAGCCCAAGGACGTGCCGGCGGACAAGCTCGCGGAGGCACGCGGCCAGATCCGTCCGGAAGCCGAACGCGCCGTGAAGCGCATCCTCGCGCTCGACCGGATCGCGGACGCCAGGGGCCTGGCAGCCACCGAGGACGAGATCGACAAGCGCGTCGAGGAGATCGCCACGGCGAACTCCACCACGCCGGCCAAGGTCTACGCCAGCCTGCAGAAGGCGGGGCGCATCGACACGATCGAGCGCGAGCTCACCGAGAAGAAGGTGTTCGACTTCCTCAAGGCGCAGTCGGAGATCACATGACGCTGTACCCACCGTACGTCATCGAGCGGACGAGCCGGGGCGAACGCAGCTACGACATCTTCAGTCGGCTGCTGATGGACCGGATCATCTTCCTGGGGAGCGGCATCGACGACAACGTCGCCAACATCGTGGTCGCTCAGCTGCTCTTCCTCGACGCCGAGGATCCCGAGCGCGACATCTTCATGTACATCAACTCGCCGGGCGGGAGCGTCTACGCCGGCCTGGCGATCTACGACACCATGCAGCACCTGCGCGCGCCGGTGGCCACGTTCTGCGTGGGCATGGCGCTGTCGATGGGCGCGGTGCTCCTCACCGCGGGCGCGAAGGGCAAGCGCAACTCGCTGCCCAACTCGCGCATCATGCTGCACCAGCCGTCGGGTGGATCACAGGGGACCGCGGCCGACATCGAGATCGCGGCCAAAGAGATCCTGCACATCCGCGAGCGGCTGAACGGAATCATCGCCAAGCACACCGGCCAGAGCGTCGAGCGCATCGCGGACGACGTCGACCGCGACCGCTTCATGAGCCCGGCGGAAGCCGTGGAGTACGGGCTCATCGACCGCGTGCTCGAGGGACCGGTACAGACGGGGAGCGCCAGGCCGGCCGACAGCGACATCCGGGAGAAGAGGTCATGACGAGTGACAAGCACCTCCGGTGCAGCTTCTGCGGGAAGTCCAAAGAGAGCGTCAAGAAGTTCATCTCGGGACCGAACGTCTACATCTGCAACGAGTGCATCTCACTCTGTAACGAGATCCTGGCGGAAGAAGAAGAAGAGAGGGAAGCCCAAGAACAGACCTCACCCAGCCCCACTCCCGAGGAGATCAAGGCGGTCCTCGACCAGTACGTGATCGGCCAGGAGCTGGCGAAGAAGGCGCTCTCGGTGGCGGTCTACAACCACTACAAGCGCATCGGCCACCAGGGCGTGCTCGACGAAGTCGAGATCGACAAGGCCAACATCCTGCTGATCGGGCCGACCGGGGTCGGCAAGACGCTGTTGGCCCAGACGCTCGCCCGCACGCTCAACGTCCCCTTCACCATCGCGGACGCGACCACGCTCACCGAAGCTGGGTACGTGGGCGAGGACGTCGAGAACATCCTGGTGCGCCTGCTCCAGGCCGCCGACTTCAACGTCGGTGAGTGCGAGCGCGGCATCGTCTATATCGACGAGATCGACAAGATCGCGCGCAAGTCCGAGAACCCTTCCATCACCAGAGACGTCTCGGGCGAAGGCGTGCAGCAGGCGCTCCTCAAGATCCTCGAGGGGACCATTGCAAGCGTACCTCCTCAAGGGGGCCGGAAGCACCCGCAGCAAGAGTACATCCAGATCAACACCCGCAACATCCTCTTCATCTGCGGGGGCGCGTTCGACGGACTCGAGCAGATCGTGGAGGGGCGGATCGGCAAACGGCGCATCGGCTTCGCCGGAGCCGACGTCCCGGCGACGGACGGCGACGTGCTTCGGTTCGTGCAGCCCGAGGACCTACAGCGCTACGGCATGATTCCGGAGATCGTGGGACGGCTCCCCGTGAGCGTGTCGCTCGAGAGCCTGGACGAGGACGCGCTCGTGCGCATCCTGCAGGAGCCCAAGAACGCGTTGGTGAAGCAGTACGACAAAATGTTCGAGCTGGAGGGCATCGGGCTCACGTTCGAGCCAGCAGCCATCCGCGCCATCGCCAAGGGCGCGCTCGACCGCGGCACGGGCGCGCGGGGCCTGCGGGCGATCATCGAGACGGTGATGCGCGACGTCATGTTCGAGATCCCGTCGCGCCGGGACGTCCGCGAGGTCGTAGTCACGGAGGAGTCGATCGCGCACGGCGTGCCGCCGCTGCTGGTCCTCAACCCGACGGAGCGGAAGCGGGAGGCGTAGCACGCTCTGTCGCTCAGGCGACAGTTCTATGTCGAAACGTCGGCCTAGGGCCTAGGTCCCTGTCCTCCAAGTCGTTTGCGGCGTACGATTCTTCATGCCGCTCCTGATTCGCGCCGAAGACCAGGTCGACGTACCCGAGCGACTCCCCGTCGTCGCGCTCCGCGACCTGGTGTTCTGCCCCTATGTCGTCCTCCCCATCCTGATCGGACGGCGCCGCTCCGTCGCCGCGCTCGAGGAGGCACGCGAGACAGACAACCTCGTCGTGCTCGTCGCCCAGAAGGACCCGGGCGTCGACGACCCGGGACCCAACGAGATCTTCCGCGTGGGGACGGTCGCGCGCCTGGTGCAGGTGTCAGCGCTCCCCGACGGGACCTCGCGCGTGGTGCTCGAGGGGCTCGGGCGGGCGCGCATCAAGCGGCTGACGACCACCACCGAGGCGCTGCGCGCGACGGTGGAGCCGTTCGTGGACCGCGAGGCCGAGCCGGAGGGCGACCCGCCCGACCGCGTCGCCTCGCTCGCCCGCTCGATCGTGAGTCTCTACGGCGAGTACGCCCGCCTGCACGAGCGCATCCCCGAGGAGCTCGCGAGCACGCTCTCCGCGGAGGGCGACCGGGTGCGGCTCGCCCACCTCGTCTCGGGCCACATCATCCTGCCCTCGGTCGAGAAACAGGAGATCCTGGAGTCGGTGGAGCTCGACCGCCATCTCGACCTGCTGCGCGAGATCCTGGTGCGGGAGCTCGAGATCCTGCGCATCGAGCGGAAGCTCGACCGGCAGATCCAGCTGCAGCTCGGCGGCCCACAGCCCTTCGACTTCGCACCGGGGCTGAAGGCCATCCACCGCGAGCCGGCGAAGGAGGAGCCGGACGAGTGGGCGGAGATCGCGGAGACGATCACGAACGCCGACCTGCCGCCGCACGCGCGCAGCCGCGCCGACAAGGAGCTCGGGCGCCTGCGCAAGCTCAACCCAGTGGCACCGGAGGCGGCGGTGATCCGGACGCACCTCGACTGGATCGTGTCGCTCCCGTGGGCCGCGCGCTCCAAGGACAGCATCGACGTGCGGCGCGCCGCCGGGGTGCTCGAGGCCGCGCACTTCGGCCTCGGCGAGGTGAAGGAGCGCATTCTCGACCACGTGGCCGTGCTCTCGCTGGTGCGGGAGATGCGCGGCCCGATCCTGTGCCTCGTTGGTCCGCCGGGCGTGGGCAAGACGTCGCTGGGGCGCAGCATCGCGGACGCCCTCAGCCGGGAGTTCGTGCGCGTCAGCCTCGGCGGGGTGCGCGACGAGGCCGAGATCCGCGGCCACCGCCGTACCTACGTGGGCGCGCTGCCGGGCCGCGTGATCCAGGGCATGCGCCGGAGCGGCACCCGGAACCCGGTCTTCCTGCTCGACGAGGTGGACAAGCTCGCGCGCGACTTCCACGGCGATCCCGGCGCCGCGCTGCTCGAGGTGCTCGACCCCGAGCAGAACCGCACGTTCACGGATCACTATCTAGAGCTCGAGTTCGACCTCTCCGACGTGCTCTTCATCGCCACGGCCAACACGCTCCAGGACGTGCCCGAACCGCTGCGCGACCGCATGGAGGTCATCCGGCTCCCTGGGTATCTCGACACCGAGAAGCGCGAGATCGCGACCAAGTTCCTGTGGCCGCGGCAGACCGAACGACACGGGCTGGAGGCGCGCCCGGACCTGACCGCGGAGGCGGTCCACGTCATGATCGAGCGCTACACCCGCGAGGCGGGGGTACGCGAGCTCGAGCGCCGGCTGTCGCGGATCGCGCGCAAGCTGGCGCGTGCGGTGGCCGACGGGAAAGAAGTCCCGACGTCGATTCGCGCCGAGGACCTGAAGGAGCTGCTCGGCCCCCCACCCTACCAGCCCTCCGACCGCGACCAGGAAGGGGAGCGCGTGGGCATCGCCAACGGGCTCGCTTGGACGGCCGCGGGCGGCGAGGTCATGGACGTCGAGGTCGCGATCGTGCCGGGTGGGGGCAACCTGCGGCTCACCGGTACGCTCGGCGACGTGATGAAGGAGTCCGCGCAGGCGGCGGTCACCTATGCGCGCTCACGCGCCCAGGTTTTCGGGCTCGACCCGCTCTTCCACGAGAAGGTCGACGTGCACATCCACATCCCCGAGGGGGCCACGCCGAAAGACGGGCCCTCCGCGGGCATCACCATCGCCGTCGCGCTCATTTCGGCGCTCACCGACACGCCCACGCGCCCCGACGTGGCCATGACCGGAGAGATCACGCTGCGCGGACGGGTGCTGGGAGTGGGCGGTGTCAAGGAGAAGGCAGTCGCCGCGCTGCGCAGCGGCATGGGCAAGGTCGTGCTGCCTGCGTCGAACTCGAGCGACATCGAGCTCCTGCCGGACGAGGTCAAGGAGAAAGTCGAGTTCGAGCTGGTGCGGACCATGGACGAGGTCATGGACGCGGTGCTCGCCCGGAGTCCGTACCGCTCGCGCCGGAGTCCGACCGAGAGCTCCGTCGAGGTGCCGGTCTCGCACGCATGAAGATCGGCAAGGTGGAGTATGCGGGTACCGTCGCGACGCCGGGCGGTACTCCGCCGGGGCGCTTGCCCCAGATCGCGTTCTCCGGCCGCTCCAACGTTGGCAAGTCGTCGCTGATCAACGCGCTCCTGCAGCGCACCCGCAGCAAGATCGCGCGCGTGTCGAGCACGCCCGGGAAGACGCAGGCGCTCAACTTCTACAGCGTCAACGACGAGTTCTTCCTGGTCGACCTCCCCGGCTACGGCTATGCGCGCGTGCCGGAGGCGAATCGACAGGCATGGGCCGAGATGATCGAGTGGTACCTCGGGCCCTCCGGTCTGGTGAGCGGCGTGGTCCACCTCGTCGACTCCCGGCACGCGCCGACCAAGCACGACCTCTGGATGGTCTCGTATCTCGCCGAGCTCGGCGTACCGACCGTGGTGGTGCTCACCAAGGTCGACAAGCTCAAGAAGCTGGAGCGCGAGCAGTCGTGGTCGAGAGCCCTCGCGGCATTGCACGTCGACGAGTCGCAGCTGATCCCCTTCTCCGCCAAGACGGGCGAGGGGCGCGAGGCGCTCCTGGACGCACTCTCGGACCTCCTGCGCGCCAGGGCCGACGCGGCGTGACCCGGCGGCTCGTCGGCCTCGCCACAGCGGCGGCGACGTCGCTCGCCGTCGGCGGCGGCGCGACGGCGTGCACGATCGCCCCCGGGCCCGAAGGAGCCGCGCCGGTCGGGATGGGCGCCGCGCCGTCGGGGTTCGGGACGCTCCGCCAGGAGGACGTCTCGATCGGCCTCACCAGCGGCGACCTACGCGTGCTCGTCACGCCTCTGCAGCGCTCCATCACCCACGTGACGGCGCCCGACACGGAGCGCAGGCTGAACGCGCTGGTGGAGGCGCACGCGGCCCCCGGGCGCGGGGACGGGTCGGGGCTCTTCCTCGTCACGCTCTACTCGGATCGCCCGGACGTGGCGTTCGTCCCCGAGGACGTGCAGCTCATCTCCCAGGGCTTCCGGCTGCGCGCGTCCGCCATCGCCCCGCTCACGCCGACGTGGGGCGGGCGCCGGGTCGCGCAGCGGGAGCAGGAGATGGCCGTGTACGACTTCGGAAGCGGGGTCGACCTGGAGCGCGGCGAGTTGGTGTTGGTCTACGGGCTCGTGCAGGCCGCACAGTGGACCACGATCCTGCCGCGCATCCAAGCGGAGCGCGCTCGTGTGCGGACGCGGGCCGGACTCGGTCAGGCCTCCAGCCCGTAACGAGCGATCTTGCGGTAGAGCGTTCGCTCGCCGATGCCGAGCAGCTCGGCTGCCCTGCGCCGGTTTCCCCGCACCTCGGAGAGCGCCGCCTGGATCGCCTGACGCTCCATGTCCTCGATGGTCATGCCGGGACGGAAGACGACGACGCCCGCGAGCTCGCGCGGCCCCGCGGAGAGAGACGTGGAGGGCTCCACCGCCACCTCACGCGAGAAGGCCGGCACCTCGATCGCCCCGTCCGGGAGCCCCTCATTGGTGACGCGACCAACCACCGCCCCTGACGCAAGCTGCACGGGAGTACCCCGGCGGTACGCCTCGAACTCGCGGCGCAGGTCGTCCATGTCGACGCGTAGCTCGACCAGCGTGCGGAATACGAACTCGAGCTCCGGGCGGAGCGCAGGAGACTTGCCGTCGGTTGCGCCGCGCAGAATGGGTACGGGGAGCAGCGACGAACCACGCCCACGCCGCACGTCGTCCGGGATGTCCTCGGGGCGGATGACCCGCCCCGGAGCCAGCACGACCATGGACTCGACGAGGTTGCGCAGCTCGCGGATGTTGCCAGGCCAGTCGTAGGCGACCAAGCTCTGCATCGCTTCGGGCGAGATCCCCGGGAAGACGCGGTCGTGCCGCTGGGACACGTCGCGCACGAAAGCGTCGACCAAGAGCGGGATGTCTTCCCGGCGCTCGCGCAGCGGCGGCAGCTCGATGGAGAGGACGTTGAGCCGGAAGTAGAGGTCGCGGCGGAACTCCCCGATCGCGACCAGCTGGCGAAGGTCCTGGTTGGTCGCCGCGATGATGCGCACGTTCACCTTGATCGCGCGCTCGCCGCCCACCCGGTGGAACTCGCGCTGCTCGAGCACGCGCAGGAGCTTGGTTTGCGTGGCGAGCGGCATCTCGCCGATCTCGTCCAGGAAGATCGTGCCGCCATCGGCGAGCTCGAACAGGCCGCGCCGCGAATCGATCGCCCCCGTGAAGGCGCCTTTCTCGTGCCCGAAGAGCTCGGATTCGAGCAGCGTCTCGGAGAGCGCGGCCACGTTCACGGCGATGAAGGGCTCGTGCCGGCGCGGGGAGAGCGCGTGGATGCCCCGCGCGACCAGCTCTTTGCCAGTGCCCGATTCGCCGGTGACGAGCACTGTCGATACGACCGGAGCGATCTGCACGACGCGCTCGAGGACCTGCTGAATCGCGTCAGTCTCGCCGATGATCCCGGTGAACTCGCGCAGCTTCCGTCGCTCGACGATGCGCCTTCCCACGAGCACGATGTCGGCGACCGCCGCCGAGCTGCCGAACACTTCGTCGAACCCGGGCCGCAAGGCAGGCGGCAGCTCTCCACCCCCCGTGATCGCGATCACGGGAATGTGGAGGACTTCGCGTGCCTGCCGCGCGAGCTCGTTCTCGCTTCCCCGCCCCACGCCCGTGAGCACGAGGAGCGCGGCGCGGCCCGCCGCGGTGAGCCGCTCCTCGGGAGTGACCAGGTCGGTGTCGTAGCCGGCCTGCTCGAACGCCGCGCGAATGGCGCCGGCCTTGGGCAGGTCGTGCGTCGAGATGAGCACCCGCTCGGAGGTCTTCACGTCGTCCCTCCCGGCGGCGTGTGCGGCGCCGCGCCCCCGCCGAGGAGCGCCACCGCGTGCACGACCAAGGGCTCGAGGACCGTGAGACCGTCCTGCACGCCGTCGGGGCTTCCAGGCAGGTTGACGATCAGCGTGCGGCCACGCGACCCGGCGAGCCCGCGTGACAGCACCGAGTACGGGGTCGCGGCCAGGCCCCTCCGGCGTATCTCCTCCGCCAAACCGGGTGCCTCGCGCTCGAGTACCGCACGCGTGGCTTCGGGCGTGACGTCGCGCGGGGTGAGCCCGGTGCCACCCGTCGTGAGGATGAGGTCGACCTCCAGCTGGTCGGACCATTCGAGGAGGAGCGGCACCACGCTGGCGGTCTCGTCGGGCACGATCGCCTGCGCAGCCACCTCATGGCCGCGCGCGGTGCACCAAGCGCCGATGCGCGCGCCGCTCTCGTCTCGGCGCTCGCCGCGCGCGCAGCCGTCGCTCACGGTGAGAATCGCGACCCGCATGGCTAGCGCCTGATCGAGCCTTCGGTGTAGAAAGGCGGGCGCGTCACCACCGCGTCGAGGGCACGGCCGCGAGCGTCCACCTGCAGCTGGGTGCCGGGGGCGCCCAGCTTCGTGGGGACGTACCCCATCGCGATGCCGATTCCGAGCGAGGGGCTGAGCGTGCCGCTGGTCACGACGCCGACGCTATCTCCCGCCGAGAGGATCGGATAGCCGTGCCGGGGAAACCCCCGTTCGCCCAGAGTGAGTCCCACCAGCCGGCGCCGCATGCCCTGCTTCTTCTGCGCCACCAGCGCGTCCCGGCCCACGAAGTCACCCTTGTCGAGCTTGGTGATCCAGGCCAGGCCGGCCTCGAGGGGCGTGTGGTCCGCGTCCAGCTCGTTGCCGTAGAGCGCGTATCCCATCTCCAAGCGGAGCGAGTCGCGCGCGCCGAGTCCGGTGGGGATCAGGCCTGCACCCTGCCCCGCCTCGAGCAGCGCACGCCACACCTTCACGGCGGCGTCAGCGTTCAGGTAGATCTCAAATCCGTCTTCGCCCGTGTACCCCGTCCCGGAGATCGTAGCTGGCACGCCCGCGACGGTTCCCACCGTGAAGCGGTAGTAGGTGACGTCGTCGAGCGCGATGTCGACGAGGGGGCGCAGAATCTCACGCGCGGCGGGTCCTTGGAGCGCCAGCAGCGCGGTGGCGTCCGACACGTCCTCGATGTCGACGTCCAAGCTGCCGACGTGCGAGCTCACCCAACTCCAGTCCTTCTCCAGGTTGGAGGCGTTGACCACCAGCATGTAGTGGTCGGCGTAGCGATAGACGAGCAGGTCGTCCACGATCCCGCCCGTGTCGAGGCACATGGCCGAGTACTGCGCCTGCCCGACCGCGATCGTCGAGGCGTCGTTGATCGTGACGCGCTGCACCAGGTCGAGCGCGTGCGGGCCTCGCACGACGAACTCGCCCATGTGCGACACGTCGAAGAGGCCCGCCGTCTCGCGCACGGCGCGGTGCTCCGCCGTGATGCCGGAGGGATATTGCACCGGCATCTCGAAGCCCGCGAAGGGGACGATCTTGCCGCTCAAGCGCTCGTGCTCTGCGTACAGCGGCGTGCGCTTCAATGGGGCGCCGCTCATTCCATCAACTCGAGCAGGATCGCCTTCTGCGCGTGCAGGCGGTTCTCTGCCTCGTCGAAGATACGCGACTGCGGTCCGTCGATCACGGACGCCGAGACCTCTTCGCCGCGGTGCGCCGGCAGACAGTGCAGGAAGATCGCGCGCTCGTCGGCGAGCGCCATGAGCGCGTCGTCCACCACGAAGCCGGTGAACGCCTTGGCGCGCACCGCCATCTCGTCTTCTTGGCCCATGGATGCCCACACGTCGGTGGTGACCACGTGGGCGCCCTCGGCCGCCTCCGCCGGGCTGCGCGTGAGGGTGACCTTCCCGGCCTTTTGGGCGCGCGCGAGGATCGCCGGGTCGGGGTCATAGCCGGCAGGACAAGCGAGGCGCAGCTCGAAGCCGAGCCGGTACGCTGCGTTGATCCAGGAGTTGGCCATGTTGTTGCCGTCGCCGATCCAGGCCACCGTGCAGTCGGTGACCGAGCCGAACTCCTCTGCGACGGCCTGCAGGTCGGCGACGACCTGGCAGGGGTGCAGCAGGTCAGAGAGGGCGTTCACGACCGGAACGGAAGCGTGCCGCGCGAGCTCCTCCACTTCGGCGTGGGCGAACGTCCGGATGGTGATCGCATCGACGTAGCGTGACAGCACGCCAGCCGTGTCGGACACCGTCTCCCCGCGGCCGATCTGGCTGTCGCGATCCGACAAGAAGATCGCGTGGCCTCCCAACTGGGTCATGGCGACCTCGAAGGACACGCGCGTACGCGTCGAGCTCTTCTTGAAGATCATCGCGAGGCTCTTGCCCGTGAGCTTCGACTTGTCCATGCCGGCCTTCAGGTTGGCGGCGCGGTCGAGCAGCGCCAACAGCTCGTCAGTGGAGAAGTCTGTGATCGCAAGGAAGTCGCGTTTCTTGGCCATGGCAGTGTTAGAGGATGAATCGGCTCAGGTCTTCGTCTTCGGCCACCTTCTTCAGCCGATCACGGACGAAGTCGCGGTCCACGTGGATCCTTCCCAGCGCGGTCTCGGGGAGGTCGAACATCACGTTCTCGAGCAGCGTGGTCATCACCGTCTGGAGCCGGCGAGCGCCGATGTTCTCCATGCGCTCGTTCAGCCCCATGGCGATGGTCGCGATCTCCTCGATGCCATCATCGGTGAACTCGATGCTCGCGCCCTCGGTCTCGATGAGCGCGCGGTACTGGACCAGCAGTGCGTTCTTCGGCTCCTTCAAGATGCGAATGAAGTCCTCGCGGCCGAGGCTCTTCAACTCCACTCGGATCGGGAAGCGGCCCTGCAGCTCCGGGATCAGGTCCGAGGGCTTGGAGACGTGGAACGCGCCGGCGGCGATGAAGAGGATGTGGTCCGTGCGCACCAGCCCGTACTTGGTGGTCACGGTCGAGCCCTCGACGATCGGCAGCAGGTCGCGCTGCACGCCCTCGCGGCTCACGTCTGGTCCCGCGCCGCTGCGCTCGCCGGCGACCTTGTCGATCTCGTCGATGAAGACGATGCCCATCTCTTCGGCCCGATACAGCGCTTCGTTCACCACCTCGTCCATGTCGACGAGCTTGTCGAGCTCGTCTTGGAGGAGGATGCGGCGCGCTTCCGCCACCGAGACCGTGCGCCGCTTCTTCTTCTTCGGCAGCATGTCCTGCAGCATCTCGGTGAAGTTGTGGTCCATCCCTTCACCGCCACCCATCGGGATCATCATCCCCTCGATCGACGGCGACTGCGTCACCTCGATCTCGACCTGTCGATCCTCGAGCTTCCCGTCGACGAGCAGCTTCCGCAGCTTCTCGCGCGTGCGCTGCCGGCGCTCCGGTAGCGCCTCGTCCTCACGCTCGACCCCCTCGGGACCCGCCACGAAGATCTGCTTCGACTGCGGCGCGCCGTCGGGCGCGGCCGGCTCGGGGTTGGTCGCCGGCAGCAACAGATCTAGAAGCCTCTCCTCGACCCGCTCCTCGGCGACTTCTTGGACGTCGTATTCGCGGTCCGCACGCACCAGGTTGATCGAGATGTCGACGAGATCGCGCACGATCGACTCCACGTCGCGCCCGACGTAGCCGACCTCCGTGAACTTGGACGCCTCGACCTTCAGGAAGGGCGCTCCGGCGAGCCGCGCGAGCCTGCGCGCGATCTCCGTCTTTCCGACGCCCGTGGGTCCGATCAGGATCAGGTTGTTCGGCGAGATCTCGGCGCGCATCTCGTCCTCGACGCGCTGGCGCCGCCACCGGTTCCGGAGCGCGATCGCGACGGCCTTCTTGGCATCGTCCTGCCCCACGATGTACTTGTCGAGCTCTCCGACGATCTGGCGGGGCGTGAGCTCGTCGAGCCAGACGTCTTCGGACTCAGGCGGTGCTTCTTGCGGCGAGGCTTCTTGGAGCGGCTCCTCGGGAGGCCGCTCGACCACCTTGTGCGTCATGCGCCCTTCGCCCCGTCCGCGCCCAGCTCGAGCACCACGATGTCCTGATTCGAGTAGATGCAGATCTCACCGGCGATCTCGAGCGAGCGCCGCACGATCGAGGGAGCGTCGAGGCCGGAATGTGATTTGAGCGCCCGCGCCGCGGAGCGCGCGTAGGAGCCCCCCGAGCCGATGGCCACGATGTCGTCGTCAGGCTCGATCACGTCTCCCTGACCGCTCACCATGAAGATGTGGTTCGCGTCCGCCACGGCGAGCAGGGCGTCGAGGCGGCGCAGGTACCGGTCCATGCGCCAGTCCTTGGCGAGCTCGACCACCGCCTTCGTCATGTTGGCCGGGTAGCGGTCGAGCTTCTCCTCCAGCTTCTCGAAGAGCGTGAAGGCATCCGCGACCGCGCCCGCGAAGCCGGCCAGGAACTTCCCGTCTTTCAACGAACGGACCTTCCGTGCGCTCGCCTTCACCACGGTGTCGCCCATCGTCACCTGGCCGTCCCCGCCCATGGCGACGCGGCCGTCCTTACGGACGGCAAGCACTGTGGTGGAACGGATCAACCGCGGCGGTTCTGAGGGAGAAGGCATGGCCGAGAGGTGCCGGAAGGAAGGGGACGAATCTAATGGTGTCGCTGCCGAAGTGGCAGGCTTCGCGAGCGGGGGACCCTGGGGGGCGCCGCCCAGGTCACTTGGGAATCGTTCGAAACTCGAACGATCTCCGGCCCGAGGGAATCCAGCACTCGCGGGGGCCTGTCCGGAGTTATCGATCGTTCGAAAGTCGAACGATCCGGCGAACGGTCCGGCCCTACCTCGACCTCGGGTGCGCGTCCCGATACACCCGGAGGAGACGCTCCTTGGTCGTGTGCGTGTAGACCTGGGTCGTCGACAGAGAGACGTGCCCGAGCAGCTCCTTCACGGCCAGCAAGTCCGCCCCGCCCTCCATCAAGTGCGTCGCGAACGAGTGCCGCAGGGCGTGCGCCGAAAGCCCGCGCGCACCCGCGGCCGCCTCGAACGAGCTCCGCACGGCCTCCTGAATGGAGCGCCGCGACAGGCGTCCCCCTCTCGCGTTCACGAGCAGCGCGCCGGCGGTGCGATCGGCCACCTCGCTGCGCCTCGGCTCGTAGCGCCCGATGGCGGTCACGGCCGCCTCGGTGACGGGCACGATCCGCTCCTTCCTCCCCTTCCCCAGCACGCGCACCTGGCGTGTGCGCTCGTCGATCATGCCCACGTCGAGCCCATGCAGCTCGGAAAGGCGCAGCCCGCTCCCATAGAGCAACTCCAGGATCACGAGCGTGCGTGTACCGGCGAGCGTGTTCTCGGCCGCCCCGCGCTCGGCCCCGGCGAACACCTCCTCTACGTCGCCACGCGACAGGTGACCCGGCAGTCGCTTGTCGAGCTTGGGGCCGCGCACCGCGCGCCCTGGGCTCGACTCGATGCGCTCCTCGGCATGCAGGAATCGGAAGAACGTCCGGGCCGCCGCGAGCTTACGCGCCGCCGAGCGCTTCGACAGACCCCGACGCCCGCACCAGCCGAGAAACGCTCGCAACGCCAGCCGGTCGATGTCTTCGTCCGACCACCCCCACGAGGCACGGCCCAAGTAGTCCGCGAGGAACTTTTCCAGCTCGGCCAGGTCCTTGGCATACGCTTTCACCGTGTTGGGTGAGAGCTGTCGCTCGTCGGCGAGGTGCTTCAGGAACTCCTTCACCTCGGCGGTCATGGCGACGCGACGACGCCGTGCGCCGACATCCACGCGAGGAAATCGGTTTGGGCGCGCTCCGCGAGCAGCTCACGCTTGCGCTGCTTGTCGCGCACCTCGGTAGGGAGCGGGTCGACCAGTCCCCAGTTGGAGTTCATGGGCTGGAAGCGTCTCGGGTCGGCTTCTCGCAGGTACCGGAGCAGCGCACCGAGCATGGTGGTCGGTGGGGGCACGACCGGCTCGCGTCCCTCGAGCACGCGTCCGAGGTTGATGCCCGCCAGGATTCCGCTCGCCGCCGATTCCGTGTACCCCTCCACGCCCGTGAGCTGACCGGCGAAGAAGAGGTCGGGCCGTGCGGGCGGCGAGCCGGCCGGGCCGAGGCGGGCCGGGAAGTTCAGGTAGCTGTTCCGGTGGATGGACCCCCAGCGCAAGAACTCCGCACCGGCGAGCCCGGGAATCAGGCCGAAAATGCGCCGCTGCTCGCCGACCTTCAGGCGGGTCTGGAAGCCGACCAGGTTCCACATCTGCCCGGCACGGTCCTCGCGCCTGAGCTGCACGACTGCCCACGGCCGTTTGCCTGTGCGCGGGTCGGTGAGCCCGATCGGTTTCATGGGTCCGAAGCGGAGCGTGTCGGGTCCGCGCGCGGCCATCACCTCGATGGGAAGGCACCCCTCGAAGTAGGGCACCGCCTCCCAGTCGTGACCCTCGTACGACTCGCCACCCCGCAGCGCGGCGACGAAGGCATCGTACTCCTCGCGGCTCATGGGACAGTTCAGGTAGTCGTCGTCCTCGTCGAAGCGCCCGCCGGCGAAGGCAACCGACTCGTCCACACTGTCGCGACTGACGATGGGCGCGATCGCGTCGAAGAACGCGAGGCCGTCGTCCCCGAGCAGCGCGCGAATCCCGACCGAGATCGCGTCCGAGGTGAGTGGCCCGGTCGCGATCACCGCGGGCCCAACGGGCACGTCCACGACTTCCTCGCGCACGACCTCGATGCGTGGCTCACTCCAGACCGCACGCGTCATGGCCTCCGCGAACAGGTGGCGGTCCACGGCGAGCGCGGAGCCCGCGGCGACCCGCGCGCCGTCCGCGGAGGCGAGCAGAACGGAGCCGAGCGCGCGCATCTCGCGCTTGAGCTGCCCATGCGCGTTCGCCGGGTCCTCGCTCTTGAACGAGTTCGTGCAGACCAGCTCACCGAGGCTGTCTGATTGGTGCGCCGGCGTGCGTCGCACGGGGCGCATCTCGACCAGCCGCACCGCATGGCCGGCGCGAGAGAGACGGAGCGCCGCCTCGCAGCCGGCGAGTCCTCCGCCGACCACGGTGGCCGCGGCGCTCACTTCTTCTTCCTGCTTCTCCCGCCTGCTTTCGCCGTGGGGCGACGTCCGCGGCCGCGGCCCTTACCGGCTCGCCCCGCTTTCTTGGCGAGCAGCTCGAGTGCCGTCTCCAGATCGATCTCCTCCGGCTCGGCATCCTTGGGGAGCGTCGCGTTGACCTCTCCGTCGGTCACGTACGGCCCGTAGCGCCCCGAGAAGATGACGATGTCCGCGCCCGACTTGGGATGCTTGCCGAGCTCCTTGAGCGGGGCGCGCTTGCCGGCAGCCTTGGCATCCAGCATCGCCTTGGCCTCTTCGAGCGTCACGGTCCAGAGCGCGTCCGTTCCCTTGAGGCTGGCGAACGTCTTGTCGCGCCGCACGAACGGCCCGAAGCGCCCGATGGCAGCGACGACCTCCTGCCCGGAAGTCGGGTCGATGCCGACCGTACGCGGTAGCTCGAGCAGCTTCACCGCCTGCGCCAGGTCGATCTCCTCGGGCTTGCGATCCTTCGGCACGCTCGCGCGCTTCGGCTTCTCGTCCTCGGTGGGGGACTCGAGCTCCACGTACGGTCCATACGGGCCGACCTTGAGCCGCACCTTGCGCCCAAACTGCGGGTGCAGGCCCAGCTCCTTGCCCTCCGGGTCGACACCGTCCAGGGACCGCGTGCTCCGGCACTCCGGGTACCCCGAGCAGCCGAGGAATCGACCGAAGCGGTTCCAACGCACGATCATCGGGCGACCGCACTTGTCGCACGTCTCGCCCTCGGCTGCCAGGATCTCCTTGATGATCTCGTCGGAGTTGGCCTCGCCCGCTTCCAGCCGCTCCAGGAAGCCCGGGTAGAATTCGGCGAGCAGGTTGCGCCACTCCACCTCGCCTTCCTCGACCCGGTCGAGCTCACCTTCCATGCGGCTCGTGAAGGCCACGTCGAAGATGTTCGGGAAGATGCGCACGAGCAGCTTCGACACCACCTCGCCGAGGTCGGTCGGCTTGAAGCGCCGCTGATCGAGCTCCACGTAGCCGCGGTCGACGATCACGGAGATGATCTGCGCGTAGGTCGACGGCCTGCCGATGCCCTGCTCCTCCAGCTCCTTCACCAGGCTCGCCTCGGAGAAGCGGGGCGGCGGCTGCGTGAAGTGCTGACGCGGCTCCAGCGACTTGAGGAGCGCCGAGTCGCCCTGCGCGAGGTCGGGGAGCGGCTCGAGGTCGTCGAGGCGCTTGTAGTCACCCGCTTCGGTCGCCTCGACATAGAGGCGCGTGAAGCCGGCGAACTTCACGATGGAGCCCGTCGCCCGGAACACGTACCGCCTCCGGCTCGCGCCCGCGAGGTCGAAGTCGACCGTCGTGGTGTCGTAGACCGCCGGCGTCATCTGGCTGGCCACGAATCGCAGCCAAATCAGCTCGTAGAGGCGAGCCTGGTCGGGGTCGAGGTACCGCGCGGCCTCGCTCGGCAGGAGCGTCACGTCCGTCGGACGAACGGCCTCGTGCGCGTCCTGCGCAGCGGGCCCCTGCGCGCCACCGTAGAGCCGCGGCGCATCAGGCACGTAGCCGGCGCCGAACTCCTGGCGAATCCACGTGCGGGCGTGCCCCACCGCCTCGGGCGAGACGCGCGTCGAGTCCGTACGCATGTAGGTGATCAGACCCACTTCACCGCGGTGACCGATCGATTGCCCTTCGTAGAGGCGCTGCGCGTTCGACATGGTCTGGCGCGCCGAGAAGCGGAGCCGCTTCGCCGCCTCTTGCTGCAGCGTCGAGGTCGTGAACGGAGGGAACGGGTTCTTCCGCCGCTCGCGCCGCTTGATCTCCGAGACGACGAAAGGAATCCCGGTCAGGTCGTCGACGACCGAGCGCGCGGCGACCTCGTTCTCCAGCGTGAACGCCTTGCCGTCGATCTTGTGGAGCTTCGCGTCGAACGCTTGCGCGTCGCGCTCGAGGTGCGCCGTGACCGACCAGTACTCCTGCTGCACGAACGCGCGGATCTCGTCCTCGCGCTCGCAGATCAATCGGAGCGCCACGGTCTGCACGCGCCCCGCCGAGAGTCCTGGGCGGATCGGCTTCCAGAGCAGCGGGCTCACCTGATAGCCCACGAGCCTGTCCAGAATACGCCGGGCCTGCTGCGCCTCGATCTTCTTGGTGTCGAGCGGCCCGGTGGATGCGAGGGCCTTCTCGACGGCCGCCTTGGTGATCTCGCGGAACGTCACGCGCTGGAAGCGGTCCTTGTCCTTCTCGTAGCCGAGCTGCTCGGCCACGTGGTAGGCGATGGCCTCTCCCTCGCGGTCCGGATCGGTCGCGAGGATGACCGTGTCCGCCTTGGCCGCCTTCTGCTTCAGCTCCGAGATGACCTTCCCCTTGCCGCGGATGGTCACGTACTTGGGCTCGAAGCCGTGCTCGATGTCGACCCCCAGCTCTTTGGGCGGAAGGTCCCGGACGTGCCCCACCGAGGCCGCGACGTCGTAGCCGCGGCCCAGGTACTTCCCGATCGTCTTCGCCTTGGCAGGCGACTCGACGATGACCAGGTGTTTGGAGCTCATTCCGCCAGGACTCCGGGATAGGCATCAGCCAGAATCCCCAGGATTCGGGCCGAGACATCTTCTACGGACGAGCGCTCCGTGTCCACTGCCCACATGGAATCCTTATAGTACGGCGCGCGCTGGGCGATCAACCGGATCGCCTCTTCTTGGGCGTCCGGCCGGGCCAGGAGCGGACGCGTCCCGACCGCCGCTGCGGCCCTGCGGATGGCCTCTGGAGCCGACACCTGGAGCCAGAACGTCGCTGTCCCGGGCGGCACACCCGCCAGCCGCCCCGGCGCACCCGCCCACCCGCCCCCGCTCGCCAGCACCACGCGGCTCTCCCCGAGCAATCGAGTGCCAACCTTCTCCTCGAGCGCGCGAAAGTAGGGCTCCCCTCGCCGGGTGAAGATCTCGGCGACGGAGGCTTTCTCCTGGGCCACAATCGCGTCGTCGAAGTCCTCGAACCGCCAACCCAGCCGCTTGGCGACCTCCCGGCCGACGCTCGTCTTCCCCGAGCCCATGAACCCGATCAGGAGGACCCGGTCGAGCCTGGGAGAGCTCACCGCTCCCGGAAGCCCCGCTCGTTCAGGTAAGCGAGGTAGGCCTCGAAGTTTCGGCGCACTTCGCCGACCGAATCGCCTCCGAACTTCTCCAGGAACGCATCGGCGAGCACCAACGCCACCATCGCCTCCCCGACCACGCCCGCCGCGGGCACCGCGCACACGTCGCTTCGCTCCACCGCCGCGTCGCCGGGCGAACCGTCGCGCAGGTCCACGCTGGCGAGAGGCTTCCGCAGCGTCGAGATCGGCTTCATCGCGCCGCGCACGGCGAGCGGTTCGCCCGTGGTCACGCCCCCCTCGAGCCCACCCGCGCGGTTCGACGCGCGACCGATGCCGCCGGTACGCGGCTTTTCCTCGGCTCGCACGATCGGATCGTGCACCTGGGAGCCCGGGCGCCGCGCGCCCTCGAAGCCGATCCCGATCTCGACGCCCTTCACCGCGTGGATCGACATGACCGCCCGCGCCAGGCGGCCGTCGAGCTTGCGGTCCCAGGACACGTGCGAGCCGAGGCCGACCGGCAGCCCGGTCGCTACGACCTCGAAGACGCCCCCGAGCGTGTCGCCGCGCTCCTTGGCTGCGTCGATTTCGGCCATCATGCGCGCGGCTGCGCCCTCGTCGAGGCAGCGCACCGGGCTCTTGTCGGCTGCCGCGTTCAGGTCCTCGGGAAGCTCGCGGATCTCCGCCTCGGCCGCGCCGATCGACAGAATGTGGCTCCCGACGCGCACGCCGAACTCGGCCAAGAAGCGCTTGGCGATCGCGCCGCAGGCCACGCGCATCGTCGTCTCGCGCGCGCTCGCCCGCTCCAGGATGTCTCGCACATCGCGGCGGTCGTACTTGAGCACCCCGACCAGGTCGGCGTGCCCGGGGCGCGGCAGGTAATGAGGCTTGAGCGCCTTCGGGTTCACGTCTGGCGGTGGCGCCGCGTGGCTCATCGCGACCGTCCAGTTCTCCCAGTCGCGGTTCCACACCACCATCGAGATGGGTGAGCCGAGCGTCTCGCCCAGGCGGACGCCGTTCAGCAGGTCCGCGCGGTCCGTCTCGATCAGCATGCGGCGGCCGCGTCCGTACCCGCCCTGGCGGCGGGCCAGCTCCGGGTCGACGTCGCGCGCCATCTCGAGCGAGAGCCCCGCCGGGATCCCCTCGAGAATCGCAGTCAGCGCACGCCCGTGCGACTCACCCGCCGTGTGGAAGTGGATGCGATCCATAGGTCGGCGGAAGGTGGTCTAGACCGGACGGCGCGGTCAACGGCCTTCGCTTTGGTGCGCAGCGCTGCGGAGGGACGTCAGCGGCCGGAAACCGGGCCGCTCAGTTGAGGACGACCGCGACCGTATCGGCGCCCTTGTCGCCCAGCGCGTCCGTGGCCTCGACGATGATGGTCGCGTTCCCGGTCGTCGCGCCGGACCGCTTCATGAAGCGGGAGACCGTCGTATCAGGCGGGTTCGCCAGGGTCACCGTCTGGGCGGTGAACGCCGTGCCGCCCGCGGTGAACGCGCCGGTGAACGTCACCTGCGATAGCCCCCTCGGCCCGGTGATGTTCGCCGTCACCTGCACGGAGTCGCCCGCGGCCACCCCCGTGTTCGTGGCCGGCGCAGTGATCTCGACCTGCGGCCCCTGATCCACCGTCGCGGAGCCCGTGAAGAGGTTCTCGCCCGCACACCCCGGCAGGGCCAACGCGGCGACTAGTGCGGCTGCGCGGCGCAGGTCGGTCGAGCGTCCCTTGTAGAAGGGGCGCGCCGTCGGGTTCGCTCTCATGGGTCTCAGTTGCTGCGGACGATGGTCGGGGTGACCAGGACGATCAGATCCTGCTGGATCTCCTGCTCACGCACCACGCGGAAGAGGCGCCCGATGAGCGGAAGCTCCTGCAGCAACGGGATGCCGGTGCGCGCTTCCGTGCGCTCCGACTGCGTCAGCCCGGCGATGACCACCGTCTCGCCATCGCGGACGAGCACGCGGGTCGTCGCCACCTGTCTGCGGAAGATGAAGCCCGCGTCCGAAGGCGCCAGCTCGGCCGCAGACCGCTCCGTCTCGAGCTCGAGCAGGATGTGCCCGTCGGCGGTGACGTGCGGCGTGGCCGTCAGGATCACGCCGGTCTCTTGCTGCTGCACCTGCGCCGTCGGAGCCGCTCCGCCACCGGTGGTTCCCGCGTCGACGACGCGGATCGGCGTGAGCTCACCGACGTGGATCCTGGCCTGCTGGTTGTCGAGCACGGTCAGCTGCGGTGACGCCTCGATGTCGCTCATGTTCACTGACGTGAGCGCGTCGATGAACCCGAGCAGCGTGTGGCGGCCCATCACGAGCGACGTCAAGAGCTGGAGCGACGGACCCGCGACGCGCGCGGTGGCGTTGCCGAGCGCCGCGACCGAGTTGCCGCCGAGCAGGATGGACGCCTCGCCCTGAGGAATGACGTCTGCCACGCCGTCGCCGTCCGTGTCCGCGAGCCCGGACGACAGCGCGTTGATCTGGTTGCCGCGCGAGTCCTTGAGCTCGTACGTGACGCCGAACTCGTCGAGGTTCGTGCGGTTGACGAAGATGAGTTTCGCCTGGATCGACACCTGCGGCGTCTCGATGTCGACTTCGGAGAGCAGCGCCGCGATGGAGTTCTGGACGCGCGCGATGTCCGACACGATCAGCGTGTTGGTCCCCGGGTTCACCGTCGCCTGGCCGCGCGCGGTGAGGAGGGGCGTCACGGCGGTCTGTACCTCGGCCGCCGTCGCGAAGGAGATGCGGTGCGCCCGCGTCTCGATCGGCTCGATCTCTTCGCGGCTGTTCAGTTCGGTGATGTTGTCGACGCGGATGATGCCGTAGTCGTCTTCGGCAGCGACCAGGCCCTGGCCCGACAGAATGGTCTGGAGCGCCACGTCCCACGGCTGATCATTGATGTCCGCGGTGACGAAGCCCGTCACGTTGGCGCCCGGCACGATCGACGTGCCCGAGAACGAAGCGAACGCGAGCAGCACGTCGTTGATGGGCGCTTCCGTCCACGTGACCGAAATGCGGCGGGCCTGGCTCTGTTGGCGTGCCGGAGCTGCGCGCGCGGCCTCCGGCGCAGCCGCCGGCTCCGGAGCGCGCAGCGCGTACACACCCGACGACCACGGCTCGAAATCACCGCTCGGATTCTGGAGCGCGATCCTGAGGCCGCGTCCCTCGGAAACGATCGTGTACCCAAGCCGCTCGTCGAGCACGAACACCACGCGCACGACGTCCTCGGAGTACTGGCTCGAGCGCACGGAGCGAATGCCGCCGCGGTTCACCTCGGTGAACTCGGCGCGCGGCAGCGCATGGCGCGCACCCATGAGATCCACGACCAGGCGATTCGGTCCTTCCATCGTGAAGTCGCGGTATTGGACGTCCCCATCGATCGCGATGAACACGCTCGTCTGCGACTCCATCGGGGTGATCGTCACTTCCGTGACGGACCCCACCAGGGCCAGTAGCGCGCTCGCCCACAGAGCGAACATCGACGTCATCGGGAGCCTCCTGGGCGCCTAGATTGGAAAAGCATCGTCCTTCTCTCGGTGAGTCCGAACTCTTCGACATCGACGATCACCCGGTACCGCTGGATCTCGCGGATGGTCGCGTTGCCGATGCGTTGACCGACCTTCGCGCTGTACGAGTCGCCCTCGACCGGCGTGACCGTGCCGTCGTCGTTGAGCGTCACGCCTCCGGTGGAGAGCACCGCGACGCTCGCGGCGGGGTCGGGCGAATACATGATGCCGATCAGGCTGAGCTGCTCGTAGCGGAGCTCACCACCCGCGCCCTCGAGCGGCACGAACGGGTTGCGCCGCGTGAACGACGGGTACTGGAAGACCTCGCGCTCGAAGACGAGCTCGGGCTCGGGCGGTGGGCCTGGAGGGGGTTGCTGCGCGGGCTCTTGGGCAGCGATCGCGAGCGGCAGCAGAGCGGCGCATACGCAGGCAACCGAGAGGGTGCGAAAGAACCGTGTCATGGTCAGGCTCCTGGTTGCGCGGCCGGCGGAGGCACGGCCGTGGGGTCCGGGAGCACAAACGTCTCGATCCGGAACGTCGCGAGAATCGGGGACTCCAGGTCGGGGTAGCGCGTCGCATCCGAATGGAGCTGGATGTCGACCTGGACCGGCGAGACGATCCGCGACAGGCTGGCGATACCCGCGAGGAAGCGGCCGACGGAATGGTACTCACCCACGACCGCCATGTTGTACGAGGTACGGTCGTAGAGCTCACCCGGCTCTCTGGGCTGTGGCTCGAGGAGCGTGACGTCCACGTCCACCGTGCGTGCGCGCGTCATCATGTCATCGATGAGCACGGGTACTTCCTCGTCCGCGGGAATCAGCTCCTCCAGCTTCGCGACGTGCTGCTCGTAGAGCGCGAGCCGCTCTTGCAGGTCACCGCCGCCCTGGGCTGCGAGCACCGAAGCGCGACGGTTCATCGTCTCGAGATTCTCCACCTGGGCGAGAACAGCCGCGTTGTCCTCCTGACGCGGAGCGAGGAGATAGATGCGGAAGAGGAAGATCGCGGCCAGGAACACCAGGCCGCCGATCATCCAGTTGCGCTGCTTCGGGTCCTCGGGATTGTACCAGGGCATGGCTCAGTTCCCCGCCGGTGCCGCAGCCGCCTGCGCCGCGACCGGAGTGTCGAAGAGAGGCACGGTCTCGAGCTCATCGAGCGGGGGCGCTTCGTAGGTCACGGACATGTCGAAGACCTGGACCATCTCGTCCGGGTTCGCCTCGGAGGGCTGCGCCTGCGTCGACTCGATCGTCGCACCGCGCAGGAACCGGGAGGCTTCGAGTCGGCGCGTGAAGTTGGTGATCGCGAAGAGGCTCCCCGCTCGGCCCGAAATGTGGACCACCAGCGGATTCTCGCCCGTATAGATGACTTCGCGCAGCCAGAGGTAGTCGGGCACGGCCGCGCCAATCTCGTCGAGGACGTGCGGCCACACAAAGCGGTTGGCGTCGATCTGCTGGATCATCGCGACCCTCTGCGCGAGGAGGTCGCGCCGCGCCGTGAGCTCGTTGGTCTGCGCAATGAGCGCGGCGAAGCGGACGGAGTCCTGACGCCCTTCTTCGAGACGAACCTCCAACTCCTCTCGCTCGCCGGTGACGTCGAGAAACGCGAAGGCCATGTAGCCCACGCTGAGGAGCGCGGCGCCCCAGAAGAACAGCACGTACCTATCGCGAGCTCCTCCGCCCCCGCCAGCACCGAAGGACGGCAGCTTGAGACCCTTCAAGGAGAAGCCGCCCTTCGGGGTCCCCTTCTTCCCCCCCGGCAGCAGATTGACTTCGATCACTATCGGCTCTCCTAGGCGACCCGCAGGGCCAATCCGAGCGGCAGTAGCAGCATCGGCGCGGCCTCGTCGATAGAGAGGTCCGCCGCAGCGTTCGGCTGCACCGGGGTCCTCTCGAAGGAGTTGACCAGTTGCGTGGGCACGTTCATGCGCCGGCCCAGGGCCTCCGTCATGCCGGGAATGCGCGCGCCACCCCCGCTGAGGAAGATCCTACCTACGTAGTGTCCGTCTTCGCGGGTCATCAAGAATGCGCTCGCGCGCTCGATGCCGACCGCGACCTCGTCCGCGGCGGATTCGACCAGCCGCGACAAGTCGTCGAGAGCCTCCCGGGCTTGCACGACGTCCTCGGCCTGCTCGGCCGTGAGGCCGCGCTCCCTCTGGAGATCCTCCCGGATCCGGCGGGACCCGAACGGAATGTCACGCGTCAGGATCGGCACGCCGTTCTCCAGGATGTTCACCTGAGTGGTCTCGTGCCCGATGTTGACCAAGGCGATGATCCCCTCCGCCGCAGCCTCGGGGTAGTTGTGCTGGAAGGCGTTGTGCAGGGCGAACGCGTCGACGTCGATGATGATCGGGTTCACGCCGGCGTCCTGCAGAAGCCAGACCTTGTTGTCCACTAACTCGCGCTTCGCCGCGACGAGCAATGCCTGCATCTGCGGGCCGGCACCCTCCGGGTCGAGGATCTGGAAGTCGAGCTCGACGCTCTTGATGTCGAAGGGGACGTGCTGCTCGGCCTCCCAGCGAATGACCTCGCGCGCGTCGGCCTCCTTCATCCGATCCATCTCGATCTTCTTGATGATGACGTCATGACCACCGATCGCCGTGACGACATTCGCGTTCTTCAGCCCCAGATCCGCGAAAATCCCCTTCACGGCCTCGGACACCAGGCCGTAGTCCATGATCTCACCCTCGACGATCGCGTCCGGGGGGAGGGGTCGTAGGGCGACCCGGACTACCTCCGGTTGGTCGCTCGAATGATCGACTTCCACGACCTTCACGAACCCGGAGCCGATGTCCAGGCCGATCGAGGTGCGCTTCCGTCCGAAGAGGGACATTCGCAGCCTTCGAGGCAGGGGTCAGGAACTGATATTCCGTGGGAATGTTCTGGTCAGGGTACTCCAGAAAGTCGAGCCTTGTGCGGTGGCCCGGGCCCGAAGGCTCGGGCCACCTTCCAGCTGTCACACCTGCATCGCGTGCGGGTACCTACGCAACCGCGTTACCTCACGGAACGCAGGCGATCTCACCAGGCTGCGACGGGGTGGTCGGCGAGGTCGGAGCCGTGGCCGTCCCGTAGAAGATGGCGCAACCCTCGGCCGAACCGAGCTCGGCGTGCGTGGCGCTGGCCGCCCAACCCGAGGACGTCACTGAGGCGATCGCCACGATGACGCCGTCCGAGTTCACGAACCCGAGGTCGCCGGCGCTGCTCGAGTACGAGTAGTTGTCGGAGTAGTAGATCTCCTGCTGGCTCTCCAGGTTCTTCAGGTCCCTCTTCATGGCGGCGAAGTACGCCTTCTCACGCGTTGCCGAGAACTTCGGGATGGCGATGGCCGCCAAGATGCCGATGATCACGACCACGATGAGGAGCTCGATCAGCGTAAAGCCCTTGTTGTTCCGCATTTCTGATGCTCCGGGTGTGAATGAGTCCCGCACGTCGGGGCACAATATGGGCAAGGGCGGTTCCAGAACGGAAGCAAATCGTGTAAGCGATTTATGCATCATGTCTAACGGCACATCCGTGCCCCTGAAAGTGCCCTCCCAAACACCCCTGAAGTGTGGGATTATGCAAGGCGAACGACGTTTTACAAGAGTCGATTTGCCCTTCAAACTACATCTGTTTACGCACCGGGTGCCGTGACGGAGTCGGGGAGCAGAAGGGGGGGGAGGCCGAAGTCGGCCACGCGAATCGAGTCCATCGTCGCACGCCCGAGCGCGGTGGCCACGCTCGCCCACGCCGAATCGAGCGCGAGCCTGACTCCAGCGGTATCCGACTCGTGTCGCCGCTCGTACGCGACGTACATCCAGGGGTGCCAGAAGTTGACGCCCACAGGAGACTCCTCGGCGCGAGCGCGAGCCGCCCGCGCTTCCTCCCACCGCCCCTGCTCCGCGAGCGACCAAGCGAGCAGATGCCAACGCGTGGGGTCCCTGTCGTACAACGCCAGGGATGCGCGCACGAGGCGCTCGGTTCCCTCGACGTCGCCGTACTGGGCACGAGTCCAGGCGAGCAGGCTCGGCGCGAGCGCGAACTCGGGGCGGGAGCGCCAGGCGCCCATGAGCAGATATTCCGCGGTCCGCCACCGCTCGATCTCCATCAAGCGCTGCGAGATGTCCGTCACGAGGACGTAGTGTCCGCCCAGCATGTTGATGGCGAGGCGGTAGGACAACAGCCCCTGGCTGATGTTGCCCGCCTTCAGGAACTCGTCCCCGAGGATCCACTGGGCGCGGCCGGAGTGCGGCGCCTCCCGCACGAGCGTGCCGAAGAACGTCTGATTGTCGTGCCACGTGGGCGTCCGCGTCCACGTGCGCACGGAAGAGAGCCCCAGCGCCACGACGAGTGCTCCGGCCACCAACTTCGGACGTCCACGCGCCATGCGACTGACCAGCCATCCCGTCGCCAGAGCGAGCCCCACCGAGGGGAGGTAGAGCGTGCGCTCGGCCAAGAGGACGCCGGTGAGGAAGAACGCGTTCGACGTGGGCGACACCGCGATGACGAACCAGACCACTCCGAACGCAGCTGCCCGTGCGCTGCTCGATCCGGGCGCCATCTCGGGCCTCCTCCAGGCGTACAGCGACATGGCCAGAACCCCGAGCGCAGTGAAGACGCCCACGAGGTTGCCGCTGTGCCACCCGAACGAGATCGGAATCACGTTCGGGGAGTAGTCCGCGTAGAGCTCCGTGGGCAGGATCCAGAGGCGCACGTAGTGCGTCCAGATCTCGGCCAGCGTCCAGATGCGCGGTACTTCCTGCAGCAGGTCAGCGCCCAGCGGCGCGAAGGGATTCGCCAAGCTCCCCAGCACGAGGAAGCGTCCGGCGAGCAGTGCCACCGCGACCACCGCCATGACCGTGTACACCCGCCAACGGTCGCGCAGGTACGCGCCCAACTCCGAGAAGCCGAGGCGCTGACGCGCCGCGTCTACCAGGAAGATGAGCCCTGGGAGCGTCACGCCACTCTCCTTCGCGCCGAGGGCAACGGCAAAGAGCGCGCCGATCGCCAGGGCGCGAGGCCAACCGGTGACGGGCGGGCCCTTCAGGTGGACGAGGCACGCCAGCAGCACCGCAACCGCCGACAACACCTCGGCGAGGCCCACCAGATTGGAGACCGCTTCGACGTGCACGGGGTGCACGGCGAAGACGAGTCCGGCCACGAGCGACGGAACGAGGGGCATCAACGCGGCACACAGGAGCAGCACGAGAATGGATGCGGCTGCGTGCCCGAGCACGTTCGCCGCGTGGAACACCACGGGTGAGCCGCCCCCGATCGCGTAGAGCACGCCGAGCGAGGCCGTCGTGGCGGGCCGCCACAGTCCGAGCTCCTGCCCATAGGCATCCGGCCAGTAGGGCACCGTGAGCGCGCCCGGTAGCGTCGAGAGTGTCTGGATGCGCGGGTTCTGCACGATGATGTGCACGTCGTCGTAGGCGAACTGGTTCCAGAGCGAGTTCGCGTAGACGAGCGCCGCGACCACGCCCACGAGGAGCGATGCAGTGCGAACGTCGCGCAGGGGCGACCCGAGCCCCGTCATTCGCTGCGCGACACCACGCGCCCGGACGGTCCCGAGCCCCCCTGGGCTGCGAGTCGTTCCGGCGCGTCCCACGCCGCCACCTCCGGCAGCTTCCATGCTGCCACACGCGGCGGGAACACGTTGTACTTCCAGATGCACCAGAGCGCCGACACCCCGTCTCTCCAGCCGATCTTCTTCCCTTCGGCGTAGGAGCGGCCGTCGTAACTTATCGGCAGCTCGTAGATGCGCGCACCGGCCTGCGCGAGCCGAGCCGTGAGCTCCGGCTCGATGCCGAAGCGGTTCGCGGAGAGTGGCAGCGACTGCAGCAGCTCCCGGCGGACCATCTTGTAGCACGTCTCCATGTCGGTGAGGTTCACGTCGGTGAACATGTTCGACAGCAGCGTGAGCACCTTGTTGCCGACGGAGTGCCAGAAGAAGAGCACGCGGTGCGGCCCTCCCAGGAAGCGGGATCCGTAGACGGCGTCGGCCTTGCCGCTGAGGATCGGCCGGAGGAGCATCGGCAGCTCGTGCGGGTCGTATTCGAGGTCAGCGTCCTGCACCACCACCACATCGCCGGTAGCGTGCTGGAAGCCGGTGCGGAGCGCCGCCCCCTTCCCCGCGTTCTTCTCGTGCATGAGGAGCCGGTCGATGAGCGACCCTTCGAGCCTGGGGAGCAGCGCGCGCGTCCCGTCCGTGGAGCCGTCGTCCACGACGATGACTTCGAGCTGCAGCGGCACTTCCCGCACGCGCTTCAGCAGCGCCTCGACGGTAGAGACCTCGTTGTAGACCGGAATCACCACGGTGACCCGGACGCGTTCCCAGGGGAGGTCTTCGGCCGGCGGCGGCACCGGCAGTCGACGACGTTCCATGAGGCTCATTCCGGGATCCCGTAGCGATTGAGTTTGCGGTACAGCGTGGAGGGGTCGATGCCGAGCACCTCGGCCGCGCGGGATTTGTTACCACCCTCGGCCTGCAGCACCCAGAGGATATACGCGCGCTCGACGACTTCCATGGTCGGATTCGGCGGGGCGTCCTCGGCGATGAGCCGCGGGCGAGGCGCCTCGCGCACACGCGTGGGCAGCGCCTCGGGCCCTATCGTGTCACCCGTGGCGAGCACCCACGCGCGCTCGAGCGCGTTCTCCAGCTCCCGCACGTTGCCCGGCCAGTCGTAGCGCGTGAGCACCTCGAGCGTCTCCGGCACGAGCGCGGGTACGCGATCGTGTCCGCGGGCCGCGGCCAGCTTCTCCAGGAAGTGGGCGGCCAGCAGCTGCACGTCTTCGCGACGCTCACGCAGCGGCGGGAGGTGTAGCTGGATCACGTTGAGTCGATAGTAGAGATCGCTGCGGAAGCTTCCCCGAGAGATCTCCTCCTCCAGGTCACGGTTGGTCGCCGCGATGATGCGCACGTCGACCGGAACCGCCTTGGTCGCCCCGACCGGTATCACCTCCCGCTCCTGCACCGCGCGGAGCAGCTTCACTTGCGTGGATGGACTCATCTCGCCGATCTCGTCGAGGAAGAACGTTCCGCCCTCCGCTGCGACGAGGAGCCCGTCCTTGTCCCTCACCGCGCCCGTGAACGAGCCCTTCACGTGCCCGAAGAGCTCGCTCTCGAGCAGGCTCTCCGGGAGGGCGCCGCAATTGATGGAGAGGAACGCGCGCTCCGACCGGTCCGACAGCTCGTGGATGTAGCGCGCGAGCACCTCTTTCCCGGTCCCGCTCTCACCGGAGATGAGCACGGTGGAGCCGGTCGCAGCGACGGTCTCGGCCAGCTCGAGTACTTCAACGAAGTGCAGCGCGATGCCGATGGGTCGCCGCCCGTCGGCTCGCCCGCGGCGGCGAATCTCCTTCTTCAGCTGTCGGTTCTCGACCTTGAGCTGGCGCGCCTCGGCTGCCCGGCGACAGATCGCGAGCAATTCGTCGTTCGCGAACGGCTTCTGCAGGTAGTAGTAGGCGCCCTCGTTCACCGCGCGCACCGCAGACTGCAGCGAAGCCTGCGCCGTCATGAGGATGACCGGCATCTCCGGATCCACCTCACGAGCCGCCGACAAGACGTCGAGCCCGCCGGCACCCGGCATGCGGATGTCGCTCAGCACCAGGTCAGGCTTCTCGTCCTCGAGGGCGGCGAGAGCCTTCGGTCCCGAATCCGCCACCGCGACCTCGTAGCCTTCGCCGCGGAAGAGGATCCCGAGCGTCTCCAGGATCGCGGTCTCGTCATCGACCACGAGGATCTTCATGCCTTGGCCTCCGAGCTCGCTGCGATGTGCGCCGGACTTCCCGGCAGGTAGATGACGAACTGTGCTCCGCCGTCCGGGCCGCTCTCCACGAACGTGGCGCCTTGGTGGGCTTCCACCGCGCGGTGGACTACGGACAGGCCGAGTCCGCTCCCCTTGGGCTTGGTGGTGAAGAAGGGGTCGAAGATCCGCGCTTGGACCTCCGCGCTGACTCCCGGACCGCTGTCCGAGACCGTGAGCTTGACGGGATGCTCGATGTCCGTGCCTCGAGGTCTCGCCTGCTCGCCCTCGTCGGCGAGCGACACCACCACACGTCCACCGGGACCCGCCGACTGAGCCCCGTTCAAGACCAGATTGAAGACCGCGCGGTGCAGCAAGTCGGCGTCTCCCACCACGTGGATCGGCCCCTCGTCCAGTCGATCCGCGATGTCCACCCCCGCCGCGTCAGGATGCTGCTTCGCCACCACCAGGCAGCCGCGCACCACCGCATGCAGGTCGATCTCGTCGCGCGCGCTCATCTTCAGGCCCGAGAACTCGAGGAACTCGGTGAGCAGCCGGCTCAAGCGGTCGGACTCGGTCAGGACGAGACGCTCCAGCACCGCGCGGTCGTTGGCAGAAGTCTTCTTGCCGGCGAGCTGCTCGACGGAGCTGCGAATCGAGGCGAGCGGATTCTTGATCTCGTGCGCCAGCGAAGCCGAGAGCGTCGCCACGGCCTCGAGGCGTTCGGCCCGCACGTTCAGCTCCTCCAGGCGCTCGCTGTTGGTGATGTCCTGGAAGAGCGCGGTGACCGAAGGCGCCTCCGCTCCTCCCCGCTCCAGCACCGCGGTGCTCACGCCGATCTGCACGTCGCCTCGCTCGTTGGCGGCACGCACGCGGGCGCGTGTCACGGAGCGCCGCGTCCGGATGGCACGGTCGAGGATCCCGCCCATCCCGGGCGCGACGCGCTCGAGATCGGTCAGAATGTGCTCGCCCTCCCGGCCGCGCAGATCGAGACCGAGCAGTTTATCCGCCGCAGGGTTGGCGTACGCGAGCCTGCCCTCGCCGGTAACCGTGATGACACCCGTGGAGAGGTTCGCCAGGATGTCTCCCGTATCCAGACGCAGCTGCTGGAGCTGGGAAGTCATGGCCCCGAGCTCCTGCCCAGCACGGCGCACCCGGTCCCCGACCAGGCCGGTGATCACGGCAACGACCGAGAAGAGACCGATGCTCAGTGCGACGTTCTGGGTGAACGCCCCCTGATGCCCCCAGGCGAGGTCGGCGAAGTACGCAATGCTCACCAGGCCACCGATGAGCACGCCCCCAGGGAGCGGTAACAGAAGGGCGCCGGCGCAGATGACCAAGATGTAGATGGAGGCGAACCCGCTCGTAGCGCCGCCCGTCACGTGCACGATCCCGGTCACGAGCAGCACGTCGAGGATGACGTGCGCGTAGAGGAAGTTCTTGCTCGGCTCGCGCCCGAGCCAATCGGTCACCCAGAACGACGTCGCGGTGGCCACCAGCGCCACCAGGAACATCACCACCACGATGAGCGTGTCCTGACTGCGCGCCTCGTTCCACACGATGAGCGCGCCGGCGAGAATCCCCGCGACGAGGGTCAGCCGGCCGACGTAGAGCCAGCGCAGCAGGTTCCGCCCGAGCGGGAGGGGCTCGGCCGCGGAAAGTGACGGTCCCTGGTGCCTCAGCTCAGTCACGTGCCTCCCCGTAGCGGGACGGCCCTCCTCCACAGGCGGCCTTCACCCTCGCGACATCTCGCAAGATGCAAGGAGCCGACCTGGCAGTCTGCAAGATAGGGCGCTGAGGTGGAGATCCCAAGCGTAGTCGATCCCGTCGCTGTGGGGCGTGGCACCTGCAACGGTGGGCACCCGCCACGGTTCCTCGACCGCCTAGTCCTCGAGTGGGACGCCCAAGACCTGGCCCACGAAGATGCGGCTGCTCGGCAGCTGGTTCGCGACGCGCAGCTCTTCGACGGTCGTGCCGTGGCTACGCGCGATCGTCCAGAGGGAATCGCCGCGGCGCACCTTGTACTCTAGGCGCTCCTCGGGGGCAGGGTCGGCGGCCACGACCTGTACAGTCGTCTGAGGTGTCGGCTGGCGCGACTGGAGCGCAGCGACGTACGCTGCGTATTGCCGCGGGAAGATGGCCACGTGGTAGTGGACCGGGAACCGTTCGAGCGTCGCCTCGGCGACTCCCGCGCGCTCGAGGCTCAGCAGGACTCCCTCGAGCCACGCGCGGCAGCGCGGAGCCTGCGGCCGCCTCAGGTCGAGCGCCATGCCCGTCGGGTGCACCGATCGGTCCGACGCGTTGGCTGGTTGCCCGGACGTAGGGCGCGTCAGGCTCGTGACGACCAGCTGCTCACCGCAGTTGGCGCGGTATTGAGCACCCAAGCGGCGGACGAAGAGCTCCACCTCCGGGCGCGCGTAGGGGAAGGAAACGCCGCGCAGTGTGAAGTCACCGTTCGGCTGAATGCGAACGAGCCACCCCTTCGAAGCGAAGAAGCGGACCCGCTCACCGGTGTCGAGAAAGGAGTAGTCGTGCTGCCGGGCGATGACGTTCTGCCGGTCGACCGAGGCCGTCGAGCCCCGCAGGCTCTGGGCCGCTACCGCGTGCGGCGCGAGCGCGGCGGCCACGACCAAGCACGCACCGACGGGAATACGTCGGCGCGGCCGGGGCGAACGGGAATACTGGACGTACATCGAGTCGGCTCGGCGTCCCTGCAGTGGCTCCGGAGATCCTTCGCCACATTAGTAAACAGATGTTTCGGGACGCACAAGAATGACGGTGCAGGCTCCGTGCCGGGCCACTACCCGGCTAGTGGACTGTAACACGTGAACGTTAAGCGACGCGGATGTGTCGGCTGGGGTCATCGTAGGTCCACTTGATTGGCCTGGGGTCGTCGTTGTAGCGGTGGATATAGGTCATGATGCGAC
>Ga0194132_10000037_pt1 | contig 211427 bp, 245 predicted proteins | sample TA2KigOf80mmetaG_FD_148612 | JGI IMG/M metagenome (GOLD analysis project Ga0194132, IMG submission 148612) | Freshwater microbial communities from Lake Tanganyika, Tanzania - TA2015054 Kigoma Offshore 80m | ecosystem: Environmental > Aquatic > Freshwater > Lake | place: Tanzania: Lake...
TTGTATGGGGACCAAACAATTAAACGGCATCTATTTAGTCTTTTCAGATATACAAGGAAGTTTTCAATATTTAGATCGATTTTTAAAAGCAACTAAAAATATGAAGAAAAGTGGAAGTATATGTTTAGGAGATATTGTTGATAAATTAAATGATTTTTCAGACAATCAATGCATTGATTATGTCAGGGAAAATGTAGATTATTGTGTAAGAGGAAATCATGAAGATAGATTATCAGAGAAATCGAAACAAAAAATAACTTCTGAAAATTTAGAATATATTTCTGGTTTATCTAGCGTAGTAAATTTAGGAAATGTTGTTTTATTTCATTCTAGTCTCCAAAGAGAAGGGCTTCGTTTAAGAAATTTAAAACAGCTTCAAAAAGAAGGAGAACATAGTCAAGTTCATTATCCCCGAGCATCTATAGCTTTATTTGGTCATACTCATCAAAAGGGATGCTATACTTTTCAAAATAATGGAGTTAATCAGTTAGAAGGAGATAATATTCAGCTAAATCCAGAAAAATTAACTTTAATCAACCCTGGAGGAATTGGTTTAAGATATGGTCTTGAAAAAACTTTTGCAAGGATAGATATAGATAATAATCAATTAAATTTCTTTACATTAGAACAAGCAGAGAAAATGTCTTATAAAGCAAATGTAGTTAATGCTTTTGATAATCGGTGGATGCCAGAATTGAATTTAGATTCTTATCAATGGTTCTTAAAATATATTGAAAAAGATGTTCCAGCCTTAAAAAAGGAAGGAGAAATTGATGAATTATTTGATATAATTGCTAAAAGATTGACTTCCTTTGATAGGAATTATATGGATCGTGTTGGAAATTCTAGAAAGAAAAAATATTTAGAAGATTATAGTTTAGAATTGGCCAAAGATGTTGATAAAATTAGAAGGGATGTAAACGAGATTTATGATGTAAAAAACCCTTTTGAATCTAGAGAGGAGTATTTATCTTTAGAAAGAAAAAAATACTAAGCGGCTCTCCTGCCTGCATAAAGATTATCTAAATCTTTGTTATCTAAATTCTTAAGACCTTCACTTAAATATTTTTCATTTATATTAGAAAGCAATTCTAATATCATATCTTCCTCTACTTCTCGGCTTATTTTTCTTCCACACCTCTGTTGTTCTTTTGTTAACCAAGAATCTTGCTGAATCCCAACTATCTTTTTCTGTGCTGGATCGTATTGAAGTTCAAACCCCGCACATTGAGTCAATAAATCACAAGATTTATTTGTGTTTCCCTCGTATAGAGCATCAGCTTTTTTATCTATGTAGGAAGAATCACTTAATTTAACCCCTTCTACTAGCCTTGCAACGGTGGCTACTGCATGCCTATGGTGAGTGTCTATAGCTTCAGTTAAAAAAGCGGTATGATATTTTCCATCATAGGCCTTATAAACGATTGCTTTAGCCCCTTTAATATTTTCCCCATACTTATGTTCAAGAGGTGTTTGAAATATTTGAAGGATATTTTTTTCAGTTATTTTAGCATATAAAGGACTATGAGATTCATGTTTAGTTATTGGATTGATGCCCTTTACATATCCAACCAAATCCTCTAAACTTTCTCCACCAACAAAAAGCATTGCAGAAACTAAAATAAAAACAATTCCAAAAATAGAACTAAATCCAGAAGAAATATTTGAAACTCCAACAACTGCTCCAGTAATATCTGTTTTTGAGTTCAATAAGAAGAAAATTCCAATAAGGAAAAATGTTAAACTCAAAAACCTAAAGTGTTTTTTCTTCATAATATAATAAATAAAGAAGAAAGTTAAAAAGATATCGTTTTGAGTGAGCGAAGCGAACGCAAGGTGGGGCTCCCCCGCTCGTTTCTAACAATTAAAATTTTATTTCTACTAACATTGGAATTTAACGAAGTTGAATTTTGAGAGCTGGAGCGAGACAGGCAACCCAGCCGAGCGACCTCCAAAATTCAATTTGGGGAAAATGCGAGCCGAGCATTTTTCCGTTAAATTCCTGTTATACGCCCCGACGAGCAAAGCGAGGAGAACGCAGTGGGGTCGAGCATTTTTTCCGTAGGAAAAAAGCGGAGAAGTTAAATTTAATTTTCATATCAATTCTGCGAAGCAGACTATATTTTAAGGGAATTCTCTCTCAAGCTCGAAGAGCCATTAAGCAAATACATAAAGGGCAATTTCGTTTTTAGTATGGAGTACTTTTCAGTAAATATTAAAGCGGTCACTTTTTATTTTGATATTGAAACAATTATTTCAAGTGAAAAACTAAGAAAGACTCTCATAGGTAGGAAGTTGTTTTAGAGTATTTACCAAGATATTGAAATTATTTTGATCTGCTTCCGAAGTTTTAACTAAGGAACCTGGATTTATGCGAACTACATCACCATTGCTTTTTATCTCAAAATCTGCGTAAGCTAATTGATTCCCATTTACATTTAATCCTGTCATTGAATAATAATAGTGTAACCTATATTTACAGACCGGAATTTTCGACTCCATGTATCCTGTGGCTCTTAATGTACCTGTCCAATGTTCGCCTGCGTGGTCAACAGCCCACCTATAAAAAGAAGGAAACATACCATTAAATGTTTGGATTCCAATCTTATTCAAACATGATTTATCAAGAGCTTCAATTCTATGCATTATCCAAACTGGCTCAAATCCTTTTTGTTCATAAGAATATACTACATTTTGATTATCATAAAATAACGTTTTTGATTTTATAGGAAATATTAATTTGCCGTAATTTATTCCATTTTTTTTAGCAAATTCTGACTCAATTAATTCTTTCTTATATATGTAGATATTTGAATAATTAACCCTCATAAATTGATCATAAACATTTTCATTTTCTAAATAAAACTTGGTTGTATATGCAGGGTCAACAAAAGATTTAGACACATTCTGAATATAAGCTCCTCCTTTCCCAAAAGTTGCATCAACCTGTATCCATTGCCCGTCTATGAATACTTCATTAAATTCATGGAATGCTAAAGTATGGTCAACCGACCTTGCAGGGATTCCTGCTGTTCTTAGCATGGCTGTTAATAAAATTGAAGCATCTAAACAAATCCCAGTGTTTGAATTGAAAATATCGATAACGGTTTTAAACTCGTTTGCCGGAGTTGGATTTCCATAAGTTTTTGATTGTTTAACCCAGTTCGCTATTGCAACTAATTTATCATAATCGTTATTTTTACCTTGGATTAAATCATCAGCCTTGTTTATAAGAGGTTTATAATTTCTCCAATCTGAATATGATTCAAAGGCTATTATATCCCCTAGATAGTTATTGGGATTATTTGAAGCAGTCATATCATATATCTTGGGATTATGATCACAAAGAGGAAATTGACAATAGTCTTCTCCTAGAACAAAATTATTTGCACTACTCCAACTACTGTCTTTAACAGCATAATAAAAATTTTTAGAAGGATTAATTGCAAAACTCATATCATAACTGAATGAATTAGAATAAGTTTTTGCCCACAAATAACCGCCATCTTGTCCAATATTTGTATCTCCTCTAATGTTAATCCAAAATGGCGGAGTTCCTTGATAAGATAAAGTTACCTTATCACCATCAACTGAATGCTGAACATTTGATATAGCAGAAACAGATTGAATTAATAATAAAAATGCTACAACTAAAATAATTACCTCTTTTATTCTACTCATATTTTACTTTAAATAACCCTTTTATTTAAATGCATCGATAGGCCACCTCTTTCTATTTTTAAGAAATTGCCCTTTCAAATTAAAGAGAGAATTCCCGTTTTCTAGTCGAGAAAATTAAATTTAATTGAGTATAACACAATGGTATCATAAGTTTATTTATGATACCCTGCCATAAAATAGATTTTACAGGATTATTTAAATCAAAATCATACTTTTTAATTACGAATAGAGAAAGTCTTGTAGGTAGGGATAATGGTGATGTTTATTAAGATGAAGGGGAAAGAAAGTGTATGAAAAGCGAGGTGTTATTTGGGCCTGCGGGACTTGGACCCACCAAATCAGCAATTGCAACGCTTGAAGCATTTCATGCCCAAGGGTTGCGTGCCTGTGAATTGGCCTTTACACATGGAGCGTATATTAAATCTGAACAGGATGCTCGCGCAATTGGGAAACGTGCAACTGAATTGGGAATTGAATTGAGTATTCATGCCCCTTATTTTGTAAACTTGAATAGCGAAGATGCAGAAAAACGAGCGAAGACAAGAGAGCGCATTATGGAATGTTGTAAAGTGGGAGAATGGTTGGGGGCAAAGGTGGTGGTGTTTCACCCTGGCTATTATCGAGAAGGAGTTGATCGTATACAGGCGTATACCGTGGTAAAAGAGGGCATTTTGGAACTAATGAAAGAGATACAGAGGAATAAATGGAAGATTCAGCTTGCACCTGAAACAATGGGAAAGGTCAATGTATTTGGGAGCATTGATGAGATTAGTCGACTTGCTCAAGAAACAGGATGTGCGGTGTGTATTGACTTTGCGCATATCTTGGCGAGAGATAAGAAAGTAGATTATGCTCTTATTCTCAAAGCATTCCCCCAGGAAGAATGGCATGTGCATTTCTCAGGAATTGTGTATGGCGAGAAGGGTGAGAAACACCATATTAAAACAGGCACGAAAGAATGGAAAGAGTTACTTGCTCATCTTCCTGCAGGAAAAAAGATACGTATTATTAATGAAAGTCCGGATATGGTTGCGGATGCCGTTACGGGGATAAAGCTCTGGAAGAAAATCTAGTCCTGTAAAGGATACCTTATGACTGGATTATATTTTCCTAGCTGAGTAAGCACTCCTTGGTGTTCTGGAAGTTGATAGCCGAGAGCTTCTAGATATTGATTGAAACGTTCATATGCTCGTAACCTCATTTGTGCATAATCAATAAGATGTCCTTTACGTCTTGATTCATGTAATGACAACCAAAAACAAGGATTTTCAAGATGATCTACAATATAATTATCGATAGAATTTAATTGGAGTACTGTTCCTTTGCTTCCTGCCCATTTTCCTACTAATAAGCGTGGTGCTGTATTTTTTCCATCTGTTCTTCTTTTTCTTATAGGCATGAGTAGTTCTGTGAGTGCAGAAATATTTTCTCTCGTGCGTAATAATGCTGGTGAGCGCCCCTGATTTATTTTAAGGCCCCTTACAAACTACCTTGAAAGTTTATTTTTCTCTGTTTGTCAAGCACGATGAGTTTAGAACGTGCTTGATCTGGATTGGTTCGAAGAAGATTAAGGAGATTAAGGAGTCGTTGAAGAATATCATCATAACTTTCTTTGGGATAGAGCTGTAAATGATCTACTCGTTCTTTGGTTTCAACGAAAATCTTAATAGTGGTGTTTTTCCCGGTTTTCTTAGATGATTCCTTTGGTAGCGATCGTTCCATGGTGCTATAACACGGTATACCTATATATACTTTTCGTCATTCTTTAGTTACACCATAACCATAAAGTTTATATATCAACCAAGGAGGGTACTTTTAATTAAATATGGAGCTACACCTATCTATGAACAAGTACTTGATTGCCCTCGTTGCTATGGTCGCAGGACTCTTTGTCTTGAGTACCGTTAGCGCGTTAAGCGGAAGCATTTCAAGCGTTGAAGTTGCAGGTATTGAAGCTCTTACTGGCAACCCCTCTGTTGGAGTGTTTGCTGGTCAGACCTTACCAGTACGTGTAATCTTTACTGCTACTGAAAATGCATCTGATGTGCGCATCAAGGCTTGGATCTCTGGTGACTCGGACTATGCCGTCTCGAGCGATCGATTTGATGTTATCGCAAATAGCGTATACAGCAAGTTGCTCACTCTTGAGGTTCCTTCCGATCTTGACAAGCGGGATGAAAACCTTGAATTACGTATCTCAGTAGAGAGCCGTAATAATGGTATTCTCCCTGTTCAGATTATTAAGTTGGCAATTCAACGTGAATCTTACAAGGTTGACGTTTTGGATGTCGCTTATGATCCGAAAGTAGTTGCAGGCTCTGCCCTTTCTCTTGACATTGTCTTGAAGAATACGGGTAGACAATTTGCTGATGACACTTTTGTCAAAGCAAGTATCCCTGCACTTGGCGTTGAGCGCCGAGTATACTTCGGTGATCTTGCACCAGTAGACCAAGCTAATCCTGATAAGGAAGACGCTGCTGAACGAAGAATGTTCTTGAACATTCCCGCTCGTACTCCTGCTGGTATCTACTCGATCCAGATTGAAGTATACAACGCAGACTCCTCATCTAACTATGCCGGTAAAGTGGCAGTAGTTGGTGGTTCCGAAGATACTACTGTAGTAAGCACTACGTCCAGCACAACTGTTGCTGCAAACGAACCTGCTTCTTACAGCATGACTCTCGTGAACTCAGGAAACAAGGTACAGGTCTATGAATTGGTCTTTGAAGGCCCTGCTGGATTGCAGGTTTCTTCTGTTGATCAAATCGTTGCCCTTCCTTCTGGTTCTACAAAGACAGTAAACGTTATGGCATCTGCTGAAAAAGCAGGTAAATACACGTTTGTTGTTAATGTACGCGCAGACGGTAACCTTGTCGCACAGAAGACATTCACTACGATGGTAGAAGGCTCTGCAAAGACTGCAAACGGTACAGTTGTTTTGACTGTTATCCTTGCTATTATCTTTGTAGTTCTTCTCGTTGTATTGATTGTTCTCTTAACTCGTAAGCCACAAAAGGCAGACGAATTCGGCGAAAGTTATTACTAACTAAGCAGATTAACACCCGCATACGACGCACCCTTTTCTTTTTTTTAGGCGTTGTGTGCATTTTTCTTTTGAGGGCTCCCTTGCCCTTCCCTTCTTTACCCTCTCTCCCGTGCATGCGCGGTATCCTTAAATAGCAGTTTTTCCCTTGCTGTATTGAAGATGGTGCATATTACACGAATGGTGATGCAAGGCTTCAAGAGCTTTGCGAAACGGACTGAAATCCAATTTGATAAAGGAATTAACGTAGTCTTAGGGCCGAATGGCTCAGGAAAAAGTAATGTTTCTGATGCATTATGCTTCGCTCTGGGGCGTTTGAGCATTAAAAGTATGCGTGCGGCTAAGGCAAAGAACCTCCTCTTTATGGGGAGTAAATACGTTAAACCTGCTCGTGAGGCAAGCGTAGAGCTGGTATTTGATAATCGAGACCGGTTATTTGGACTTGAGAGTGATGAAGTAAGTTTAACTAGAATTGTACGGGCAAATGGGCAGGGTATTTACAAAATTAATGGGGAAACGAAGACTCGTTTAGAAGTTATTGAAATCCTTGCACAGGCAGGCATTGACCCGTATGGATTCAATATGGTTTTGCAGGGACAAATACAAGCAATTGTAAAAATGCACCCTGAAGAACGAAGAAAAATTATTGAGGAAGTTGCAGGTATTGCGATTTATGAGTCACGTAAAGAGAAAAGTTTGAAGGAATTAGAAAAAACAGATGAACGATTAAAAGAAATAACGGCTATTTTGCGAGAACGTACGGCTTATTTGAAAAATCTTGAACATGAACGACAACAAGCTCTGAAATTTAAGGATTTAGAATTGACAGTCAGAAGATGTAAAGCTTCGTTATTGACTAAGCGTAAGATAGAGAAAGAAAAGGAAGGAGTACATATTGATCGTTCGATTGGAGATAAAACTACTCAAAAAGATGCTGCTAAGGTAGAAGGAGTAGAACTCCAAGCAGTAATTGATGCATTAGGGGAACAGAGTAATCAGATCTCTCGCCAAGTTCAACAAGCAACGGGCCTTGAACAAGAACAACTTCATACACATATTGCAAATCTTCGTGCAGAATTAGAAGGAATGAAAGTACGAAAGGAAGGATATGAACAACGTCGTTTGACATTTGAACGAAGAATCCAGGAATTACAGCGTGCCTCTCCAGCACTTGAAGCTGAAATTGCTCAACTTGCTTCTGATGCTCCGGGCGCGGCTCAAAAAGCTGAAGAATTAACCAAGAAAAAACAAGAACTGGGAGTACTTGAAGAAGCACGTAAAAAAGTGCAGGCGACCAAATCAGAATTACAGCATATACGAGAACGATGGCTTGAGCGTGAAAAAACACTTTCACGTACGATTGCATTTAACGAAGCATTGGTTCGTCAATTAGAAGAAGGCGCAGCGCACTTAGTCTTTCAAACTGCTGAAGCATGTAGCTCATTTATTCATCAAGGAAAAGCGAAGCTTTCACATTTGCGTATTGAACTTGAAAGCATTGCAAAGGAAACGCTCCGCCACGAAAAACTTATTTCTGTTGCTGAAATTGAAATGGAACGGTCATTGAAACTAACTGATCAAGTTGCTAACCTTGATGTCTGCCCTCTCTGTAGAACCACGATTACTTCAGATCATAAACAACATGTGCGTGATGAAGCGAATACGCTTGCTAACCAAGCTGAAAAACAACGCATTGCAAGCACTGAACTATTACAACGATTGCTCACTCAACGAAGCACCTTAGCTCAAGAACTTACTCAGTTAGAACAGAAACTACATAACGCTGAAGTTGAACAAATCCGTCATCACACGTTACAAGAAAAACATCAGCAACTTAAGAAAAACTTAGAGGAAGAGAAACTTATTCGCCACGAATTACAGACACTTGAACATCGACGAATACAACTTGAAGAAAAAGGGACCGATAGTTCTGCCCTTGAAGAAAAATACAGCGCAAAAATGCTTGAAATTGAAGAATTATCAGCACGAACTTCACAAGATATGGATAAAACACTCTTCTTCAAGAAACGAGAACTTGAACAGATGCACGTAGTTATCAAACAAGCTCTGAAAGACCGAGAGGAAGCAGAAAAAGAAATTGGCACTTTTAGCACCGTTATTGAATCAAAGCAGAAACAATTACATGAAAAGGAAACACAGGAAAAAGAGTTACAAGCTCGCTTCAAACAATTATTTGCTGAACGCGAAGAAAAACAACGTGTGATTCAAGTTAAAACTGCTGAATTAAGCGAAGCTCAGAGTGGTATACGTGCTATCGAAGAGCAAATTAATTATCTTAAAATTGGTAAAGCAAAGGTAGATGCAGAACGTGAAGCGGTAGAAATGGAATTAATTGACTTTACCGGATTAGAAATCATACAAGGAAGTGTTGCATATCTAGAAGAACGATTAGGAAAAGCACAAGAATCTTTGAACCATATCGGAAGCGTTAATCAACGAGCACTTGAAGTATATGATGAAGTGAAACATTCATACGATGAAGTATATGCAAAAGTACAAGTAGTTGAAAAAGAAAAATTGGATATCTTAAGCATTGTTGCTGAAATTGATAAGAAAAAACGTACTTCGTTTATGCGTACCTTCCGTGCGATGAACGAATTGTTCACACAGAACTTCGCACAGTTGTATACTAAAGGGACTGCTTACCTTGAATTGGAAAATCAAGAAGATATTTTTGCAGGGGGAGTGCAAATTATTGTTCGACTTGCAAAGGGTAAATATTTCGATGCCACTTCTCTTTCTGGTGGAGAGCAGACTTTGGTTGCCTTATCACTCTTATTTGCAATTCAAGAATATAAACCGTACCATTTCTATGTGTTTGATGAAATTGATGCTGCCTTGGACAAACGTAATTCTGAGCGCCTTGCTGCCTTGTTAGTAAAATACATGAAACAAGGTCAGTATATTGTTATTACGCATAATGATGCCATTATTATGCAAGCCCAAGTGTTGTATGGGGTAAGTATGCATGATAATGTTTCGAAAGTATTGAGTTTGAATATTCAAGAAGCAACTGCAGAAGCGAAGAGGATTGAAGAACAGGTAGAGCAGCAGCAAATGACTGGCAAGTCTGTTCCAGAAAGTACAGCCCCCATTGTTGAGGTTTAGTTAGATACTTCTCAAGAAAAACTTCCTAATAAACCTTTGAATTAGCAGTAATAATCTCTATGTCTATATCTTTAAATTTCCTTGTACCTTTTTATCTTTTTGCTTGCAATGCTTTATAAAAAAGTTTTATTTTCTTTGCACCGTATTTTATTTACTATCAAATTTTTTAGCCCTATCTTTATATCTTTAATTTCTTTGAAGAATGCTTCAAGAGTTGCCCATAAATCAACTAGCCATTCTATTAAACCTCTAGTTGCTAATCGATTTATAACAAGTGCCCGTTGCTTATTCTTGGGTACTATATTCATCTTTCTTTTCTGCAAAGAGTTTTATTTAAACGATTTAGAATAATTTTTTTTGATCGTTGGAAGCGGGAAAGAGGGCTTTCCAGGTTGCCCAGGATTTCCTGAATATGCCTGAAGAAGCATATTTTGCTCCGTTTTTTAAAAGGAACGCTTTTGTAATTGGGTCTGCCGGGTACCCTGAACCTGTGGCGCCATACTCTTTCTGAATGGTGTGCATTGCTTCTTCTCTGGCACATTTAGCAAGAATAGATGCTGCAGAAACACTTGGATGATTAGCATCTGCTTTATGTTCACAGTGTATTTCGAGTGATTGGTCCTTGACGAATTGCATAAGGGTGCCTTTCCAGGCAATGGTATTAATTGAGGGACAGTCTATGATAATAGTTACGGGTTCTTTAATGTCGAGCATGAGTTCGTTAATAATCGCCGCTGCTTTCAGTGCTTCTAAAGTGTTAAGATTGATTCCCCCTTTTTCAACAGCGCGATCTATTTCCAGGGGTTTTGCTTCAATCACTTTGTATTTTTTGCATTCATCTTTGATAATTCCTGCTAAACGAAAACGTTCTGTATCTGAAAGCATCTTTGAATCGGCGACTCCTTCATTTTTCCAGGCTTGCTGCGTCTTTATATCGACTAATACACCTGCAAGATACATAGGTCCGATTAAAGGGCCCCTCCCTGCATCATCTATACCAATATATAACATGTTTGCTTAAAGAGTAAACAGTATAAAAACTTACACAATTGTTACTAACTGAATAGCTGTACCCAGAGCATAAATAACCTCTAACTCCAGATACTTATGGGTTTTTTCATTTACAAGTATATTAAAGACTTAGATATTAATATAGCTTTTTGAAAAGAAAAGTCGCGACTCCTACTAACACTACTGCTTTCATAACGATTTTACTTTAATCTGAGAGTTGCTATTTCCATGACCAACTGCGGATGAGCTTGCTATAAAAGCTTTGATCACGGAGCATCGAAGCTTTTTCTTAAAAAGCATAGCGGGAGTGGGATTTGAACCGCACGACCTCGAGGTTATGGGCCTCGCGAGCACTCCAGGCTGCTCTATCCCGCTATAATAAGGCTATCCACTATAATAAGGCTATCCGCTATAATTTTTAAACCTTGCTCTTCTTACAGATATATGAAAAAAAGAACTATATTGAATGTCCCTAATGCTTTAACTTTTACCAGATTTATTTTAACATTTGTCCTTATTTACCTTGTTCTAGCGAAAGCGAAGATTGTTTCTATTGTTGTTGTTTTTATTATTGGTTCTTTAACTGATTTTTTTGATGGACAAATAGCCAGGAGATTTAATATGGAAACTGAATTTGGAAGAAAGTTAGATATAGTTGCAGATAGATTTTTCTTTATTGGTTTTATTCTTGCTTTGACTTTTGGCTATTATAGTGAAGGAATAATGACTGAGAACTTAATAATGCAGGTACTCCTTATCCTTTCAAGAGAACTAATAAGTGCTCCCTCTGCTATCGTTAGTTTTATTGCCAATAAGAAAATGCCGCGTACTAGAAATATAGGTAAACTCGTTACATTCCTACAGGGGGTAACTCTCCCTACCATATTGCTTAGTACTATCTCCCCCTTCTTTTATTTCTCAATTTACTTATCTATATTGACAGGAATCTGTGGTATTATTTCGGGAATGTATTACATTTATGACTTGCAAAAGGAGGTGTGAAATAAATGATAAAATATACGATTGAGAAAGAATTTAGACATCATGTTGTCGAATGGAGTGCTACTTTTTTGAGCGTTTTAGGGTCAATTGTTAATGCAAATAAATTGATTTCTGGATTCTATATCTGGAGTGTTGCCAATATTCTTTGGATAACTTTTGCTATAAAGCATAAACACTGGGGATTACTTGTAATGAATGTAATTTTCTTTGGTATAAATATATATGGAGTCTTTAGTTGGATGGCTCAAAACGATTGTTCTTGTTAACTAAAATAAAAGAACTGCTTTGACAAAGTAACGAATCACACCATTTAAATAAAGATAGTTTTTATAAATTATAATAAGTTTAATATTCTTAGCAATGTAATCTTTTAAACTACGATCTGGCGTTCCTTTTATTTTCTTAAATTATCCTATTATTTGATTGATAAAGAAAATATTTTAATTTAAAAATAATATTTGTTAAATATAGCTTTTATACTTTTAAAAGAATAACTATTTTAAGCCTTCCTTTATTTATTATTATAATGGCAGTCGTAAAAAACGAAGAGAAGATCACTTTTAATTTATCTCCCTCTAGTTTGAACATTTATTACCAAAGCCCTCTTTTGTTTTATCTGACCTATATCGCAAAAGTGCCTGATGATACAAAAGTCCCCTTGTGTTACGGACTTTCAGGAAGCATCGTACATACTTGCTTGGAGAAATATGCTCGAAAAGAGCTTGATGTTGATGGAGTATACCTTTTATTTGGGAAACTTTGGGGGCAACATCAACTTCATGTCCATACAGACGTAAAGGGCGATTTGTTAGAGCCTTTAGATTATCTTAAAGCGATTATTAAAGGAATGCATATTATCGATCAGCATGACGAATATATCTGCGAAGAAACAATCGCTTTTCCTTTAAAAGAAAACGATATGATGCGTATCGGAGTTAAGGGAATTATTGATTTGCAAGCACGTAATAAACAGGCAGGAGAGCGTGTAATTATTGACTATAAAACAAGTAACAGTGTGCAGCACGATAAACAATTTGAGCGTCAAGCTTTGTTCTATAATTTTCTGTTACATAAACATAAACAACATATCCCTACAAAAACTTCGTTCCATTATCTGAAATTGGGTATTGAGAAAGAATATCGTTTTGATGCATTAGATATCAAAGCATTTGAAGAAGAATTACATGCTATTGCAGATGAACTTTTAGCATATGGCAATTGTATTGATAACTACCCTATCGGTGATGTGGATGATTTGTTTAACAGCAAAAAGCAAGCATGTTTACGAGAAGTTTCTCGGCGAACAATGCTCTTAAGTGCTGATTATGTGATGGATGCACAATTGTAAAGAGCCTCTGATTTTTATGAGTATTTGCTAAAAAAGGAAACGCCCGGACCAGGATTTGAACCTGGGAATCGCTTGCGCGAAACGGAGTTAGCAACCCCGCGCCGTAACCGCTGGGCCATCCGGGCATAATGGGAAGGATAACTGGGGCGTTATAAAGCTTATTGTAAGAAGTTACAAGGGAAGAACACTGATAATGATAGAGAGGATACTTACTATGCGAATGATTGATTTCTTTTTTTTGAGTGAAGCTGCAACTCTGAATAACCAAGCAGGATTTACTAAGCCTATGATTCCTTTGATAATGTAAAGTAAAGCGATAAGTTATATCGAAAATGATTCTACTAGATAGATACTTGACATGAATTTATGTAGCTTTTGCGTTTGTAAGAAGGATTAATGGGGGGATTGACTTATAGGCAGTCTTGCGTTAGTTTGATTGGTTGTACGTAGAGGTATTGCATTATACCCTTCTCCTCCGTCTGTTCCAGAACAAATTTCAGGAATACCTTCTAAATCAGTTATTATTGCTCTTGAGGCATCACGCTTTACGTATGGTCCTGAAGTATTATATGTAAAGGCTGGACAGAATGTAACAATTCAGATTACTGATGTAGATGCTGTGCATGGAATACAAATTCCTGCCCTGTAGATTTCAGGTACGAAAAAAGTGACTTTTGTTGCTCCTGCTCCAGGCACTTATGCGTTCTCTTGTCCCACCATGTGTGGCTCGGGCCATCGAGAAATGAAGGGTTCGCTTATTTTTAAATAAGATTTATATATTCCTTTCATGTATATCTTGTATGAAACAGGTGTTTGCTTTTTTGATGATGGGTCTATTGGTACTTTCTCTTGTCCCTTTTGCACTTGCAGAAGAAAATGAATCAGCGAGAAAAGGGCTTCGTGCAGATAAACGTGCTATGAAACAAACAAAAGCCCTGTGTGCACGTGAAGCTGCTCAGACAGAAAAATCTTGTTTTGTTGCTGCAAAGGAAACTGCGAAGACTTGTAAACTTGCTGCAAAGGAAACTGCTCAAACTGATAAAACGTTAGGAAAACAAGAAGCACAGGCCTGTGCTATTACCTATAAAAAAAGTATGAGGTCCTGTAAAGCTTCATTTAAAGAAAGTACGCTTGCGTGCAGGCAACAATAAATGCGATTCTGGCGAGCACTCGGGATTAGTATACTGGGCTATTATCTTTTAGGATTAGTACAAATTCTTGTTGCGCTTGCGTTACGTCTTGATTTGCGTGCCCCTTCGTTACCTTGGTTATTTTGGATTACTTCTACACTCGTTTCTGTTGCAGTTACGTTTGGTTTGATGCATTGGTACTTTAGAGCACATGAATTTATTGGAATACGGCAAGGTTTCTATGCGGGACTCTTTTTTGTGGGAACAGGTATTGTGCTTGATATTATCTATGTGATCGTTCGGGGAGAGTATAGTGCACTCTCTGCTCTATTCGCTTCATATTTGGGAAGCCTTGGATTTATACTTCAAGTACTTGCAATTATCTTTACTGCCGCCTTTGTTGGAGAAGCTCATCACCGACATCGTGGAAAGAAACGGAAGCGATAAGTGTATTCTTTATCAAGTGGTGAGATACCTATAAATAGTCCAAGCCATTACACGCAATAAGAGGTGTTTGATTTTAACACATCTTGGGTCCGTTCGGTGGATTAGGGATGCTCGCAGAGCATCAAGATAGTGAACGGAAAAAGTACGCGATGAGCGCAGGGTGGATACGAGGCCATGCGCCGAACCCTTCGGGGTGACGTCCGCTCAAACTACGCCAATATCGCGTACTTCATGTTTTCTTAGGTTTTTACGTAACATCTATAATCTCTCAGGTGCTGTAGTAGTATGGCAACTGAAACAGCAACATTTGCAATGGGGTGCTTTTGGGGCCCAGATGCATTATTTGCGAAGGTACCAGGAGTAATGAGTACGCGTGTAGGGTATAGTGGAGGAACGAAGGAGGACCCTACGTATGAAGAAGTATGTACTGAGCGCACTGGACATGCGGAAGCAGTAGAAATTGTATTTGACCCGAAGCTTGTTTCGTATGCTCACCTTCTTGATTTATTTTGGCATCATCATAACCCTACCACTCAAGATCACCAAGGCCCTGATTATGGTGCGCAGTATCGCTCATCTATCTTTTATCATTCTCCTGCACAACAAAAACTCGCCGAACAAACGAAGCACGAGATTCAGAAGCTTTTGAAACAACCTGTGGTGACTGAGATTGTCCCTGCCACTCGGTTTTGGTCAGCGGAGGAGTATCATCAACATTATTTTGCAAAGAAAGGTATTACTCGAAGCTGTCATATTAGTTGGAAAACCACTGCTGAGTTGCAATCGCACGAATAATCTTTCTTGTTGCTGAAGCTTTTTTATAGGGAGTGAAGGCATGTTCAGTGATAGTGCTTTGATAGTTCTGGAGTACTTGTGTGAGCGCTGCTTTCGTGAGAAAGGTACGTTTGAAGAGGCTTTTCTTATTTTCACGATAATCGCCTTTTGCGTAGTCTTCAATAAAAAGTGTACCTGAAGACGTGAGAAATGAATTCAGAAAAGAAAAAAACTTTTTTTGTTCTTTGAGGGAAAGATTGTTCAACAGATAATAACACAAAATACTATCAAATTTCCCAAGCTCGTGAGGAAGGGCGAACACCTCTGCTTGTACAAAAGTTACTCGCTTATCTTTGATTGTTTCTTGTGCTTGTTTTAATGCCTGGGCTGAAAAATCAACTGCTACAACTGCCCGGGGTTCTTGTGCGAGAATGGCACGAAGAGTTTTGCCATTGCCACATCCCAATTCAAGAATTCGTTTTCCAGTACAACTTCCTTTTGGAAGAGAAGTTGTCTCTCTCTGCCAGCTTTGTTTTTTATAAAATGCATCCCAGAGTGCTTGTTGATTCATTGAAGAGAGAGGAGGGGCTTGCTTAAAGAGTTAGCGTAATGCTTGCACAATTCGATCAAGACTATTTTGAACACGAACTGGTTGATTAGAAAAAAGATTCTTTTGTTCACTTGTATGATATTCGATGAGCGCTTCTGCATCATTTAAGAGATGTCCGGTGAAAATACCCACTACTCTGTCTGTTTTTTTAATGAGCCCTTCTTCCCTGAGTTTTTTGATACCTGCCAAGGTTGCGGCGGAGGCAGGTTCGCAACCATAGCCATTGCGCGTGACCACTGCTTGTGCTTCAAGCATTTCAGCGTCCGTTGCTTCACGTACCACTCCGTTTGTCCATTCCAACATACGAAGGGCTTTGTAAAAATTAACGGGACGATTGATTTCAATAGCTGATGCGCGCGTATGTGCTTTTGGTGCATGAGTAAATGCTTGGCGATAGTGTTCTCGATTCACCTTTCCTCCATTCCAACAAGCCCCTTGTTGTACTAATTGATAGAACATATTTGCACCCTGTGCATTAATGACCGCAATACGTGGCATTTTTTGAGTAAGGCCCAATTCATACAATTCGTGCCAGGCTTTCCCAAATGCAGAACAATTACCTAAGTTTCCTCCTGGAACGACCACCCAATCAGGAACGTTCCAGTCAAGTCCTTCCCAGACACGATGCATAATGGTCTTTTGCCCTTCAAGGCGGAATGGATTGACTGAATTCATGAGATAGATTCCTTCGTTACTTGATACTTCGAGCACGCGAGCCATGGCGTCATCAAAGTCCCCTTCAATTTGGAGTACCGTTGGATCATAGGCGAGTGTTTTCGCTAATTTTCCTCGGGCAATTTTACCATCTCCGATAAATACTGCTGCACGCATTTGATTAAGTTCGTTTGCGGCGAATGCGGCAACTGAAGCCGATGTATTTCCTGTTGATGCGCACGCCACATACGTTCTTCCGAGCATTTTTGCGTGTGTAAATGCTGCCGCCATACCATTATCTTTGAATGAACCTGTGGGGTTGTTCCCTTCGAATTGGAACCAGACATTTTCAGAAGGCACACCTGCATATTCTGCTGCGCGCGTTACATGAATTGGCCAGGTATTTCCTTCCATGCCGTCCAAGGAAACGAGATTCTGTTCTTTGCGACTGTGTTCAAGATAAAAAGGAAGTAAATGACGAAATCGCCAAACTCCGCTTCTGTCTTGTACATTAGCATTATTCATTCTCCGTAATTGTGCTAATTCTTTCACTGTAGAAGCATCAATACCGGTATAACGAACATCAAGTAAACCCTTACACTCCTTACACTCATTTGCGTCTGAGTCGACAGTATACCGTGCGTCACATTCTGGAAAAATACAATGCAATTGTGCGTGTACCATAGAGTTGTGGTTTGTAATGGCTATAAAAAGCTATGGATAGGTTATTTCCCTAACTTATCGTCGAGCTTTTGTTCTGATTGATGAAGTTTAACACCGAGCTTTTGCAGTTCCTGTGCATGAGCTTGAATAAGGGAATCGACAATGCCTACCATCTTTGCGAGCTCATTCCGTTCTGCTAACAAAGTATTGAGGGAACCTTTATGGAAACCAATTTGTTCATCCTTTGACATTTCGACCATACCTTTGTATCTTGCTGAACGTATATAAAGGCAAGGCTTCTTGTGAGTGTATGAAAAAGAACACTGATTCTATTTTACTATATAGTAAACGAGGATGCCCATATTGTAATGCTTTGAAAGACTTATTGAAAGAAGAAAAGATACCTTACATTGAAATTGACGTGCAAAAAGAAGATGCAAGTGGAGCGGTGCATCGAGAAGGACGAATCCCTGTTCCACAAGTTGAATATAATGGCACGATCATCTTTGATTATACCACTGAAGAAGCTTTAGTTGAAACGGTGAAACGATTGTTGAAAACGAGTAGGTTGGATTAATTTTTATAACGATAACACATTCAACAATGTGGCGAAGGCTAACCAGACAGCATAGGGATAAAGAAGATATTGTGCTGGTTTTGATAGTTGTGAAGTATAATGAATCATCATGAGACCGGAAATATCGATAAGTATAATGTCTATAAGGCCTGCGAGAGGAGAGCGAAGACTGAAATAGAAAAATGTCCAGGTTGCGTTTGCAATGAGATTAATGCCAAACCAAGTAAGCAATTTTGCTCGTTGTGATGAGGATGCAGGATTCCAAGCAAACCAAAAGGAAATTGCAATTAAAGCATAGAGTATTGACCAGACAATAGGAAACACAGAGGACGGGGGAGTAAGAATTGGTTTAATTGCTTGATACCATTCAGATTGGACTGTTTCAGTAGTGTACTGTGCGCCGAGAAATCCTGCTCCGTACCAGAGGAGCAGTGCTATCAAAAGTACCGATTTGTTGGGGATTAATGTGGGCATTTGAGCATTGTCACCTTTTGTATAATAAATCTTGCACGGTTTTGTACGGTATTAAAAGGGACGGTAATGGGTTTGTACCCATATTTCTTGTACACGTGTGCAATTAATTGATGAATCTTTTTTGCTTCAGTATACGTCTCTTTACGTTTTGTATCATTTGTGTAATATTTCTGAGGGAGTGGGGCCATCAAAAAAACTAAATCGTATTTGATATGTTTTCCTTGTGTTACTCGTTCACTTAACCCATTGAGGTGTCCAAGTTGGGCATACGCAAAGCCATCAAAGAATCCTCGATCAAAAAAGACCACTTTTTCTTTTCGTAGAAGTCCTTTGGCAAAGTGATTGACTTCTAAGTCCCAAACTGCTTCTTGAAATTTCTTCCCTGACGCTTGCTTTGCATCTTTTCCTTTAAACAATTTGTTACGTGCAAGGACCAAACGTGCGGATTCTTTCATGACTGGGAACTTCTTATCTAAGAGATTGAGCACGGATGTTTTTCCTGTTCCGGGACCACCTGTAATCACCACTTGTAGAGGCATAGTTCTTTGAGTGGGATGAGTTATTTAAAGGTGTGTTTCATTAGTAAGAGATGGTGGCGTTATCACTCCAGAAAATACAACAACGTATGCAAGAGCTCAAAGGATGGGGATTGGAGGGTGGAGGGCTAGAAAAGGAATGGATGTTTGAAGATTTTACTGCTGCACGTGCGTTTGTGGATAAAATTGCAGAACTTGCACAGGAACAGAATCATCACCCTACTCTTTTTTGGGAATACAATAAAGTGCGTTTGATTTTAACCACCCATGATGAACGAGGAATTACGGAAAAAGATTTTCAGATGGCAGGAGCGATTGACAAACTATGCTGTTAGAGCTATTTGGCATACTCTCAGCCATTCCAATAGGCTATTTCCTTGCCTGGCTTGCTCGTGAAGAACTGGTAGTAGGAAGAAAGTGGTTTCAGCGACTTGTTATTCTTTCACTCGTTCTTGGGGGAACCTTCTGGGCGTATGGGTTACGAGAGGGGCTAGAGATAGGTTGTTTTTTGGCAATTCTGGCTTTTATTGCCTATCACCAGAGTTTTAACCGTCGGTGGACAAAGAGCAAGATATAAAAGAGTGTCTTGGGAAGAAAGCATATGAAGGTTGACGTGAAGAAACCCCAAACTCATGAGGAAGAGATACAAGCTTTTTGGGATAAGCAGTCCGTGTATGATAAGGTTGTCAAACATAATCGGAAAGGCCCCCCCTTTTACTTTATGGATGGTCCACCCTATGCAAACGGCCATATTCATATGGGTACTGCACTCAATAAGATTCTCAAAGATATAGCGATGCGTTCACAACGTTTGCAAGGCAAAGATGTATTCGATAGACCGGGATATGACACACACGGTACGCCTATTGAATTTCAAGTAGAGAAAGAGATTGGTTCAACAAATAAGAAAGATATTGAAAAATATGGTGTACAAACATTTATTGATCGATGTACTACCTTTGCAACCCGGTATATTGATCAAATGAATGATGAATTCAAAAATTTGGGTGTGTGGATGGATTGGAAGAACCCGTATGTTGCTCTTTCTGATGATTATATTGCATCTATTTGGGCTTCATTTAAAGCAGCAGATGAAAAGGGACTTTTGTATCAAGGCAAGTATCCAGTTCATGTATGTACTCGTTGTCAAACAGCAGTTGCCTTTAATGAAATTGAATATGGAAAACAAAAAGATACTTCTATTTTTGTGAAATTTGCCGTTACGGGTAAAAAGAACACCTTCTTTATTATTTGGACAACCACTCCTTGGACACTTCCTGCGAACACCGGAATTATGGTGCATCCTGATGTCGTTTATCAAGAAGTGGTGACTGCAGAGGGAGAGCATTGGATTCTTGCTGAACCGTTAGTTGGAAAACTAATGACTCGTTTGGAACGTGGATTTACGGTTGAAAAAACGTACACTGGAAAACAATTAGAAGGGTGGACGTATACTTCTCCTCTTGCATCAGCTATTCGCGTGTCTGCTCCCAATGGCTATCGTGTAGTCTGTTCCGCACGCTATGTTACCACGGAAGATGGTACGGGATTAGTACATTGTGCTCCGGGACATGGAAAAGAAGATTATGAAGTGGGAAAGGCAAATGGATTGCCGATGCCTTGCCCTGTGGGCATTGATGGTTTATTTACTGAAGAAGCTGGAGCATACGCAGGTAAACCTGTTCGTGAAACAAATGCTCGCATCATTACTGATTTAGAACAAAGAAATGCGTTGGTTGATACACTCGTATATGAACACGACTATCCACTCTGTTGGCGCGATAAATCTCCCCTTTTGATGGTATCCCAACCCCAATGGTTTTTGAAAATTTCAGCAATTCAGAAAAAATTAATACAACGTAATGAAAAACTTACTTGGGTTCCTTCTTGGATGGGACAGCGTATGCATGCCTGGCTTACAGGTATCGGTGACTGGCCAGTGAGTAGACAACGATACTGGGGCGCTCCTTTGCCCATTTGGATTAACGATACTTCTGGAAAACGAGTAGTAATTGGAAGTGTCCAAGAATTACAAAAATTAACAGGAGTAAAAAAAATTGCTATGCATAAACCTGGAATTGATACGCTTACCTTTGTGAAAAAAGGTGAAAAGGGAGTATATCGACGTGTTCCTGAAGTATTAGATGTCTGGTTTGATTCTGGAGTTTCGAGCTGGGCTGCCCTCGCGTATCTTGGTACAAAAGGCCTGAAACGATATTGGCCTGCTTCTCTGAATATTGAAGGACGAGATCAAGTGCGAGGTTGGTGGAATTCACAGCTCATCCTTTCAGAAATTTTATTTGACAAAGCACCTATGACTCATATCGCGGTACATGGTATGGTGTTAGATATCTCAAAACGTAAAATGAGCAAATCAGAAGGAAATGTAACTGCGCCAGGGGATGTTATTGCACAATATGGGCGAGATACCCTTCGATACTACTTTGCTAAATTTTCTAAGGGAGAAGATTTCAATTACGATCCAAAGGAAATGCAAGAAATTGGGAAATTGTTTGGAATTCTTGCAAATAGCAACACCTTTATCTCTCAACTTACTCCGCGTCGAGCACCTCTTGCAATCGAAGATACTTGGATTCTTTCTAAATATTATCAATTGATTGAAGAAGTTACTAATGCTTATAACTCCTATCAATTTTTCGTAGGAACACAAGCACTTGAACGATTTATTATTCATGATCTAAGTAGAACCTATATTCAATTAATTCGTGATCGTGCAGATGAAGCATATCCCGTCTTACAAGAAATTCGTGTAGGGGTATTACAGTTACTTGCTCCTCTCGTACCCTATATGGCTGAAGCTTGGTGGCAAGAATTGCGTGCACAGAAATTGGTCAAAGAAGAATCGCTCTTTCTTTCTAGATTTCCTTTGGCACAAAAGAAAAAAATCAATCAAAAACTTGAACAAACCTTTGGGCAAGTACAAAGAATACTAGAAGTTGGGCTTCGTAAACGTGATCAAGCACATATTGGTTTGAAATGGCCACTTCAAATGGCGACGATTACCAGTCCTGAATCTGTTTCAAAGGACGTGTATGCACTTATCATGAAACAACTTAATGTAAAGAAGGTACAAATTATGAAAGGAAAAGAATTTGATGTGGTACTTGATACTACGTTAACTCCTACGCTTGAAGCTGAAGGATATTCTAGAGAATTGGCTCGAGCACTCCAAGCAGCGCGTAAAGAAAAAGGATTACAAAAAGGAGAATTAATCACTACTACGGTATTTGTTTCTTCAGAACTTCAAAAAATGCTCAAGGAACATCTTTCTTTTGTGAAAGAACGCACCAACTCTCAAAAATTGGTTTTTTCTGATGAACAAAGTGCTCCTGTCGACGCTATTGTACTTACTGCACGGGAGAGAAGAATTGCCTTCTTATTTCGTCGTTGTTGAATGACAGCAACCGAAAACATTTAAATAGTCCAAGAGAATAAGTAGTATAAAGGTGATATGGATTCATATGATTATCAAAGAAGAATTTTTGAGCAGACTACGCAAAATCTTTGATTTGAATCTCTATGAAGCTCGCGTATGGACTGCATTACTTTCTCGTGGTACGTCTACTGCTGGTGAATTAAGTAATATTTCAGATGTTCCTCGTTCTCGTACATATGATATCCTTGAAAGTTTGGAAAAGAAAGGATTTATTGTAATGAAAGTCGGTAAACCGATCAAATTTGTTGCTTTGAAACCTGAAGAAGTGGTTGAACGTGTTAAGAAGAATTTAGTTGTTGACGCACAAGAAAAAAGTAGACGCCTTGAAAAATTACGAGGAGATGAAGTGTTGGAAGAATTGAATGGTTTATTCAGTAATGGTATTAAGTTTGTAGAACCTTCTGACCTTTCTGGAAGTTTGCGCGGTCGACAGAATATGTATAATCATCTAGATATGATGATTCGAGGTGCTGAACGCACGATTACTATTGTAACAACTGCTGAAGGATTGAATCGTAAGATGGAAATGTTATTACCTGGGTTAGAACGTGCAAAGAAACGAGGAGTTATTATTCGCATTGCTGCACCAATTACTAATGCTAATTTGAAAATTGCAAAAGACTTGAATAAGATTGCTGAAGTCCGTAATCTTGATTCAAAATTGACTGCACGTTTTGCAGTTGTTGATAGCAATCAAGTGATGTTTATGTTGCTTGATGATAAGAGTATCCATCCAAATTATGATGTTGCTGTTTGGCTATCAACCGAGTTTTTTGCAAAAGCAATGGAACAGATGTTTGAACTTGCCTGGAATACATTCAGTAAAGTACGATAATTTCTGTTAGTGTTGTTAACAGGTACTAACAATAAACACTTAAAGGACCATCTCTGAAAGATAAGATATGACTCCTTGTTATATTGACATTCATTGTCATTTTGAACGCTGCCCTACCGAAGAAGCACTTGCTCGTGCTGAGCAAGCCGGAGTGGGTATTATATGTACGCAAGGAACTGATCCTGCGACAAACATTGCTTCATTGAAATTAGGAAAGAAACATGCTTCGGTGAAGACGTGCATGGGCTTGTATCCGATTACTGCACTCAAAATGAAAGATGAAGATATTGATTTGATGCTTATTGGAATTGCACAACAAGCAGAGCATGTTGTTGCTCTCGGGGAAGTAGGAATGGACTTTAAAGAAGATGAAACGCACCATGCACGTCAGAAAGAAATCTTTACTAAAGTAGTGAAACTAGCTTTACAACTCAATAAACCAGTAATTGTACATTCCCGAAAAGCAGAACTTGCTACGATTGAATTGCTTGAACAGCTTGGGGCGAAGAAAGTAATTATGCATTGTTTTTGTGGAAAATGGAATCTTGCTGAACGCATTATTGCAAATGGATGGTACCTAACTGTCCCTACTTCGGTGACTCGCTCGGAGCAATTTCAACGGTATGCGAAGGAGCTTCCCCTCGCGCAGCTCTTCTGTGAAACTGATGCTCCTTACTTACATCCTGATAAAACGGTGACTACGTTATCTAATGAACCTGCGAATGTGCTCTCAAGTTATGTATGGATTGCAACGTTGCGAGGAATGAAACTGGAAGACGTGCGAGATCAAGTTTTTAGGAATTTTGAAACAGTATTTGGGAAGGTTTAAAAAACACTTTTTGAGGATTTTTCTATGGAGCAACTTGGAACATTAGTGGACTATGGTAATTACGGTAGAGTACACCGCTTACGGGAAATCAGCGATGCTTTCTATTGCATCTAAAAGAACTTCCTTGACCACATGATGAGAAGATATGGTCAGATTAATGATGTCTTTACCATAAAATACATCAATTCTTGCTTTATCTGCAGAATAGGATTCATGCTTATCAACCATAACTCCGGGTTTAAAATCATCTTCTTCATCGTGTACTCGTACCCCTCGTAAACCGCTACTTGAAGAACATTTTTTTACGATATCGGTGAATGAAGTAAGCCAGGCATACGAAAAATCTTGTTTCTTGATAATAAAATAATAAAAACTTCCTTCATTTCCAAATCCGATTATCTTTATCTTTGTCATGAAACGTATAGGTATTGTTCTTATTTAATTCTTTTTGATAAGAAAAAATGCGAGGGGGAGGATTTGAACCTCCGAAGGCACTAAGCCACAAGATTTCTTACAAAATCTTGCTTGCTACCCTTCCTCACGGAAGAGGCGACGTCTTAAGTCTTGCGCATTTGACCGCTTTGCTACCCTCGCGCACCTCAGAAACTCGAAAAGGCATTATAAAGGTTATTGTTCTCTTCTCAAAATACTTATTGGTCAGAATTAATAGCGCTTACCATTGCTGTTGATTGTCGATTGACATGTTGTAATGCTTCTTCGTCTGTTGCTTTTGGATGTTCACGTTTGAATTTGAGTGCTTCAGATGCTCCAGCAATAAGTGCCATTTTCATTATTCCTCTTTGTTCCATGTTGCTTTTTTTGTCTGAGAGTATATAAGGATTATTGTGTTTCAAAATGAAGATGAATACTTTATTAGACTTATGTTAACCCGAACCCTTCTCGCCTTAATGTTTAAATAGGGGTTCGCATTAATGTTATTGAGGTAGTGAAAGAGGATGACAACTGATTTGTTGCGTGCAGAATTGAAAGTACGTGGATTTTCTCCGTTGACAGTGCGCAATTATGGCTTTTTTACAGATAAATTCTTAGAACAGGTACATAAACAACCTGATCAAGTAACTCAAGATGATGCCAAACTCTATTTGGCCAGTCTCTTTGATGATAAATCCAAGAATACCATCATGTTGGCGGCGGCTGCTTTGAAGTTTTATTTCACCCAGATTCTTAAAAAAGACTTCTCCGCGGTTAAAATGCCTAAAAAAGAGAAACGATTGCCGGCAGTCTTAACAAAAGATGAAATGCGCGCTTTGCTTTCTCATGCAGATACTGAAAAGTCTCGCTTAATGATTTCATTGTTGTATTCTACGGGGCTTCGCGTATCGGAAGTGGTCAATTTGAAAAAGAATGATATTGATTTTGGAGAAAAATCAGGATGGGTACGAAAAGGAAAGGGAAACAAAGATCGCTTGTTTAGTATTTCTGACCAACTTACCAAGGATTTGCAAGCATATCTTAAAGAGAGAGAGTATCAGTATGTATTGTCTAAGGAGAAACCGTTGACCACCCGTAATATTCAGAAGATTATCAAACAAACAGCAGGACGTGCACAAATCCAGAAAAAAGTAACCCCTCACACCTTACGTCATAGTTTCGCGACACATCTGCTTGAACAAGGCACAGATATTCGCGTCATTCAAGCAATGCTTGGACATAGTAACTTGAACACGACCCAAGTGTATACACATGTTTCAGCTGACCAGATCAAAAAAGTTGCGAACCCACTTGATACTTTACTCATCTCTCGCGATGGAATCGTCTAACTATGCTTTGCTTCTGGAACGATTATGCCTAGCTTCTGATGCCCATGACTGGGTACAATTCGAACGGTTATGGCCTGTAACCCGACAAGCGTATGAAACGTATAATCATGAACGCCGAGAACGAGGATGGGTTCCGGTAACGATACATGAAGAAAGTTGGAATAAACTCTGGAGAGAAGCACATCGGCTTGTGCGGAATTAATTAGTCCTTTAATGTGCCTTTCGCACGTTCGTGTGCTAAAGCAAGTACTTGTTCAGGAGTAAGGTCTTCATCATCGTCTTCTTCAATGGGAAATGAGGGATTTATTTTTTGTTGATAATGATAATATCGTTGGACAAGGTGCGGATATTTCTTTTTAATAGCTTCCAAGAGCCTTCGAGGAGACTGGGAGCTTGCTCCCACCATATCTTGCTTGAGTAAGGCATGTAAATCCCAATAAAGCCCCTCTTCAGTGCCCACTGCAACATAGTGCGTCGCACAAAGAGGCTTTTCCTCTTTAAACAAATCTGCTTCTTTATTACATACAGTACAACGAGGCATGGCCATAGTCATTTTAAATGTAGAAGAAGCTATAAGGATTTCGGTTTCCTTTAGGTAGTCATTAACGATAGGACTTCTGACGGCGAGCACGTGGAGCAGAGTCATTTGGTTTGTTTGCTTCCTTACGTCTGGAATCTGCAACAACCATGTTTCTGTCATATTTGATAAATGTCTTTTTGAGTGTTTCAGAGCCAGTAATGTATAAGAGAGCCTTTGCAATTGCTAAACGACCTGCTTGCATTTGTGCTTCTTTTCCACCACCAATTGCTTTGATATGAAAATCAACTTTCAAAGGATCACCCAATTCTTGTTCATATAACCGAAGCGGTTCAGCAAGTGCTAATTTATGGAATAAAGGTAATTCTGTTGCAGGAAGATGATTAAAGAATACTTTTCCTGTGCCTGTCTTGAAACGAAGTTTTGCAACTGCTGTTTTTCTCTTTCCTGCAATAATACGAGTCATTTCAAAAGCCATGCTTATAGTTCCTTCGCTAAGTCAGCGAGTGAGATTGTTTGTGTCATAATTGGACGAGTAAGAACTTGTGCTTTAACGGTCTTGAATTCAGCAGGAATTTGATTATAACATTTGATACGATCAAATGCTGCTTCCCCACGACCCATTTTATAGGACAACATGCCACGAATAGTACGTTTCATTAATCGTTCAGGGCTACGTTTTATCCAATTTGGACCGTTTAATGCATTTCCACCACGAAGTACGGCTTGTTTGTATTCTGCAATTACCATACGTGTTCTTCCTGCAACTAATGCTTGTGTACAATTAACAACTGCAACTTGTTTGCCTAAAAGTGATTGTTTTGCTGCAACGCTTGCAACACGACCTACTGTTGCCCCTGCTGCATCAATGACAACTGTTTCCATTAGGCGAGCACCTTAATCCCTGTTGCTTTTGGATTTCCTTTTATTTCTTCAGCGATCGTCACCAATTCACTTTTGGTTGCCTTTGCTTTTTCATGAGCTGCTGCTGAGAATGAAAGAGCTACAATACGGACTTTCTTGGTGAGTGTTCCTGAAGCTACTACTTTCCCCCCAATTAATACAGTGTCTCCTGTTTTGGTGAGAGCGTCAATTTGATCAAGATTTAGAGCTGCAAGTGCTTTTGTTGGTCCTGAAATACGTTGGGCTACAGGAAGCCAAGCATCTTGTTTACGTGCTGCTAAAATGGTTGCCTGAAGTGAAGGATTTGTCTTTCTTCCTGCCTTTCTCTTGATATGTGTTTTACTGAATGCATGTTTCATACTTTTGTGCTATTGGTGACGGTATATAAAGCTTTAGTCGAGCGGAATCTTTTTATACTTTCATGTGTATTAATGTGTATGACTAAAATACGCGTCAATATTACGGTCGATAGAGAAACGCTTCAGTTGGCTAAGAAAAAGTTGGACTTGTTTGGAGGGAAATTATCCACCCTCTTCGATGCCTATCTTCGAGATTTTGTCAAGAGTATGGATAAAGAATATGGTGCGGATTATAAAGTGTTACAGGAAAAAGTAATTGAATTGGAGAGGCGATTGGGAAAAGTTGAAGGAAAAAAATTATAATTTTCTTTTTTAAGTATGCGGGTGCTAGGAATCGAACCTAGGCAAGCACTAAGCTACTGCCACCTCAAGGCAGCCCGTTTGACCGCTCCGGCACACCCGCTACGCGAGTGTTGATAGATAGAGTGTTATAAATCTTCGGGTAATACAGAAAACCTTACTTGAACGCTTTGACAACTTCGTCGAGGTTATCGGAAAGCGATGCAATCGCTTTCTTGAGAATATCTGATGCAGACATATTACCATAGCTTTCTACAATGAAAAGCATTTCATCACTGTCAGAGATTGCTTTGTCATCAATAACGTTGATTGCATGTTGTGTTGCTTCATTGAGATCGCACAACCAGGTACTTCCGGTTTTTTCTGCTTTCATAAGACCAGCTGATTTTTGAATGATAGCGTCAATTTGTGCATTGCCTTTTACTTTCAAAATATGGCGATAATATGCAAGTCCCGGAGTGTATTTTGCATGATCAATGCCTTTACCCAAGATTGCAGTTGCAACAAGTTCAAGTTTATGTCCTTCTTTCAAAATAGTAAGAGGAATGTTATCATGTACAACTTCAGCATTACCTTCAAGATCTCCTGAGTATACGGTACCTGGGCCCGTTTTGGAAAGTTTCAATTCAATTTTTGTTTTTTCATTCATTTTTCCTTCTGTTTTCAAAGGAACAAGACCAAGACGATGAGCAACCATTTCATCATAGAGTGCTGAGTCATTTTTGTATAATTCAACTTCATCAATTGCTAACGTAGGGACTTCTGCAACGCTTCGACGTAAAGCATTTGCAAGAGATTCATGTGCAGGCATACGAATGACTACTTTATCTGAAGACTTAGAAACGACGGCCATGAAAGTAAGGGGAAGAGTGAGCTTTTAAAGCTTATACTCTGCGTCCGCGCTTACCTCCTTTCTTCTTCGGTCCACCGCGTGCAACACGAGAGGTATCTACAATATTGAGAATCTTGAATCCTTCTTTATCAAAGCTTTTGACTGCAGCATGAGCGCCTGGACCAATTCCTCGTTCACTTCCGGTTCGTGCGCGCATACGAACATAGAGTGCAGTAAAGCCAAGATCTTTTGCACGTTCAGCAGCTTTTTTTGCAACGAACATAGCAATCGTAGGATCTGCCTTCAAACGAGAGTGTTTGGTGACCATTCCGCCTGTAATACGAGAGATGGTATTGCCTGCAAGGTCAGTCATATGAATCATAGTGTTGTTCTTTGAGGTATTGATGTACACAATACCTGTGCGCTCTTCTTTCGCAGGTTTTGCTCCTACAACTGGAGCATGAGTAGGAGTAACGGGTGCTTGTTCGGTGCTTGGAGTAGCTTCTACAACAGGAGTTTCAGTTGTTTCAGTTTTCTTTTTGGCAGCCATTATGCACTGTCCTCCATCTTTTGAGCAGGTTTGGTAAAGGTAAGCGTTACGGTAATTGCTTGTTCTTCGTTTACCGGTACTAAGTACCCTGGTTTGTTAATAACAGCACCATTGATGAATACTTTACGATGAGTAACCATTTGACGTGCTTGACGAACAGTTTGAGCTTTATTTTGTTTGAACAAAATAGTAGGTAATCGACGATTGAGAATATCTTCTACTTGTAGTGCTAATACATCAGAGGTTGCTTTCACATTCAAACCAAGTCCTCTTAATTTACCAAAGAGTACTTCTTGTTCTTCTTTAGATGCTTTTGCAAGTGCTTTTGCACGATCTCGGTAATAAGCAATTTTTGCTTTTGCTTTCCAAATTTCTCTTTTATTCTTCAAACCGAATCGTTCAACCAATTTATTTTCTTCAGCAATACGCGATTTTTCGTATGCTTTCTTTGGTCTGCTGAATGACTTATGTTTACGAATCATTAGGCACTACCTCCCTTTTTCTTCTTCATGCCTGCAGCCATACTCTTCTTTCTGAAGTGTGAACGAGTACGCTGACCACGAACTGGTTGTTTTGCTGCATGACGTGCACCACGATAGGCTTTCATTTCTTTCAAGCGCTTAATATCAAAATCACGTTTCATTTCAAGGTCAGTACCAAGGAAATGTCCAGATTCTCCTGTTTCAGGATCAGTTGGGCGATTACGCATGAAACTAGGAAGTTCCATATGAGGAATGTATTCTTCAATTTTCTTAATTTCATCTTTTGTTAATTCTTGAATTTTCTTCATACGATTTAACTTTAATTTGAGACAAATAACGTTGGTAACTGCCCAGGAAATACCCTTAATGCGTGTTAAACCCACATAGAGTGGACGAGAACCTGCAATATCATAGCCCATAATACGTACTAATGTTTCAGAACGATCTTCATCACCTGGACGTCTTCCGATTGGTTTAGACGGTGTGGCTTTCTCTGGCGCCTTCTCTTTGACGGTTTTTTCTGTTGCCATTGTTAGTGTACAAATAAATTGAATCGTTGTCTTTCGGACAATTCTTCAATCAAGCGTTTTTCAATCGCTTTCTTTGGGTCTGGAATGTTTTTCATTCTGGCTCGCATGTCTTCAAACGATTCGAAGGGTTTCTTCTCTCGTTCGGCTAACACTTCAGCCATATGCTTCTTACCGAAGCCAGGTATAAGTTCTAATTGATGAAGACGGGTGTTAATTGCTGGTGCAGAATTAAAGAAATCGATGAATTTCTTCTCCTGCTCCGCAACTACCGTTTCAATGAACTCTTGTAGCTGGATCTTTGCAGACTCAGTCAACTTCTCTCGTGGCAATCTGCCTGAGATGAAGTATATCTTATCTCGCTTATCGGGACCTATATAAACCTTTTCTTTAATCTCAAGTGTAACTCCGCGTCGAGGAACTAATTCTAAGATAGCAAGTGTTTTTACTCCAATTGCTTGTGCAACAGGTTGACCACGACCACCAATGGGATACCCATACGGTAAATAATCTAAGATGAGTGCATATTCTTCTTTTTCGCCCATAGTCTTACTTTAACGCTCCAAGAATTGCTTGCGATTCCTCTTCGGAAAGACTTGCTTCGTGACATACCTTGTTTACCCCTTCAGTATCTTGAGGAAGGAAATCAATTAATTTGATAATATCTTGTTCTTTCAATTTGATATTGTTTAATGCGATGAGTTTTTCTTTAACCGCTTTTGCTTCTTTTGCATTGAGTTTGCTAAATGCTTTGATATATGCATATACTGGTCGTTCTTTATCTTCATCAGATAAATATGCTTTTACTTCGCCAAGCGTTAAAGGAGATCTATCGATAATCATTGAGACACCTTGTGTAAATGAACTGGATGTATCATATATCTTTTTGGTCTTCCTAAGTCTTTTACTTCAACTTCGTATGCTTCACCACGTTTAGCGATTACTTTGCCTGTTCTTCCTTGCATACGTGAAGAATATTTGAATGGAACGCTGTGTTCTTTTACAACAGCAATAGTATCTCCTTCTTTAAGTTCTTTGAAATAAGCACTGAAGGAAATCTTGCCACGTTTACGAGGATTTTTATGTTTGAGCATAGGAGAGGTTATTACGGCTGGTTTTTAAAGGTTTGTGAGGGAAAGAAGATTATGCCCGTCGAGCAGAAGGTTCACTCACTGAACCTTGAAATAAGTCGCCTGCAGCACGAGATTTTTCCATGCTCTCTACAATCGTATTAAACATCTTCTCGCCCCATACTCCAATACCGCAGCGTTTACAAAAATCAATGACTGATTCTTCGGAAACGTCTGTTTTACAGTAAATACATTTTTTTGCCATACATGCCTCTTTGAATATAATCAATTTTTTCTGGAACTTTATAAAGATTCGTGTGATTGTTTCAATATGTTTTTCCTCATGCAGAAACCTTATATACTCTTTAAGGAGAATACTTTTCATGGATGAAAATCATACAGTGAGTGTTTCTAAAGAGTCTATGTGGAAATACACCACGATGGTGCTTGGAGCAATTGTTTTGATTGGTGCATTGTATGTTATGGTTGGAGGAAGCAGTACAGGGAATACGATTGCAGGAAGCGCCGTGGGCGTTATTGATAATGATGATTTAACTGATGATGATGCAGTGAAGGGAGATGAAGATGCCCCCGTTACGATTGTTGAATTTTCTGATTATGAATGTCCTTTCTGTGGTCGATGGTTCTTGCAAACCTATCCTCAACTAAAGAAAGAGTATATTGACACGGGTAAAGTAAAGATGGTCTTTCGTGATTTCCCTTTGAGTTTCCATAAAAATGCACAAATGGCAAGTGAAGCTGCAGAATGTGTTCGCGATAAGGGCGGAGATACAGCATATTGGGCATTCCATGATATCTTGTTCACTAAACAAGCACAATTGAGTGAAGCAAATGTCAAAACCTGGGCGAAAGAACAAGGGTACGATGTTACTGATTGTTTAGCAAAGGGTACTTTTAGAAAAGAAGTCCTTGCTGATCTTGCTGATGGTCAAGCAGCAGGTGTCCAAGGAACTCCTGCATTCTTTATTAACGGTAAACTCATCTCTGGAGCACAACCATTTGCAGTCTTTAAGCAAGCGATTGATGCCGCTTTGTAAATCTAGGAAGTAATTTTACACCTCTTTAAGAGCAAGATGATCTTTTTTTGGATAGAGCAGTATGCCCAGAAAAATGAGCCCAATAAACGCGAGCAAGGGTATAAATGAAAGAGCCGTTTGCACTTGTTTTGATGCAATAACGTTTCCAGTTATGCCTGCAGTCAATGCAACCTTTCGAAGTCGTGTTCTCTTTGGTTTCTGTTTTTTGAGGCACAGAGGTTACTTTTCCAAACATTCTTCTTTTCCAGAAGACATATTTTTCTTTCCAGGTTTGTTTTCGAGGATGAGCTTCTGTTCCTTCAGACAATGAAGGTCTCTCGTGTTCCATCTCCTCTAATCTCTTTTGTAATGAATCACCCACCCCCTCTTAAAGTACCTCCCCATTAAAAATACTCTGTTTTCTTTCTTCCAGAATAGGTAAAAAGTATAACCAAGGATTTAGGAGTTATACTTCTTGCAGTTAATCTCGCTACCTCAGAGATTACCAAATAACCTATAAGCACTAAATGATTCACGATCGTTAGATAACCCTCCCTCTAATGATTAAACTTAACTTCTTATCAGGCATTGAATTATCTAACATTAAAAGTATACATTACCTTCTTTAGGTCACCAAACTTTGTAAAATTCATAACCCTTAAATAAGAATATCTTCTTTTTTAAGATATGAGGGTCTCAAAAAATTATTTGTATTGGGGGGTTATTGTACTCTGTTTACTGACAGGATATTTTCTTTTCTTTTCTGATCCCGTACTTGTTTCAGGAGAAACACAAAATCTCACGTTGAGTTTACAACAAGGCAATTATTATCCTGAAACTATTTCGGTACAAGTCGGCGTACCCGTTGCACTTACCCTCGATGCAAGTGTCAAAGGATGTTTTCGTTCTTTTTCTATTCCTGCATTACAAATAATTGGTTATTCTCGTTCTCCTGCTGAACCAATTGTATTTACTCCAACTAAAAAAGGAACATATGAATTTCGATGTACAATGGGTATGGGAACAGGAACACTTATCGTAAAATGAAATCGATTCGTTTTCTGATATTTCTTTTCTGTGCACTCGCTCTTTTGTTATTGCTAGACGTTCCCCCTTCAGAATCTTCGCGTACTTTTTTTTCTATTCCTTTTAACGAACAAACAACCCTCCCTTCTCAAGCAATTATACTTTCTGATGAACCCTATACCTTAGAAGTTGTTCCTCGTACTCACTCTTTCAATGGAACTGTCGTCCCTCTTTGGACCTATAATGGGCAACTTCCCGGTCCTCGTTTGCAAGTACAACAAGGAGCGAACCACACAATTATTGTTCGCAATACTATGCCTTATGAAACTACCGTGCATTGGCATGGCCTTCGTTTAAACCATTCATTTGACGGTGTTCCGGATGTTACACAAAAACCTATTCGTTCTGGAGAATCATTTACCTATGAACTTACGTTTCCTGATGCTGGAATCTTTTGGTATCACCCCCATATACGTGAAGATTATCAACAAGAATCTGGATTATATGGTATGATTGAGGTTCGAAGTCCTGATGCACCTTTGTATCAACCAGTGGTACTTGATGATATTGCTCTTGATGTGAACGGAACGGTTCCTTTCTATCAAGAAGTTATCACCCATGCAATTATGGGTCGTTATGGTACTCAGTACCTCATTAACGGACAAGAAAAACTCAACCTATCCCATACTACCTCTCAGCCATTATATCTTGCATTTCTTAATGTGGCAAATGTGCGACCGTTTCGTATAACCATTCCTGGGGCCAAGATGACTTTGTTGGAAGGAGACATTGGTCCCTTAGAACAGGTACAACCAGTTGACTCGTTCGTACTTGCTCCCGCTGAACGAACAGTTATCAGTGTTGCGTTTCCTTCTCCTGGAAATTACACTGTCTTTAATGATAATCCTTTACAACGAACTGCATTGGGAACACTCACCGTTACACAAAAAACTTCTCAACAGGCCATGCAAGAACAAAGTACCTCTGGACTTTCTGCTCTTGCTTCTCGTTATCTCTCTTCCCCCCCCAATCATACGCTCAATTTAGGATTGGAACTTGAAGGAATGGGACACCTGGACATGATGCATAGTGACGAGAACATTGAGTGGGAAGATACCATGCCTGGTATGGCTCATATTACTAATAAAACAGTGCGCTGGACCATTACAGATGCGCAAACAAAAAAGCAAAATATGGGGCTTCACTATCGTTGGCCTTTGGGAAGTTATCAAAAAATAAGACTTGTCAATAGCCTCGAATCTCCGCACCCTATGCAACATCCAATTCATTTCCATGGACAACGGTTCTTGGTTTTGTCTACTAATGGCATCCCTACTGAAACACTTGGATGGAAAGATACAGTACTTGTACGTATGGGTGATACTGTTGATATTTTATTGGAAGTAAGTAATCCTGGAGCATGGATGATACATTGTCATATCCCTGAACATTTACAAAGTGGTATGATGGCTTCGTTTAGTGCAGGAACAAATACTAAAAAAGAAATGAATCATTAACTATCTTCTTCGTGCTTTTCCTTGGTTTGCCAAAGATTCTTCTAACGTTTCATGCATTCGTGCAAGGTCTACACCGAATACGCTATAATGCATTTGATCTTTAAAGAGGCAGGTTTGAATTGCACCAATTCTCCAAAGTGTACGTATCCCAATATCTTCTAAGACTACTCGCTCCCCGCTTATGCGATCCCTATCGTACGTGCTCCCCGCAAGTAAGTTGTAATCTTTCCATATATAAGCAAGAGTTGTTAAAAAATCACGGTTGGTCACGCGTGCTGGTTGGACAATAAATGGAGCTTCTGGAGGGAGCGCAAGTGCTTGAGCAAGATACCCTAGTGACTCATGTGCCCTGAGAAAATGAGACTTATCTTTTTCTTGCGTAGACAATTGTAACGGTGCAAAACCTTTTGCAAGCATACGAAGTGCAGTTTCCACTGAGTCTAGATTATAGGGCTTATCTTGCGAAAGATGTGCCACAGCTTCTATACCCCGGGCAATTGTAATTCCCATTATTATGTATCTCTTTTTTCTTTTAAATGGATTGTGGGGATGAAAAAAGAATGTATTCGTTACTACTCATATCTAAGGGCATCTACCGTATTGAGTTTACTCGCACGATAGGCAGGTAATGCTCCGGCAAGTACACCAATGAAAATTGCAAATCCTGCACAGCTCAAGAAAAGAGAAAGGGGGAATGCTGCCTGTACCAATGAAATAGCAAAGACGTTTGTCGCAACATATTCCAAACTATATGCGCCCGATGCTCCGATCAGAATGCCTGCACTTCCTCCAATAAGCCCCAACATACTTGCTTCGAGAATAAAAAGACTCAAGATTTCAGCATTGTGCGCACCAAGTGCTTTCATGGTACCAATTTCTTTCGTTCGTTCAAGAACTGAAGCGTACATCGTGTTTGCGATACCAATTGCTCCGACTACTACGGAAATGGTGGCGATGGCAACAAGAAATACGGTAAGTACTCCTAACACCGAACCAAACGTACCAAGCAATTCTTCAGGAGTGATAATAGTAAAGTCTTGTGTCTTTTCAGTAACATCCCTTGCTGAACGTAGTCTGCGTTCAATACGATCTGCAACTTCTTGTATCAGTGTAGAATCTTCTACTTGGACAATAATTTCATCGTACGTACCATCATCTCCAAATACTTCTTTGAATATTTCTAAGGGCATGAGGATAATACGATCATCTTGTGGATTACCTTGCGTTTCAGTAATGCCTCGTACTTTGAACTCGACAGTGTTGATTTCAAATCTATCTCCCAGCTTTACTGATTTGCTAAATACGGCATTATATTTATATTGTGAGCCGATGACGATATCGTACGTATCTCCTTCTTTGAGCTCTCTACCTTCTTCTGGTTTGAACGCGCCGTTTTCACTAAATATCTGGGCACGTTCTTTCTCTAAGGGGAATCCTACGACTGTGAAGAAACGTACTTCATCATTAAATTGTATCTTTGCATTTCCTGCTTTAAAATATGAAAGTCCTTTAACCCCGGGTATTTTTTCAAGGGTAGTAACATCTGCATCTGTTAAGGTTGCTGCTGAATCGGTTCCGGGACCTGCTACTTGTCCTTTAGGGAAAATAAAAAATTTATCAGTACCTAATTTACGGAATTGTTCTTCTACTCCTGATTGCAAACCTAATGAAATAGAGACAAGAATGAAGATTGTTGCAACTGCAAGCGTAATCCCGAGTACCGTAAGCAATGAACGAACTTTGCGTTTCCAAAGATTGCGTACTGCAAGAGTTATGAATTGGGATTTCATGATCGGAGAGCCTCCACGGTATTAAGCTTTGAAGCTTTGATGGCTGGAAGAGTGCCCGCAAAAAGACCGAGAATGAAAGCAAACAAAATAGATGCACTAATAAGTGGATAGGAAATCGTAACTGCTAACGTAATGCCTCCCAGTGCATGTGAGGCAATCCCTGAAACAGCAAAAGCAAGGATAAGACCGATGAGTGCGCCCCCGATACCTCCTACGAGTCCGAGAAGTGCTGATTCGGTCATGAATACCTTAAGAATATCTCGATTGTGCGCACCAAGTGCTTTCATGGTACCAATTTCTCTCGTACGTTCTAACACGGAAGTGTACATCGTGTTTGCTACCCCTACTCCTCCCACCATAAGTGAAATAGCAGCAATACCTGCAATGACTGCGTTAATGCCTATGAGAATGGTATTGATTGCTGAAAGCGCTTGGAGCGGAGATTCAACTGAAAACGTTTCGCTTCCCTCTTTTTCATTTCTATCTTTTCGTAAAGCTCGTTTGATTGCTTCTGCAACATTGTCTACTTGCTTAAGATCAGTGACTTGAGCAACAATGAAATCAATTTCATTTTCTATATTGAATATTTTTTTTAAATCATCTTCGGCCATAAAAATAGCCGTATTGAATTGGAAGGATCCGGTTTCTTTCAAAATGCCGATGATTTCAAATGATTTCCCTTGTATCGTGACTGATGTTCCTACTTTCAAGGGTTTACCGTACGTATTTTCGGTAAAACCTGATCCAATCACAATAGTTCCTCTTTCATCGGCAGAAGGAATTTTTCCTTCTGCTGCTTCAAGCTTAAATGATTCTACAAAATAATCAAAATCATCTTGTTCCGAAGGAAATGAAGAAAGGAATTCAAAACCGGCAATTTTATTGAAATCCATACGACCGATACGTACATATCTACTCAATACTCTACTTACTCCTGAAGTACTTGCTACTATTTTTTTATCGTGATCGGTTAATTTAGCAATACTCCCTGCCCCTGGTGGTCCAAATGCATCTCCCGCATTTTGAATAACTAATCGATCTGCTGAAAGTGTGGCGAATTGCCCGGTGATTGCTTCTTGCAAACCATTTCCTAAGGAAATCAGTGCAACCACTGCAGCAATACCAATAAAAATACCTACCAGTGTAAGCAGAGAACGTAATCCTCTATGCGCTAAATTACTAAGTGCAAGACGAATATACTGATACATATTAGAATTCCTCCCGTATTTGGGGTCGCATATTACTTGCCTCGAAGAGTTACTTCTGCGGCGAGACGCATTCTTCGGCGTTTTGCAATGGTGCGATAGATAAACCAGACAAAGAGAAGCAGAACAATACCTCCGAGATAGAAAGGAGCATTATTTGGTTGAGCAATGCCCTTAGCGATTGCTTCATCATTGGTATATACTTGCAATGGAAGATCAAATACCTTGGTAAATGATTTTACATTATCATCTTGATATTCAAGAGTTCCAGAAAGTGTTGCAGATTTACCAGTAATCAGGACATCGAGTGTGACCGTTTCGAAATCATCTGAATCAATGGAACCAATATACACTTCTTTCTCAGATAAGATTGTCAAACCCGTACCTTGAAACTGAACAGAAACAAATCGTGCTTCACCCAATCCTTTATTGATCACTTTGAATGTTGCCTTTGTTTTACTTCCAATAATAGGTTCTGCTATGTTTGCTGTAAATGAGAGTAGGGGATCTGCAGAAATGCGAATAGCGATAGTTCCCTTCTTCAGAGTTGTATTGTTACGATAGGTAATGGTATAAGGAATTTTATAATCCCCTACTTTTGCACTTGAATCGGCACGAATTATGAATGAGAATGATTCTTTATCATTTTTATCCAATTCATCTACCGATACTTCTGAACTATCTACTGGAGCAAGAGGGACCCCCGTAAAGTCTAGGGTAAATGAAACATCTTCGATGTCTTTACCAAGTGTATTTTTGAGCGTAATATCAACGCGCCCTTCTTTACCGGGAATAATAGTATCTGCAGAAACATCTGAGACAATAAGCGCGGAAGCTAGTGGAAGAATCAAGAGCACTAAAGTAAGTGCAAGTACTTGTTTGAACATAGTTTTTCCTTGTTCAAATGGTATTTAAAGCTTATCTATAAGACACTTCTTAGTGGTGACAAATTAACTTTTAATTTCTTTCCAGCTTGCGCCTGTTTTCTTAGTAATCTTGTCTACTTTCCCATCTTTAATCCAGTAAATGGTACGCGCATGTGCAAGTGCTTTGTCAGGATCGTGGGTAATAATGATAATTGTTTTTCCTTGTTGATTAAGTTGTTCAAGAAAGCTCATTACTTTTGCACCGGTTTTAGTGTCTAAATTTCCAGTTGGTTCATCAGCAAGAATGACTTCCGGGTCATTGGCAAGTGAACGTGCAATTGCTACTCGTTGTTGTTGCCCCCCCGATAATTGATTAGGATAATGATCTCCTCTGTCGCTTAACTCAACTAAAGCAAGTAGTTTTTCTGCCTGTGCCTCTTTTTCTTCTTCCTCTTGATCTTGGAAAAGCATAGGTAATTTTATGTTTTCTTTTGCAGTTAAATTAGGAATGAGGTTAAAGCTTTGAAAGATAAATCCTATTTTTTTCCCTCGTAATTGCGCAAGTTCTGATTCTTCTAAATGTGCAATATTGTGGCCATCCAGGTAAATATGTCCTGCAGTGGGAATATCCAAACTCCCGGTGAGATTCATGGCAGTAGATTTGCCTGACCCTGAAGGGCCCATTATCGCAACAAAGTCCCCTTTATCAATACTCAAACTAATCCCGTCCACTGCTTTAACGGTGGTATCGCCCATATAATAGTACTTACTTACATTCTTCAATGTAATAACTGGGTGTTTCATAGCTTTGGGGACGAGTATTCGTTTAAGAACCTTTGGAAAGGAAAGCCTTAAAAAGCACTTTCTCAAAGCTCAGGTATGATTATTCCTGTTCGCTGTTTTGGATGCGGTAAACCTGTTGGTCAACTCTGGGAAGCATATAAGAAACGTTTAGCTACTGGCGAAGAAGCAGGCAAAATTCTAGACGAAATGGGTCTTGAACGTTATTGCTGCCGTGCTGCGCTCTTAGGACATGCAGACATGTTGCCTGAGATTACCAAATTCAAAAAGGCTTAAACCTTTTTGCTCCTCAAACGTACGTGTTCAAGATTTAAGAAAGCGTACTTTTACTATACTATACTGTATTCCTATTCTTTTTTCCACATGCTTTACATACAGTTGTTTTGAAACCATTGTTAATTCGTATTTCTCCTGCGAGAGGATTCCAACATGCCGTACAAAATCTTTTGCGATAGCTCCCTAATCGGATACGATGTGATTTAGCCAGATTCCAGATTTTACGAAGTTCTTCTGAAGTAAACCTCGTCTTTTGAAAAAATGCATCAACTTGTTTCTGAGCTTCTGTTTTTGATTCTTTCTTTTTTGCCATAGACAGTATAACAAAAAGGAGTAATTAAAGATGCTGTCTGAAGAAAATAAAACGAAGACAGCATCGGTGTTTCGCCTCTTGTGGGAGACTACCGCGACCGACGCATGCAGCTTGACTTCTGTGTTCGGAATGGGAACAGGTATTTCCTGCATACTGTGGCCGTCTTCAAAGTTGTAGCTCTGAGAGGGTATAAAAAGGTTGCGTTTACTCTTTGCATATGTCACGACCTGAAATTGATAGAGCAGCAGAAGTTGTTGAACACCTTGAGCGTCTTCTTCCTCAACTCCGTAATTCTGAGCCTAACTCTCCTGAGCGAACTAATCTTATAGAAGAAGTACGTAAGTATAACAATTCATATAAACGCCTTACCGGAAAACATTATTCTCCCCCTGAACGAGAAGAAGATTAATGTCCTGTTTGTTTGATTCTTTGGAGCGCTATCTGGGCTGATTCGGCCATTTCTGGTTCAGGATCGTTGATAAAACGGGCAATGAAAGAGATGAATTCTTCTTTTCCCAATGTTGCTAATGCAAGCACTGCTTCATGCCGTACGAAGATATTAGGATCATGTTCGACCGCCTCCATGAGATACGGGGCAGCAATTTTTGGATGAGCAGTCTCCCCAAGTGAAAAAGCAAATTCATGACGGACAATAGGCGAAGGGTCTGTTTTGAGTCCCTTTCCTAAAATATGCACTGCTTCATCATCAGGTTGATTTTCTAAATGAAATGCTGCTTGAATTCGCCATTCCTGATTATAATTTTTGGTATCAAGTGCAATTGCTCGCCAATTTGGTACGCTCATTGCTCACCAGGCAGAGAGATAGTTTTAAAACATTCCCCTTATTGCTGAATTTAGACGCGAGGGTAGCAAAGCGGTCAAATGCGAAAGACTCAAAATCTTTTGGCTTAGTGCCTTCGGAGGTTCGAATCCTCTCCCTCGCATAATACTCTTTCACTTATTTTTACAAAATTATAAGCACACTCTTTAAACCCCTTAATCATCACGAATACAAGCGCCCGTAGCTCAGTTAGATAGAGTAGTGCCCTCCTAACTTAGATGGCAGAAAGGCAAAGGTCGTAGGTGCAATTCCTACCGGGCGCGTACCATAATAACCTTTAAAACCGTCTTCGGATAGCATTTAATAAGCGCGATTAATTCAATGGTAGAATGACTGGTTTCCAACCAGTATACACGGGTTCGATTCCCGTATCGCGCATACTCACTATGAAAGAACAATTTGCCTCTTGGTATAATGCATACTATAAGCATTTGCTCGTGTTGCCTGCGATTGTATTAGTTCTTTCATTTATTTCATTAGGCACAATGTATGCTGAAACGGGTACTTTTTTTGCTCAAGATATTTCTTTGACTGGAGGAACTGCACTTACTCTTTTTGATACAGTCCTTTCTCCTGATTCACTTGTTACTTCATTACAACAACAATTCCCCGATATTCAGGCACGAGCAATTACCGATATTCGTACGGGAGCACAAAAAGCACTTTATATTGAAACGAAAGCAGAAGCTGAACCATTACGAACTGCAGTAGAAAAAATAGTAACCTATCCCTTAACTCCTGAAAACTCGTCAGTTGAATTTTCAGGAGCATTACTTTCTTCTCAATTTTATCAACAATTAATGCAAGCTTTAGTTGTTGCCTTCCTCTTGATGGCAGTTATGGTATTCAGTATTTTTGCTGAAAAACCTTATTTGAAATCTCTCGCACTGATGCTTACCTTGAGTACTACAATTGCTCTTCTTCCTGGCATTAGAACTGTTGCAGGACTTGCAGTTTTCGGTATTATTTGTAGTGCCTGTTATGGATTATGGTATGGAACGGGTAAGCGTGCGCTTATCTTTGGAATTGCTCTTTTCTCACTTATCTTCCCTTCCATTGCCTTCCCTCTCCTTACTGGGATTCTTTGTTTACTTCTCTTCATCGGATATGCTCGCGTTTCACTCCCGAGTGCAGCGGTTGCTCTTGCTGCATTTGCGGACATTATCATGACTCTTGCTTTAGTTAATGTACTGGGTATTGAAATGTCTCTTGCGGGTATTATCGCGTTGCTCATGTTAATCGGTTATTCAGTAGATACGGACATTCTTCTTACTGCTCGTCTTTTGAAAGAACGTACTGGTACGTTAAACCAACGCCTCTGGGAAGCATGTAAAACGGGAGTAACTATGACTCTCACTGCTCTCGTGGCCGTGGGCATTTCATTATGGTTTGTTGCCTCCTATTCTGATACTCTTGCTCAGATTTTCACCATTATGCTTTTTGGTTTACTCTTTGATTTATTCAATACCTGGATTACTAATGCAAGCATCTTGAAATGGTTCTTGGAGGGACGCGCATGATGCGATTAATGACCTGGCGAGTGTGGTTATTGGTGGGATGTATTCTTTCCTCACTACTTGCTATTGGCCCTTCTTTCTCCCGTGAACTTGCAATTACGGGTGTAGAATACAATTCGACTTGGTATACTGAAGGCGTACGAGATGGACAACAGATTACGGGGATTGATATGCACTCCCTGACCTCTCCTCAAGACTATGCTGCACTCATCTCTGAGTATGAAACAACATCGCTCCCCCGTCGTGTTGATGTTCATACCAAGGAAGGAACATTTATTGTATATACAAATGAATCGTTGGGTTTTGGAGTAAAGCAAGCCCCTCGTACTAATATTCATTTAGGATTAGATTTAGCTGGAGGAGCACGTGCGTTAGTTCAACCTGCTGAAAATCTTGATGATACTTCATTGCAAGATTTAATTGCTATCAGTAGAAATCGTTTGAATGTGTATGGTTTGAGTGATGTACAATTAAAGGGAGTGCGAGATGCAGATGGACAAGCATTTATGTTAGTTGAAATCGCTGGAGCAACACCAAATGATTTAGAAGAATTAATCGGACAACAAGGCAAATCTGCTGCACTTATTGGAAATACCACGGTCTTTACCGGTGGAAAAGAAGATATTGGGGGAGTGTGTACACGTGATGCAACTTGTGCAGGAATTCGTCAATGTCTCCGAGTGCAAGAAGGATATGCTTGTGAATTTCAATTTGCTTTGTATTTTACTGAACAAGCTGCTGAACGCCATGCAAGTGTAACGCGTACACTCGGAACAGATAGTTCAGGCCAATATCTCTCTGAGCAATTAGTATTGACCGTGGATGGAAAAGAAGCTACACGTCTTTCTATTAGTACCGGACTACGAGGACTAAAGACAACAGAGATCAGTATTTCAGGTTCAGGAACAGGAGTTACCCAAGAACAGGCCTATCAAGCTGCACAAGAAGAAATGCATCGTTTACAAACGATTTTACTTACCGGAAGTTTACCCTATAAATTGAATATCGTCAAATTAGATACGATCTCTCCTGCATTAGGAGCCGATTTCTTACAAACGCTTTTACTTGCTGGGGGATTTTCGCTCTTAGGAGTTAGTCTGATTGTATTTCTTCGCTATCGTGCTTTGAAAGCTTCTTTAGCGGTCTTAGTTACTTCATTTTCTGAAGTTATCATTATTCTGGGAATTGCCAGTTTAATGGGCTGGCATTTAGATTTACCGAGTATTGCGGGTATTTTGGCTACCGTTGGTACAAGCGTTGACCAACAGATTGTCATTCTTGATGAATCACGTAAACGGGTAGTTGCTCTCACAGAACGTATGAAGCGTGCGCTCTTTATTGTAGTGAGTGCATTTGCAACATCTGCTGCATCATTACTTCCTTTGTATTGGGCAGGAGCAGGACTCTTCAAAGGATTCATGATTACAACTTTAATCGGTATTACTGCAGGAGTATTAATTTCTCGTCCTGCATTTAGCGACATTATTAGCAAACTTGAGGAACACTCATAAAATGTTACCGAGGTGGCATGTTTTATTAGGAGCACTTTTTGTTGGAGGGTTCTATCTTCTTGTACCTGATTTGGCCTGGTATAATTACTTCTTACTGTTCTTTGCTTCAGTCTTTATTGATGTTGATCATTATATTGCAGCAGGATTGAAAACAGGAAGTTGGAGACTCTCAGATGCATTAGAGTATTATGCTACGCAAGGAGATCAAGTTCAACTCGATCAGAAAAAAGGAATTCGAAAAGTGTATGATTTTCACATTTTTCACACTATTGAATTTCATGTACTTATTGCATTACTCAGTGTCTGGTGGCAACCTGCCTTTTACTTATTTATTGGTATGACATTTCATACCTTGTTAGATATTTTTACGTTGTTACATCGCGATTACCTCTATATGCGCGAATTCTTTTTGACTACTTGGCTTTGGAATATGCTTAACGAACATTTCGATTAGAGCATACTCCCTGCTCCTTTTGCTAGTAAGAGCAATGCAGGAGTCCAGACTAACAACGTAGGGAGTGCGTAGAAAAGTGAAAGTAACAGAAGAATGCCTGCGAGAAAATCAACGATACTTAACGGATCTCCTGTGAGAATAAACATACTTTTGAGAAGTAATAATCCTGCTGAAAAAAGCGTGAGCTGAAGAAAGGGGGTTACCCCGAATACGAGAAGAATAAAGAGACCTGCCCCTATAAGGTCAATTCCCCCCAATAGTTTGAGTATAAGCATGTTTATAGCCCTCAGAATGGGTTAAAAACGATATCTATGGTCAAAACACTCTCTTGTATTATCCCTGCGTATAATGAACATAAAACCCTTCCTACAATAATCCATACCCTTGCTTCTCTTTCATTACCTCGGATAGACATTGAATTACTCTTGATTGATGATGGAAGCACTGATGCTACTCCCCAGATTACCCGGGCACTACAACAGAACTATCCCCAGTTACGTGTCTATCGACATGCGGTCAATCAAGGAAAGGGGGCGAGTTTGCGAACAGGTATTGCTCATGCAAAGGGAGACTTTCTTTTGTTTCAAGATGCAGATTTAGAATATACTCCAAACGATATTCCTCGATTAGTTGCTTTTCTGATTGAAACAAATGGAGAGGTCGTGTATGGTTCACGATTTAATTCAGTGAATCACTTTAATTCTTTTTTACAGTTTTTTGGTAATCGCTTCCTAACTTTTCTTACTAACCTCTTATATGGATCTCGACTTACCGATATGGAAACGGGATATAAATTACTTCGACGTTCTGCCTTGCGAGGCATTACCTTACGAGAGAAGGGATTTGGTATTGAACCTGAACTTACCGCGCAATTATTAGTGCATCATCGCCGTATCCTTGAATTTCCCATTTCTTATCGTGCACGTACCAAGGGTAAAAAACTGCATTATCTTCGCGATGGATTACGCGCAGTCTGGATCCTATTTTTAGGGAGAATAAAAGGGAGAAAACGTATAAAATAAAATTGCTTCTTTCTTAAACATGGTCCTCATAACATTTCTTATGCCTACACTTAATGAAGAAGAAAGTATTGAAGCAACTATTCGTACAATTCCTCTTCGAAAACTACAACAAGCTGGATATCGTGTTGAAGTTTTGGTTGTAGATGGAGGGAGCACCGATAAAACAGTTACCTTGGCACAAAAAGCAGGGGCGCGTGTTATTAAAAGTGAACGAGGATATGGAAAACAATATCAGTTTGGATTAAAACGGGCTAAAGGAGAAATTATCATCACGGGCGATTCTGATGGAACGTATCCGTTTGAAGATGCCCTAAGGTATATTAAGATATTTGAAACTCGAAACTTTGATTTTGTAACTATTAATCGTTTTGCACATCTTGAAAAAAATGCCATGTCTCCCCTTACACAAATTGGAAACTTGGGGCTTACTTTTTGGACTTTTTTATTGTTTGGCCTTCCTATTCGAGATTCCCAAAGTGGGATGTGGATTATCCGTAAAACTATTCTTAAACAAATTCTTGGTCACTCATCAGGCATGTCTTTTAGTCAAGAGCTTAAAATTAATGCATTTCGGCGAGTAAGAAGTGCTGAACTACCCGGAAGATATAAAATTAGATTGGGAGAAACAAAACTTCTCAAGTGGAAGGATGGTTGGGGAAATTTAAAGCACTTATTTAGCATGCGAATAAAGAGCAATAGATAGTTTTTTATACCCCTTCTTTGGGCATTTTGTATGTCTAAACAAATAGTCATTACTGGAGGAGCAGGATTCATAGGAAGCCACTTTGTTGAACGCACTCTCTCCGATTTATCTTTAGGTCGTCCTTTAGTTATTGATGCACTCACTTATGCTGGAAATAGAGCAAATCTTCCTGGACAACCTAAGGATTACGATTTTTTTCAAGGAGATATTACTGATTTTGATACTATGATTAAATTGATACAGCCAGGAGATACAATTGTTCATCTTGCTGCTGAATCTCATGTAGATCGTTCAATAACGGGACCACTCGTTTTTACAAAAACCAATACACTTGGCACACATACGCTTCTTGAAGTTGCTCGTCAGAAAAAAGCAGGACGATTTCTTTTTGTTTCTACTGATGAAGTATATGGCTCTTTAGGACCAAACGATTCACCATCCATAGAAACTTCCCCTTTTTGTCCTCGATCTCCTTATAGTGCAAGTAAAGCAGCTGCAGACCATCTCGTACAAGCATATCATGAAACATTTGGTATTGATACAGTGATTACTCGTGGTTCCAATACTTATGGTCCTCGTCAATACCCTGAAAAACTTATTCCTCTTTTCTGCAAAAGATTATCCGAGGGGAAAAAAGTTCCAGTATATGGGGAAGGAACAAATATTCGAGATTGGTTACATGTCAAAGATCATGTTGAGGGAATCTTTGCTGTTCTTACTCAAGGTCAGTCAGGTCAAGCATATAATATTGGAGGAGGAAATGAAATGAGAAATATTGATCTTACTCGGTTAATTCTTGCTCATTTTGGTAGAGGAGATGAAAGTATGGCATTTGTAGAAGATAGAAAAGGACACGATTTTAGATATTCTTTAGATTGTTCTAAAGCTAAAGCACTTGGTTGGAAACCAAAAATTCCATTTAACGAAGGACTTACACAAACTTTAGATTGGTATCGACAAAGAGAGGTACACCCATGAGTCTTGATCGTCCTTTAATCTTGGGAAAAGGATATGTTTCATCTTTTTTCAAAGCCAAACTTCCTCAAGCAATACATCATCAGGAAAAAATTAGATCTTTGCAAGATGCTCAAGAGCTCTGTTCGTCTTTTCAACCAACCCATATTATAAACTGCGCAGGAATTACTGGAAAACCGAATGTTGATTGGTGTGAAAGCCATGCTTCTGAAACCTATTTTGGGAACGTTATTCTTCCTTTGTTCCTTGCCTCAGTAACTACCAAGCAAGGAATTCATTTAACTCATGTTGGAAGTGGTTGTATTTATGAAGGAAATAACAACGGACAAGGGTTTAGTGAAGAAGATGCTCCGAATTTTTCAGGAAGTCTATATAGCCGAAGTAAAGCCGTTGCTGAACGAGTACTCCAAGATTTCCCTGTGCTTCAGGTTCGTTTACGTATGCCTCTTGATTCAGTACCTCATCCAAGAAATTTGCTTACCAAGCTTTTGAATTATGCTGAACAAGGAAATCCTATAGTTTCTGCTTTAAATTCAATTAGTTATTTACCTGATTTTACTCATGCAACACTTGCACTGATGGATCGAGGAAAGACTGGGATTTACAATATCGTTAATCCTGGTGCGATTACTCATGAAGAATTGCTTAACGCTTATTTTTCTCAATTTGGTCTGCCCCCATCCCCTATTCGTTTTATCTCCCCCGGAGACTTGGATAAGTTGACTGCTGCCCGTCGTTCAAACTGCGTACTTTCAGATGATAAACTTGCACAAGAGATTGGAAGTAGGCTTCCAAATCTAAAAGAAAATTTAGTTCAAATAATTACAGAATATGGTGCCCACCAGAGGAAAGTTCAATGAAGGGAATCATTTTAGCAGGAGGAGCAGGAAGCAGATTGTACCCGCTTACCCTCGTTGCAAGTAAACAACTTCAACCCGTGTATGATAAACCGATGGTTTATTATCCCCTTTCAACTCTTTTAGAACAAGGCGTAGCCGACATTGCTTTAATTTCAACTCCCCAGGATTTACCAAGATTTAAGCAATTATTAGGTTCAGGAGAGCGTTTTGGAGTTACTTTTACTTATATTGAACAACCTAAGCCTGAAGGTATCGCTCAAGCATTTATCCTTGCTGAACAATTTATTGATAATGAGCCTGTTTCTCTTATTTTAGGAGATAATTTGTTTAGTGGTGGAGAGTCGACTATTCGTGCAGCTTATCAAACGTTTAAAGGAGGGGCACGCCTTTTTGCATATCCTGTTGATGATGCACAACGATACGGAGTACTTTCTTTTGAACCTGATGGAAAGTTATCAAAAATTGTGGAAAAACCCAGTATTCCCCCAAGTAGATATGCTGTTCCCGGCCTTTACCTCTATGATTCTTCAGTAGTTCAACGTGCTAAAGCTCTTCAACCTTCTAAGCGAGGAGAACTTGAGATAACCGATTTAAACAATACCTATATAACTGAAGGTCTTGCTCAAGTTCTATTCTTTGAAAGAGGTTTTGCATGGCTTGATGCTGGAACAAGTACCAGTTTACATGACGCTTCAGCATATGTTCAAACAATAGAACGAAGACAAGGGATAAAATTAGGTTGCCCAGAAGAAGCAGCCTTTAGAGCAGGCCTTCTTTCTACTGAAAAATTTAGCCAAGAACTAGAAAAAATTCCCCGTTCTGAATATCGTGATTATCTTGAGCGAATCCTTCTTCACCACCCTAAAAGAACTTAAAAACTGCGCTTTCTTTTGAAGAAGATGGTTTTAAAAAAATATATGGTCTTGGTGGTAGCATATAACGCTCAATCGACCATAATTGATCTTTTACATCGAATCCCTCAAAAAGTTTGGGAAACCGCTGAAGAAATTGTAATTGCAGACGATGCTTCTCGAGATAATACTACTTCAGTTGCTTATGATTATAAAAAAGCCCATCATCGAAAACAATTGACCATTATCAAACATAAAGTAAACAAAGGATATGGGGGAAATCAAAAATGGGGTTATACTTATGCTATACGAAAAGGATATGATGCTGTAGTAATGGTTCATGGAGATGCCCAATACCCTCCTGAACAGATTCTTCAACTTGTCTCCCCTATTTTAAAAGGAAAAAAGGACTTTGTCTTTGGTTCTCGTATGACTGGAAACCCATTACGTGGGGGCATGCCCCTCTATAAATACTTAGGGAATATTTTTCTAACGACTCTTGAAAATCTTATTCTAAATACAAATTTAAGCGAATTCCATTCAGGTTTTCGAGCATACTCGACAAAGGCATTACAAAAAATACCGCTCCCTTTAACTTCAAATGTTTTTCATTTTGATTCAGAAATAATTATCCAATTAGTTGTTATACACGCGCGATTTGGCGAAATAACAATTCCCACAAAATATGGTAATGAGAAATCTCATGTCAAAGTCATCCCTTATGGTTTAAATATTCTTAAGGAACTTTTTCTTTATCTAGTTACTAAATATCGAATATATACTGTTGAAAAATACCTCCCTCTGGAGGAAATCTCCCCTTGAAATTTATAGATTCATTCGTTAATTCTTTTTTTTTATTACTATTCGATAAAAATAAGAAAATTCAAAGAATATTATTTTTATTAGTGATTATTGGTTTTATCTTAAGATTAATTGCTGCAATAAATTTAGATGCATTTGCCGATGATATGATTTATGCTTCACAGAGTGCAGGAATACTTGATTCAGGATATCTTTCAACACACTCTAACCCTCCCCTCTATTTCTATTTCACAGATATTTTTTACTCAATATTAGGTTATTCCCCTTTGGTTTCACGCATCGCTCCCCTTATTTTTGGTACATTTTTAATTATTTTAGTGTTCCTTTTGATGAAAGAGTTTTTTGATGAACGTTTAGCGTTAGCTTCTGCATTTTTTGTAACATTCTCGAATTTCTTGATACGAATGACTTTTTCTGAACAGACATTGGTTCTTCTTTTCTTTTGCTTCAGTGGAATTTACTTTAGCTTAACTTACCTTAAAAAGAAAACTTTTGCCCCTTTAATATTTGCAGCCATTTCTTTTGGACTAGGACTTCTTACTAAATATAACGCCCCCTTTTTTATTTTTGCTTTTATTATTTATATTTTTCTTTTCTTTAAAAAAGAAACATATAAAGAAATTCCTAAAAAACAAATTTTTACTTTTATTGCGCTCTTAGCTCTTTTTGCTCTCCCAATTATTCTTTTCAATATATTTATTTATAATCAAAATCAAATTGTTGATGTTTATGTAAGTAGAGTTATTCCTGTTGAAAAGGCTCAAATATTATTTAGTGGTCTTGCTGGTCAAGATCAGAGTTTCTTTGATAATCTTTTAAATCCTGCCATGTACTCAAATTATTCCCTTGTTTGGCATACCGATTTTCTACTCTGTTTGATGGGACTCGTAGGCGTTTTACTTGCATTCATTAAGAAAGAGAATAAATTTCTGCTCCTTTTTATTTGTCTTCTTATTATTCCTTTTTTTCTCCAATCAGGAGGAAGTGCATTACAAAAGCATTTTGCCTTTATGCATCTTCTTTTTGCTCTCCCCGCCGGATATGCTCTTTCAACATTTTTGAAAAAAATAAGCTCATTCAAATATTATAAAATTTTTACCTTTTTCTTTTTCTTATTTTTGCTTATTTTATTGTCCTTCAATTTAGGAGTTAGAGAAGGAACGCCTGAAAATCTTTTTCAAAAGAGTGCAACAAGCCAATTAAAAGAGTTTATTTCTGAAACAGTTAAAGATAAGGACCTACTTATTTTTGATAATCGTATTTATACCTCAAAAATATTTTGGTTTGCTATTCCTCACCATTTCACTACTATTGATCAATTTAACCAAATTTATGGATTAAATAAAAATCCTAGCTCTTCACCACTTTTAACAAAAGTACACTTTATTGAATGTATGATTGATGATTGCGGTTGGGGTTGGATTCATGAAAATAAAGAATTTAATCAAAGTATTGAAAACCTTTTCTCAAATATTCGAGTAGAAGACCCTTTCCCTAAGATAATCAAATCTAGAGAAGCAGTTACTCATGAATTTAAATCTCCAGGTACTGAACGAGAGGTTTATAGAATTTATACTTTGACTTTGCCAATTGAACAGAGAGTTTATTCTCAAATTGATAAATCAAATAAGTTCTATTTTGTTTCTTATTTATATCTAAATGAAGAAGATTCTCCTTTTCATTATTCTAATTCTGGATTTCTCAAGCAGATTGAACTCTTTGGACTTTATTTTCTTTATTTAAGTCTTTTATTGCCTTTCTATCTCCTATACTTACTCTTAAAAGAAACGTTCTTTACTGAAAACAAATAATTTTTAAAGCTTCGAAAAATAAATAGTGCGTGTATCTCCCCCATAAAATTTATCGAGTTCTTGAAAAAAATAGTTCCCTTTTATGCATTGATTTATTTATTGTTGATTCAGTTAAGCAACCAAAAAAATTATTAGCAATCAAGCGAGCTCAAGAACCAGGAAAAGGATTATGGTTCCAACCGGGGGGAAGAATTTACAAAAATGAATCCATCTCACAAGCAGCAATTCGGAAAGCAAAAGAAGAACTAGGGGTTGATGTTACTCTTGGTCCTTTTATTGGAACATATCGAAATTTCTTCATGCCGGGCCATCGTCAGAACCCTTCTGGAACAGATGCTTTAAAATATAAAACTTATTCATTTAACTTTAAATTTTATCGATATAAAAGAATAAATAACCTTAAATAGTGTGTAAGAAGGAGAGATTCATGAAGAAAATTGCAGTTACCGGAGCAGGAGGATTTATAGGCCACCACCTAGTTAGAGCATTAAAAAAAAGAGGTATGTGGGTTAGAGGGTTAGATATAAAGAAACCTCTTTTTAGTGATTCTGAAGCAGATGAATTTTGGTTTGTTGATTTGAGAAATAGGGAGGTTGCTCTCAAAATATTTGAAGACATCGATGAAATTTATGCTTTGGGCTCCGATGTTGGAGGTGTTGGACACCTATCAAGATGGAATTATGAGATTATTAAAAATAATCTTGAAATAGATACAAATACTTTTCAGGGAGCATTGAAAAGTAAAGGGAAAAAAATATTATATGTTAGTTCTGCTTGCGTTTATCCCCTCCATAGACAAGATTCTGATAAAATTCAACCACTTAAAGAAGAAGAAGCTATTCCGGCTAACCCTGAAGGAGCCTATGGTTGGGAAAAATTGATTTCTGAACAAATGTTAACTCATGCCTCTAAAGATGCTGGATGCGAGGTAAGAATTGCTAGATTTCAGAACATCTATGGTCCAGAAGAGATATTTGATGGGGGTAGAGAGAAAGTTATCGGGGCATTATGTAGAAAAGTTGCAATGGCGGAATTGAATGATGAAGTTGAAATTTGGGGAGATGGTCAACAAAGAAGAAGTTTTTGTTATGTTGAAGATGCTGTTGAAGGACTGATAGAGTTAATGAATAGCAATTATTCTGAACCTTTAAATTTAAGTGATGATGGGGATATAAGTATAGGAGAAGTTTTTAATTTTCTCAATATTTTGTCTGGTAAAAACCTTAAATTAAAAAATATTCCTGGCCCAACAGGAGTTAAAGGTAGACAGTCAGACAATGAAAAAAGAAAAGCTATCTTAAAATGGGCTCCTAAAACCGATCTTAAATCTGGACTTGCAAAAACCTACTTTTGGGTTGATGCAACCATAAAATCAAAGAAATATGCTCAAAAATAAAAAAATATTGTTTGCCACTTGGAGTTCAAAAAATAAAAACTGGCATGCCTATCAAATGTGGGACTCACCTTTAAGAAAAATGTTTGGTGAAGTGATTGTTTTTGATCCACAAGAAGAAATTGCAAATAAAGGAAAAGATCAGATGAATCAAACATTTCTTAAATTATTAGAAAAGGAAAAGCCAGATTATGTTTTTATGTGGATAATGTTCGAGGAATTTTATCTTGAAACATTAGAAAAAATGAGGGCGATATGTCCAAAAACTAAATTTATTGAATTTACCGGTGATGATGATATAAAGTTTGAAGATCATACATTCCAATTATTTCCCTTCTTTGATTATTTCTTTATTACTCAATTACAATATGAAAAATGGTATAAAAAAGCTACAAAGAAAACCTTTTTTATGTGTGGTGCAAACACTCATGAGTTTAAGCCTATAAAAACTAGTAAAAAATATGATGTAAGTTTTGTTGGAACGCCAAAAAGTGATCGAGCAGAAATAATGCGATTTTTAATGAATAATGGGATAAAAATAAGAGTTTGCGGGGCAGGATGGGAAAAATATCCTGAATTTAATGAAGTCTATGGTGGAAAAATACCAACTGAAGATTTTACTAAACTAATTAATGAGACCAGAATCAACCTTTGTTTATCTAAAAATTATTTTGGTGGGCCTCATTTATTGGAAAGATTTTTTGAAATTAATGCCTGTAAATCCTTTGTTTTAACTGAATATTGCGATGGATACTATACCCATTTTAAAGAAAATGAAGATATTGTCAGTTTTAAATCTAAAAAGGAGTTGTTAGAAAAAGTAAAATATTATCTTAAAAATGAAAAAGAAAGAGAAAAAATTGCAAAGAAAGCCTATAATAAAACCATAAAATCTTTTTCGAGTGAACTCTTGTTAAAGAATGCTTTTAAGATAATTGAAAAAGATAAAGAGAATACGATTAAAAAACAAAATTTTGGAAAAATACTTTATTTAAAAGAAAATGAAATTTATGAATCTCTAGAAAATATGAAAAAGAAAGTTCTTGGATATGATTGTATTTGTTTCTCTAGTGAAAAATATAATATCTTGCCTTACAAAGATAAAATGCAATACTCTGCCCTTGATTTCTTTAATAAATCTATATGTGTTGCTGATGTATATAACTATTCAAGTTTAATAGGGAATTATTCTTTTATATGCTCTCGAGGAGTACAAGAATATTTTGGCGATAAGATACTAAATAAATTAGTAAAACTCCCTCAATTAATGATCAAAAAAGATTATTTTATTAAGAATATCGAACAAATTAGAAATTTTGCTAAACTCAAATCCAATATTTTAAATCTTGATAATAGTACCTTTATATCTATCCCATTACTAATTTCAAAAAGAAAGGATTTTGTTCCCATGCAGAATAAAGATCATCTTTATTTCCCTTTATTTGAATCTGAATTACTTATGCTAAAGAATAATAATAAAATTACCAAAAATACATATATTTTAAAGTTACTTTTATTTTCTGCTCTTTATAATAGAGAGGTTCTAAAATATTTGATGACAAATACTTTAAAGAAGAGTAAAAATGATAAAATGATCAAATGTGCAAATTATTTATCTAAATTAATTTTTTAAGGCTGCATTCTTACCATCTTAAAATATCCTTTAACCAATATTCTTTTTCCCTTTACGTTCTTTTATCTTAAATGTTTGCTTTGCAAAGTAGGTCGTAACTGTCTTTTTATTAGTAATATCTAATTCTGCATGTGATGGCGTAAAAGTTGATAATTTTGTAAAAGGGGATTATTGAGCAATACCTTCCCTAATTTACCCGAAGCTCCCGTTATGAGTATTTTTCTTTTCATGGTGCTCTCTTTCTTTGCAAACCCCCTATTTATAAATATGTTCTACTTAAGAGAGAGATGGTTCAAAAACAAGATATAATTACAGGAAGAGCTTCTTGGTTACAACAGAGTATTAATGTTATTCCAAAATCTTGGCGATTGCGCCTTAACCCTCGTCGTTATGCGATTGAAACCTTTGTTAGACAGAGCGCTTTGAAAATAAAACCCTCTTCCTTACTACTTGATGCTGGTGCAGGCCCTTGTCCCTATAAACCTTTTTTCGCTCACTGTACTTATCGAGCAACAGATTTTACTGATCCCCATCATCTTATGGACTTTACTTGTGATTTACAATCTATCCCTCAAAAAACAAACACTTATGATGCTATTCTTTCAACTGAAGTTTTGGAACATGTTTCTGACCCCCTTGCAGTTTTAAAAGAAAAACGTCGAATTCTTAAAAAAGGAGGGGTATTGTATCTTACTACCCCGCAGTCCTGGATGATGCATCAAAAACCGCACAACTATTTTTATTTTACCTATTTTGGGCTTAAACACCTTCTCAAAGAAGCAGGTTTCACTCATTTTGTGATTAAGCCCAGGGGGGGATATTTTTGGAATCTTGCAGATACGCTTCGTTTTAACTCTTTGAGACAACAGTATCGCAACAATACCTTTCTTTATTGCATTCTTACCATCTTAGAATATCCTTTAACGAATATTCTCTTTCCTTTTATGCTCTTTCATCTTGATTGGATTGATCAACAAAGAGACTGGACTATGGGTTGGACAGTAACAGCAATAAAATAACTTTAATTTCGTACTGCCTTTACTTTTTCGAAAAATCTTTTTTTAATTGATAATAATACTGCATAATCTTGTGTATCAAAAGTTTTTAGAAACATAAGCAAGCCTACATATAAAACCCCTCCAAAAACAAGCAGGAGTATTAAGGTACCCAGATTAATTGAAATATAGGTACCAATCCATTTCAAAAAGAGGATATAACTTAAAGCACTAAAAATAACTTTTATCAATACCGTTTTAGCAATTGGTGAAGTAGCGATTGTTTTTCTTACCTGAATAAAAAGAATTCCTAGAAAAACTAACCAGGTAATCGCTGTACCTTGAGCTACGCCCAGAATTCCCCATTTTTCTACTAACAGTATGTTGAGCACTAGATTAAGAATAACCATTGCTGTAACATTATAAGCGAGCAATTTTGTCTTACCTTGAGCTGTTAAGAGCGTGCTTAAGCCATTCGTCAATGAACCGAGTAATCCCCCAAATGCAAGAATTTTGATACTCTCTTCTGCTCCACTATAGGCTGGTCCAAAAAGAAGATTAATGAAAACACCTGGAAAAGTATACAAGGCGATTGCCAGGGGAACATTTCCAATTAATACCCATTTGTTAACTCTCCTTACTAAATATTGAATATCAGACATTTTTCCCTTTGCAAAATAATTGCTTAAAAGTGGAAGGAACAATTGCATAAATAATTCTGGAAGAATGCCTAAAAGCGCAATAAGAGTAATTGCAACAGAGTACATCCCCACTTGTTCAGGACTCAAAAAATGCCCTACAACTAATGAATCGGTCCAAAAAAGCATACTAAAAATAATGCCCGTATAAAGGAGAGGTAAAGAATAATAGAAAACTTCTTTTCTTAGTTTTTCTTGTTTTGCACTTTTTGAAAAAGTTAAAGTTGAATATTTTCTTCTAATATTATAGGTAAATTTCCAACCGAGAAAAGTAAGAATAAAAGCGGTTAGAACATGACTTAAAGGAAGTGCAAAGGATGCTTTAAAAAACAATAAGGCAGTACATAATAGAAGCACCTTTAGAATTCCTTGTGTTGCATTACTTACAAAGGTATATTTTTTAATATCTTCATGGCCCCTCAACAAAGCAAGATAAAACCCGCTTAGAACTGTAAAGGGTATGCTTATTGCGGTGATCTGTAACATATAGGTTAGAAGTTGATTTTTTTGAAAAAAAGAAGCGATAAATTCTGCTCCAAAAAATATGCCTAAACAAATAAAAAAACTCATGAAAAGTATTTTTCTTTCAACATCGTTTATTATAGTGCCCATTGAGGCATTATTTTTCTTTCCTCGTAAAAAACTAATATATCTGACAATGCCTTCACTGAGGCCTAACGAACTCAAAGTTATTCCAATCCCTATGAGAACCAGAGTCAATGAAAAAGTCCCAAATTCTTCAGGAGTGGCATATCGAGCAATAGCGATTTTATAAAAATAACCAGCAATTTTTGCAAGTAAAATGCTTAGGAATACAACAATTGAGCTCTTTGCTAAACGAGAAAGTGCTTCCTCCCTAGATTCTAATAAACCCATATCATTCTATATTAAATTGCCTTAAAATACTTAAGTAACCTTCTTTCTTTAGTTTTTGTAGAGAGGAACAAGATTTCCCCGTCTAATTTCAGCAAGATTTCTTATTGTATATATAAGTGATTTGATAAATAATTTTAATTTGAGCCATTCCACAATTCTTCTTTTTTTAAGAATAAGTAGCGCTCTAAGAATAGTAATACCTGTTAAACACCAAATAAAAATTGTTTTTTCTTTTATATTGCTATTAAAATTTTTATAATTAAAATAAAAATGATTTATTTGATTCATATACGCTAACTTCTCAGTGGGCATTCTTTCAGCTAATGAGGCCCTATGAACAAGTTTAGCCTTGGGTGTTAAAATAAGACTTCCAGGATATTTTTTATTTATGCGATAAGTAAAATCAAAATCTTCTCCCAAAGCATAACGTGTTAATTTCTCATCGAAATAAAATTCTTTGCAAATTTCTTTTTTAAAAACCATATTAAAACCTGAAAGCCATTGTGTATCTATTATTTTAGTAAGAGTGTGTGGATAAGTTGCACCATATGCTGAAAGTACACGCATCTTATTTTCTTCAAAACACTCTATTCGAAAAATTCGCTTAATAACGTTCTCAAATAAATTGACCTTTTTTAATTCACGTGGTAGAAAATAACCGCTTACTCCTTTCGTTAAATTATTTTTGTTGAACACATCCAAAATATTTTCAAAATAGGCTTTATCAAGCGTGACATCATCATCTAAGAAACAAATTAATTTTGTTTCCTTTGAAACTTTTTCTACTCCAAGATTTCTAGCCTTTGTTAATGAAGGAATTTTTGCTCGAATACATTTTATTTTCTTATTTTTGAGAGAATCAATTAATATGCTTGTTTTATTATCCTTACTTTGATCGATAATTAAAATCTCATTAAGTTCCGCCCAATTTTCTTTAAAGGATAGAAGTGTCTCTTTTAGATCTTCTGAGCGATTATATGTGGGTATAATTACTGAAAGATGTTTAAGAAAATACATACTTATTTATTTTACAACCTCTAAATCAAAATATAAACTTACTGCTGGAAAAAGAAAAGAAAAGAAAAAATAATATATTTTTTGATTGGTCTCAGAAAAATTTACAATGTAATTTAAAAACTTTAGATATTTATGGAAAAATATTCTTCTTTCTTTAATTATGAACCTGGCCTTCGAATAATAATTAAGCCCATCATTTTCCCTAAAGTAATTAAAAGTGAGAAAAGTGTATACTGATTTATGTGTTGGATCAGTAAAAGCCCAAATACTTGGATAGATAGGTACTTTTACAATAATTCGTCCATTTGGCTTGGTTATCCTCCACAATTCTTCAATAGGTTTAATTATTTCTGAAAGATGTTCTAAAATATTATCACAAAAAACCTCATCAAATTCATTATTTTTGAAAGGCCAAGGATATTTTTCAAGATTATGTACTTTGTCTACCCCTGGAAGTGAGACACTATCTACATTTACATATCCTTTTTTGATAACTTTACCACACCCTAAATTGAGTTTTTTCATATTTACAGGGTTTGTTTTCCCCTTATAAAACCTTCCCAAAAACCTAAAAAATATTTATAATGTACGATTGATGAAATTGCAATAAAATAAAAACTAAGCTCTTTTGCTTTTTTATAAGGGAAAGAAACAAGTAAAGGAATAATTCCAATTAAGGGTATTGCTTTAATTAAGCCTTTGTGCCATCCTGGCATTTTTGTGCCATATATTCTTACAAGCGTTCCGAATCCATTAGCATATTGGCGCTCTTTATTGAGCCGAGAAAAGCCAGTAGTTTTATGAAGATGAATCACAGTGGCTTCAGGATAAGCGATAATACCTTTATTCTTTAATTTAATATATAAATCAAAATCTTCTCCTGCAGTTCTAAAATTTTTTTCATCAAAAAAACCAACTTCCTTTAAAACGCTTCTTTTATAGGCACAACCCTTTTCATCAAGCAATGGTTGAATAACCCCTAGTTCTTTTAAAGTGAGTGCTTGTGCAATCTTATCGAATGATTCCCAAAGAGAAATAGGAAGCTCAACTTTAGAAACTGTTGCAATTATTCTCTTTTCTTTAAAAGGTTTCACTAGATTTTCAAGCCAAAATTTACCTTGAGGAATACAATCTTGATGAAGTGAAACGACTATTTCGTTTTTTGCCTTTCTAAAACCTGTATTCATTGATTCCGCAAGTCCTTTTCCAATATTTATTTGAATTATCTCACTTTTTCCTTTATAAGATTGATTCTTTAATTCGACTAAAATTTTTTTTAAGATCTCTTTATCTGGATTATGAACGGGAATTATTATTGAAACGCCCATGAACTTTTTACCCTTTCTCCTTTATCTCTTTTGAGTTAATGCCCCAATCAAACTTAGTCATATATTCTAGAATACATGTTCTCCAATCTCTAGTGATATTAATATTAAATAATTTTAGTTTATAATTTAATAAATGTTCTGATCTTGGTCGAGGAGCAAAATAATCTTCTCTGATAAATTTCTTCAAATTTACAGTTTTAACTTTATGAATTTTAATTTTTTTGCAATTTAAACCGGTTAAGATTACTTTTGCTACATCAAATCTACTTCCCCCGCCCTCACATACTGAATTATAAGTCCCATAAGGGCAAGTAGTGACTACTTTTTCAATAACCTTTGCAAAGTCATAAGTATATGTGGGGGTCCCCATTTTATCATTAACAACATAAAGTTCCTTTTTTCCATTTTTTAATTGATTTATAATTTTATTAATAAATTTTTTATCTTTTCTTGGACCTCCCCCCATCATCCATCCTTGTCTAAATAACCAATAATCATTTAAAATTTCTTTTATGCTAGTCTCTCCTGCATATTTTGATCGCCCATACACATTAATTGGGTCGCCTATTTCAAAATCATCGTACTCTTTCTTTTGTCCATTAAAAATACCTGCTGTAGAAATATGAACTAAGGGGATCGCTTGTTTTTTGCAGATTCTTGCTAAATTTTCAACCCCTAAAGTATTCACTTTGAAAGCATGAAGAGGATTTTTTTCGCAATATTCTAGATCTGTAAGTGCTGCTAAATTAATAATAAGTTGAGGACTTATTTGAGAAACAAGTTCTCTTACTTTTTTAAAGTCAGTTATATCTAAATAATGTAACCAAGACTCATTTAAATCGATATCCGTAGCATATACTTTTGCAAATTTCTTAAAATGACCAAATACCGCTTCCCCTAACATTCCACCACATCCAAGGATTAAAATTTTTTTATCTCTTAATTCCATAGGCCTAAGAATTAGCCATTCTCTTTAAACATTGTGCTTTTCCTATATTTTATATACTCTTTTCTTTTTAGATCGATTATGAAAATCCTGGAATTAACGACTTTTAGTGCTGGAGGATGTGGAGTATGGAGACGAGTACAACAAGAAGCTACCCTTCTTGCTTCACGAGGACACCAGGTAACTGTATTCTCAACGAATAGGGTTAAAGGAGAACCGGGCACTGCAGAGGAAGAAGAAAAACAGGGTAAAGTAGTTATCAAACGATTCCCTGCTTGGAAATTAGGAGGTGAGAGTTATATGCATTGGAACTGTCTTTCAGACATACTTACTCTTAAACCTGATGTGATTATTGCTCATTCCTATCGACATACCCATACTCATATCGCTTTACAAGCAAAAAAGAAACTTGGGTGTAAAGTCTTTCTAGTAACACATGCCCCTTTTGGAAGAGAGAACTCACGGGGACTTTTTGGAAATCTTGCCGTCTCATTCTATGATACCTTCCGCGGTCCTCAAAAACTCAAACAATTTGATGGTATCTTTACCATTGCCCATTGGGAAGAACCCTATTTAGAAAAACTAGGAGTACCGAAAGAAAAACTGACATATCTCCCGAATGGCATTGACACTGCATTCTTTAGTAAAACAAAAACGGGCTCAGGTAACGATGCCTTGCTTTTCTTGGGAAGAATTGCCCCTATCAAACAGATTGAAACGGTTCTTGAAGCACTTAGTTCATTGCCCCTATCAAAGCGTATTCCCTTTACGATTGTCGGCCCGGGTGAACTAAGTTATACTACTCACTTACGTTCCCTTATTAGTAAACTTGGACTTAGCGATATGGTAACATTGACTGATACTTCATACACCGCTACAGAGGCGCGCACTTGGTTAGATAGTCATCGTTATTTTATCCTTCCGAGTAAAAGTGAAGGAATGCCTCAAGCACTTGTGGAAGCGATGGCTCGTGGTCGAGTGGTAATTGGAAGCAATAATTCGGGAAATACGGAACTTATACAGTCTGAACAAAATGGTTTTCTTTATACTAATGGAGATACTCTTGCACTTGCGAGCCTCTTAACTACCCTCCCTCTTTCATCTTCTGCTTGTGAGAAACTTGGATCAAAGGCATATCGTACTGCACGAGGATTTGTTTGGGAAACGATTATTGATAAAATGGAGCGAATTTTATGAAAACACTTATCATTAACATTGGTCCTCCAGGTGATGTTTTACGAACGACCGTCCTCCTTTCAGCTCTAGATGGAGAAATTGATTGGTTGACGAGTAGCAAATGTAAAGAAGTTTTACTTTCAAAAAAAATTAAAACTATTTATTTTATAGACTCGCCCCCCTCTATTGAAAATCTTATAAAAGATAAGTATGACGTAGTGATTAGTTTAAATGAAGAAGAAAAAGCAATGAAGATTTTACCTTTAATTAAACATACTAAACTTATTGGAGTTTATCCTGAAAAAATGAAAGTTTTTTACACACCTGAAAGTGCTCCTTGGTTTGACATGTCCTTAGTGAGCACCTTCGGAAAACAAAAAGCCGATGAACTGAAAATGAACAATAAAAAAACACTGCAAGAAATGCTTTTAACAATGGTTAATAAAAAATGGATAAATCAAACTTACGATTTGGGAATAAAACCTTCTAAAAAACTAACTGGAAAAGTTGGAATGATTAATGTGGCAACAGGGCTTTGGCCAAATAAAAATTGGGCCGGATATGAGCAATTAGCTGAACAATTAAAACAAGAAGGAATAATTGTTAATTTTCTTGGGATTAAACCCACAATAACTGAACATATTCACGATATTAATCAATGTGACCTTATTGTCTGTGGAGATACGCTTGGTCTTCATATCGCTCTTGCCCTTAAAAAAAAAGTTGTTGTTCTCTTTAATTGCACTTCTCCGTATGAAATTTATGATTATGGCTTAGCTATTAAAATAATTAGCCCGAAACTTAAAGAATATTTTTATAAAAAAGAATATTCTTTAGAAGCGACAACTGCAATTGACGTTGCAACGGTTTATCAAGCAGTTAAAAAACAATTAAAAACCCTTGGAAAAAAGAACAAAAATGATTGATATTATTATTACTTCCTTTAATGAACCAAAAACGATTGGTAACGCAATTAAAGCATTTCTTGCTCAAAAAATTGATGAACCTTTTAAAATAACAATTTCAGCACCTGATGAAGCAACTCTTGCGATTGCAAGAGCATACAAAAAGAAATATTCTCAAATAAGAATATTTAAAGATCCTGGAAAAGGAAAAAGCTATGCTCTTAACCAACTCCTCCCTTCTTTAAAAGGAAGAATCATTGTCCTTTCTGATGGTGACGTTTTTGTTGGTAAAAATACTCTTTCTTATTTACTTGCTCCCTTTCAAAATAAAGAAGTGGGTTGTGTAACTGGCCGCCCCGTTTCATTAGAGAGTAAAAAAACACTTCTTGGTTATTGGTCTCATCTTCTTTGTGACGCTGGAGCGCATGAAGCGAGATTGAAACGTTCTTTACAAGACAAATTCTTAGAATGCTCTGGTTATTATTGGGCATTTAGAAATAAAGTAATTTCTCATTTTCCAAAAGATGTTGCTGAAGATACAATCGTCCCCTATTTATTGAGAGATAGAGAATATAAGGTCAAATATGCCCCCGAAGCAAAAGTATATGTAAAATTTCCACAAACACTCAGTGATTTTATTAAACAAAAGAAAAGAACCGTTAAAAGTCATGAATCGCTCTCTAAATATTATGATTTATCTAAGCTTCCTCGAACTAAATCCTTTACTAATGAATTGCTTGAAGGGTATCGTGCCTTTGGTTATCCTAGGTCTATCAAAGAAATGGTCTATACGTTCCTTTTATTTCCTGTAAGATTATACATCTGGATAGACGCTTTCTTTCAAATACATATTGCTCATAAGGAATATCAGGATGCTTGGGAACGTGTCGAAAGCACTAAATAAAAATATAAAGCATTGACTGAAAGTATCTCTCCTGAACAAGTATTAAAGGCGATTTCAAAGGTAAACCATAAATAGGGTACCTTACGTACTGCATGTATGGTTGACCAAGAAATAGAGAATCGTAAAAAAGCAGTTACAACTTGGCTTCAAAATCCTTGGCACCTTGCATTAATAGCAATTATTTTGATTGCTGCAGGAATACGTATTTATTATTTTACTTTTACTGAAGGTCAAACCTATTGGTGGGATGAAGCAGAATATATGGCTACCGCCAAACATTGGGTTTTTGATGTTCCCTATGATGTTAATGAGCAAAGACCGCCCTTATTTCAGTTGCTAGCCTCCCTTTTCTTACTTGGAGGATTTTCTGAGCGATTCATTCTTTTCTTATTGGTTGTTTTACCCTCTATTGGGATTATTATTGCGAGTTATTTTTTTGGAAAAACCCTCTTTGATCGACGAGTTGGAGTGTTTGTTGCTTTTGGTATGACCTTTACCTGGTCCTATCTCTTTTGGAGTACTCGTTTTCAACCAGATTTCTTTTCTCTCCTTTTTCAAATTATAGGAATTACCTTCTTTTGGAAGACGATAACAACAAAACAAAATAAATATGGATTATTAACGGGCTTCTTTATTGCTCTTGCCTTTTACTTTAAAATTTCTACCCTTGTTGTTCCTTTAGGATTTGCTCTTTTCCTTTTTATTACTGAACAAAAGAAGACGTTTACTACTCCTGCTTATTATGCAATCGGAATTTCATTTATTGTTACCCTTATTCCTTTTTTCATTTGGCAATATGTTGCTTTTGGAAATCCAATCGCCTTTGCTCCGAGTTATGCTGACTCTGCTCAACAAGCAGAGCGTGATTGGGGATGGCAAGCACTTACCTATATTTACTCATTTGCTCAACCAGATGCTTCATTTTTGAAAGGACCCTTTGCAATTCTTGCTTTATTGGGTTGTTTTATCTTTTTAGGGCCCTTTTTACTTACCTGCGACAAATATTTTCTTTCTTCTGAACGTATCCCTCGTCCAGAACTCCTTATTCTTTCACTTATTGTCTGTACTGAACTTTTCTATATCTTTTGGACCCAAGGAACTATTGAAGATAGATGGATACTTATTATTGCCCCCCTTTTGTTTGTATTTAGTGCTTTAGGAGTTCTCTTTTTATATAAGGTCCTTACAAAGAAGAGTGCATTATTTGCCTTTCTCATTATTGCTCTTTTGTTAGGAGCATATGGTTATGCGCACCTTACGCATATGCATGCCCTTACTACCATTAAGAAAGACTCGTATGCTCCTGTAAAGGATATCTCTCTCTATCTTAAAGAAATTCTTGCACCTACCGAAAGCTGGATGACTGTATCCTATACGCAAGGAACTACTTATTCTGAGCGAAAAGTAATTACCTATGGGCCTATCAAAAACAGTACCGCTATGAATGAACTTGTTGAACGGGAACACCCTCGTTATCTTGTTGACTCTATTTTTGAACCTCGTCCTGCTTGGCTCGATTCATGGATTGCTGAACAAGGAACCAAGCTTTCTATAATAAAGGTCATTTTTGCAGATCAAACTCAAAAACAACCACTCCTTATTCTCTATAAATTTGAATAAAGAAGTATTTTTACGAACCTATAAAAACCACGTCCCTATTAAACCAGTATGTGCGGTATTACGGGATTTTCCTGGGCTGATAAGAAACTTTTGGCTCGAATGACTGATGCCCTTGCTCATCGAGGCCCAGACGACCAAGGAATGTATGTTGCAAAAAATGTTTCATTAGGGCATCGAAGACTGAGCATTATTGACACATCTTCTTTGGGTCATCAACCAATGTTTAATGAAGATAAGTCTATAGCGATAGTATTTAATGGAGAAATTTGGAATCATCGGGAATTACGTACAGAATTAACAAATCATACCTTTGTAAGCAATTCAGATACCGAAGTATTGATACATGGTTATGAAGAATGGGGTGTTGAGCTCTTTAAACGAATAGAAGGAATGTTTGCTTTGGCCTTATGGGACGTAAAAAAACAAGAATTATTACTTGCACGCGATGCCCGAGGAAAAAAACCCCTCTATTATACAAAAACCACCAAGGGGCTTGTTTTTGCTTCTGAGTTAAAGGCGTTCCTCCATTGTTCGTTCATTACTTTTGCTATTAACCATCAATCCCTTGTTGATTATATGGGGCTGCGATTTGTTCCTGGAACAAATACTATTTTTTCATCAATTTTTAAACTTGCCCCGGGATCTTACCTGCGTTATTCTAAAGGAAAACTTTCCCTTCAGACTTTTGCCCCGACTCTTTCATTTACCCCTGGAAAAAATAATTCTTCATCACAAGCTTTGACTTTAATTCATAAAGCTGTTGAAAAACGACTTATGTCTGACGTCCCGATAGGAGTTTTTCTTTCAGGAGGATTAGACTCAAGCACTCTGGTTGCTTCTGTTGCTCAAAGAGGTTTTAAAGTAAAAACATTTTCGGTTGGTTTTGGAGATATCACTGATGAAACAAGTTATGCACGACTTATCGCTAAGAAATATAAAACGGATCACCATGAAATTAAATTAACGAAAGATATTTTACATTATCTTCCGGAAGTAATATGGTATGGAGACGATCTTCTTGCTGATCCTGCTTGTCTTCCCACTTATCTACTTTGTAAAGAAGTGAGTAAAAAAGTACGAGTTGTTCTTTCAGGAGAAGGAGGAGATGAAGTTTTTGGGGGTTACCATACTTTTACTTATGCCCCCACTCTTTCGCGCTATTTTTACCTTCCAAAGATAGTTCGATCGGGAATTATTGCTCCTCTCTGTTCAACTTTTGCAGGAATTAGTCAGTATCCGCGTAAACAGATGCTCCACCTTACTAAGGAAATAAGTAAAGATGGGGATTTAACTCAAGCATATGAACGATTTTTTTATTTTCCATTTACTCAAGAGGAAAAAAAGAATTTATTCATACACTCTGGATCTTCTCTTGCTACCCCTCTTGTGACTGCAGTCCATAAAGAACATTCTCTACGTCAAGGAGCTCTCGCATATTATTTTAGTGAATGGCTTCCAAACGATTTATTAATGAAAGCAGATAAAATGGGAATGGCGCATGGTCTTGAAATCCGTACTCCTTTCTTAGATTCTGACCTTATCGATTATTTTTTACATACTCCCTTTTCTGCTCGCCATAATAGAGCTTTATTTAGAAAGGCGGTAACCCCTCTTCTCCCTCGAACCATCATGCAAAAACCAAAACAAGGATTTACGCTCCCTCTAAGTACCTGGTTTACCGATCAAAAACTAATTGTTTCATTATTGCCCTATTTTCACCAATTAAAAAAGAGAAAAATATTTTCAGAACAAGTAATTGATCAACTTCTTGTAAATCCTACTGCACATCGTGCTGACCATCAACTTTGGGTACTCCTTGTCTTTGAGCTCTGGGCAGAATTATATTTAGATAAAAAACCACTTAAGGAGGTCATACGAATATGGGACAAAAACCTCGCGTAAGTTTTATTTTAGGAATTTTAAACGCAGAACGTACTCTACGTGAATGTCTTTCGAGTATAGTAAGTCAGAAAACAATAACACCTTATGAGCTCATTATTGTTGATGGGGGATCAACAGACACCACTCTTTCGATTATTCAAGAATATAGAAAAAAATATGAACATATTCGTTTATATCATAATCCTTCTCGCCTTTCAGAAGGAAAGGGAATGAGTAAAGATATCGGCGTACAAAAAGCTCGAGGGGAGATTGTTATCTTTATTGATCACGATAATATTTTAATTGAACAAAATTGGCTTACTACTCTTCTCATTCCTTTTAGTGACCCAACGATTATGGCCTCACAATCGTTACTTGCTTCACGTAAAGGTGATTCTCTTTTTCTTACTTATGTGAACGAAATAGGAGTAGAAGACCCATTTGCAATCCCCTATTCACTCGTTGCTCAAGCGCAGCTCAATCCTGCACGTTTTAAACAGGAGAATACATGGTATACTTACACCATTTCTTCCGAATTCCCCTTGTTTGGAGGAGCAAATGGATGTGCATTTAGAAAAAAAGTTTTTGAACGTATTGGTGGCTATACTCGAGATGTAGATGTATTCGCTTCAATGGGTGAACAAGCAATGCGCGTGGCAATTGTTCCTCAAGCGCATGTTCACCATAAAACTTCTGCTTCATTTAGTTCATATCTTTATAAAAAAGGCACCTATTTTTATCGATTCATCTCACAAGAATATAAACATAAAAAATTTAATTGGATTCCTACAACTTTTTACGGAAAACTTTGGTTTGGAGGATATGTTTTTCTTAATCTTACCCTGTTCTGGCCAATTATGTGGAGTTTTTTTAGATTTTTCCAAAATCCACGACTTTTCTGGTTCTTACACCCCTTTTATCTTTTTATTATCACCTTGGAATATAGTTTCTTAAGCCTACTTAAATTTTCAAATTTGATAGCTTACTCATCTTTTCCGCGCAGAAAGTAATATATCCAATCCCGTACGATTAAATTTATGATACGTTTTGTTCGGACTTGTTATGAATGTTTGGAAAGGTCTTTGTCTTCTTAAAATAAATTTGTTCATTAAATGAATATATAAATTGCCTAAAAGAAAAATATTTTCTACAAGATTAAAATGTTCGATTTCGAATCCTGCTCTTTCTACTCTTTGTTTAATAAGTTCATTTGAATAATGACGCTCATGTTCAGCATATTTTACCGGATTAATATAATGGAGAAAATGATCATTAGGTACTCCAATAACCACTTTTCCCCCTTTCTTTAAAGATTTTGCAATCCATTGCAATGCTAATATGTCGTCCTTCAAATGTTCCAATACTTCAATAATAACAATGGTATCGAAATAATTTTCTTTTATTGGTTTTTGAGAAGTAATGTTATAATTAAGCAGTTTTGTTTTCTTAAGAAATTTTTGAGCGCCCTTTAATTTTTTCTCATCTATATCTATAGTAATGCATTCTTTAACCTTTCCCTCTATCGCCATTTCAATTTCGGGAATATTCGAAATACCTATATTTAGAATTTTTTCCCCTTTTTTAGGATTAATAAGATTAACAATATATTCAATACGGTTATTTGCAAATGGTTCTTTAATTTTTTCCTTCATTTGCTTTCTCCTTAAATGTTTTTTTAAAAAATGATTGTAGTTTCAGAAGATTATTTTTCTTTATTAATGGTTTTTTATTATAATTTTGGAGAAGTTTCGGAGTTATTTCTTGTATATCTAGAATCATTTTAATTCCTGTTTTTTCTTGTAATGCTTCTGCAAATTCAACTTGATGGTCATTGATATGTTCCTTAAATTTTTTTTGACGAGGTACTGTAATAATTGGTTTTTTCTGCGTTAACACAAACTCAAGAAGAGAAGTCGCAGAATGACAAATAACAAGTCTGGCCTTTTTATAATACGGTTCGAGAGTATCAGTAAAGGCAAAATGTTTTACATTTTTTGGAACGTAATTAGTAAACCCCGTCTGAATAATAATTTCTTCATCTATTTGAGGAGCAATTTCATCAATTTTTTTAATAAGACGATCAAATTGTCCTGGATGTGTTCCAATAGTCACAAATATCATAGAACACTTCCTTGAAATTCTGCTTTTTTTCCGTACTTTGCTTTCATGGTCTCGTGTTGTACAATAAACCTATCTACAAACCAATAACAAAATCGTGCTGACCAATTTGGAGTCTTAACTCGAATAAAAGTATCAATAAATATGGAATAAATACCTAATGAACGTGCAGCCATTACCGCTGGAATGGATAATTGAGCCCCATTAGTAACTAAACATTCAACCTTCTTTCTTATAAATAAAGTGCGAAGTTGAAAAAAACGTTTCAAATATTCAAAAGGATTGAAATTAAGCACATCTTTTGGATAAAAATAGGTTGCGTACTTTTTTTGAAAATAATGCTTGTATTCCCCTCTTTTTCCAGGCGATTCTGTAACAAATAAGATAGTGTGTCCTTTAAGAACAGAAGGAGTAAAAATAATTCCTGCTTGTCCTGCATGCCCCCCCTGAGAAGAAACAATTGCGATGTTCATGGTAAAGAGCTTATTTTTAGGATTATAAAGGTGTTTGTTTGAGCGTCGACCATAATGCAGTTATTGGTTTACGAAGTGAATGAAGAAAAGGTCGAAAGGGAGATTTTTGTAATCTTAATTGTATTACTGCAAAAAACATTTGAAAAGAAGTACGAATAATTTTTACCTTACTTCCTTCAATATCGAACCAAGTAGTAGGCACTTCGGTAATTATGTATCTTTTTAATTTACATTCATATAATAATTCGATATCGAATGCCCATTGAGTCATTTTAACTGAATCTGCGATGGTTTGTGCTGTTTTCCGTGTAAAAAGCTTTGCTCCACACTGCGTATCAGATTGAGGTAGATGCAACAATAACCTTACAAAGAGATTAAATGCTTTTCCTACAATTGCTCTTCTAAACGTTAGTTTTGGATGACAGTGTGACTGAGAAAGATACCTACTTGCTATACATCCATCAAAATTTCCTAAATGTATTCGTAAATCATCGAATGCCTGTGGTGAAGTCGCTAAATCTGCATCAACAAAACCAATAAGGTCTGTTTTTGATTTAAGAGCTTGCTTAAACCCTTCAATGACTGCATATCCTTTGCCACCCTTTATAAGATTGATATAAGTAATACATGGATTCTTTGATTTGGTATATTTTTTTACAATAGAGAGAGTTTTATCTTTAGTATTATTGATTGCAACAAGTATGGTTGTTTCTATATCTTTTTTTTCACGATAATAAGTTATGAAAGCTTCCAAAGTTTTGCCTATTCTTTTTTCTTCATTATAAGCAGGAATAATAATTGTTTGTTTCATTTTGTTACTTGTTGTCCACTCCATACATAAATCCCTAAAGCACATGAAGCAATAATTAATCTTGTTGTAAATGAATCTATTGAATAGGCAGTACTTAATAAAATAATTTCACTCAGCAATCCTAATCCAATTGTTAAGATTAAAGCTAGAATTCTTTTTTGACTAAATGAAATATCTTCTTTGATATTTGCCAAAAGATAGAGGAAATATAGGTTAAGGAATGTAAGAACGCTCATGGCAATACCAGTCTTAAAGAGCAGCCCTGCAGCAATAGGTAATTCTTTACCAGAAAATAAATGTATTAATTCTCCTGAAAAAAACAGATAAATACTAAGAAGTAAAACAACTAAAAAACCAGAGAAAAATCCTGCTTTGATAAGTAATTTTTTTTTCTTTTTTTGAGTAGACATTACGGCAATCGGAAGATATGCTCTTCCAATTGGCATTGTGCCCCACAGAATAACCTTGCCCAATAAAGCTGCAAGAGCGTAATTTCCAGCAATTTCTTCTGAAAAGATAAGACGTGCAATGAGTAAATCAAATGAATAAAATCCAACAATTCCCAACATGAGAATGAGCGTAATTATCCCTTTTTTGAAAGGTGCTTGTAAATGAGATTCCTTTCTAGTTATCTTCTTCAATTGTAACTGTTTTGATGAGAGAGGGAGAATAATAAGTGCACCAATAATAACCCCCCAAATTGCTCCATAGAGTGCCCATCCGGCTAATACAAGGCAAACAGCAACTCCTACTTTGATAAATGATTCTAGAATCAATCCTAAACCTAATTCTTTGAATTTTTGTGTTCCTTGTAGTCCCCCTCGTAATATTGCCGTGACAAAAGATAAGGGGATGAGCGTTCCAATAAGAAGAAGATGTAGTGAAGAAAGTTTCAAATAAGGGGCAATAAAAAATACAATAATAGAATATGCTACCCAAATACTCAGCGCGTATTTTAATGTTCCTTGAGAAAAACGAATAAGGGTGTCCTTTATTTTTCCCTTATCTTCAGTTTTTGAGATAAAAGTGGTAACTGTTGTTTGTAAGGTATCTGAAAAAAGAGAAACAAAATAGACCACGGTAAATAAAGTTGCTAATGCTCCATACTCTACAGGTGTAAGTAAACGAGCCATACTAAATTGATACAAAAAATTACATATGTTAAAAAGATTATAAGCAATAAGTAAGGTAAAACTTCCTGAAAGCAACGAAAATGAATTTTTTTTCATTTGTTGTTATAATGCCCCTTGCAAATAAATACTTGTTTCAATAATAACGATTATTTGTATGATCCATATAAAGTACACAACTCGTTGTTCGGTTGCTTTTAGGCCCATTTTTGTAAGTAAAGCTATTCCCACATGAGTTAAACCGTACCATTTGTTATATTGTTGTTTAAGCGTACCATCTTTCTGAGGAAGACCAAAAGAAGACTTCGTGAATTTTCCTCGTGCTTTAAGAAAAACTTCAATAATGACTGGAATAAACATAAGTAATCCTATTTTTTCAAAGTTGCCGAGAATACACATGCTTGCAATGAGTCCCCCAATAGGGTATGTAAGCACATCCCCTGGAAATACTTTTGCGGGAAAACGATTGTAATAAAGAAATACAAGTAATGAAGCAATCATGCATAAACCGACAATAGCAAGCCAGGAACTTCCGGTAACATATGCCACAACACTTACTCCCCCAAGAAGAAGTATTCCTTGTCCTGCTTCAAGACCATTAAATCCTGCAAGAAAATTAAACGTGGTGCCTGCCCCCACGAATGCGAGTGGAATCAAGAGAAGAGGATAGAGTATCCCTACATCAACTGTTCCGATGAATGGGAGAGAGATGATGCTCTTCCCTGCATTGATAGCAATAAGAGGAACTGCTGCTCCTAAAACAAGCATGAGACGAGAACGTATAGAAAGTCCCCCTCGTTGCCAACCTAACAAATCATCAATGAGTCCAATTCCACCCATAAGAATACAAGAGACAAGAAGAGCTAAAATTTCAATCGTGCGCACATTGCTTTGAGTAACAAAAGTGTGATATGCAATAAACAAAAATACTCCTCCTAAAAATCCAACTAAAACTGCAATCCCTCCGGATCCGGGAATTTTTTGTTTTCCATATTTATTCATATCGTCCCAGACAAGACCAATTTGTTTTGCTTTCCGCATCCAAATAGGAAGGAGATAAGCAGTGATAATACAACTGACGGCAATAAAAAGAAAGTTAATGTAATCCATTATGCTGTATTGAGCCTCTTATCTGGGAATGTTGTTTCAAGATAAGAATGATTACTTTGAATATGATTTGGATACTTAATTTCCCATATTTTGATTGGTCCTGCGAATGCCCCTCCTCGGATCCCTCCATATACTTCATCGTGTAAGAAAGAACCTTGTAATAAAGTAGGATTTTGCGCTCGAATAGATGCAATCACCGCATCTTCTTGTTCGTGAACAAGTGTAAATTCAGGAACTTCTTGATTGAAAAGATACAAATGGGCAATATTTGAATGTATTACTTTTGGTGAAAGATAAAGTGCTGCCCCTCCTGCTTGTATTTGGGGTTGCCCGTTTTCACTTGTTAAACGAGGATAAACAAAAACTCCTGCTTCAATGCCTGTTTTAAAATCAAGAAGCTCCTTATTTTGATATGCGTATCGTAAAGGTATTGTAAGTTTTTTATTCTTGTAGACTATAATTGCTTGAGGCTGTACAACCAACGTATTATTTGTATTAAATCCAAGAATAATTCCCCCTATTCCTGCTGAACCTTCAGGCAAGAATACCTCTGTTCCGTTAAGGGCATACGTTATGTCCTGATCAAGTGAAAATCCCCCTGAATAAAGGAAGAGTGTAGCATTTTTTGTCTGACTGAGCGTTTGTTGTCTAATTAATGATGGAATATAACTTCGACGATCGTAAGTAACTCCGGAACCGATTGAAGAGAATGCCCCATATTTACCAATATCAGTAGAATCAATAAGTAAATGTGTTGCTTTATGCGTTTTGAAATACTGGAATAATGCTTCGGAGCTTCCTCCTGTTAAAGCTAACCGCCCCATTAAATGATTCCAATAGCCATAAGAGTTACCCCCATCGAGAATCGTTGCTCGCTTTCCGATAGACTGCACCCAATATCCGTAATCCCACCAATGTGCAAATACTGCATTTTCAGGAGTATTTTCTCGTACCCAAGACATTGCCTGTTGCCATTGTTGAGTATATGCAGAAGGCCCAAAACTTTTTGCAGTACAATACGATTCTTTGAAAAAACTTGCGCTAGAAGATCCTGCACAGATATTGCCTGCTAAAATGCCGCTTCCTCCTGCTAAGAAACCAAGATAGAGCAAGATAATTCCTAACCCATAGGCTGTCCAAGTAAGATAACGAGAAGAAGTTTTTGATTTTAGATAGAGTGAAAAACAAAAATACCATGAAAGCATAGCTGCTGCAGGAACAAGGACCATAATAGTACGGACGCTTCCTCGAGCTGAAACAACACTGAAGAAAAAGAGAGAAAGCAAGAATAAATAGCCAAAGTCTAATTTTCCTTTCTCTCCTTTGAAATAATAATATCCAAAAACGGTTATTACTGCTATAAATCCTGATGCATAAAACAATAAGCTAAATGTATTTGTTCCATTTAAGAGACTTGAAGGGTTATATCGACTAAAGATAATTGCAAGTAAAAAATAGGCAAAGGCGAGCGTTTTTACAATTCTTGTTTTTGAATCCTCGGTGTTAAATAATGAATATACCAGTGCTACTGCTCCCCCCATAAAAATGAAGAAATAAAGTTTTCCAAAACTACCTACCCATTCGGTAAAGAAAGGTTGACGATTTTCTGCAACCGTTACTCCGAACCTATCGACGATTGGTGAAACCAATGCATTTTTTATATTAATCATCTGATTGATAACTTGTTCAAATCCTAAAATGCCAATCGCTCCAACGAAGCCAAGAATAAGAACAATAAAGAGGGCGTAGAGCTGTATGGAAATTTTGTCAGAGTAAGGTAATGATATTTTTATCTTTTCTTTAAGAATATATTCTACACACATCATCCCCAAAAGTCCATAGGCTAATCCGGTAATTGGAGAAATAACTAAACCAAAAAAAGAATAACGATTGGTAGTAAAAAGAATTCCAATTGTTGTTAAAATAATCCAACAAGCATACATAAGTTTATTTTCATTACATATAGGATTATAGAGGAACATAAGAGTGCAGGCAATTGAGAGAGTAACAAAGATGTATGCAAATCCTCCCCAAGCATTCGCCATAGCGATAGTACCTATAATTGCAATAGCGCAGAAAATAATTTTTCTCTTTGAGTTAGTTGCATTCCAAGCACCTACGAATCCCCAAAAAGCAAGAAACATGAATAAGAACCCTATTGATTCTTTTTCAGGAATACCTGCGATCGTACGAGGAAGTAATGCTGAAATAATTGTGATAAATGTTGAGGCAAATAATGCGATGAGAAGTGCATATCGTTCGCCCATTTTTACTTTAAAAATTTCATAAGTCATACAGAAAAAAGCCCCTACTGTGAGAACAAACATGCCTGCTGGAAAGAGTACTGCAGAATGAGTTACTGATTCTGTCATACCAAAGAAAGCGAGAAAATGGTGGAACCAAGCAATCATATAAGGGAGAAGCAAAAGTTCTTTTGAAGTATCGAATCCGAGTGGGACATATCTCATAACATCTTGAGCAAATAGGGATCCGTTTGCAACGATATGCTCTGCCCAACGTAAGAATAAAAAGGGGTCTAAATCAGGACCAAGTGCCCAACCCCCCGTAGTGATATCTTTTAGTAAAGGGAGATTACGGGTACGAAGCCAAAAAGCGAAATACATAAGGAATGCAAGTGCTCCATACACCCAAAAATGCGTTTTTGTCTTTAAAGAAGTATACACTGCACGTAACCGTTGCTGTGCGAGTTGTGTATCGTCCCGACTTGACATGAATAAGATAGACTGAAAGAGCTATTTAAACATTCAGGAATGGAATACACTACTTTCTAGAAGAGAAGCGGAGTAAGATAGACTTCCATAAGTGCAGCAATAAACAGCACTATAACGGAAGCAACAATGAGGTTAAATGAGTCGTGCAATACTTCCCAGAATCGTTCTTGTCCCGCTTCATGTTTGATGATGGCAATGGAAACCATTCCCCCCGCTAATGCTACAATAAAATACGCCCCTATTTCGGGAATGCCATGGACCATATAGCGTAAGAGGCCAAAGGGTAAATCTGAAAGTGTAAATTTAGTGAATATACCGATTGCAGCGGCAATAACGGATGCATTCCAAGCTAAAATAAATATGACTCCCGCTCCAAATATCAAAGAAAAGACTAACGTAAAGATAAGCACTGAAATATTATTTTTGAATATTTGAAATAAACGAGCGGACGAAGTTGCAGCCCCGGTTACAACAACCGAATCTTGAATCCCATATTGTTCTACACAATGATTGATATTACTTGGACGGTTGATAAGACAGTACGTTTCAATTTGTGCTTTGAAATTTTGAGGGGAATCTAAAACAATATACCAAAACGAAAACGCAACTACGAATCCTAGAAATAAATAGAGAAATGCTTTGATTGCTTTTTCGTGCTCTTTCAAGAGATTCCCTGTTCCGCGTACATAAGGAATTTTACTTTCTTCATATTTAATGGTGTAATACATAAAGGGCATGGAGAACATCACCGTGAATGTTACGATGAGCAACCCCGCATATCTGGAGAGTACTAAATCTCGAGAAAATACTACCTCAGTCAATAAAACTGCGAGACTTGCATAAAAAGCACCAACGAAAAAAAGTTCCCAAGGGTATCGTTCCGCTTTTTTTGGATTCACCAACATTTCAAACATACGAGACCCTATGCACAAAGGGCTTTTATAAGTTCTGCTCAAGTAATTTTTGAGCTTGCGATTCCAATTCTGCTTGTTGATGAAGTAATCGTGTTTTTGCAGTACGTAAATGGGCTGTTTGCTCGCCTAATGTCTTAACCACTTCCCCGCGTGTTTTTTTAACAAGAAACCCTGCTCCTACTTCTACAAAACAAGCAGGTTGTTGAGGAGCTAACTGCCCTTCCATAAATACTCCTTTTCCAACAGGAACAAGGACTGAAGAAGAAGGTTGTGCATGAGGGAATGCATGAGTAAATTGTTCTAACTCTTCTAATTGTTGCGATACTGCTTGCAAATGCACGTGATTTTGTTCTAATTGATGCACGAGGGCACGTAATTGCGTATCATCCATGGTGAGTAGGTGATTAGGTGGTTTTTAAAGATGCTCGAATGCTCCAGACTTCCAAGGTTTCCATAAACAGCTTTTGTGTAATGAGTGTTTTTTTGAGATAGTTTTGTTTTTTGAGTGTTTTGAGTATACGTGCGCGTGGAGTGAGTGAAGAAAGAAGTAAGAGAATTACACCCCCCTGAGCAAGATGTGAAGGTACTTGGGTGAGAAATTGCAGAATAAATTCATCTCCTTGTGCTCCTCCCGTTGTTGCCACTTTACTTTCTCTATCTTCCTGGGCATCTTCGGGAAGATAGGGCGGGTTACAAATAATACACTCAAATGTTCCTTTTACTTTTGTAAATACATCTGAATGTAACGTAGGTATTCCTTGTGCTTTTACTTTGGCCAGAGCAGATTTATTTTTATCAACCGCAAGAACCGAACGAGCTCCAGCATTATGAGCAGTAATTGCTTGAATGCCTGAACCTGTGCCCATGTCTAACACTTTTTTTCCTTTTGCATATCGCTTTACTTGAGAAGCAAGAAGAAAGGAATCCTCAGCAGGTTCATAGATGAGTACCATTAGAGCTAGGGTTTAAGCCATTCAAGAATTTGTTCACTGAATGCAATGACTCCGATAAGAGAGGCTATTAACAATACAATTACGATTGATAATCCAATAAGTACGTAACGCCAGGTATTTCCTTTTTTTACTTCAGGTGTTGCTGGAACAAGGGGAGAAGTGGGAGAAGTGGGTGCTGAGACGGGGGGAAGGGGAGCAGATTTTGAAATACTCGTTTGTTGAGGGGGAAGTAGAGGAGTAGGTGATAATTTCCCAGATACTCCGCCTAATGCTTGTACTGCTTCCTGAACGTCTTGAGGATTATATCCTGCGTTGATAAAACTTTTCGCTGCTTGATCAAGTGAAATACCACGTTCCAATGCATTCTTTATTCCTCCAAGTACTTCTTCTTTCATATGGTTAATACGCTCCCATTATCCATTAAATGTACAGTTTTGTTTAATTTATAACCTAGCTCTTGTGCCAGATTTGCTCCGGCCATTCTTTTTTGTAATTCCCCATGTGAAGGAATGATATGTTCGGGCTTGACGAGATGAATAAGGTCTCGTAAATCCTCTCGCCCTCCGTGTCCTGATACATGCACGTTATCAAAAATGCGTACTTGATATTTACGTAATCTTTTTTCTAATTGATCTCGATTGAGTTCATTCACATCGGTGGGAATAGTTTTTGAAGAAAAAATTATATGCACATCGTTCGAGAGATCAAAAGGTAATTCTTGTCGCGCGATTCTATCTAAAATTGAACCTGGTTCTCCTTGATGCCCGGTACAAACAATAACATACTCTGATTTCGCTTTACTAATTTTTTTGAGCATCTTAATCATTTGTTTTTTGTAGGTGACCAATTGAATAGCTCCTTTGAATGGCGCTTTACCAATATTTGAAGCTGCCTGTACATACTTGCTTAAACTTCTTCCAAAGAAAACTACTTTTCGATTAAGTCGTTGACTGAGTTCTACAATAGTCTTTAATCGTGCTATGTGGGAAGAAAATGTAGTGATAATAATCCCTGCCCGACTATTATCGGTGGTGAAAAGAACATCTTCTAATAATCCGCGGGCTATTTTTTCTGAAGGGGTCTTTCTATCATCGGGAGCATATAAACAATCTACCACGAGTGCCTTTACTCCTTTTTGGGCAAGCTGTTTGAGCCGAGTATAATTTGGTTTGTCTCCGAACACGGGAGCATTATCTAATTTGTAATCATTCGCGTAAAGAATGATCCCTTCAGGTGTATGTAAGGCAATAATAGAAGATTGTATAGTGGAATGAGTCATATTGATAAATTCTAATTGATACGTATTGTTTGTTCGTACGGTATATGAGCCATCAACAGGAACAGTAATTATTTTATTGGGAATGGTTTGATCTGAATCTTGCATGAGCACTTTCAAAACTGACATAGTATAGGGTGAACCGAGCACAGGAGCACGATACCGTGGAGCAACGTAAGGAACTCCCCCTACATGATCAAGATGTGCATGCGACACCATAAGTGCACGAACTTTATCTTGCAACTGAACACTTTCTAAATAAGCGTCATCTGGTAAAGCTCCCAAGTTACGCATACCTCGTTCAGTAGGGACGCGTTCTTTTTCTGATACTCCCACAATTGCGGGAAGAAATAATCCTGCATCGAAAAGAAAAACATCAGTGCCCACTTCAACAGCAGTCATATTTTTACCCACCTCATTATACCCCCCTATTGCGTGAATTCGCATAGAAAGAGTATTGAAAGTTTCTTTATATACCTTGCTCGTTGTCGCAAGCTATAAATAGCAGAAAAAAGAAGAGAGAATATGGATAAACACCACGGTATTTTATATGGTACGGTTGTGATTTTGATGGTTTTACAAGTTGCTTCTTTTTTTTCAATCAGTTCCCAAATTACTCAAACGCAAGCTTCGCTTGCACAAACCACAAGTACCTTAAATAAAAGTCTCACTACTTTGATAACTGATTCTCTTGCTAAAGAACGAATAACAAATCAGCAAACATTTACTGCATTACGTGATGCTTTAGGAGAACAACAAGCGTTTCAGGATACGATACAAAAAGACCTTGAATCATTACGTTCTTCTTCAGGAGATTTTTCAGAAGTGATAAGTGACGTGATAAAGGGAGTGGTGAGTGTAGGAACGGATAAATCCATGGGAACAGGATTTGTGTTAACGGATAGCGGATACATTGCTACTAATCAACACGTTATTTCAGGTGCAAAACGTATTGAAGTACTCACCCATGATCGTAAAGTAATCGTTGCCACCCTTATTGGAGAGGATGTAGCACGTGACGTTGCCTTATTAAAAGTCGAAGCTACCCTTGAATCTCTCGAATTAGCAGACAAATTGCCGACGGTGGGTAATAAAGTCATTGCAATCGGAAATCCTCTTGGATTGGCATTTACAGTTACGGAAGGTATTGTATCTGCGTTAGATCGAAAAGGACCTAATGGACAAAAAGAATACATTCAAACAGACGTTTCATTGAATCCGGGCAACTCAGGGGGCCCATTAATCAATACACGAGGAGAAGTAGTAGGTATGAATAATTTCAAAGTGGGGAATGCAGAAAGTTTGGGTTTCGCGTTGGAGGCAGAGGTGGTAAAGAGCGTGGTGAATGCTTTAGCGAACGCCACCATTCTTTTGTAATGGCCTTAGGACGAAAAGCAGTGCGACGATTACATCACCAGTATGTATTATTTGATTCTTCATCTCAACAGGAAATAGAACAAAGATTGTTAGAAGGAATTGGACTCTTGGGCTGGGCACGAGCTCAACCGGTTGTACAAGAAGTGCGAGGAAAAATAGTGGTTGCAATTCATCCAACAATGGTACAAGATGTACGTGCAGCTGCTTTGCTTTGTTCTCCACCATTATCGGTGCTTGCTGTTTCGGGTACACTTGCAGGATTAGGGAGAAAAACATGAGAGGACAATTAGAACTTTCATTTGGATTTATTTTTTCATTGATTATTATTATTGCAACTGTTGGAACGGCAGGGTATTTTATTACAAAATTTGTGGGTACGGGACAATGCACTACCTTACAAATGAGTTATGCCGATTTGCAGGAAAAAATCAATAGTGTCTGGGGAGCAGCCGTGGGAGATACAACCGTTACCTTGCAAATTCCAGGAGGGGTTACTTCTCTTTGTATTGGGGATATGTCTGGAGGAACAAATGCTACTTTGCGTGAACTTGTTGATGCATTCATAGTAGAAGGGATAGGGGTGTATGCCTTGCCTCCAACAAAAGCATGCGATGGAGAAGCTGCTTCACGAAAATTGACGCACGTTGCTCCGGGGCCCCTGATTTGTAAATCGGTAATGCGAGGAAAAGTAACCTTCCGTTTAAGTAAAACACAAGTAAGTGAACGGATGGTAACGATACATGCTTAGAGGATTTGAATTTAGTTTTTCCTGGTTGTTTTCTTTATTGGTTGGAGCACTTATTTTGATACTTGCGATATACGGGGTACAGACGCTGGTTGGACAAGAACGAACGATAAGCGATAGTCAAACCGCACAACAACTTTCTGGATTGCTCAGCCCATTACAAACCAGCGTTGAGACTTCATTGAGACCCCAACCAATTATATTCCCACAACCGACTGAAATTACGCTTGGTTGCGCACGAGGTGCAAGTACGGTCCAAACACGTGCACTTGCAACGATTGGTCGAAATAACGCGCCGGGATATGCGCAGGAAACGAGTGGTGTTGCAGTGTTTGGGAATACAACCCTTATTGGTACAAAAGTACATAGTCTTATCGTCCCTTTTGTATTTCCTTATAAAATAAGTGATTTGGTGATTATCTGGACAACGCCTCTTTGCTTGGTACAAGCTCCTGAAACAGTACTTCAGACTTTCGGCTCAGATAATGCTAGTGTGTATTCAGTACGTACTTCTGTTGCTTGCCGAAAAGGAAGTAGAGTTATTTGTTTTGATGAAACAAGAGGATGTGATGTGACGGTAGATCAGTATTTGAAACGAGTCACGAGTGAAGGAAAATCATTATATTATGAAGGAGCTTTATTGTATGGTGCATTGGTTACTCCTTCTGCTTTGTATGAATGTCAGGTGCGTTCGTTGTTGCATAGGGGAGTGGAATTAACTTCATTGTATGCTGAAAAAAGTGCATTACTTAGTGCACGAGGAGAAGGATGTAGTACTGCAGTAGGTGCTTTGACTGCTTCGTATGGTGCCTTATTACGTGCTACGAATAGTTCTAAACAATTAGCGGGACTTGCTGAACAAGCAGAAGCACTTGCAGATGAAGAACAAGCAAGTATTTGTTCATTATGGAGAAACACATGAGGGGACAATTAAAAATACAGGAAATGGCTTTTGTTATTGTAGCGTTAGTGCTCTTGTTTGCACTTCTCGCCATTTTCTTTACCTCCTGGCGTTTACATTCAGTAAAAGATGAAGTAACTGCATTACAAGAATATGCCGGAGGACAATTAGTGGGGCAATTGGTGAACACTCCTGAACTGGAAGGCCCTTGTCAAGGATGCGTTTCATGGGATTCTGCCTGGATACTTGCACAACGAAACGGCACCATCGGAGATCGATGGAACGTAGATTACTTGGCTGTTGAAATACTGGGCATCAATCAAACCTGTACCGGACAAACTTATCCAGCATGTGGACAGATTACTATTGTACCAGGAAAGGCCTATGGCACGGCACAACGAGCATTCAGTGCAGTCTGTTATTGGGATCATACCATTAAGCAAGAACGATGTCAATTAGGAATGATTCTGGCATCAGGAGGAAAAGCATGAAACGAGGGCAAGAAGAAATTGTAGGATTTGGAGTGTTGTTAGTAGTATTGGCAATTGTAGGGGTTATTCTATTAGGAATGTATCTTCGTTCTCCGGTTCCTGAATCGGGGCTCTTTCCTGAAGGGGGAAGTTTCTTAGATGCCTTACCCCATGTGACGAGTACCTGTGCATTACAAGGAGATCGTTTTATTTCAGCACATGAATTAATGGTACAGTGTGTAACCCAACCTGGCAAACAATGTGCTTCTGAACAAAGGGTGTGTTCAGTGTTGAATGGTACCTTGACTCAGGCAATTCACACTGCATTCCCTATTGGAAGTCGCATTCAAGGGTATCGATTTACGCTCCAAGAGGGAGATGAACCTGCGACACTTATCTTATCGGAAGGTAATTGTAGCACGTATCGTGGAGATCAACGATTCTTACCAAATACGCGTTATTCACTAAGCTTATTTGTATGCGGTTAAAAACGAAGTGTAAGATGTAATGCATCTAAAACAAGAACGGGTTTAGAAGCCAGACGTTTTCCTTTTTTTTCAGAGACTAATGTGATAATGCCAAATTTTACCAAGAGTTTACAATCCTGAAATACTGCTTTATAGGGTCTCCCTGCTTTATGCGCGAGATCATAAATAGAGTGTGGGTGGTTTAACTTAATAAGGTGAACAAGACGAACACGTTCAGCACTTAATACTGCACGAATATCAGTAAGTTGTGTAAGATCTACCTCTTTATGTTCTCCAGCAAGACGTTTAAAGAAAGTATTGAATGCTCCACTACGTTCAGTAAGGTGCACTATTTTTGTTTTTTCTTTCTTTGCCATGCGTTTTATGAAGGAAACAGAGTATATAAGTCTTTTTAAGATATATATGTTTGAAAATAACGCTTATTCCTTTTTTTATAGATTTACGAAGGACAGTCTCGAAGAGTACTTGTTGTCACTTATTTACTCAACATAAGCTTTATATAGTCTTAAATGTGTCCCTTATTTACTACTTCGCACTAGATTCAGGAAGGGGCAAAGCTTTTTAAAGGATTTTCGTGTCAACACTTTACTCTACTCATGCTGAGTAGTGGGGGTATGTTCCCTACGCATATCTCACGGTGGGCTCTTGAAGCCTTCTCGTTTGGGAGATCCTTCGGGATTACCACACTAAACAGTTGAAAGGGGGATTATAAAAATATGAAATTAAATTTTAGAAAAATTGCATCTGTTCTCGCGAGCACAGCAATGTTAAGCTCAACGCTTGCACTTGCTGCTGCTGCAAACTACCCAGCTCCTTTCGTTCAAAACGGAAATGCTGATGTAGCAGTCGTTTACGGTAGCCTTCCTGGCGCTGAATTCGACCTTGCTTCCGTTACTACAATTACGGGCAATTTGCAAGCAAAGCTTAGCGCACAGAGCAGTTCTTCTGGAAGTTCTACAACTACTTCAACAAGTGGTGAAGGGGATATTGTCAAGCTTGACAAGACCTCTACTAAATTCCAACTCGGTAATGGTGTTCTTGACGTTGTCACAGGCACTATTTCAGATGATGATTTAGAAACATTGCTTGCTGATGGAGTTTATGTCGATGATGATAATGATGAGTTTGATTATACTCAGAAGATCGCGTTGTCTAACTTTAGCGTAACTATGTTTGAAGATAATGATTTTGAGTCAGATGTTCCTACTGTTGCGATTAAAATTGCATCCGGTGCTGAGATATTAAACTATACTCTTGACTTTTCCGATACTCCTCTTTGGAGTGATCTTGAAACAACGGATTTAATGCTTTTAGGCAAGAATTACTATGTTCTTGATACTAATTCGCCGACAAATACTTCTATCTCTTTACTCGATTCTGCAGAGTCTACTATTCTTGGTGAAGGAGAGACTAAAACTCTTACTGCTGCTGGAAAAACGTATGAATCTCAGATCTCTTTTATCGGAGAAACTTCAGTTAAACTTCTTCTTAATGGGGAATTAACAAATAGTTTGAGCGAAGGACAGACGTACAAGTTGAAAGATGGCTCATATGTGGGTGTTAAAGATATCCTTTATACCTCCAAAGATTCTGGAATTAGTAAAGTTGAGTTCAGTATTGGTAGCGGTAAGCTTATTTTGACCCATGGTCAAGATATTGAGATGAATGATGAAACAATCTCTCGTCTTAAATCTTACTTTACCACTTCATCTGGTCAGCTTACTAAGATAGCAATCGATTGGGCCGCGGATAATGATGTATTTGTTGCCAACGGTACTGAAGCGACGCTCCCTGGCCTTGGTTCGGTAAAACTTACCTACTCAGGTATGACTTATCCTTCCAAAGAAGTTATTAGTGTGAAACCTGCTAGTGATGATTATTTTGTCCTTAGCAATTTCCCATTGAAAGATAGTACTGAAACAATCAATATCTTGTATGGGTCTAATGGACTCTGGCAAGGTATTGGTAAAGACTCTGACAATTTACTCAGAACGTCTAACACTACTGCTCTTAACTTCGATGCTGATACTGACGACTATTTTGTTATTTCGTGGACTGATGGAAATGATGCCGAATCTTACCTCTTCCGCGCTACTAATTTCAAACAAGAAAATAGTGGAGCTATCAACAAAACCACTTTCCAATATAAGAAAGATGGTTCTTGGACTAATGCAAAAGAAGATCGACAGATCACGGACACATTTACGATGGGCAATGCTCAGTTAACAGTTGGAGCTATTCATTACGATGGTAAAAACGTAACCCTTACGGCGGGAAGTGGGGTTTCTTTCAATACTCTTTACTCTGACGAAGGATTAAAAGTATTCTTACCGTTTAGTTTAAACACTAACGGTACTAATTACCCTTCCACATTAGGAGGTATTGGATTTAACACTGCAAATACTTCTCAAGCAGGTCATAACGCAACGTCTTTCAATCTCATTTTCGTTGAAGAAGATAAGAATGAAAATATTGCTTCTGGAAAGACATTCAACTTTACTTTGGGATGGAACTCTGCTACGACAAAACAAGCTCACGTGAGCGATGTCTTAGGAGAATCCGTTACCTTTGAAGAACATGAAAATAGTGATAATTTCATCAGCTACATGTATTCTCCGTTAGCGTCAAAGTTAACTTGGGATAAGAGTGGCGACCAGTATGCAGCGGAAGTTGAATACCACGGTGATGAATCGTATGCTAATGTGTTCTTAACTGCAGAGTCGGTTACTGTTTCTACAACCCCTGATGGCTCAGGTACTAAAGAATTAGGCACGGTTCATGTAAAGGACACTGAAGTTGCTTCAGTATCTTCGAAGAACCTCATCGTTGTTGGTGGTGGCTGTGTTAACACACTTGCCAAAGAACTTCTTGGAGGAGCTGCTTGCGGTTCCGACTTCGAACAGAAGACGGGCGTTGGCCCTGGATCATTCTTGATCCAAAGCTTTTCGAGAACTGGCGGTAAAGTTGCTACATTAGTTGCAGGTTATTCTGCAGCTGATACTGAAGCTGGAGCTAAAGTATTGACGACTCAGACGGTTGATACCTCTGCTGGTAAGAAATACAAAGGCACTGGTAACACTGTAGCAATGGTTGATACAACCTCTGCATAAGTTTTGAACTGATTTTTTCAGTTCGTTTTTTTTTCTTTTTTTCTTTTCTTTTTTCTTCTCCCTTGGGGAGACCCATGCTTTTTTTTAAAACAAAATCCTTAAAAGTGAGGATTTCTAAAGGAAGTGATGCGTTCCTTAGCAGCACACACTGAAGCATCTTCACGACGATCTTCCCAACTCTTTCTCTATTTTACTCTCTTTATTATGGTAGTAAGTAGCGTGGGCTATGCATTTTTATCGAGCCCGAGCACTGACCAACCGCTTCCCGATGCTTCTGGACCGAAGGGTGTACAAAATCAAGGTAATGGGGTCTGGACAGCTAATGTGTATGGGGCTTCTTTTCAATTTTTTACAGATCCTGTCGTGGTCTCTGCAGTTGTGTTTGAAAGCAACCTGACATTTGCTGAGCTTGCGAGTGCAACCTTAGAATATAATGTACAAAGTCCTGGATTGGGGGAAGCATTAGGAATGACCCTTGGGCAACTTGTGCAATCTCAACCGGTATGTATTGGGCCGTGTACTGAAGATATCCCTGAACGTGATTGTACTACGCCCGTGATTAGTTGGAATCAAACTGCGCCCCTGAATAGGGTGTATCAAAGAAACCAATGCGTGTTTATTGAAGGAACACGAACTGCCTTTGATGCTTGGATTTATCGTGTGACCGATTTAGCATAATCCTTAAAAGGCACTTTTTCTTAGAAAAGCTATGGCTCGAAAACCAACACAAACTGATGATATGGTGCGTTTACAACGAGAACTAAAAGGATTTCTTGGAAAGATACCTGTGTGGGTTTGGTGGTTACTTGTCTTAGTATTTGGTGCCTTTGTGTTTCAATACACCCTTGTGGCAATGACTACTTATACCTATAAAGGATTGACGTTCACTATTGAACAAGAAGGAGATTTACGACTTCATCATCATGGTTATTTTATTAACCCCACTACACGTTACAACCTTTATTTGCGTGGAGATCCACGAGAAAATGAAGTACCTGTAAAAGGGCGTATACTCTATGACTCCCGGCGAGTATATCTAAGCGTTAATACGAGTACTTTGAACCTTTGTGAAGATAGTGCAGTAGGAATTGGAACAATTACTTCATTTTTAGGTCTCAATGGATTAAAAGTGAAATCTGCTTCTCCTGATCCTCAAAAGGCCCAAGCATTCAATGTCACCTATGCTGATTGTACCACTAATCAAGAAGATATGGTGATACTTATCCAAGCAGGAGAAACATCTCTCGTTGAGAAAGTACAAGATAGATGCTTTGTATTAACAGTCGGAGCATGTGAAATCCTTCCGGTTGTTGAGAAATTTATGGTTGAATCAGTTGCTCAGCGACGAGAATTGGGCACTGTTTCATTACGACCTTAAGAATTTATTTCTTTTTATAATAATAGAGTATGCCTGCTATAAGGCAGAAGCCTAGTACGATGATAGTTATTTGATCAAGATAGTGATATAATAACGTGTAGTTTTCTCCGACGAAAATGCCGAGAATAATAAGGATTGCTGACCACACTCCTGCACCTAATGCAGTCCAGAGCGTAAACGACAAGAGAGGCATTTTTCCGAAACCTGCGGGAAAGGAAATAAGTTGACGAATAACCGGAATGAGACGTCCGATAAAAGTAGTAATAATCCCATGCTTTGCAAAATAAGCTTCTGCTTGTAAGATTGATTGATTGGAAAGGAAAAACAAGGAACCGTATTTGCACAGAAGCGCATTTACCGTTTTTCTACCGAGTGTTATTGCTAGATAATAATTAACATACGCTCCTAAGAGACTACCGATGATACTTGCAATGAGCACAAAGATGAACGAGAGTTCTCCTCGGTGAATAAGAATCCCTGCAGGAATAAGAACGATTTCACTGGGAAAGGGAATAAAGGAACTTTCAATGGCCATTAATAGCGTAATGCCTGCATATCCTGAAGCGCCAATTGTATGTACAAGCCAATCAGCAAACGTTTGGAGAAAACTCATTCTCCTCCTCGTATTGCTTTGAGTAATTGTTGTATATCGGTTAGAATAGGAATTTTATCTATTTTGTAATAAAATGCTGTAACAAACCAGCAGGCAATTACTAACAACGTGCTTCCTGCATACCAAAAGAGTGCATGAGTGAGGTCAAAGAGCGTTTGATTAGAAGTAATAAAGTAGGTTGCGAGAAGAATACGAAGTATATTTCCTATAAAGAACAATCCCCAACTCATACCGAGTAGTTTAAAGCGTTGTGCCCAGGAAAGAGGTAATGTAAACGCACAAATAAGTAGTAAATAATATGCTGCCCCGGCGATACAAGCAGGAATTAATGCAATATACGCTCCTTGAAATACAATCGTGGTCTCTGCGAGGATGGTTGTTGTGCCGAAAAGCCCCAACACTCCTGCAACAGCATATACGGTAAAGGGCGTTATCAACCAATAGAAAGGCGCAAGCGCAGAAAGACCAAGTGCTAATAAAAGACCATATCGTAAAAGATAGTCATATTCTTCGCGCATAACCTGATAAGGGGGGGCTATTTAAGAATGTAGCGATTATCTTCGAGAAACGATAACTGCTACTACAATAATCAAGATAACCAAGACTACGTTGATTGCAACTAACGTCCATACCCATGAACTTCCACCAAAGAGTGAACCATTTTCAACTTGGACTACAACTTGACGAGACTGTACTTTGCCATCATCAGTTCGAGCATTGATGGTAAAGCTTTGTTCGCCTGCAGCATCATCTTGTGGCGTTAATGTAATGGTAACATCCTTTGATTGACCTGCTGGAATTTGAACGATATTCTCTGAAATATCCTTTAGACTTGCCCAGCTTTCAAAGCCTGTTGCAGTGATTGCAAATAAAGCAGTTTTATCTCCGTTGTTTCTCAGCGTAGCGGTTACTTTCACATCTTTGCCTGTTACTGCTTCTGAAGCAAGTTCTGCATTGATTGAAACAGCGTTCGTTGTTCCAGGTGCAACTGAACAGCCAAATACTTTCAATTGTGTTTCAACATCATCGTCAAGATTTTGCTTATACACGCCATTCTTGTAATCATATTCTGCGCTCAATGCAAGATTGTATGTGCCGTCTGCTACTTGTGGAACCGTGAATGAAAATGAAACCATTTTGCTATCTCCTTGGTCAAGACCTTGTGTGATTTCGACAATTTTATTGATGCCAAGTGCACGGTTTACTAAATTAATCAATACTTTATCTTCATCATCTTCACCAATGTTAACAGCGTCAGCAGTAATAGTTACTTCATCTCCACAGGTTGCTTGTGCAGGAGAGACAACAATATCATCAAAAGCAATGAATTTACCTTCATCATCTTCAGATTCTACTTTAATTGTTTCTTGAATACTCTCTGCAATGCTATCAGTACAAAGTGTAGATTCACTGATATCATCACTGTATGCTTTCAAAATGAGTGTATAAGATCCTTCATCGAGATCAGCAGGAACTTTAAAGGTAAATTCAACTTTGGTATCATCGCCATCATCAAGATCGCCTACTTCAAATTCTTCTTCACCATCTGAAGTGAAATCAAGTTTATTAGCAAGGTTTTTGCCATTTGCATTAAAGAGGCCAAGTTCAACAATAAGGTCATCAAGATCTGATTTACCAGTATTTTCGAGTTCAACTTCTACAGACACTTCATCAAGTGGATGCCATTCATCATCTTCACCGCCTGAATTTGATAATTCAACATCACGAAGAGTAAGATTAGTTGTTACTTTTCCAATAGGACAGAAGTTTCCATTTCGTGTATAGGTAATTGATTGATTTGCTACTCCTGAAGTTTGAGGGACTGCAACTACTGTTGCGAAATTTGTTCCAATACTAAATGATTGGCCAACGGTTGGAGAGACAGTAATCGTGCTTGTAGTACCTGCAGGAACAGTTGGGTTAGCGTTTGAGAAGGTAAGATTTAAGCTTCCTGAAGATTTAACTAAAGAGAAGGTAAGTGCTTGATTACCTGTATTTGCAAGGGTTAATGAACCATTTTGTGAAGCGGTAACTTCTGCTGTTTTAGAGAGTGTGTATGTTGAAGCTGAAGTAATAGGTACAGTGAAGGTTAATGCTTTACTAGTTGCTACGCCCGTTGGATCAGAAACAGTAATTGTACCTGCAATAGAATCTGATTGAGAGGAAGGGAATGTAACAGTGGTAGTAACCGTTAGTAAACCGTTTGCTGCAACTGATTGTGCTGGAGAAGGGGAAAATGTAGCGTTTGAAGTACCTGATGTGCTTGCGTAGGTGTAATTAACATTGCCTACTGCGCCGGTGTTCGAAATATTAAAAATTACTTGGAATGAGCCGGCATTGTGTGCAACAGCGGTAGGAACAGTAATTATGGTTGTGTCTGCATTGTTAATACTGATAGCAGAAGCAATACTTACTACGAACAAAGATGCAAACAAAGCGACGAATAGTTTTGTGAAGTTCATTTTGTGTTGTAATTCTTGAGTTACAACCCCTATATAAATGTTTTGATTAATGCGAACATGATTGGAATAAGAGGTATCTCTTCATAAATGTGGGGAGAAAGCTGGGGAAAAAAAAGAAAATAGGTGGAGAAAATATATGGAAAACAACAAATCAGGATGAAATAGGGGCCGATTGTACTTTATTCGTTAATATAATCTGGTTTCTTAATAGCTGCACCTGCAGGAGCACGATGAATTTCAGCGAATTTTGGAGTTACAATGATGGTTGTATCACCAAATGCAGCGATTTGTCCTTCAATAGCATCTACCGTTTTCTTAATCTTTGCAACTGCACGCTTAAGTTCAATTACATCCTTTGTTTTGAGAGGTTTCATATCAATTACTGCAATAGTGTATCCTTCACGGATAGAATTGAGAATGTCATTGATATCATCATATTGTCTAAGAACAAATGGTTTGACAATAACTTTTGTTTCTCGTTCTTGTTGACCATTAACGTCAATTTCAACGTATTCATCGGCTGCAGGGCTTGATCCAAACATCTTTTTGATTGTATTAATCACCATAGTGTCCTCGTTGTGGATGCGGTATATAAAGATTACTGTAATGAGACGTACGTAATGTGATGTGTACTATTCATTTATGCTTTCTTTTTTTGTTTCTCGACAGTAGATTGGACCACTTGTCTTGTCTGTTCACCTTGTTTAACAAGTGTTTCTTCATGTTTTTCAAGTAAGGTAAGCTTTGAGGTAACTTGTTTTTCTCGTTCAGTAAGTTCCTTGAGCGCTTTTTGTTTGTCAATTTTTACCATTAACCCTGCCACGATACGATAGATATCTCCGGTTGTCGCAGTTATCTCTTTTGTAGCATTCATTACTTCTGCCTGCTCTACGTGTAATGATTGTTTTTGCATTCCTATTTGTTGTAATTGTTGTTCAAGATGTTGTAATTCTTGTATTTGTTCCTGAAGTTGAGGATCCATATTAGAGTGCTTTCAATTTAACAATTTGTGTACGAGGTTTATAGAAAATTTTTGAACCGCAGTGAGGACAAACAAATCGCTTTTCAAGTATTTTACTAGTAATTGCTTTTTCGCATCCGAAACATTTGTATTGTGCCATGAGTATGAGTGGGATTTGGTGATTTTTAAAAGCTCTGGTTATCGCTTTTTCACGAGTGAATAAGCAGGGCCTGCAAAAATCTTGCCGGTTTTAACGCATTGCCAGATACCTGCAGCAATACGTTTTGCTTTTCCTGTAGGGTGAAAGGGAGAGGGTTGATCCTTACGTTGAAGTGTTTCAATTTCATTGTAAATATTCTTTACATGTGTACCGAACCCTGCACCAAACTTACCGAATGCCTTGGATTTCTTTGTTTTACTTGCCATATCTTCTCGTTTATTTAGGGGTTTTTAAAGTATTCTACCACGGTTAATTTCTATCTGGCGCGAGTAATCGTTCAATTTCCCAACAAATAAAACCCGTGTTTCTCTTTTCTTCACAAGAAAATTGATATCCGTAAGGCAAAGAAGTAGTATGATCCATGCCTAACTTTTCCATACGAACTACTTCTACATCATACCGTATCCATTGATCATCTGACCTATTTGCAAGAATGCGTACATGCATACGAGCTTCATCCTCAACATAGATAACTTCATCTCCTTGACGATAAGCATCTTTTTCTCGAATGATCATAGTTTTGTTTAAAAATTGCTTATAAAAAGATATGGGGATGCCCGGATTTGAACCGGGGTCGCGAAGTCCCAAACCTCGAATGTTACCAGGCTGCACCACATCCCCAATGACAAGCTGATTAAACAGTGGTTTTTAATCCTTCCTTCTTTCTTTTATCAGAAGTTGTGTGCCGAGTGCCCAGATAAGTGCGAGAAGTATTCCCCCTAATATGTCTGAAAACCAATGTACGCCTAAATAGAGTCGCGAGCCTGCGACGAGTATACCGAAAAGTACGGCACTGATTGCACCGATATATTTGAACAACCGTTTCTCTTTTGTTTTTGAGAGAGAGAAGAGTATCCAAAATGAAATGAAGAAAGATGTTGCAGTATGTCCACTCGGGAATGCAAAGCCTCCTTCAAGAATAGCAGCGTTAAGAGGGCGAGCTATTCCAACCATATTTTTTATGAGTGTTACTGAAAGAGATGTGCCCAGAAGTCCTAAAAGTAAACGACTTGCTGACTTCAATTCCTGACGATAGATAAGAACACTTGCAATAAGTAAAGCAATAAGAGAAAGATTTAATTGTGACGTAAGCTGACCTATATCTCGTGCAATGATTATCCCAAACTGAGTTTGAAAGGTATTGAAAAACCTATTCAATGCTTCATCAAGTGAACGAGTGCCCTCTTGCGTTACAAGAACGGTGAGAGAAATAAAAGCAATACAACTACCGATGAACGTTTTTTTTATTGTATAGCGATTCATAAAAAAGAAGTGGAAATTACCCTCTATTAACCTTGTTATTTCTTCTTTGCGTCTGCTTTTGCAGGAGTTGCAGGAGCTTTTGCACCAGGGGCAGGGGCTGCGCCCGGAGCTGCTGCGGCTGCTACTGGAGCTGCTGCGGCTGCTGCGACTTTCGCTGCTTCTTCTGCTGCTTTTGCTTCTTCTGCTGCTTTTGCCTTCTTATCTTGCATATTCTTACGTTGAACGAAAAATGCTGCAAGTTCTTTCTTTTTAGCATCTGAAGGTTGAGTAAGTTCCTGTTTGATTTCTTTATCGTATACTCCTGCATCAATATCTTTCTCAACTTGCTTTGCTTCTTTACTATCAATCATAATACCTAATGAAACACAAGAACCAACGACCAATTTAATAGAAGAACGAAGGGTTTTTGCTAATAAGGATTCATGTTTTCCTTTTGCAATGCCCACGACCTGTTCAAATGAAATGTTAGCTACTTTTACTTCAAGAGGAGAACCTGAACCTTTGTCTAATGCACATTCTTTCTTGAGCATTTCTGCTACGGAAGGAGATGAAACGGTAATAGTGAATGTCTTTGTTTTTGCATCAACATCGATTTCAACAGGAACGTTCATTCCTTTGAAGCCAGCTGTTGCAGTATTGACATCTGCCATAACTTTACCCATGTTAATACCTAAGGGGCCTAATGCTTGTGCGACTGCTGGGCCAGGCTTCATTGCCCCACCTTCAACAATTAACTTAATTTTCGGCATTTTGTTCTCCTGCTTCTTTGCTTTCCTCACGCCTTATAACCTTTACGTTATCGATTTTTACAGTAACGGGGATTGGAACGGAAGCGCCTAAGAGTGTAACCACTACTTCTCCCTTTTGCTTATCGAGACGTGTTACTTTTGCTTGTTCCTTTTTGAATGGTTCAGCAATCATTTCAACAAAGTCTCCCACTTGAATATTTACGTCTTCTACTTTCGGTTCGATCATGGTTTTGATCTCTTCATATGAAATTGTTTTACCGATGATGCCCTTTACATAGGGTTGATTATATGCTGCTTCTTCTGCAGTGTCACGATCAGGGGTTTCAAGAATTAAATATCCTCGAAGACCATGTGGGCGAACAATAGATAATACATTGATATTTTTCTTTGTTGCTCGATCGAGAATCATTTCTAATGCTCGGTCTTCTTTGTTTGTGGTGACTTTTAAAATGAAAATCATTGTTTTTGTGTGTACCCACTACCTAGAGAATCTAAGAAGTAGATAATGACGTGCAGAAAAGACGGTATTTAAACTTTTTCAAGAGCTTGCAGATACTCTTTAATGCGTTCAAGGCATTGAGGAATGAGGAATTTTTCTATTTTTGATTCAAATAATTCAGCGAGAGGAGCAAATTCTGAAAGACGATAGGCATTTTCTTTTTTATCTACAAGCAATACGTCCCTCAATCGCTTAAGTTGTCGACGGATATTACTCTCTGCAAGACCCTTTATTTCATAGCCATGTTCTTTCCGAGATTGTTCAACTAGATCTCGTATCTCAAATGAACTCACCCATTTTCTTTCTTTTCGAGCTTTTTCCAATACCAACACAATATCTACAATACTATCTCGCCCATCTCCTGGCTGTAAAAGACCGAGTGAGAGGCAGACTTTCTTAACTGCCTCTCGTTGATTTAGAACATAGGGTTTTTCATAGCGACGGAGTGTTATTTCTACTAAGGGTGCCTCTTTCAGGGTCATACTGTATAGAGTATAGGAATCATTATAAATCTGCCCGTTACATCTTCGTTATGGAATTTGTTGCATGTGTTGGAACTGATGAACAAAATTGGGGTCAAATTACTGCTTTATTAAACAGACTGGAATATGAGAAAGCAGTTCTTGTGGTTGATGCAATGGCTTCAGGATACCCTACGAATGATACATGTACTATCATCAAGATAGATATGAGTCAACCGTTGCTTCCTTTGCAAAGAGAAATCCAGGATAAACTTAAGAAAACAGTGGGGGGAGAATTTGAAGTTGCTCTTTCTCTTGCTTCAGGCACGGGTAAAGAGCATATGGCCGTATTATCTGCTTTATTGAATATCCCGGTAGGTGTTAAATTAGTTGTGTATACAAAAGAAGGAATACAATTTTTGAGTTAAGTAATAATAACCCAGGTCCATTTGAGCATCATTACGATGACAACGCCGTAGAGAAGATAGGTACAGAAAGCAAATGAATGATGGGCAAGTTTCTTACTGTTGGTGAGTCCAAGAACAGTGAGATACAAGAATCTCCCTCCGTCTAACATGCCTGCAGGGAACATATTGAAGAGAGCAACGAGCATATTGATAATGACTACCCACCAGAGCAAATCATAAATAAATTGTGCACCTGAAAAAGAAGAAGTATAATAGAGAGAAGGGCTTTTGACTAGGGAGACCATATTATACCAGGAACCGAGGATCCCTTTACTTTGATAGGGGATACTTGCAATACCGAGATAGGCTTTACCGTTTCGCTCTTCAAGGACGAGGGTTTTTGTTTCTTCTGTTTCTTCTGGAGTAAGACCTAAGATAGTAATTGTTTCTCCGGGTTTTGCTTGTGCGAGAGTAGTGCTTAGCATTTCATAAGAATTCATTGGTTGATTATTGATAGAAAGAATTGTGCGTGAAAGTTGAGCTCGAAATGCTGGAGCATCATCATAGGCATAAACCAAGATGCCAGGTGTTGCATATTCAGATACTGATGCACTCACGAATTTAGTCGTGTTTCCAACTGTTAATGCAAGATACCCTGGGATTGAAGCGTTTGTAACACTGGTAATATCGGATGTATTCAAGACTGAAAAGGCATATTGATCAAAAATGAATCCCGTTGGCTGGAAAGCGAGAGTGAAAAAGAGAATAAGCAAAAGACCAAAAAGTAAAGACATGATGACATTGGCGAATGTGCCTGCTGCAAGAATTGCTAATTGTGCTTTAGTAGAAGCTTTATTCATTTGTTTATCATCTTGCTCAACGAACGCTCCTAAAAAGGGACCAAGAAATGCAATACCGGTTGTTTTAATACGCACATTGTTCAAACGTGCAATAATTCCGTGCGCTGCTTCATGCACAATTGCAACAATAGCAATAGCAACAATAAAATAAAAGAAATAGAATGGGGGAAATACCGAATCAAGATTAAAGAGTTCTGGGAAATAAGGAATAAGTGGAAATACTGCCGGCACTTTTGCGAGCGGGGCATCTGAAGATTGAGCAAGATAAATTACCAAGGTCTTGATGAGTAGATAGATCATGCCCGACATTAAAAGATAGCCAGAAGTGATGATCACATATTGAAGAGGAAGTAAGAATGTGCGATATTTTTTCGCAATTTGATCAATAATTTTTATACCAAAAGAAGTTTTATACAAATACATCCAACCTTCTTTATGCATCTTATCTTTATGTTTACGTGCAAAGTAGAATGCAAAACAGGTACAAATTACTAATAACGTCAGATCAAGAATAATAAATTCCATTATTTACGGCGAACTGGTCTGAAAGTAGATCCTCCGCAACCAGGGCATCTTACTTTTTTTGCAATTACTCGTGTTGGTTGTGTTCGAACACGACGATTGCAATCACGACATACAAATACATTGTTGAACATACGTGCTTGTGCGATAGGAATTTTTGCAGCCATTAGAATACCCTCATAACTACTTTTTCTTGACTTTCAACGTCCCAATATTCGACTTGCGCTTCAGGAAGTAATTTGTCTTTAATTTCTTCATCATATGCAAGTTCAAGTGTTTCGAAATTTTCAAGATCCATAATTGATACTTTTGTCCCTACGAGGCCCAATACTTGTGCACGGCGTTTTTGAATTAAAGGTACATCGAAACGATTATCTCCAGGTACAGCAATAATTTTTTTCTTACCAGTGAAGATTTCTCGGCATTCCATACGACATTTACTTGCACCGTGTTTTCCCGTTTTACTAATATCATTACTGATGACGGTGACTGCTTTGCCTTCGTATAAGAATGTTGTTCCAGGACCACAAGATGTTGCGTTGATTAATTTTAATACCATACCAGTGCGAGGGAAAAAGTCGTTTATAAAGCTTATTAGGGTGCCCCTTTCTTCTTTTTTGGTGCGTAACCAGGAAGTTTTATACCAGAATAGATCGTAGCCCACATAAACCGAGAAATATAACGAATATTCATTCAGTTTTTTTTCAAACGAATTGCATAGTTTTGCTTTCATTAAGCATCATTTGAAGATATGCTGCTGAGCAAATTTAAGCATAATTTTATCTGGCAAATCTTCTAAAGGAATAAACCGGCACTATAATGCTAACCGTCTTGCACTACTCGAAGTCCCATAGTAACTGTAACAGTTCGCCCAGATATTTCGGTAACACTAAAATTAATATATAATTAATTTATTGTGGCCAGGTTATTTGTAAATATTATAAACTGCCTTTGGTTTACATCCAATATTTATTTATAAACTTAGTTTTTTCATTTTCGTAAGTTAAGGAAAACAGATACTGCAAGACTTTATTCTTAGTGAACCTAATTTTTATACAAGTACTACTCATGATGCAACGGGATTAATTTGAGCGCACGCTTCACAGTTGAGTTTATTATTTTATAGATTACATAGCTTATTTTATATATGCACAGGCATTCAAGCAGCCCACTTTATTTTAAGCAAGAGAATTTCTTTTTATTTGCCCTCTTTTCTTTTAACGCTACGTAATCTTTCTCACGTGCAGGAATTTATAGAGATTTACCCGCCCCCTTTAACTCCATCAAGAATTTTAATCTTGACTGTAAAGTTAAGGTTACTATCTACTTTTTTATTTAAAATTTTTAGCCAATTATTTTTGTGAAAAAAAATTTTCGAAAGCACCCCCGATAATTATTTTATATTTGAGGAAAGATTATTTATTTTAGAATGAAGCAATATTAATAGGAAAAACAATGCATTGAGAATGACAATCGTTCCGGAAACAGCAAAATCATAATTATATGCAATAATAAGTCCTGCAATAACTGAAAATACAGATATAAGGACTGAATAAATTAAAGTTTTCTTAAAACTAGTTTTTATCTGTAATGCGGATGCAGCCGGCAGTATAATCAATGATGAAGCAAGCATAAGTCCAACAATATTCATCGAACACACGATTGTAACTGCAGTCAAAATTAAAAGCATAGAATTTAGAAAATTAACTTTTATTCCTGAGACTCTTGCAGATTCTTCATCAAAGGACATATAGAATAAGTCTTTATAATAAATAATAATAAAGACTATCACTAATAAGGCCAGGGACAAAGATAATAAAAGTTCGGTGGTTTTTATTGAGAGTATGCTCCCAAACAAATAACTTAATATGTCAACATTTAAACCGCTTGCGATGCTTAAAATAAATATTCCAATACCTAAACTAACATGACTAACTATCCCTATTGCAGTATCACTATATACGGCTGATTTTTCTTTTAACTTAATTATTCCAAACGATCCTATTAGACCAAATAAAAGAGCACCGATAAAAGGCGTAATATTAAATAATAAACCGGTTGCAACTCCTCCAAAGGATATATGTGCAATACCGTCCCCGATTAATGAGAATTTTCGCAGTACCAAAAATACTCCTAATAAAGAACAAGCAATAGCTATGACTATTCCAGAAATAAATGCTTTTTGCATGAATTCGTAAGATAATATCTCTATCATTTTATCCTTTATCCGAATATAATTTATACTCTTTTTTATATGCAGCGTCTTTTAAACAAAATTCTTTATAAGTGCCGTAAAACTCAATTTTTTGATTAATACTTGCCACTTTATTCACATATTTAGTTATTCTTCCGATATCGTGTGAAACAAGAAGAATAGTCATGCCCTTGTTATTAAGTTTTCCTAATAAATTATAAAAAGATTCTTTATTTTCCTGATCAACCCCCGTTGTTGGTTCATCAAGAATTAAAATTTCTGGAGAGACGACTAATGCCTTCGCGATTAGAACTCTTTGCTGTTGTCCACTAGAAAGTTCCGTAATTCTTCTTTGTGAAAAATTTTCCATAGAAACAGAAGTTAAAGCTTCTTTTATTTTACTGTCTTCTCGTTTTGTAATTATCTTAGGAAATTTCTGAATCGATAATAGCCCCATAGAAACAACTTCATAAACTGTTGCAGGAAAATTTTTTTCTATATTGGTTGCCTTTTGAGGAACGTATCCTATTTTTTCCCATTCTCCAAATTTTTTTAATTCTTTTCCAAATAAACTAACCACTCCTTTTCTTGGAGTAAGTATTCCTAGAATAATTCTAAGAAGTGTGCTTTTTCCTGAGCCGTTCGGCCCTATTAAACCTACAAAGTCCCCTTTCTTAACTGAAAAAGATATATTTTTTATGACATCAGAATCTGTATAAGAGAACGAAACTGAAGATAAATTTATTAGAGAATGCATAGTTATTCTTTTATTGGGTACGGCATTTTAAAAATCCCTGAGTCAATAAATTTCTATCTAGATTCTTTCCAATAAATATAAAGATACTTACTCTTTTTTCTCCTTCTCTCCATTCTCTATCGATAGAACTCGTTAATAGCATATGTACTCCCTGAAATACCATTCTGTTAGGTAAGTTCTCTATGCTTATGATTCCTTTCATCCTATATATATCCGGCCCTAGCACTTGAAGTATATAGCTAAAAAAATCACGAAGCTTTTCAAGATTTAAATCTCCTTCAATTTTTATGCCTACAGAACTTACTTCATTATCATGCGTATGGTTTGGCTTAAATTCTTTATGGTATTCTGCGACTAGATTCTTATTTTTTGAGTCAACGATTCTCAAATTAAACTCTGTCGGATGATGCTGAGTAGCGATAAGATATCTGCCTTTCTTTGTTTTTAATAAGCATTCTTTTTCTGCCATGTCTAATTCATATAATTTGTCCGGCTCTATAATTTTATTTGACGAGCCTTTAAATTTGTTAATTATGCCTGAAAACCTTATGGCAGTGTTATTTATTAACTCAGAATTAACCTCTTTTGATCCTATTTCTAAAGCGAAAATTTTCATTGAAGGGTCGGGCCCTTTATCATATAATATCTTATAATTGTCATTTTCAAAATCATAAATCCCCAGAAATTCAAAAGGGTATTCTATTTCTAAAAATTTTTCATCTACAGTTATTTTTTGTTTGATATCGAAACTGTTTATGTTTAGAATATTTGATATAGGTACTTCTGCATTAATGGAAGTCATAATTTTTGCTACTGCATTAATACTTTTTATTTTTGCTTTGAGTTTATTTAATTCTTTATTTGAAATTAGGTCTATTTTATTTAATATTATTACATCTGCGAAAGCTATTTGTTGTTTTGCCTCTGCATCTTTGTCTATATGGTGCCAAATATGCTTTGCATCAACAAGAGTTACTATCGAATCAAGAGCATAATTTTCAATAATATTTTCTTGTGTTAAGAACGTTTGAGCTACAGGGGTAGGATTAGCAAGCCCAGTGGTTTCAATTAATAGATAATCAAACTTTTGATTCTCTTTAACAAATTTTTCAAGTATTTTTATTAAGTCACCTCGAACAGTACAACAAATACAACCGTTATTCATTTCGATAACCTCTTCATTTTCATGGACGACTAATTCTTGATCCACGCCTACTTCTCCGAATTCATTTTCAATTACAGCAATCTTTTTTCCATGATTTTCTCTTAAAATTCTATTCAAAAGAGTAGTTTTTCCACTGCCTAAAAAACCTGTTAATATAGTAACGGGGATCTTTTTATTTAAATTCGTTCTTTCCATTTAATTCACGTACATTCAAGTCCGATTTTCAGACTATTTAAGTTTTCTTCCATGAGCGAAATGAAAGTTATCCCCTGCTGGAATTGTTCTTTTTGAAGATTGTGTGCAGGACTCAATACTAGTACTTCCATCCCTACCTCAGAAGCTATTGTTTCTGCCATTTTTGGGCTTATAAGTTTCTCAAAATAAATATATTTTATTCTATGCTCTTTCGCTAAATCTATAATTCCCTTAATTTTTTTAGGTGTTGGCTCTGAATCTGGGGATATCCCGTAAGCAGCGATCATTTTAAGGTTGTATTTACGTGCAAGATAGTTGAAGGCATTATGTCCTCCAGAAATAAACTGGTTTTGCTTGCACTGGGAAAGTGAACGGAGATAGTTTGCATGTAATTTTTCGAGTTTTTTATTATAATTTTCTCCATTCTTCATATAAAAATCCTTATTTGCAGGATCTTTTTTCGAAAGTAAATCGGCAATTGCAATAACAATTTTTTGATCATTTTCAAAATCAAGCCAAAAATGTGGATCGTATTCTCCGTGATGATGATCATGATGATCTTCTGATTCTGGTTCGGTCATGATTGGTTCAATATCATTTCCTTTCGAGTCTTTGAAGAAATGTTCATCCGATTCGAATTCAGTAGGCATATGCTCAGTGAAAAAAACATATTTACCATCTTTTGCAATCTCTATGGTAAAAACAGTGATTTCTTTTTCTTCATTAAAATTTAAAAGATATGTTACTTCTTTGGGAGTGATTATATCATTATTTTTTTTCTGGTCTTGATTTTTTGACCCCATCAATTCTTTAGCCTTTTGCTCGATAGACTCAATATCTTCAGATTTTTGTATTATCATCTTCATTGCAGGATCTGCATATTCCCCTTGAACTTTAGCAAACGACCATTTGTATGTTCCGGCCTTAAGTTCAAAAATACCTGCCCATTCGAAAGAATGGGCTTCTCCCTCATGGTCGTTTTCTTCATTTTCCCCTGATTTGAGTAAACTAACTTTAGAACTAGCATCAAGGGGTGTCAGTTTTTCATTGCCGGCTCCTTCAATAATGTCGTGAGCCCAAGGCTCCATTTCAGCTCCAACGTACAAGAACATGTCTGCGTTATTTATCTTAACTATGTCGCTTGGTTTCGGCTCAAAAGAATGGGCCTCAACTCCTGGAGGAAGTAGTAAGGTAACATCTACCCTCTCTTGACCAACTTCTTTTACAAAATCATATAAAGGGTATAGCGTTGTTACAATCAGAAGTTTGTCACTAGAATTTTTGCTTATATTGCTTGGAGTTAAAAAAAAGCCTCCAATCGAAAAAATGCATAATAGCGCCACGACCATAATAAGCAAATTTTTTTTCATATATTTATGCAAATAAAATGATTTTATAAACACTATTGATTTTTATTATCAATAACAAAATGGGAATAAAATCAATAAATATCAGACAAAAATAATTTTAAAACATCACAATAAAATACTTTTATTCTTTTTTTACAGCAGGAGATATTCTTAAAAAGTCAGAAAGAAGAATTCAAAAGTAAGTATTGCAACATTTTATCTTTTCTCAAATAGCCTTATTAAAAATGAAGAAATAAACTATTTTATGCACAACAGAAGATTGCTTTACTCAACAAATAAAAGAAATGATTGCGATGATTTATGCGAAAAAAAGGTAAGATAAATTTATTTTTATATTGATAATCTTAACTTTTTAAAATATATCAAGTATAAAATATCTTGATCAATAAACAGTAGTCAATTGGAAATTAGGGAGATAGATTCAGATCATAAATAAATCATCTCTGAGCGGCACTTAACCACTTACAGATTTTGACCCTGCAATTCTCATTTACTTAAATATGCTAATCAACCTAATCCTACTTGATTGTACAATAGGCTTTATCAAAAGTTATATGCCATTACTTGACGTTTTACTTGACTATAAAAGTATCAGTTAAAGTTTGTTCAGGCCATAAAGCTTTCAATCCTCTAAAATTATGTGCCCCTTTCTTCTTTATAAAAAAGTGTCTACCCTATAATTGGAAATACTGCTTTGCTCCTCATCAAAAACTAGTTTTTAAACAAAGTAAGCCCTCAACTTTACAGTGCATTCTAACGGTATATTTATAAAACACTTTTTGTCTGGACATTGATGACACTTACTGTTGGTTCTTGCGTACAATTGTCTTATACGGGTAGGGTAAATGGAGAAGTGTTTGATAGCACGGTTCCTACCCAAGTAAAACGCTTGAATCCCCAAGCTCGTGTAGAGCCTGCTATTGTGATTATTGGCCAGGGAATGGTCGTTAAGGGTCTTGATGATTCATTACTTGGAAAAAAAGTAGGGGAAACATACCAGATTACATTACAACCGAAAGAAGCATTCGGTGAACGTAAAATGAATTTAGTAAAAACAATTCCCCTTAAACTTTTTACTGCAAAAGGAGTCTACCCTCGCGCAGGGCAAGTTTTACGCTTAGATGATATGTTAGTGCGCATCATCACGGTCTCAGGTGCACGAGTTGTTACTGATTTTAATAATCCTCTTGCAGGAAAAGAAGTAACATATGACGTTACGATTGATGCCCTTGTTACTGATGAACAACAACGCGCACGAGCAACTTTCCAAGCAATATGTAAATTTATTCCAAAATTCACCATTAGTGATGTCGTTACTGTTGAAATGCCTGGGGCACTTGAACAGTATATGATGAGTTTCAAAGATTCCTTCTCTAAAGTAATGGGCAAACCTCTTGCATTTAAAGCAGTGGCGAATGGGGAACAACCTGTTTCTGCCCAATCAGCACAATAATCCTTATAAGCCTCTGACGGACATTTTGTCGTATGGCAGAGGTGTTTTCTGAAGATATGCATCCCACAAGTGATATTGATAAAGAGCTTGCAGCATTGCTCCAACGTCAAGGTGCACGTATCAAAGTCATTGGATGCGGAGGGGGAGGAGGAAATTCAGTGAGTAGAATGAAAGAGGCAGGGATTAAAGGGTGTGAAATTATTGCTATTAATACTGATGCGCAAGATTTGTTGTATGCAAATGTTGATCATAAAATTTTAATTGGACGAGAGAGCACGCATGGTCTTGGTGCAGGGAGCAACCCCAAATTAGGTGAACAGGCAGCTCGCGAAAGTGAGCAAGAAATTAAGAAACGTCTTGCAGACACGGATATGGTATTCGTAACGTGTGGTTTAGGTGGAGGTACCGGTACAGGTAGTGCCCCTGTTGCTGCAGATATTGCAAAAAAACATGGATCGTTAGTGATCGGTATCGTAACCTTGCCGTTTACCGTTGAAGGGCAAAAGCGTATTGAGAATGCACAATGGGGTTTAGAGCGCATGATTTCGGTGTGTGATACCCTTATTGTTATTCCAAATGATAAATTACTCGAAATTGCTCCTGAACTACCCATTCATACTGCCTTTAAAGTTGCAGATGAAATTCTTACTAATTCAGTGAAAGGAATTACAGAGCTAGTAACAAAAGCAGGATTAGTCAATCTTGATTTTGCTGACGTAAAAGCAGTTATGTCAAATGGGGGTGTTTCGCTTATTGGTATTGGAGAGGCAGATACAAAGGATCGGGCACGTGATGCAGTTCATAAAGCAATTAACAACCCTTTGTTAGATGTTGATATTACCAATGCTTCGGGAGCCCTGGTTAATATCGTGGGTGGTCCAGATATGTCTCTTGATGAATATAAACAAGTAATGGAAATTATTGGAGAAAAAGTTGCCCCTGATGCCAAGATTATTTCAGGTGCGCAGATTTCACCTGATCTGGATAAATCGATTCGTGTTTTATTAATTGTTACTGGAGTGAAATCTTCACAGATTATTGGTATTTCAACTGAACTCACGGCAAAACAACAGGATGAATTAACCAGAGATTTGGGCATTGATTTTGTAGAAGAGAAGAAATAATTCTTACCGCATTCTTTAAATAAGCACTCTGAATACTCTTGCTATGGAACAAGTCAATTCCCAGGTTACCTGGAAAACGAAGATTCATTCATTTATCGTACAATCGATTCGTGTTTGGCATGTCTTAAAGAAACCAAGTTCTGAAGAATTCAAGATGGTTGCAAAGATTTCAGGTATCGGTATTCTTGCTCTTGGGGCCTTGGGCTTTATTATTTCTGACGTGATTACCCTGATAACATAAGCTTTAAATAGCACTTTCTGAATGGAATTATAACTACATACAGGACATTTCGGTTTCTGAAATGCATCTGTTCAGGTAGAAGATTATCCTTCGGGACATCACACAACCATGGAATTACCAGAAGCACTCCAAACACTCAGAAAGCAAGAAAAGCGTGGCTTTAGCCAGAGCATTGACTTGATTATTACCTTAAAGGGTATTGACCCAAAGAAAGAAACCTATTCTACAATTATTACACTTCCCCATGCCGTTAAGAAAAAGAAAGTATTTGGTTTCTTCACAAAAAAATCTGATTTATGTGAAGGAATTACTGCTCTTGACTTTCCAAAGTATAAAGATGCAAAACTTGCAAAGAAATTAGTTAAGAAATATGACGTATTTGTTGCACATGCAAAACTGATGCCCCAAGTAGCAGCAGTGTTTGGTAAAGTCCTTGGACCAACCGGTAAAATGCCTTCTCCACAATTAGGAGTATTGATGAGCGAAGATGACGCTCCATTGAAAGCATTGTTAGGACGTGTAGATACTGCCTATAAAATCCGCGTCAAAGAATTAGCAGTAAAAGCAAGCGCAGGAAATGAATCAATGAGTGATGCAGAACTTACTGCAAATATTACTGCTCTTTATCAAGGACTTATTGCCGTACTTCCGGTTAAGAAAGATAACGTACGACGTGTGTTAGTTAAAACAACAATGGGTGCCCCTGTTGAAGTGAGGATGAATTAATGGCAACTGCACAACGAACAAAGGATATTCCAGCATATAAAGTAGAACTGGTAAGTGCTCTTGCAAAAGAAATCAAACAAGCAAAAACCGTATTACTCGCCAGCACAAGTAAATTACCAAGCTCGCAATTTCATGCTATTAAGAAAAAACTTCGTGCACATGCTGCTGTTCGTGTTGCTCGAAAATCTGCCGTGGTACGTGCTATTCAAGCAGTATCCAAAGCAGGATTGCAACCTCTTGCAGACCATGTTCAATCAGATGTTGCTCTCTTCTTCTCTCAAGAAGATGCATTTGCGCTTTCAGGGTTATTGAGTGATAATAAAAGCCCCACAAAAGCAAAAGCAGGAGATATTGCTCCGATTGACATTCAAGTTGAACCTGGTCCTACCGATATGGTTCCTGGTCCTGCAATTTCTGAATTGTCCGGTGTTGGATTAAAGGTTGCTGTTGAAGGTGGTAAACTTGCGATTAAACAACCACATGTTATTGTAAAAGCAGGACAAGTCATTAAAGACAATGTTGCAAGCGTGATGGGTAAATTGAATATTTTACCAATGAGTGTTGGCTTTGAACCTCTTGCGGCATATGATAGCGTTGCTGATAAAGTATATGTGGGTATTAAGATTGACAAGAAAGCATTTATGGAAGCATTCCGTACTGATATTGCTAAAGGAAGAGGATTTGCACTTGGTTTGAATTATATCTCTTCTGACACGATCACCCCCTTATTGCATAAAGCAGCACTTCATGAAAAGGCGCTTGCTTCGAAACTATCATCTACAAAGGAGGGCGCATAATGGAATATATCTACGCAGCTTTGCTCTTGCATAAGCTTGGTCAACCAGTAACTGAAAGTAACGTTGCAAACGTTATCAAAGCAGCTGGAGCTTCAGTTGATGAAGCAAAGATCAAGACGATGCTTGCTAGTTTGCAAGGAGTTGATATTGCGGCAGAACTTGCGAATGCAAGTACTGCAGTGGCAGCAGCACCAGCAGCTGGAGCAGCACCTAAAGCAGAAGAGAAGAAAGCAGAAGAGAAGCCAGTTGAATCTGCAGCTGGGCTCGCATCACTCTTCGGATAATCCCTCTTGGGCCCTCTGAATTGTATGTACGCACAGCCAGCCTGAGCTGGTTTCTCGCTTTGGTAGTGTGAGCAGTTTATTTTTTATTTTTGCCCCCACTCCACCTCTATATTTAAATAAGAACCTTCTCCTTTTCTAGATAAGCCGACATGGCACAATGGTACTGCGCTGGTCTTGAGAACCAGTTTCCTTCGGGATATCCCGGTTCGATTCCGGGTGTCGGCGTTTTTTGATTTAAAAAAATGTAGTAAGTAGAATAGTTATGATAACCCGAACCACTTTTTCCAGAAGGGTTTCTCAGGAGTTTGTTCTGCAATTACTGGTTGTGCTTCATATGTAATGGTGGGTGCCGTTTTGAGCACAGGAGCTTCACGTGCGAGATCCTCTTCGGTTTTCTTAAGCGCTTTTTCTACTTCCATACGAGAATGTCCTTGATTTACTAATGCCCATTTGAGTGATTCTTTGGTATATCCTTTCTTAAGGTTCTTTTTGATATACTCTGAGAGATCTCCGAGATAATCCCCTTTCTTTTTCATAGCGTTTTATCTTCTTTCTCCCTTAAAAAGTTATTGTTGTTTTGCATGATGGGGTTCTTTATCGGCAATAAGGTCATAAAGGGTACGATCTCGGTAGGTTTTGAGGAACGTAAGGAAATAAGCGACTATCAAAGGACCGAGTAACAAACCTACAATACCGAGGAAGAAAAGTCCTCCAATCATCGCAACAAGAATAATTGCAGGAGAGAGATTTGTTTTTCGTGAAATAAGATAAGTACGAAGAAAATTGTCTACAAAGGAAACAATAAGTACGTTATAGAGGATATACCAGACTCCCTTTGTTGTTTCTCCTGATGCCAACATGAAGATACCGATGGGAACCCAGAGTATGAATGGACCTACAATTGGAAGGATAGATAAGAAAATTGCTAAAACGGTTAATACAAGGGCATTCTTTACTCCAAAGATGAGGAATCCTAACCCTGCAAGTCCGCCTTGCACTAATCCTACAATAACCTGGCCATATACCACTGAATCGGTAATGTCTTTGAATTGTTGCACGAGTATTTTCTCATGCGAATGGGAAAAGGGAGAAAGTGCAGAAGCAAACTCTCGTAATTTTTCTGCATCACGTAAGGCAAAAAAGAATACAAAAAAGATAATGAATACATGTAAAGAAAGTTCAGGAATCTCAAGAAATACTTTATTCATGAGAGAAAGTAAACGAGTAATCGTTTCACTCACGAAACTGTTGATACTGACTGAAACTTGAGCGATAAATTGTTCTGAAGCGGTGGGGAATACGTTGTTAATGAATTCATTAAGACTTGCTTTTTGGAAAAAGGTATAGACACTGAATACTTGTTGCAACATTACTGGAATTACAAACCAAAGGGGAAATACAATTAAAGCTAAAATACTCCCTGAAACAATAAGAGCATTTCCTGTAGGATTGGGAATCCAACGTTTTAGCCAATTAAAGCTGGGGGTGAAGAGATATGCAAGAATTAAACCACTCACAACACTCAATAATACTGGACGAATTAAGAAAAATACCAGTACTGCAAGTATGATTACTGCAATTCCCACCGTAATTTTCTTTACATCTTTGTCATCAATTTGCATTCATTTTAAAGCGGTTAGACTTATATAAAGTATTCGACCAAAGGGAATGTTTTATAAATGATTTTTTCAATGCATGGTTATGAGTTTTGTGTTGGAATCGATTATGCGCAAGGTCTCAGACCCGACGGTGCATGACGCATTTATCAAATATAGCAAAGGAATTTTTAATCAAAAGTATCTCGTTCAATCTAAAAAAGGAAAAGAAGGATGGGCTATTAAAACAAGCGCTGAATATGTTAATAGCATCATCGGTGCAGGATTAGAACGTATTTCAGGTACTGTTGATGTGACGGGAGTTATTGTTGCAACATTTAACGTAGCTGAAGAAGCAGGATTCCCGACAAAAGGATTGAAACAATTTATGGGAATTAAACAAGTAATTGTAGAGGGATCTATTCCTGCTCAAAAAATTTTAGCATTAATGCAAAAACAGCCTCGAGCATTTTACGCATTGTCGTTTACATTCCCTGGGGGAAGTATTAAAACAAAAGCAAAAGCTCCAAAAAGTGCAAAACCTTCCACAAAAGAAACTACTGAGATTGCCCCTGATTTTTGTACGTTAAAAACAACTGATGAATCTCTTGTTGCTCAAATATTACTTGATGTTCCTTCTGCTAAAACAGTAACACTTTCTCATAGCATTGCGATTACGTCTATTGAATCACCAAAAGGAATTACGGACCCGGTACAATTACGTGAAGGATCTATTCGTGTAGGAACTATTGAACGAACAGTCATTGCTGATGACGTGACAACAAAACAGTCATTTCCTTTTAGAGCCTAATATTCAATTCCTTTACGTGCAATTTTTCCTTGATCATAGGGATGTTTTATTTTTTTTATTTCGGTAACTAAATCAGCGAGTGCAAAAAGCGAAGGATACGCGATATGACTACCAGTGAGTATGAATTCTTGATTGAATGGCTTTTCTTTGATGAGTTGTTGTATATCTGCTTCAGTGCAAAGCCCTAATTGAATGGCATACAGAAATTCGTCTGCAATGATAATGTCGTATTTGCCGAAACAAGAACGTACATAGGCACAGGCTTCATCAAAAGAGTTCTTGGCTTCATTATTCGGTTTACCGATTATCCACTCACCTGAACCAAATCGTTTATATGAGAACCCTGCTAACTGTGCAAGCCCGTTCAATTCTCCCGGATATGCAATCTCGGGGTCTCCTGCGCCGTTTTTCATAGATTGTACGAGATGAACCGTATATCCATTACCTAACGCTCTGAGCGCTGTCCCTAATGCAGCAGTTGTTTTCCCTTTTCCATTTCCCCAAAAAATACTTACCTGTCCAAGTAGTGATGTATCCATATCCTTTCTTTTCTTTAGAGATTAAATATATTTATATAGTAGTACGAAGTATGAGTAAGTAGTATAAAGTATTACGATGAAAGAACGTATCTCGGCAACGCTTGACCCTCAAACAATACAGTTAGTACAAGCGCTTGTAAAAAAATTTGGTTATCGTAACAGTTCGCACCTTATTGAAGAAGCAATAAAATCATTTTCACATCAGAGGAATAAAAAATGAGGGGACAAGTGATCGTTTGGGTTTTTGTAGCATTGGGCATTACGGCAACTTTTGTTTTGTTACTTAGTATCAAAACGAATCCTCAACGACAAGAAATTACAGTTGATGATCCTGTTACTTATATGCAAACTTGTGTACGTGATGCGATTGTTGATGAATTAGATTCTCGTCTTCCTCGCGGAGGAATTGTCGACAAAGGAATCTCCCTTGAATATAATAATCTCTCTCGCACTTATTATTGCTATACACGAAGTTTATTTCAACCTTGTCTGATGCATCATCCTTTACCGCTTGAGACGCTTACCACTCAACTAATAAGTGCCACTCGCCCACTCGTAGAATCCTGTTTTGCTTCACTACAAGAACAACTTGAAGCAAGTGGAAAAGAAACGATTATGCGCTCTTTAACTTATTCCTTATTGTTTGCTCCACATTCATTGGAGATTACTCTTGAACGCCCCTTTACCATTATCGATAGAGGAACAACACGTGAATACCAGACATTTAGTTTTACCATGAAAACACCGGTGTATGAATTGATTGATCTTGCTCGTGAAATTGCAAGTCAAGAGGCGCAATTTTGTTATTTTGAATATGCAGGTTATATGATTTTGTATCCAGCAATCACTATTGAAAAGAAAACAATACAGGATGGAATAAAACTCTACACTTTGAAAGATGTATCTTCTAAACAAGAACTTACTTTTGCAACACGAGGGTGTGTGTTGCCGGCGGGACTCTGATGCGTTTTATACAACCTCTGGCTTTGGGAGAAATATGTTTACTTGTAAGTATGAGTTTTGCGTTTGCTTGGATTATGCATGAAAGCCTTGCTCTAGATACGCCTGTTCCTGTTTCTACTCCTCCTTCGCTTGCTTCATTCCTTGCATTCATTGGTACTCTTTTATTTGGAAAAACAACCGTAAGTGCTTCTACTCCGGGAGTGTGGACTTGTCCTGTAATGAAAGATGGGAGTACGTGTCAAGAAGTACAAAGTGACCTGTGTGCAACTTATTGTACCACTGCTTGTATTCCTGTACGCGCCCAGGACGTTCAACAATGTAGACTGGGGACTTGTTTTTCTTCAACAACGGGAGGTTGTAGTGCGGGAACTCCGCGAGATACTTGTACGGTGGCTGGAGGGCAATGGTTTGACGCCCCTCGTGAGAATGTGCTTCAATGTCGTTTGGGTTGTTGTTTAAGTGGACAACAAGCAGTGTTTAGCACAGAACAAGCGTGTTTACGACAAGCACAAACATTAGGCACTACAAAAGTGTTTCGTCCTGAGATACGTACGGAACTTGCGTGTATTGCATCAGGGGGAAGTGATAAAGAAGGGGCTTGTTTGATTGGACAAGATGATGAAGGAAAAAATAATTGTATCTTTGGTACGCAAACAGAATGCCAAACACGTCGAGGAGTTTTTCATGAAGGACGGTTGTGTTCCGCACCCTCATTAAACACGAGTTGTCAAGCACAGCAACGTACTGGATGTGTTGCACAAAAAGATGAGGTATATTGGTTTGATAGTTGTGGCAATCGTGAAAATATTTATGCTTTGCCAAAAACAACGAGCTTCAACGGAGGGGGCGTACAACCAAAAAGTGCCTCATGCACCTTGACGCAACAACTTACCAATGCGGGAATCTGTGGTAATTGTAACTATCTGCAGGGGAGCATTTGTAAACGAGCACCGGGTGTGGCAAGTATCGGAGATTTTGCCTGTCGAGATTTGAAATGTACTGATAGATGGGGAAACAAACGAGCGCCTGGTGAAAGCTGGTGTGCATATCAAGGAAGTACGGGCCAAGATACTAACCGGGGAACAGATACGGTCGGAAGTCGACATTTCCGTGAAACATGCGTGCAAGGAGAAGTGCAACAAGATGCTTGTCAAGACTATCGTAATGAAATCTGTGTACAAACAACAAGCGGTACTGGTGCGACACGATACACTACTGCTGCCTGTCGCTTAAATCGTTGGGCAGAATGTGTTGCCTATAATAATCCGCAAAAACCTGATGAAAAAGAAAAGTGTACTCAGAACCCTGACTGTTTTGTGAAACAAGTCTCGGTTGGACAATTTGCATTTAACTTGTGTACTCCAAAATACGTTCCGGGATTTGATTTATTGGAAAATGGAAGAGGAGAAGGATCTGAAGCAATTTGTTCAATGGGTAGTCAGAAATGTACCAAAGTCATGGTCAAAGGACTGGGAGGATGGAAATGTAAAGCAAATTGTCAATGTGATACTACCCTCTTTACTGAGCAAATGAACAATCTTTGTACTAGCCTTGGAGATTGTGGTATGAAAGCAAATTATCTGGGCACTACTTCCGAAAGTTATCGAGTGACTGGGGCCCCTGCATTGGGTACCAGTTATCGTACCGGAATTATGCGTTATGCAGACGAACGACTCTTCAAAGACCGTCCGGCTCTTGCAGGAAGCCTTGATGCGTTTTATGCCTTGACCGGTATTCCTCCAGGATTAGGCATAGGTACTGAACCGACGGATAGCACTGCTGAAACGCGTGGAGCATTGAGTATGCCGATTGGAATGGCGGGGATAGTGATAGGTCTTGCTGCAAAAACCGTTATTGGCGCACAACTCTTATCTACCGTTGGTCTTGCAACCGTACAAACCGCAACCGCAACGGCATGGGCTACTACAGTCGGGGGTCAAACTGTAAGTGCAACTGCAAGTGTAGCACACTCTCCTGCACTTGGAGCAGCAGGAGGAGCATTCATTGGGGCAACAATTGGATTTGCACTCACGAGTTTCTTACTTGACGTTACTGGAGTGGGCAGAGGATTACCTCCGGCATTGACCTATGCATTAATGGCTGCTGGAACAGTGGGGGGAGCTATTGCAGGATATGGTGTGTTAGGTGGCACCATTGGAACGGGAGGTACTTTTGGAGTAGGAGGTGCAGGATTTGCAAGCTTGGGCCCCGCAGCAAGTCTTGCAGCGGTCGGACTTATTATTATTGCCGTAGTGATTATTATCATCGTTATTATGCAAGTACTCGGGATTGGTAAAGTTAGAAAGATAGAAGCAACCTTTACTTGCAAACCCTGGCAAGCACCGACGGGAAGTGAGAAATGTGGCACGTGTGGGAGTGATGGATTCCCTTGTAGTAGATATGCTTGTTCTGCTTTGGGACAGAATTGTCAACTGATTAATGAAGCAACCGATGAACCGGAATGTGTAGGAATTAGTCGTGATGATGTGGTGCCTCCCGTGATTAGTCCACTCACCGGAGTAATTAGTGTGGGACATCAGTATAGTACTCCGGGGCCTCTGGGTTTCACATTAACAGGACCGGAAGAGTGTTTAGAACCATTTAGTCAGGTTATCTTTGGACTGGGATTGGATGAACCAGGACAATGTAAATATAGCACTTCTTCCTCTACCTCATTTGATGCTATGACTGCAGACTTTGGATTGAGTACCTTATTCCGACGAAATCATACGATGATTCTTCCTGTACCGAGCATTGAAGCATTGGGCTATACAGGGTATCAAACTAACTTTACCGCACGTCAAACACTTTATGTGCGCTGTCAGGATAAAAATGGTAATGTAAATCAAGCAAGTTATGGGATTCAATTTTGTGTGAAACGAGGATTAGATGTAACTCCCCCTGTTGTGGTAGCAAAAACACCTTCCTGGGACTATGTTGGCTTCTTGGCAACGCAACAAAATGTGACGTTGTATACCAATGAACCGGCAACTTGTCGTATCAGTGATCAAGCACAAACCTACGATGCTATGACACAAGAATTAACGTGTCTGAATGATCCAGTTGAAGATACTCCTTCCCTCTTTGGATGGGCTTGTAATACTACGGTGCACTTGCTTGCTCGTAATGATTCAACATTCTATACTCTTTGCAAAGATCAACCTTGGCTCATTGGTAAAAATGTCTCGATATATCGAGTGAATAATACTAATTACACGTATAATGCTGATGCAGTCAATATGACGTTCTTACAATTTATTGGAAGTCGATCGGGCACAGTTCCTACGCTCATTCAAACTATTCCTGAAGCAATAGTAACGAATATCACAGGTAATGGCACTACGAAACGTATTCAAACACGTAATCTTATGCAACAAACATATTCGTTTACCGTTCGAAAAAGTGTTGCGCCCTTACGCATTACGGAAGTGCAACCAAATGGCACGCTTACCTTTGGAACAATGCCTGCTTCCGTTTCTCTGGTGGTGCGCACAGGAGGAGGATTAGACGGCACGGCTACTTGTCGATATCAGTTTGGAGAACACTGGATTGATTTTAGAGATACTTTAGGATTAGTACATCGTCAAACGCTTTCATTATATAATGGAACGCATACCTTCCCCATACGATGTGAAGATCAAGCAGGGAACATTGCAGGAAGTACTGTGACCTTTACCATTAAAGCAGACACAACTATGCCTTTAATCGCTCGAGCATATGGTTCAGGAAACACTCTTACCATAATCACCAACGAACCTTCAACCTGTAAAGCAAGTACTATCGGATGTCAAGAAACTTGGCTGAATGGAACGCTTCTTTCAGGCACAGAACGAAGCCATACGCTTTCCTGGCAAGCAAAGGAAACCTATTATGTACAATGCGTTGATCAGTATCTTAATGGTCCGGGAAGTCAGTGTCAAGCAATTGTAAGGAGACAAGGAACAGCATGAAAACCATTATAAACATCCGACGTGAAGGGAAGAGTATGGAGAGAGGAATAAAAAAACGAGGACAGGTTACTTTTTTTGTATTAATTGCTCTGGTGTTGGTGGGAATTATTATTGCGTTAATTGCAATTCCTCGCTTGCGCGGACCTACTCTAGAAAGTACACAAGACCCGGCTGCCTTTTTGCGTGAATGTATTCAGCCTACGTTAACCGCTCGACTTGGAACACTTGCTGAACAAGGAGGATATCTCAACCCTGAAGGATTTATCGAATATAATAATACAAAAATAAAATATCTTTGTTATGCTAGTGAAGATTACAAAACGTGTGCCGTTCAACAACCTTTTATTAAAGAACATGTTGAAACAGAGCTCACCACTGCTTTACAAGGAACTGCTCGACAATGTGTACAGGATTTGAAGGATGCATTTCAGAGTGCAGGATATACCGTTGGAGGAACGTTTGAACGATTTACGTTAACGTTCATTCCTGGAAGTATGGTTGCTGTTATTGAAGCTCCTCTTACCTTAGAAAAACAAACGCGACGAACATATCAACAGTTTCAATTTACTCTCCCAAGTGAATATTATGATTTACTTTATCTTGCAACGAGTATTACTGAATATGAATCGCAAGTAGGCAATTCTGAAACATCTTTATATGTGCAATATTACCCAGATATTACCATGGATAAAGCGAGTTTGGGTGAAGGAAGTAGGGTGTATCGTATCAAAAATGTATTGACCCAAGAATCCTTCCAATTTGCTTCTCGCAGTTTGGTGTTTCCACCAGGGTATGGGTTTGAACGATGAAATGGCTTTTTGTTCTTTGTTTGAGTATCTTTTTAGTTAGTCTCGTAAGTGCTGCTGAACAAAGCGTATGTTGTGAAAAAACAACCTCGGGATTATATTGTCAACAAGTCCAGCCAGCCCAGTGTGCTTCAGGGAGTAAACAAGCGCCCACTTCCTGCGAATCAACGAGCTTCTGTAAACCAGGCGTATGTTATGGTACTCCTGAAGGAAACTGTATGGAAAATACTCCGCAAGTTGCCTGCAATGCTAAGAATGCAAGTTGGTCAGCTACATTCCCTGCACAATGTACGCTTGGTTGCTGCGTATTAGGAGACCAAGCAGCATTTGTTTCTCTCCCTCGTTGTAAAAAACTTTCCAGTTACTTTGGCATTCCTGTTTCTTATAATCGTGGTATTACTAATGAAGTGCAATGCATATTAAGTGTACAAAATCAAGATAAAGGTGCTTGTGTCTATGAACAAGAATTTGAAAAAACCTGTCGATTCACTACACGCGCATTGTGTGCTTCAGGAGCGAATAACACGGGACAAGGAACGTTTTACAAAGATAAGTTGTGCACTGCTCCTGAACTTGCCACTACTTGTGCAAAAACTCAGAAAACAACTTGTGTCGATGGTAAAGAAGAAGTATATTTTGTCGATAGCTGTGGAAATGCCGCCAATATATATGATGCAAGTAAAGCAAATAATGTGGAATACTGGTCAAACATCAAAACCCCTGAACAAAGTTGTAATCCAACCGGAGCTAATGCGGGAAGTCGGACGTGTGGGAATTGTGATTATTTAGGAGGAAGTATTTGTCGAAAAGCGAGTAAAGCAGACAACCCCGCCATGGGTGAATATATCTGTAAAAATTTGAATTGCGGTATGACTAGTAACGGAAAATCGTACAAACATGGAGAAAGTTGGTGTGTTAACACAGATGCAGGAAAAACTGCAGTAAGTAAAAATAGTGTGGGAAGCCGATTCTATAAACATATTTGTATTAATGGAGAAGAAAAAGTAGAAGCATGCGCTGATTATCGCCAAGAAGAATGTATCTCTGATGTTATTAAAACCAGCTCAGGGGATTTCTCACAGGCTGCTTGTCGTGTGAATCGCTGGCAAGACTGTACTACCCAAACCGATAAAGAAAGTTGTGAAAATCGTGATCGACGAGACTGTGCTTGGAAACCGGGAACGGGCGCAAACACTGACGCTTGTGTTCCCTTGAATGCACCAGGATTGCAATTCTGGCAAGGAGAACAGACAAAAGAAATTTGCGGAAAAGCCTCTGCAACTTGTACTGCTGTATTTGAAAAGGGAGTCTTTGGAGGAGAAGAATGTAAACAAAATTGTGAATGCCTTACCGGACAATGGCTTCAAAGACGAAATGAATTGTGTAACGCTCTCGGAGATTGTGGTCCAAATGTGAATTGGTTTAATCAGAAAGGATATACTGACGGGTATAAAGTTGTTGGACCATAACTCGTATGCTTTACGTGGATATCTGACGTACGTGATACCCTGTTCGGGATAGAGCGGCACTTACCTTCGTCGTGATGCTTGTTGATTTTATCACTCGTTGTTCACTTCTTTGCATATGGTTGTATACTTACCTGTATCTTTTTAATCTCAGCACGCATACACTACCTATGCGTTCTCGTTCTTTAGGATTACTCAGTGCAGGATTGATGGGGCTTACCTCGTTGAGTGAAGGTTCTCTTCCCTCTCGTCTTCCTGAGCTTCCTCATGCGATGCCCCTGTTTAAAACAACAATTGAACTTTGCCCCGAGGCGGGGATATTACCTACACTTCATTGGAATTCGGAAGAATATGAACTCGTCCCTGGTCTCCAAGATCCTTCCTCTGCTCAACATATTTTTGATGAGATGGAAGAACAGGTTAAGGATTTAGAAACACTTGCCGTTGGAGGAGTAACGTTGCGTCACCGTGAGAGCGATGATTTATTAAAATTCTATCCTGAAGATCCTGTTTACCCTGGGCAGGCCCCTGGTGATTCGTATGCGGGAACTTCCTTTGTGTTATTTTATATCAATCTTGATAAACATCCTCCTGTGTTTACCTTACGGATTGCGCGTGATGGCACGAACATATATACGTCAAATTTTGACCTTGCTCGTGAACCTACTCGACGAGGATTCTTGCTTTTTAGCCCTCGTGAGCTTGCTCCCCAAGACTATCGTTTACACGGTCCTGCTCGATATACTGTTGAAACTCTGATCGAAGATGATGAAGATCCTGACGGAGAGCCACGAGTTGAACAAAAGCTTGATTTTTTTATTGAGTATAAATGAAAGAGAAACATAGTTCTACTTCTTACCCTTTCAAAAGATATGGAAATCATCTTTATTCGCTATGCGGAGAAACAAGAAGGAGATGGCGATTTACCCCTTTCTGAAAATGGGAAGAAATAAGCACAAAATCTTGCCAAACGCTTAGAGAACGAGCACTTTGATGAGTTTTATTGTAGTGAATTACTTCGCTCTCGTGAAACAGCACAATTTGTTTCAAAAACTATCAATCTTAATCCAATAATCTAATCTTCGTTAAATGAATTTGAACCCTCTCTTTTAAAAATGGATCGAAAAGCGTGGAGTGAAAAAGAAACTAACCACTACAAAGCACTGTGTTCCTTTCTCGCCACCTTTACTTAACGTGGAGATGAAACTAAACGAATCTTGATTATTGCGCACGGAAATACCAATAGAATTATACTTACTATCTTACTTGAGTTACATATGAAAAATATCATTAGATTTAGGTTGCTTGAAACGGGAATAAGTGAAGTTTATTGGATGCCAAAATTAAAAAATTGGAGAATGAAATATTGGAATGATGTTTCACATCAACCTAAAGAACTCGTTGAAACAGTTAGTAACTATTAACTTTGAAGAAACCAAAACCTATAAAAAACAAGAGAACAAGTGATTTTATGCTTCCTGAAGAATGAGGGCATTATAATACGCTCTTTTCTCACCAGAATCACTTTAGATCCTAATCAAAAAAAACAATTCTTATCTTTGAGAAGCAACTCTTTTAATTATCTTTGCGGTTTCCTTTAAAATATCATCTTCTGAATAGTTCTCTTTAATAAAATCCTTCTCTCTTTTTGAAACCATGTTAAAATATTTCTTATCGGAAAATAGTTTTTTTATTTCATCAACCCATTTATTAATGTTATTTTTTTCCATTAATATTCCCCCCTTTCCTACAGAATCTCTTAAACCTGCAATATTACTTGCAATGACAGGTATCCCGTTTGTCATTGCTTCTATTGTAACCCTTCCAAATGCTTCTTCCCATTGAGACGGAACCAACATAATTTTTATTTTTTTATATAGATTTTTTGGATCATCTTCAGGGGGAAAAATGTTTATATTTGGACAATCATTAAAATTCACATATTCTGGCAAAGAACCATCAAAAACCGACCCTTCTGATTCTGTTATCCTTTTTATATATTCTTTTGAGAAGGTCTTTGAATTCGAATTTTCTTTTAAAGATGACCATCCCAAGACCGTTCCAAATTTTAGTGAAGGCAATTTTTTTGCAATTTCTCTAAAAACCAATCCTCCTTTTCTTTCCAAAGGATTAAACATAAAAATTAATTCATTTTTTAAAGGAGAAAAATTTTTATTATCTATGATATAATTTTCTATCTCTATGAGAGGGTTAATAATTATAGACTTTCTTTGCCAATTCCTTAAAACATAATTTTTTACAAATCTTGATGTGGAAATGATTGCAGTAGGGGCATATTCAGAATCTTTAGCAAGACTTATTTTAATAGGAACTTTACATACCCTCATAATCGAGGGGATCGAATTTTTTTTTGCTAATTTAAGAGCCACATCGCTCCACATAAGTTGAGTTAAAATTATATCTGGCTTAAATTCAAATATTTTTTCTTCTATTTTTTTCTCACGATTTTTATGCGGAATTGTATGCATTTTAACCTCATTAAAACCTGAAATATTTTCTGTTTTTTTATATCTTTCATCAGTAATAGCAAGAATATCATAATTAAATTTATTTTTTAAATTCTTTAAAAGAGAGTAAGCGCTTATTTCAGCACCGCCGTGTGAAGGGACGTACATCCCACATATGTACATGACCTTCATTTTAATTCCTCTAGAAAAATTTTCTCTAAGTCTTCATATTTATCAAATTCCCCTACAATCTTTTGATAATTTTCTTTGCTAGAATTTCTTTCATTCAAGAAGTCTCTTATCATATCTGTTAATTTAGATATATTCTCAAATGGGAAGAATATCTTGCCGATCCCCAATTTTTCTAATTTTAATGCCCTTATCTCTTGATTATCAATAATTCTTTCTCCTGGAATTAATAGCGCTTTCTTTCCATAATTAATTAAATCTAGCATTGTGAAATACCCTGCCTCTGATATAATGACCTTTGAAGAAGAAAGCAGGCTTCCAAAATCCTTCTTCCAAATCACAGTTTCAAAATTATCGTTCGCGAGAACTGATTTTGAATTTCCCCTTATCACCGCTATTTTGAGATTTTCATTTTCTTTCACTATCCTTCTTAAGGCCAAAATAACTTTTCTTAAAAATATTTTTGAAGACGGTCTGCCTCCACCACCGCATGTAACGAGAATGTCATTTTTTAATTTCTTTTTCGATTCTTCTTTTGCGATTTTAAGGGGGTTTACTATTATTTCATTTTTCATTTTTATATCTTTAAATTCTGGACCATAAAGTGTTATAATTTTATTAAAAACTTCATATGCTTTTTTTGTTTAAGAGCGAATCTAAAAGTGTCTCTGAGAGGATAATTGAGAAGGATTGTTTTAATTTCCCTTTCTTCAAATTTTTTAACAAGGTTTAAATCAAAAAAAGTAGATAAGATGACACAGTCTATCTTTTTTTCTATTGCAAAATTGTAGATTTCATTTTTTTGGCTGTAGTCGCACATTCCTCCAATTGTATAATTAATATGTGCTGCTTCATTGAGATTTTTAATATTTACCGTTTTATCAATATTGAAATTTCTTGAAAATGGCATATCTGATAAGATGGTTACATTTTTATTATTTTTAGATAAAAAGTTAGCCAAAGAAGTAGTTATCTTTCCATGACCCATCGTTCCTCCAGAGTTTAAAGAGATAATTAGAATGTTTTTCATCTTATTTTTTCCAGATCTTCTTCAATTTCTTTTTTATCATGCAGAATAGAAACATTAACTTTGTGTTTTACCTCTCTAACTTTAATTTTTCCAATTTCATATACTTCAATGCCATCGATAATCGATGAAATTTTCCATTCTTTTGGAATTTCTAATTTTTCTTTTAATATTAAATAACTTTCTACTGGAGATCCTTTGTATCTTTTGTAAGTTCTATCATATAATCCAAATGACCTATTTTTTATATCTCCTCCAAGATAAATTTCACCAGATAGGTTATTTAATTTATTAAGAATGTATTCCTTGGCTAATTGCTTAATTTCTTCTTGATTTTCATATAATTTCTTTTTTGGTTTAATCTCATCTATGTGGTGTGAATCATTAATACTCAATATCCTCCACTTTGCCTCAGAAAACTCTAAAATATTGATACAGGCATTGTCTTGTTTGATATTTATAAAATCATTTTTCTCTTTTCCCTGTGAAAGATTAATGAGTGCGATGTTTACTCCAGAATGTGTAACTATTGCTATTGTTCCTTTCTCTTTTTCTAAATTTTTCAAGAACGACTTTACTCTTTTTATTAAGTCCCAAATATTTTCTCCTCCATAAGGCCTAATTTCATATTTTGACATTCCAGACTCTAGCATCAGTTTATATTTTTCAACCCATTTATCAGATGAAGGATCAACTTCTCCAGGATCATATTCTTGTAACCTCTCCTCTTGAATTATCTTCATATTAACAGTTTTGCTTAATATGTTCGAAGTTTGCAAGGCCCTTTTTAAGTCACTAGAAATTAACTTGTCAAATTTAATATTTTTTAATCTCTCGGATAATTTGTTTATTTGACTAATGCCCCAATCGTTTAATCCCTCTTCTTTATTTTGTCCCCAGTCTTTATCTGACTTATTAAAATTCGTTTCGCCATGCCTGATAAGATATATTTTTAATGCCATTTTTTAATTATGTACTGAGGGTTTAAATCAGTTTTTATTCATACCTCCTTAATATTTCAAAAACTCTTTCACCCCAAAGGAGGCTTTGATTTCTACCGTCCCAATCAATATCTTCAAATGGTGAATCAATCCTATCTCGAGTACATAAAGTTTCGAGAGCATTTTTCAGTTTTCTCAGCGCGATCAACTTGCCCGTGTTATTTAAAATATATTCTCGAGGATTATATCTCTCTGAACTGGACAATACTTTTTCTATGACTTCCGTTAAACCCTCAGGGTTTGGCTCAAATAGTTCTCCAGTCTTGGAATTAATGTGCTTTTTTGTGGGATAACTCGTATCCGAAGGAACTAACACTGGTATCCCTGCAGAAAGACATTCCATTTTAAATCTGTTAATACCTTCAACTTTTGTAGTTAATATCCCCATTTTTGCTAAATTAATCTGACTGTTCATCATTTCTTTTGAATCTGGAAAATCTGCATTACTCTTAGCTTTATTATATGGAAAATCTATATTGGCCCCGAGTCTTTCTGCTAATGAGATACATTTATTTCTCAATTCATATTCTGAATCAGATCCCCCCTCAACAAAATGCCCTAATTTCAAAAATTTTCTACTGGGAAGTAAACCTGCTGCCTTGATGAACATTTCTGGTCTTTTGAAGTCAGTCCAATGAGAAACTTGAATTCCAGCGTATTTTTTTTTAATTCTCAATGGTTTGAATTCATCCGTATCTACGAAATCGGCAGGTCCAATATCTAAACAAATACTCTGTGGGAATTTTCTGAGGGTTTCATCCCAATAAGATAGATCCTCTACTAATTTTATATCCGCATGTTCTGCTTCATTTATTCCCCTCATCGCTAACATATCTCTGGAAATCTTCCTCAAATGCAGTAAAAATTTTATGATAAACGCTATCTTTTTCAAATACCCTCATTTTTCTAACTCTTCTGCTTAGTGTAGCGAGGTATTTTTGTTCTAAATTAAGGAATTGTAATGCTTCTGTAATCCCAAATTTTTGAACTAGTGTCTTAAATTGTGAAAATTCACCTATTGGAAGCCTTCTCATAAATGGACGATAAAATACACTCTTCGGGGATTCTTTCATTTCGTCAACGCATCTAGCAAGATAATCTTGTTGCAAGAATACTATATCTGCATCATTAGTATAGACAAACTCTCCAGTTGCTTGGGAAATCGCTTTGTTGCGAACATTTCCAGGATTAAAATCGCTTAAATCAGATTTTGGTTTATGATATTCAAAGATATGTTTAATTCCTTTAATCTTCGAGAATCTTGGATTTTCGCCCTGTTCAGAAACAATTACTTCATGAGAAACATCTTGCTGAGATAACATTGACTGAATGGATATTTTTGCTCTCTCTAAGTCAAATTGACCGTATATAGGCACAACCACACTTAGTTCTGGATTTTCGGGCATAATTGTTTAAGACAGTGTAATTTATAAATTTACTTCTTTTTAGTTACTACAATATTAAGAAGTATGAACCGAGCGTTATCCTACTCTTTTCTTCACCCCTTCTGAGTTACATCAAAACCTACATGTTTAAATAACTCTTTACCCTCTAAGATTATGCACCCTCGTCTTGAACAACGGTTAAAATCTGGTTTTCTAGCTCTTGGCATCGGCGTTGGTTCTCTTGGATTGAGTGGTTGTGCAAATCAACTGATGTATCATGTTGATGGGATTAACCCTTATACAAACACTCCTGTTGGAAGTGGGAGCGGACAAGTTAATCAAACTTTACCGAAAACTCCTGAAGAACAAGAACGTATACGTTTACATAATGAAGCCATTCGTCAAGATTGGGAAAGACGTAAACAATTGAGACAATTTACGCCTGATGAAATAGAGGGTATAACAAAAGCAGAAAAAACATTGGATGAATGGTATAAAAAACGAGGAATGCCTAACCCTAATCTGAAAGATAACCTATTCTACAAACCTTAATTTTTGTTCCTGATATATTTATATATGCGTTTTCTCTCGATAGAATATGCCTAAAAGAGTGAAAAAGTATCTGCTTATTTCGCATATTCAAATTTTTTTACTTCTCTCATTGTCAATTACTATCCCTGGATTAGTTTCTGCGACTTCGACAACACCGACGGGAACAGGATTTTCAGAATGGGTAAGAAGAATTGCAAGCGGTAATGCATTACAGGGGTCAAGCGCCGTAACTATTCAAGCAGGAGCAAGCGTTCCAGCAGGCACGTACTCTTCAGGTACTTTTAATGTAAATGGCCAATTATTTTCAGCTACACCAACAAACCCTCTTGCTGTTGTAGAATCAAGCGCAGGAACTACCGTTGCAAGTGGAGGACTACCAATTCAAGGTGCTCCTGCTGCCCCTTCTGTTCCAGGACAAATAACTGCTGATACTGCAATCACCAAGGTGGCTACACCTGGAGCAGCTGCGGGAAGCGCACTCATCCAAGGATTATTTTGGGGAGTAGCATTATATGCAGGGATTAAAATGTTAGGCGGATTATTTGGTGCTGGGGAGAAGACTACAAATGCGCTTGCAAATGCTGCGCTTGTTGGAGGAATAGGGGGTGGAGCGGTTAAGGCGGCTATTTTGTCTTTTAGACCTGAAACAACGGCTGCTTCAAAAGTCAACTTCTTAGGCGGTTCATTCACGCCCGGACAACTGGGCTTTGGAGCGGGGGTGGCGATTGCAGTGATTGTGTTCTTGGTTATGTATAAAGATACGAAGACAAAAATAGTCAATTATCAGTGTTTACCTTGGGAACCTGCATTGGGTGGAGCGAACTGTGGAGAGTGTAATAAGAATCCGTTACAACCTTGTTCTGAATATCGCTGTAAATCATTGGGACAGGCATGTGAGTTAGTGAATCCAGGGACAGATGCTGAGAAATGTATTTGGAAGAGTAAGAATGACGTGACCTCGCCGACTATTACTCCGTGGGAAGAAGCATTAAAACCAACTGGATTACGCTATGTTCCTTTAGAATCTCGTCCAAATGCCCGTGGAACGCGTATCGTGAGTGCAAATGGGGATTGCTTGGATGCGTTTACCCCTCTCGAATTTGGTATTACGACGAATGAACAAGCCCAATGTAAACTTGACTTCAAGAATGCTAATTACAGTGCAATGCAGTTCCTCTTTGGGGGAAGCAATTACTATGTGACCAATCATACTCAGAAAATGAAATTGCCTTCCGCAACAGCAGGTGATGGTATTGTCTTACAGAATGACGGCACCTTTGATTTGTATGTGAAGTGTCAAGATGCGAATGGGAACGTAAATGAAGATGTATATTTGATTGAATATTGTGTGAAGAAAGGTCCAGATACAACTCCTCCGGTGATTGTAGATACATCTATTCCTTCAGGAAGTCCGGTACGATTTGGAGCGGACGCCGTACCACTTGAGGTGTATATCCAAGAACCAGCACAGTGTAAATGGAGTCGGATGAGTAAACCGTATGATGATATGGAACATCTCTTTACTTGTGCGACTTCACCTACTCAATTAAATGGTGATTTAAGTTATACCTGTACGGGCAATCTTACCGGCATCAAAGATAGAGCAGACAATCAATTTTATTTCAGATGTCAAGATTTAAGCAATAACACGATGGTGCAAAGTTATCCGTTTGTATTGAAAGGAAGTCAACCATTGACTCTCCTTGAAACGAGCCCGAATGGAACGTTATATGGTGCAACAACGACGGTACCTGTGACGCTCGCTATTAAAACTGATGATGGAGCAGAAGCAGGAAAAGCAACTTGTTATTACAGCGCTCCAACTACTTTAGGAGAACCTATCAAGTTTTTCTCTACCGAAAGCTTTACGCATAGTCAACAAGTTGATGTAGGAGCAGGATTCCATCAATATTCCCTATTCTGTGTTGATGCAGGAGGAAATACGGCAAACCGTACGATTAACTTTACGATGAACATTGATCAACAAGCTCCGCGAGTCACGCGCGTGTATCGTGAAGAAGCATTAAAGATTGTGACTGATGAAGCTGCGGAATGTGCTTACTCATTGAACAGTTGTAATTTTGATTTAGATGACGGTATTAAGTTACAATATAGCAAACCAGATGTGCAAAATCAACATTTCGTTGATTGGAAATCAAGCTCGACGTATTATGTTAAGTGTGTAGACAAGTATGGCAATCAACCTGACCCTGTAGAATGTTCTGTGGTCGTTAGTCCGAAGCAATTTTTGAATGCAACGAATAACTAAAGACTAAGAGAAAAATAATTACGATTCAATATGCTTCTTTAACGCCTGGAATGAAGGCAATCCCAGTTCATATCGTTGATTGTCAGTAATCGTGCTTTTTTCTGTTGGCCATTGTTTTAAAATACCTGCTTTGGTACGATATGCTTGTGTACCATATATTTGTTTTTTCTTTCTTAACATTAAAGATTTATCGATAAGTTGTGCTTTCAAATGAACATGTTTACGATATCCTTTTTTCCGAGCATTATATTCATGAATTTGTGCTTGTTTGTTATCTTGGACGTTCATTGCATGATGCAGGATAAGAGCGGTAATATAATGCTCTTTAGCTGAAAGAAATTTTCTATGCAATACTACTCTCTTCAGTTCTTGAATAACTCTTCGGTGCTTTTCATAAAACTCTGCATCGGTATATTTCTGTTCCCCATTTTTGATGAGATGTTGATCTCTACGGTAAAGGGATTCAAAGGACGTAGGTGATTGAGACATTAGAGATACCTCATTTTTCTACAGAACAGGGAGAGACCTGTTCAAGTTCACATACATAATCAAAATGGGTGTCAAAGAGATCGTTTTCTGCATACTCTACGGTACCTATCCCATTATTATAGAACGTGCCTTTCTTTGGTTTGAATAGAATAGAGACTACCTGGTCTTTGAGTTTTTGAGAAAGTAACAATCCAGCAGGAGTAATCGTGAGATCATTCAAGATTATCTTCTTTTTTGAAGCATGTATATTCCCCAGTATGGCACATGTTCGTGTAGTAGACAATGATTTCTGAATTGTGTCTGCAAGCGACCTTTCTAACGCTTCCTGATTTTGTACCTCATTCGGTGCGATATAGAGAACTCTTACATTTTTTGGTAATGCTTTAATCAATTGTATATAGGCAGGACTCAAAAGTCCACTTGTACCTATCTTCTGAGCATAAGAAAGCATGTCCTTTAAAGCTATTTCTTGAAATTCTTGAGGTATTTCTAAACAGACGGTAAAATCTTCTTTTTGAGCTAACTCTTGAAATAAATGAGAGAGAAGAGCAGGTATTTCATTTGTTCCATGCATTTCTCCGAAAAGAATGAGTTTCTTTCCCCTTATGAATGAAAGCAGTTTCTCAGCCATGTTATTCTACTAAATTATTAGTTACCTCACTAGTTACATTGTAGCCTGACTGCTCTTCAAGCCATAACCATTGCCCATTAGGATTAAGTTCTAAGAAATAATATTTTTTATCTTTTGAATAGATAAAATCAAAGGCACCGAAATGTAACCCATAGTGCATAAGCATAGTGGCACAAAACTCTTTTACTTTTTTAGGAAGTTCCACTTGTTGGTACGTAACATTTTCAAAATCGTACCGCCGATAATCAATTTTTGATCTTTCAGAGTCTTGAGAATGAATCGCAATTCCCGTTGTAGTGGTATCTGTTGCAATTATTCTGATTTCAAATTCTTTTTCAATATATTCTTGAAATAACGATGGGTGACTGGAAACAAGTGCAGAATTTCTCATTTGTGCTTCAGTCACTTTATTAGTATAAACCACCTTATTTCCTTCCGGGGTCCTAATTACTGCCCCTTTCTGTAACTTAAAGCAGATATTTCCCATATGTTCTCTATAAAAATTTTCTAAATCTGCAGGATCAGTAGTTACAATCGTATCTGGAACAAGCATCCCTCTTTCTAATGCGAATTTAATTTGATGGAGTTTACTATTTGCATAAAAATGATTTTGGGGGCGATTTACCACTTTTCCACTATGGGTCATTAATAAACCATCCCACGTCTTCTCACATTCATCAGTTACCAAATCTTGTAAATCTTTAGGTTGTCCTTTATTTCTATCAGGAATCATCACTCGTCGATTCCAAATATTCCATGAAGAGTCTAATTCGATAGACCTCTGCTTGTCAGCGAGAGTATAACTTCCATTTTTAGAATAAAATTTTATTTTATAATCGCTTAATAAATTTTCGGTAACAACTGTGAAATTTTCTACGCCTCTCCGATCTAACTCCCGTCGTACTGATAAAGCGTGAGGATCATCAGAATAAGTGAGAATTAAAACTTTCTTTTTCATTAGTTTTAATGAACTTTTTTACCAGTCATCTATTGTTGGAATACCGCGAAAAGTACAAATCGAACATGTTAGTCCTGCAGTTACATTTGGTTGCTTTTCTAAATACATTTCGGCAAAAGCGGTGTAGTGGGCAGAAGAGGCACGATATTGATTTGTTCCTAAATTCCCAAGTCTGTTTCCTCCCTCCACTACCTCTTCTAAGGCTTTGTCCATGATTGATCTATCGATTCAAACTATTTAAGTTTATTGGTAATTTGGAGAGATGTTTGTAACGTGTGGTTCGAAGAACTGAGAGAACTTCTTTGCATTGATTTTAGCATCTGCGAGATTTACCGCCCAAGCAGTACCCGTATCTCGGAGTTGTTCAGGCGTCAGAAACAACCAGCCTTCATAATTGAAGCGGACAGCAATGACGGGGGTGAGGCCGATCATATGTGCGAAGAGTACAAAATCTTCTATTTGAGCTTTAGAAATGTAAATGATTCGTTGCTTACTTGATTTTGCTTCTATGACATACCCCTTTCTTCCTACCTTTGCTGCAAGCAAATCACAAGGAGAATTATCATTGACGCCAGAACCTGCGACTCTGACTGCCCGCCAGTTATTATCAGTGAAAATTTGAAGTAACTCTCGTTCAGCCTTAGAACCCTTTGCTTTGTTTGAAGGCATTTTACAAATCCTTTGCTTGCAATGTGCGCCGACCGTTGAGTTTTGCGCGCGTTGCTGCTTTGTCTAAAAGTTCGAGTACTTTACTATTGAGTGCATCGGCAACTTCAGTGGACACTTGTAAATCAGGAACTGCTGCTTTAATTTTACTTTTTACGATCAGCTCGACCATCTTTTTTCTCCTCTTTAGATTCTTTTTTTGTTTCTACTACTTCAGGTTTCATAAATGGGAAGAAAATAACATCTCGAATAGAAGGACTATTAGTAAGAAGCATGGTAATACGATCAATACCCATTCCATAGCCTGCAGTTGGAGGAAGGCCAAGTTTAAGTGCATCGATAAAATCAGTATCCATTGGCATGGCATCTGCGGAACCCTCTTTGAGAAGCTCGGCTTGTTCTTTCAAACGTGCTTCTTGGTCAAGCGGGTCATTGAGTTCATCATACGCTTTCATTATTTCTGCCCCATCAATAATAAGTTGTACTGAATTTATTTTACTTTGATCTTGAGCATTTCGTTTTGCAAGAGCGATCATTTCAACCGGATAATGCGTAAGAAATGTTGGTTGGATAATGCTTGGACGTACAACTCGTTTATAGAGCTCATCAAGTAACGCACCATAGTGCGTACAAGTACGAATATCAACATCTCGCAACCCTTTCCCTTGAATTTCTGCTTTTAATTTTTCATAGGTATTCACTTTATCAATATCTATATCTGCTTCTTTGAGCATAAGATCTCTGAAGGTGACTCGTTTGAAAGGAAGTTTAAGTGATATTTTTTTCCCTTGATAGTCTATTTCATCTTCTAATGCGAGTGCTTTTTTCAAACGCTTAAATAATTCTTCTGTAAGAGTCATATGATATTCATAGGTTTTATAGGCTGCATAATATTCCATCATCGTAAATTCAGGATTGTGTTGTCTATCGATTCCTTCATTTCTAAAATTTTTACATATGGTGAAGACTCGTTCATATCCTCCAACCACAAGTCGCTTCAAATAAAGCTCTGGAGAGATAGAGAGATAGAGTGAAATATCTAATGCATTCAGATGTGTTTTAAATGGTGTAGCAGAGGCACCCCCGTAGATTGATTGCAGTGCAGGAGTTTCTACTTCTAAGAACCCTTCTTCTTGTAAATAGGAACGAAGAGTGCCAAGAATGGTTGCTCGTGTTTCAAATGTTTTTTTGACATCAGGATTCATCAATAAATCTACGTATCGTTTGCGATAGCGTTCTTCTTTATCTTCAAGACCATGCCATTTATCAGGTAAGGATGCGAGCGATTTAGAAAGCAAGGTAAGGGAATGCACTTCAATAGATAATTCCCCTCGCTTAGTACGAAAGATAGTTCCTTCAACGTTGATGATATCTCCTGTGTCAATTGATGTTTTGGTGAAAGCGCTTACTTTTGCAGGCGTGTTTGGTTCTTGAAGGACTATTTGTATGGTGCCCGTGCCATCTCGTACCGTTCCAAAGGCAATTTTGCCTAAATCTCGGAAAGCCATAAGTCTCCCTACGATTGCAACGTGTGCTTTTACCGTATGTTCAGGAAGTAAGGCTTTGTGTTGTTTTTGAAGCTGAGCAGCGGTATGCGTACGAACGCTTTCTTGGGGGTAAGGATTGATTCCTGCTTTTTGCAAGGCCTCTACTTTTTTAAGCCGTTCTTTGAAAAATTCATCGTGGCGTGACATGAAGGGTAACGGGAAGCGAGGTTTAAAGGGTTTTCTACAGCAATTTAAACTCTTTCATGTCATCTTGCCAACGTTCAGGTTGTTCTTTAACCTCGTATATTTTTGCATGTGTTGGACCTCGTTTACAAACTGCTACCATTGCATCAACAGATTTACTCTCTCCTTGAATAAAAATCTCCATCTTCCCATCATCTTCTCGTTTACGCATAAATCCGACAATCCCGTATTGCTTTGCATGTTGCATAATGAAGTTTTTATAAAACATACTTGAAAGAAGTCCTGAAATGTATAAACGTACTGCTTTTCTCATACTTGTTCTAAGGAAAAGGGATTAAAATGGTTTGCGGTATCTAGGAAAGAGTGTTGGGCATTAACGATTGAAGCTCTTTTTCACGAGCGCGTTGTTCTGCTCTCTTTTGATGATAGACTGCTGATTCTTCTAAAAGTCGAAGATGTTGTACATTTTTCCAATCTCCTTTGTAGAGTTTTGCTGCTTGTTTATCCATTTCTAGTGGATTACCCACAAATAATACTCCTTTATCAGATGCGTCAATGATGGTTGCATCAGGCATTTTTACTTTTAAAATATCATGAATTGCGTATTTGAGGGGGTGTTCACGAAGTTTATTTTTTGTCTGAGAAAACCAGCCTGCGTAATGTTTTGCAGGAAAAGCTCCAATCATATTTGCTAATGCTCCTGCATATTCAAGTTCTGGATGTTCACATGGGGCAGGAAGAGAGATAATATATGCTTCTTTCAGTGCAATAGGGTAAGCAATTGATTCAAATTTGAGAAATTCTCCGTTTTGAGTGTGTTCTACTGCTGCTGTGTTCAAATCAATGAAACTCACCGGGTAGTTTTCAGCAAGGCGGGTATATCCTGCTGCTTCAAACATGTCTTCAGTTGAAGCTCCATCGCTCCCTTCTGCAATAAAGACCCGTGCAGGGCTTTGTTTCTTTGCAAGACAGTATTTGAGGACTGCTTCCACTAATCCTAATTTAGTAATCGTGCCCTCTGGTTGGACTGATGGTTTGAGAATGATGGTTTGTTGCTTAGCAAGCTCTAAATCAAATTTGATAATGTCTAACACGCGTGGAATTGTTTCTTCATACGATTTGAATTTTACTGATACCCCTTTTGCTACCATCTTGAAACTTCCCCTATTTGTTATTTAAAGATTGTTATACTCTATTCTCCGTCTTCTCGTCTATCTAATTCATTGTTGACGACTGCAATTGTTTGAGAAGCGAAGTACATTCGTTTCCCGATAGATACCGGAATACATTTTTGTTTTAAACGTTTCCATTCTTTCTGAGGTAATCCTTTGTGATCTCCCAGAATAAAGACGGCATCGTCTTTAATGTCCGCTTTTCGAATATCTTCCCCTTCATTATCAAGCATGTAGATTGTTTTTCCTTTCTCTTTTAATTCTTCAACAAGTTCAAGAAATCCCTTTTTTTCAATCCAATATCCGGGAAATACTTCATATTTTTCTCCTTCTCGATATTTATATAACATTTTCTTGAGAATATCTGAAACGTTCTTCTTGCTTAGATAGATCTTGTCTTCTCCTGTTTTTCCCTCTGTTTTTGGTTTTAATTCTAAATGACGTGAAGGAGTAGGGGGGCCTGCAAAAATCATGTGCAAAGTGGTATCCGTACGAATTTTATGACTTAAGAAAAATGAAGCAATTACTGAATGAATGGCGATATCAATTCTCCCTGATGCTTGGAGGTCTTCTTTAATGTAATTACCTGCCGTGGGAGCAGTACGAGAATAATAGAGGAAGCTACGTGCCATAATAATAAAGAGATTTGAGGGATTAAAAGGGTTTAGTTATACACGAATTGGGGACGAGCGATGATGGTTCCTTCTTTTACGGTTTTTACGATCGAGATAAGGCGATCGTTATGATAGAGTGCATAATAGGGTGCATCGGGAGCTTTCCCCAGTATATCTTTTGCCATGACGGGCTTTCCTTTCAAAAACATAGGGACAATAGAGGGTTGGGCTTGTACAAGAGGGAGTACTTTTTGTATGGCCTCAGTTGCAGGAATAAGCATCTTCCGGAGAGGAGTTTCATCTCCTGCTTTGAGTGCTTCAAGTGCCTTATCCACTTCATAGAGCGTATAACTTGGCTCAGTAAAGATAGAAGCTTGGATCCTTCTGAGTTCTAACATGTGTGCACCCCCGAGCTCTTCACCTATGTCATGAATTAATTTACGAATATAGGTACCTGCTTGGACAATGGTATGGAAAAGAATGTCCGTGCCTTCCTGTTCAAGAATATCGAATGATTTAACTTCACGCTCTCTTATTGCCCGCTTGACTCGACTTCGTACAGGAGGAAGTTGGTTTATTTTTCCAATGAACTGTGTGATAGTTGCATCTAGTTTCTTCTTATCTACCTCTTCGTGTAAACGCATAATGCCCACATAGGTCTTATCTTTATGCATAAACCATTCATTGAGACGACAGGCTCTTCCTAATGCGACAGGAAGCACCCCTGAGACCATGGGGTCAAGTGTACCAAAATGTGAAGTCTTTGTCAGATTCAATTTATTTTTTATTAAACTAGATACTTGGAAGCTAGTAGGGCCAGAGGGTTTGTCTATAGGGAGGATGCTAAAGTTGAGAAGTTCTTTGAGAGGAACCATGATGTAGAGATTAGATAGTCCCTTTTAAGTATTGTTTTCGCATGTTTTCTGGAAAACGTTCAATAGCATAGCGGAGCATGGTGCGAGGCATTGCCTTATAGTGTTGCTTGAGAAAAGTGATAAGTGTTGCTTCGTCTCGTTTTCCTACCTCGCGCAACATCCAGCCAACGGCTTTGCGAATAAGATCGTGCTTATCTTTGAGCAAGATTTCTGCAATCTTGAGGGTTTCGGTGTATCTTTTTTGTTTGATGAAGTGAAAGGTCGTAATAATCGCAATACGTCGTTCCCAAAGATTTTCTGAACGAGCATATGTATAGAGTAGCTCTTTTGGTTTGTCCAAGAGCCAGGGGCCTAGAATGCGATCAACAATACAATCGATTAAGTCCCAGTTATTTCCACAAAGATGATAAGTACTATAGAAATCAACGATTGCTTTGCGTTCTGTTTCTGTTGTTGCTCGGGGATATTGATAAGATAAGACCATTAGAGCACACATCCGATCTTCGTGAATGGGTGAATGTAAGATGGGGATGAGCTCTTCTCGTTTGAGAGAGATGAATTGTTGAGCGATTGCTCGCGTGTCGGGTACAGTCACACCTATAAATTGGTCTCCCTCTCCATAGTGTCCTGGACCTGTTTTGAAGAAATTCTTGTAAATAGCTATTTTTTCAAGACGTGCATATTTTCTCAGAGCTTGTTGAAGAGGATGCATACAGAATCAAGTGCTTTTGTTTTTTAAGAAGCTTGTGTTGCTCTTTGTTCTTTGATACTGAAATAAGCGCCAATTACTCGAGAAGGTAATAGATAATGAATTCCCTCCTCAGTAATCTCCCTTCGTTCAAGTAATCCCTTTGCCACTAGTCTTTCTGATCTTCCTTGTTCTTCATTAGTGAGATTTTTTGCAGAAATCAAAGACATGTTATCAAATATTTTACCAATAAGTTTAAACTCTGATTCAGCCACCTCTTCTTCAAGAATACGCACTTATTTCTTCAACGCCATGCGTTGCGGGTGTTGAGCTTTGTCTACTTTGGTTGCTTTTTGTTGTGACTTGTTATCTTGCTTGATCGATACTTGTTTCGCTTGTGCTGTTGCTTGTTCTTTTTCTTGTTCGTCTTTCTTTTGTTCAGGAGTTTGTTCTGTTTTTGGTGCTTCCTTTGTTTCTGCTTTCTTTTCTGCTTGTTTATGCACTTTTGCATGACGTGCTTGTGCAAAAGTGATATGCTTTGGTTGTTGTGCAAAAGTTACTTTTACGATCTCTCCTTCTTTTGTTGCTTTTACAGTTATTTTTGCAGGAGGATTTGCTCGTCCGCGGAACCAGAGTTCATTATTGAAGTAGACATCTAACTTTACTTTGTCGACATCGCGATCAGCAACTTTCATATGTTTTGCTACATATGTTTTGATTGTTTTCACTGCTTTTGCTGTACGATTATATTGTTGTACATTCTTCCAAAATCTGCGTAATGGAATTGTATATTCTCGAGTAGTAAGTGTTTCAGCCATGTGTTTATCCTAAGTGTGACTTCGGCGTTCTGCGTGGAAGTACCTTTAATTTAGTTCTGCGCCAGTGTCGGCGATGTTTGGTTAACTCGGAAGGATGTGTTCGCTTGCCTTTTCCGAATGCGCGAACAACTGCCCAAAATGGGGCCCATTTTGTGTGGCGTGTATGTACTGCTAATTGTACTTTTTTGTGGTATTCTGCGCGCGTCATGTTACTTTCCACCTGCTAAATAAGGTAATGCTCTTTCAACATCTCGATCTAAAAAGTCTACTTCTCCTTCATACAAACGAAATGCTTCGTGAGGAAAAGGTTCTTGAAACTGAGCATTTATTTTACGTAGGGCAGTTTCATCAAATTGTACTGGTTCACCTGGACGAGCATAGCAAACAACAGACATTACTTCATCACTCCTGCAAGGAATTCTTTTCCTTTTTCGGTAAGTTGTCTCCCTGCTTTCTTTCCTTTTGCTTTTTCAGTAAATCCTGCTTGTTCAGTTTGTTGGAGTAAGAGACGAATAATTTTACCGCCTGCTGGTCTGAATACTGCTGGTTTCATACCGCGGTTTTTCTTCCCGCCGTATCTGCTTCGCAGACGATTAACTCCAATGACTCCATGAATCGAAATTTGACGAAGAATTGATGCTGCGCGTTTGTGCCAGAAATGTTCTTCAAATGTAGGACGTTCTTTATGAGGGGATGTTTTGACAAAAGCGACCCATTCTGGTTGCTTAAATGCAGGCACTTTAGTGAGTGCTTCAGCTAATGCAGCATTATATTTACCAGGTTCATAGGATCGAATATCGAGCATGTGTGGGCTGGGAAAAGGCGGTTTATAAAGGTTATCCCCTTCTAGGAGAAGATTTATCGACGGTGTTTTGTTGGTTCGGTACGTTTTCTGAGAATGATCGTAAAGCCGATGATGGTATACGTACAGGAAACAGGAAGCTGATTGACCAAAGAATCAGCCATGGTTTTGATTGAGTCTCGCGTTCTTCCTGATGCTTGGAGGGCAGCAATGCGAATAAATTTATGTGTTTCAAGCATTCGAGTAAGGGTCTGGAGTACTGTTGTTGAGATACCGTTCTTACCAATTTGAAATGTAGCAACTTTATTCATGATTCACTTTGCATCCTCCCGTTGGAAGAGCTTGGAGTATTTCTTCTTTATGGAAGGTCTGATTGAGCTCTAACTCTAATTTCGGAAGCATGTCCTCCTTTGCAATTGTTCCAGGAGTAAGTACTAAAGACGATTTTGAGGAGGAAGTGTAAGGTACGGCACGTAGTACTCCTCGTTGTTTAGTAAGAGTAAGTTTAAGCTCTACAATTTGTTCTTGTACTGCCCCTTTAACACCCCAGGTTCCTTGTTTCATGGAAGAAGCCTTATGTACTTGTGTAGAACTAAAGAGATGAATTTTTACTCGACGTTTTCCTGCTTTCCAAGCGCGACTAAAACAACCGGTAAAAATAGCTGCTTCTTCAATATCTTGGGGAGAAAGTGTAGCAAGCGGTGCGCAAAGAACAGCAAAAGGGCTTCCAGGAGCAACTGTATGCATCATAAGATAAGTTTCTTTATGTTTACTTACTTCTTGTACTAATGAATCATTTTGGACAGCTGATTTGCCTCCAATGACTAATATTCCTCTCCTGGTAATGAACCAGCGATAGCGCTTGTAGTTTTGTACAAATGACATATCATTTTCGCGTAGGCACGGTATATAAGGGTGCTGGTTAGAACAAACCAGGTTTCACGATATTAATAATAAACGAATTTCTGCCCAACGGTTGACCTGTTGTGGTGTCTTTGACATCTACTAACACTTTCTGAGAACAGCCCTTAGTACCTTTAGGAATTTGAAGTTGAATTTTAAAGAATGCATTTGCTCCATCAAATTCATCAAATTCAAGATCTTGACCAAAACGAGGGACGAATACACCTTCAGTCTTTGCTTTTCCTAAAACCGCAAGACAATATTTTGTTGAAGAATCATCCAATGTGAGCTGGAGTTTTAATCGACCTGCTGTTGCAGCAGCACCATCAGGTGTGCGAGCACCAACGACAATACCAAAGGGATTATCATTTGCTTTGACTGCGGCAGTCTTATCTTTACCAAGCAAGATAACGACATCTTGTTTGTCATCAGAGAATAATTCTGCAATTTCGCTTTTTACCTTTTGATCAATTTGATCAACAGAATCAGTCGCCGTACCGAAAATACCGCGGACTAATCCTAAGCCTAAAATCAACATAGTCATACCCAACACTAATACGACAACAGTCGTAATAGACATCTCAATTGCACCTCGTCTTTGCATCATTTGTATTCGTAAGTCTGTTTTATAAAGGTTGTTGCAAGGGAGCGCAAGGGGCAATTTTCTGCCCCTTTTTATGAAATTTATTTTTACAATTTTTTATTTTTATTTTTTATCGACGATTAAAATAAAAGAATATTTTTATAAAGAAAGAAATAACATGGCCTCGCGGAGAATCGAACTCCGTTAACACGAGCTTCAGTCGTGGGCATTCCCATTATGCTACGAGGCCTTTATTGAACGTATAAAGAAGGGGTTTTAAAGATGGTGGTTAGAAAAAGGCATATTTTTTTGCACTGAGAATAATAAAGAGAGCAAGCGTATATAGTATTGCATCTATTAATCCTGGTTCTAATGAAAAAAGTCCCTCAATAAACCCAGCAAGATAGGGAATTAGGATTATTCCCCCAATGAGAGAGATAAGTATTTTTACCAACACCTTTCCTCTTTTCATATCTTTTTATCTCTTTTCCTCTTTAAATATCTATCCTATCAAAGGTGAGTCGCAGAGGAAGACTGATTCATCTTCCCCCGCGTACGCTTGCGCGTAGGGGTTAGGCCAGATTCTGTCGAATCCCGTGTTACCGGACGATTCGTGCCACCATCTGTCTCTGCGTGCGGCTAGGGCACTTGCACTCGTACAGGTAGTCGCTTCGGAAACAAAGTTTCCGAGGCGGAAAGCTCTGACGAACTTTCCGTTTCATGATATCCTGCAACCATGCTCCCCGCATGGATCCTTGCGATTGCAGGCTCTGTCGTTTCTGTGCTAGAGCTTGACCTCGCGGCCATCCGCCTTTCAACGGAGTACGTTTTCCATCTCTGTTAAGAGATTTCGAGTGTCCGGACCTTCCTCAGGAAGAACAAGTATACGCCTGTTTGCTGATTGAACAGCACTCCCCGTCGGTAGCTCCCCGACTCACGAATAAGGTGATGAGGGATGGTTTTTAAGGGTTTGCTATTCACGAAATTACGCTTCTGCTTTAATTAATTTATCACGTGCCTCACTAAACTCTTGATATGCTTGTAAATATGCTTCCATTAAACCACTTCCCGCACGTTGTTCAAAATATGATTGATTATTACGAATATGATGATATTTTCCAAATAAAACATTATTTCGCTCAATAATATAGGGTGGTTTTAGCCAAGGGTTGTCTTTTTCGTTTGAAAATTGTTGAGGAAGCCCCAAAGTAAATTGATCTGACTCTCTCAAACGCGTTAATAGATCTGTCTCGTGGCGTAATTCTGCTGCATTTTCTGATAATAATTGGCATGCTTCTGCTTGTAACTCTTCTTGGTATCTTCGTTCATCTGCTTCTGAAGCAGCTTTACTTTTTGCACGCCATTCCTTGAACCAATATAAAAAATTCATGTTATTTTCCTATGATTGAAGCTAGAATTTCCTTGAGAGATTCTTTCTTTTTTTGTTGAGGGACTAACTCTGCGGAGTGTACTTTCTGAGTAATATGTGCAAGAAGGCAGGAGGAAGAGCAGAATTGTTTCATAGTGGTCGTGTGCTTTCTTGTTTCTGAAAATTTGAACGAACAATCTTCCAATCGACACCAACCTTGATTGAAAGGATACTCGTCAATCTCTGTCGGTCTACTTGTTGTCTGACAGTGATCGCATTGATAGATTTGTTGTGCTACCATATGAAAATAGTATCTATAAAAGTAGTTTTAAAGATTGAGGTGAGAAAGTTATGTTTATCTTGATACTGGTGGGGCTGGTTCTGGAGCTTCTACTACCGATATTAATCCTTCTACTGACCTGTGTATTGTACGTTGATCGATGAAACGAGCTTGATCATTGCTCCCAAAATTAAGGACTTTCTCTTCTGAAAAAATCATGTAAACTGCATTATCAAATCTATAACTCTGGGTATTAACGTCAATACCGAGATATGTTCCTTCTACTACGTGTGTACAAGGTCTTACGCTACCTTCAAAGACTGCTTTTATCCTTTTTCCTAGGCAAGCTTTAGGAATATCCATTATTTTTTATCAGAAAGTAACTATATAAAACTTTTTTGATTTAAGAAGGAAGGCATTATGCAAGAAGCACGGAGGAAGGCAAGAATCCGCGGTTACATCTGAACTTTTTCTTATTTATGTGGCTATTAGTGGTCGCATGCTCACCCCTCGAAATTCTTGGGATTTATACACCGACTCTATCAACGTCATCTTCTTTGACGGCCTATGTTGTCTCGTCTTGCGGATGGCTTCGTTCTTAGATGCTTTCAGAACTTATCCGTACAATGCGTAGCTGCTCGGCCTGCTTCATAACAACCGATACACCAGAGGCATCCGACTACCGTTCCTCTCGTACTAGATAGTCGTTCCACTCAGACAACTGCGCGCCTAATAGATATCATACAAACTGTCTCGCGTATATTCTCAACGATTATGTATTTTCGTTGTATGGACTATACCTTCATCTTCACATTTTTTGGATAAGTATGTGAAGAGATCAGCGTCTTACCTGTTTACTCCAGGTCTAGATTTTCATTGGAACTGACGGTTCCTCATCTAAGTCTCTACGGGGTTATACCATTGCTGGTAAACTTCCCTCGGGGTTGCCATCGTATCATTTAGGATACAAAGGGTCCACCGACACAGAAATGCATCAACATTTCTGTCCTTCCACTCTTGCGAATAGAAAGTATGAGCTGATTATATTTTTCATGCAATCACTTGCATGCAACGCCGCTGTTTTTGATAGTTGCGATTCGATACGGGTTTTCGTTGCTTTCTTTAACGTTCTTAACCCAGCTAACGATCCCTTTTAATGCGTGAACTCCGACACCCTTGGTTGCTTATGCACAACCAGGATAGGAAGAGCCGACAGCGATGTACCAAACCGCGCCGTCAATATGAACTATCGGGCGCGACAAGCCTGTTATCCTTGAGGTACCTTTTCTGTCACACACAGGTCCTAGTAAAAAACCATGTGGGGTCGCTAAGCCCGACTTTCGTCTCTGCACCCCGTGCTGTGGGGAGTACAGTCAGGTAAGCTTTTGCCTTCGCACTCAACATTAGATTTCCAACCTAACTGAGCTTACCATATAGGCCCTGCCGATATCTTTTCGGCAGGGTGCCGCCCCAGCCAAACTGCCCGCCTGTTGGTGTCCCCTCCCAGGTGAGCAACGGTAATCGATATGGGTAGTGTTACATTGATGCCGAAGCTCCTACCTACGCTATGCATACCAATTAACGTTACAACAACAAGTTGCAGTAAAGGTCTACAAGGTCTCCGCTTCCCATTAGGCGTCATCGGCATTTTCACCGATCAGTGAGTTCAGAAGGTTCTGGTTGGGGACAGTGACCACCACGTTAAACCATTCATGCACGTCACCATTCAGATGACAAGGCATTACGCTACCTTAAGAGCCTCATAGATAGGCCCGCCGTTTGATGGGTCTTAGCTCCCTTGAAAAGGAGTTTGAAACACCACCACTGGGCAGGTCTCACCGATTATACTAGTCCTTTCGGATTTGCAATCGGCTACGTTTTTGATAAACAGTCGGGCGGTCCTTGTTATTGCAATCTACAAATGCCTTTTACATATCAAAGACAATCATAGACACCCCTTCTACCGAAGCTACGGGGCCAAATATGCCGAGTTCCCTCAACCAGGTTACACCTTTCACGTCTTAGCCTTCTCAGCTAGAGCACCAGTGTTAGTTCTCGGTACAGCTAGACAACACAAAGGTATTTTCTTTTCATGGGCTCTAGGAGTCCGTGGGTCGCCTGACATTCATTCACTGCGATCGTAGCATTACGCTCCCGCAATTTCAAATGGCACATGCCTTTCGGCATGCCACATATCCCTAAGCAAAAAATACCATATAAGCGTTGTTAGTTCCGGAATATTAACCGGATGTCCATCGTCGTACGCAGTTAAGATACAACTTAGGGGCTGACTAACCCTTGGTTAAACGATAGTGCCAAGGAAACCTTGCTCTTTCGACGCTTTCCGTTCTCAGGAAAATCAGATCTTACTTCCGCCAAGATTCTTATTTCGCGCCGCTCCATCGTGTCTCTCGACAGGACTTCTGCGCAGCGCGAACACCTGTATACCAGAATAGTCTTACGACTACCTCCGGAGTATCGGTGACATGCTTAGCCCCGTCCATCTTCGACGCCTCGAACCTCAATAGGTGAGCTGTTACGCTTTCTTTAAATGATGGCTGCTTCTAAGCCTACATCCCTAGTGTCTCAGGGTCAAGACAATCTTTGTTACACTTAGCATGCACTGAGGGACCTTAACTCCGGTCTCCCTTGTTCGGGTCTTCGAACGGTACCTTACGCACCGCCCGCCACTCCTCCAGTATGCAGCACGCACGTTCTGAGTTGGAAGAAAACCCCGTACCGAAACCGGTCTGCAGGTTTTATCCGTACTGTACCACGCATGCGAAGCACTGGAAGGCTATACTGAGGCATATTTCTACAGGAACAAGCCATCGCCAGATTAGATTGGCTTTTCACCCCTACTCGCAAATCATCCAAGTGCATGTACACAACACTAGTTCGAACGTCCATTCTCCTTTCGAAGAACTTCCTTCTGCTCACGAGTAAATCATCTGGCTTCGTGTCTCCCGCCGGTGACTCACGCCCTTTCGGACTCGCTTTCGCTTCGACTTCATTCATTAATCTTGCCACGAGCGTGAACTCCTTGGCTCATTTTTCAACACGCACGTTACGACAGATGTACTGCCGTAACCAGCTGTAACTACGAGATTTCAAGTCTTTTAACCCTCGATTAAGAGTACTTTTCAGCTTTCCCTTACGGTACTGTTCGCTATCGGACTTGGATCAATATTTAGGGTTGGCGATTACTCTCGCCGTATTCGGACCTCCAATCTAGGGGGCCCTACTCTTTTAGAGCTCGACATACCGATTTCGTTTACGAGACTTTCACTCTCTACAGTGCTTCATTCCAGAAGACTTCAACTCATCGGCGCAGTCTCCTGCTCCACCACATCTCTGCCGTCGTTTCCAACGGAGATTCAGTTTGCCCTCTTCCCTGTTCGCTCGCTGCTACTAAGGGAATCACGTTATGTTTTCTTTTCCTACCGGTACTAAGATGTTTCAATTCCCGGCGTGCGCATGCTTCTCAGCATGTATGCGTTTTCGCATTCGGAAATCCTGGGCTCAATGCCTGCATGCGGCTCCCCCAGGCTTATCGCAGCTTGCCGCGTCCTTCATCGCAATCCAAACCAAGCTATCCTTCTCAATAGTATGTAGTAAGTGAGCTCTCTCATGATAGAGAGATCTCTGATTCTGATGTAACCTTCTTTTCTCACAATTATTATATTATGGGAAACAGATTCTTGCCTTCCTCCGTGCTTCATTGACTATGCTCTGCCAGATACGCAACAGAGTTGCGCACCCTTCAGGTTGATTGCTCAACCCTAATGTTTATCGTCGTCCCCGACGGCACTTTTAAGGTCTTTTCGTGACCTTCACTTGTGGTGAATATGAGGTGTGATGTTACCGATAGCTAATCCGGTAATTCCTTGGATCCCAGCTGCTTGCAGTAACGTGAATAATGCGTGCACCTACCTCTGAAAGGGTTTGATGTGCGATGCGTAATGCATCATGCATCGCCCATTGATCAAGACGGCCTTTTTCAGACACTACTCGATTGGTTCCTTTCTGTCGTATGGTGACGGTATATTCTTCTGTCATGTTGTTGTGTGATAACGAATCTACTCGAAGAGTAGATCCGGAAGTTTCGATTCTGAGAAGTCTGTTTCTCTTGCGAGAAATGGACCCACCGAGAATCGAACTCGGAGCCCCTGATTGCAAATCAGGTGTTTTACCATTAGACTATGGGCCCATTAAAGGAAAAAATTCCTTAACGAACTTTTGTCTAAACGGTATTTAAGATTGCCGGTGGCAATCATTACTTTGATACCATTCATGAAGTAGATGAGCGATCTATACGTCGCGATGATGACCTGTGAAACCTAAAGCCTGTCACATGATTATAATTTTTTAATTTAGGAGGTGATCCATCCGCAGGTTCCCCTACGGATACCTTGTGACGACTTAACCTACCTTGTCTTACAAAGATTTGTTCCTGACGGATCTCACCAATGCAAAACTCGGTTGGTTTGACGGGCGGTGAGTGCAAGGAGCAGGGACTTATTCACCGGACTCTGCTAAAATCCGATTACTACGAATTCCAGCGTCACGAGGGTGAGTTGCAACCCTCGATCTGAACTAGGCTGCAGATTATGAGATTGGCTTCTCCTTTCGGAGTCGCATCCCTTTGAATGCAGCATTGCCGCGCGCGTGTAGCCCAGGGTATTTGGGACGTACTCACCTAACGTAGCCCACACCTTCCTCCTGGTTACCCAGGCAGTCTGTTTAGTGTGAAAATCAAATAAACACGTGGGTCTCGCCTGTTACCAGATTTAACTGGTCACCTCACGGCACAGGCTGACGTCGGCCATGCATCTCCTCTCAGCGTGTCAGGTAAGCCCTTTAGACTGACCTTCATCCTGCTGTCGATCCTGGTGAGGTTCACGGTGTAGAATCTAATTGAACCGTACGCGTCACTCGTTGTAGTACTCCCCCGCCTATTCCTTTAAGTTTCGGTCTTGCGACTATACTTCCCAGGTAGCACACTCTCCGCCTTCGCTTCAGCACTGAAACCTCTCGAAGAGGCCCCAATGTTTAGTGTGCAGTGTTTACTGCTAGGACTACATGGGTATCTAATCCACTTTGCGCCCCTAGCCTTCATCCCTCACTGTCAGATTCGTTCTTGCAGCGTGCCTTCGCTGGTGTTAGTCTGAAAAGGATCAACGCATTTAACCGCTTCCCTGTTCATACTCACTGCATCTCCCGATCTCTAGCTCAACAGTATTCATTGCCCGCCGGAACCTTGAGAGTCCCGATTTCACAATGAACTTGTAGAGCAAGCTACGGATGTTTTAGACCCAACAAATGTGGCTGCGACTTGGACCGCTGGGATTACCGCGGCGGCTGGCACCAGTCTCTCCCGGTCCTTATTCGTGGCACTGTTTACATGCCACAAAAGCATTTCATAAAATGAAATGCACTCTGGCTTGCTCTGTCATGCTTGCGCACATTGCAAAATTTTCCCGACTGCTGCATCCCGTAGGACTGGGAATAGTGTCTCAGATTCCCTCTTAGGGCTTCCTCGCTAAAGGCCCTTACGGATCATTGGCTTGGTGGGCAGTTACCCCGCCAACTACCTAATCCGCCGCAGCCCCATCCTCACGTTCAATGTTCATCGATTCATCATTCCAGAAAGTATCGATTATCCGTTTTTAATCTCAGTTTCCCGAGGGTATCACGGACTTGAGGGCAGGTTAGCTACGTGTTACTAAGCAGTTCGCCTACAATTTCTTGCGAAACAATAAGACTTGCATGTCTAAGTGCAAACCAGATAGCCGCAGCCGCCAGCAGGATAAACTGGATTTATCATTATGAATAATGATTTGTTACAATGCAATTGAATGCATGGAGAAAAATTGTAACGTTCACTCGTCCTCCATTCTGGACGGCTTTGGTTGTGTCAACATCATTTGTTATAAATATTTTATAAGAAGTATAGATCGCTCATCTACATCATACCGTTACCGAGCGTACGTTGCGTTGGTAAAAACCGCAACGAAATTGGTAAGGCACTCATGAATGTTACCATTGTAAGTAGATTGAAGCTGTGAGGGGGCTATATAAAGGTTTCGTCGGAGAATTAAGATTTTATCGACGAGGAATTAACTCTTGTAGGAAAGGTTACGATACTTCATATCGACTGATTTTCCATCGTGCAGTAATTCTTTAATGCGCGCTTGTCCCGACGAGTCAATTTTGACTCTTACTTGTAGATTTGAGGTATCAAATTGCGCACCCTTCTCAAAGAAATATTGCTCAATGCCGTAGTCGATACTAGCTTGATTGCCTGCAACTCGTTTAACAATCCCTTTGATAAACAAACCAGATGTTGGTTTTTCACTCGATACTTTCGTCAAACGAGCAATTCCTTCTGCATCATCTTTAAGTGATACATATACTTTGTCTCCTTCTTTTAAAGTAATGGGGCTCGCCCTATCAGCAGTTGAACTTTTTGGAGGACTAAATTCTATAACTGGGGGAATTGTTCCAATTTCATATCGAATTATAATATACTGTCCGCGAAGTGGATCAAACGGGTCAATGGGTTGTGTTGCGAGTGTTGCTTCTGCACCTGTAAGCAAAGGTAAACCAAGGTACAAACCAAACACGGCAAGTATTCCAAGCAATATTCCTAATCCTATGATGAGCTTTGTATATGCTGGATTCATTATTTCTTTCCTGTTTGTGCAAGAAGGGATTTACGCCACTTTTCCAAGAGCCATCCACCGAGTAAGAGAATAACCCCTCCCAATATGAATATAAGAGACATGCCCAGATATCCCCTTAGATCCATAATGAATCCAATATATCTTGTAATGATATCCAGTGCGAAGAAACTGATGCCAAGATTTACCAATGCTGGATTATTGAAACGTGTTCCATGTCCTAACGTGAGTAAAATCATACCGAGAAGCACGAGGTTGCCTACGATCCAGACAAACCACCCTGTTCCTGAAAGTTCTCTTCCCCCCCAATAATCGGGAGACCAACGACATTCATTACGTATGGTACAAGATGTTCGATCATTATCATACTTTTCGCATTGATTCACTCGTTGGATAGGTTGGCTTACTGATGTTGAGGAACAATAGCCATTCGTATCGCTCGTTGCGTCTTCCGCTCCGCCATATCCTTGCCACGTACACGTAAGTTTTGTGGGTGCGGTGGTGCACTCACTTTTGTTATGGAAGATATAACAAGAAAGTTCTTGACATTGAGTATCTTTCATCGTGCAATGATCTGCGGCTGCAGCACATTGTGCGGTAGTGAATTCATAACAGCTTTTTTCACTACATTGTCCTTGTGTTCCGGTGAGAAGAGCAGTCATGAGAATAAATACTCCTAATGCTACGAAAATACCCAACGCGCTGAGTAATTCTCGATTATCAATTGCGTTCTTTTTTGTTGTTCCGATAACTCCTGCTGCCACCGTTCCCAACATGCCAAGAGAAAGGATGATAAGAAGCACCCCTTGACCTGTTCCCAAGGTAAACCCAAATGCCCAAAGCATTGGTTGAAGTGTTTGAAAGCTCAGAATATATGAAAATGTAAGCAGATAGGCAAACGTCCACCACTTGTAGATGTTTGCAAACGCATGATCGCGAGTGCGATGGACTAATGAAAGTCCATAGAGTAATCCCCCCATGAGAAGATAGAGCAAAGCTAGATACCCTGGAGAAAATTGGAAGTTTGTTGAGTCTTGAAAAGCGATAAACTGATTGAACAACCATGTGCCAACTTCAGTTAAGCCTAAGATCAGACTTGCAGGTGAAGCAAACATATATGCGGCAACGAGGACTCCGACGAAAGAAATCAATTGTAAATTCGCCATTCCTTGAATCGATGCATCTGTGGCAAAAATTTGTGCAATCAAAAAGACGCTTAAAGTGAACAATGCACTTCCTAGCAGAATAATGGCTCCACCAACTTTTGGATACTCATGTTCACGAAGTACCACTCCCCCGACATAAGTGCCTGCGGTAAGTCCGACTAAAATGAAAATTTTAAGGAAGGAGGGAATAGCATGCCAGTTCCATGCAAGTAACCAGGCAATACCTATTGCAATGAGTACTGCTCCGATAACTGCAATTAATTGACTAAACGATGTTTCACCTCGTTGAGAACGCATTATTGATTTGAGAGAAAGGAGTATTTAAGGCTTACTTCGGAGGAGTCAAGGATTCCCAGTTTTCAATAAAGTCTTGGATTTTTACTTCAGTTTTGATTTTATTTGTTTCACAATACTGTTTTGCCATTAAATAAAGCATCATACCAAGGGATTTCGCTGATTTGTTATTCCCTGGAAGAATGGTAGTAATACCTTGTGTGAAATTATTGGTATCACAAATAGAAAGAACTGGAACGTGTACGCGACGTGCATCTTCTAATGCATTTTTGTCTAACCAAGGATCAGCGATAACGACAAGTTTTGTTTCAAAGAAATTTTCAAGATTTGTATTAGTGAGAATACCTGCAGGATATTTTTTAGTGAAGATGCGAATACCGGTGATTTCTGCAAATTTCTGTGCTGCTTTCCATCCAGCTTCTCGTTTACAAACAAAAATAATATCTTCCGCTTTAAATTGTGTAAAATATGCAAGAGCTTCACGGATTTTTTGGTCGAGCAAAGCAGTATTGAATACAGCTAATCCATCAGCACGACGGCGATAGACAAATTCACGCATGTCTGGAGTAATAACTCGTGTCCCTAAGTGAATAGATGCTTTGAGATAATCATCCATTGGCACAAGCGTATTTTCTGCAACTTCTTCTTCATCCTTTACTTTTTTCTTTAAATCTACATTTTTAACATCTTCAACTGCACTTTCAAGTTTCTTTGCTTTTGCCAATAATGTTGCAAGTTTTGCTTTCTTTTCTGCAGGAGTAAGGGTTGCTGGCGCTTGCTCAGTAGGAGTTTCAGGTGCATCAGTTTTCTTTGCTTTTGCCATTGTAAATGTGTGTATAAGTAGCGCAGGAGTTGGTCCCAATTGTTGCAGTGGGTACCTGCTAATACGCAATCGTTCAGAAGGAGCGGTATTTAAAGTTATTGTATAGGGCAAGCCACTTCAATGGTCTTACCTTGTAAGGAAAATGCATCTGGAATGATTGTTTCACCTTCTTGTGTTCGTACTTCTTGTGTTGCTTCACTTCCTACTCGAATGGTAATTGGTACGTTGGAAAGTCTCTCTCCTGCTTCGTTTATGATTTTCACTAAGAATGGTTGTGCAACAACGCGAGGGGCTGCTGAAATATAGACTTCTTGTAAAGTACCGAATGGACGAGCACTTGCATGTTCAATAATTCTGACATATCTTCCCACTACGGTTGTGGGGAAGGGAACTCCGACATAACGATCACTTTCAAGATTATAGTTTTTAACAAGCGTGTCCCAGATTTTACCATCTGTTGAAACTTGTATTTCAATAAGTAAAGGCGTTTCTGCTTGTGCTACATACATATCTAACCGATTCATACAAATTTCTTGATTGAAATCAGCAGTAATTATTTTTGGAAAAGGAGCATCGGGATTGCCATACCATCCTGATGAAAGATTGTTATCTACGGCTAGCTGTGCAACGTATGGTCTTCGAGTATCAGAGGCATATATTTCAGGAGGGGAAACAAGCTGAAATTCTCCACAGGCTTGTTGTTGTATTTTTCGATTTGCTAATTTACTAAGCGTGTCACGTACTTGAACTACTTCAAATACCAATTCGGGAACAACTTCTCGTTCGAAAGTAGGAAGTGTAATAGTACCGTTGGTCACGTTGGTCGAATTGGTGACATTTTTGGGACGTTTTTCTTCTTCTTTAGGAGGGGTGGGAGGGGCAGGATCTTCAGGAGCAGGATCTGCTTCTCCGCACACAAGCTTTGTATTTCTAATCATGTTTTTACCTCCATGAGTCCAGGCCCCCAAGGTAAGCTCTAAATCTTCCATACCCCACGTAGGTAATTGATACTCTACTGCTTGTCCATTCACTTCCCAAAATAGTTCATCATAATTCCTTCTGAAATGAAACGGTACCCAGGTATTTGGAAGATAATTTGTTGTAACATACTCTTCCCCTGAAAGAAGAGGAAAACCATACGCAAATCCACCGTCTGCGAGTGTTGCCGAATTTTTCGAGACCGCTGTTTGAGGCGTATCTGATTCTTGATTTGCAGTGCGCATTCTATACCCTTCTCCTCCCTTCACTAAGAATAAGAAAAGGTCCATGTAATTTGCCCCTTCAGGAACTGCCTTATATTCCCCAGTGAGTTCAAGCACTTTATCTGAACAAGAACAAGAAGGACTATAACTGTAGCCCCCGGGCACTTCGAATTCTTCATTTTGTGCTCCGGTTACAGAACATTCAGTTTGACTTAATTTTTTAAATGAGAGTTCAGGGTCTCCAAAAATCACATTCCCAGTAACACTCAGAAGATGCGAAAAGAACGAGAAACGAGGAGAAACAAAAGTAACGGTAGGAGTTACTGAGAGGGGAGTTTCAGTAAAAAAAGTTCCCGCAGTAGTAGGACAGGTAACCTGGACTTCAGTCATGGTTTCTTTGGGAGCAACGAGCGTTGCTTTTCCATACTGATCTGTTTGATAGGGAGTTGCTTCACCATTAAACGTAAATGAAGCATAAGGAACAACACTTCCTGATGCCCCCGCAACAACCGTGAGTTGCGTTAACTGTAAATCTGGAACTTCTGCCGTACTGATGACAATTTCGGATAATTGTCCATAGGCACGGGAAGTACTTGTTTGCGTAAGACGAAGATAACGTGCATAAAGCGGATTGAATGAAATATCTTTCTTTTGCTCGGTAATGATTGTTGGAGGAAGTATTTCTTTCCAAACTGCACCGTCAATTGAAGCTTCAAGAGAAGCAGTAAGGGGAATGTCTTTGATGAAGAAGAAAAGTGTTGCAAAGTCCATGCATTTTCCTTCGCCATTATCAATAAGCAATTGAGGAGTGGTGCTGCCTGGTTGCCCGAACCAATGTGTCTCTCGTTGTTGATCAACTGCATTTGTTGCAGGATATGCTTGTAACGCAGGAGCTGAAGCGGTTAATGGCGTTTCAAACCCATACTCTCCGCAATAGGAAAGAGCAATGGTATTTTGTAATTGGACCAGTTTTCGTTCTCCTTGAACGCATGCTCCTTCTGAACAGATGCCTTCGCAGGTATGTTCTGTTGCAACCGGTTCAGTACCTTCGCACGTATACTCTTTGAGTAAAGTGGGCGAAAGACAGACATCAGCATAAAATTCTCTTCCAAGAGTGCCTGCTTGTTTTACTTCTAATGCTCCCCGTACGGTGGGAAGTCCTCTGGGTTCATTATCAGTACAAGAAAGAGAAGCTGAAACAAAGGGAATTACTAGAAACAACAATAGAAATAATACTCTTTTTAGCATACAAAACGATGAGAAAAGAAGTATATAAAGTTAGAGTGGATAATTACTGTTCTTCGGTTCCAGTTGGTTCTGCTTCACTTACTTCGTCAGGAGCAACAAATCCAAGAGCTTCAGCATCTTCTACAATTTCTTTTTCGACTTGTTGTTCTTTTGCCACAATTTCTTCATCAGAAACGCGTTCTTCTTTAACAGAGGTAAGTTTTTCTTTATGTTTACGAGGAAGTGGTCTGCTAATTGCAATAGGCAAGACTCCGGAACTCAATTCTTTTTCAGCAATGCGCAACGAATCATATTTCAGTGCTTTCAAATCTTCATCAGAGATCTTTAAAAGAAGAGGAGCATCCATGGCAATTTGCAATGCGCGTGCACCAAGAATACGAGCAGTTTCAAATTTGGTAAAGCGTTCTTGCATGGATAGTCTTTTTATAGTACCTTTTTAAGTTTATCGTACAGCTCATCGTACTTTTCTCCAATGAGTATGGCAGCAGTTTCAAGTTCTTTTTGGGTAAACGGCTTAGCTCCTGTTTTTTGAGCACTATGGATCATGTGTTTCTTGCCCTGTTTAGTAAGTCCAAAATTACATTTAACTTCTGCTGCTTCGGCTTCTTCACGAGTTGGGTCGATAAAGAGGGCATTGCCCAATTTGAAGAGAGTAACTGAAAGGGGAACAAGTTCTTTCGCAAGAGGAACTGCTTGTTTCGTGCGATGTTTATAATCTGGGAAACCTGCTTCGGTAACTCCTGGCATTTTTGCTTGTTTTAAGGCGGCAATTGCTGCAAGCACTGCTGCATCAACAAGATTACCGTCATCATTGAGAGGATAGACGTCAATAATCACTGTCCAGACTTTTTCTCCTGCTTTAACTACTAATTTATCTAATTCAATCACATGCGATTCACGAATAACTCTATCAACAAGGCGTGGAAGTTCAATTGCATCGAACTTTGGGGGGCCTACTTCATATCGTGGAGAAGCAAGAGGCAATAAATCGCCTGAGACGAGAAGATTTCCTTTTTCTGGAGAATCAGGATAGGGTTTATCCAAAGTAAGTTTAACTCCTGCGATAACTTCGGTTTTACCCATACGAACACGTGCTGAACCTTCCGCTGCTTTTGAGACGTCGTATGAAATTTCTACTGCACGATATTCAGTTAAAGCGCGACCATCAAATCGCTTTCCTTGTTCAACCAATGTTTTCATTGCTTCGAAGGTATTCTTTGAAATATCCATGCCCATCATTGTGTTGCACCGGCCTTTAATGCTTTCTTTTGAACTTCATACACTTCAGCACAGGTTTCATTTGCCATTTCTAATACTTCTGCAACTAATTCTGTAGCAATATTACCATCTAATTGAACCAAAGTAAATTGATCTGAATTTGCAATCTTTGCAAGTGGGAAGTCAGTTGCGCCTTCACCTTCGTGGAAATCTTCTTCTTCTTTAGTAAGATCGGCAACAACCGTAGTGTCTTGTTTTCCAATCGCTACTGAACAAACTAAATTTTTCATAGGGAGGCCTGCATGAGCAAGAGCCATGGATGCAGCATTAATACCTGCTGTTCTTGTTCCGGCATCTGCTTGTAGAATATAGATTTGTACATCAATAACGGTACTTGGAAATTCTTTCAAGTCAAGTACTGGAGAAAGAGCATATTCAGTCATTTTAGAAATTTCTTGTGAACGTCGAGAAGGTCCAGGTTTTTTACGATCATATACTGAAAATGAAAGTAAATCGTAATTAACGCGCAAGGTTGCTTGTTTTGGATCTTGCATATGTTGTGGATGGAGTAATCGAGGACCATACACTGCAGCAATTGCGATTGTATCTCCGAAAGCAAATAATGCGGAACCGTCTGCGTTTGGGACAACACCTACTTTTGCAGTCATAGGACGTAATTCGTTTACTTTTCTTCCATCAGATCGTTTAAAGGAAGCCATTACTTATTCTCCTGGAACCAAGATTCCATTTTTTCAGTTAATCCCTCTACAAATGGCTTTTCAGTAATCATTTCGATCGCTTTTCGCGCTTTAAGCATGCCTTCCATATCTTCGCTATAGACCCAGCACCAGCCATTTTGACCGACAGCAACATCACATTTAGTGTTGTCTTTAATGAGATTAATCATACTTCCTTCTCTTCCGATAACACGAGGAACACGATTTGGACTTACTTTGAATGAGAATCCCCCTTCAAGTTTTCCAAGTCCGGGACCATCAAAACTCAAATCAATACCTCGAGCAGTAATACCTTCAATTTTTCCGAGCATTAGGTCACCAATAGCGAGGAATTGGTCCATTTCGTTTTTGTTAATAAAATGAGGGGATTCATCAATTGGTAAAAAGGCATTACTTGCCCAGTCAATATCAATTACCCAACCATTCATGGTGATATTACTGACACGACCAATAACTTGATTACCGCGTCGAGGAACAAAGGCGCCCGTTAATGGGATAACACGAATAACCATTCCTGCTTCTTCAGCAAGACCATATTTTGCTGCAACTATATCTGCGCCTTGACGACGAGTACCGTCACTTGGTAAATAATCTTCGCCAGATACAATAACTTCGCCAGGAACTACTATATATCGTTTCTTTTGTGGTTCTTCAGAACCTTGAACAGAGATTTTCTTGACAGCCATAATATAAAACAAACTACCCGAAGTATTCGTGTTGTGTGTATATTTCTGTTCTTTTTGTTCTTTAAAAAGATTTTCCCTTCTAAACGTTGTTACTCCCTTAGATGACAAATACTAAGCTTTATATACCCTCAATCGAGCGCACTATTCCCTATGTCAGCACATACATTTGATACTAAGACACAAGAAGCATACATTCGAGAGAGTTACTTTGCTGCTAGAATACATGCTCACGAGTTATGTGCCGATCTCCAACAAAAGCATGGTCTTCCTCGTACTCCTCCAAATACGTATAATATCCCATTTACGCAAGTGGTTGGTGTTCTTGCAGGACGTATGTTTGGTTTTTTACAAGCTTGGGGAAAGACAGGAGAGCAAGCATATTTAACACGAGGGTTTGCCGCTGCACAACGTTTTGAACAATATTATGAGTTGGTTGCTCGATCTACTCAAGTGGCACATCGAGAACTAAAGCTCGATCACACGCACCCGTTTGTAATGCATGCGCCTGCTCAAAGCCCACAGAGAGTGTGTCCCCATACTTCCTGTTATACTGAATTGCATCTTGAACAGTTAGAATTACTTGCTGGTCAAAATTAAACAATTATTCTTTTACTTCTTCAGATTGCACGGCACCGTGTGTAATGCCATTTAACTTATCATAGAAATCTAATTGCATGCCCGCAGGAATATTCAGTACTGCTTGGAGGCTTCCATTTGCAAGCCAATCTTCGCTTTCTTTGAAATCTTTAATGAGTCCATAGACTTGTCCTGAGTATTGTGCAGGAATAGTGAGCTTGATGCGTTTAGTATCTAATTTGATAGGAATAACGAGTTTAAGTTTATCTAAAATACCAGTTAATTGTTGCTCTGCGGGCTTGTTATCAATATGCGCTTTTGCTTCTTCTAATGCACGTTTAATACGTTCTTCGGTGTAGGGGCGCCCGTGTTGATCGACTGCGTTTTTAAGAATTAATTGAATAACTTGTTTTACTTTTGCTTCTCGTTCAGCGTCGCGAAAATCTTGATTTTTCTGAACTTCCCCTTTTTGAATAATCGTAGTGGCAATAGCGTACACATCAGTTGTGTTAAATGCATTCGTTAATTGATCTTGACTAGCAACCTGACCTTTCTTTAAATCAGAATAAATCTTAGGCATATCTAATGCCGCTTGAATGTTTCCTTTTCCTGCTTGTACTTTAAGGGCTTCATCTAAATCAACTTGAATTTCATACATGGTTGATTTTACTTTATATCGTGCGAGGACTTTTGCTCCCATAACAAGAGGTTTGCTTCTTGTTATATAAAGATTTGTTTAGGGGGTTCGTTACTCCTGAAGCCGTATACTTTTTCACCATCTTCTTTATATGCAATTTAAGAACTAGGAATATATGCACATACAGGATCGTCTTTGGGGATGTGTTGAAGCTGTTCCCCCTGTTGTTAAAGAAATTCTTGCAACTCCTGAAATGCGACGACTAGAAGGCATTGATCAATCAGGGTTGCCTTTGGCTTTTCATCCCAAAAATAGATATTCTCGTTTTGAACATTCGGTAGGGGTATATGTTCTTCTTGCAAAAATGGGCGCTTCAGTAGAAGAGCAACTCGCTGGATTACTGCATGATGTATCCCATACTGCTTGTTCCCATTTGATTGATTGGGTACAGGGAGATCCTCAAATTGAAAACTTTCAAGATAAGCGACACCCTTCAATCGTTAGGAAAGGAATGCTTGGACAGACTCTTCTATCTCATGGATATGATCCAGCTCGGATTGCAGATTATTCTCACTTTAGCTTATTAGAGCAACCAAGCCCAATAGTATGTGCGGATAGACTTGATTATGGCATGCGTGAACTTGCTGATTGGGCTGCTCCAGAACTTGCTCCTTCTTTGACTTCAGCGATAGAGAATCATAAAGGGCGTATTGTATTTCGCACCGAACGGGCAGCACATCAATTTGGATATAATTTTGCTCGTCTCCAACGAGAATATTGGGGATATGCAGAATATATGGGAAGATATCGCTTACTTGCAGAAGCACTTCAGGAAGGGCTTGCTCAACATATTATTACCCTGGATGACTTTGACGGAGTTGATGAAACATTGTTAGCAAAAGTAGAGAGAGAGGGAAAAGCGTTTCCTGCCATTCGAGAACGATTAAAACTTTTGACTCAACCCCAGATTTTCTTTTACACCCGTGAGAATGAATCCGGACCAGCATTTCGCTATTTGAAGGTTAAATTTAGATCTGTTGACCCTTCTTATCTTGATGAGCGCGGGCAGGTACAGCAACTGAGCACTACCTGGCCTACTTATGCTGAGATGTTAGTGCGTGATAAAGAACGTACGGAAAGAGGAATCTGGATTCGATTTACTCGCTCACTTCCAGAACTCCATAAACCTTAAATACGCTCAGGGAAAGAGAAAAGAAGGAACATTCTATGGATCTACCAACTGAAATGCAACATCAAGCAATGGGATATGACCGAGCAGCGACTATGTTTTCGCCTGACGGACATCTCCTTCAAGTGGAATATGCTGAAAAAACGGTTAAATTAGGAAGTAGCAGTATTGGAATTGTATGTAAAGATGGAGTCGTTATTGTTGCTGATAGACGTATTCGCGATAAATTAGTTGCTCCTGAAAGCATGAATAAAGTGTTTGAAATTGATTCACATTTAATGGCTTCAGCATCAGGATTACTCTCTGACGCTCGCGTACTGGTTGAAGAAGGACAAGTACTTGCTCAACAAAATCGTGTGACCTATGGTGCACCAATTGAACCTATCTTGATTATCAAACGTATTGCGGATAGAAAGCAAATGTATACGCAGTATGGAGGAGCACGTCCGTATGGTGTTGCATTCTTAATTGCAGGAGTACATAATCAAAAACCACAACTCTATACTTCTGATATGACCGGACATTATCTTGCATACCGAGCAAACGCTATCGGAGAACATGATGAAAAGATTAAGGAAATTCTTCGTCGAGATCTTGACGGGGATTTAACTATGCAAGAAGCAATTCCTTTTGCTTTGAAAATATTCAAAGAAGTTTTGGATAAAAATTTTGATATACAGCGTTTTGACGTTGGTATGATCAGTGCAAAAGATGCTCGTTTAGTGCGCGTGCATGGCGATGCATTGAAGAAATTTGTAAAGTAAACAAGTATAATTAGGATACATTATAAAAAATAAATATCTGCTTTTATTCAATCTTCACTACGGTAATAGTAAATGTTAATGTTTTGCCTGCAAGTGGATGATTCATATCAAGGGTGATAGAATCTTTGTCAACTGCAGTGATTGCAACAGGAATGGTATGGCCATCTGGTGTCTTCATGCCTAATTGCATGCCCACTTCAAGTTCTTTACCTTCAGGATGTGGAGGTAATTGAGATTTAGGAATAGTGTGAGTAAGTTCTCCCTTTTTGTCCCCATATGCTTCTGCAGGAGGAATAGAGAATGTTTTTGATTCTCCTACTTTCATCCCTTTGACTGCTTTTTCGAAACCAGGAATTACTTGTCCTGCGCCTACAACAAATTCAAGCGGATGAGAATGATCGCCGTGTGTACTCGAGTCAAAGATAGTACCGTCATCAAGTTTGCCTTCATAGTGTAATGAAACTTTAGACTTATCTTGTACGATAGTTTTTTCTGCCATATACTGGGGCTCTGGAAAAACGGTATTTAAAGGTTAGTATAAGAGAAAAAGGAAAAGAACCGGATGCTCCTACAAGCACCCGGCCATTTTATAATAAGAGTATGGAAAAGAGGCTTATAAGGGTTGCGTTTAATAGACTTTCAAGATTTTACGATAGATACTTGAGAAAATAATTGCTAAAAGGAAATAGGCCCAAATCCAGCCTATCCCGAGAATCTTTGCAGGGTTTGCGGTGAAATAATCTCCGAACCAACGAAAGAAGAGAATGAAGGGGAGGGACGTGTAAAGCACAGGACGCAGGGTGAGAGGCATGGATTCCATGACTAATTCCATTGACTTCTTGGAAAGCTCCATTTGTTTAGTAGGATCGGACCTATGTTCTTTGATTTGTTGTTGAATGAGTTTTTGTTCTTCGCGTAATACTTTGAGTGCATTCTGATCGGTTCCGTATTTTTGAACGAGTGTGGTAATGAGTGTAAGAAGAGCGACAAAGATGATAAACCCAAGCGTGAGATGCCAATTAAATAAGGCCCCTGCAGTTGGATCAAGTAATGCATGGACAGTTATCTTGATAATTGGAACGGCATCCCAGAGTCCTGCGGCGACTAAACCGATAACCATAATCCCAAACATAAGGAGCAAAGGATTCTTCATCACCATTAGAATAAAAAACGTTATTTAAATGTGTGGAAATTTTTTATTCTCAGAATATACGTGTTAATTACCCATCATTTTCTTCATGGCTGGATGCATATCGACTGCGTGTTGTTGGGCAATATTTTGATAGAATTGATAACTGATAGTAATAGCGAGCAAGATAGACGTACCAGAGGTAAGTGCACCAAGAGAGTCGGTGATTGCGGCAAGTAAGCCAATAGCAATACCGCCCATAACTGTCAGGGGCATGATATATCGTTTCAAAATCGATTCAAGAACTCGTTCATCTTTTCTGAAACCAGGAATTTGGAGACCGGAAGCAATAATTTTCTTTGCTTGACTGGTTTCGTCCATTCCCGCGGTCTTGACCCAAAAGACTGAAAATACGGCAGAACAAAGTACGAAGAACAGAATATGCGTTCCCATTTGGATGAACATTGTCGTCGATTGTGTATTATTGATGAGTGCCTCTACCACATTTGAATGTCCTAACCAATAGGCAAGTCCAGATGTTGCTTGACCGTTACTGAAACTTCCTAACCAGGTTGCTGCACCCAATTTCTTTTCTAATAGGCCTCCGAATAATTGAATATTTGCTAAAAGCGCGGCAGTGAGAATAACTGGCATGTTAGAAGCATAGAAAAATGATAAAGGCCATTTGACGTTGTATCCTCGAAGACGATCGTAACTCAATGGAATTTCAATTTTCAAAGATTGTGCCCAAATAACTGCAAGGAAAATAAGAATCGTTACTGCAATCGCAGCAAGTGCAAGAACTGCTTCTCGTGGAGCACCAGTAATAAGTGCTTGAATAAAGACTAATAATTTTCCTGCACAAGGGGTGTCGCTGAAACTCATTAAACAATTTTCCCCGGTTGGTCCAATGAATTGGAATAAACCAGTAAAGAGAACGCGAGCAACTCCTGCAAGAATGAAAAGAGAAACTCCTGAACCGAAGCCCCATTTGCTTGATACTTCGTCCATAAACATGATTGCTAATCCTCCAATCATGAGTTGAAAGATAACAATTCCTGCAAGAGAGGGGGTTGCTGGCTGGAATCCACCCATTAAAACATACACGAGTGCTTCAAACACGATGAAAACTAAAACGCCGAGTTTTTGCAATCCTTGAAAGTATTTTCTACCATCAGGAGTATTGGTGTTAATATTGAGAATGCCTGCTCCAACAAGCAATTGCAAGATAATGGAAGCCATCACAATTGGACCAATACCTAAACTAATGATACTTCCAAAATCTGTTCCTAAAATAACTTGTAAATATTCGAATTGGGCAAGAGAATTGCTCTTTAATCCATAAAGAGGAACATTTACCAGAATGAAGAATGCTGCGAGAATGATAATCGTCCATTTAAGTTTCGTATTAAAATCAACTTTCTTCTCAGTTGGCTTAGTAACTTCTGGTAGGTTATACAATAACGGTTTAAGGTTGAATGCCATTGCGCATGAATGTAGAAGAGGCTATATAAAGATTAGGGACTTATTTCTTTACAACAGCGTCGGTAGTTTGAGCATTTTTGAGTATCAACTTGCTTCCAGCTTTCTCTATTTTTGCGAGAGCTGAAGAGGATGCCTTATCAGCATAGATAGTAGTTTTAATTGTTAATTCTCCATCGCCTAAGATTTTGTAGCCATTTAATTTAACTTCTTTCTGACCTACATAGAGACGAGAGAGGTCATTTAAGTTGATAACTTCCAATTTTGGAGTGGTTGCGCCACGGCGTAACGTTCGATCTTTGCCGAAGTAATGATTGCCTTTGAGAAGATTGATGAAAAATGTTTTCTTCTGATCTCCTCGCTTTCCAGTACCTGCTAAACCCTTTCCTCCACGATTTCCTGATCCTCGTGTTCTTTCTTTTGCCCCACGACCGTGTGTTTGTGACCCGCGTTGTCTTCCTGATTTCTTACGTCGTTTAAATCCCATTACAACATCCTCCGAACAAGTACGTTAATATCTGTTTTATTATCACCTAAAACTCCACCCTTCAAAGGATAATGTAACTTTGACTTAATCCCGCCACGTGGAGGATGAAGACGGAAGAATGGTTTGAGACCGAGTTCTTCAAGAGATTTCTTTTCAATATCGCCCACAATCTTTATTGCATCGATTTTCTTACCTTTTAACGCTTGACCGCGCTTGGTAACTAATTCCGTTAACGTTGCGTTATCAATTGTACCGAATGCTACGAAATTACGTACATGACTAAGTAATTTGTAATTATCATCTGTTTCTTTCAAGAGCACTGCTGCGTATTTTCTTCGTAAACGAATACGACTCAACGTATCGTTAATTGTTGTAGGTACTTCTACCATGCCCGAAATGCGAATCACAAGTATCATAGTCTCATATTGTTAGTTTTAATTAATGCGTCAATGATGGCTTTCCCAAAATTAAAGGTCGTTCGTGTTTGACCTTCAATATATGAGTATACATCTTCAATACCAGCAAGACGAAGGATTTTCTTTCCCTCATTTCCAATAACTAAACCAGTACCACGAGGAGCAGGAATAAGCGTAACACGAACAGATCCGCATTTTCCTTGTACTTTGTAAGGAACAGTATGTGGTTGAGTGCCGACTTCTTTTGATTCCCAACCTCGTGTAATGCGCACCATATTTAACTTTGCAGCTCGTTGAGCTTTTGCACGAGCAGGTAACGTTTCTTTTGCTTTTCCTAAACCAAGACCAACATGACCTGCTTTATCGCCTACAACTGCCATAGCTGAAAATGTAACTACATTACCTTCCATCGTCTTCTTCTGTGTTTGACGCCATGCTCTTCGTTTACCACCGCCAAATTTACCTTTGGCTTGTCCAATTAATAAAAGATCATGTTCCGTCTTTAATAAAATGTCAACAATATGATATTCCAATACTTTCAAATTTTTATCGAGCACTTCATCAAAGTTTTTGATTTTGCCTTCACGTACTGCGCGTCCTAATGCTGTTTTTGGTACCCAAGCGGCAAGATCTGCTTCATGTGCTTCACGATCAAGTTCATCACGAGATTTTCTTCGATAGACAGTAGGTTCCACAGCCACGTCTAATTTCTGAACTTCTTCAGGTGTCGCTTCAATGAGCGCTTTCGGTTGATGGATATTATCTTTTTCTGCCATGTTATAATTTCTCCTTGAGTTTAAGCGTTGCGGCTAAAGCATGTGCTTTTACTTCTTCAGTTGGAAGAACATCAGCATTGTGCACAAGATTCATGCCTGCATCTACTGCCCCAAGGACTACCGCATACAGACGTGACTTATGAATGTTTCGTTGCATACCAAAGTCAACAATTACGTCGGGATGTTTTCCTGCAAGGCGTTTACCTAGCATAAACCCAGTAAGATAAGCGGCAGGCAAAGTCTTCAAACTTCCTGCTTTATCTTTTGGCCAGCCCTTTGCTAACAAATCTTTAGAAAGAACGGAAGCAACGACCTTATCTTGAGCATTAGTACTCGTAACTACTTGTGCACAGATATATCGATTTGTTTTACGAATTACTAAACGAGGTTTTCCTGATTTAAGTAAATTAAATCGTGCTTTGTAATCGGTACGTGCTTGTAATCTGCGTTGACGAACTGATCTCATTTTTTCATCTCCATGCGCTCTTTCAAGTGCGCTTTACTTTTATAACGATGTGCACGAATTTCATTACGGTAGAACAAGAACTGGTCTTTGGTAATCTTTTCTTGATTCAATAATTCTACCAAATAGGCACGAAGTTTACGAGTAATAGTAATATACTGACGCTTACCGCCCTTAATTTTCTTTTTGATACTTCCTGCACGGCGACGACTTGTTCGACGAATAACTGCTTTTCTTCCTTGAATATCTCGAATAGAAATTGCGCCATCTACATACAAATCACGCATGTCTTGCTTAGTTAATGCTTCTGCAATATCACTTAAACGAGCAGTATTGAATACAATACGATCCTTACCAACACCAAAAGTAGCAACTGCAAGAGCTTTCTTTGTATCTAATTTCATTGCGCTCCTCCTGCTTTCCAGAGCGTAAGTTTACGTTCTTGTACAATTTTCAAAAATTCAACGCGTTTCTTTGCACCGAGTGTACGTGCAAATACAATAAGATTCTTACTTGTTGCTTTCGCTAAATCTTGAGCATTACGAATTACAAGAGGGGTCTTTCCATCTACTTGATGTAAGGTTGCACGTGGAGAACTATATCCGATTTCAACACGAAGAGGATAACCGAATCTCTTACGACGGATTTTGTTATGTCTTCCGCGAGGTCTGCGCCATTTTTGTAACTTGGTGCGATGACTTCCGAGACGCTTATGACGAGTTATGTCTGAACGGAGGAATCTCATAGTACTCTCCCTGGTCTTTCAACTAAGAAAATACCATCTTGGAATACACGACGATCACGATTACGTACATGTGTTGCACGTTCAATGAGCGAAACAGTACGTCCTGCAGCTTCAATATCTGCAGAGCTAACAGTTACTTTTGGTCCCTTTACTTCAACAAGTACATTTTTCTCAATACGTGCAAATCGCGGGGTTTTTTCGCCCAAGAAATTGTTAATTACTAATTTACTTCCGTCTACTTTCAAAGTCATAGGGAAGTGAACATTACATGCTTCTAATTGGTAGACAAATTTGTTTTCAAGACCACGTACTAAATTCTTAACATGTGCGAGCAAAGAACGCATTTCCTTTAATTGAATTTTGCTTGCTTTAGAAGCAGTAAAGGTAAGTTCATTTCCTTTTAATGCAACTGCAATTCTTGGACGTGTAAGAAGACGAGTAAGTTCAGTTCCTGATTTTGAAACAGTAAGGGTTCCGTTCGTAAGACTTGCTGTAATGCTTGCAGGGAATGAATACGATTCGGTGAATGAACGTTTCATATTAGAAGAAATATGCGAGTAAGCATCCTCCTTGTTTCTTTTCTATTGCAGTATAATGCGTCATAATTCCTGCAGGAGTAGAGACAATGATAACACCAAAATCTTTTGCAGGAAGATAACGAGGAACATATTTTTCAACTTCATCTGATTTTACTATAAATCGTGGTTTTATCGCATTACAGCCGTTTAACTTATCAAAAATAATGATAAGTTGATTATCTTTGAGTTCGTATGATTTGATATATTTTTTAAGTTTTGCAATAGCAAGAACTGAAATTAATAGTTGAGAATGTCTCTTTACGATTACCTGAGTCAAACCAGCCTTGCGGGCGTTCATCATTTGGTTTAGCGCATCGGCAACAACGTCGTGACTCATGTTAATTATATTTCTTAAAGCCGATTTCTGTTGCAATGTCCCTGAAACATTGTCGGCATAAATTTAGATTATATTGGCTCAGGTGTGCGCCAAATCGACCACATTGTTCGCATTTATATCGTGCGATACCGGTGGTACGAGTTTTTGGTTTGCAATGGCGCATACACTTTGCGAGTTTTGCATGTTTTCCCTTCAATTGTTTAGTAATTTTACTCCAGTCGCTTGCAGTCATGTTATTCTATTGCTGTTTTAAAGCCCTCCCTCATAAAATGTGCGATTTCATCTTTAGTAACGTATTGTACTTTGGAAACCTTGCTTCCTTTGATTTTCTTTCGTTGAACACGAAGACCAGGACGTGCGAATGTAACGGTTACATTCAATCCACGAATACCGATATCCCGTTGATATTCAATGCCTGGAATCTCGATGTATTCAGTAATACCGAATGAAAAGTGGTTATCGGAAATTGATTTTTTCTTAAGTTTATTATCGATTGCGCCGAGTAAACGTTTGAGAAGAACAATAGCATCATCATGTCTGATAGTAACACGTGTTCCAACTTCTAAACCAGGATTTACTTTAAAGTCTGGAATACGTTTTGTAGACTGAATAATTTGTGCTTGTTTACCTGAAATGATTTCTAAGAGTTTCTTTGATTTTGTTAAAGCATCTCCTGTTGCTCCTGCTGAAATAACAACTTTTTCAATTGCAATTTTACGCATAGGGTTGAGTGTTACGCTCATAGTGCTACCACCATACGAGCAGGGATTGTTGCTTGTGTTGATTCGAATTGAACAGTGCATACGCCGTTTTCATAAGAAGTTATTTTTCCTTCTTGACCAATATATTTTCCAGCAGTTGCTAATACCTTACTTCCCTTTGTGAAAGAAACATGTTTAACCGGTTTATTTTTTGCATCAAGATATACTGAGTCTTGTATTGCATGTTCTTTTTTACCAATAATGTTGGTGCCATCATGTAAATGTAATTGTACTTTACCGCCTGAAATTAAACTACGGCTGATTATTTTTGCAAGACGATCTTTTGCTTTTGTTTCGAGAAAAGTAAATCGGCCTGCTAGAGAAAGAGAAACTTGGTAGGTTTTATCTGCTTCAAGAAGATGGAATAATTGGATACTTTCATTCAATTCAACAACTGTCCGACCATTTACCTTTAATTTTTTTTGTTTAATCATTTCACGCACTTCTTTTGCAGTTTTTGCAAGCCCCAACATATCACGAATAGCAATAACTACAGGAATTGCGTTATCAATGTGAGAACGAGCCATTGCTACATACTTTGTGCCCTTACGGACTATTGGAATTTTTCGTGTTACGTTTTGTCTTGCTCGATGCATGTTAATTCGCTCCTTTCGTAGGTTGAGAAGTCGTTTGAGGTAATCTGCGTTTGTCAGCGTCGTTGAGTTTGACAAGCATCAGAGCGCGCGGATTGAAAGGAACATTGTACTTACTGCCATCTTTCTTAGAACGTTGCATACCTTCAAGATATACAACTGAATCAGAAAGTGTAACAGAAAGTACTTTGGCTTGCTTCTTTGCGAAGCTTCCGCGCATGACAAGCACCTCATCCCCTTTCTTGAGGGGAAGACTTCTCTTGCCATACTTTGAGCGTAATTCCTTTGATAAGTGGGCATTTAAAAAGGTATGCTTAAGATGTAACGGAGCATTGTAACGATATTTACGTTGCTTTGCAGGGCGTTTACTTGACAACCAGGCAGAGGTAAAGGACTTCATAATACGAAAGGTGCTAATTTAGCAACCTCCTTCCAACGTTCATGAATTTCACGAGCGACTGGCCCCTTAATCATGGTGCCTTTAGGGTTTCCTTTTTCATCTTTTAACAATGCTACCGCGTTATCTTCAAACATAACTCGCTCTCCTGTCAATCTGCGATAGGCCATACGTTGTCGAATAACAACTGCATCAAATAAGACTCCCTTCATTTCAGGTTTTCCTGCGCGTACGGATACTTTTACCCAGTCCCCTACTTTTGCGAATTGTTGTCTTCCTTTCTTTGTTTTACCGTGCACGACTCCTGCAATACGAACAATACGTGCTCCAGAGTTATCTGCTGCAACACATTGACTACCTATGTTCAATCCTCGTGTAACAACTGCTGAAACTGCTTTCATTGTTTGTTTTCTCCTGCCGAACGGATCTTTTGAACCACGACTGCATGAATAATTTTACTGAGAGGTCTGCATTCTTGAACGCGAATATAATCGCCTACTACAAGTTCCATACCTACAGGAATACGAGCATGCACTTTGGAGTGCTTGATATAGAAACGTTCATATTTTCTCATATAAACGGTGCGTTCAAACTGAATAACTACACGCGTAGGGAATTTTTTAATAATTGTACCTTCAAAGAAACGTCCACGTACTGCTATTGGAGTTACCACCAGGTTTGTAGTACTTGCTGTTTTGGTTTGTTTTAGTTTGTTCATGTTTAGTCACTAATTGCTGTTTCGGAAAATCCGAGTTTAATCAAGGCAGGCTTGATTTGTTTCACGTGATTTCCCTGAAGTTCAATGATACCATCCTTGATGGTACCACCGCAAGCAAGTTTTTCCTTCAAGGATTTGGCGATCTCTTTCAGATCGACATTCTTGTCGAAACCACTTACTAACGTAGTAAGTTTCCCAAACCGACGAGCAACCGTCGATATGGTTATCTTCTGATCGCCTTTCGCGATCTCTTCAAACACACCGGCTTGGCTAGGAAGAAAACGTGGATCTATGTCCATTTACGCTTTCTTCGCCTCCTCGTGATGTGCGAGTGTTAACAACCGTGCGCGAGCCCTTTTAAGCTCTTTTGTTTTGGCGGTTGCCTTGTGAGCAGTTACTTGTCCTTTAAGCAAAGCGAGGGTAATTTCTTGAAGCTTTTCTTGTCTTTCTTTTGAAGACAATTTCTTAGCATCAACCATACGAAGGATAGCCATTAATTCTTTGCCTCCTTCTTCTTTGTTGTTTTTTTAACAACTTTCTTAACAACCACTTCTTCAACAGGCATCACAAATTTTGCCTTTAATGCGTCATTTACCACAATTCTATCGTGAATATGTGCATTTGGAGGAAGAATACTTACTTTAATTCCCGAAACTCCCATGTTATTCACTGCTTGTGCCATTGCACGATCTACTACTTTTGCAGGTTCTCCGGTTTTCTTCAAATATCCTTGTGAGAATCGCCAGGATTTTGCACGTTCGGAAGGTAATCGTCCTGATAAAACAATTTCAGCACCCATTGCCCCTGCGCGCATAATCTCTTGTAACATACGGTATGCAATGATTTTAAATTTAAGTGACCCTTGACGTTCCATTTGTGTTGCAATTTCGTCTGCAACTAATTGTGCATCAAGACGTGCATCAGGAATTTCACGAATATCGATGTGTGGATTGTCAAGCTTATATCCTTTCTTAAGAACTTTTGTCAATTCTTCAATTTTTTCTCCGCGTTTACCAATTACTTGACCAGGACGAGAAGTTGCAATTACAATTTTTTCTCCAACAGGTGTGTATTCGATGTTTACTGCACTGATTTTTCCTTTTCCTAAGTCTGATTTAATGTAATTCTTTACTGCAAGTTCATTTTTCTTAAAGTTTACAAATTTCTTTTCATCCATTATTTCTTTTCCTCCGCACGTAGAGTGACATTTGTTCTTTTAAATCTCATCCCGCCCCGCTTTGCTGGACGAATACCCCAACTAGCAGTACCAAGAGTAATAACGGTCTTGTGAATATCTAATCCATTCACAATTGCATTTCCACGTAAACCTTTCAACATGGTGATAAATTGTCCTGCGACTTTAACTGGATAACGTCCAGACATGATTCCTGGTTCAGAACGATGAGGGATTTCACCACGCATTGGAATCGCACGCTTAAAGAGCAAGACATCTTCTAGGTCTTTAATCGCTTGATCAATTGTTTTACGCTTGATAAATTCACAAATGTACATACAATATTTTTTAGAAGCAGACATGCCGATCACTTGAGCAATTGCAAAGTCTTTCTTTGATACTTTTGCAGGAACTTTCTTTGGTTCTTGAGTAGCTTGTGTAGTCTCTTGTTGAGAAATTGTGGAAGGAGTCTTTGTTTCAGATTGTGCTGATGCAGGTTTTGCTTCTTTTTTTGGAGCTTTTGCAGGAGCAGGAGCTTTTGCAGGAGCTTTCTTTTCTACTGGTGTATGTTTAGGTACGTAGTCTTTTTCCATGTTACTTCTTCTCCACTCCTGAGGACTTAGTTGCACCTAAGCCAGGATTACCATGTTGTACTTTGGTACGTGTTAGTGAGAATTCTCCAAGACGATGTCCAATCATACGATGAGTGATTACAAAGTCATTAAATGCCTTACCATTGTGAATACCGATAGTCATACCAACTAAACGTGGTAAGATAACAATATCACGCAAATGTGTTCTGATTTTCTTTCTTGCATTGAATTGTGTTTCACATCGTTTAATGAATGCTTCATGATTTTGGAAATTGCGCAATACTGAACGACGGCTACGTGAAGGTATGAATTTTGCTACTTCACGTACATCTAATTTCTTGAGTTCTTCTAACTTCTGTCCTCGATAGAAAACTTCTTTAGACTTTAGGATAACGCCTTCGTCAGCCATTATTTGGTTCTCCCTGTTCTACGTGGTCTTATATGGCCTACACGTGCCCCTGGAGGCGCGTTCCGTTTAGCAATCTTAGGTTTGATACGCTTACCACGACCAGAACCGAATGGATGGTCAATTGCGTTCATCTTTACTGCAGAGCTACGTGGCCAGAGCTTATTACGTGTCTTCATCTTGTAGAACATACCGCTTGCTTTGATGAATGGTTTGTTAATTCTTCCGTCCCCTGCAATAACACCGAGCGTTGCACGGCAATCACCAGAAACGATAATTTCCTTTTTATTTGGCATAAGAATTGCAATTTTATTATGGTCTAGTTTTTTATTTACAATTGCAGAAGAACCAGCAGTACGAATCATTTTACCACCGTCTCCTGGATTTAACTCGATATTGTAAATTTGTTGAGCAGGAACAGCATCACGTAAATAAATAATGGAACCTGGCGTAGTACCTGAACCAATCGTGATATCTTGACCAACGAAGATACCGTTTGTTGCAGGAATGTAAAAGATTTCATTGCCCCCTTGTACTTTCATCAAAGGTGCTGAATGTGCTGCTGAGTGAATAATGTTAATAACTTTTGCAGGACCTACATGTTGAGGATATTTTACTTTGTAGATAAAAGCACGCTTAGGTACTCGATATGCTGGGCCACCGTGACCTCGTGCTTGGGAAATAATGCGTTTACCCATGTTAGATTACTCCTAGTTTAGCCGCGACATCCATTGCTGGATTCGCTGGTGCGAGACGCACAAAGGCATATTTAACATTATGTTGGATGGAAGTACGTACATTGGTAACCTTCACTGAGAATACGGTTTGAATGTGTGCTTTAATTTCTGTTTTTGTTGCTCTTCGTTCGGTTTCGAAAACAAGAGTATTTTCAGTATCAATTAATTTGACTGCTTTTTCAGAGGTGATTGGTTTTAAGTTCATTTGAGTTCCTCCAATGCTGCTTGTGTATATACTGCGATTCTTCCTAGAGGGTAAACATGATGCATCATTAATTCTTTTGCTGAAACGACTTCAAGACCAGCTAATGTTTGAGATTCTTTACTTCCTACTACTACTAATGCACCTGCAGAAGATTTGTATTTTCTACCTCGTAATTTTCCTTTTCCATGACGGACTGCATGAACCTGGAATACATTTTGCATTGCATCACCAAGAATTGTTTGTAGTGCAGCTTTACAAGCTCGTACTTTCTTTGGTAATGATTCAAGAATAACAGGAGAAGTAATTTTTGTAAGTGTTGGATAATGTTGTGCAAGGAATGTAGGTTGAGCAGTTGCTGCAATACCAATTTGTAGAGCGCGCGTGCGTTCCTTTTGATTAATTTTTCTAAATGCTTTTACACGAGAAGCAGCATGCACTGAACGTCCACCACGGGTATTCGATACTTCTGCACCAACCCAAAGGAATTGTGTACCGCGTCTCCACATTTGCTTACGTGGTAAACGAGAAATACCTTTTCCATAATGTCCTTTCCATTTATGACGAGCATGTCGGATAGTACCGGAAGCAGAATGTTTTCTTCCTGCGCGTGGATCAGGACCATATGATTGCATTAAGGAGAATTTTTCTGCTTCGTATGCTTTTTTTATTAAATCTTCACGAACCGGAGTGTTAAACACTGCTGGTAATTCGATTTGAGATTTTTGCTTTCCATTACTATCGAAAAGTGTTGCTTTCATTAGTATGAAACCTCCTGGAATTCATATTTACGCTTTGCCGTGTGTTTGGTTGGGCGAAGAGCAGGGGTAAGCAATACTTGTCGTTTAACTGGACCTTGCACACTTCCTGATACTAACAAATAAGGTGCTTTGATTAAGCCAAAATTAGGGAATCCTGCAGGGGGATTAATATTCTTTTCAGCGATGGTATTAGTGGTAAGTACATTTAGATTGTAATGTACGCGCGTAAACATACCAAATTGACCTGCATAAGGCGTACGGAAAGTAACACGAGCTGGATGCCAAGGACCTAAGGAACCAGGGCGTCTTCGTCCCTTTTCTGACTTGTGTTGTTTCAACGAGATACCATAACGCTTTACTGCACCTGAAAAGCCACGACCAGTTGTTAATCCACGTACATCTACGAGTTTAAGTGGATAAATATCTTTTAAGGTAAGTTCGCGATTTAAGAGAGCAGTTACAAATGCAAGTTTATCTGTAGCTTGTACTGCAAATTCCATCACATCCGGTGTTTTTTTGATATTTGTTTGAGAAGGAAGAGAATAAACAAGAACACGAATATCGTCATACTGTGCAGGAGCAGTAAGAGATTGGGCTTGTTTTGGAAGATGTAAGACTTTCTTGAGAATTGCGTCTGAAGTTACAACACATTCCTTAGCAACGATGCCATTGTGATAGAAACGAACAGAAGCGATTTTCATAGAAGGTATTTCAAGCACAGTAGCTGGAAGAATTACCTTTTTTCCGGTGGTCATTGATTTATCAGTCATATCCTTAACTGAAGCCGAAACCATACCCACCTTATAGGCGATACAACCGAGAATGCCTTGTGCCTTTGCATCAGTGTGTTTTACTACAGGAGACCAATTAACACGAGGTAAGAGCTTAGTTGCGCGGCTACGTGGCCAGAATTGCAAGCTTCCTTCGCGTGTTTTGTGTGGGGGCATTGTTCGTTGTTATGTGTTTGTATTTTGTTATGCGCGGATGTAGAGTATACACCAGCTACCGAAAACGAGACAACTCACTCGATGAAGTACCGAACGTCTAGCAGGACATTCTTTGTGGTAACTCCACTTAGATTCAAAATGCCTTGTTGGAAGGGGTATTTAAAGGTTAGTATGGGTTAAGATCGACATCCCTTACATCGTCCTGCTTGGAACGAAGCTGCGGCACAGGGTTTACAGAAGTCTTTTCCACATTTGTCACAGGGCTTAATGGATGAAGGGAGGGTTTGTTTGGTACAGGAAGTGCAGGTTTTGAGACAAGAAGTACAACGTTTGTTCCCGGTAAGATAGTCTAGACCGAAATGCGATGAACATTTTGCCTTGAGACATCCCGGACAGCGGGCAGTACATTTTTTACAGAGATCTTTCCCACAGAGATCGCATTTCTGAATACGACAACGCTTACAAAGCGGTTGGCGACAGAGGTCGCATCCCACGAGACAAGGAAGGCAGGAGAAGTGGCCAGAAGTACAACACCATATCTCACGTAAAGGAAGAGCGCACGATTCACATGAAAAGAGAGGAAGCGGGGAGAGAAGAGAATAAGGAATGATCAGTTGACGAACGATATCTTTTCCCGTAAGACTGAGTTCCAATTGATATTCGGGAAAACCATACACAATAGTAGAAACAAGTTTAGTATCTACACCCAGAGAATGCTTTTGTCGTTCGTCTGTAAGAAAGAATTGTTCTTCATCTTGTAATTTCTTAACAAGATCGGTGCTTGCAATTTGTTTTAATTTTTCTTGACATTGTGCAATTTTAGGAAAGTTATTTTCCTTTAAGGCTTCTTGCAGTTGGAGTTCTAATTTCATTTTTGTTGTTTGTAATTCTCGACGATGATTTTCATAATGAGCTTTGATGCGTGTATGTTCTTTTGCTAATTTTTCTTGGAGCTCAGTTGCTGCTTTGGTAATGGTTGATTGAATACCTTCCCGGGTTGCTGCTTTGGCAATTTCATAACTTTGCTTGAGATTTGACGTGTCGAGAGAAGGAGCAGGGGTTGATTCATAAGTAAATTTATCGATATCAAAAAGCATACGCTGTCCGTTGAGAACGTACAGCTTTTGGAGGCTTTGTTCTTTTTTGTTTAGATAAGCAACGGTGGTGGCAAACGTGAATTCATAGAGTGGAATGTATGTTACTCCTTTTTTTGTGTGAGAAATAGTAGTATTCTTGAGATTCAGTGTTTTCTGAACGAATTCGAGTGGATCAAGAAGTGGTTTGAGAAAAGTAAGTGTCGCTTGACCTTTTTGCTCAAGAAATGAAGTCATTGATTTAAGCAAAAAACTTCCTTTAGTAATGAGATCGGTGTCTGCTTGTTCTTCACCCGGGTTAAAGACTAATCTGAAGGGGGCTTTTTTTCCTGCCCAATTTTCAAATGCTTCGGGAACTTTTGTTACTTCAAGAATATTGCCATTCCAGGTTGTCTGAGCGTTGAGACTCTGGAAAAACTGTTCGGTAAACCGAGCGAGCTCACCCATGATCAACCACCTTTGCTACTTGCACTTTTGCTTGTTGGTAGTCTTTAATTCCCTTTTCGATGAGGTCTCCAATTTTAGTTACTTCTTGTGCAAACACTTCTAAATTATTTTTTGAATCAAGAAAAGATTGCATGAGCATTTCTTCAATATTTGCCACATTATCTTTTGTTCGACTATCTAATCCAAGATTGAAAAGAATAATAGGCAATTCTCCGATAACGAGACCAATACAACACATTTTGTTAATGATTAAGTCTACTACGTGTTCTTCCATTGTACCTTTCACTGCGAGTGAATAAATATGCATATCACGCTTTTGCCCGATACGATCAAGTCTTCCAATACGTTGTTCTACAGACATGGGGTTCCAAGGTAAATCGTAATTGATGAGATTATTACAAAATTGAAAATTAAGTCCTTCTGCTCCCGTTTCAGTTGAAATCATGATGTGTGCCGATTCTTTGAATTCTTTTATCTTAGCGGTCTTTTCTTCTCTACTTAAGCCCCCCATGAAATCAACGATATGCAATTTAAGAGGTGCAAGACGTTCGATGATATACCTAAGGGTGGTTGGATGTCGAGTATACATGAGAATTTTCGCATTTTTATCTTTTGCATAGATCTCAGTAACGAGTTCAACCAGTTTTTCAATTTTTGAATCCTTTGCTAACTGACGATAATCGTTCAATATACTCCGTGCAATTTCTTTTGTTTTTTCATGATACTTGCTATTATCCATAATATTTTGGAGCGATTCCATAGCAGAACGACTTGAACTCGTTACTTTAGGAAGCATGGCGAATACAATGAGTCTTCCATTGAGTTCATTCCCATCAACGGTAAAATATTTTGTTTTAAGTAAATCAGTTGTGCGCTCATAAATGCTTTTTTCTTCGGGGGTGAGTTCAACTGTAACAATTTGCGGAAGACGTTTCATATACACTATCCCGGTTTCATCTCTTCTTCGACGAATCATAATTTGTCTGAGACGAGTTTTCAATTCTTGCGGATTGAGAGGAAAACGTTTATTTCCTCGATGAAGGAAAGATTGTTTAAATTCTTGAAGTGTGCCGAAGTGTCCTCGTTTGAGGAGATGAGCGAGATTGTATAATTCTAATAAATCGTTTTGAAAGGGAGTTGCCGTAAGAACGAGAAACCGTTTCTTTTGCATTCTATCGACGAATTGCCAACGAATAGACGATTTATCCTTAAGCTTATGCGCTTCATCTACAATGAGCAAGTCCCAAGGAATTTCGTGCGCTTTGTAGTGTCGAAAACGATTTAACCCGAGATTATAGGCTTTGACTCGATCAATAGAAGCAATAGCGTATTGGACTCCATCCCATGAGTTTTCATTTTCAATGATGCTAAAATTAAGTTCGAATTTTGATTTTAGTTCGGCTACCCATTGATCAACCAATGAAGGGGGAGTAAGAATGAGTACTCGTTTTATGAAACCACGTTCGATGCCTTCACGAATAACAATCCCTGTAGTAATTGTTTTTCCAAGACCTACTTCATCTGCAAGAAGCACCGTGCCATTAAAGTCTCGCAAAATACGAATTGCTCCTTCCCTTTGATGAGGAAGATCAAAGTCCAGGTTCTTTTTTATTTTTGGATAAGAAAGAATTTCTTTAATTTCTGTTTCTTGCGCAACTTCTTCAGCATCAAGGCGTAATTGAACCAATTCTCGTGATTCGAATTGCTTATTCTCAATTTTTGTAAGAATAGTCTCTTCATCCGAAAATGATTCATTGATAATAATGTCCATCATACACCTCTTGTACAGGATTCTTTGGACGGAGGCTTAAAAGGATTTATAGGGTGAAATTAGTTATTCGTCTTGTTCGATGCGTGGGGCAAGTACAAACGAAAGCATTACGTTGCCGGTAGGGAAATCAATACGCATTGGGTGATTGTCTGAGAAAGAAAGCGTCACTCGATTTGAAACTTTGGTACCTTTGATAAATTTATTGAGATATTCAAGTGAAAAACGTGCGCGACTAGTATCTGAATAAATTTCAATCTCTTCTGAGGAAAATTCTGCTCGTGCAGAGTTAAGACCTGAGGCCTCAACGATAAACTTATTCGGTTCAGCGTTGAATGTGCACGCATCTGCAACTACTAAACCGTCTTCCACTACTTCTGCAAAAGCATCTGCATCCATTTTGACTACTGATTTGAATTCCCAAGTAGGAAGTTCTTTATCATCTGAGTGAATATCAATGAGAGCAAGAGAAAAATCTCTTTTTACTTTATCATGAATAGAAACATTGAGTATATTGTCATTTTTATTGAGCAATAAAGAGGAACCTGGTTTGCATCGGCGAAGAACTGCTCGAAGATTCTCAAGATTGACCCCTAGAACTTCTTCTCGTTCAAGTTCAAATTGGGAAAATAGTTCAGCAGGCATTTTGAAATAAACCATGGCGACATTAGCAGGATCGATTGCTGTAACAGAAAGACCTTCCTTTGTTGCTTTTAAACGAACTTCAACTACAAGTTCAGAGATGATAGTAATTAGATCTGTGAAGAGGCGAGGGTTATCTAGTTTTACATGCATACTCCCGAGGAGAAGAAGTGGCTTTTAAGGATTGTTATGCTTGAGAAGGGAGTACCATAATTCCTATATACTGCAAGAAAAATACCTCTTCATGGGGGAAGCAGAAACAAAAAGTAAGGAAGAACGAGTACGTGCAATAACGCGTGTGTACTATTCTCGACCAGATATACAAAAAGTGCTCTTGGAATTTGCACAGGATAGAGAGCTCGTGCCTCGATATTTTGAAGGATTTGGCAAAAGACCGGATATGTTGCAATATCCAAGTGATATTATGGGTTTGGTGGGAAAAGGAGCAACCAGTTTTCATGGTTCAGAAGAACATTGGATGGATCCCTTATCATTATCTGTTGATTTAACTCCTGCCCAAATTTCTGGATTGAGAAAAGGATGGGATTTATTGATTGATATTGACTCTCCCTTTTTAGATTGTAGTCGTATTGCCGCGCAACTTATTATTGCAGCATTAGAGCACCACGGCATCAAACATTATGGAATTAAATTTTCAGGAAGTAAGGGATTTCATTTAATCGTTCCTTGGAAAGCGTTTCCGAGCGTATATGCTGGACAGGAAACACGCACCATGTTTCCTGAATGGCCGCGAATTATTTCAGAATATTTGATGCATTATATTCGACATGATTATAATACTCGAGCTGCAGAAGTATTAACAAACATCTCGGCAATTAGTGAACGAACAAAATTGACTGCGGAAGATTTGTTAGAAGTGTATTGTTTACAATGTACAAAACCTGCTAAAGAAGATAAGGTACATCTTTTGCGATGCCCTGTTTGCTCTATGGAAATGGAACGGAAACACGTGGCAACAGTACATCGAAAATTAAGATGCGTAGCTCCAAAATGTGCAGGAGTGTTTGAAGTTGTTTCTTCAACACCTTATTATTTCTGTGAAACATGCAAAGATCCCTTGTATCCTACACAACCCTTGGATTCTAATCGTCATCCCACCTTATTTGATGCTCAGAAGCGCGTGAGTGCTGCAAAAGTTGCGGCATTAGATATGGTTTTAGTTGCCCCTCGCCATTTATTCCGTGCACCTTATTCTTTACATGAAAAAACATCACTTGCTTCCTGTGTTTTAACAAAGGAAGAGCTAGATACCTTTTCCCCTCAAGATGCACGCCCCTTGTCTCTTGTTCCCCGCACGTATATTCCCTCATGCAACCCTGAAGAAGGAAAAGGATTATTGATGCGAGCATTACAATGGAAACAAGACACTCAGAGTATTAAAGAAAAACAACCAAAACGTCCATTGACTGCTCAAGAACGAGTTGCTTTGACAGGAGTAACTGAGGAAATGTTTCCCCCGACGATACAAAAACTGCGAACTATGAAAATGGAAGATGGGAAAAAAAGAGGATTGTTTGTATTGATTACTTTTTTGCGCGCCTGTGGATTTGGAGAAGCATATATCACTGAACAAGTACACGCTTGGAATGCTCAACACCCTAGCCCCTTACGTCAAGCCTATGTGAAGGCACAATTAGAATGGCACTTTAAACAAAAAAAATTAATTTTACCTCCTAATTATGAAAATGTTGCCTTTTATCGCGATTTAGGCATTTTAGAGGGAAAACCAACCGTGAAAAATCCGTTAGTGGAAGTACAAGCAGCCTTGCGTCGATGAAACGGGGAACATTTTTAAAGAAGGTAGACATTGAGTGGGAATGAATAAATGGTGCGTTTTGAGTAGTATTTTCTTAAGTGTCTTTATATTGAGTCTGGTGAGTGCTGCTGAAAATGATACACGAGTAGGTGCAGATAAAGCATTTGCCTGTTTGGAAAATCAAGTTGCTACAAAACCCACTTTGGCGTTGGATGAAGCACTTTTTAGTGTACTGGCTTTAGGAAGTGGAGATAAAGCTCTGAAAGTTATTGAACAAGAAGAAAAAAAGGAATCTACGGGAAGCTGTTGGCCAAAAGCTGGATGCTCTATTAAACAAACTGCTCAAGCATTGCTGGCATTGCGTCAAGCGGGACGAGATACAAAGGCTGCGGAGAATTGGTTGTTAAATAAAAGCGGTATTGCTACTGATTTAGCATGGTATCTTGAAATTGATACTGAACAACAACGAGCAGCTCAATGTACGATTAAGTATGATGCTGGAACGTATACAGTACGTATTGGACAGGATATGCGATTATCAAGTAGTGCAGGAAGTTGTTTAACTCTTGCTCCTTCTGGATTCTTATTGCGCGTACATGACAGTTGTTTGAGTAAATCATTTGATGTTTCGTGTAATGAAACGTTCGTTACTTCCTTAGTCTATCAAAAAGATAAGGGCACTGAAAATGACTGTTTAAACTTAGGAAATCTAACGTGTTTTGTTTCTGATACGAGTCATTCTTCTGCTTCATTAGGAACAACTCGAGAACAAATAATGGCATATTGCTTTAAACAAGGAACTGCTTGTGATTATGAAGGTAGTCTTTGGGCAACGTATGCATTGTGGAAACAAGATAAAAATATTAACAAATATTTACCTTATTTGATTGCATTAACAGAAGGACATGAGCGACATTTTGCAAGTGCATTCCTTTTTGGTTTAACAGGAAATAATGATTTCTTTTCAACAATTGCCCAACAACAGAAAGTACAAGGATATTGGGAATTGACTGGAAGCCCGTATAATCGATATTATGATACTGCTCTTGCCTTGCTTGGACTAGGAGGGAATGCAGAAGCACAAACAGCAAAAGACTATCTGATAAGTATTCAAACACGTGAAGGATGTTGGAATAATAATCGTATTGTTGATACTGGTTTCTTGTTATATGCTGGTTGGGGTCGAGTGGCTCGTGGAGGAGGAGGTTCAGGAGGAAGTAGTGCGTTCTGTACTGAAGCAGGATTTTCATGTGGACGACAAGATGCTTGCCTTGCCGCTGGAGGGCTCGTGAAACCAGGATTTGAGTGTACAGGTTTTGGTATTTGTTGTTCGGTTGCAGTGAGTGAAGCAAGTTGTGCTTCCTTATCTGGACGAGTCTGTAGCGCAACACAAACCTGTTCAGGTAAAAGCATTGCTTCTGCAGAAGGAAATTGTTGTACTGATGAATGTACCACCCAACCAATAGTAGTGGTGGATAGTGCCTGTGACCTTGCAGGGGGAAGCTGTGCTAGCGAATGTGGAGAAGGACAAGAAGCAAGTACCGAACAATGTACTTCCAGAAGTGATATTTGTTGTATAGAAAGTGGTTCTGGGGAAGAACCAGGAGTGAATTGGATTTTGATTTTACTATTGGGAATCTTTATTCTCTTGGTGATTCTCGCAATTATTTATCGTGAAAAAATACGATTATGGTACTTTAGTTGGAGAAAGGGAGCTACTGCTCCTACCGTTCGTCAAGTTCCTTCCGGTAGAGCACCTCCCCCGATATATCGTCCAGTACAACACCCCGTACAACAACGACCAATTAGTCGACCTTTGACTCGTGCTCCCCAAGGAAAACCATTTTCAGCTGAATTAGAAGATACCCTTAAAAAATTGCGAGAAATGAGTAAGTAATTTTTCTGAAAGGAGTTTTATTTTTAGCAGTATCTTTAAATAAGTCAGAAATGTGAGAGAACTATGAAATGGGTGTTTATTTGTATTCTTTTATTTTCATTTGTTTCTGCACATACTTCCTTCGAACTTGCAGAAGTATACTCTCCTGAACGCACTATTGTGATGGCCTTGCCCGAGACAATTGTCGGGGAGTTAGACGTAAAAAATGTTTTTTTGATGCGTGATGCGCATATAGAAGTACCTTGGGAATATGGAGTAACCGTGCGAGGAAAAGCAAGATATATTTGGGGAGTTACTCCTCGTACCCCTGGAAATTATTCGATAATGCTTCGTGACGCATTAGTTATTGTGAATGGCACTCCTCGTGTGCAAGATGTACTGTTTCCTTTTATGATACGAGGAAATAGTTCATTGTATTCATTTACTCCAGGAGTAATTGATCTAAATCAGAGTACGATACTTACCTTGACTTCACGTGCAAATACACGCCTTACTCTCCCTCTTGAAAGCGAAGGAAAAACAGAACTTTCACTTTTACCTGGAACGAATAAGATTAATTTAACAACAACAGGGATTGGATTCAAAGAACATTTGATTCTTGGAGAGTATGATGTGCCTCTTCTTGGTAAGGAAGAACAGACCTCTCGAATTCTTCCTCGATTTAGCATTTCACCTGGGTCTCTTTCATTTCGAGGAGGGATAGGAAGCACTACCAAGTGGTCGGTCAATATAACAAATGAAGAATTGAAAGATCAAAAACTTACCTTTGAATGGAATGCCTCGCTTGTTACAGTTACTCCTCGTTCACTTACTTTGCAAGAGATGAGTGAACTTACTGTTTCATTAGCACAACCTTTACGTACCTCTTTTACCACGGTAATTATGATTTACTCAGGCAATTATTCTTATCCTCTGACTGTGTCCATTCTTCTTACTCAACCCCTTAATGAAACATCTCGTGAACGGAATTATTCTGCATTATTTTGCGGTGAAGTTCCTGGATTCCTCTGTTCTCAAGATGCACGATGTGCAGAAGAACCCTTACCGGTAGGAGGACTAGCCCCTGGACAAATCTGTTGTCCAATTGCTTGTACTAGTCCTTCAGAACCTAGTTCCTTAACTCCTTGGTTACTCTTCCTTGGTGCGTGCGTACTTGCAGGGGGCGCATATTATTATTACAAAGTAAAAAAGACGCCTGATGCATTTGAAGAACGCATCAAAAGTGCTGAAAAGAAAATACACCCTTAAGTAAAAATTATTTCTTCTTTTTTGATTTCTTTGATTCTTTTTTCTTTTCTGTTGGTTGTTCCTTTACCGGTAGCGGTTGAGTGGTTTGTTCTTGTTTCTTGAACAAATGAGGAGCAACTTTGTAGAGCTCTTGGGCCATGACATTTTTTTCGTTAAGTAATTTTTTGGAAATAGAATCGTAATTATGAAGACGGCTAACTAAGACGTTTGCAAAATGGTTAATTGAAGCATTCGTATAGGTAATTTCTTGAGGGCTGATAATTTCTACATTTGAAGGCATATATGCAAAGAGCAACCCAAAAAGATGTTCCAATGATTGCGTTTCAAGAGTAACTTCAGCAAATGCTGTAAAGAGATCCTTGGAATCTTTAACTACTACCGGTTCATGCATATCTGAGCCAATAACGGCTACTCCTGGTTCTTTGTTAATATTCTGAATAAGTAAATCAAGCGCTCCTGCTACTTCCTCTTTCGGTCTACCGAGAACTTCTAAAATAATACGGGATTGGACTTTTTCAGCCATAGTATTTCTTTTTGGAAAGGGCTATTTAAACATTCATATTTTGCCCAAAACTAATAAGACAAGTATGCCAAAACAGATAAGCGTGAAGAAGGAAATTTTCCAGATGGTTGTTTGCTCGAAAGAAGGTTCTGAAAGAGTATTGAGATAGAGAGGTGAAAGATTGTTTTGAGGGGGAGAGATAGTATGTATTGCACTTTGAGAGGAAATAGATAAAGGAGTTATTGGTTTTTTTTCCTTTTTTTCCTTTTTTGAAAGGGGTTCTTTTTGCTCTTCTTCCTTTTCTTCTTCCTGGTTTGATTGAGAAAGAGCAATAGTAAGCGGTTGACAGGTTTCTTCATATGCTGTTTTACCTACTTTCCTAAGACGAACACAAAGTTCAGGGTTTATTCCGGTTTGTACGATCTTCAATGTGAAAGAAGTTTGCGTAGGAAATACTCCTTTGAGATAATAAAATGTTGATTTTTCCTTTCCATCAACAATTATTTTCGAAAGATTTTGTAACTCTTGTGCTTGGACAAAGAGTTTGATATCGGCAGTTGTAGAGTCCTCGTGTGAAAGAGTAAGGGTGAAAGAATCGCCCATCTCAATGGAAGAAGGGGCCGAGAAGGATAAGGCAGAGGTAAAAGAACTAATGAAGATAGCCGTAACTACTGCGAGCAACCAGTTCATGCTGGTCTGTAAAGAGATAGGCTGTGTCTCGATCATTGTTCCAGACGTTTCCTACGCCCCATGAGAGATCGGTAGCATCTTGTGCTGATTCACTCCAAAGCGTTGTATTTCGACAAAGACCTTTGAACTTATAGGTTTTTCTACTTTCATCTTTAAGGTACCATCCATTGATTGTATCTGCATAACAAGTACAGGTTATTTGTATTGCTTCTTTTTTCTCATCTATAGCTAAAGCAATGCAACCAAAAAAAGGAGACTTTTTCCAAATTCCTTTACTTGCATCCACTGCTTGTTGTTCTGCTCGTGCAAACTTCTTACGTTCTTCTTCTTGAACTAAAAATATTGAAGCAAGCCCTTGTTGTACTAAATCAAGATTAAGATAGTTCTTTCCTACATAAATACGAGCAAGAAGACGATGATATTTGTCAGTACCCAGAATTTCTATCATTACTTCTGTTCCTTCATATTTTTTCATATAGCTTATTGCCTCGAGACTTAAGGGAGACTCTTTTTCAGGAGTATTGATATTTACTAATCGTACTGTTCTACCATCGGTTGTTTTGAAAGTATCTCCATCAATAACTCGCTCAATTACTACGATTTCTTTTTCAGAATGTTCCTTGATGGTTAATAACGTAAATGTGTTATAGAGGGCAAGGGTACAGACCAATGCAAGAAGAAGCGCGTATATGAATCGCATAAGAAGAAAGAGGTTTTTTTCTTTAAAAATCCTATTTAGGAAACATTAAAAAGAAACAAATGCTCTTTTACTTGGAGAAATGATGGGATACGACTTTATTATTCTTGGTGGAACAGGTATTCAGGGACGCATTTGTGCTCGAGATATGTTAGAATCGGGATATCGCGTGTTGTTAGCGGGACGAGACCCCTCTTCTATCCGACACTTGCTTACAACCTGGAAAAGGAAAAGTGCGTTTCTAAAGCTAAATTTAGAAGATGCTTCTGCATTACGTAAAGCTATACGAAATTCTGGGGCACGCGTCGTAGTAAACTGTGCTGAACTTGAATTTAATGTGCAAGTTATGAAAGCCTGTCTTGCAGAACGTGTCTCATGCACTGATTTAGGGGGGCTACAACGAATTACTGCACAACAGTTTAAGCTACATAAAGCATTCCAAAAAAAGAATATACTCTGTTTAACTGGTTGTGGTTCTACCCCTGGAATCGCGAATGTTCTTGTACGATACGGAGCAGAATATTTTGACAAAGTCGAAACTATTGACTTAGGATTTGCTTGGGATTCTGACCCTAAAGTATTTGTGGTGCCTTATTCAATACCCAGTATCTTCGCTGAATTCAGAGAAAAGCCAATCATTTTCGAAAAAGGAGCATTTGTGACTAAACCGCACTATACTTTGAGTAAAACGTTTCCGGTTCTCGGAAAACAAACAGTACGTGGGATCGTCCATTCAGAAGTGTATACGTTCCCTCGATATTTCCCATCGTTATATTCAGTGCGTTATTTAGCAGGCTTTCCTGATCATAGTCGTACCTATATTGAAGCACTCTTACGTTTACACGGTGATACTCCTGAAGAACTCCCCCATACGCTGGCGTTACTTAAACATTTAATACCCCCTAAAGGTTATACTGAACAAGAGATTATTTGGGTTGAAATGAATGGAAAAAAAAGAGAAAGGCGTTTACAACTTCATCTCAAATGTTTTGTAACTACTCAACCAGGATGGGAAGAGGCAGGCAGCAATATTGACACTGGAAGAACTATAAGCGTACTTAGTCAAATGGTTTTTCGACAAGAAATCAAAGAATATGGCGTGCATGCCCCTGAAGGTGTTGTTGCCTGGAAACCTTTTTTCAAAGAATTGGCACATCGTCATATGTACGTAACTTGTAACGGAAAACGTATTAATTAGTTTTTTGAATAACAATTTTTATATAGTGTGCGGCGGTGATGGCGACATGAGAGATGACTACGATTTTATTATTATCGGAGCAGGAGTTACTGGACTATCTGCTGCAATGTACGCTGCACGACTAGGATTAAAAACGCTTTGTTTAGGGGCAACTTCAAGTTCTGAATTACCGGTAGGGGGAGTCATTACAACAACGAATATCGTAGAAAATTATCCAGGATTTATCCGTTTAACAGGAACTGAACTTGCTGAAGCTATTGAAAAACATGCACGTTCATACGACTTGGTCACAATCATTAAAGATAAAGTGCAAGCGATAATGAGGAAAGGAATGCATTTCACTGTGCAAGGCAAAAAAGAAACATATTTCTGTAAAACAGTTTTATTTGCTACTGGAACTAAATGGAAGCAATTAGAGATACCTGGAAGTAAAGAATTCGAGAATAGGGGCGTCGTTTACTGTGCACTTTGCGATGCTCCTCTTTTTAAAAATAAAGTAGTTTGCGTGGTAGGTGGATCAGATAGTGCAGCAAAGGATGCTTTAGTAGTAGCTGAACATGCCTCTAAAGTTTACCTCATTTATCGAGGAAAGGAGATACGTTCTGAACCTATTAATACTGCTCGAGTTAAGGCCCACCCAAGGATAGAAATTATTACTGAGACGAACTTGACTGCAATTAACGGAGAGAAAAGCGTGAGTAATGTTTTTTTAGACAAACCTTACCAAGGGAGTAAAACGCTTGCACTGCAAGGCGTATTTGTAGCTATTGGTCATGTTGCACTTTCTGATTTGGCAGTCCCATTAGGCGTTGCATTGAACGCAAAAAAAGAGATTATTATTAATCATAAAACATCTGAAACAAACGTGCAGGGGGTTTATGCTGCAGGAGATGTAGGTGATAAGCCTTTCAAGCAAGCAATAACAGGAGTATCTGAAGGGTGCACTGCCGCATGGTCTGCATATGAATATATCTCAAAGCAGCGATAGTTACGATTACATGACATTTTTAAACTATAAATACTTAAATTTTTTATGAATAAACGAGGTCTCTCACCTGTTGTGGCAACAGCTCTTTTGATTACAATTGCAGTTATTTTAGCAGCAATCCTTTTCTTCTGGGCGCGAGGATTGTTAACTGAGCAAAATCAAAAATTTGGAGAAGCTGTTGAAAATTCGTGTGAACGGGTTATTTTCAAAGCTGAAGCGTTTGGAGATTCACTCTCTGTTTTAAATCGAGGAAATGTTCCCCTCTATGCTGTGGATGTACGTGTTGAAAATGCTGCTGAAGGGTCCATAGAATTTGTTAAAGCGTTTCGAGATAGTGCCAGTGGTAAAGAAGTCACTATCCCTCAAGGGTCTACTGCGCGAATAAATATTTCAGGACAAGGAATCGTACCAGGAAATACCTTATTGATACAGCCGGTTTTGTTAGGAAGTAAAGGAGGACAATCAGAAGTATACGCTTGTGAACGAAAAGCTATGCGTATCACGGTTGCATCTTAAAATAGTACAACGAGGATTTTCGGCTATTGTTGCAACAGTGCTTATTGTAAGTTTAACGGTTATTATTGGTGCGGTACTGGCAGCGTATGTTATTCCATTCGTAAAAGATACTCTTTCAGGAAGTACGAGCTGTGTAGGTATTGCAAATTATTATTCATTTACCCAATCTACGGGATATAATTGTTATACTTCTTCGCACTATAAGCTCTCTCTTGCTCAACGAGCAGATGGCAAAGGGGCAGAACAGATTGTAGGATTTAATTTAGTATTGGAAAGTGCTGATGGGGCAGGTACGCTTTTGGAAGCTCGTGCAACAACTGGCCCAACACTTATTTTCTTAAATGGGAGTACAACCTATCCGGGATTGCCAGGGCCTGGGAACATCAAAACCTACCGTTATAATTCTACTACTCGATATACTCGAGCAAAAGTGTATGCAGTGTTAGCTTCAGGTAAATCGTGTGACCAACAAGAGGGAGTAATTACTTTACGCCAATGTTAATGCGAGGACAGATTTGGGTTGAAACCGTATTGTATACGCTTTTAGGACTGGGATTGATGGGGCTTGTTATGGCATTTGCATTACCGAAGATTACTGCTTCACAAGAACGAGCAGTTGTTGAACAGAGCATACAAAGTATGAATGCCCTTTATGGTGCAATTGAAACAGTGCAAACACGAGGTACAGGAAATGTTAAAGTGGTGAGTTTTACGTTGCAAGCAGGCAATTTAGTAATTGATGGAACAAATGATACACTCGTTCTTACCTTGCCTGAACAAAAAAGTAAATATTCACAACCTGGTTCTCCAATTGAACAAGGCCCTGTAACGATTCTCACTGAAGAGCGATCAGGAAGCTACCAAGTTCTTCTCAGCGTTGCATTACCTCGTATTAATCTTACCCTAAGTGGTTTAGATGATCAAAAAACATTAACTGCGGTAAGTACTGCGCATCGTATTACTGTGAGTGCTATTGGTACTCAATCTGATCGTATGATTGTTTCTTTAGAGACAAGTTAACCAGAAGTTTTAAATACATTTTTACTTTATTACTATACAATGGTGATATCTTTAAATTTAAATCCGAGCGTACCTAAGCTTCCCCGCATAGAGAATAAACAAGCTGTTGATGTACGATATATGCTTATTCCTCCTTATGCAGGAGCCCATATTTCTTGGAATGCGGAAACTAATGAATTAGTGTATGATTTAGAAGAACCTGTGTTACAAGATAAAGAAAAAGATGCCCTTAAGCGTATTGAAAATGCGTTGTTCGAATTGATTAATATAAATATTACAGTGGAAAATACTCCTGAAGCAACAATCGCCTATTTGGATAAAACTTCTCGTTTATTGATAAGTGAATTAAATATTGCAATTAGTGAAGAATCATATCAAAAATTATTTTATTATTTATATCGAGATTTTGTAGGTATGAATGAAATTGAAGCATTGCTTAAAGATTATTTTATTGAAGATATTGAATGTAATGGAATCGGTTCTCCGTTGTATGTTATTCATAGAGTATATCGTAATATTCGTACTAATGTTGTATTTCATGACCTAGATAAACTTGCAGGATTCGTAGAAAAATTGGCTCAACGTGCTGGTCGATATATCTCGTACGCTCAACCATTATTAGATGGTAGTTTACCTGATGGAAGCAGAGTCAATGCTTCTTATACAAAAGACGTCACTTCTAAAGGCCCAACATTTACTATTCGTAAATTTACTAAAATCCCTTGGACCCCTACTCAATTACTTTCATTTAATTCAATTAGTCCAGAGATGCTTGCGTACTTCTGGTTATTGATAGAACATAAATCAAGTATTTTAGTTGCTGGAGGAACAGGAAGTGGAAAAACGACGTTGCTCAACGCCCTTGCATTCTTTATTCCTCCTGAAGCACGAGTAGTTAGTATTGAAGATACTCGTGAAATTAATCTTCCACGTGAGAACTGGTTACCTTCTGTTGCTCGCCCTTCTGTTGGATCAAGTAAAGTAGGAGAAATTGATTTATTTGCTTTGTTGAAAGCTTCATTCAGACAGACGCCGGATTATTTAATTGTGGGAGAAGTGCGAGGAAAAGAAGCATTCGTTTTGTTCCAGGGTATGGCTTCTGGTCACGCTTCATTGAGTACTATGCACGCAGACTCGGTAGATACCTTGATTAAACGTCTTGAAACTCCCCCTATTGAACTTTCCCCGAGTCTGGTAAATACTCTTGATTGTGTGGCTGTTGCAACGCATGCAGTTATTAATCAAAAAGAAACAAGAAAATTAAAAGAGATTGTCGAAATTGTAAATGTTAATGGTGATGGTACTGCAATTGTAAACACTCCGTTTATTTGGGATCCTGCGCAAGATAAATTCTTCTTTAGAAAACAAAGTAAAGTATTGGAGAAAATATCCACTCGGACAGGTATCCCTTTGGCAACTTTGCAAAATGAACTAGTTATTCGTTCTAAACTGTTATACCACCTCTATCAAAAAAAGATTTTTGGATTTGAAGAAATTGGAAAAATAGTAAATCTCTATCATAAAGACCCTGCTGCTGTTTTGGCCCAATATCCCGTCGATGCATAAAGAACATATATAAACTGAATTCGTCATGGAGGAATATGAATCAAGAGCAGGTGATTACTCTTACTAGTTTATTATCTGCTATGCAAGATGCAATTACTCTTCTTGAGCAAGCAAAGAAAAAAAACGACGTTGAACTTGCTACAAAAACGAAACGATTACTATTAGATTTACAACAACAGGCGGAAAAAACAGTATGATTGATGAATTACGAACTAATATTGCACAAGCATTGAGCTTGTTACGAACCATACAATCCTATCTTCGCTTACGAGAGCAAGGGGATAAAGCACAACAACGATTGTTGGAACAAGGTATCGAAGCATCACGTCTTCAATTACAATTACTTATTAAATCGATTCCTACTTTACTTGCTGAACTTCCTACTGCTCAACCCTTGCCAAGTGCTAAAGTTGCTTCTTCCTCTACCTTGCAAACTGTAGAAACTGCTACTCAGGCAGTTGTTTTGAAAAAAGAGAATACGGCAGAATACTTGCAAACGCTCCAGGTCAATGAAGATACTTTGAATAGATTGAAGAATGCTGGACAACCAATTGTGCTTCCTTCTGCATCTAATTATGAACGTTCTCGAGGATATCTCAAAATCTCCCAACAATTATTTGGAAATATGTCCCGTTCGCTTATCCAAAAGGGGTATTATCGCATATTGGCCTTGACTTTACGTAAATCAAATATGGGTATTTTATTTGAAAATTACATTTCTTTATTGCTCTTTAGTACAGTACTCGCATTTTGTGGGGGCATTGTTTTGTATCTTTTCTTTATATTTATGTCTCTTTCTCTTTCTCCTCCTTTTATTACGGCAGTTACTGAAAATATAGGGGGAAGAGCCTTGGTTCTTAGCTGGATTCCGTTCCTTACTGCACTCCTTACCTATCTTGCGGTTATTTATTATCCTGGTACCGAACAAGGAGGGGCCACTACACAAATTGAACGAGAATTACCCTTTGCAGTAATTCATATGAGTGCTATTTCAGGATCAGGTATTGAACCAAGTAATATTTTCAAGATTATTGCTGAAAGTAAAGAATACCCTTATTTAAGTAAAGAAATGCGTAAAATAATTAATCAGATGAATGTATATGGGTATGATTTAGTTGCTTCCTTAAATGTCGTTTCGCAAAATACCCCTAGTCAAAAATTAGCAGATTTATTTGCAGGACTTTCTGCAACAATTACTTCTGGAGGAGGACTTTCAACTTTCTTTGCAAAACGTGCAGAAACTCTCTTATTAGATTATCGTTTGGAACGAGAGAAATTTACTAAGACTGCTGAAACCTTTATGGACTTATACATTACCTTGGTCATAGCCGCTCCAATGATTTTATTGTTAGTTATAATCATGTTACAATTAAGTAATTTTAGCTTTGGTGTTGGGCCAGGTTTGTTGACTTTCTTGATTATTGGAGTCATCGCGCTCTTAAATGTGGTATTCTTAAGCTTGTTACAGCTTAAACAACCGGTGAATTAAAATGAAATTACAAAAAATGCATTGGTTAGGAATTATTGCGGGAGTAATTACTCTTCTCGTAGCCATTGGATTTTATATTGCAAGTGAAGATAGAAATCTTGCTTTTTTTGTAGGAAGTATTGGAATTACGCTGATAGTAGTGCCCTTCATTATAGATATTATTCTACAAACTCAACATGAAGATGAGATTGCTAATATGTTCTTGGAATTTAGCAGAGGTTTAGCAGAAAGTGTAAGTACAGGAACTCCGGTAAGTAAAAGCATCGTTAATATGCGAAATAAAAATTATGGGGTATTAACTCCGCACATTAGTAAATTAGGAAATCAAATTGCGTTAGGCATTCCCTTACATACTGCCTTAGAAACATTTGCTCGAGAAGTAAATAATCCGGTTATTACCCGCTCAGTTTCTTTAATTAGTGAAGCTGAACGAGCGGGAGGAGAGATTGATTATATTCTTGACTCAGTTGCTCGTTCAATAGCAGAAGTTGAAAAATTGAAAAAAGAACGACAATCAGCAATTTCGAGTTTAGTAGTGCAAGGATATATCATTTTCTTTGTATTTATTGGAATTATGTTAGTTATGGAATTTAAGATACTACCCTTAGCGGTGAGTGTGGGACAGATTAGTATGGATGCACAAAATTTAGGGGCAATTGATGCAAGCGCTTCTGAAAAAATCGATCAAAAAACGCTCCCTAATCTTTTCCTTTCATTGTTAATAGCCCAAGGCTTTTTTGCAGGATTGATCATTGGTAAATTAGCGGAAGGAAAGATAAAAGCGGGCATTAAACACTCATTTATTTTGGTTGTGGTTGCATTACTTGTTTCAACCGGTGCTCGATACCTTTTGCAGGATTGATCATTGGTAAATTAGCGGAAGGAAAGATAAAAGCGGGCATTAAACACTCATTTATTTTGGTTGTGGTTGCATTACTTGTTTCAACCGGTGCTCGAAACTTTATCGGTTCGGCGAGCTAAATAAAACAATTCATTTGATGAAGAAAATGTCTCAAACGAATAACTATTAGTCGTTAATGCTTTTTCAAACCAGAGGCGCCGAATGGTTTGCATTCTTTTTCCTGAAAGAGAAATAGTCGGAAAACTTGCAAGTAGATAGGTTGTTTTGAGTAAACGAAGTATTTTTGTGGCGTTTGCATGTCCTTTCTTATCAATAATATCGAGGATTTTATAAGCAAGGACGAGATCTACTTCAGGAAACGATGATTCTTGGGTGATGTCTGTTACTTTTGTTTTTCCAATAATTCCCTCACTACTAAAATACGCTTTAACTTTCGCTACATCTTGTTCATTGATATCATATGCGTAGTACTCAATATCTTTTGTTGCTTGATAGAGTGGATTTTGTCCTGCCCCCAAATCAAGAATTCTTTTCGGAGCGAGCATGGCAATACGTTTATTTAACAAGGGATAAAAGGGCATTCGTTCTTTGGTTGAAAGATGTTCTTTGGTTGAAGAAATATGGTATCTCCCCGACATCTTCCTTAATTCACGACGTATTGTTTTGAGAATGATTTTTTCGTCTTTTTTACTTATTTTTTTTCCATCTGGAAGAAATTTCTTTAGATTTTCAGCAATATATTTATCTGGAATGCCTTTGAGTTCTTTCTTACTTTTTATTTGGGCAATTAATTCAGAATACATTATTGTTTGAAGCAAAGGGTATATAAAAAGCTGGTGTGAAAAGGAGGCATGAGGCGAGGGATCAATCAACTTGAAATGGTCTTGGCATTTCTTATTTTTATTGGGGCAATAGCTGGAAGCGTATTTTTCCTCCAAACTTTTCGAGCACAAACAGAACAATTTTCACAAGCAGAAGTCTGGGTGGATAGTTTGCAAAAAGCTATGGAAGACGAAGTACTAGTTACTTCTTTTTTATTGAATCGAACCTCGATTGGTGCACTAGCAACACTTACTTTTAATATTAGTAATCCTTCACTACCTACCGTGTTGGTAAATGCAAGTAATGCATTAATATCGAGCGAACATGCGGAAACGCACCTTTCATTTAATCCCCAAACAAGCACAAATAAAGGATTTATTATACAATCGCGATCACTTATTGAACAAAAAGGATCCTCCTCAAATTCCCCTATTCCTGGAACCTATCTTTTGAGTGCACCTACCACTCGACAAATAGTTACTGAAACACGTATACGTACCTTACAAGAACAGCTTACTACTTCACAGGCTGCGACCTTGACCAGTTTGGGTTTACCTCCCTCACTTACTATTCGCCTTGCATTCTCAGCCCCGGGAGTTTCTATTGCTTCAACCCTCGCTCCCCCTCAAGACCGAGAAGTGCGCACGATTACTCGACGAGTTGAACTTATGACTAAGGAAGGAAACTTTATATTTGGTACTCTCCAGATAACCTTATGGTAAGAGGATGGTTACGTATTGTTGAAGCAGTAATTGCAATTCTTATCGTTGCATCTTCTATTTTGATTGTATTACAACAAGAGCAGACACGATTTGATGCAAATTTGTGTGCTCCTCTTGCTCCGTTACTTCAAGAAATTGGACAAACCTCTACCCTTCGTGCGGCCGTACTTGCAAAAGAAGAAAGTACAATCAATGCGTTTCTTACTACACACATTACAAATCCTACAATCGCATTTTCATTTTCATTTTGTGCCCCTCAAGACGTATGTAGTTTTACTGGAGAAGATGTTTCTAAAGATAGCGATGTTTGTGCAGATGAACGTATTATTACACCCCCTGATGACACTCAAAACATCACTAAATTAAAGGTGTTTCTCTATCGTAGTTCTTAAAGAGAGGTTTATAAAGAAGCAGACGGTAGAGACATATGGTTGACGCTCTTGTTGAGGAATATACTATGCGTAATTATATCCTCTATATTTTTCTCGGATTGTTAGCATTTGTTCTTATTGTGTGGTGTTTTTTTTATCTCGCAAAAGATCGCACGGTCGAAACACTCCAAGAAACAGGATTTCAATCTCAGAATGTAAGCGATCTTCGTCCTTCTTCTGAAACGGTTTTTCTCGAAACTCCAACATCTGTCGTTAATGCGCAGAGAGGTTCTGATGAAAAGTAACTTCCTTCCTCTGTTAAGTGTATGTGTTTTTTTTATAATTAGTTTAGCAAGTGCTGCCCCCCCTTCCATTCTTATCCCCTTCGATAGTGAAAATCATGACACTGCTCCCTTTTATTGGAGAAATCTAAGTATAACTCAAAACTATCCCCTTCCTGCCCTTTCGAGTACACAAGTAAAATTTGGAACACGGAGTCTCTTCTTTGATGGGACAGATAAAAGTATTGCCTATCTAGCACAAGAACGTTCTCTGGAGATGGCAGGTAAAGACTTTACGATCGATTTTTGGTATCATCCTTTGAGCTTACCCGGCAAGACAGATGTTATCGGCGGAACTCAGATACAACATGATCTTTTTCGACTTATCAACGCACAAGATCGCACCAAGGATTTGTTATTTTACACGCAGAGTTTGCCAGGCTCGAATACTCCTGGGCGACTCATGCTTGCCCAAATAAACTACCAAGTCTCACCTCCTACGACAGAGAGTGTTCAACTATTAAAATCAAGTCGATCTGAGCAGATGACGCTCAATCAGTGGAATCATGTTGCACTTATGTGGAAACAGGGCAAGGGATACGCAATCGCTATTAATGGACGAATCTCTTCTAGTAATGGTTGGTATAATGAACCCCCTTTTTTGAGTATTTCTTATACTCATCTTTATTTAAGTAGCCCTTATTTTCTCAACTCTCGTCCCCTTCATGGCTATCTTGATCAATTTCGTGTGACGATTGGGGAAGCCATTTGGGGCGATACGCCGCAAGGAGGAACGTTTACCCCTCCAACTGTACCGACTGCCCCTTACAATTACACTATCTATCATTGGGATCGCGCTTCGGATGGCACGACCAGTACGACCGGTGATTACACCCTTACCGCTCCTGCGGGCGGTCGCGTTGCGCAGATTGAACTCATTGGTTCAGGAGGAGGGGGTATGCAAACCTGTCCTGCCTTTAGCTGTTTCCTAGGGGGGAATGGTGGCGGAGGTGGAGCATATGGAAATCATACCTATTCATTAGTATCTGGAGGGCAGTACGCTTTGCACGTAGGGAAAGCAGGGAAAGGGGGAAGTTTAGGTTATTCTAATGATATGACATCAGGTGAAGAAACGTTTATCCAACAAGTAGGGGTGCCCTCAACGAAGCTTTATGCGGCGGGTGGGAAAGTCGGTGGCGGTGGCAGTGGCGGTGGCAGTGGCGGTGCGGGAGGGACGAGTAATGCCATTCACTCTATCTCTGGTCAACCTGGACAGGCAATCCCCAATTATAATGGTGGGGCAGGGGGTAGCTCCGGATCTGGTGCAGCCGGAGGAACGAGCGGACACTTTACTGAAATCGCAGGCTATACGAAGCAACTTATTTCTGGAAAGCGTTATGGTGGTGGAGGGGCAGGAGGAGGAGGAACAGATGGGGGCAATGGTGCTGAAGGACTTATGGTACTTACGTACACAATAGGAACAGTCGCATTGCCTATCTGTGGAAGTAATGGATGTGAAGTGGGAGAAACTGCAGTGTCCTGTCCTGCGGATTGTTCTGTAAGTCTTCCGCCTGTTGTCCCTGTTTCTTCTTGTCCTCTTAATCAAACACTCTTCAAACTCTATCAAGGAGGAAACTCCCATATTGCAAATGCTTCCACCTCTAATGCTGGAATAGCTGTTTGTTATTCGGATATTTTTGGAGTGAATTATACGGGCGCAAATCCTCATCAGTGTTCCGCAGAGAATGCAAATAAACTTATATGGGCTACCGGCACACAGAATGCACACGTTGCTACAGTGACTTCTCTTACGTATGCAACACCGTATTGTTATGGGGATGTTGTGTGCAATGCGCGAATAGGAAGTTGTCAAGGATCTGAACGAATTGTTGCACGCCTTCCTAATGGAACCGCTACGAGTAATCTGCATATTGGAAATGCAAGCTTTACAACATATAACCGCGTACTCTGCTGTTCAAGTGCCTTTGCGGGAGAAGTATTTGGTATTCCGCAATGGACAACGCCAACAGGCACGAGCATTACATCGGCACAAGTAAATCAAACCGTTAATTTGAGCGTCACTACTTCGCTTGCTCTTGGAACTTCTGTTGTTGTTCAGATAGAAGAAGATGATGGACTTATTGGAGATGATGATGCGATTGTTACACTTCCAGGGATAGTAAGTAATGGTAAAATAAGCATTTCACTCAAACTTAATGATACGTATATTGCGAAAGGAAAAGAGGGAGATGGAAGTGCAAATGAATTAGTCTTTACAGGAAAAGTAAGTGGAGGGGGGGCAACTTCTTCTGAAGCCTCGTTACTTGTTAGTTTACAGCAAGGAGGAACTCCGTATTTACTTGAAGGAAATATTACGGGCGTGTATCATGGACAGGTGTATGTAAATGGATCTGGATTGAGTATTAATCATACGTTTTCACGTGCAGGGAACCTGCAGGTGAATTGGAGTATACCTGAAGAAGGCATACGACAAACCGGTGACTCATTTGTGTATAACTTGACGACGACTGGACAGAAGACCTTGACTTTACATGTTTCTAATACTTATGGAGGACATGCAGAGTTACAAATTGGTTTCTTGGTGGTGCCGAGTTCAGGAGGAGATGGATTGATGACCTTTATTGATTATCCAGGATATTATCAAATTGTTAAAACGGGACGTAATTCAAGCACTACGTTTATTGCAGGAGCAAATACCAGTTTTGCGCTTCTTCGCAATAGCAGTTCGTGTGGGGCGTTTATCTGCTTCGGAGGGATATGTCCAACCACAACCAATAACACGGATGTCTTGTGTGGGGGAACTACTCGAGCAATTAGTTCTACTCCTCAATCACATGCCGCTCTCCGATTCACTTGGGAATTAAATCAAGGAGGAACATGGCAATTAATAGAAACAGGAATGGGGCAGATTACCCGATCGATCTCTTTGGGAAGTTCTTCCTATTCAACACTACTTAATGATAAACAGATACGTGTGATTACCAATTATACCGTTTCAGGCACAAGTTTGGAAAATACGTTTGTTCGTTCATTTACCCTTGGACAATGTCTTGATAATGGACATCAATTTGCAGTGGTTAATTCCAGAAAACAATTTGTCCGATTGGTAGGAACTGTACCAGGAGAAGGGACGGCTACGATTCCATTTAATATGACTGCTTGTCGAGGCGAAGATGACCTTAATGGAACGCTGGATGATTGCGTACCAGCTGGTTGGAGCTGCGGTGATAACGGTGCATTTATGCCTGTAGTGAATGGAAGTGTAGCTCCGCCTGTCTTTTGTGATGACTTGAAAACGAAGAATACTTGTGAGAACGCACATCTTGTATTCCCTTCACAAGTTTCCTGTTTAGGAACTTCACAGGGGGCATCGTGTGTCTGGGATCCGATTCGTAATGGTGGAAACGGAGCATGTGGAACGAAGTATACTGTTCTCTCCCCTGCTGGAGGAACAGACACGTGTACTGAATTCTTTAATCCGGGAAGTACTTGTGTTGAAGGATTACGTGATGTGACCATTGATGCCACCTTTACTCCTACCAATAATGTGTGTTCGGCATTTCAAAGTGCCTGTATAGACCGAGCAGATACCTTAGTGTGTGGAAGACCAGCATATGAGTTACCGTTCTTTGGTTGGTGGCAGATGGTGATTGGAGGGTTGGGCATTATTATGCTTTGTCTTTTGCGTCGAATGAAAGCTAGAACCTTTTTAAACTTGAAATGAGTGTGTTAGATATGCGGGTGATTCCTTTTTGTACTTATGTCGTGCTCAGTATTTTTTTCTTGAGTATGGTGGGGGCACAACTGACGTTACAAAGCGAAACAGTCCAGCGCAACCTTACCAGTGGTCAGTTAGTAACGGGACAAGTGGTGCTCAAGAGTACGAATCATCCGGGAGAAACAAGCATTACTTCTAGTTATCCGTATAACCGAACAACATTGTTATCTTGGATAGAACAAAGTGGATTACTTGAAGGAGTTGACTATACCTGTTCCCTTCCTGGATGTAAAGCACGTACACGAGCAGTTTCTCCTCTGGCTTCCTCATTTATGCTTTCATCAAATACTACTTTTTTGTTTGGATTTAACGTTACAAAACAAGATACCTTATTAGAGGCATTTACAATGACTCTTTCTTCTGATGCTCCTGCGTCTTGCGTTACTCCATTCACTCTCACCATTGGTAATGAACGCACCCTCGTAAGTTCTGCGTATCAACCTGATCTTTTATGTGGAGACGTTTCGTATGGTTGTTTCAATAGAGACTTGAGTAGTCTATACCAATTAGTTGAAGTTACCTCACAAGGAGTATGTTCTCGTATGCACTTACCAAGTGCTCCGGCATTTATGTTGGGAGCACGTATACAAAATACGAGCACGAGTGAATCAACACTCTCTATGAAAGTCTATCGCAACGACACTGAATTTGTGGGCGCTTGTACCTTACCTCCTTTGACACAAGCGATACAAGATGTGCGATGCACCTTTAACCAAAGTTTGCTTGCAGATTCTTATTATGTGTGTGTGAGCGCTGAACAACCCGATAGCTCATATCAAATACAAGTTGAGGAAACACTTCCAGTATGTGGAACTGCAGAATTGGGTGGACAAACAATTATTGATTTTGAAATATTTGCACAACCCTATGGATATGCTCCTCCTCGAACTATTTCAATACCGCAGGCATTTCAAAATCAGTATGGACAAGCACTTTCTGAATATCTTGACGATTACCTTCTCAATACGTATGGACGAATTTGTACGGGAGGATGTACTGTCCCTTTCGGATTGCTGGGTAATGCACAACAAATTACTTTACAAAATGTAAGTACTCGTTATAGTTCAAGTGGTCTTAAGACCACCAGTACAACGTTGTATACTGCTGAACAACAAAAACCCACGATAACGGGTAATCTTACTCTTCCTCTTGGTCCTCTGGGTATTCGTGCTCCTCTCAATCCAGGGACACAAATATTCAAATTACAAGCAGGTCCTACTACGTTACTTTCCCTCCCTCTTTCTATTATTGGAGGCTTCAGAGTGCAATTGCAACCTCGTACTTATTTCGTTGGTGTTCCGATGACTTTTGTTCTACTCTCTCCTGAAAACATTAGTACTACTGTTTGGACATTTGGAGATGGACAAACAGCTACAACACAGGGAGGAATTGTTAAGCACACATATACGAGCACTGGAACTAATATCTCTCTTTCCGTGCAAGCAACTTCTACACGAGGAAAACAAGCGCGAGAAACATTTACTCTTACCCCTGCTGATGCACAGAGCACACTCCACTCATTACTCAATTATACGAGTACCCGTATCGCTTCGTTAACCACTTCACTCGCTGGCGTACCGAGCGAAGTAAGCACTTCTCTTCGAACAACACTTGGATTGGCAAATATTACTGAACAAGTTCAAACGATACGTACGTCTACGTACACGGACACTACTATTGGAGAACCGATTACCTATCTTTCAAGTTTGACTCTTCCTGAACGTATCTCTGTTGCAGTTTCTGGAAATGCCCCCCTTGATGTTTATTATTCTTCACTTGATAGCAGTTATGCTTCAGTATTTTATACTAATCTCACACTTACTGACCCGGAAGAAATTAAATTGCATATTATTGAATGGATCGGTACTCGTTTTTCAGGCACGGCGCAGTATCAAGTAATACAGACCGTGGAACAAGAAGTTACTACGCCTTATGCCGTCACCTACCTCTTAACTCTCCAACGAAAGGAATTCGCTGAAGATACTTCTTTGATTGTTGATTTCCCTCTTTCTCAGGTGCTTTCTCCTCCAAGTGATGCTCGAGTATTGGTTGACGACACGCATAGTGGTTTTGCAATACCTCTTGCAGGAAAAGAAATTATTCGTCTTACGTTTTTAGGGAATCCTGATCTTACCCGTCTAGGCATGTTCATTATTCCTCCTGCTTCATTTTTTGACAAATATCGCCAAGTGCATGAACAAAAAGAGCCCTTCCCTACTGTCTGGTTTGGCATTGCTTGGTTTGTCTGGCTCATTGGTTTCTTAATCGCTTATGTTATCGTACAAGAATGGTATAAACGCCATTATGAACACTATCTCTTTAAAAATACGGATGATCTCTATAATGTAATCACATTTGTGTATAACGGAAGAATACAAGGAACTGAAGAGTTACAAACAAAAAAGAAACTTGCGCAATCAGGATGGACAGGGGAACAAATTACGTATGCTACACGTAAACTTGATGGTAAACGAACAGGAATGTGGGAACTTCCTCTCTTTAGTTATTGGGAACATAAAAAAGTACAACGAGAAGTAGCAAAACGACGTGCGGGAGAAGAAGGCAAGGTTTATTAAAACCCCTTTTCTAGCTCGACTCATGTTACGCATTTTGAAAAGTCTTTCACGAAAAATGCTTTCTTCTTTTTTTGGAAGAAAGGAAGAAATACGCATTGGATTCTATGGCCCACCTAATGCAGGTAAAACAAGTTTGGCTAATCGTATTTGTAAAGATTGGACTGGAGCTGAAATCGGGCAAGTAAGTAAAGTTCCTCATGAAACGAGACATGTACAATTTAAAGAAAAAGTAGAAATCAACTATAAAGGAAAAACTTTGACATTCAAAATTGTAGATACTCCTGGTATTGCAACTAAAATTGATTATGAAGATTTCTTGCATTTTGGAGTTAAGAAGGGAGCTGCAAAAAAGCGTGCTAAAGAAGCGACACAAGGTATTATTGAATCGATACAATGGCTTGAAGATATGGAAGCAGTGGTGGTTGTATTAGATGCTTCTGAAAACCCGTATAGTCAAGTGAATATTACGATTATTGGGAACCTTGTTGCACGTAAAATTCCCTTACTTCTTGTTGCGAACAAAATTGATTTAAAAAAAGCAGAAATTAAAAAAGTGCAAGCGGCATTCCCTGAATATCCAGTCGTAGGCATTTCTGCAAAGGAGGGATTGCATATGGATGAGTTCTATGAAGCACTCTTCGCACTCGCTAAAAAAGTATAATGAAAAAAAATACACTCAAAGGTCTTAGCTTGCAGGTTATTCCGTTCTCAGAAATTGAGAACCTTTCTATTTCTGAACGAGTTAAAAAATTACTTACCCTAGTTGTTGCTCAAAAAATCGTTATTATACAAGGAAGATTACGCCCTGAAGAAGAGGCAAGACTTATTGAAGATACTATGGCCATGGTTGACCATATTAAAAATTTTAAAGGAATGGAACTTGCGGTCATTGAACCAGACATGAAAGATAAAGACCTTTGGACAAAGGTTCGATATGGTATTGCAAAACGATTAGTTGGTGAAAGTAGCGCATTAACGATCATTGGTCCTTGTTCATTAGTACGTGAGATTAAACGCGACCCTAAAAAAATTGAATTGCTACTTACAAACTAGGTGATAGAATAGCTATAGATTTATTAACAAAGTAAGGTATCTCTTCTTATGGCATATCGATGCGTACATTGTACGAAAACATATAGTGATGGAACACGAGAAACGTTACAGGGATGTACCTGTGGAAGTCGCTTTTTCTTTTATATTAGAGATGATAAGCTGATTCAAGACGCGATTATTGATGAACAAACAAAGCAATTGACTTTGACTGAACGCAAGCAAATGGAAGAGGATGTACGAGAAATTGTGGGAGAACATGACTCTGAAAAACCTGTTTTCTTAGATTTTGAAAGCATTTCGATCATTAAACCTGGAAAATACCTTTTAGATTTGACCAAATTATTTGCAATGAATAAGCCTCGAGTGTATAAATTAGAAGATGGAAAGTATATTGTTGATTTAATGACTCCCTTTAAACGATAAAGTAAGGTTTATAGAGGACGAATTGCTTTTGTTTTCTATGCAGTCCCTTCAACCTTCCCCTGCTCATCTTACTGAAATTACCGGCTCTACTAAATTTTTTTTGAAAACACTAAAAGAAGCACTGGTACAAGCAAAATTGCCGGGTCAAATTTTTGTGGGGGGAAGCTTTGCAAAAGGAACGTTATTGGTGAAAGAAAAATACGATGTAGACCTATTTATTCGTTTTAAGGAAGTTACCCCATTGAGTATTGATAGACTGGAGAAGGTATTACTTTCCATTGCCCCTCAAGCAACACGGGTACATGGCAGTAGAGATTATTTTCAAATTCCTGCTTCAGATCACCTTATTTTTGAAGTGATACCTGTGAAGCAGATTACTAAACCGCAAGCTATGGAAAATGTAACTGATTTAAGCTATTTTCATGTCGCTTATGTTACCAAACATATGACTCAAAAACTTGCTCATGAAATTGCGCTCGCCAAAGCATTTTGTACAAGTGCGGGAATATATGGTGCTGAAAGTTATATTCAAGGTTTTTCAGGATATGCACTGGAATGCTTGCTTATTCACTATAGAACATTTCGGAAGATGTTACAAAAATTACTCTCGGTGGAGAAACAACTGTGTATTGATCCGGCAAAGCACTATCGTTCTTCAGGTGATCTTCTACGCACCATGAGTGAATCACGTCGCGCGGGCCCATTGATTATTGTTGATCCTACTTGGAAAGAGCGGAATGTAGCTGCTGCTCTTTCATATGAAAGCTTTAGCTTATTTCAAAAACGAGCAAAAGCCTATCTTGCACGACCCCATGATCAATTTTTTGAAGAAGAAACATTTGACCTTAAGCGTGTACAGAAAGAAGTAACTCAGAAGAAAGGGATGCTCTTTACTCTTTCTCTTGAAACCGATAAACAAGCAGGAGACCTTGCTGGTACGAAACTGCGAAAGTTTCATCTTTTTGTTTGCGAATTGCTCAAAGAACGATTTACGCTTATCAAGCCCCTCTTTCGATATGAACGAGGACAGACCAGTGTAAGCTATTATATCCTTAAAACAAAACAAACGGTACAAGAAGGTCCTCTCCTCTCAATGACAAAGCATGCACACGCTTTCAAGAAAATGCATCCTTCTGTATTTGTTAAGAAAGGAAGATATTATCGTACATTACCTCCCACTACTCCTCAAGCATATGTACAAGAAAAAGTACGGAAAGAGTTATTAGCACAGATGGATATTACAAGAATGCATGTTGATTAACGAATGCCTCTTATTTCAGTAGGAACTTCTGGATTTGATAAAAAAAGAGGATTGTATTTCTCTTGCAGATAGTCCATTCCAAGAAGTAAACTTCCCACAATGAACGTTGATATTGCTAAGGCATTATCATTTCTTCTCGATTTTGCATCTGCAATCATTCGTGCGTTTTCCAAATATCCTTCTGCAACCCATGCATCGTATCCTCTTTCTTGTAAATATTTTTGATAATCTTATTCAGATATGATCTTATTGCTTCATTCCAGGCATTTTAAAGGTGCTTTCTACAAAGGTTGAAAGTGATGTGGTGAAGAATTCTGAATTAAGCCAAACGCCAATTTCTTCATCAGCATGATCTGGTGTGATCATAACAAGTGCTTGTTTTTTATCTGCAATGAAGAATCGACCAGTGTTTTCTACTGTTCGTGGTTTAATGCTGTGTTTATGTGAAACTTTCTTGATTTTATCCAGGTCTCCTGAGAGAGCGATCTTTACCTTTACGTTCTGTTTTCCAAGTTTTTCAAGAATTGGAGCAAGTACTCTGCTTTTATCTTCAAAATCATGAGCTGAAGTACAAATAAGCAATTCTTGTTCTACTGCATCAGCAAGTTCACGAACTTTTGCAAGAATATTTGAACGTCCCTTTACAGAACCAGTAATATCTTGAGAACGAATAGGTGCAACACCCACAATATGTAATTGTTCAAGTTCAGCATATTCTGGTGTTTCTTTTAAGGTGCCGAGTGATTTTACTTTTTCTTGCGCATCATGCATTGTTTCAATTTTCATTTTTTCAATGATGTCGGTTGGTTTTACTGAAATATACTTAACTGGTTTACCGATCTTAGTAATTGCAAATCCGCGCTTTTCAAGGCTTTCTAACACGTCGTATGTTCTACTACGAGGAACGCCTGATAATTCAGCAACTTCTCCAGCTGAAGCAATTCCTTTCGTCAAAAGTGAGAGCCATACTTTCGTCTCATAAATGTTCAGACCAAAGTAGTCCTTAATGCGTTTTACCAATTCTGGCTTTAGTATCATAACGAAGTAGCAAAATTTGCCCTATTTAAATGTTCCCTTTCTGTTGCTATGATAGAGTTACAACAAACCTACTAGGTATCCGAAGATACACCCTACTGTCAAATAAGGCAAGGCAGGATAGAACTTGCTTTTTTCTGAGGCAAGCAAAAGATAGGCTAGGGCAAGGGTGCTTCCGACTATAATCCAGAGTGCGGGAAGGAACCCTTGGGCAAAGAAAACCGCGCCCGTACAGAGAAGCGGGAATATCAGATCCCCTCCACCCAAGATTGCGACTTGTATCTTCAGTCCTTTCGGCATCTTACCTGTTTTTTTTGCTTTTTGAAGTAAAGAATGTGTGCCTTTAACCATGTAAGGAATAAAGAGTCCGGAAAAGATTTTTACTTCACTCATTTGATATTTTGCTAGTTTTTGCATGAAACCCGAATGCCAAACTGCCCAGGCATCATAGAAAGACATAAGGATGAGAAGAAGAAAGATTGTTTTAACTGAAAGAAGGGGAACCAATAATGCAGCAATCCCTGGATAAATCAAAAGTTCGGTAGCATTATGGATATATTTATTTCCTTTAACAAGTTTCCAAGCAGAAAGTATAAGTGCAAGACCGAACGCGGTGAGAGCTTTTCCTGCATGTTCAGGAAGTAACGCATAGAGACTCACGGATAATGCAAGCACAATAACCGTTGCAAACCAGATACGCATTACTAGTATAAGATTTGTTTTCATAATAAGCACCAGTGCACTTATGGCTATGATGAATGCGATAATGAAAGAGGCAAGTGCGTAGGTTGGTTCTTGTTGCGGGGGTTCAAGTCCATAGGGTAAATTATGTACTGTTTGATTCAATTCAGTACCATTGAATGTAAATACTAACACCTCTGGGCGATATTCATTCAATACGAGTAGACCGAGAAATTGAGTTATACAAAACAAAGCAAGAACAATAAAGATAATACGTAGTGAATGTTTCATGATCAGTCTATAAAAAGGAAGTATATAAATTACTTTAATCGAATTGTCTCAAGGTTACGAGGAACTACTGTTTCTACTCTAAATTGTTTATAGAGTGTTGAAGCAAGATCTAATGATTTTGATACTTCCCCATGGTTGATAATTACTCTCTTTGGTTTAGGAACCATACGACTAATATATTGTAATAATTCATTTCTTCCCGAATGCGCAGAAAATCCTTTAATTGTTTCTACTTGTAGATTTATGATTACTTTTTCTCCGTCTACGTACACTTCTTTTGCTCCTTCTTGCACTTGTCTTCCTAATGAGCCGATTGCCTGATAACAACCAAATACAATAAGATTCTTTTCGTTTCCTGCAAATTGTTTGAAATATTCAACCGAGGCTCCCCCCACTAACATACCTGATGTTGCAATAACAATACAAGGGCCTCCCTCAACTACTTCTTTTCGTTCTTGTGCTCCCCCCACGCGCTTGAGAACATCCGAGGTAAAAGGATTGTTATCTTGATAGATTTGGTTGCGTACTGCAGCTGACAAAAAGTCAGGATAAGCCGTATGAATTGCGGTGATGTCCCAGACCATGCCGTCAATGTAAAGTGGCACTTTTGGTAATCTTCCTTCACGTATTGCTTCTTCCACACGTAAAATTGTTTCTTGCGAGTGTCCTAACCCTAATTCAGGAAGAATTACTTTTCCTCCACGCTCTACTGTTTCTTTGACCATGTTCAAGAAATGATCTTCCATTTCTTGTCGAGGGGGGAGAACATCATCCCTTGAACCATACGTAGACTCGATGGTGAGTGTTTCTACACGAGGGAAATAGTTAACTGCAGGATCGAGTAAACGTGTTTTTGCATACTTTGTATCTGCACCATATACAAAATTGTGAAGTCCGTTTCCTATATTAACGTGCACTTGTGCAGAACCTAATACGTGCCCAGCATTATACATAGTGATGCGAATATCTGGAGTGATATCAGTTACTTCTCCGTATTCTAAACAAATTGAATGACGAACCATCTCAGATATATCTTCAGGGCGATAGAGTGGAGCAGCTGCTTGTTTATAGGCAACCCCTACAAAATCTAAGGTAAGCAAGGCTGCAATATCTCGTGTTGGGGCAGTCATATAAATTGGTCCGCGATAGCCCATTTTGTAGAGATAAGGAATAAGTCCACAGTGGTCAACGTGTGCGTGACTTAATACAATTGCATCAATAGAAGTAAGATCCCCAATTTCACAAACATCTAGGTAAGGAAAACGTTCTTGTCCTTCTGCAAATGCGGGGTTAATACCACAGTCGAGTAAAATCTTTGATTTGGGAGTATGTAACAATAAGCAAGATCTTCCTACTTGTCTTCCTGAACCAAGATAGGTAAGACGAACCCACATATCCATTTTTTCAGGGTTCCAATCTGTAAAGACCTTTTTTCCAATTTCATTGAGAAACTTTCGACGATAGGTATTATTTGCGTAGAGAACTGAGCGGATTTTATCTGTAATTTTACTTGTAATTGCTGAATTTCTTTGCACAACAGGAGTCCAAAACGTTGATTTGCGTACATCTTGAAGAATAGTTCCTTGTTTTCCGATAACCAACCCTGGTTTCTTTGCCTCAATGATCACAACAGAACGCTGGGCATCAAAAATAATATTGATAATTTCTGCTTCTTCAGGCACTAAAGCTCGAATTGTCTTTTCAGTATCTTCTTGTGAGACCAGGATGCCTTTGTCTGCACGAAGTTCAATACGTTTTTTCACTTTAGCTACTACCCCTTTAATTTGTTCTTCACACCCTCTGAAAAATTCTTTATTTTCGGTATAGAGTACTATATTTGCCCCTTCAAATACTGCATCGCTCACTAAGCGAGGGAGTTCATCCTTAATACTTTTCAAAATATCTGCCATGACTGTGAATTGAATGTGTTAGATTATTTGTATGTTGGAATAATTTCTTCTGAAATGACATGAGTAATGCCATCTTTAGTAATGGTAAAGACATCGATCCCGTTTCCAGAACCAGTATCTCGTTGCGTTGAAGACTTGAGAGATTCTTTTGCAAGTTCCACTCCTTCTTTTACTGAAAGCCCTGGTTTATATTGACGTTCAAGTAAGCCAAGAATATAGGGCATTCCTGAAGAGAAATTAGCATCAAAATCATCTACTTGCTTAATGCCTCCTGCAGGTTCTACGGTATATAATTCTGCAGAACCATCTTCATTCACTCCACCGATCAATGTTCCTACAATTGAAGGAACCATGCTTGGAGTACGGATATTCTTATAGGTCATCATGGCAAGTAAGTGTGCTGCTTCTTTGATACTTGTCCTTGTTTTAGTGCGTAATTCTTTAAGACGTAATTCAGCTGCAAGCACCTTGTTAGTTAATTGTAAGTCTGCAACTACTCCGGTATAAGCAGTAAGTATGAAATCATTAACTCGGTTAATCTTCATAGAATGTTTATCCATGACTATTGAACCCGCAGTACTCCGTTTATCTGCTCCTAATACGATACCGTCTTTACAGACAATGCCGACTAGGCTTGTGTTCGATTTCAATATAGTCTTAGAAAGTTCCTCGTTCATGAGAAAGGTAGAACCTCGTTCTGATTTTTGTCAGTCTGAGCAGTATTTAAGACTTGTGGTAGATCCTTCTCTTCTTTCACGATATGTGAAGCCCCATGCTCTTTTGTTATTCGAATAATGTGATCTACAAATCCTTCCATTTTTTGTTCATGACTCACAATAATGAGTTGCTTACAAGCAACTTCTTTGAGAACCTCTCGCATTTTATCAATTTGATAGTCTGAAAATCCATCAGTCGGTTCATCAAGAATAACGATTTCTCTTGTATTTATGGCGCTAATCAATGAATTAATGACTGTTGTAAGTGCTAAACGGTAGGCGAGTGCAAGAGCGGTACGCTCTCCTCCTGAAAGGAAGGCATATTCCATTTCAATTCCTTTATGCAGAATAAGAGGGGTAAAGTGCTCATCAAGTTCTAAACTAAACCCTTCCCCAGCAATACTATAGAACCATTGTTGCAAGAGCTTCGAAAATTCTCTGCGAATATTTAACAGAACCTGACGTTCGGTTGTTTCTACAAGTGTGCTAAATGGGCCAGTGAGCCAATCAACGATACCAGACTTTCTTTGCATTTCTATTTCCAATTCCTTTCTCTTGAGAATTTCTTTTTCTATGCGTTGCATTTCTTTAATAAGTAAAGACGCTTCTTTGACACTTTCAGCACAAGCAACTTCTGCTACTCGCTCTTCACGTAATGTTTGTTTGAGCTCGGTTTCTTTCTTGAGAGAGAGCATTGAAAATTTGGTAAACTCGGCTGTTGTTTCTCGTAATTGAAAGAGGTGTTCAGTAAGGAAACTGACATCCTTGGTCAATAATTCTTCTGTTTTTTGTAGTTCTTGTTCTTTTACTCGAGATTCTGCTAGGTATACTTCTTTGCTCCGTGCAAGATCTGCTTTTTGCTTTTCTTCTTCTAAACATTTTGAAATTATTTTTTGCTTTTGTAATGCTTCCTCTATTTCTTTCTTTAAAGCTGAACTATCGGCAATGCGCTTTGTTAAAGAAACCACTAACGATTCAACTTCATTAACGATATTGTGTTTATGAGTAAGAGGAACATCTTGAAGACAGGTTGGGCAGTGATTTAGGTTGAATACCTTTTCCCTTCGTTCTCCTTGTTGCTTTCTTTGTGTTTCTAAAGCAGCACATTCTGCTTTACAGGTGAGCAATTTTGAAGAAAGAAGTTCTTCAGTTGCTTTACTCTCTATGAGTTGGCGGAGAGATAGCTCATACTTTTTATGGTCAAATGGAGAAGCATTGGTAAGTAATTGTTGCATGCGTTTTCTTTCTCGTATACTTGTTTGGAGCGCTTCCTTCTTTGTTGCAACTAACAATGTTGCTTTTTCAATTTCTTTCTCAAACTTTTCTCTTTCTCTTTGTTTAGCGCTCATTTCTTGCAGTTCTCGCTCTGTTTCTTGATGAATTGCTTTTTTTTCATTGAGGACTCTTGTTAATTGCTGTATCTTTTCATCGAGTGCCCTTTGTTCTTTTTTCTTTTCTTCGAGTGCTTTTTCTTGATTTTCAAGCAGTTTAATCTCTATTTGTTTTGCTTTTACTTCTTCCTTAAAGGACACAATACAAAAAGCCAAATTTTCCCTAATTCGTTTATACTTGTTAATACCAAATATATGTCGTAAGATGGAGAGCCTTGTTTCTGGGTCCTCGGTAATGATCTGACGCATGTGTTCTTGAGGAGTGTAAATAGTATATTTATAGAGAATATTGTTTTTTTTAATAAATTCTTCAGGATATCCCAGAATAGAGAGGATTTTTGTTTTTAGTTCAGTGATTGAGCACTCTTCCTTTCTTCCATCAATAGTAAGTGCTGCATATTCATTACTCACGCCCTTCGTATCTCGTTTGAGACTTCGTTCAATTAGTATTTCCTGTTCTCCTACCTTACAGGTAAGCGATACTTCGCCTTCTGATGCATCATTACGTAACAAAGCCGAACCCCGTTGCCCAGGTTGTAAACCAAATAACGCATATTCGATTGCTAAAAGAAGAGTTGTTTTTCCTGCACCTACATCTCCAGCGAGTAAGACTGCTCCTTTTGGAAAGAGCAACGAAGCATCTTTATAACTTCGAATATTTTTGAGAGTAAGTGAACGAATAATCATAGAAGGCCCCCTCGCTTTACTTCACTCAATAATCGCTCGGTGAAGATACTTACTTTTTCCTCTTCTCCCTTTTCCATTTGTAATATGGTAAAAAGTGAAGAAGCATGTTTGCTTAATTCTGAAGAATACTTCTTTTCAAAATCTGCGAGCAGATCTTCTTCAATGGTTCCCACTTCCTGTGTAGGAATGGTTAATGAATATTCAGCAGCATATAATGCTGAGGTGCTTCGTAATAGACAATAGGCTCCTCGTTCTTTTGCTCGTTGTTCTATGAGGGCATTATTTAGATCGCTTGCTTTCCCTTGTTCAAGTGTTCCTTGAATCTTTAAGAGGACGACTGCATCTTTAATCGATTGTTGTTCAAGAAGAGCAAGAATCTTGTCCGTACCAAGATAAGCATTGGTTATTGTTACTGTGAGAACGATAACCGGTTTCAACACAAGAGGAATTCTCTTAATGGCTCCAGAATCAAAAATATAGAATGACCCTCCTTTGAGTTCTTCAAGCTCTGGACCATTATTAGGAAAGAGCGGACCAGAATAGACCCTCCCTTCTTTGACGTATTCAATATGTAAGTGTGAAAGAGCGACATAATCAACTTTAGGTAATTTCTTTTCATCAACAGAAGGAATAGGAAGTGAACCGATAGCGTCTTTTAATGCAGTATGTAATACTAAAATACGGAACATCCCGGGTGCTTCTTGTAATTTCATCATATTGATGTCTGCTACTTCAAGACCTGATTTTTTACCTGAATAACCGTAGAATGCAACTCCTTTGTAAATCGTGGGAAGAAGAATAAGTTGTTCCCCTCTTCGTTCGTGCTTATCTACCCAAGTTGCTAATCCCGCTTTATCTAAAACATCGAGAAATGTTTTTCCTGAAGCAGAATAATCGTGACTTCCTGCAATAAAAAACACGGGAATATGTTGTTCTTTGAGTCTTCTAAACTCTGCAAACGCATCTTTGAGAACTTCAATGGGGGGATAAGCAGAATCAAAGAGATCTCCTGAAATAATCACAAATTCTACTTTCTCTTGAATACATTTACTTATTGCAACATGAAATGCTTCTGTATTGAGGGCTTGTAATTCTGGTTGACGCCAGCCACCTAGATGACAATCACCCATATGTGCAAATTTCATATACTGCGCAATTTTAATTCCTTATAAATAGATTATCGTGTTAGGCACACGTAAAGGTTTGACGGCTTACTCCTGCCTCACATAACGCTAGATTTGCCCCTCTTCCAATAGCCGGTTGTACTTCTAACGTGTACTTTCCTGGTCCAGGAATGATTGATGCAGGAATATTATAGGAATAGAGCACTTCTTTTCCTGGAGCAAGCCCGGGCTTTGTTTTCCCTGGTTCATATAAGTAAAATCCTTTTGCAGAACCTGCTTCTTTTGGCTCATTAATTAAGAAAGTTACCTCTCTCCCCTGTTCTGCAACACGAAGATAGGCAGCATCAACAGTGAAAAGACCTTTGTTGACTAAACCAACTGTGAACTGTGTGCCGGAGGTGGAAGAATTGCATTCTACCTTTGTTGTTCCGAGAAATACATCGGTTGGGCAAGTTGGTTTATCCTTTGGGATATATACGCTGATAAAGGCATATACTGCAACACTAATACCTACGGCAATAACTACAAGCAATACATAGCTTACAATTTCACTTAGTCCTCTATGGTTGAATAACAACGGTTTGGTCATTACGAATCTTCTTCTTTACAATTACATAGACATTTTGTCCTTCTGAGAGGGCGAGTTCACGTTCAACTACCCGTTCTTTGGGTGCTTTATTTCCTTTTTCTTTGGGTAATTTGATTTTTACTTTAAGTTTTTTTTTCTTTTCTGTTTGTTCTGTTCCTTTTTCTTGATTTTGTAACACAATCCCTGTCTCTCCAATATTGGTTACTTGACTTCCTGGTGCTCCCGTTGAAGTGTCATAGGCTATCTGCTTTAATCCTTGGTCAGGATCACCAAATACAATTTCTATATCACTATCGGGATTTGAAATACCATAAGCTTCTACGAGTTCTTCCATTTCTTTTTGAATCACGTCTTTATCTTTACCTGAAAAGACCCCATTATCCAATACTTGATGTGCTTCATACGAAAGTTCTTGAGATAAATCAACAGTGGCTGTTTCTATCACTTCTTCTCGTGCTTGATTTCTAATCCCGGAAGTACCTACAATAATACTTGAAACTACTAATGCGGCTATAATAAAAAATTGTGCCCTCTTATTCATAGAACTAAAGAGCCAGGGTTGTTTTTATAGCTTCCTCTTAGAAATTTGTAGACGGGGAGATTGCTCGGCAGTACCGTGCAAGGAACCTCATTCCTTTCTCAATGCTGCTTCCCTATAAGCACCATATTCTCGCCCTGGGGCTGCTCCATTTCTGGCCTGACCCGGTTCAGACGGACTACGATCGAACAGGACAACACGTCAACGTCCAGAATAAGACTTGACGACCCTGCGGTCACGCACTCCTTACAGCCCGTGTAATGCTCACTCACGGTATGGCGCAGAGCAAACGCGCCTGACTGGTCTACAGAGATATAAGTTGATAAATGGTATAAAAAGGTTTGGAAAGGACTACCATTCTGCTTCAGGAATATCGCGAGAAATCTGAGACTTAATACGTCGCATGTCGTTTCTTACTCGTGAACGGTTTGTTTTTGTATTAAGCGCAAACACTAAAAGAATAAAGAGCGTAGCAAAGAGAAGTGTTGTGGAAATAAGGAGGGTAATCAGTGCGTTCATTGATTCTTTTTGAAAAAACAGTATTTAAAAATTATGGTGATTCTTACATAGTTTCAAGCGGTTCAATGCCGAGTAAGCGTAAGGCATTCTTTAGAGTCTGAGTATACGCCTGTACGAGGGTACATCGTTGCGTTTGCTCTTTACTTCCAATAATTTGTTCAGCATGATAAAACTCATTAAATGTTTGAGCGAGTTGGAATGCATATCCTGCAATAACATGGGGGGTGCGTTGTTCATATGCTTGAAGCGTTGCTTCAGGGAATTGGGCGAGCTTTGTCAAAAGTGCTTTTTCAGTTGTGGTGAGTGCTGTTAGCTTTGGTACTTTACTTTGTTTGTAGTTTGCTTTCTTTAAAACACTCATTGCTCGCGCATAAGCATAAAGAAGATAGGGCCCCGTGTCTCCTTCAAAAGAGAGGAATCGATCAAGATCAAACACCATATTATGGGTACGATTGTTTTTGAGATCCCCATAGATAATAGCTGCACGTGCAATTGCTTGTGCTCGTTTCTTTACTTCTTTACCTGAAAGTTTTTCTCGTTTTTGTACTTCTTCTTCTGCGAGTTCTTGGGCTTCTTTAAGAATATCTTTCATGAATACGGTCTTACCTTTCCGTGTTGCAAATTTCTTTCCATCGTGATCTAAATACAGCCCATGATCGATGTGTGTAAGCCCCTGCGCCCAGGTATAACCCAGCAATTCTAAGAGTTTAAACAATTGTCTGAAGTGTAGTGTTTGTTCTGCTCCCACTTCATACCACATTTGCGTGAACCGATATTTCTGCTGGCGATCCTTTGCTGCTGCAATGTCACGAGTTGCGTAGAGTGTCGTGCCATCACTCTTTTGGATAAGTGCAACACCTAATTCATACTGACTAAGGTCCACAATCTCTGCCCCTTGATCTTTCTTAAGCAACTTCTTGTTCTTGAGGTCAAGGAGTACCTTATCTTTATCTGTATTGTACAGAGATTCTCCGGAATACACATCAAATTCAACCCCTAATTGCTGATAGATTTTTGTGAACTCGGTTATGCTTAGATCTTTGAATTGTTTCCAGAGCTTGAGATACTTTTTGTCTCCATGTTCAAGCTTTGCAAATGCTGCTCGTGCGTGTTCTTCCAAAGTGGGATCAGCAGATACTTTAACATAGAGGTCTAAGAGGTGAGTGATAGGGTTTGTTTTGAGTTTTTTTGCGTCACCCCAGCGTTCATACCCGACAATGAGCTTTCCAAATTGTGTTCCCCAATCCCCGAGATAATTGAGGGTTTTGACCTTTGCCCCCTGTGTTCGCGCAATGCGCGTAAGGCTTGCACCGATGATCGTTGAACGGAGATGACCGATACCGAATGGTTTAGCGATATTAGGAGAAGAACATTCGATGAGTATTGTTTCCTTTTTGGCAGATGTACCTTGTCCGTAGTTCTCTTTTTGTTTGAAGATAGTAGTGAGTGTTTCTTGTGCAGTACTTGTTGTGTCAATAAAAATATTGAGATAAGGTCCGACTGCTTGTAGTTTCGTAATTCCGTTAGTTGGTTTCGTTTGTGCTAATTCTTGTGCAATAATATGTGGGGCTTTTTTCTGTTCTTTCGCTAAAATAAAACAAGGGAGAGCATAGTCTCCTAAGGTAGGGTCTTTGGGTACTTCAAGAATTGTTTCAAGTTGTGTTGAAGAAAGCTTCGTTGCTTTGGCGAGAAAAGAGAGTACCTGGTCTTTCATAGCGCATAAGGGAGAAGAGAGTTCAAAAAGGTTGCTTATGCAGGCTGAGCAAGAGCATGACCGCATTCGATACAGAATTTATCGCCTTCAATAATTGGTTTTTTACACCCTGGACAATTCGTAAGAGGAGTTACCATTTTGCCTCCGCACATATTGCAGAATTTTTGATCGGGATCTCCACCACGTCCACACTTATTGCATTTCGGAGGAGTTTTCTTTCGTTCAATGACTGCTTTATAGCCTGGCTTTCCACCCGATACAATCCGTGAAAATGCATCCTGAATCGATTCAACTGATTCATACTTTCTTAAATCAAGATTGCTTCCCATCTCATACCCTCTTTGTATTTTGTTTGCTGGATAATACTTCTTATAAAGGTTATTGTGTTCTACTTTTGACGACGAAGCCCTATTTTATAAACTTGACTTCAAAGCCACACTTTGAAAACTAAAGACTTGAAGCCTCCAGGGGGAATTGAACCCCCGACCTACTGATTACGAATCAGTCGCTCTACCAACTGAGCTATAGAGGCATATTTCTGGTGAGGAGAGAGCGTTTAAAAGGACTTCTTTTATAGAAAAATAATGGCTCTACGACATTATACGTTGTGGGAAATTTTGCATCGTGGACATCCGCTCTTGCACATGTTTTTGTTAGGAGTTATATTGCTGATGATAGGCCTTGGTATACCCTCTTGGACACTCGGAGGTATTGGTTTCTTGTTTGTTAGTTTTATTCTGGGTATTGGTGCAACTGCGTATTATATGGAACAGTTGTAACAATACAAATAGATATATACTTCTTTTAATTTTAATCAAAATGAATAAAAAAATTTTCTATGTGGTAGCGTTTATATTGCCCCTTTTTATTACATGGTTGACTAAATTGACTGGTTCTCTCATTTATCTTCCTGCAATTGCTTTTTTGATTTTATCTTTACTTATTTTAATTAAGAGAACGGAAGGAAGCTCATTTGTGTATGTACTTATTACTATCTTCTCAAGTATTCTTTCGATATTTTCTGTAACTTTATTGCCTAGAAAAAGTGATATGGAAGGATTAGGATTAATTGTTTTAGCAATAAGTTTAATTTTCCTATCCCTTTTTTCTGTTTTAATTGTATATATTGTAAAGAGATTTGATAAGTAAAAAAATTATTTCTTAATACAGGATCTTAACACTTTCAACACATTTTCTCTTTGTGTTGGGGTGAACTTAACTGCGCCTGCAAGGTGATGTCCCCCGCCGTTTGGAAATGCTTTAGGCAATTCTTTTTCGAGTTTTTCGATGAAGGTATGTACGGAGAAACCAGAGGCTTCAGTTGCGCGGATCGTCACCAGATCAGGGAGAATACCTACTGAGACGAGTGCATCGGTCTTCAGATCGAGTTGTGCTTTGTCATGTAACATACCTACACACATTCCTGGCTTAGGATAGGATCCGCGTGGATATGCTTGTTCAACTTCTAATGTTTGTAAGGTTACTTTCCCAATTTTTTCTCGAACAGCATTTGCTTCAGCAATAGCAAGACCCTTTGCTTCAAGACCTCGAATATAGGGACCAAGTAACGCAACGAGTTTCTTTTGTTTGTCCATTGGTTCACCAAAGACTGTTTCA